>PDWJ01000048.1_pt1 | contig 262163 bp, 262 predicted proteins | sample 1430881 | NCBI WGS metagenome assembly PDWJ01 (sample SAMN01162460, study PRJNA174530) | Oral metagenome, whole genome shotgun sequencing project. | biome: Marine environment; feature: Marine mammal; material: Swab sample of the gingival sulcus; isolation source: swab sample of gingival sulcus...
CGTACTGGTCGGTGCCGTAAAGGTTACTTCATACGATACGTTTGTACCGCTACCAACGCCACTGGGGAAAGTGCTGTTTGCGCTGGGAGCGCTGTCGCTCATCCTCAGTTGTCGCGAGGTAACTTGGCCAGCGGAGACCGTACTACCCATCAGCGCGGGTATGGCCGTACCAACCACAAGCGCCAGCGCCGATAGTGCGGCCGCTGGGCGCCGTAGAGCTTTATAGTTGATATGCATATGTGTTTCTCCTTTGTTGTAAAGGTTTAATTAATATTTACATCACCAATGTACCACTGGGTGTTGTGCAATGCAAGTCATTTCAAAGATAAAATATGCACTTTGTTGTAATAAATATATATAATTGTTGTAAGAAATATACAGAATATTCCGTTACTAGACCGCTATTGGCACGCCATAATCCCAAAAATCACAAGCAAAACCGGCACATGTGGTAACAGTCCGGCGCATACGGTAACAGTTGACACGACGCGTTGACTTACAAGAGAGCGAAAGTTAAAACGTCGCCGTCGCAACGACGCTATGAGCGGCGGTATAACTTCCAGCTGGTGTAATTGGTGATATATTTGCTATATAGGAAATGGTGTATGTGGTGTAACTGCTGCTTTGCGTTGACCTGGCAATGATATCTCCGCTGTTGAAATGGAACATATCTGGCGTAGCATAATCTACTGGACTATTGGCAACTTCACCAAACCCAAAGGGCTCCGCAGGATAATCTGGATCGTGTGTTACGTTCGATCCAAATCCAGATAACGTATTGCCGTTTGCATCCACCGCGCTCACCGTGTTTGTCGCAAGATTCAGCCCAAACTGCTCGGTGCCAACTGACGAAGCACCATTGACGGCAGTCATTGTGTGGCTTGGTATGGCGAGAGAGTTACCGGCTATTTGCACGACGTAGCCTTCGCTCAGATAGGCCGACACTCTGAACTGCGCTGTGCCGGCATGCATTTCGTCTTTGCTAAGCACGCCTAAGTCAACATGCGGCGAACCGACAATTGCTGCACTAATCCAAGGAGTTCGATCGGTATTAAAACCAGCCTGCGCCTGAAAATTATTGCTACTCGTGTTGCCTACCGTTAGTTCGCCGGCGGATTGTTTCGCACAGTATTCGTTACCAGAACACGCCTCTAGTTCGCCGCCAGTACCAAAAAACGTTTCATTAACCTGATAGTTCGGCGACGACGACTGTTGAGCCAGCGCAGGCGCAAAACCGCCCAGCAACACAAAGGCGGCCGAGAGTAAAAACAGGCGAAGACATGTTCGATGTTTCATCATCATAGTACTCAAGCTTATTTTCTCGCACTTTCCGTTTCGATGCAAACCGACCCGCTACACGAAAACGACAGCCGCGGCCCATGCCGCAAACACCTGCGGATGTAAAAACGCGCCGATGAACTCGCGGGTGTCTATGCCAACGTAAAAGCACGCGTGAGTTCGAGTCGCAGATTTCCCTTTGTGTCTTACATGCGGTATGATGAAAGGCAGAATAAGCGTAAGAGAAATACTATGCCAGACGACGAAACAAAGAAAGGCGATGCTTCGAATAGCCTCGAAACACCCAGCATAAGCACTAGTTCGCTTGAGAACGCCGACACAAGTAGTCTCGAAAATGACACCGGAAGTACTGGAAGCGCAGAACGCACACCTGTTGCCGCCGCCAAAAAAGGACCGCTTCTACAGCGAATCGGTAAAAAGATTAACATATACCTACTCCTTTTCTTGCTGCTTTTGACGCTCGCTGGCGCCATCATTCTCGTCACCTATTTGACAAGTAAACAGCAAGGGAAAAATACCATCCAGACGCAATCGCTCAGCGACGATACCTTAAAGCAGCTCGCAACGAGCGACGTAACTGTCGGTCAGCCAAAACAGATCCTGAGCGTACAGAGTAACGCCGTCTTTGCTGGAAAGGTTTTGATTCGCGATAGTCTGGAGGTGGCAGGACCAATTCAGGTCGGCGGCAGCTTGAGCGTACCAGGCATTACCGTATCGGGCAACAGCGTTTTTGAACAGCTTCAAGTAAACAAGAGTCTCGGCGTTCAAGGCGATACAACCATTCAAGGACAGCTTTCCGTCCAAAAAGGATTGAGTGTCGCTGGCGGCGGTACGTTTGCTGGCCCCATCACCGCACCAGCTATTACAGTAAATACTTTGCAGCTAAACGGCAACTTCGCTCTCACACGCCATATTATCATCGGCGGCCCCACGCCGAGCCGAAAAAGCGGCACCGCTCTCGGAGGCGGCGGCACCGTTGCGCTCAGCGGCTCAGACACCGCGGGTAGCATCAACATAAATACCGGTTCAGGTCCTGCAGCTGGTTGTTTCGTGACGGTAAACTTTACCCAGAAATATAACTCGACGCCAAACGTGCTCGTTACTCCTGTCGGTGCCAGCGCTGGGAGCGTCGGATATTACGTCAATCGCAGTACCTCAAGCTTCAGCGTCTGCGCAGTCAATAACCCGCCGGCAAATACAAGTTTTGGGTTTGATTACTTCATCGTGGAATAGCTGCGCGCTATGCTTACGTTCAGCTAAGCTATCCAGCGCCACCAAACTCACCCCGCGACACCGACACGAGGCAGTTACACACTAAAGCTACCTACACATCCAAGAACACGACGACGCTATTTTCTTTGCTGTGCATAATGCCGTTTTGGATGCGGATTTTTTCTTGACCTCTTTCGGTGCGCACGATGATATCACAAGGCACGAGTAGTGTAATAAAGTTGTGATGTTCGGGCAAAATATCGAATGGACCCGTCTGATTGACGGCGCTGATGCTTTTTGCCTGTCCCTCAAAATATATTTTGTATGGAGCGTACACTTTGACGAACATTGAGCCATCTGCCGGCGCGTTTGATGACCGCCCCTGGCCATCGTTTTGACCGTTTTCGTTTGCTGCCGCTTTTTGCTCGTCAGCCACTAAACAATGATCTCCTCTATACTTTTCAATGTTTCTTCGCGCGTAAAAAAGTCACCCTTTATGCCGTTGTGTTTCGTCATGACATTCATGTTTTGGGAGAAGTTAGCGATTAGTTTTTTTGCCTTAGCGTAGTCTGCTCGATCGGCAGGCGATAGTTCGTTTTCGCCAATGATGGCAATGATGCCCTTGAGCGATTCATACTTCTGTAGCAATGCCTGCACCCGCACCGAAAGCATGTAGTGGCGCTCGCCGACTATCTCAGGCGTCAGCAGGCTAGAGCTCGTCAACGTAAGATCAACAGCCGGACGAATACCTTGTTCGGCAACCTTTCGCGACAAAACAATTATAGAATCCATTTCATGCTGAATAAACTGCACCGCTGGGTCGGATATATCATCGGCTGGCACATAAATGGTTTGTACAGACGTTATAGAACCATTCTCGTTAGAACTCAGGCGGTCTTGCAGCACTTTTACGTCGGAAAATACGGTCGGCTCGTAGCCGCCTTCGTTCGGAATTTGGTCGAGAATTGTACTCAGTTCGTTGCGCGCCTGAACGTAGCGGAACATGTTGTCGGCGAAAAACAAAATGTCTTTGCGCTGCTCGTCGCGAAAGTATTCCGCCGCAGCAGTCGCAGAAACGCCCACCAGTGAACGTTGCACAGGATTTTCATTCATTTGCGCAAAAAACATGACAGTATTTTTGAGCAAGTCGTTTTCGCGCAGCGTGTCCCATAGCTCATGGCCCTCGCGAATACGCTCGCCTATTCCAGCAAAAAACGACAGGCTGCCGCCGCCTTTTGCGGTATTGTTTATCAGCTCCATGGTCGTCACCGTCTTACCAACACCCGCACCGCCAATCACACCAACTTTCCGTCCCTTGACGAATGGCGTCAGAAAATCAATAACTTTGATGCCTGTTTCCATAATCTCCGGCTTCGCACCAGAAAAATTATTGCTGCGCAGCGGTAGCTTGAGAATGTCTTTGCGTTTTGCTTCTTCGGAGCTGATTGCATTTTGTCCATCAAGTGGATCACCGAGCGCATTCAATATCCGACCAATTGTCGGTTCGCCCAGAGGCACTTGTATGCCTCTATGCGTTCGTTGCGCCGTATCGCCCTTGAGTAGCGTCCGGTCAGTGCGTACGTTCAAACAGAAGGCAACCCCGCCCACCTCCAAATGGTCTACGAGCAGCTCTGTTTTAGCTTCGTTATCGACTGCGATAAGCTCGTTAATTTCTGGCGGATCAGCATCGAACTGTACCCGCACGACAAGATCTTTAACAGAAACAATCACACCAGCCATACATCACCCCTTTCATTCGCACCGCATAGTACGCCCCAAGCGTCAGAGCTCAAGCCGCTTCGACCATTTTCCTCAATACGCTTCCGACCGGTGCCACCGCGATGGTCTTGTACGCAAAAAATAACATGAGCCCCAAAGAGGGCGCGTAGCGGCAAAAAGGCGCGACCGCACAACGCGAAAACCAATATACGAAAGCCATGCTTTGTTCGAAAAAGTGCGCGCACTAATTGACCTCTCATGCAGCTGCTCCTGCCTTACTTTTCTTTATGCCATTGATGATTTCCTTCAAGCGTTCGTCCTTAACACCGCGTCGAGCGCGGTTATATGCAAGATGCAAGTCGGCTTTTTCTTCGTCAGCCCGCTGATGACTGGCGCTCATAGCACGAAAACGAGAAGCGTATTGGGCAAGCTTCGACTGCAAAATAAGCTGACTAAGCGCAATCTTCATCATAGATCGCTCCAGGTGAGCTGCCACCGCAAAACTGGTTGGTTCAAATATGTAGTTTTCTTCGCTGATCACTTCATCTGGCTTATCGCTGGCCAGCGCAGCGGTATGCACCGCCATGGAGAGAGAGATTTTTTTAACCTCCTGGTTCATGAGCGAAATGTACTGCTGATAAAACACGCTACATTTTCTGTACTCCTGCACCTCCTTGATGATAGGAGTGACATTGATATTTTTGTCTTTACTCGGCAGCTTATAGTACTTCCGAAACGACACGCCGCGCTGACTTAACTGCATAGCTCCGTGGTGACCAATGACGATTATATCGTTTTTGTCCTCTTTGTACTCATTGAGCATATTTTGGACAAGCTTTTGGTCAATATCGCCGCTAAAGCCGCCTTCGGCAGTGATAATAATGAACAGCTCTTTATCGAGAATTAGCTTGCCTTTGTCTTTCTCCTCGCGGCCAAAACTGAACAGACTGTCAACACGCAGCTGGGTGTAAATTTTCCATAGTTCGTCAAAAAACTGCGTCGACTCAAGCACCTGATTTTTCGTCTGGGCTATGCGCATACTCGCTATGCCTTCAAACACGCTGGTCAGCTCCACTAGCGTCGCCATGCTGGCTTCGTCTTTTGCGATTTCGTTGGGGCGCCTCACCGACAACCCCTTTCGGTCATTTCGCGTCCCGGATAATGAGCGCCTACTTTCAGACGACAAGACACAGCAGTAGGAAAAATGACGTTTGTTACGACCCGAAAACCAGCCCTCGAACTCGTCTGATTCATGTTTTGTTCTCCGGCCCCACAATATCCATAACCGTACCAACCGTAGCCTGCGCCCTTGCCTTCGCCTTTTGCCGCTCAAGGTCTATGGACATCATTTCGTCTATTTTTTTATCTATTTTATCTACCTCAGATTGCTCATCTAGCTCGCGAGACGATTCTTCGGGTTTCGTGGATCGATTTGCTTTCGAAAAAAGCGAGTGCACAAAGTCTGTTTTGCTTTCTTTGCTTTTTTCATATGGCTCTGCGACTTTTTGGGTTGATTGATTTTCGAGCGAGCCGTCGATGACTGCTTCTTCTTGGGTACGCAAGGTGGCAGTTTGGTTATGTTCTCCTGCAGTAGTTTTTTCGGTATCTTCTGCTACCGCAGCACCAGCGGGAGTCGTCTTTGGCTCTTCCTTCACGGTAGCAGCAGCGGAGGCTGAGGGAGTTTCCTTCTTGGCGGTTTCAGGCATTTTCTGCGGCTTTTCCTTTTCGGCAAGAGCGGTGACAGGCTCGGCAACAACTGGAATGCTAACAGCTGTTCGCGGAGCGGGACGAATGGTTTCTGGCGGTTTATCATTGCCTTCCGACTTGTCCGCGAGCTTTTCGGCAGGCGCTTCAGTTTCGGCAGACTGCGGCGCCTGGGTGTTTTCATGCTTCGCGCTCGTGTCGCTGGTCTGTTTGCCATCATCCGCTTGCTCTGACTTTGTTTCCGAAGCTTCTTTTTCGACTGTCTTTTGCGCTGACCGCAGCTCTTTGGGCGCGTTTTTTACGCACTCGCCCACAAGCATATCGTGTATGTTTTGGTAGTCGTCGTCTTTTTCGACCTTTTTGGCAAAATCATTGGCGTTAAGCTTAAGAGAGTTGATATCCAGTAACGCCCCTTCTTCAAGATTAAGAACGATGTCGAGCATAAGCTGCTGCGCCATAAGCGAAAACGTATCGCCAGGCGCTTGCGTGAGCAGTTCAAACACGCGTTTTCCGGTCGCCAGCGCCTTTTTTGCCTCTGGACCAAGCTCTGAACCGAAGTGAGAAAACTCTTCAGCTTGCCTATATCCGGCGAGCATTTTCAGGGTTTGAGCAGCGAGTTCTTTCTGGCGCTTGTTATGACCGACGCCGCCAGCGCGAGTAACGCTCAGACCAATGTTGAGCGCTGGGCGGATACCATTGCGAAATGTTTCCATGTCTAAAATCCATTGGCCGTCAGTGATTGACATGATGTTTGTCGGCAGATAAGCGGTGATGTCGCCATTTGCGGCATGTACCACGGGAATACTAGTCAAACATTTACCCGTTTCATCGAGACGACCCGCTCGCTCAAGAAGCGAAGAATGCGCGTAAAACATGTCGCCAGGGTAACTATCGCGACCAGGACTAACACCCGAAAGCAACGCCACTTCGCGATAAGCGTGAGCATGACTCGTGAGGTCATCGTAGACAATGATGGTATCTTGACCGCACTTCTGCCAAAGGTATTCGGCCATAGCACAAGCTACATACGGCGCAATGTAGCTCATGATAAGCGACTCAAACATAGTACTCACTACCACGATAGCTTTTTCCATGCCACCGTTTTCTTGCAGACGGGTCAGCAACGTGTCGACATCGCTACGGCGTTTAGCGATCAAGCAGTAAACGACGATTTGATCGGTGTTTTTTTGGTTGATCGCCAGCTGCGTGACTACTGTGCTTTTGCCCGACTTGCTATCGCCCAGAAGCGCCATGCGTTGCCCACGCACTATCGGGAATAGCGCATCTATAGCCGTCACGCCGCTTTCTAGCTGATCCTCTAGAAGTTTTCTGGTGTAGAGCGGCGGTGCTGTGTTGAAAACCGGCCACACAGCATCGGCTGGCACTGGCCCCTTGCCGTCGAGCGGATCGCCCGTTACCGAAACAACGCGCCCCACAAAATCTTTGCCCACTTTGCAAACCAGCTCTTGGTGCTGCAGCACTGCCACCATGCCAACTCGGAGCGGCTCCGATCCTAGGTGCAGAACGAGCACATGGTCATCAAATATTCCATTAATAAACCCTTTGCTGCCGTCCTCGAACATCACCAGAGCATGCAGCGCTGACGGCTGTAGGCCGCTCACTGCTATCAGAAATTTGTCGACGCCAATGACTTCACCTACTGGCTTACCGCTTTCGACGAGTTTTTCAAAGTGCTGATTACCAAAACTCATTGCCGGACCTCCGCGCCAACTGCTTGAGACGGCGCCTTTGTCGGCGGCTGGGATTGGATACTAGACGCTCGCATGCGCTGCATCAGTAATGTGCGCTTGTCGGCAAATGTTTTCCCAAGTGACATGTCAAAATAGCGGTTTGTCGTACGCAGAACACAGCCAGCACCAATACCTGGCTGTAAACCAACCGCTACAAGAACATGCGGGTGTACGTGCGTCCTTAGCCATAGCATGAGTTTCGCCAGAAAAACTGGTGACGGGTCGGCACTGAAACTCACGTGCAATTTGGGTGCGTCTTTGCGAAGGATTTTCAGAAACTCAAGTAGACTGTGGCGTGTATGAGCGTCGCGCAAATCCAGCCGGTTTGCTTCTGCTAGCTGGTCGAGTAATGCACTGAACTTCGGCAGCCGGACATCTGCTCCGCTGCGTATTTCATCACTCTTTATGACCGCTTCAATCCGCTCAAGTTCGCGAATCAACCGCCCAAGATCAACCATACCTACCACACCGGTCGGGAGCACTGGCGCATTTCGCAAGTTTTCAGGCGCCATGGTTTACGTCCTGTATGATTGCTTCACGATTCGCCTCTAAGTCTGCCAAGATGTACTCAAGCTGGTCGTTCAAATCGATTTGGTCGCCAATGGCAGCGAGTACATAGTGATTGATAATGTCGGTCATGTTTTGCTCGAACCGTTCGACCAGCTGCTGTTTTTCGGTCACGATTTGCTGCTGCACCTGCGCACTGAGCTGGGCACGCTGCTCTTCTATGGCGGTGTTCGTTTTCTGAATAGAGTCTATAGCAAGCTGCTTGGCGTCATTGATAGACTGCTCGTACTTCGTAAACTCTTCTTTGAGGTTACGTGTAATCTCTTTTTTCATGTACTCATTGAGCTGGCTAGTCGTCAAACGCAGGTCTTGCTGCAAAAACATGGCATTTTCAGATATGATCTTCTCAAAATGCAATCTACCCCTGTTACGAAGTTCTTCGCGAAAGGTGTCGTTAAAAATATGCTCAACGTCATCTTCAGCGGCTTTTTCGAGGTCTGCAATAGCACTTTTCTTCTTTTTACTGCCATTACCGACGCGCACGGCCATCCAAACAAAGGCAAGCGTGGCAGACAGCAGACTGCCGAGTATCAGTACGAGCTGCCAAATTGTCATATCCGTTTCCCCACCCCTATGTGCTTACGCTTATAGCTTCAGTAATAAGTATATCGCGATTAGCCCAATAACGAAAACTATTAGCCCAAATATAACAACCTGCACGAGACCGCGTAGAATTGTTTTTTTCGCTAAGGGGTTTCGACCTATAGACACAAGACTACTCCGCACGCCGCCGTACAGTAAGCTTCCTGTCAAGAAAATAGTAATGAGCAATATAGCAAGGCTAATGTATAGTCGCACCGTACTGACCGGCTTCCCAGCTATGCTTTCGCTCGATTTCCGTAAAAATGCCGGCACTGGCGGGCCGCTCACCGAAACCGCTAGAGGGTTGCGCGAAATGCCTATATCCACCTGCACGAGTCCTATGGCAACTTGCCTTTCTCCGCCTGCCGACTGTAGGGTCGTCGTACCGCTCACGTTCTTTTTGCCATCAAAGTTGGTCAATGCCTTTCCGAGTATAACGTTTTGGGCAGCGTCTGCTTTCATACCGACACCGTCAAGTGCCGAAATACTAATGATATCGCCATTTTTAATTGGTCCGTTCTGAGTACTCACAAGTGCATCGTACTTGCCGTTGCTCGCCACGTAAACTTGGTTTGAGCTATTGCTACTACCAAGGGAGACAACCGTGTCATTAGCGGAAACAACTACACCATGCATGGCTTTATCGGTCTTGTTTGTGAGCGGCATAACTTTTTGGCTATCATCTGGATCAAGCATGACAATCATACCCTTTTGCACCGCACCAGTAACGCCGTAGCCCTGAGAGACGGTCTGCGCCTGAACAACAAAAGGCAGCACGAGCATGCCGAACAGGCTCACCACCACAAAAAACCGATACCAAACATATAGACGTCGTCGCATTTCCTACTAAGTATAACCGCTTTACGACGGCGGTGCTACCCCCAGAAACGGCAATATTTCCTTGATACATTTTTTGTCGCGGCCGACCAGAACGTCTACGCCGCACCTTGCGTTATGGCGGTTCGTGCGAGCCATGTTTTGGCTATGTTCTGAACATTACGCCGCGTGCTGCGCAAAGCGACCCCGTGATTGTCGTTTTCTAGAGAAAACCAGCCGATCTGGCGTGCTATACTTACGGCATGTCTATTACGAAAGCTATCATCCCCGTTGCCGGCTGGGGTACGCGCCGGCTACCCATTACAAAAGCTATAGAAAAATGCATGCTGCCAGTCGGGAATCGACCCATGGTTGACTATGTCGTGCGAGATTGTGTTGCCGCAGGCATTACCGACATTTACTTCGTAGTTGGCGAGCAAAGCGAGCAGCTGCACGCCTATTACCGCGATAATCCCGAGCTGACCGACTACTTAGTGCGAAACGGCAAAGAGAGCCTGCTGCCGCTCATCGAGACGCCACAGGTTAGCTTTCACTACATCGTCCAGCCGAGCTACGGCAAATACGGGACAGCTGTGCCCGTTGACCTTGCCATGCCCTACATAGACGAAGGCGAGTCTGTCCTGGTGGTCATGGGAGATGATTGCCTTTACAACCCTGGCGGGGAATCAGACATCGCGAGACTAATTGCCGCCACCCCCGAGGGGCAGAGCGCCATTTTGGGCGTACCTATCGCGAATGATTCCATCCAAGCGTACGGTCATATTGTGGCCGACGAGCAGAGCAACTTGGTACGTATCATTGAACATCCTGATCCCATGCCAGAACGTTTCCTCAAAAATGTCAGTAAGTATGTACTGAGCCATGAGATGCTACAAGCCGTCAGCAACTATGTCGCCGAAGAGATCGATGATGGCAAGGAATATTACATCTTTCACCCATTTCAGAACGTCATCGAGAACGGCAGCATCATGAAGGTCGTACCAGCCACCGGTCACTACCTTGATGCTGGCACTACCGAGGGCTGGCTTCATGCCAACCAAATCGTCCTCTCCTCCCCCGCCCCAGAAACCATTTTGGGAGGACAGTCCTCCTGAAATTGGGTTTTTACAGATTCGATAATTTTTCTTTATCTGTAAAAACGATGTTTTATTTACTTTTTGTTATATCTGTTAGGGCAGTTACGGTTTCTTCTATGTCGGCCGTTGTCGTTGAACGACCCGTCGTAAGGCGCAAACTACTCCGTGCCGTTTTGTCATCCACTCCCATAGCGCGCAGCACATGACTCGACTCCGCGTTGCTCGCGCTACATGCTGAACCGGCGGCAGCCAAGATGCCTCTTTGTTCCAGCTGAAGTAGCACTCGTTCATTGTCGAAACCTGGTAAAGCGATGTGCATGTTGTTTGGCAAACGGTGTTTCAACGAGCCCGTGATGGTCGCGTTTGGGAGGGATCGGCGCAGGAGGGCAATAGCATAGTTTTTCACTTCGTTGAGTCGCTTTGTTTCGTCTGGGCGCAGACACTGCGCCTTACTGAGAGCCGCCGCAAAGCCAACTGCACCTGCAACATTTTCTGTACCGCTTCGGTAGCCGCCTTCTTGGCCACCGCCGCATATCACTGGCGAAAGCTGGACGCGGCGCGCAACGTAGAGCGCTCCGGTTTGCTTAGGGCCGTAGATTTTACCACCGTTCAACGTCATGAGATCTACGCCGAGTTTTTCGACATGGAGATCGAGGTAATTTGCTGCCTGGCAGGCATCGGTGTGAAAATATAGCGGTACGTCGTTGCCCTGCGCTTTTCGCTCGCGCCGAACTTCTTTCAGCATGGCGGCAATGTGGCGCAAGGGCTGGAGGGTGCCAACCTCGTTATTTGCGTACATCACGCTCACCAGCACCGTATCATCTGCAATTTTTCGACGAAGATCAGTCAAATCCACCCTGCCCTGCTCTGTTACGAGCGCAGCGGAGCAATTAAACTTTCGGGCTGGCGCAAGGACAGATTCATGCTCGACTGCGCTCACCACGACCGAACAGCCAGGAAAATGCGTCATCACACCAGTTATCGCGAGATTATTTCCTTCCGTGCCGCCCGCCGTAAAGACAATTTCTGGCGATTGCACGCCGAGCTGCTGCGCAACCGTTGTGCGCGCGGTTTCTAGCGCCTCCTTTGCTTGCCGAGCTGGCAGGTATACAGCCGAGGGATTATAAAAAACATCAGAAAAATACGGCTGCATCGCCGCCAACACTTCTGCGCAAATCGGCGTTGCCGCGGCATAATCCAAATAAATCATATGGGTATTTTACACCCCTGACGCCGCAAGCATCGGATCGAACTTCTCGTGCATTCGACGCTGATACTCATTGATGGCCGCACCGAATCGCCGCGCTTCTTCGAGCGACACTGGCTGATATGGCTGTCCGTCTTGCGCTTTGAAAATACCCTGCGGGCGAATATCATATCGAGTTGTGCGAATCTGGCGCACGCCCTTGGCGTCTGTCCATTCCTCATGCCAAACCCATGTGTGGCGGTCAAGACAAAAAAACTCGCGCCGTGTACCCTGAGGAATTTCCCCAAACACTTTTCCTCCCATTTTAGCCAAGTCGCGAAGGATATTCTGGTGGATAGCCGCCCTTCTGGTTTCAATGTCTTGCGATGGTAGAATGGCGAGAAGCTTTTTTAGCATGTTATGCTGCCTTTCCGAGTACTTCCGCAACCTTCTGGCGAGCCTGATCGATAGATACGACATTACTGCCATCTACACCAACTGATTCGCCAGCTTCCGGGCCTTTTACAGGGGGAGCTTGATTCACCAGTTTCTGCGGTTGCGGGCCTTGTGAGCCGCCGAGAAGCATGCCGTCAACCACATCAGACAGAGTTTCTGGAACAGACGCTACTGGAGCAGACTGTGTATTTTTGATAGCTTTTTCTGCCACCGTCTGCCGAAGTCCTTGCGGAAGATATACCGTAGAAATAACTTCATTACCAATCCGCACAGACGAGTCGGTGTCGCGCATTACCTCGCCTACTAAACTCTTTTCCACCTCATTCAGTGGCGACGGCGCTTCGTTGACTACTTCTGGGTTCTTGCCAGTAAATGGGCTGAACGATAACAACATTCTATAGCTCTACTTTACGTTAAATAGTTCCGCCGCGTTTGTGGTAGTCGCGCAAGCTAGCTGATCGAGCGTTTCATCTCGCAAATCCGCTAGATATTCCGCAGTCCTCACCACATGTTTCGGCTCACAGATTTTACCACGAAAAGGTTGCGGGGTCAAGAAAGGGGCGTCGGTTTCTAACAGGAGTGACTGTTGTGGAATTGTGCGATATGTCACAAGTTGCTCTTCATCTTTCGTGAATGTCGCTATACCATTTACGCCTATATACAGACCTCTTGCGAGCGCCCGCTCTACGTTCGCCTGCGTGTCGGTAAAACTGTGCAAAACACCCCGCACGTTTTGATAACTGTCATATATCTTCCAGAAATCGCCAAATGCGTCCCAACCCTGCTCTGTTGCATCGCTCGACCGCACATGGAAACTCAAAGGCAAATCACGTTCGCACGCCACATGTATCTGAAACCTGAGTAGCGCGTCCTGTTCTGCCTGAGATGCATGCCGATAGTAGTAGTCGAGACCGCATTCGCCTACCGCTACCACCTTTGGCTCTACGACCAGTTCTCGAAACCGCGCCGCCGCCTCTGGCAAAACACGAGCCGCCCCGCCGCCACAATCATCTTGGGAGGACAGTCCTCCTGAGATGGTTTTCTGTGTTGTAGTATATTTTTTTGCTTCGTGAGGATGCATGCCTACTGCCGCCCAAACGTTCTCATGGGCTTGCGCAAACTGCACGGCAAGTTCGCTGTCCTCCAGCGTCGTCCCAACGACAATGAGCCGCGATACGCCAGCCGCTCGCGCAGCCTGCAAAACTGACTCAGCCGTTCGTGCGACACCATCGCTGTGCCATTTTTTGTGCAAGCCGCTTTCGGGCGCAGTAATCTCGTGTATGTGACAGTGTGTGTCGAAAAATTCAATCATATACTAGCCAATTTGTTCGCCGCAAGATACTGTTTGAGTCTTGGATTTTAGGCCTACGAACGAATTGCGTTTCATGCCGACTCGTCTGGTACTTCGTGTTTTGGAAAGAGCGTACCGTCTTGTTGGCGAACGATTCCGTCGGCAAATATTGCCTGAATTTTGGCGGCCGTGACAGGCAGGAAGGGTTCGAGCAGTTGTGCAATCTCTAGCAAATCACTGGCAAACCCAGCAAGTATTTCTCGCAAATGATCGGCGTCGCCCAGCTTGGCAACTTCCCACGGCTTTTCGGCATCTATGAGCTGGTTGAGCCCGCGCACCTGTTCCCACACACTGTCGAGCGCACGGTCAAACTTACAGAGTTCAATCGCCTCATAATACGCCCCCGTGTCGTGTTCCGCTTCTGGAATGTCGCCGATGATACCGCTCTGATACTTCATCACCATTGCGGCGGTGCGTTGTACCGCATTGCCGAGCTCATTTGCCAGCTCGTTGTTGTACGCTGCGTCAAACGCTTCCCAGGAAAAATCGCCATCTTCATAACTCGGCACATGCCGCAAGAAGTAGTAACGAAACGCGTCGGCGCCGTATTTTTCAATAATATCGTTCGGACTAACACTGTTGCCAAGCGATTTGCTCATTTTCTTGCTATCTACCGTAACGTAGCCATGCACATACAGTTGCTCCGGCAAAGACAGCCCAAGCCCCAGCAATATACCCGGCCATATCGCCGCATGAAAACGGAGAATCCCCTTGCCTATCACCTGTACATTGGCTGGCCAGTAGCGCTTGAGATCTTCATGCTCTGGATAGCCGAGCACGGTTATATAGTTGAGAAGCGCGTCGAACCACACATATATAACCTGGCTGGGATCATCTGGTACCGGAACACCCCAGTTTATTTTGTCTTTTGGCCGCGAAATACTAATGTCGTCCAATCCTTCGCGCAGCAGCGAGAGGATTTCGTTGCGCCGCGAAGCAGGTGTTACCAGCAGCTCGTTCTTTTCTATAGCCTCTCGGATGGGGCGCGTATAATTACTGAGGCGGAAGAAATAATTTTCCTCCTCAATTTTTTCGTACGGCCTGTTGTGGTCAGGGCAAATGCCCTTGTTTTCCTGCACAACCGTTTCGGTGAAAAAGTCTTCGTCGCCAGTGCAATACCATCCAACATACTTGTTTTTGTAGATGTCTTTTGCAAGCGCCTTCCAGACGATCTGCACGCGCTGCTCGTGCGCTTCGTCCGTTGTCCGAATAAAACGATCGGGCTTGACCTCAAGCGCTGCAATGAGGTCGCGGAATTTTTGGGACATCTGATCGGAAAAAACCTGCGGCTCGAGATTGAGCTCGGTTGCGCGCTCGGCTATTTTGCCGCCATGTTCGTCGGTACCCGTGCTAAAAACTGTGTCGTCGCCGCGCGCTCGCGCCGCGCGCGCGAGTACGTCCGCCATGACAAACTCCATAGCATGCCCCAGATGCGGTTCGCCATTTACGTACGGTATAGAAGTGGTTACATAGTATTTGCTCATCAGTTTATTCTACCTTATTTTCGAGTTATGAGAAGATAATGGGTTGAGAAAAATCATGCCCGCACGGGCATCGAAGGCAGCGCGAGCAGCCAGTACGTTAAGACACGTTTCATAGACGAGCATTGTACCATGGACCAAACGTTAACCCAGTAAACACACGGGGAAGGTCAGACCAAAGACAAAACGCCGCTTTTCAGCGACGTTCTGTCTTTGGTGGGCGAGGAGGGACTTGAACCCTCAAGGCTTATTCAGCCAGCGGATTTTAAGTCCGCCGCGTATACCAATTCCGCCACTCGCCCGCAACGACGCAAAGTTCGCACGTCTTAGCGCATGCAGTACCCATAGCACTACTCGCGGGTAGTTTCGCTCCTGCTATCCAATACCTCAGCGCAATACTACCATTTTACCAAATCGTAGCAGATTCGTGTCGACATTATTGGCTCGTACGTTTTTTGCACACGCGTCAGCCGGCTTACCAGCTGCCGCCAGAACCGCCGCCGCCGAAAGAGCCGCCGCTAAACCCACCAAAACCGCCGCTGCTTCCGCCGCTTCCGCCAAAAAACCCGCCGCCACTGTGCCAAAAACCTGTACTATCGCCGCTGGCTGCTCGCGCCCGATAGTTTTTCGACAAAACATAGTCAAGCAACAACCCAAAAATCACGCCCAAACCAAGCACAATAAAGGCAACGAGCGCGGCCGCAGTGAAAAATAGTATTATGCCTGGTATGGCGCCAGCTACACCGCCCGCCCACCAACTTTTACTACGCGCAAAAAACGACAGGAGATAGGCAAACATAAAAAAGCTTCCATATATGAGGACCTCGCCGCGTTCTGCGGCCGATTTTCCAGATTTTGATTCGCTGAGCCGCTCGCCGCCTATAACCGCAATCATGGCATTAACTCCCTCGGTTATGCCACCTGTGTAATCGCTTTTTTTAAACGCAGGAGTGATCTTTTCGCGGATGATGAGGTTGCTTTGCAGGTCGGTGAGGTATGGCTCTAGCCCACGGCCAACCTGTATGCGCACCTTTCTGTCTTCAAGCGCAACAAACAGCAGCGCCCCATTATTCGCTTCCTTGCTGCCCACACCCCAACTTTGCGCAACACGAAAACTGTAGTCAAAATCATCTTCACCTTCTAGGCTTTTCAGTGTCATGACGGCGATTTCATTACCTGTTTTGGCCTTATAGTCAGTGAGTGTTTGGCTGAGTCGCGCTTCTACCGCGTCATCGATGATGTTTGCCTGATCAAGTATGGCAGTCCGCGAGGGCGGTGGCGGAATATCGAGCGCAGAAACAGTCCCTAGTCCAAAAGCCAAAACAGCTCCTGTGGCAAACACTGTGGCGATAGTTCTATTCATGTTGCAACTACATTATTCCTTTTTGATCGTAGGAGGTGAAGCTCAAAGCTTGTTTCGAAAACACATACGCTCAAACTGCTCCAGCGGCTACCAAAGCGCTCAAAACAGCCACCCTACTACTCGGTTTACTGAGCGGTGTTTGGTGCTGCCTGGTTTTCGGTAAAGTTAACCTTGGGAGCAACTTCGGCGCCTGTTTCGGCTTCATACAGCACTTTTTTATCGAAACCAAATATGCCAGCTAGCATGTTCTTTGGGAATTTCTGAATCGTGGTGTTGTACTGCGTGACAGCTGCGCTATAGTTGTCGCGCTCAACTTTTACGCGATTTTCGGTGCCTTCCAGCTGAATCATAAGGTTTTGAACGGTTTTGTTGCTTTCTAACTGCGGATAGTTTTCTACGACCACAAGCAGGCGGCCCAATGCACTTTCGTACTGCCCAGCTGACTGAAGGCGATCTTCGGCTGTGCTTGCGCCAGCATACTTCGTGCGCGCCTTGGCGAGCTCGCCAAACACCTTTTGCTCCTGAATTTGCGCGCCTTTGACGCTTTCGACCAAGTTTGGCACTAGGTCAAATCGCCGCTGATAGGCGCTATCAAGCTGCGCCGCAGCTTGATCGGCTTTGTTTCGCTGCGTCACCATGCCGTTATATCCGCCGACAACCCAGCCGATGACCATCAGCAACAGTACGCCGACTACAGCAGCGATTTTCATACCTTTTGATAGCTTCACTTTTTACCCTCCTCTTACGATATGCTTTTACTATAGCACTCGCCGCGACGATTGCCGATGACGATGATGAACTTTCCGCTCTTTACGTTCTTTCTGCCCCAACTGCGCGCTGCCGTGCATCGACGCCGCAGCAACAGCACAGCCCCTCAAGACCTAGTCATAACACCCGCGCAAGGGCTTTGGGTGTCGCGATAACCTTGTCTATGAGCGCATCGCGGCAGGGGTCGCCCGTTGCAGGCTGCAGTGCAAAAATCGGCTTGGCAAGCGCGCTCGCATAGGCCATCTCCATTGTCACGCTCGCCCCGACATAGCTGTCTTTATTGAACACATAGCACACTTCCGCTTTGCGTATCCAGTCGAAATGCTCCAGGGTTAGCCCCTTAAACAACTTATTCGTCACGTAGGCCGTTTCGAACTGCGTATCTTCGGAAATCACTTCGTCGAAACTTGGCGCAAACACTAACACACCCATCTTCTCTAGCTCAGCGCAAAAAACCGCAATCTCTTCACGGTACTTTTTGCTACCACACACAACAACTGATTTCATAGACTTAATGGAGGCACGTACGAGAGTCGAACTCGTCTAAAAGGTTTTGCAGACCTCTGCGTAACCGCTCCGCCAACGCGCCACTCAGCATGTAGTATACCGTACTGCGCCCGTAAGTATAAATAGACGAGTACTAAAACCAACTGCTCTAGAACCTCTCCGCTATCTCTCTTTCGTTACCGAAATTTTTAGATTGTAGGCGAACATAGTGCACATTGCGGAAGAATACTGGTTTTATTTCGAAAACACGTGTAACGTTTGCAGACAGCCTAGGGAAATTGCAGTCGAATATGAGGGTAGCGGAGAGGTTCTACGCCGCTCGCTCAAACACCAACTGCTGCGCAGATATATTTGGCCCTGTTTCCGGTCGAAAGCCCGCTATGCATGCTGCCAGGTAGAAGTTGAAACCGCGCGTAAAGCGGTCAATTTGCTCTGAGGTTCTGCCTTCTTGCTCCCACAGCGACCTTAGCTGCGGAAGGTTGTCATTGAATCGCCGCAGCCATTGCTGGATTGTCAGCGCATATGACGCCCCGAGTTCGCTCGGCTCCATAGCGAGCCGCGCAAAACCGCGCTCCGTCATGTGCTGGTCAATGGTCGCAACCGAAGGCAAGCAGCCGCCTGGGAAAATCGCCGTGTTCGCAAAGCTCCTCCGATTGTGCTGGCTAGCTTCCTGCTCTTTCCTGACGGTTATTGCCTGCAAGACAACGCGTCCATCGGGCTTCACGAACCGATCCAATTCACCAAAGTAGGTCCCGTAGTCGCGCCAATCGACCGCTTCTATCATCTCGACAGAAATAACTCTGTCATATGGTTCCTCACTGGTATGATCTCTGTAGTCTTCGCCGACAAACTGAACTTGACCCGTAAGACCCTCAGCTTGTGCGCGTTCTTGAGCTATCTTCAGCTGCTCGTCCGAAACAGTCAGCGAGACTATTTTTACGTCCGGATTTCTTTTCGCTATGGCAATCGCCAAACCACCCCAACCGCCTCCCACTTCAAGTATGCGCATGCCTGGTTTTAGACCAAGCTTCTCAATAAGCGCATCGACTTTTGCTTCCTGCAGCTCTTGCAGTAATGCGTCGCCCGTAGTACCAGCGTGTTCTGGTAGAAATAGCCCCGATGAATATTGCGTCAGTCGAGGATCGAGCATCCCTTCGAACTCATTTCCGTTGTTATCGCGGTAGCCGACGAATATCCGCTGGTCGGTATCATAGTGTTCGGCTATTTCGCCTTTTGTGCGTTCTGTGCTTTCAGTCCACTCGCGCCGCGCACGCCAGTCCCTGAAGGGGGCGGTGACTTGCGCCGCTGTGCGGCCAACCCGCCGGAGCTGCCGAGATCTTTCACTCAATGCCATCACTACCGCAATCAAGCCGTCGGCTTCTCTGTGCCCAGTGGCAACACCCTCTGGTAAGGTTGTAGCAGCGTTTGGCCGCCACCGCGACCCGTGCTTATCACCGGTGTAGCCATAAAACAGCCCGAGGTCATGGTGCCTCGTAAGCGCCGTAGTAACGGTCTTAGGCTCCCAAACATCCATCACCGCCTCGCAGCCATTGCCGTACGGTATACGCCACTGCTCAGACTCGCGCCCGTCTTCGCCGATTATTCTTTCGCGCTCAACGCCCATCGCCGAAAGCAACATCCCCCCGCCTTTCGCAATAATCGTGTCACGTACTCCGCCACACCTTAGTACCTCCGAAAACGGATCTACGCTAGGGTCCAGATAGTCACGAAAATGCTCTGCCACAACCAACTCCTTTGTTGCGATAATTTTGCCACGTCCACGTAAACTGCGCAAGTTCCTGACTGCGCTATTTTCAAAAACTACCAGCTCAACGGCAAGCCGATGCTCAAGTCAGCAGTACAAACACGCCGAGACCGATGAGAATGAGGCCGGCTATGAGATGGAGCTTGTCTATGTGCTGTTCGCGTAAACGAGCGAGCGTGTCGGTACTCATGCCGTACGCCACGAGGAACGTTAGTATTATCATAGGCGAAATAAACACGAGATTATACAACGCAAGATACCAAAACAACTGGGCGTCTAGCGGACTACTCGCGAGCAAGCCAAGAATCACAATATACGGGCCGCTTGTGCAGGGCAACAGAAACAGCGACACAACCAAACCAGCCGCCGCAGCACCAATTGGGCTCGTCACCCGCTCTAGCACATGTATCATGCGTGGCCGCCACGACATTGGCACCTCCAGGGGCGGTGTTTTGCCATACCACAGCCAATCTTTCAGGTTAAACAGACCGAGTATGATAGCCAGCACGCCGATAATCGTCGTAAATACACTGGCTGCACTACCCAGCGTCAACGCCTTGTATAAACCAAGCCCCATAAGAACATATGACATAAACACAACAACGCTAAAGGCAAGACCGCTCGCAATCACTTTGGGTCGGCTGTGTTTTTGCGCCAGCACCGTGCCGAGCAGCACCAAAAGCACCGCAAAGGCGCACGGATTTATAGCATCTACCGCCGCTGCACTCATAATCACCCATGTCGACAGGCTATCGCGGCCAGTTTTTAGCGTACTAATAGTTTGGCGTTCTGGTGCGGTATTTTCTGTTTTTTGGCGAGCTTTTTCCGGCGATAGATACGCCTCTGCTACTGGGACGAATTCGGCTATAATCTGCTTGTCGCCCGAGAGCACTCGTTCGCCAATGATGACGGTTGGCACACCCCGCGACTGGGTCGGTATACCCAAACGATCCATATCTGCGGTAAACGCCGCCGCGTTCGCTCGGTTAAAATAAACCTCTCGCTTAACCAACGGATATTTGTCGTAAGCACGAATACGCGCAAAGAAGTCATCTACCTTGGCGCAATGCGGACAGCCTCGACCATAATAATGTATGATCTCTTTGGTGCTCTGCTGCTCGCGCTGCATGTCGCCCGCACTCTGCGCAGAGACGAGAGCTGACCCGCCCCAAGCGATGCTCGCTGCCAGCATGATTGCCGTAAAACCTATCCCAGACAAAACATAGCGCAGTCTTCGCATAAGCACTATTGTAGCACTTACGCCCTCACATGTTTAGGTTTTGCGCGCAAACTGCCGAGCAACTGACTGGCATCATACGGCCGCTTGCATATCTTGAACTGTCCGACTATAATTTCATTCGCTAGATAAACGAACATGCGGGTGTAGCTCAGTTGTTTAGAGCGCATCCTTGCCAAGGATGAGGCCACGGGTTAGAGTCCCGTCACCCGCACCAAAAAGTGACTTTTGAGACGCCGCTAAAGCGTCTCTTTTTTCTCACCCCCGAAGATTGAGGTAATTTCATTGGCATAAACATTATTCTCAGCGTCTACGTAAATTTTATCCGTAAATAGCAATTGTTTACACCGTTTATATCGATCATCCTTAAGCTTAAACGCCTTTCAAAATATTGGTATAATTGTACTTGCTTAAACCAGTTAAAGTGATATTTTGTATTCATTTCTTTGTCGAGCGATGAAACCTGTGAGTCGGCGTCCGTTCAACAAATTGTTAGACTTCATCCTTTTAGCTGGCTTAGTCACCTAGGTTGTCATTTATGTTCTTGGCGCTTGCAATAGATAAGGAGGCAATATGAAAGATAGGAAAAAGGGCAAAAGTCTCGTAGGATTTCCGTCATCTTTTACAGTATTAGATATTGAGACAACAGGGCTAGATACGACTTTCGATAGCATTATCGAGCTAAGTGCTATAAAGGTAAAAGACGGTAGTGTTATTGACACTTTTTCTACATTGGTTAATCCTGAGCGACCGCTTGATGGGTTTATAACTGAACTAACGGGTATCACGGATGATTTACTACAAAACGCACCAACCATCGAAACTGCACTCGGAAGTTTTATGGAGTTTTTGGGAAGTGATGTAGTGGTCGGGCATAACGTAAACTTTGATATAAACTTTATCTACGATGAATATAGACGGATCGCGAGCAGTGACTTTACTAACGATTTTGTTGATACACTACGGCTTGCTCGCTTTCTACTTACAGACTTAGATCATCATAGGCTTAGCGATTTAGTGGAGTATTTTGGCTTATGGCTAGGTGTCAAGCATAGAGGTTTGTCTGATGCCAATGCTACTCTTGGAGTGTTATCGGCTTTATACGATAGGGCCGTTGAGCAGTATGGCGATATCGTAAGTTTCGAAACGGCGTTTATGAGCAGACGATACACTCACAAGGCTGGCGTGAAAGCGAGTGATATAACGTCCACAAACACTAATTTTGACACGACACACCCCCTGTTTGATAAAAATTGTGTATTCACTGGTAAACTTGCAAAAATGCCCCGAAAAGAGGCGTTTCAGTTGGTGGTAGATTTTGGTGGACGCGTTGAGGACAGCATAACTAAAAAGACTAACTATCTTATTGTTGGCTCGCTAGAGTACTCACATACCATAGAGAAGGGCAAAAGCAAAAAAATCAAAAAAGCTGAACGGATGATACTCAACGACGAGGATATACAGATTCTATCTGAAAATGCTTTTTACGATATTTTGGGAATATGACAGTTTGCGAACATTTAGAGACATGTTATCCAGTGTATGACATAACCATAAATCAGGTCTTCGTCTCCAAATGGTATCTTATGGTATCAACAGTTGATGGTTCGGAGCCCTTGAGCCGCTCCCCATATGTGCGAGACGATGAGGGAAGCTTTCGTTAGTGGTCTCCAGTTGCCTATCAACACTCACAGAACATATCATCAAACCCTGACGCTATATTACGATCTTTAACGCACAACTAACCGAAAATGATAACATAGGCTTGTTAATTCAGGCTTCATAGCCGTCGACACTGAGGGCCACGACCAACTCGACTTTCACTATGCCTGACTTTCTGCCGTGATTATCAACGATTTGGCTATCAGCGTAACACCGTTGCGTCCAGCTATCATGGCTGTATGATCGCTCAATTCGCACAGAACAGTCAAGTTCTAGGTGCATACGCGTTCGTTTACCCTATTTGCCCTTGCCGCTTCAATTCACTAATAATGAATATTATTCTTTATTATTGACTTATGAGCACTTATCTGGTAATATCCTATGTACACGATGGCGCTTAGGCAGCGTGTTGTTCACGCAAGGAAACGGGCTAGGTACGTAGTCGAAAGGAGAATTGTCTTATGAGACTGTGTGATATCGACAAAATCACTACTATCGATGACCTTATCGAGGGCTTGCATTTGCGCCTACAAACACTTTATAGCGAGCGCTCTGCGCTGCTTGGACATAAGCTGACGGAAGTTGATCTTTCGCGAGACAGTCGAACGACAAAGTCAAAAACAAGGCCCAAAAGAGCCGCCACAACCAGAAAAAAATCATCGAAAACGCTCCAACACAAAACAGCCAGCCGCTACGAAGAAGACCGGTACGACATAGACGAAGCTACACTCGCTTCACTCGACCTCAGCCTGCGCTAGACCGTTAGCCATCAATGCGTGGAACCACAACGCAAAGCCTAGTTCATTTTCTACAAGATCAACCACGCTGCGCCATTAACTACCGAAAAACATAACCGTATTGCTATACTGGTAGCTATGGCGAAGCGCAAGCGCACACAAAAACACAGCCCATCCATAGATTACCGCACACTTCAGCGCCGTTGGCGAAGCTGGAAGTACAAAAACACCGCCCTGCTCATTGTGAGCCTCGTGGTTTTTTATTATTTGCTGCGCACGCCTGGGGTTGATTCGCTTATAAAAGGCATCGGCGCACTTGGCTACTTCGGCGCATTTCTGAGCGGCATCTTTTTTGTTTCGACGTTTACGGTTGCTCCTGCGGCGGTCGTGCTTTATCACTTGGCTGCAACAAGCTTGCACCCCGTGGAGATAGCGCTTCTGGCTGGACTCGGCGCCATGGTGGGGGATTATTTTTTGTTTCGTTTCATGAAAGACCGCGTCTTTGCCGAACTTTTGCCCTTACTGCACCGCCTGCACACACCGCGCTTGCGAGTCATGTTTAAAAGTCCGTACTTTGCGTGGGTTTTGCCGGTGGTCGGCGCTTTCGTGATTGCATCACCCTTGCCGGATGAGGTCGGCGTCAGCATGCTCGGGTTGAGCCATGTAAAACGGTGGCAATTCTTTTTACTGGCATTTACTCTCAACGCCATCGGCATTTTTCTCGTTGTGACTGCCGCCCAAATAGTAAAGCTATGATACCCTTGCATATACCAAACATTTGTGATAGTATAATTTTCATGGTCAAAAAGTTTTTTGGTTTTAGCTTCTTCGCCCCCGCTATGGAGGCTGTGACGCTTTAGCCCGAAAACCAGCAAAGCACCACCGCCTCCCCTCGGAGGCGTTTTTTGTTTATCACCATAAGGAGACTGTGTGCATGTCCGGTATCAATCCAGAGTCAATCGCCATTCAGGGAGAGCCTGGCTCTTTTCATCATCAAGCTGCCAACTATCTATATCCGGACAATGGCTATGAGCTAGTCCCCTGCAGACGATTCAGTGACGTATTTTCGGCTGTATCGTCAGGCAACGCTTCTCACGGGTTAGTTGCAATCGAAAACAACTTATACGGGTCGATCAATGAAACCTATAGCTTGTTCCGCGAGCATCCAGACATGCGTATCAGCCGAGAAGTACGAATGCGGATTGGACAATGCCTTATTTCTCACAGGCCCACTACTCTGGAAAAAGTCCAGGAAGCTGACGGTAGCGTATACGTCAGATCGCAATCGCCCGCTATCGCACAAGTGGAACACTGGCTCCAAGATAATCTTCCTACTGCACACATAGAGTATGTAGACGATACTGCACTCAGCGTCCAACAAGTGATGAATTCTGACAATCCGAACGATCTCGCCATCGCAGGTCATTTTGCAGCTCAATATTATGGTGCACACGTCGCGGCTGCGGACATTAACGACGATCCCCACAACTACACTCGATTCGTCCTTTTCAGTAATCGCAACGAAATAAACCCAGATGCTTCTGCTTCTTCTATCATCTTGGATACCTCACGGAAGCCCGATAGACCTGGGTTGCAGCTTAGTGCGCTAGCGATATTGTTTGCGTTTAATATAAACTTGACCAAAAACCATAGCCACCCTCGAGGCGGTAAAACGCAAGCATACGATTTTTATTTAGACACTGATGCTCCTCTTGAGTCACGCAGAATGCAACTGGCAATAAAATCGCTTCGAAAAGCGCGGTTCGGTGTGCAGGAGCTCGGAAGCTATGACAGAGTGGCTGCTTGAGTATTTTCCTCTGTTCGACTACAATATGCAGCTAGCATGGCTCTTTAGCTCGTCGCTGCGGAGCAGCGCACATGAACATTTGTAGAGCAGAGGCCAGACCGGTTCGTACCTTTCAATCTAGTCGTCGTGCATAATACCAACGCCAGTAATGGCTCTTTAGCTCAGTTGGTAGAGCAGAGGCCTGAAGAGCCTTGTGTCCCCAGTTCGAGTCTGGGAGGAGCCACCAAGAAAAGACCATCACGAAAGTGGTGGTTTTTTCGTGGCTGGAACCGAGCAGACGAAGAACTGGATGCGAGAGCCGAAGGCGAACCATCAGTTCGACGCCAGCGTAGTCACGCGCAGGAACTTGTTCCGAGCATGACACCAGATCTAGCTAATAGCCGCGCCGAAAGCGTAACCAACGGCATAGGTAATAGCCATGGCGAGTGCACCGCCCACGAGAACGCGCACCACCGCAGCACGCTTATTTGCGCCGCCGTACACAGCGCCATAGTAGCCAGTCAAAGACAAACCTATCACCACCGCAACGAGTGTTATCGGTATGCGCGTTTCATCTGGCGAAAGTACTGCTGCCAGCAACGGCACCGCGGCACCAAAACCAAAGGAAAAGAACGAGGCCATTCCAGCTGTCACTGGGTTTGTTAAGTCGTCTTCATCGAGCTTGAGTTCAGTTTCCACATGCGCACGAATAGGGTCAACCGCCGAAAGCTCTTTCGCAAACTGCCGCGCTGTTTGAGGCGACACACCTTTTTGCTCATAGTACCTCGCGAGGTCTTGTAGCTGCCCTGCCGGATCGGCTTTGAGCAGTGCTTTCTCGCGTTTGATAAATGCGCGTTCGACATCACGCTGCGTACTTACCGAAACGTACTCGCCGAGCGCCATACTGATTGCTCCCGCTATCAACCCGGCGAGCCCAGCAGTAAAAATGGCGCCTTTGTTGTTCGTCGCACCCGCCACCCCAAAAATTAAGCCAGCCGTACTAACAACCCCGTCATTGGCGCCAAGCACGGCAGCGCGTAAGCCATTGAGTTTATTATTGTGCGAAAGCGTTCGCTTGTTTTCGGGTTCGCTCATGAACTCCTCACGTACGCTATGTGTTGCGCAGCGTTTTGATAATGTATACTTTTCTGCTTGACCAGACCTCGATGCCATCAAGCTTGGTGGGATTGGAGGGGCTCGAACCCCCGACTTCAGCAATGTGAATGCTGCGCTCTAGCCAACTGAGCTACAATCCCTCTTCGTTCTACTATAGCACTTTGCGCGCAATCAACCCACTCGCGATTACCCAAAAAACGCCGCCATACACACGAGCCGCTACTGCGGAGTTGCCGTTGCGAGATGCCACAAACCGCAGTGGCGGCAACGGTAAGCGCGCGGGCGCGAACCATACCAATACTGGCTCGCTGTGGCAGTAGCTTCTGCTTGCTTTTTCGTATCAAAAGCTATTTTTTCTGCGCACGGCAGTGTCGTTTCGTGTGGTTCATTCATATCTGTGACGGCACATTCCCTTCAGTTTGGGAGGACAGTCCTCCCAAAATCGTTTTACTTACATTACGCGGGGTTTGCATTGGTGATGATGGCGGCTTCATAAGGACGGAGTTTTACGACGTTTTTGCGGGTCATTTTCGGGAGTTGAGCGGGGTTTGAAGCAGTTATGACGCGGTCGCCTGGAGAGGCTTGGTAGTTGCGGCGGCGGTTAGAAAAATTGAGCACCACTTGCAGGCGTTCGCCGTGCAAAACCCGCTCAAACACAAACAAATGTGCGTTGTCGGGCTCAAGCGTGCGGTAACTGCCTTGTTGCAGAGTTTCGCTCGACGCGCGCAGGTTCAAAAGCGTTTTGTAAAGTGCAAAAAATGAGCTCGCGTCGTTTACCTGCGCAGCGACATTACACGTCTGGTAACTGCCGGCAAGCGGCAACCATGGCTTCGCCTGACTAAACCCAGCATACATGCCGCCGTCCCACTGCATGGGCGTGCGCTCAGGATCGCGCCCTTTTCCTAAGCCAGGCTTGATGCGGTTGAGCGGATCTTGTTCAGCATCTGGCGGGACAATGCCATTTTTCATGCCAAGTTCATCGCCATAGTACAGCACGGGAAGACCGGGCAATGTCGCTTGCAACACCGCAATCAGGCGAGCTTGCCGGTCGCCTAGGCGCGAAACCAGCCGCGGCTGGTCATGGTTGCCAAAGCAATAGACTGGCACATGCTCTGCGGGGTTTGTGAAGCTCTGAAATTCGGTGATAAAGTTACGAAAGCTCGACGCCGTAAACTCACGCCCAATTCCTTCAAAATTAAACGGCATGCTGACGGCTGGATTTACGTTATAAAAGCCCAGATACTGGTCGCGAGTGGTGTACACACCGTCGGGATAGTCTTCGAAAATCATGATCCGGTCATCGTACTGCTCTACGACATCAGTAAGCCCGCGCAGGTAGTTGAAAAGCTGCGGCCCAAATCGGCTATGCACATGCAGCAGGGCCGCGTAAGGGTCAGCTTCTGGTTCGTCGACAAAACTGGGATTGAACGGATCATTTCGCAGATGTTTGTCTTTAGAAATCCAGCGGACAGCGTCTGCCCGTATACCGTCTACGCCCCGCCTGAACCAAAATTCCAGCACGGCTTGCATCTCGCGGCGTACTGCTGGGTTATCCCAGTTCAGATCCGGTTGCTCTTTTAAAAACGTATGTAAATAGTACTGCTCGGTCGTTTCGTCCCACTGCCAGGCAGAACCGCCAAATATACTAAGCCAGTTGTTTGGCGGCGAACCGTCAGGTTTGGGATCTCGCCATACATAATAGTCGCGTTTTGGGTCGTCGCGCGAACTGGCAGATGCCACAAACCACGGATGCTGACTAGAGGTGTGATTTGGCACAAAATCTATCATGACCTTTATGGCGCGTGCGTGCGCCTCGCGTATCAGCTCGTCGAAATCTTGCAGCGTACCGAACAGCGGGTCTACATTGCAGTAATCGCTCACATCATATCCAAAGTCCGCCATAGGGCTTGGGAAAAACGGCGACAGCCATATGGCATCCACGCCAAGCGAATACGCCTCGCCCTTCAGGTACGGCAAACGCTGAATAATACCGCGCAAATCCCCTACTCCGTCCCCGTTGCTATCCTGAAAACTACGCGGATATATCTGATAAATCGTATTGACTTGTTTCCATGTTTTTTTCATTGTGTTTTCCTGCTTTGTTTTCAGTATACACTACGCCGCACTGACAGCATACGCCCGCGAACAGCACTGTTTTATGCCAAGCCTAGCCTCACTGTGCGCAGCTCGAACCGTGGGCGTTTGGCTTCGGCTCTTTGTCTATAAATTCTTGGCAAAAGCGCTCAAAGACAGCGTTCGTCCAACCGAAACCGGTTTGACTTGGGTATACGCCTTTTTGGGGCGGCTTTTCGGGGTTCACGACATTGTACTTTTCCAGGAACACGCCGTTTTTATGAAACCAATCAAGGTTTGTGCGCAACCATTTTTTAGCAATCCGTTCGGCATCTGCGCGGTAGCCGTATTTGAGCAAGCCCTCGACAACTATGAAATGGAGCGGCGCCCAACCATTTGGGTACGCCCACTGTACTGGCATTGCGCCAGGAACATACTGTCCGAGCGGCAAAGCGTCGGTGGTCGCGAGCCCGCCTCGGTTCTCAAACCGGCGCAGCGCTTTGACGAGAGCCGCCGCCCGTTTTTCGCTCACCATGCCTGCCCACATCGGAAAATACGTCGCCAAACTACTCACCGGCCCGCGGCGATGCTTTTTATATTCATAGTCATAGTACAACCCGCGCGTTTGATCCCACATGAGATCATTCATGGTCTTTTTGCGCGTTTCGGCTGCAGCCGTCCAGCGCTCGGCAGCTGGTTCGTCGCCAGTCAGGTGCGCAGTTTTCGCAAAGTCTGTTTCGTATTTGTAGAGCAGCGCATTGAGATCGACCGGCGCATATGCAAGAGCGCGGCGACCAAAGCGCGGCGTCATATCCCAACCGCTTTCTGCTTCGGCAAGATCGTGCAGGTGGTTGATGTCGTAATATCGGCTCAGTCCCTTGTACACCAATCGTTCGTTCGGTTTTTTCGTGCCGCACCAGACCACGCGATACTCTTCTTCGGCAACCGCCATGGCCTTTTGCAGCCAGGTTTTATCGAGTGCATAGGCGTTGTACACGTCGAAAATAAAGCTTGTCAACATGGGCGGCTGAGAGCGGCCAGTCAAATAGGTGCGCGAAGCATTTGGAATAACGCAAAAACGCCCAAACATATACATAAGGTTGTCGAGCATGCCCATGACAAGCTCGCGGTGCTCTTCGTCGAGCATGCCTTGCACCATGAAATAACTATCCCAGTAGTACATTTCGTTGTAGTCAAAACTCGCAGTTTCCTCAAAACTAGGCACAAGGTACGGATGCGGCATTCCGAGCAGACTTTCATCGTCTTTTGGGTGGAAGCGTTCAAGTTTCGACCAGTACGCGGCAATGTATTCGCGAGCCTCTTTCGCCTCTTCTGCTGAAATATCTTTGTGGCGAATAGGCATGAGGCGGCGAGCCGCTTGTTCGGCGGCCGAGAGAGCTTTTTCCAGTAGGTCCTTATCGCGCATGCCTTAAGCGTATCCTGCTAAGAATATATAGTCAACGAAGTAACAGCGAACTCCCGCACGTCATTTATCGCCGGCGGTAGATGTTCCGCCGCCGAGACGCCGCTTTGACGGGTTTTCGTGGTTGTACAGCACTTGGTGCAATATACCCATGACAACCTTGGCTTCTTCGTAGCTCATGCCAATACGAGAAACGGTGAGCGGTTCGGCATCGGGCCCCACGGTTTGCGAAAAGCTGATCACAACGCCTTGCTTGTTCGAAACGATTTCAACATTGTCGCTATACATAACGCGCGGGTCCAGCATGACCATCATAGCCGCGGCGCGCTTCATGTCACCCTCGTCGTGTTTGTGGTCGTGGTCGTGCTCGGAGTCGCGGTGCAGCTCGTAGCCTGCTAGCTTCCACAGCTCATCGGCCGCTGCGTCATCGTCCAGACCAAAGTGGCTGATGAGCAGCATGAGAATGTCCTCGCTCGGGCGAGCTTTGCCAGCCTCTATGCTTTGCAGCTGTACTTCGTCGATTTCCACCGCACCAGAAACCTCGCCAACACTTTCGCGGTGCTGTTCACGCAGCTTGCGTAATTTTGCGCCAAGCGATCTGTATGGGTTTGGTGTGTTGTGATTTGCCATAGGTTTCTATTTTACCTCTGTTAAGCTTTGTGCGCAAGTCGCCGTAAAACGTGTATACTGAACGTATGCTCACCATAGAACAACACGTTTCACTTGCACAGCATTCCACCATGCGGCTAGGAGGAGAGGCAAGTTATCTTGCGGAAGTTCACACACGCGACGAACTGAAAGAAGCCGTGCTGTGGGCGCAAGAAAAACAGCTGCCCATGATTATGATTGGCGGCGGTAGTAACATTATATGGCGCGACGAAGGCTTCCCTGGTCTCGTCATGGTAAACCGCATATTGGGCTACGACGAATACGTGTCGCTAGACAGCCATTTTATAACTGTCGGGGCGGGCGAAATCTGGGACACAGTCGTGGGCCGCAGCGTCGCCGCCGGACTCACTGGCATAGAGGCGCTTAGTCTCATACCTGGGACAGCTGGCGCAACTCCCGTACAAAATGTCGGAGCATACGGTCAGGATATTTCCCAAGTCATCACCAGCATAGAAGTGTTCGATAAAACCACCGGACAGCTGACTACCGTTCCGCCCGAAGCATGCGGCTTTGCTTACCGCCAAAGTAAGTTTCAGACCGAATATCGCGACCGTTTTTTTATAACCGCCATTACGCTACACCTGACGGCGAGCGCACCTGCCCCTCCCTTTTATAGCGCTGTCGAAAAGTATTTGTCGGAACACCCTGTAGACGGCGCTGTCACTTCGCGCCACATACGAGACGCCGTCATCGCAATACGCGAAGCCAAACTGCCAGACCCAAGCGTGGTTGCAAATTGCGGATCGTTTTTTGGTAATCCCATTTTGGACGACAGAAGGTACTATGAGCTACGCGAAGAACATCCCGCCATGCCTGGCTGGCAGGGCGATGACGGCCGCGTCAAGATTCCCGCTGCATGGTTGGTCGAGCAAGTGGGCTACAAAGACGTGCACGACAGTAAGCGCGGCATGGCAACGTGGCCGACGCAACCACTCGTGCTCGTCAACGAGCGTGCAACATCTACCGCCGACCTGATTGCCTTCCGCGACGAAATCACCGCGGCTGTTCAGGCACGGTTCGGCATAACGCTGCATCAAGAACCTGTCTTGCTTCCGTAAGCCTGCGCGCATTTCCCGCACGCAATAAAGCAGCGTGTTTGCGCGCAGCCGAAATCGGAGTTAAATCGGATTTAAATCGGAGTTAACTCCGATTTTCAACCCAACACTACCACCTGCGCTCGCTTCGAAAAGCCGTTCGAGCCGCTCGTCTGCGATAACCAAAGAAACCCCGCACTCTGGTAGTATGAATACGTGGCGGCTGGGATTATACTCGGACTTTTGTCGGCGCTCGCTGCGGGCGTGTGTTTGGTTTTGATCAAAAGCCGCGGCGAACATAGCGGTACATCTGTGTCATTGATGGTAAGTACTGGGAGGTTTCTGGCGCAGTGAACGATATACGTCTCGTTGTTACTGATATAGACGGAACGCTCGTGCCAAACCATGGGCATGAGCCGTCGCCCGCGGTTCATGAAGCGATTCGTCGGCTTCAGTCTGCGGGTGTTCATGTTGCGATAGCATCGGCGAGACCGGCGGGGTATGCTCAAGATTTGGTCAGTGCGGCTGGACTTCACGGCCCGCAAGTCATAGATGGCGGAGCTACAATTTATGATTTTGACAGCGGCGAGGCTTTGAGCAAAAAGTGGTTCGATGTAGCCAGGCTGCGCAAAATTGTCGCGACGCTGCAGCAGCACGCGCTCGTTATTGACGCGTTTCCTGATTTTAAAGTGGTGCCGATTGAGGTGTTTAGTATTGACTCTATTGTCGAGCCTGCCCCGTATGTGTATGCAAAGATACGAGAGTCTTCGCATGACGAGGTTTGGCAAGCGCTCATGCCTATCGCAGGCATTGATTTTCAGGTCGTTGCTGTCGAGCCAGGCTATGAGCACGTCCAGGTGTGCGATCAGGCTGCGACGAAGCAACACGGTGTCGAACGTCTACAACGCCTACTCGGCGTGTCGGCCGCGCAAACGCTGGCGATTGGCGACGCCGACAATGATTTGGCGTTATTTGCCGCTGCCGATGAGCGGGTGGCTATGGGCAACGCGACTGCTACCGTCAAACAAGCAGCGACCTATATCACCGATAGCGTTGATGACGATGGTTGGGTATCGGCGATGAAACATTTCGGTCTTTAGCAATCGCTGCGGGCGTGTGTTTGGTTTTGTGATGTCTCTGTACCAACAACATAAACTTTTTCAGTCTATATCAGGCAAGGGTAGATATACTTTTTTCGGCGGATTGTAACCACCGTTTTCTTCGTACCATTTGTTTGCCTTCTCCCACTTAACTTTTAATTCTTTGCGAGTGCTATTTAACGGGTCGTTTTTGATATTATTCAACGCACTATCAGTGGCGAGATACCTGAACAACGTCGGGACGTCCATAAGGCGACCGTTTATTAACGCGTTAGCACTTTTTATAATTTTATGGTCATTGGTAAGTAGGATTAGGTCTTTGTTATTTTGGCACAGCAGGATACACCCATAATCAGCCAGTGAGATAGCATTCATTTTAATTGATTTTATCCTGCCCTTTTTATCTTCATACAAAAATTCGTTATGTTTGGTTTTATCACCGACGATGTCATCTTCCAGGATCCTGCGAACATTATCATAATGAATGTTCGGTATCTCCAGCCCATTATCTTTAGTCTTGCATAACTCCTGAAAAACTGATTGAGAAACAAAATATTCAACATCACCATACCATCTTGACAGTTCATAAATCGTGTCAATGCCGGTGTTGTCCGCAACCTTTTCTAGCTCTATGTAAGCACTGGTATCTAGGAGTATTTTGATTCTAGCATCGCACGCAGCTAAGAGCTCAGCGTTATGATTATTCATGCAATTATTATAAACCTACACGTCATATAGTACGTGATTGGTTTGTGCTTGCGGCGTGCTACCACACTGTCGGTTTGGTTTCTACTTCGTTTTCGGCTTTCCACGCGGGGTTTGTGATGAGGACGAGTTTCATTTTGCCTTGGTAGTAAATGCGAGTGTTGGGGAGTATAGAAACATGGTCGCCTTTTTCTACTGGTACTTCTTCGTCATCTAAAAAGAAACTGCCGTTTCCTTCGAGCACGATGTAGTGATAGGTTGATGCGACGTCATAAAATTCTTGGTTGTGTCCCGTTTGCGTCTCGACGATCACAAATCCACAATCACCGATGTCTGAATAGACCGCGAGTGAAATTCCAAACTTGTCTGCTTTTGGTACGTCAGTGTTTTTTGTGAGTTTGTAAGGCATAAATGTAGTCTACCACACAGCGGCCCTACGATTTTTTGCGCATGGCGATGACGTCGATTTCTATATCGCAGCCTGGTTTGACGGTTCGATTAATTTCTATCAGGGTGCTGACGGGTTTTGAGTTTGCGAGGTATTTGTTGCGAATGGGCGATATTTTGGCAAAATCATCCATGCGCGTGACGTAGATAACGACTTTTACGACATCGTCTAGGGACGAAGCTGCTTCCCGTAAAATGTTTTGGATGCTCTCAAACACAAATTCCGTTTGGGCTTCTATGTTGTCTGGCGCGACGGCGTTGCCGTTTTTGTCCATGGCGATTTGTCCGGTGACGAATATCATTTCCGAATCACCCACGTCGACCTTTAGGCCGTGCGAGTAAGCGCCCATGATTTCGGCAGCGTCTTGGGGGTTGATCGGTGTTTTGCTCATACGCTCATGGTAGCACAAAACGAATCAATCAACGTGCGGCATTGCCGAGGATGGGGCGTGCTTGTATAGTGATAATAAAGCTATTCTAGATCTAAAGGAGTGAAATGCGACTGCGAGCATTGACGTGGAATATCGGCGGGGGCAAGCTGCTGACGCCTGGGGCCGACCCAAACCGTTTAGCGTCATACGGTCGTGATGGGCTAGAGGAGATTGCGGCGTTTATCAAACAGTCTGGCGCTGATGTCGTGGCGCTTCAGGAAGCGCAGCAATGCGACGGCCACGATCAGGTCGAAATGATCGCTAGACTGGCTGGGTATGACTATTATTTCTACGACGCGGCCTCGGAGTCGCATATCGACAAAGGCAGCACACTCGGGAACGGCATACTTTCGAAACACCCGATCTCCGAGCACACGTTCCGACAGTTTATCAATCCAAATATTCGCGTCACGCTAGAAGACGGTTCAACCATGGCAACTCACGACAAGGGCAGTAGCAGCTGCACAATCAACGTCGATGGACAGCGTATTGCGGTAGCTACTCTACACCTGACTCCGTTTCGAAAATTCGGTATTATGCCCAACTCTGAACTGGCGCAAACTGTACTGCGCGATGTTTCGTCAAAGCTGCACACCACGAGTGGGCACGCACTCATCATGGGTGATTTCAACATCGATGACAGCCATGTCGCTGCCTACGTGCCTGAGTTGTTCAAAACCTGCCGCATGGACGAAATTGCATTAGATGAACCAACCACGCCGAAAGGACGTCACTATGACCACGTGCTGTTCAGGGGTATGCGGCTTGCTTCAAAAACAATACGAAACGATGTTTTGACCGATCATTATCCGGTCATCTGTGATTTTCGCTGAAACGTAGCGCGGCTAGCTGGTTCAAAACAAACAGAGCAAAAGGATGGGTTCTCGATTTCTTGCAGTCTGTTGTTGCTTTGTTCGAAATGTTGATCGCGAGTTATGGCAGCGTGATTGATTCGCCGTCGAGGCGGCGGTAGTCGCAGCCGACTTTTTCGGCAGCTTTGTACATCCAAGCGTCGCAGACAGCCTTGCCGTCGGCTGATAGTACACCGTCGTGCGTCGGGATCGCCAGGCGCGGGCGTATCTGCATCAAAAAGTCCATTGCTTCGGCAGTTTTGCACCACGGCGCGCTAATCGGTACCAGCAGTGTGTCGACCGGACGCGGCGGTTCGGCAAACGAATCGCCAGGGTAGTACACGCGGTCGTTGACGAGCAAACCGAGATTGGCGCACATGGACTGCATCGGGTGAATGATGGCGTGCTGGCCGCCGCAAAACTCTAGCGAAAAGTTTCCGGCGGTGATCGAATCGCCAGCGTCAACCGCGATCGCTTCGATGCCCGACTGGCGCATCGCCTCCACCGCGTCAGCCGGCGCGTATATCGGCACGCCAGACAGCGGCCGCAAATGCTCCGCCGACCAGTGATCACCGTGCATATGTGTCACGACGACGGCTACGACGTTGTCTGGCTGCGAATAGTCGCGCGTAAACCCGCCCGGATCGACGACAAGCGTCTGCCCGTCATGCTCTAGCGCAAAACACGCGTGTTGGTATTTGGTTAGCTTCATATACCCTCCTATGTTTACTATTGTATACCGCAGACGTGCGGGCGTCATGGCGTATGGTACTATTGCATTAGTATGAAAACGATTCCCAATCACACGATAAACTTCATCGATTCTTGGCTAACGTTACGCAGTAAATGGGCGGATATCCCCGGCTACAGCGTTGCAATAGCCAAAGACGGCAAGCTTTTGCTCGACAAGTCCTACGGCTATGCCAATTTGGAACGCCAGGAAACGTTGACAACGAACCATCGGTTTCGGATCGCTTCGCACAGTAAATCATTTACAGCTACGGCTATCATGCAGCTTGTTGAGGCGGGGAATATCAGGCTAGATGACGCGCTCAAACAGCATCTACCATGGCTCGGCCAGCATGCCGACGCGCGCTGGCACGCGGTTACAATACGCCAGCTGCTTAGTCATAGCGCAGGCGTCATACGTGATGGCGAGGACAGAGATTTTTGGCGTCTGCATCGAGATTTTCCGGATCAAGAACAGCTCCAAAAAGAAATCTTGGCTACTCAGCTGGTGATCGATCCAAACACTAGAATGAAGTATTCAAACTATGGCTACGGACTGCTCGGCATGCTCATCGAGAGCGTGGCGGGTATGACGTACGATGAGTATTGCCGCAAACATATCCTCACGCCGCTCGATATGAGTCACACCACGCCCAAATATGAGGAGGACGCGTTGTATGCGACCGGCTACAGCCGTCAGAAGCTCGATCGCGCGCGTGTGCCATTCCCGCATTTTTCTACTGGTGCGCTTGGGTCGGCGGTTGGCTTTTGTTCGACGGCAGCAGACCTGGCCACCTACTGGCAGGCGCAACTGATCGGATCGGGCGCGCTGCTGAGCGACGAGTCAAAGCGAGAAATGCAGAAGTTGCATTGGCAAGTTGATCAATCGCCAGATGAAACATACGGGCTTGGTCTGGAGCGTCTGCAAGTTGGCAAACGATTGACTATCGGCCACAGCGGCATTTTCCCAGGGTACGCTACTTATTCGGTGATTGATGTTGATGATGGCGTATGCGTCGTGGTGCTGACAAATGCCTACGGCGTCAAGGCGCAGGACATCGTGAAGTCGATTTATAATTTGATTGATGAGTTTGGCGAGACTGAGCCCGATGAGAAACTGCTGCGCTATGAAGGCAGGTTTGTCTATCCTTGGGACATAGTGGAGTTTTGTGCATACCCCGATGGGCTTCGTCAAATATATCCCAACTCATGGCAGCCGACTCGCATGGCGACGAAGCTCGAGCAAGTCGATGAGCGAACGTTCAAGATTTCTGATACGTACAGTTTTGAAAACTATGGCGAATTGCTCAGCTACAACTTTGCGGCCGATGGCGCGATCACTGATATAGTCTACGCCGGCTCGCGTATGAAACCGACAGTCGACGGCGATCTCGTGGTCGAATGGTAACGACATGATTTTTAGAGCGAGCGCAGATGCCCCCTCAAACAGGCTGTAGACACTTCTCCCGTACATTAGTTATGCAAACTAACTAAAAAGAGAATATCCATGACCACTTACATTGGCCAGGCTACGACCTGCGCCTCAATACTACCAAACTCTCAGGCGCTCGCTCGAATAAACCCAAAGCAGCTCTCGCTAGAAGCTCGCTTTCGTCTACGTTTCATCGACTGCTACACCGCACGATGAACCAACAACTATCTCAGCAACCTCACCCCAGCCGAGTTCTGTGCTAGGATAGGCATAACTATTACACGACGAAAAGTGTCCACGAGGTAGTGAGGACGGATAGCCGTGTTGCTCACACAAACCGTAAACGTTATAATATGACGCTAGAATAGGAGTAAGATGTATTTCACTGACCGCACGGCGCTAGGTAATGCACTCGCTGAAAATCTGAAACAGCTCAGCGGTACGGACGCAATTCTGGTCTGTCTCAAGCCGTCGTCGATGATGGTGGCTATTGCTATGGCCATCAAATTGCGCGCCTGGATTTTGCCGCTTTTTTATGAGTCGATCATCAACCCACTTAACCCATTGGCACGGCTCGGCGCCGTTGCTCAAAACGGTGAATTTTGCCTCGACCCAACCATCACCAGTAACGACTACGACTACATCAGCCGTGAATACATGAACCAGCTCGAAGAAGCAAAACGCACCGCGTACAGCAAACTGACACGTGCCATGAACCAGTACCATGGCACGACCGACCCGCATATTCTCAACAATCGATCGGTCGTACTGGTCGGCGATGTCATGTTCAATGGCATCGGACTGGTTGTGGCAAAGTCGCTACTCAAGCCGCTCAAACCAGCAGCGGTTTACGGTAGCGTTGGCAATGTCACGATTGATGTTTCCGACCGTTTCCGCACCATGACCAACGAAACGAAGGTTTTGGACGTTTTGCCGTCGTCTGTTTTTGGCGAAGAGCATTATTTTGAAAAGCCAGACGCGTATTCGTACGAAGAAAAGCAGGCGCTCGCACATAATATTGCAAATTATTGGGCATAATAGGAGTCAAAAGGAGAACAACCATGCAACCACAGCAACCACAGCAACAACCAGTACCGCCACCGGCCGAACAGCCGCAGCCAGCAGCGCCGCCCGCGCCACAGCCAGCCGCACAACCAACACCGACCCAGCAACCAGTTGCTGCACAACCGCAGCCAGCAGACGCACCAAGCACCACGCCACCGACGCGTAATTTTCAAAACCCAACGTCTGGCACTATTTCCGAGTCAGAACTAAAAAAGGTCAAAAAAACCGTCGATGCAATCACCGACGCGTACACCACACGAGTAGTCGGGCAAGAAAACCTGCGCCAAGCGCTGCTCATCAGCATGCTAACCGGTGGTCACGTACTACTAGAGAGTGTGCCAGGGCTCGCCAAAACAACCGCCGCCCAAACGCTGGCGCACGCGGTAAGCGGCAGCTTCAAAAGAATTCAGTGTACACCAGACCTGTTGCCGAGCGATATTATCGGTACGCAGATTTATGACTACGCCAAAGGCGAATTTCGCACTGAGCTAGGACCAGTGCACGCCAACATCGTGTTGCTCGACGAAATCAACCGAAGTAGCGCTAAAACGCAGAGCGCTATGCTCGAAGCCATGCAGGAAAAACAGACCAGTATTGGCGGTAAAAAGTACATGCTACCCAACCCGTTCGTGGTGCTCGCTACCCAAAACCCGATCGAGCAAGAAGGTACCTATGAGCTGCCCGAAGCTCAGCTCGACCGCTTTTTGCTCAAAGAAGTGCTGCTGTATCCGACCAGCAACGAAGAACTGGAAATCCTCAAACGCATCGAGTCAGGCGTACTGAGTAACGAGGACAATAGTGCTAGCAGCGTCACAACCGAGGACGTTGTACATGCCCAGCAGTTGGCGCAAAAGGTCTACGTTGATGACTCGATCAAAACTTACATCGTCCAGATTGTCACTGCGACGCGCAGCCCAGGCAGCGTCATAGCTGCTGAGCTGGCAAGGTACGTGCAATACGGCGCGAGTCCGCGCGCTAGCATTGCGTTCTTGCAGTCGGCGCGAGCACTGGCGCTGCTGAACGGTCGCGATTACGTCATTCCCGAAGATGTCAAAGCGCTACGCTACAGCGTGTTGCGCCACCGTATCATTCTCAACTTTGAGGCAGTTGCTGACCAAGTGCATAGCGAAGCAATCATTGATGCAATCATAAACGCGGTCACAGCACCGTAGTAAGTTGAGGTTATGGCAAGTCTTCTCGTCCAAGTCAGAGCCAAAATGGCACTGTACGCGCACGAAAAAGTGCGAGGTATTTTGGAGGGCGAATACGGTTCGGTCTTCAAAGGCCGCAGTATGGACTTTGATGATTTGCGCGAATATATCCCTGGCGATGATGTCAAAGATATCGACTGGAAAGCAACCGCCCGCAGCGGTTCGGTGCGGATTCGGCGTTACATTGCCGTACGCAAGCACAATATTTTGCTCGTCGTCGATACTGGCCGCAACATGAGCGCCGTGACCGAAAGCGGCGAAAGCAAAAAAGCCGCTGCCGTGCTGCTCGCTGGCATCGTTGGTTCGGTGGCAATCAAACACGGTGATTTTGTCGGTCTCGTGCACGGCGACAGCACGCATAGCGCCTACGTACCGCTCAAAACTGGCAGAACGCATCTCGAGCAAATCCTCCAAAAAATTGATAACGCAATCACTGACGATGCCGAGCCAAGCGACCTCGCGACACAGCTTGAGTACGTTGCCCGCAACCTTAGGCGCAAAATGCTTGTTGTCGTTATTTCTGATGAGTTCGATTTCGACGATCGTACTCGCGCTGCTGTCCGGCGGCTGCGCGCCCAACACGAAATACTTTGGGCGGTTGTGAGCGACGCCGATCTAACGGCTACGGGTGGCATGGTAGATGTTGCCGACTGGCGACGCATTCCTGCTTATTTACGAGCTGACCGCGCCCTACAAACTGCTTACCGTGCTGCAGTGAGCCAGCAGCGGCAGCAGTTCGACGCATCGCTCAGCCGGTTGTCGATTGTCTGTGAACGTATCGGCCGCGAGGCCGAAGCGGTACATCAAGTATTCCGATTACTCGAAAGGCATAAAAGTGCTCGCCGCAGCTGAACTCTCACCACTACTCAACTACGCGTCATGGCCGCTCTTCGTGGCGATTGGCCTAATCTGTCTCGTCGTAGCGTGGTTTATTTTCGTCTACTGGCTGACGCGTAAAAAACCAGACAACGTCCTTGCTAACCTACCGCCGCAGGAGCCAATACCCGTCGATTTGACGCAGCTCAAAGCCGCCGCGCTCGAAAAAATCGGCCAGGTCGAACAAAATTATGCCGAAAAACGCATTAACGCTCGCACCGCACACCAGTATCTCAGCGCGATTTTGCGCGATTTTGCCTCCCAGGCTGCGCACATGCCGCTCCACACCATGACATTGGCCGAGCTCAAACGTACGCAATACGGACAGTTGGCAACGACCATCGGCGAATATTACCGGCCAGAATTTGCCGCTATCAGTTCTGGCAGCGTCGCTGACGCCTCGGCGGCAGCCCGAAAGGTGGTGTCAGAATGGCTTTAATATACTGGTGGGTTGCCCTCCTTGGACTCGTTGCGCTCGCCATAGCCGGTCGGCTGAGACTCAAAAAACTGGCGCAGCGCTCACCGTCTACCGATCAGACAGTTCGCCGCGTGGCGCACAGTCAGCGCCTGCGCAATTTGCCAGAGTATCAGGCGCTACAGCAGCGCTATCGGCGGCTGCTTCTGGCGCTATTTGCCAGCATGCTGGGCGCGATTTGCCTAGCGCTCATCATGGGTTCTCGACCCTCAACCGAACGCCTTGTCACGCCAGAGCAAACCAATCGCGACATCATGCTCTGTCTCGATGTGTCTGGTTCGATGACCGCCTTTGACGCTAAAATAATTGAACAATACGAGTTACTTGCTAGGCAATTTAGCGGCCAGCGAATTGGCCTAGATATTTTTGATGCCGCTGGCGCTCAGGTGTTTCCTTTGACAAATGACTATGATCTCGTGCTCGAAGAACTCGCCAAAGCCAAAAAAGCGTTAGGCGACGGTTCAGCGGATAGCATATCGGATGTCCCAGACAGCTATTTCAGTTTTGTTGCTGGTACACGCCCCAGAAGTAGTAGCGCTCCAAACTCAAACGTCGGCGTCGGTTTGACGGGCTGTATTAAACATCTGGGCGAAAACCCGACAAAACGCTCGCAGTCGATCATTCTTGCTACCGACAACCGCGTGTTTGGCTCGGACGAAGATCGGCTCATTACGACTATACAGGCGATGGCGTATGCCAAAAAGTTGTCTATACGGGTATATTCGCTCGACCCATCTAGACTGCAGAGCAACTTCAATGGCGCGCAGTCGTTGTCGAAAGAAAGCGCCGAGCTACGCACTGGCAGCCAGGTGACGGGCGGAGCCTACTACAATTTGGAGCAAAATAATTCCATACCAGACATTATCGAAAAAATCTCGGCTCAAGAGGCAACTTTGTTTGTTGGCGATTCGCAGTACAGCTACTCCGACGCGCCGCGCTGGTGGTTTGTCGTGTTAACCGGTACGATCGGCGCGGCCGCTGTACTGCACTGGAGGCTCAAACTATGATACGTTGGCAACCGCTTCTACCTGGCTGGATTGTGATCGTTATGGCGGTCGGGGCGCTCATATTGCTGGGCTGGTGGCTTTTCATGATACGTTCGCGCCGACATCCACGGCCGAGCAATTGGTTTGTGACTGGTCGAGCGATAGCAATCGGCGCACTCATGTTGCTGGCGGCAGCTGGCCCCAGTTTGCCAGGCGATCGTTCACCGGCTGGCATGCTCAACCTCGATGTTATTTTTCTCGTCGACAGAACGGCGAGTATGTCAGCACTTGATTATGACGGCGATCAGCAGCGACTCGACGGCGTCAGACAAGATTTAGACGCACTCATTGACGCTCTGAATGGAGCACGTATGACGATTGTGACGTTTGGCTCTGAAGTAAACACAGTCATGCCGTTTACTGACGATGCAACGTCAGCACGTCAGGCAGCCGCGGTGATCGATCAAGAAATCGCGCTCTATGCGAGCGGCAGTAGTATCGACAAACCAATCGAACTCGCGACCAAACTACTGGAAAAATCGAAAGAAAAGAACCCGACGCGCGGCCGGCTGGTGTTTTACTTTGGGGACGGTGAACAATCGGCGTCAAATTCACCAGCGTCATTTGCGCCGCTCGCGTCGTTGATCGACGGCGGAGCCGTGTTGGGCTACGGTACGGCCGCAGGCGCTAAAATGCCAACGTATTATGGTCCAAGCCTCTATGGTAACAGTACGTCAACCGATTCTTATGTCTACGATTACACCTCGAACGAACCAGCGATTTCTCGCTACGACGAAGCCAACCTCACTAAGATAGCTGACGATATGGGTGTACCGTACCAACACCGGCAATCATCATCACAGTCGATTGACGATCTCGTCGATGACAGCCGCGCCGAGCGAGTCGCCAGTAGCCACCGCGAAATCTTGCACTATCTCAATCTCTACTGGTTCATCACCATTCTTGTTGCCGGTCTGCTCGGCTGGTGGCTATGGGATATGGCGCCTACGCTCTATGAAACCCTTCGGCGCAAGGAGTTGCCATGACAAAAAATCTCCGCCCCTACGACATGACCCTAACTGACAGCGACGGCATACGACGCCGGCGCCGGCGTCGACTACTATTGCGGTCACTGCTGCCGGTCATCTGCGTAGTCGTGCTAGCGCTATGGTTGGCGCTGCCATGGTTTACAACCACCATGGCGCAAAACGCAATCAATGATAACCGACCCGAAACTGCTCAGAGCTGGCTATCGCTAGGCCGAATCAATACAGTATTCGAACCATACAAACACCCCTTCAACCGCGGCATCGCCGCCGCCCACGCCAAACAGTACGACAAGGCGTTTGACGAGTTCCAGGAAGCCCTCGCGTCAGCACCAGACGATCAAGTATGTCTGATACATCAGCAAATTGTCATCACTAGCGAGCTGGCGGGCGATGACGCTCTGTCGCGCCAAGACGCCGCCCAAGCCATCGTCTACTATATCAAGGCAATCGCTAGCGTCGTCGCACATCCGCAATGCTTCAAAGGCAACGGAAACGGCGGCAAGTCTGGTCTAGAGGATAAACTCGCCGCCGCCACGCGAGCCGCCGAACAGTCCTCATCCGATTCAGACGAGCAGCAATCTGACCAAAACCCCTCCGACTCAAGCCCACCCAGCGACGATCAACTCGACAAAGCTGAGCAACTCGAGCAAGAAGGCAGAATCAACAAACAGTCATCAGATCAAAGACGCCAAGGAGGCGGCAACTCCTCCAGAGTCCCCAAACCGTGGTAACCCACCGGCCTGTTCGCATTCCAGCAAAACGTAAACACGGTGGCTTGGTTGCCGTTTTCAGCCAAGCGCAGCTACTGGAAAATATGTCGACCCAGCTGGCATAGATCCTGTTACAAAGCGACTTTTTCCATACGACATCTGCTGCGACGCAACGAACATATATCAGCAGTAAGTACGTCTTACGATATCTCTCGTAAATTTCTTCTTGACAAAACACAGTAGCTTGTATAACATAGAACCATATCAAGCATGATAGCGAATAAGAAGGTTGTCTATGAAATCAGCTGACGAATACGCCGAAGCACTTGCCACACAGCTTCGCAAAGGCTTTCTCGCCTACTGCGTACTGCGCGTTTGTTCGCATGCAGCACTCTACACCAGCGACATTATCAAACATTTGCAGGCTGCGGAGCTCGTTGTTGTCGAAGGCACTATTTATCCGCTACTGAACCGCCTGCAAAAGGACGGCCTACTCCGGCATGAGTGGCAAGAGAGCGAGCAGGGCCCGCCGCGCAAATACTACCAGATTACTGCATACGGAGCAGCTGCTATGACGTACATGGCGCACGATATTGCTTCGCTCAACAAAACGCTAAAGAAACTATAGAAAGGTAACGCAATGAAAGAAATTACTCGCATATCTCTCGCTTCGCTCCCCTACAACAGTGAAGTCGCAGCTAAAAAAGAGCTCGAGAAATACCTGCAAGCTGTCGAGACGGCTCTCGACGCCGATAACGAAGCCATGAAAGAAATTGAAGCGCGCATAGCGGAGCTGTTGGCCGATCATGGCGTGACGGGCGAAAAAGTAATCTCTCTCGCCGATGTCGAAATGGTAAAGCTGCAGCTCGGTAGCCCAAAAGATTTTGCTGACCAGTCGGCAACCGCAGGAGTAGAGGAAGCGGCCAACCCCGAAATAACCGAGCGCCGTTTACTGCGCGACACGCACGACCAAGTGATTGGTGGTGTCTGCGCGGGCCTGGCAGCCTATTTGCGCGTTGATGCCGCGTGGATACGACTTGGAAGCGTGCTCCTCGCTATTGTGACGAGCGGCGCAATGATACCGATTTATCTCATTATGTGGCTTGTTCTGCCACCTGCGCGGACCGCCGCCGAACGACTGCAGATGAAAGGCGCGCCCGTGACGCTTGAGGCAATACAAAAAGAATCTACGCTGCTCGCTGGGCGGCAGGAACGTAACACGACCGTCCTGACTGTGTTTCGTATTATGACGGGAATTGGCGCTCTGCTAGTCGGTGCGGCGGCGTGCGTTGGGCTTGCCGTTGTACTGTATGCGGCCAATGCAAGCCCAGAATCGCTTCACTTTTCAAATAGAGAGTGGTTTTATTTTTGGTGGCTGGCAGCAGCTGGTGTGCTATTTGTCGTTTTTTGCAGCATCGTGGCACGAGCGCTATTTGTCAACCGCTATACAAAACTTTTTTGGGCCTCACTTTGCGTGATTGCAGTGCTTGGCATTAGTGCCTTTAGTGCTGGCGCACTCGGTTTTCGAGCGCTGCGCAACCATGACATATACGGGAAGCAGTGGGTAAGCTCGTCGATCGACTCAACATCGCTTGCCGCGACAAAGCGACTCGAAATACAAACGGACATACCGCTTACACTGAAATATACCGTCGATTCGACACGCACAAGCGCACAGATACACTACAGCAAACATGGCATAGAAACACGTCCAACCGTACGCTTTGTACAAAGCGGCGAAACACTCACGGTTTCACTGAAAGGCAAAACAAGCGCGTGCACTTCACGCGATGAGCCATGTTCACAGTATGTCGCGCTTGAGCTATTCGGACCGGCACTCGAAGCTATTGCGTCATCGCACGGCAACGATGTGACGTACCGCGCAACAGCACAACAATCACTAGCAGTGACCGCTCAACGTAACAGCAGTATGACGGTCGAATCAGACGGCTCGATAGAAAATGTGACCGCACATATCGCAAAAAGCGCTACCGCAGATTTTTTGCGAGCATCAATACCCAAGCTTGCACTAACGATCGAAGGCGAACGAAGCGCTGCGCTCGTAGCTAATGTTACTTCGCTCAATCTCACCATCCCGACAGCCTGCGGCGTGAGCGACGAAACACAAGCGAGAGTCGACATTGCCCACGCCGAATCGATCACAGTCAATGGCGTCCCCTACCAAAACGATACGAAATACCCCTGCGCCGAAATTCACTTTTCGCCCAAAGATTTACGTTAAACTGCCCGCTCGCAATATCACGGTCACTAATCTCACCGGTACACCTGGCCCACACCGCTTACGCGCGAACGAACCGCAACTGAACCGTGTTCGAGCACTATCTGTATGAAAAACTTGCATATGGTACTATGTGTGCATGGTGCGTGCTGTGAAAAAATTGCGTATATCAAAATTCAGGCTCATAGTTGCTGCCGCTATACTGCTGCTTGCCGGCGGCGTGGCCGCGTTCACGGTAAACGTTATAAGTAACTCGCGGCAAAGTGCACTACAGGCCAAAGCAGACGCCGCCGCGGAAACATTCTACGAAAAGACTGAGTCGTTTCTCACGGAAACCCTTCAGAAAGCAATTGAGGAAGGCGGCGCGGAGGACGAAGCTATTTCCCGAAAAGATCACGAATCTCGGCCAGCTCCTTTACCAAGCCTCGACCACAAACGAACCAAAGAAGAGGAAAAAGCCAGTCGTGCGCCGTATCCGCTGCCTTATGCCATGAGATTGAAAAAAGTTCAGGCACTAGACTGGCCGCAGCTTGAGGCTATCGATATACCCAAAGAACTCAGCTCAAAATACGCTGAGGCGCGAACTATGGCAGAAGAACTGGATGAGATACATACGTTTGTTGTCGAAAAATATACTGAGAAAAATGTACAGCAAGACGTGGAAAACAATCTGTCTTCGTTTACTTACGAAATTCGCCTCTCCTACAATTCTGACGCTAGTAATGGTTCAGCGGTGGCTATCTTTCGCGAACGACTGGCTATCGCGGAGAAATATCAACGCCTAATCGTCAATGACCAGTCACGCAAATATCTAAAAAAGTCGACATTCAAATCTCTCGATAAGCTGTTCAACGCGTACGTCTCGCAGACAAAAGCAGTGGTATCCGACCTAGAGGCGAACAAACCCAGCGCAAAAACTCGAAAAGCCTACCAAGAAACAGTTGCTACGTTCAAACAAATAGTAGGCATGGAGTTTACCCTCTCTCTGGATAGTTTTGGACGTACTTACTCTTCTGAAAAGGCAAAAATAAAAGAGTTTACCGACTACTACTTTTCCGAAGACTACGTTTTGGGCAACTAACTCAAACTTGCGCTTGCGGGGACACTTTGGTAGTGTCATTTCCTTGCAACAGTAACCCATAAAACGCTATCATATAGACAGTATGAGGAGGCTGTGCTGACGGATAGAGGTCTGGCTGTTGGCTATTACTCCTGTGCGAAAGGCGTGTGTTACATGCTTGCAAATCAAGCAGTCACGAAACCTCAGGAAAAATGTGCGGTTTTTGGTGTGTTTGGGGCGAGCCCAGCAGTAGAAGCGGCTCGCTTATCGTTTTATGGGCTGTGCGCACTGCAGCATCGCGGGCAGGAAAGCTCCGGCATAGCTACAAGCGATGGCAAAAAGCTACACCTGCATAGCGACTTCGGTCTTGTTACGACTGTCTACCGCGAAAACGATCTCAAAAACCTGCCGGGGCACATCGCTATAGGGCATAATCGCTACTCTACTTCTGGCGGTACGGAAGATTGTTTTAATCAACCGTTTTTGGACGCCAAGCACGGTTTTGCTTTTGCACACAACGGCAATATTCCTGACGTCACGAAACTAGCGGCGTTTCTTAAAACCAATCATGTTGCCACCCGTCAACTCAACGACTCTGGCATGATGAGCGCTGCTATTGCCTGTCATCTCGGCAAAGGCCTTGCGCTACCTGATGCCATAGCCGCCTGTTATCCGTTTTTTACGGGCGTTTTTTCTGCGGTCGCTATGAACAAAGACATGCTGGTCGCGTTCCGTGATCCGCGCGGTATACGGCCGCTATCCATCGGTAAAATGCACGATGGCAGCCATGTTGTAGCGAGCGAAACCTGCGCACTTGACACCATAGGCGCAGTGCATGAGCGCGATGTTGCGCCGGGAGAAATGGTTGTCATCACCGCTGACGGCATTCGGTCGCAGCAGGTCGTGCCAGGCGAACAAAAACTCGATATTTTCGAGTTTGTCTACTTTGCGCGACCCGACAGCATCATCCTCGGAAAGAGCGTCAATGAAGTACGCCGCAATTTCGGCCGTATTTTGGCCAGCGAGTGTCCCGTACAAGCCGATGTTGTTATTCCTGTCCCCGATTCATCTGTTCCAGCAGCGCTGGGCTACGCAGAAGCGAGTGGTATTCCGTTTGAGATGAACCTTATAAAAAACCGTTATATTCACCGTACGTTCATTCGCCCCACGCAAGAGCTGCGCGAGCACGACCTCAAAATGAAACTTAACCCGCTCGTCAGCGCCATACGCGGTCGGCGCGTGATACTAGTGGACGATTCTATTGTACGCGGCACTACCATGCGCAAAACTGTTGCCATGCTGCGCGATGCGGGCGCAACTGAAGTGCATATTATGATCAGTTCGCCGCCCGTCCTGTACCCTGATTATTACGGCATAAACACCCCTACACAGAAAGAACTCATCGCCCCTCGCATGACCGTGCCAGAAATCCGTTCATACGTCGCAGCAGATTCACTGCACTTCCTAAGCTATGACGGCATGGTCAAAGCCACCGGCTTGCCTGAGCATGTTTTTTCGGCGTCATGTTTTACTGGTATTTACCCCACGCCTATCGGCAATCGAGCAAAAGAAATTACACACATAAATATAACCGACCGGCTTGCGCCAGAGCGGCAATGAGCAAAACAAATATTGCCATTTTTGCATCGGGCAGCGGCAGCACAGCCGAAGCATTTATACGCGATGTTCAGCAAAACGAGCAACTCGATGTTCGACTGCTCATATGCAATAACTCTCAAGCATACGTTCTGGAGCGCGTACAAAAGCTGCGCGCCGAACTCGGCGTAAACATTGCGAGCGCAACAATCAACAGCCGTACGCAAACTTCTACCAAGCCTATTACCCACGGCCACCAGACCGATGAAGAGCAAGAAGCTATTCTGAGGCTGCTCAAACAGTACAAAATAGACCTCGTGCTTTTGCTCGGTTATATGAAACTGGTCGGACCGAAACTACTCAAAGCCTATGGCTGGCAGCCACAGTACAAAAGTGTCTACGAATGCCGCATGCTCAACACGCATCCCGGCCTACTGCCGGAAACAATCGGCACCCACGGACTCAGCACACAGGTATACACGCTCGAAACGGGCATGAAAGAAGCTGGTCAGTCGCTGCACGCCGTCAGCGCCGAGTATGACACTGGGCCAGTTGTCGCGGTACATCGGGTGCCAGTTCGAGCGTCAGACACAGCAGCATCGCTGTTTGCACGAGTGCAAAAAGCCGAAAAACAGCATCTCGCCGAAGATGTACGCCAGTTTATTTATCATCAGCTTCAGTACAGAAAGGAGCAAACGTGATGGCAAAAGTATTAGTCGTCGGGAGTGGCGGTCGGGAGCACGCAATAGCGTGGGGTTTAGTTCAGTTGCCGCAGGTCGAAACGGTTTTTGTTTCGCCCGGTAACGCTGGCACAGCTCAAGAAGAAAAGTGCGAAAACGTCGTGCTTTCTGACACTGCCGCTACGATCGATTTCTGCCAGAAACAGGCAGTGGATTTGGTCGTGATTGGCCCCGAAGCTCCTCTCGTTTCTGGCCTCGGCGATGACCTTCGCAAAGCAGGCATCACCGTATTTGGTGCAAGCAAAAAAGCAGCGCAGCTAGAGGGCAGCAAGGTGTTTGCGACGCAGTTCATGCAACGACAGAGCATAGCCCTACCCAAGTCAACCATCGTCACTTCTGCCGAAGAAGCAGCTTCAGCTATGGCGCAGTTTGGCGGACCAGCCAAAAGTGTCATCAAAGCAGACGGTCTCGCGGGCGGGAAAGGCGTATTTCTGCCCGAAGACGAGGCTGAGGCAACCGATGCTCTCGCAAAAATAACGTCGGGCAAAGTGGACGGCGACGGCAGTACTTTTGTCATACAGGCGCGAAACCATGGGCCGGAAGTTTCTGTCTTTGTTTTAAGCGATGGCGAAAACTACCGCATCATCCCGCTCGCCTCACAAGACCACAAGCGGCTGCTCGCTGGAGATAAAGGCCCGAATACCGGCGGTATGGGCGTGTACGCCCCCCTGCCCGACTGGATGCTTTCCGAGGCACAGTGGGTCAAAATCGAAAAAATCGCGCAACAAAGCATAGCTGGCATGCTGGCCGAGGGCGTTCCCTATCAAGGCGTTCTCTACATGGGCATCATGCTAGCGGAGGAACTCGGCGGCGACCCGCTCGTCATAGAATATAACGCCCGATGGGGCGATCCGGAAACAGAAGTGATAATTCCACTACTGCAAGGTAACGGCGTCGACATATACGACATGCTCTACTCTACCGCCAGCGGGACACTCACCAACTTTGACCTACCAAGTTCACTCAATGGCGCTGCGCTGGCGATTTGCCTCGCCGCAGCAGGCTACCCAGAATCCCCTGCTACTGGTGTTGCTATAGAGGGACTGAATGAAACATATCGAGACGTTTTGGTCTTTCACGGCGGCACGAAGTTTGATCAGTCAGATGCAATCGTCAGCTCTGGCGGCCGTGTTCTTTATGTCACTGGCATGGGCGTCAGTCTAGCAGCCGCTTCCGAAGCGGCGCGCGCTGCCATTGGCGCAGACGGCATTCATTTTTCCGCCATGCAATTCCGCTCCGATATCGCCTGGCGCGCGCTCAAAACCTGAAACAGTAACCCCGCCACGCATGGACTGGTTACTGACCAACGACGCCTTGCTTGGTAGCAATGATGACGACCAAACTCAAAAAGAGCGCCGTACATATAAGTAAGCGCTTCCGCAAAGACGTATGCGGGTACAAAAACAAGTACAGCATACCAGTGAAAAACTGAAGGTACGAGATCAATGCCACTATGTCGCCGGCGCGTTCAAGGACTGCGCTTTCCGCTCGTTCATCTGCTGCTATGCGCGAAGCTATAAACGCCAACATCCACACGCTCGCCAGTTGCACCCATGCAACCACCAAAGGACCTCGTTCGAGTGACTTATACCACGGTTTTTTTGTTTGTTTGTTTTCAGACATACGCAAATTGTACCACTTTATATCTACAAAGTTGGGTGCTTTTTCCTAGAAGCACAAGCAACCGCATATACTGTGCGTTCTTACTCAGCAGGTAAGCCGCTTAGCGCTTACCGCTCGCGCGGACGCCGCCAGCCCTAGACGTGTCGCTCGGCAGAGGAAATGTACGAGAAAATGCTTGTACGTCTGCGTGAATTGCCGCGAGTTTTTTGTCATCTTCGCGGGCATCAATCGCTTGCTTCATCCACGCTGCCACTTTTACCATATCTTTTTCCTTGAGTCCGCGCGTCGTTATAGCCGGCGTCCCAAGCCGAATACCACTCGGACGGAAAGGCGGTAAGCTGTCGTTCGGTACTGCGTTTTTGTTTAGGTTGAGACCTACTTTATCGAGCGCTTCCTCAGCCACTTTACCGTCTATCCCGAAGCTTTTATGCACATCGGCCAATATAAGATGGTTGCTCGTTCCGCCGGCAACAAGCACAAAGCCGTGCTTTTGCAGTTCTTCGGCCAAAACAGCTGCGTTTTTCACTACTTGCTTTGCATATGCGCGAAACTCCGGCTGAAGCGCTTCGCCAAACGCGACCGCTTTTGCAGCAATAACATGCATCAGCGGGCCGCCCTGCGTTCCGGGAAAAACAGCGCGATCAATGAGCGTCGGAATGTTTTCTATGGTTTTTTCTGGTGCTCTGAGCGGCGTCGAAACAGTCCCTCTCGACAAAATGAGCCCGCCGCGCGGACCGCGCAGCGTCTTGTGCGTCGTCGTCGTGATAACATGAAACCCATAATCAAACGGGTTTGCCGCCACACCGCCCGCAATTAAACCAGCAATGTGCGCCATATCTGCTACCAGCAGACAGTCTGGACCGACCTCTTTGGCGATGGCGGCAAACTTCGCGTAATCAAGTTCGCGGGGATAGGCGCTAAAGCCGGCCAGAATAATTTTTGGCTTGTGTTTCAGTGCAAGCTCGCGCAGTTCGCCATAATCAATTTCGCCCGTTTCTATGTCTTTCATTTTGTAGCGGATAAAGTTGTAGAACTTTGCACTACGCGTCACCGGCGCACCATGAGTCAAATGCCCACCGTGGCTAAGATCCATACCAAGCACTGTGTCGCCCTGTTCAAGCCACGCATAGTAGACCGCTTCGTTCGCCGATGCGCCAGAGTGAGGTTGTACGTTGGCGTGGTCGGCCTTGAAAAGCTCTTTGGCTCGATCAATAGCCAGCAATTCGAGCGGGTCCGTGCAATCTTGACCGCCATAATAACGTTTGCCCGGATAACCTTCGCTGTACTTGTTCGTAAAAATAGAACCGTTGGCTTTGAGCACGTCAACGCTGACATAATTTTCGCTCGGAATGAGTTCGAGCCCTTCGTGTTCGCGCTTTTCTTCTGCTGCAATCAAATCAGCAACTGCGGCGTCTTGCATGTACCCTCCTCTATTTAACCCTTACCTAGTAGTGTACCTTTTGTGGCGTAAACGGCATATAGTAATTTTGTCTGCGGAATACACTGCTCACGGCATTATGCTCGTTCCGCGAGATTTTTAGTAAGGCGCGCCGAAACTCTAACCCGTTTGAATCTGCCTCGTAACGGCTGCGTCAAAAGACAAGCTGTCCATTGAAAATTTTTTGAGATTTTTTTATATCACACGTGGTATACTACGCGTACATATGACAACTCAAACAAACGAACGTATCGGTGATTTTGTGGCGCGCGTTCGCCAAGAGCGAGGCATGACGCAAGCAGAACTTGCCCAGCGGCTTGGAACAAGCCAATCAGCTATAAACCGCATAGAAAAAGGACGCCAAAACTTGAGCATAGAAACGCTCGGCCGTCTCAGCGAAGCCCTCAACAAGCAATTGGTGTCACTCGGCAGCGGCAGCGTCAACCTGCGCATAGAAGGCGGTCACGAACTCAGCGGTGCTATAAAACTCAAAACAAGCAAAAATGCGGCCGTCGGTTTGCTGTGCGCCAGCTTACTCAATCACGGCACGACTAAGTTCACGAATTTCCCACGCATAGAAGAAGTTTTTCGCATACTAGAAGTACTGGAAAGCATTGGCGTTCAAACAAAATGGACAAATGGCAACGATCTCGAACTTAAGCGTCCGCCAAAACTCCGTCTCGATAAACTTGACAAAGCAGCCGCACGCAAAACCCGCACCGTCATCATGCTCATGGGTCCGCTTATGCACGAACTGACCGAGTTTAAGATCCCATACGCTGGCGGCTGTAAGCTAGGCGCACGCACGGTTGAGCCGCACCTGTTCGCCCTGCAAGAATTTGGGCTTAATGCCAAAGCACATGCCGGAAGCTACCATGTTTCGGTACGACCAAAGCCAGCCGGTCGCTTTGCGTTGTATGAAATGGGCGATACCGTCACCGAAAACGCTCTCATGGCTGCAGCCGGACGAACGGAAGAAAGTGTCATCGAATTTGCGAGTGCTAACTACATGGTGCAGGATCTTTGTTTTTTCCTGCAAAAGCTAGGCGTCCACATAGATGGCATCGGTACAACAACACTGCGAGTGCGCGGCGTCAAGCACATAAAGAAAAACATCACCTATGCGCCCGCCGAAGACCCTATAGAGGCAATGTTTTTCATAGCAGCCGCCGTGACAACCAATTCAGCAATAACTATTGAGCGCGTCCCAATGGCATTTGTAACGCTCGAACTCCTCAAGCTACGCAAAATGGGTTTGCACTACACTCTGTCCGACCGCTACGTCGCGAGTAACGGAAAAACCGAACTCGCCGACCTACACATACAAAAGCACGACGGCAAATTAAAAGCTTTATCGGAAAAAATCCATTCTCTACCCTATCCGGGCGTCAACGCCGACAACCTCCCTTACTTCGTACCTATTTGCGCGGTCGCGAAAGGCCGCACCCTTATCCATGACTGGATGTATGAAAACCGCGCCATTTACTACACCGAGGTTTCTAAAATTGGCGCCAACATCGAGCTAGCCGATCCGCATCGCGTCTACATCACCGGCCCAACCACATTTACGCGTGCTGATGTTTTTTGTCCGCCCGCTCTGCGGCCAGCCAGCTTATTGCTCATAGGAATGCTTGCTGCCGACGGCATATCCACTCTGCGCAACATATACACTATTCAGCGCGGCTACGAAGACCTAGCCGAACGTTTGAACTCGCTCGGCGCTCGTATTGAAGTGTTTCAAGATTTATAAATGGTAGCGCCGCTCACTTCGACCGCGGCGTCATAACCTTGCCCTACGGCTAGTGCTACACGCTACCATCTCGTATTACTTGCCCGAGGACTATGTATTGCAGCCCATGCGGCGCAAATGCGCTCTATTTTACGTATAAAATGGTGCGGGTGAGGGTAGTCGAAACCCTATCTTGGGCTTGGAAAGCCCTTATAATAGCCGTTATACTACACCCGCAACTGAGGCGCACAGGTATTATACCCAATTATTGACATTTTGTATCTATCAAGCGCGCGGCGCGCAAATTTAGCTGGGTAACTACCTGAAATATGAGCGCTTGCCCGCATACTTGAGCAAAATGCTCGCTCAGATTTTGCTGTGAGCGGTCGCCAGACATACGGCGCCGCACCTGACAGTGCTCGTGGCGGTTTCGAACTATTGTTCTATCTTCTGATATAATCACAGTGTTGCGCCCTGGTAGCTCAGCTGGATAGAGCAGAGGACTTCTAAGCCTAAGGTCGCAGGTTCGAATCCTGCCCGGGGCGCCATAGACGACACTAACCGCGGAGGAAAACATGTCTGGATTGGAGCAAACCTACTACATTATTGCGATTATATGCATGTCGCTTGGCCTTCTGTTGCTCGGAGCGATTGTAGCGGCAATCATTATCATCCGTAACAAAGTTATAGATCTCGAACGTATGATCAAAGAAAAGTTCCATACCGCCGTCAATGCCGCAGATAAAGCTGTTGAGATTGCTGGCGCCGTACGCAGCGTAGCAGATGCGGTCGGTCACAAGAAAAAATAATCTCAGACTGCGCACTGCTCTGCTATGACGCTTCGAAGAAAATCACCCAACATTTTGCAGCGTGCCGTCTCACGCCTAGACAAAACACAGCAGAAACATCGCTGGATCGCGTTTCCGTACGCACTCATCAAAAAGTGCGGCGACGATCGAACCGACTACCAGGCAGCGCTTATTGCATACTATGGATTTTTGTCGCTTTTTCCTACACTCATTGTAGCAACGGCCATCATACAGATTGTGGCGCAAAACAATCCAGCACTTCAGGAGCAACTGCAAAAAAGCATCACAAGCTACTTTCCAGCGATTGGCCAGAATTTATCTGATAGCATACGTACTCCCAGCAAAAGCGGTCTTGCGCTTGCGGGTGCTTTGCTGATTTCGTTATACGGCGCCCAAGGTGTTGCCCGAGCGATTATTCATAGCCTCAACCGTGTTTGGTGCGTGCCTCGCTACAAACATCATTCATTTCCGAAAACACTGCTGCGCAGTTACGCGCTACTCTTTGCGAGCGGGATTGGGTTAATAGCTGCGGCGGCGCTAACTGGTTACGCCACCAGCGGCAACATACATTTTGCAGTTCGAGCTGTTTTGTGGCTGAGCGGCTTTAGCATGCTGTTTATTGTTTTTTGGGGCGTGTACAGTTTTGGTCCAGCCGTTCGCAAGCGACCGTTCGCAAACATTCCTGGTTCGCTCGTCGCAGCAGTTGCGTTCACACTTTTACACGCTTTGGGGAGCTACATTATCACACGGCAGCTTCGCGGACAAACAGGCTTAAATGCACAGTTCGCTGTTGTGCTTGCACTGCTTTTTTGGCTATACCTACAAGCACAGGTGTTTTTATATGCCCTGCAATTGAATGTTGTGCGCGCCTTTCAGCTCTACCCGCGCAGTATTGTGCATGATCCTCCGACGCCAGCCGACCGAAAAGCGCTCACGCTATATCAAAAGCGAGAAGCATTCCTCCCGTAGCCAGTAGCGACACCCTCGCACGGTTTCGTTGCTGTTGTGTTTTATTTCATTTCTCGGTATAATCACCTCTGTTTTCTGCATATAGTGCAGCTAACCGCAGTTTTCTCTGCAAGGCATACTGTCAGCAGATTAAACTGCACAAGAAGCGGTTGGTTTGCGCGAGCGACGTCCAAAATGAGCAAAAGCAAGCTCCAGGAAAGATTGTCGTCGCCACATACCGCAACATGGCGGATGTAGCTCAGTTGGTTAGAGCGTCTGTTTGTGGCACAGAAGGCCGTGGGTTCAAGTCCCATCATTCGCCCCAAGTAAAACCCCTGCGGCAGCGGGGGTTTTACTTAGAAAAACAGCCGTCTAGGCAACGTGTTGCAAAAGCAACCCGACCGCAACTGGTACAAGCAGATTATCAAAGCCGAGCGCCGCAACATTCTCCAGCAAAGTCGCCATGACTGCACACCCTAAGACATGCTGCCATATAAGACCATTGTCCGAAAAATGACTATAGCCAGTCAAAAGTGCCAGCGAAATGATAAAGAACGTTAGACTACCAATGAGGCTTTTCGTGCGGCCAAACAAATGGTATTTGTTTTCGGTACCATAACGCGTACCGATAATCGCTGCAAATCCATCCGCCAGTGCCATTTGCAAAATGGCTGCAGCGTACACGCCTTTCGATGTTGTTACAAGCGTCAGCAACCCAACGCTCAGAGCAAAGAAAATCTCGCCATACGTAGGACGCTGCACGCTTCCTATAGCCCGAAACACGCCGAGATGCATCGCCGCCAAAACCACCGCAAAGAACGCTAAGCTAAGGATGCGGATTTCCGTCCAGTCAAGAAAATACGGCCAAAACGCTACAAACGTCCCGACGCTAATATGAATAAATTTGCGCCCAACCTCGCCGCGAAATAAATGCCGCCTCCAGCCCCACTCTGAAAACAGTAGCAGCACAAAGACCACGCCAACAGCAAATGCTATGTTTGTTACATTCATTCCACTGTTATTGTACGCTATTATTTTTTAGTACGCGAGACGATCGGTGCTGCATGCACGCATGTAGACATTTATCGAAAAACAGTTATGATTGATGTGTGGCAACTCGTTCTAAGCAGTTTCGGAAGATCATCCTTCGTATCGTAGGCGGAGCGGGATATTTTACCGTTTTTATGGAGTGGTTTCTACTGCTTGCGCTGTACACACCAAAATTTTTCGAGTCTGAAGTGGGCAAAGTGATTTTTACGAAAACAAAAACAGAACCCGAGCCTCTTATATCGCAGCCAATCGAAACCGCTTCACCTCTTGAGCCATCAGCATTTATGGCCGTTCTTTTCGTGATTGCCGCATGCACACTCATTGCACTGATTTGCTACGTAATTTTTGCGAAATACATACCTGGCGCGGCAAAGGCAACCGACAAGGTCGTGCATTTTGCAACCGAAAAGACAGTGCCCGTTGTAGCGCACAAGCCCAAAGAAAAAATTCCAACCAAAAAACGTAAACTCCTCACGGAGCGCATTCAAATATGGATCAAGGTTGTTCTGGCAAGCGTACCGGTTGCAGCAGTATACGCAGCGTATCATGACCGCGAAACTGTCCTGGCGCAGCTGGCTATACTTGGGTTTGGCGTACTCGGTACAATAGCGCTGGGTTTCTTTATGACTCATTTCGCACTACAAAAGCACTGGAAAATAACCGAATAAAAAAGCGAGAACGAGCGGCGAGCTAGCAAAACCAATGCTCATCTGTTAAAATCAAATCACTCCGTCCGTCGGGGCGCAGTTTGCTACTGTGCACAGTTTGGGTTTATCCGCTATAGAGAAAGATCTTGACTTGTGTAGTTAGCTTTTTGTCGGGGAGTGGCGCAGTCCGGTAGCGCACGCGGTTTGGGACCGCGGGGTCGCAGGTTCAAATCCTGTCTCCCCGACCACGATTACTGAAATCATATACGCCTTTGTCTTTGGTGAGAAATTGCGGAACGTGACCGCTGAGGTCAACTTCAGCGTCCTTTGAGTAAGTCTAGTATAATGAAATGGTCGTCGGGGTGTGGCGCAGCTTGGTAGCGCGCAGCGTTCGGGACGCTGAGGTCGCCGGTTCAAATCCAGTCACCCCGACCACTGAAAAAACCCACTTTACGTGGGTTTTTTCAGTGGCTCAGCATGGTCGAGCAAAGAATTACTTCTTCCTAATCTAGGAATCATACCTCTTTTTATCACGACCGCACCAAACATGCCGCCAGCCAGAGCAACTCACCTAGTCAACGTTTGCAGACCAAACACGGCGGATGTGGCGGGCAGACGTAGCTCGACCATTCGATTCATCTACCTCGACGAGCAAAGCGTTGAACTGTACGCGGCCAGCTGTTTCGAGCTGGTTGCGAGTTTTTAGGCCGTCGCGCCAGCGCGGAATAATACTATCAAAGCTAACGCCGAGTGAAGAGTTGAGCGACCCGCACATTCCTACGTCCGTGATATGCGCCGTGCCTTTCGGCAGCACTTGCGCGTCAGCCGTCGGCACATGCCAGTGGTCGCCCACGACTACAGAAACCCGACCGTCGAGATAATGACCAAAAACAACCTTTTCGCTACTAAAATCACCGTGCAAATTTACGACACTCGCAAAATATGCTTCTCGCGGTACGTTTGCTAAAATTTCATCTATTTTTTTCAGCGGGTTTTCGGTTTCGATGTGCGCTTGTTTCCCGACGATGCTCCCCAGCAAACTGACGATCAACACGGCGCCTTTGGGTGTTTCGACAAGCTTGTAGCCAGACCCAGGGCAGTCAAACATATTGGCCGGGCCGACAACTGGTTCAGTGTCGTTTTCTAAATATGCCGCCAGGCTCGACACGGACGGCGTGTGATTTCCACCTGAAAACGCCTGCACGCCTGCCTGCTGCAACCGTGCCATGTCTTCGGGCGACATGCCTTTTCCGTTTGTTACGTTTTCTGCTTGCGCTATGACGAAATCAATATGTTCATTTTTAACCAACTCCGGCAGCATTTGCTCGACAGCCTGTATGCCTAGCTCCGCCATTATGTCGCCAATATAAAGTATTTTCATACTCTTAGTATGGCACAGGTGTAGGTACGACGATAGCCGCACTAGGCCGTCGGACGAAAGGAAATCGTCATAGCGACCGTTTTCGTCTGACTGGGCTGCAGTTCACTGGCAGGATTGTCAGTTAGGTAGCCGCTTTCGGTTGGTTCTACGCACAAAAAGTCCGTATCCGATTCACTCCACAACGCAAAAAGAGGCAGCCCATCGCCTGCTATACTCCACGCCCGTTGACCAAGCTGGAGTTGAGCAGCCGCCGCAATACTATCGATTTTTCGCGTAGCAAGCAACTCTTCGGCGCTGCACTGGTACGTTTGGCCGTCGATAGTAACGCGAGCGTCTGTAGCCGATTGGCCATCAGTAATCGGAAAATATGGGTGGAAAGCGGGGTTGAGTGTGAATGACTCAACGCCAATATTACGAATGGTCAGCGTTTCACGCAGACTGTTTTCTTCCAGTTCAATTGCAAGATCCATACTGCAGCCCGCATACACTGGCGGCAAACTTTCCACCTGAGCCGCGGGATCATCCAGTGAAAGCGTGACGCGTGATTCTGTCTGCGTATGTACCGTCCATGTACAGTTTCGGGCAAAGCCATGCTGACTGAGCCCTACCGTCTCACCTGGCCCAAAGATGGGCGCACAAAGCGGTATGCCGCCGCGATTTTTACCGTTTGGCATATCTCTTCGCGCGAACAGTAGCTCAGCGCCATTTGCGTCCGCCCACGACTCCACATATGCCCCCGCGGGGTTTACTAGCGCATATGAGTCGTTTGGATGACGCAGTTCAATCATGCTTATTTTGCAAATTCAACTGCACGCGTTTCACGAATGACGTTAACCTTGATGGTGCCCGGGTAGCTCATACTCGATTCGATCTTGGTGGCGATATCACGAGCGAGCCGGATGGCGCTCAGGTCATCTACTTGCTTCGGCCTGACGAATACACGTACTTCGCGGCCAGCGCTAATTGCGTAGGATTTTTCTATACCGTCAAAGCCATTGGCGATATTTTCGAGCTCCTTCATGCGCTCGGCAAAGTTTTCTGCCGAGATATTACGAGCACCTGGGCGCGCAGCAGAAATAGCATCGCATACGCGAACGATGAGCGCCTCAACGCTCGTCGCTTCCATGTCATCATGGTGTTGTTCGGCCGCTAGGGCAACTGCTTCCGGAGCGCCGTACTTGCGAAGCATTTCACCGCTGATGTGGTGGTGCTTACCTTCCATCTTATGCGTCAGCGCTTTGCCCATATCATGGAAAAGCGTCGCATATTTTGTCGTTTTCACGTCTGCGCCAAGCTCTTCGGCAAGCATACCGGCCATGTGTGCCATTTCGGTTGAGTGTTTGAGGACGTTTTGACCATAGCTGGTTCGGTACTTAAGTTCGCCAAGCAAATGAAGAAGTTCTTTTGGCACACCCAACACGCCAACTTCGCGCGCAGCATCTTCGCCGGCGCGTACAACGTCTTTGTCGACTTGCTTTTGCGCTTTTTCGACAACTTCTTCTATGCGGCCTGGGTGGACGCGACCGTCTTTGAGCAACATTTCGAGCGCTTGGCGAGCAACCTCGCGGCGCACTGGGTCAAAACAGCTCAACACAATATAGCCAGGCGTGTCGTCGACCATAATATCGACGCCAGTCGCGCGCTGCAATGCCTGAATATTGCGCCCTTCTTTACCGATAATACGACCCTTCATTTCCTCGTCTTCGAGCTTTACGCTCGTGAGCGTTCGCTCTGCCGTCACTTCACTGGCCAACCGCTCCATGGCGGTAACGATAAAAAGGCTCGCTGTTTCTTCAGCGTTTTCTTTGGCGTCTTGCTGTAGTTTTGCAACGAGACCAGTGAGATCGTTTTTTATATCTCGCTCGGTCATTTGCATGAGCTTTTCGGCAGCTTCAGTTTTCTTTAGTTTAGCGATTTTCTCCAGCTTTTCCTGCTGTTTGACGCGTATGTCGCGAATTTCGTTTTTTAGAGCCTCTATTTCGTCTTCGCTTGCACGTAATTTCGCAGTGCGAGTGTCGAGATCATCGAGTTTTTTGTCGAGGGTTTCCTCGCGCTGCACGAGCCGATTTTCCAGCTCTTTCAGCTCATTGCGCCGCGTCTGTTCTTCTTTGCGAGCGGCGTCGCTGAGCTTGTGCGCCTCCGAACGAGCCTCATCGACAAGTCGGTCGGCTTCTTTTTTCGCTTTTGCCAGTTCTTTTTCGGCCTTGTTTTCTGCCTGAGCAGATTTTTGTTTCGTTGCGTACGTACTTGCGCCATAGCCAGCACCGAGCCCGGCTACAACGAGCAATATGGTCAATGGATCCATAATAATTCCCTTCTGTTCGGTCGGTTTTGCGTAGCAATCGCTTTCACTTCACTAGCTCGCCAAAAACCAAACCAAAATGCGTAAATTTTGACAAAAAGGCTTTCCCGAAACTCACGAAAATGCCTGCATAAATCATACGCCGTGCATAGCAGGCGCGTCAAACCAAAAGATCAAAATCCACCACAGCCGCTGATACAAACAGATGCGCCGCTACTGCGCGAAATGTAATAACCGTTACCTCAGGATACTTGGGGAGCGCTGATGAATACGGTACTTTTTTCATCCATAGCATCTTGATAATTCGCGCCCCAGGCGAGGAGAGCAAAAACGACCCCAACAATTCCCATAACGAGAGCTGCAGTCGCCACGCCGTTACCGTTTGGCGAAACGTTTTTCGCTTTCACCGCGAGAACGATGGCAGTAATACTGCTAATCAAGCCAAGTAACGGAACTACCCATAGCACAAGTGATAAAATACCAAGCACCAACGGAAGCGTTGCGTCTTTTGGCTGGACGCTTGGCTGCTGAGTCGCATACGGCGGGACTGCGGTCTGCCCTGCGGTAGGCGGTGCCGCCGGCGCAACTGGCTGGGGCTGGGCGGGCGCTGCTTGCGGCGCAACGGCGGGCTGCGCAGCCTGCGGATTGACAGGTTGTGTTTGCGACGTCGGAGGTGCAGTCTGTGCCACAGCTTGGCCGCAGTTTCCGCAAAATGCAGCGCCATGACTCAGTGGTTGATTACATTTTGTACAGTTCATGTTTCCCCTTCGACTATTACAATCATTTTCCCTTGATACATGCTACCTCTCTATTCAAGCATACTTTCCGCACCTTTCACAATAGAGCTGACGTTTGGGGTTCGGCCAGCCGCAGTTGCGGCAAAAGGCGTTTTGACCAACTACACTCAAGCCGATTGCCTGATCTTCCGACTTCGCTTTTGCGATAAGCATAAATAGGACGACTACAAGCGAGATTGTTGTAGCTAATGATATTAGCAGCAAAAAATAATTATGAGCGATAAGCCCAAAGTTATAAAAACCGTGCAAAAACACCACCGCGCCTAACGCAACAGCAACATGCCATAGCGGCTTACGCTTCAGTTTTGCCTTGGCTAAATAATACCCAGGTATCGCCGTCAGAGCAGCATGGAAGAACGGCATGAGAATGAGCCGCCCAACTCCCGCACCCGTGCCCTGGCCAAGCGTATAAAGTATGTTTTCAGGCAAACCAAAACCTATTCCAGCTAGAGCAAAGTAGAGTATGCCGTCTGTGTGTTCGTTGAAATATCGTTTTTTGTAAAGAAAAAACGCAAGCGGGACAAATTTACACACCTCTTCGATAAGGCCTATTCCGAACATAATTCCCGCTCTTGACGCATTCGATGCAGCACTGTCTTGCAGGTCAGCGAGATTACCCGGAAGAAATTTCTCAAAAACAATTGCCACTATCATCGCCGCAAAACCGAAGCCAGCGGCCGCCCAAAGCATCTCAATCGGTTCGCGCTCACCCCTGTCCTTCGATTGCAAATACCACACAAGGAATGCCGCTAGCCCGAAAAATAGCAATATAGTTATGAGCATTACCTTACATCCCCACACATCTTTACAGCGTTCTTAATTCTCCGTCACCGCAACATACAGTATCCTGTGCAAGCCTGATTTGCAAGCTTAACGTACTGCACGAACAACTACCCTCTGGGTTAGGTTAAACGTTCCTGGCACTTGATTTCCTGCGCACGTAATAAGGCTTAACCCCGGTCGGCTTGTATCGGCCGAGACAAGTAATGCGCTCATGTCTACCTGGGCGACATCAAGCACCTTCACATCAACCACTGAGTATGTAAAAACTTGGCCGTCGCCGCGCTCAATCGTAATCGCGTCGCCGCTCGTAAGTTTTGTCAGGTCATGAAATATGCCGCGCGTTCCGCCTATACCAGAATGCCCATCCACAAGCATTGCGCCATTTTCGCCAGGGCGCGAAGAAGCGTTATACCAACCCGCATCGTATATGCCGCGCGGAGCTTTTAGTTCATTGTGTTCATCTACCCCCATAGACAATATGCGTGCATGAACATTGAGCTTAGGTATGTCAATATATCGCGGATTGACAGGCGCAACCGAATACGCGCGCACTACTGAGGGCGCTGGTTTTTCCGTAGACGGCGGGACGGTTTCGTCAGTATTGCCTTCGTCGGTCGCACCCTGCACTGCTTGCGTTTGCAGCGCTTCTACCTGTACCGCAACCTGTTTGTTGGCGCGCAAACCGCCTAACCCCGCGTATAAACCAAGCCCAAAAACCACTATCGCCCCAGCGTATAGCATGTTCTGGCGATGCAAAACCCGTCTGAGCCGCTGGTTTCGCCGCTTACTGCGAGCTGGCCGCGGCTGAATAGTTGCTGGCTGTTGCGTCAAGCGCGGTTTTATATGATTACGCTGGTGCACAGACAAGGCAGGACTCGGCGGTTTTATGTCCATAAAAACTGGTTTGCGGCAATGTTTTTCGGACGTTCGCCGAACCACTTGCAGCGACGAACGCTGTCGCGCGCCCATACTACCCTGTTCAACACGCTGTACTGTACGACGTTCATAGCTGGCGCTACGCTGCGTGTAGCGCTGCGTGCCAGAAAAAACTTGGTTGTCGAGTGTCAAACGCGCACGTGACATAGCGCTATCCTCTATGTTCGCTTGCGGGTCTGTGCCCGAGCGGGAGCCAGACGACTTCTGCGGGCCAACCCAACGAGGAGCAACGCCGCTGCCGCTGCAACGCCGATTGTCAGTAATGGATTTGTCGTGAGAAGCGCAAAACCAGTATCTGGCGCTGTTGGTTGATTTTGCACGGTGAGCACAACGTCATTTCCCGTTCCGCCGACGTAACTAATCCGAAACACAATCCCATTTTGTTCAAAGGTCGCGCCTTCCGGCAAGTCCTTAAACGTACCAAAAATGGCGTTCGGACCGGTGTTGTCTATGATAGTAAATGATTGGCCTTGCTGCGGTGTGTAGCCATTGAACCGAGAAGTAAGAATCGTTGCCGTAGGCGTCGTGCTGAAATTGACAGATGGATCTGCCGTTGCACTGGTTACCCGAATTTGATCATATCCACTACACGGGTCTGTTCCGCCCAATTCGAACTCGTACTCACCAGAAAGTGTCAGCGTGTCTGTTGTCACGCAGCCTGGGCTATGCCCTGGAGCAATTGAACCGCCCTCCAGCACGAGCAAAGACCCGGTCACGGTTCCAGTACCCTTAAGTTTTCCGCCAGCAAGAACCGTAACACCCGCACGCTCACCGTCAAGAACGGTCGTTTCATTCGGCACCACACTAATGTGTTCGCTTGTTTTGTCGGTGATGGTGGTAGTTTTTACGGGATTAGTTTGCTGCCCACTCGGTGTCGCCGATGAGTTAGCCGTTGCGTTGTTTGTGAATGTACCCGTCGAGGTAGCGGTTTTTCCGAGCGTCTTACCAGCGCCAGCTAGCGTACCCGTAAAATTGACATTCGTCTTAGAGCCAACCGCAACATATGCATCTGACGCTAAGGTAACTGCACTCGACCACGTTCTGTTTGAATCGAGCGCTTCGTAGGTATTCGGGTCAGTGTCAGGATCAAAAAAGACTGTAGGTTTTTCGCTACCCGTTCCTCCGCCAAGCGTCATAGGTTTCGCATAGTCTGCCAAGCTTATGGATGCGCCATTTTCGACCGTCACCGATGCGTATGACAGGCCAGAGAGGTCGTTCGAAACTGCTCCTACCCTCATGGTGCCAGCTCCACCAGAATTGTCTTGACACGTTGCGGTCGTGTAGCCCGCCGTACCGAGCGGACTGGCGATAATGACGTTGTTTGCCGTGCTACCAGCTGTAAACGATTTAAATGCACGTCCGCTTCCAGTTATCGTCAAATCACCCGCAACAGTCGCTTTGTATTCCGTATAGCCAAGCGGTCCTGCTTGTATACTGAGATCACCTGCACCATTGACTTCCGTCGGCACTACTTTCACGATAGCTGGTGTACACGTGTTCGCCCTTTCGATAGTTACCGCAGCACTGGCCGCAAAGTCAAGTCTATCCACTGTATACCAAGCGCCCGTTGAAGCACTGTCTTCGGCAACAGCAACTAAGCCAGCTAAGTCAACGCCGAGGTCGTTTTCCAGCGCCGTCGTAGCGGTAGGCTGTTGCGCAAAGCGAATAACATCGTCCGCGAGCGGCGCGCCGCCGCCGCAGTCTGTCCAGTTTGCTGCCGTGCTAAATTTGTTGTCACCGCCACCGCCAGTCCAAGTACATGTCTGCCCCGCCGCGCTAGCGACACCAGTAACGCCTAGCGTAAGAAGCGATGAGAATGCGAGCAACATCGCGCTGCTACCAGAAAAAACGCGCCTGAAGTGTTTCATATCTTTTCCTTTGTGTTTATTTCTTGTATTTATTTACAAAAGCCACCCCTAGTTATATCACATCATTTGACCTACCTGCAAGCTACTTTTTCTGGGTTGTGATGTGTACGGGAGCTCCGTAGTAAGGTAAGACAACCTGATCATTCTCGCCGTGAAGCAGTTTTTTCACACCAGTTGCAATCCATTCAGGCTCGCGCGCAGCAAGTACGGGAACGCCTAGACCTTGCGCTAGCGCATTTGCGACCGTCAGGCCGATACGCAATCCAGTGAAACTCCCCGGCCCCTGGAAAGCAAGGACACCGCCTAAATCCTGCCAGGTCATCTTTTGCTCCGTCAAAAGGGTGTATATTTTCGAATGGATTGTTTCCGCCAGCGCTCTGTGCGCCTGCCATTGCTCGTACGCGAGCTGTGTTTCGCCGTCGTACAACCCCACTTCCGCAATAGGTTTGTCGGTACGGATCGTCAGAATAATCATTGCTTTTCTCCCGCCAATAAATATGCAAGTTCTGGTGCGTACTGGCATGTGATATCGCGGGTTTCGTCGCCAGTTTGCGCAATATGCAAGCTCAGGCGTTGCTGCGGCAACACGTCTTGCACGATATCTCCCCACTCTATCACGACCACCGATAGCGGGTCGTTGATAACCTCGCGCAGTTCTTCGGCTATGATGCCTGGTTCGTCTAACCGGTAGAAATCGAAGTGCACTATAGTGTATTTTGAGGCGCGATATTCGCGGCTAATGGTAAATGTAGGGCTTGCTACGGCGTCGGTACTTCCTGCCCCGCGCGCTAACCCGCGCACAAATGTCGTTTTGCCGCCACCCAAGTCGCTCAGCAGCTCAAGCACCTCGCCGCCCTTTAGCCGCGCGCCTACTCGTTCGCCCAGCGCCTCAGTGTCGGCGGAGCTTGTGGATTGCATTTGCCACGTCTTTTCGGTACACATATGCTCCATATCCTAGCGCGCAACTTACCACGAGGGCAAGTGCGAGCGGATGCACAGCGGTTGGTTTTGGCGGCGTATCTGCTCGATACGCAGTCGAAGCAGCTGTTTTTGCCGTGCTTTTTTGACTTTTTTCTTTCGTTTTTTTGGCTTTCGCCTTACGCGTTTTTGCTTTTTTAGTTTTGGCTGACTTGACAACTTTTTTACTACCGGTCGCAGCAAGTTTGGCTGGTTGCGCTATGACATTCGTAGTACCTGGCGTCGACTTTGTCGTCCAGTACCATGCTCCGTTTGCAAGCGCCCACGACCGGCCATCAGGCGCAGACTCGTACGGATCTGATCGCGCCACAACCGTGCCCGCTTTATCGAGCAATACCACTTGCCCGCCATTGTTACTCATGCTTGCTTTTGTTTGACTCGCATAAAACGTATGGAACTGTTTTGGTGGAATATTCACTCCGGGCGGAAATATATATGAATGTTTGGCAGCCAACCCTGTTTGCAGCGTAAAACCGGCGAGATAAAACGGCGTGTCGTTCGAGTTGTACAGTTCGATATATTCGTCGGTGCTGTCGGTGCCAGTGCCGGCGGGATTTGGCAGTAGTTCGGTAATGAGCGGCGGTGCAAGCCCCGTATTATCGCCTGCCACGTCAGCTTCGTCGGGATCCGCCTCAGCATCATCGACACTTTCTATAATAGCCAGCGGTTTTACTGCGCTTTGCGACCAATCTACGGTATCTGCATCTGCGTCTGCAACGGGAGCAAGCTGAAGCGTACAGCCTACGAGATTTCCGACGCGCCAAGGTTGCGAGAGAGACGGATCGTGGTACCACACCGCATAGCTCATGTCATCTGTTTCTGCGCGAATATCTAGGTCGGCCGTTGTCGCGCTACTTGCGCTTGACTTTGCCCAGTTAACACTATCGACAGTGGTAAATGTACTGGTCAAGCCATCGCTCGCGAGATGACGAACAACAAATGTACCCCTCGTGTCTGCCAGCGAAGGCGAAAGTTTTGTCGTCATAACTGCGTCGCAAGTTGCGCCGCCGTCACTCGTCAAAAGCACCGCCTGACCAGCGGCAAGATCGTACGCAGGCAGCTGCTGAGTCGGTACGATTGCATGCGGATTTGCGGCTTCATCGCCCTTGTAACCAATCCAATACTCACTCAGATCCGAAATGTCCGCCGCAGCTTGCAGTACAACGAGTTCATCGCCCGTTATTTTTATTTCGCGTATAAAAAGTTCTGGAAACACCTCAGCCTTCGCTTGCGAACCGTACGACATAAGGCTCAATGCAAGCACAATCCCCACCCTGAGGACGTTTCTCAGGAATGTCATGATTGCTGCAAGTGTATGCCTCTCGGAAATCTAATTGCAAGCACAGCCATAATAAAAAATGTTTGTTTTTTACAACACTAATATTGCTCGTCGCGCTTACCCGTATGCTCTTCGTATCCATTTACCCTATCGCGCCGGTTATTTGCGCGTATTATAGCCCCGCTGCACTACTTACGCTTGCTGCAATCGCGTAAAATAACTGTTTTGCTTGTTTGTGTTGGCCAGTATAATGAAGGTTATGCTAAAACTCAGTAGCAACTTCGTCAACAAGCCAGTCATGAGCCTACGCACGGGACAGCGAGTTGCCACAACACGTGCGGCAATCTTTAATCCGAACAACCTTAAGATAGAAGGCTTCTATTGCACAGATGCACTGAGCCGTAAAACATTGGTTCTCGTGTACCAAGACATACGAGATGTCATTCCACAAGGACTTGTTGTGGATGATCACGACGTACTCGTCGAGCCGCACGTGCTTGTACGACTGAAGAAGGTTATGGATATTGGTTTTGAGCTCATTGGTAAGCGAGTGGTCACTCTGAGCAAACAGCGTCTCGGCAGAGTAACTGATTATTCTGTCGAAGTAGAAACAATGTACGTACAGAAAATATATGTTTCGCAAGGTCTGCTCAAAGGCCTCGCTAAAGGCAGTTTGTCGATAAACCGCTCATACATCAATGAAATCACCGACAAAAAGATCATCGTTAACGATCTCTTGAAAGGCACAACCGTCCCCTCTGGCGCTATGGCGTAGGCACACCTACGGCGTTCCTTGGTGATTTTTTGCGTCATATCGCTCAGGTTCTTTCTGGCGAATAAATCTCATCGTTCCGAAAATAACGTCGCAAGCACGTGTAAACCGCTCCTCTTGCGAAGCGCACGCGGCCGTACAGAACAGCCCGCCTAGTCCACTGCCATTACAGCTTTGATGTCGCCGTATGAAAATCCTTGGCGAGCGAGGTAAGCTATAAGCTTTTGATCGTCCTGGTAGCGAGTTTGTTTGCGTTTTTTGGCAATGAGCATGCGCAGCATTTCGCAATCATCGGTTTTGCCTTCGCTGAGAAGCGCCGCGATGATATCGTCACTCACTTTCTTTTGACGTAGTTCGAGGCGTAGCCGCTGCGTACTTGAGGAGCGAAGCATGCGCCGGTTGTCTATCCAGCGCCGCGCAAATTCCCAGTCATCAACTAAGCCCAGTTTTCGCAGCTTTGGGAGGACAGTCCTCCCAAACTCGTCGGGATAGCCCTTGCGGCGAAAGTAATCGAGTAGCTCGCCTTCACTGCGCATGCGCCGCGCAATATAGGCAAGAGTCAGCGCATAAGCTTTGTCGGTCTCGGCCTGTCGTTTCGCCTCGGCTAACTCTGCCGAGGAGAGTGTTTGCCCTACGGCGTATTGCGCCGCCAGTAAGCTTTCGGCACGCAAACTAAACGCATACACGCCATCGACAAATATGGAGTATCGCCCCTCTTGTCTTATCTGCTGTTTAATGTCTGTTATTTTCATAAGTACCGTCGCAACTGCGCGAATAGTTGTATGAAATAAGCGTCGTCATGCGGAACCAGCGTATCGCGCATAGCACACATTTTTTCGAGCGTTTCCAGCGTCACCCATTGCACGCTTTCAACTTCGTCCTCCTGGAGTTTCAGCGTATGATCACCGTGTAGCTCAACACCGTAGACAAACTGCAATTCATTTTCAATTGTTTTTGGCTGCAAAGATACCATATGCGCACGGTAGACAAAAAGCAGCTCCAGCTGCTCCCGAGACAAAGCCACACCGATCTCTTCGTACGTTTCGCGAATTGCTCCTTCCAGCATGCTTTCTCCGTACGCTGGATGTCCCGCCGCCGAAATATCCCAAAGGTTTGGCCAAGTTCGTTTTTTGGCCGAGCGGCGCTGTAGCATAACCTCAAGGACATTACCTTTTCGGCGCCAAATCCAGACATGCGCGGAGCCGTGCAGCGCCCCTCGAGCAGCTTCGTCCGTTGTCACTCTGCCAGCTACTTCTCCGTTTTCTTCATAGCCTTGCCAGTATTCAACTTCACCGCCACTCATGGCTACAACCCTCCGTTTTCTTGCGGCATGCTTGTTTGCTCAGGTAAATTGGCAGGTGCGCCAGCGGGCGAAAGAGCTGCTTGTTTTGTCATAGCTATTCCTTTGTGGCGGCTTCGCGGACCTTGGCAGCAACTTCTTCTTGAATATTTGGCGTTTCCTCCAAATAGGTTTTGGCTGCTTCGCGACCTTGACCGATTTTTGCGCCTCCGTAGGCGAACCAAGCGCCAGCCTTTTCAACGATGTTGTACGCTACCGCGAGGTCAAGAATATCGCCAGCTTTGGAGATCCCCTTGTTATACATGATGTCGAACTCAGCTTCACGAAATGGTGGGGCGATTTTGTTTTTCACGACTTTCACGCGAGCACGGTTGCCTATGACACTATCGGCAGTTTTGATCTGCGAAATGCGGCGTATATCCATGCGTACGCTAGCGTAGAATTTCAAAGCATTGCCGCCAGTTGTTGTTTCTGGGTTGCCAAACATAACGCCTATTTTCATGCGGATTTGGTTGATGAAAATGACCGTCGTTTTGCTGCGGTTAATAACCCCCGTGAGTTTGCGAAGCGCTTGACTCATAAGGCGCGCCTGCAAGCCCATGTGACTATCGCCCATGTCGCCCTCTATTTCGGCCCTCGGAACAAGTGCCGCGACCGAATCGACCACAATGAGATCGACCGCATTGCTACGCACGAGCGTTTCAGTGATTTCCAGCGCCTGCTCGCCATTATCTGGCTGGCTGAGCAGCAAGTTTTCCACGTCTACGCCAATACGCTTTGCGTATGACGGATCAAGCGCATGTTCGGCGTCGATGAACGCAGCCGTTCCGCCGCACTTCTGCACTTCGGCAATAGCATGAAGCGTCAACGTTGTTTTACCGCTCGATTCTGGGCCATAGATTTCGACGATACGGCCTTTTGGAATACCGCCGCCAAGCGCCAAGTCGAGCGAAAGACTGCCAGTGGATGTTGTCTCGACGTCAGCCTCGTGAGCTTCACCAAGTTTCATAATCGAACCTTTGCCAAACTGTTTCTCGATGGTCTCAAGCGCTAGACCAAGCGCTTTCGTTTTACCTTCGACTGCCGTTTTATTTTCTGCTGCCTTTGGCTCGTCTTTTGTCTTGTTTGCTGCTTTTGCCATTGGTATTCCTTTCGTCGTTTGCGTCTACGGCCACCTCGGCGGCAACCTGAAGCCCCTATATTTGTACAGGTGAGCCTACACCCCATCCGCTCGTATTGCAAGCTCATTTCCATTTTGGGAGGACAGTCCTCCCAAAATGGTTTTTACCTACCAACCGTTGGCAAGTTCTTTCTTGAGAATATCCATCATCTTCTTATTTTCTTCGTAGTCTGCTACAAAATCGAGGTAGTTTTGTTGGCTCGGAAAAAGTTCGAGGATACGTTCTGGACGCAGCCACGTCTCTTGTGCTCGTTGCAAATAATACGGCAGGCTTGAGTACTCGTAGTTTCGCCAATCCCGCGGATTTAGGTGAATATAGCGCGTAATATGCATAAGGTACGTGTCATCGGAAATCACTGAAGCTCGGAAGCGCGACTCAAACAGCGCACCAGTTCGATTATACTTTTTGTTAAAGTATCGGCTGTAGCTGGTCATGATACTTTGCATAAGGCTTGTGAGGGTTTTTGCTTGCCGCTGGTATACGAGCAGATGGAAATGGTTGGGCATGAGACAGTAAGCAAGCAAATCAACTCTGTTATAAAAGTTTGGATACGAAACACCGTACGGATCTTTAGCTTCCTCGGGGGAAAGATAACGCGCAAAGAGATGCAAGAACATCAGATAATCCTGCTCGTCTCGAAAAATACGGTTTCGGCTATTGCCGCGAGCATACACATGATAGTAATTCTCCGGCACATCAAAACGCACTGTGTTCCTTCGAGGCATAGGTATACTATATCATAAATTTTCGCTCAGGAGGGCTGTCCTCCCAAAAATGGTGAAATGGTTGTGGTTTTGATATACTTGATGTGATGCGTGTATCAGATAGTTTGGTGGAGAAGCTACTGGCGAGCACGGGCAAGTTCAGTGACGAACAGCTTGAAGCACTCCGAAAACAAGAAAAAAGCGAGAAGAAACCTCTGCAAGATGTAGTGGTGAGTAGTAACACGCTCAGCGAAAAAGAGCTGACGCAACTCTACGCTCAGGAAATTGATGTGCCTTTCGTGGAGTTTACGGCGCGCGATTTGCCGAGGGAAGTCGTAGAGCTTATACCAGAGCGTGTTGCGCGGCAACATCGCGCAATAGCGTTCCAAACAGACGATGACGGGGTTGTTTTCATCGCCATGGAAGATCCGGATGACGTCCCAGCGACGAGTTTCTTACAAAAACAGCTTGGCAAACCAATTCGCGTTCACCTCGCAACCACCACGACAATACAAAGCGCCCTCGACCTATACAGCGGCGACGGAAGCAATGTCGGGAGCGAAATAGAAAAAGTTATCGCCATTCAAGAAAAAGACGACACCGATGAAGTCGTCGACCAAGCCGACGTCGCAGAAGATTCGCCAATAGCGCAGACTGTCAATCTTATTATCGACTATGGCGTAAAAAACGACGCAAGCGACATCCACATTGAACCGCGGGAAAATTTTGTTGTGGTACGCTACCGCGTGGATGGCATTTTACGAGAGGTTAATAAACTACCCCGAAAGGTGTTGGGGGCGCTCGTTTCGCGCATAAAAATACTGGCAAATCTTAAAATAGACGAGCATCGCGCACCGCAAGACGGCCGGTTTAAAATAGCAGTCAACAATCACGTTTATGCCCTGCGCGTGTCCACCTTGCCGATCGTCGATGGCGAGAAAGTCGTCATGCGTATTTTGGACGAATCAAGCAAGCCAGCCACACTCGAAGAACTCGGCTACTGGGGTAACGCCCTCGAAGCATTACAGCAAGCAATGGTCCAACCGCACGGCATGATACTCGTTACGGGACCGACTGGCTCAGGAAAATCAACCAGTCTTTTTAGCGTTTTGAGTATGCTCAATAGCCCAGGGGTAAACATAAGTACTGTGGAAGATCCTGTGGAATATCGCATATTTGGCGCAAATCAGACCCAAGTAAATCCGCTAGCTGGTATGACTTTTAGCAGCGGCCTGCGCGCACTACTTCGACAAGATCCAAACATCATTATGGTTGGGGAAATTCGCGACGGCGAGACTGCCGATTTGGCAGTACAGGCCGCGCTCACTGGGCACCTTGTGTTTAGTACGCTCCACACGAATAATGCCGCGACCTGCCTACCCCGCCTGCTCGACATGAAAATTGAGCCCTTTCTCATCGCCAGTACCGTACGCGTCGTAATTGGCCAGCGGCTGGTGCGGCGGCTGTGCATTGACTGCCGCGAAGCATACGAACCGGACGCCGCACATCTTGAGAAGCTGTACAAGATATTTCAGCTACAAAGCGATGGCCTCAAACGCCTCCACGATCTCGAACAAACCGCTCTTGCCGCTGGGTTAGGTGCAACCAACCCAAGCAAGTCAAACAATAGTATCGACCCCAAAACCCTCGGCACCTCAGCAAGCGCAATCCAGCGCCTGTGGCGCGCTCACGAAGACGGCTGCGACACTTGCAACCACACTGGCTATCATGGACGTATCGGCATATACGAAGTACTCCGTAACACTGAAGCAATCCAGCAGCTTATCGTCAGCAATGCAACGAGCGAGAAACTCCAAGACCAAGCACTCCTAGACGACATGATGACTATGCAGGTCGACGGGCTCGTTAAGGCCCTACGAGGTCAAACATCCATAGAGGAAATCTTGCGCGTAACCGCAGAAAAGGCATAGTATAGGCATATGCTTTTTAGCTACAAAGCGCTCAGAAAAAATAATTCAAGCGTCTCAGGCACCATAGAGGCGGCCGACCGTGACGCAGCCATGGCGGCGCTTTCGCACCAAGGGTTGCACCCCCTGCTCGTTTCGGAGACAAACGCAAAACGCACCTTCGGCGTACAGAAAAAAGTGAAGAGCAACGACATGGTCGTTTTCACACGACAGCTTTCTACCATGATATCGGCAGGTGTACCGATCGCGAAAGGCTTAGCGACTTTACAAGACAGCTCGAACAGCGCGTATTTCCGAGAAGTGCTGGGGAAAATTACCAAAGATATTGAAGGCGGTACGCAGCTCGGCGACGCATTTGCCAAATTTCCAAATGTGTTTGACGAAGTTTACGTCAACATGGTGCGAGCAGGCGAAGAGGGCGGTATTCTCGACGATATCTTGAAGCGACTTGCCACGCAGGTTGAACAAAATGCAAGTATCAAAAAGAAAATACGCAGTGCCATGATTTATCCGATCGTTATTCTCTGTATCACGGTTATTGCATTCTTCGGCATCATGTTTTTCATTATGCCGAAAATCGCAAAGATCTTAAAAGATTTGGGCGGTCCAGACGCACAACTGCCAGTATATACACAGGTTCTCCTCGATATTAGCAACTTTAGCCGTAAATATGCTTTCATAGTCATTCCTGTCATGCTGCTCGCCGCCTGGACGGTTAAACGCTACATACAAACGACGCCTCAAGACCATTGCGCAACTTGCGACCATGACTAACCTAAAATACGAGAAAAACATTGCTCAGCGACACTTTCGCGTCAGGCAAAGACGTCAACGAAATCGTCTATGCAACCGGCTCTTGACCTCAAGATCGCAGCGAATCAGATTCCCGCAGAACCAAGCTGTCAATCTAGCTACGAGCAATTAAGAGATGTGATATGATAGAAACTAGAAAGTTATTGTGCTTTTTGAGAGTGGGCAATTATGAAAAAAACACGTTCTACATCCTACCTTTTTGAAGATAAGCCGCTTTTTGGTATGGATATCGGTCGAAGTACAGTGCGCGTCATACAGCTTGAGCCGGGAAAACGAAAACCGCGTGTCCTTGGCTATGGAGAAATATCTTTTGATGCGAACTTTACCGAAGACGGCGTGATCGTCCGACAGGAGCAACTTGCCAGCACCATCCAGAAAATGTTCAAACACAGCCTTGTTGGTAATATCACTACTCGACGCGTAGCAATGAGCGTGCCCATTTCAGAAGCCTTTACTCGCTCCGTTGACTTGCCAAACCTGAGCGAAAAAGAAGTCTTCACCGCCATCCAAACCGAAGTCGAGCAGTACATACCGGCGGCTACAGAAAGCCTGTACATAGACTATTCAACCGTACAATCTGGTAAGGACAGGCTGACAGCTTTTATTGTAGCCATGCCGCGGCGCATCGTTGATTCATATATGACCCTCGGAAGACTTCTCGGGTTGGAACCCGTCATTATTCAAACTTCTAGCAACGCAGGTGCGCACCTTTTTTCGTTTGACGACCAGGGCGATCTGCCGAGCGTACTTGTTGACTTTGGCAGCAATAGCGCCGACGTCACCGTATATGATCGCAACCCAATCGTGAGCGGCACCGTTGCCTGTGGCGGAGAAGAGATTACGAAGCTCATTGCCAAAGCACTCAATGTCACCGACCGCGAAGCAACTATCATAAAAACAAAGTACGGCCTAAGCTACAGCAAAAAACAAAAACAAATCGAAAACGCTCTTTCGGACAACCTAACGACACTTGTCAAAGAAATTCAGCGAAGCATGCGCTACTATGAGGAACGCTCGAAGAGCAAGCGAGCCATTGCTCAGGTCGTTGTGATGGGCGGAGGCGCTAACATGCCTGGCCTCACCGATTTCCTCACCAATACGTTGCGCGTACCAGTGCGAGCTTTTGATCCGACTCAGTATATAGATTTCGACAAGCTGCAGCCGTTTAGCACAACCGAGCGAATGTCATACGTTTCCGCCGCCGGCCTTAGCATGCTTGAACCGAGGGAGGCTTTCTAGTGTTAAACCTACTGCCGCCACACATAAAACAAGCGTATCGCTACGGACGAATCAACCGCCATTTTGTTCGCTGGATTATTGTACTGCTCTTTAGTATCTTTGGCGTCGGCGCAATCACCGTAGCAGGCTACCTCTACCTGAACGAGTCAACGAAAAATTATTCAACCCAAGTCGCAAACACGAGACGGCAGCTTGACGCCCAGAACCTAAAAGGCGTCCAGAATGAAGTCAAAGATATATCAAACAACCTGAAGCTTGTTGTAAATGTGCTTTCAAAGCAAGTCCTCTTTTCTGAGCTCCTCACGCAGATCACGACGCTCATGCCAAACGAAACCAACCTCACTGGCTTATCTATTTCGCAAACCGAGGGGGCCATAGACATTACAGCTGCCGCCAAAACGTACGCCGCAGCTACGCAAATTCATGTCAATTTAAGCGACAAGGACAATAACGTCTTCAGCAAGGCGGACATTGTCAGCGTGAATTGCTCGGGAAACAGCGCATACCCCTGCACCATCGCCATCCGAGCACTGTTTGCCGATAATAGTTCCTATATGCTCATCCAGAAAAAAGGAGGCGGCAATGGACAATAAAAAGCTCAGTTTTGTGCTGGCTGCCGCTATGGGCTTGTTAGTAGTAGCGCTTTTCGGTTCGGTTTTTTATGCTAACCAAATTTTGACCGAAAAATCTCGTGAGCTCAGTAAGCTAAAAGCCCAAAGTCAGGTTACCGACGAGCTGCAGACATCACTAAAGAAAAATAAGGCAGATATCATAAAATATGCCGAGCTCAACCGGATCGCAAAGGCAGTCGTTCCGCAAGACAAAAACCAAGCGCAGACGGTCGGTGAAATCGTCAAGATCGCAAATGATAGTACCATACCCACCCTTAGCTCTATTACTTTCCCTGCGTCAACTTTGGGCGGCAAACGATCTGCAAAATCATCGCGCGGCCTCACCCAAGTCACACCCGTAAAAGGCATTTCGGGCGTCTATATTTTGCCGATTACGATCACGCAAAGCTCTAAGGACTCGGTAAGCTACCCTCAGTTCATTACGTTCTTAAAGAAACTCGAGAACAATCAACGCACTGCGCAAGTTAGTTCGGTTAACATCAGCCCAAACCCGAAAAATCCAAATAACATTTCTTTCACACTTACCGTAAACGAGTACATAAAACCATGAGTAATTCTATAGATACGCAGCACATCAACCGGCAACTCCACACCGTGGTCATCGCCCTGCAAAAACATATCGCCATCTTATTTTTCCTAGTCGTGACGATTTTATATGGTTTTCTTTTGTGGCGTATCAACGTCCTCAGTAGCGCTCCGCCGAGCCAAAAAGATCTCTCGTCGGCATCCCAAACCTCACCAGCGCCACGCATATCGAAGGAAGTTGTCAGAACACTGCAGGGACTTGAAGATAACAGCGTTCGCATTCAAGCCATATTCAATCAGGCTCGACAAAGCCCGTTCCAGGAGTAGCTACTGTGCTTGTCGGTTTTGTTGCTGGTTCTGTTGTTTTCGTCTTTCGTTTGCATGCCGTTTCATGCGCTGAAATTCAAGAAACTCAGCATATTCTTGCGGATCGATAGCTGGCGGAACCTGGGGATTTGGTACAGTATACGCCGGCGAGCCAGTAAACGTCGTTGGTAATCGACCGCTCTGCAGCGCTGCCACATAGTTTTCCTGTGCTTCAATGATTTCTCGCGCCGCTTCGTGCGCATTGGCGACGACAGAGTACTCGAAGTTGTCTTGTTCGCCTGGCGTTTCGATAGTAAGGTTACCGTAGCCAAACACCGTCCCAAAGAAATCTGTACGCACCGTGACGTCGTTGACGTGAGAAAGACTGACTTGAGATATTTTCCCTGCAAATAGGCTTGGCTGCAGTGTTTGATACAAGGAGTCATCACTCAGGATGATTTTTTCTTGCGCACGTAGCCAAATGGGAATGAGCGCAAAAAGCAAAATGATTATAGAGAACAAAATCGTACCAGCAAGAATCGCGTCTTCATAGTGCGTAAGCGCACCGCCGCCACTATTGCTGCCCGTAAGAACACTAACTAAAATGAGCAATATAAGCACCGCAGACGCGGCTACGAAAAATACCGACGCATAGGCAAACCAGTGGTGACGGTAAACATCGAGTATGACTTCTTCTTCCCCCATGGGTAGACGTTGACGCCATTTACGATCGTCGGACGCACTAACATGAGGCTGCAGCTTGTGCGGTACGTTTGGTTTCGTTTCTGTAGTCATGGCGTATATTATAACGCTAGCTTGCCAGAACGACTACCGCTTTTGCGAGGAGATATCAAAGTAAGTTTCACACGTGCCGCGCGTGACGGTTGTTACAGTAGTTTTGATTGCGCCTTGTTCGTGCGCTGGCTTCGCCCCAGGTGTGCATAAGCTTTCGGTGTTGCTTTGCGCCCTCGCGGCGTGCGCTCCAGCAAACCAATTTGCAACAGATACGGTTCAATAAAGTCCTCTATAGTACTGCGTTCTTCAGCTGTCATGGCGGCAATAGTTTCTACGCCTACCGGCCCGCCGCTATAGTTTTCGATGATGGCCGCCAACAACATGCGATCTGCTGGATCGAGCCCGAGTGTGTCGATTTCAAGCAACTCGAGAGCTTTTGTACTCGTTTCGGTGTTTACGGTGCCGTCTCCATTGACATCAGCATAATCCCGGACGCGCTTTAGTAGCCGGTTTGCGATACGGGGCGTCAAACGACTACGCTCAGCAAGCCGAAGTGCCGCCGGCGCATCTATCTTGACGCCCAGTATACTAGCCGCTCGAGCAATGATCGCTTGGACTTCGCTAGGTGTATAAAATTCCAACCGATGAATATGGCCGAACCTATCGCGCAGCGGTGCGGCAAGCGCGCCCGTCCGTGTCGTAGCACCTATAAGCGTAAACCGCGGTAAATCCAGCCGGAGACTTCGCGCAGAAGGCCCCTTGCCGAGCATGATGTCAAGTTTGAAATCTTCCATGGCGCTATATAGCACTTCTTCTACGCTACGATGCAACCGATGTATTTCGTCTATAAAAAGAATGTCGCCATCCTGCAGGTTCGTCAGCAAGCTTGCCAAATCACCAGCCCGCTCTATGGCTGGCCCAGAGGTAATGCGAATCTGCGCGCCCATTTCATTGGCGATAACCATTGCCATAGTGGTCTTACCAAGACCAGGCGGCCCATATAGCAGTACATGATCAAGCGCATCGCCGCGTTTTCGTGCCGCCGCAATCGCAAGCCGTATGTTTTTCTTTAACCGCTCCTGGCCAATATAATTCTCGAAATCATGCGGCCGGATTTTAACTTCAAATTCCTGCTCGTCGGCAGCATCATCGTCCTGTGCCGTTGCATTTACAATCCGCTCAATTGCCATACCACTAGTGTAACACCATTTTGGTACGCGTTAGCGTCCCAAGTTTTCGGGGCGAGATAGCTTCCTCAGGCGCACACTTACGCCGATCAGTCCCAACGCTGCGCCAGAGAAAAGTAACATCTTCAGACTTGCAACACCCGTTTCAAGCAAAGACGGTGATTGCGGGCTTCCCCTGCTCCACACAGTAGGATGAATGGCGCTATCGGTAGCATTGGCGTTGTCACTAAGAACGGCCGTCAATCCGGCGTCTTTGTCGTTTTGGAAGTCGCCGTCGCCGTCTTGGTCGTAGTAGGCCATGGCTTGGTTTTCGACGCTGTTAACTTCTGGCGGGACAGTGGTTTTGAAAGTAATGACGACTTCGTTGGCTGAGTTGTTTTCGTCGGTGCCGCCTGGGTCTGGGGCGATGTTACCTTCCCAGCGGATGCGGTTTTCGTTCGCGTCGTACGTACACACATCGGTAGTTGAAGCACCACGGGCGTCGCAGACTACTGATCCGGCTACGTAGGTAGTGTTCGCGGGGATTGGGTCAAGCACTTGGGTGTTGAGAGCGGTTGCGTTACCATCATTGATCCAGACCATTTTCCATTCCATTTCTGGAGCACCGCCAGAGACTGTTTTACGAGCACTCGGCGGGTCGAAGACGTTGGGGCTGCCCGTTACTTCAACAGTAGCAGTGGTGGTTTCACAGTTGGTCGGATTAGCTGCCTCACATATTTCGTAGCTTACTACGTATGTGCCTGGTGCCGTTCCAGCAGCTACATTGACTGCTCCGGTGGCTGGGTCGAGCGTTACGCCTGGGTCGGTAGTAGATACCTGAGATAGCGTAACGTCTGCGAGTGTGGCTGGGTTGCCATTTAGGGTGTCATTTGCGAGTACGTTAGCGATTGCTTCTCCGCCTGTGCTAGCGATGCTTCCCGAGTCGGTATTTGCGACGATTGGGTTAGTTGTAACAGTCACAGTTGCGGTCGAAGTTGTGCAGTTTGTTGGGTTTGCTGTTTCGCATATCTGGTACTCTACGGTGTATGCACCAGCTGGCGTTCCAGCAGCTACATTGACTGCTCCGGTTGCAGGATCAAGTGTTACGCCTGGGTTAGAGGTTGAGACTTGAGTCAGTGTAACGTTTGCTGTTGTTGCTGGGTTACCGTTTAGAGTGTCGTTGTCTAGGACATTAGGGATGGCCTCGCCACCAGTTGTTGAGATACTGCCTGAATCAGTATTTGCAACGATTGGTGCATCAGCCACCGTGATCTCTACGGTCTCGGTCGTACACAGCGAAGGTACTGTTCCGTTAACACAGACTTGGTACTCTACTGAGTAACTGCCCGCTGATACGCTGTCTGCTACGTTGACCTCACCAGTCGCAGGATCAAGGGTAATACCTGCATCCCAAGTTCCTGACTGAGAGATAGTTACTTGCTCTAATCCTGTTCCGATAGTCGGAGTTGATCCGTTAACTGTATCGTTAGTTAGGACGTTTGGTATCGTAAAGGCGGTTCCGACTGTTCCTGAGCCTGAATCGTCATTTGTGCTAAGTGAGCAACAGTCAGCATCTTTTTGAGTGTTGTCTGTTGACGTTCCTACGTCTTGTCCTGTTGGTGATGCTGGGTTTGGGATGCCGTCTGCGTCAACTGCGTTTCCGAGGTTTTGGTTGCCTGGTGCTGGTGAGCCTGTTCCAGTAGTTACACCTGTTGCGTTTTGCAGATTGGCTGGGGTAAAGTTTCCAGCACCTTCAATTGCGTCAAAACAGCCGTCGTTATCGGAGTCGAGATCTAGGATGTCTGGAGTACCGTCTGAGTCAGTATCCTTACATGGGCCCGAAATACCTACGAAGTAGTTGTCTCCTGCTGCATTAGGCAGAGTAAACGAGAATGCGGTTGCCCCAGCTGGCACGACAGCCGACAAGCCTCCTCTATTTGGGGCACCCGGAGGATCTATGATGAAGGTATTTGTTCCAGCTCCCGTTCCGTTTGCCAGCGTTTCGATTGTCACATTTGACGAGAAAGTGACGTTTTTATCAAAACCAGTGAAGTGCAGATATAAGTCGGTGGTCGTCGGATTCGTAAAGCTGAACGTGTACGTTACTCCAGCGGCAGAATCAACTAAGCTCATAATACGATTCCCGACCATATTTGCCCCGTTATTATTCAAGCCAGCAGAGCCAGGATAATTGGCGTGAGTAGATGTTGCGGTAGTTGCAACCGGATCTCGATAATTAGAGTTATTGGTAACGTTTGCTGTCATTCCACCTAGGTTGCCGATAATCGTTGCATCTCCTGCGGTTCCGATACCCCCTGGAGTTGGATCGCTAACAGACCAAGTCATCCAGCTGGAGTCACACTCAACTGCGTCTAGGATTCCATCATTATCATCATCTAAATCGACTTGATCTGGAACGCCGTCTTCGTCTGCGTCACCCGCCAAACAGCCACCCGAGAAGTAGACCACGTTGCTGGAGTCCCAGTTTGAATTCACCGTCACCCTTACTTCATTCACGAGAGGATGGAATTTTTGTATCACACTGCCGTTTGGCGATGTCTCGCTTTCATTGGTCGTCTGGTTTTCATAAAAGTCACCAGGAAGCGCAACGACGCTAGCTCCTAGTGTAACTTGTTTATCGGTGACTGGGGTGCCGTCGTAAAAGGCTTCTATTTTTACTCTTTCATATCGGCTGACTGCGATCGAGTCCAAATCTCTTACATCTACTTCTAGATTGGTGATTGGCTGGTTGAATGCATAGACGAATGTCGTTGTCGCAGAAAAGGAAGGATCGGCACTAGCTCCCGACACGCTCTGGAATGCCGTATGAGCGACGATGTCGCTGTATGCATGGAATAGCCTAGGAGCATCGCCTGTAGTCGAATGATCGATCGTTACACCGGGAATATTTGTATTCAAAGACTGACCATCAAGGGCATAGCCACCTGACGGAAACGGAGTTGCCACAGCTTCATAGTTTGATAGATTAGTCCCCGCAGGAACACACTGTTCACTGGCCGCCCGCACAGTAGGCTGATACGGCGTCAATACCATCGCCAGGACTAGCACCGAGATGCTACTTACTGCCAGAATGATACTCGTTAGTTTTTTCATCGGTGAGTGAACCTTTCTAGTCTACGATCGCTCTGCAAGAGCTAACATACTGCTCGTGGTTAATTATAACACACCATTTTTATGGCAATCACGCATTTTGCACCGGTATATAGCAGCTGTCCGAGATAGCTTCGAGGAATGAGCAGTGCGGTTCGCGAGAACACTTTTAGTTTTGATGTGATCGCTTGCTTATCATGGAAATCCCCCCGAATCGTATTTAACTGAGCGCGTGGCATGAAGACTAAGTGCGAAAGGCGTATATCGAGCTGTTCGAGATGTTCGGACGATCAGCAACGTCGACTTTGCGAATCAAAACCCAGCTGGTGCCGCCAAACAGTAGAGCCGCTATTATGATGGCTAGCCAGATTTTGAACACCTTATTCATACATATGAGTTTAACATTGCCGCGCACGTTCTTGCCAAAACCGTGAAATTTACGAGCCTACCTGTTTGGTTCGTTACTGGCTGCGTCGCCTGCCCTGCGGCTATTCGACTTGACCGCTTCGTTTGCGGGAGGCAAGTGTACGGGAAATAAAGACAACTATATGTATTGCCGCCAGAACAACCACCGAAATCTGCGAAGCCGCCAAAAAGGTCCATTTTGTACTTGTCGCCAACGAGCTTGCGAAAACCTGGGTGTCCGTTATCGACGGGAACGACTTGAGCATTCCAATGACATTGAAGTTTTCTATAAAATCAAACACTGCAGCGATGATTGGTAAAAAACAGACGATCGTTAGTCTACCGACCGCAAACGGCAGGCTGCGGATGAGTTTTTTGAGCAGCAAAAAAAGCAGCACGCCATACAATAGCGGGTACATCATATCGATAATGCTCGACACGTATTGGTATTTGGCGCGCCCCGCTTCCTGTAGAGTCTGAAAAAGCGACAAAACGTCTTCCCTGCTATATGAAAAACGCATATCGAGCGGCGTTACCTCAACCCCAGCAAGCTGATTGATCTCAGCTTCGTTTACAGGAAAGACATGCAACATAAAGAAGAAAAATATAGCTCCTAAGAAAATAATCAGTTTCCAGCTATTGATAAATTTCATGTTAGTTCTAGAGACCCTTATTGCTTATTCTTATGACAGTATACACGTACTGCAAAAGCACCGCACACTGCTTGCCGGTTCGAATAGGCCAAGCCTATTCACCAAACCAGAAAACTATTTAGACGCGTGCTTGTTCCGGATTAGTTGACTGAACCGCCGCATCGGCTCGCAAGCAGCGTGATAGAATAAATTTTATGAAACGTGTCGAACTTTGCAACCGCAAAGGGCAAAAAATTATTGGCTTACTTGCTAAGCCAAAAAGAAAAGTCAAAGGCACGGCGGTTGTCCAACATGGCTGGTCTGGTCAAAAAGAGCAGGCACACATTATCGCCATGCAGGAGGTGTTTCTCGAGAATGGTTGGCAAACGTTTAATTTCGACGCCACAAATAGTTTCAACGAAAGTGACGGCGACTTTCCCGATGCGCGGCTCGGTTTGCATTACGAAGACATGGAAGATGTTTGCCAGTGGGTTCGCCGTCAAGATTGGTTTGTCCCGGGGCTGGCTGTTTCGGGGCATTCCATGGGCGGTTATGCGGCGGCGCGTTACGGCGAAGACCATCCCGAAGAAGTGCAGTCTGTCGCCGCGATTGCGCCAGTTGTGTCCGGAAACCTCTTTACTGAGGCAATTGAGCGTGATCAGCCCGGATTGTTAGCAAAATGGAAAACAGACGGTATTTGGGTGCTGGAAAGCTCATCTAGGCGCGACATCGTTAAGCGTGCGCCATACGCCGTCTACGAAGAATTGCAGCGCCACGATTTGCTACCAAATGCCGCTCGGCTCACTATGCCGGTTTTTCTATTTGTCGGTAGCGATGATGCCAGTTGCCCGCCAGATCATGTGCGGCAGCTATTTGATGCCATACCGCATAGAAACAAAGTGTTTGAAATACTCAAAGGCGCGCCGCACACATACACCACAGAGCACGACCTACGCTGTCTCAAAAACAGTTTGAGCAAATGGCTGTATACCATCACCAATCCCTAAATTAGAAACTGGCGTTCTTGCGCTCGTTCGTGTCTGGCGATATTGCTATTATCAGGGATAACGGTTATTCTAAAAATGATGAATTTCAGGGTTAGGTCTATGGGTCGTTTTGTGGCTGTGTTTTTGGCAGTTTATGGCGCGTATACAGTTGTGCTCAATGCGCCGACAGCTAGCGCCGCCCTGGGCGATTCCAGCCAGCCCGCAAAATCGTGCCAGCAGATAAAACAAGCCAACCCAGCGGCGACTGACAGTCTGTATTGGCTGCAGGGTCAGAACATGAATTCTCCGCAGCAATACTACTGCGACATGACTACGGCTGGCGGCGGTTGGCAATTGATATTTCAACGAGCTGGCGGGACTAACAACACAGAAACGTGCTCAGGAACTCAAAAAGCCATTTTGAACGATTTTTTGCACGATGGTCCTTGCGGTGACGTCAATAACTTAGCCTATGGAGATTCATACAATGCCGATGATGTTGATGCAACGTATGCAAATTTTTCTCCAGTGGAATATTTAAATATACAAACGAGATCAAACGGCGTGGATGATACTGATGATGCATACATTTTGCATACAACTGCAAATATTTTCCCAAACAGCGCTTCACCGAGCACTGTCATAGATACGCCGATTGACCAAATTTGCGATGTTAATAACGCTAACTGTGACAACAGTGACGTGTACTGGAAATACATTGGGAATTCTTGGTTTCACTCGTCTTTGTGCCACGCTGGAAATGCGGCTGGAAATGTTGCCTATCACGGAAATTATGGCTATTGCCATAACGGCTGGACTGGCTCTGGCGCCAACGCCTTATTTGGAAACAGAACTGGCTATAACGAAACTAAATTGTATGATCACGCCGGCGGTTCAAGGCATTACGCTGAAAGATTTTATATAAAGAGTGGCAACACTCCGCCGTCATTTGACGCTATAAATGTCACCTCAAACAACGCTAAAAACGCAAACTTTGCCAAGGCCGGAGACGACATTTCGGTTAATCTAACGCTTCGAGTATCAGACACTTGGAGAAATAATTACAATCACGCAACTTTCTCAATTGGCAGCACAACTGGGCTGCAAACATCCGACTATCCTGGCGCTGCGACACCAAAACTCAGTGACTCTGTCGACTACACTGTTCTGGCTGGCCAAAATGGTACACTGACCTTTACTGCTCTGGTCTTTCAGAACAACGATAACTTAGACATTACTAACTTCACTGCACCATACACTCCAAGCAGCAATATTATTGTTGATACCGTACTACCGAACATTAATTTTACCGATGACGTCTCAGCCAGCCTTACTTCATCCGACGCCATCACTATTACCGTAGCTGATGCCAATGTCGACCCAGCCAGTTATGAATACGGCTTCAGCCCTGACGCTACCTGTGACGCTGGCGATACCTACGGCAATGCCTTCACCTCCGGCACCACCTTCAACATAACTAGCCCAGCCAACAACGGGCAGTATATTTGTGTAAGAGCCGAAGACCAGGCTGGCAACGTTAGCTACAAAGCCAGCGCAAACCCGCTGAATATTGGTCAACTAACCGCTACTCCAGCTGCCGCACCAGACTTGCAAAACACTTCAGACAGCGGTTTTTCCGACACTGACGACATCACTAACGACACCACCCCGACCTTTACTGGCAGTTGTATCGCTGGTAGTGACGTGAAGTTGTACGTTGACGGCGTGGCCACCGTTGACACCGCGACCTGTACTGCCGGTGGCACTTTTAGTATTACCTTAAGCTCACCACTTTCGTCTGGCGACTATGACATCACCTATACTCAGGATCAAAACACACCGGGCTATCAAGAGTCCAATCAGTCGCCAGCTCTTACTGTTACTATCGACAATATCGACCCGAATAACTTAGTAGTGCAAGTTGATACTGCAGCTCCACAGGACGTTGATAATCCTTCCATTACCTTTACTGCTGTCGATAATGAGAGCGGCATTCATCACTACACCGTCCAAGTAGACGGCGGCGCTGTATCAATCCAAACTTCACCATATACTCCCAGCTTGACCCCCGCCAGTGCTCACACGGTTGCAGTAGTCGTTTATGATGTGGCCGGCAACAGCATTACCCGGTCGGTTACTTACCCGCCAACGGTCAATATCAACTCACCGACAGTGATCATCAACACCACAATCACCGACACCACTATCATAGTCAACGGATCCAACCCGATTACCAGTGTTGCTATAGGCGGCGTGCCATACAATAACCTTGCTTGTAGCCCTAATCCCATCCCAGCTGGTGTGGCCGGTCCGATTACTTGCAGCCTGGACATAACTGGTTCTGGCACCCTAACCGCTACCGCGGTTGATACTATTGGCTCCACCGGTACTGCATCTCAAACCTATACCGTCGAAACAGACAGCCCTGTCATCAATTTCACCCAAGACGTAGAACCAGGTCCAGTTCAAAATGATACCATAGCAATCTCCGTTACCGACTCCAACCCACTGGTGTCCTCCTATCAATACGGTTTCAGCGCTGATGCTACCTGTGACGCTAGCGACACCTACAACACTGCTTTCACTTCTGGAACTACCTTCTCTATCACTACCGAAAGCTACAACGGGCAATACATTTGTGCCCGAGCGGAAGATCAAGCCGGGAACACAAGTTACCAGGCCAGCGCCAACCCGCTCAACATAGACGTCACGGCCCCGACCGCTACCTTCGCTTTTTCTGAAACCAACCCGACCAATGGCAACGTCACGGTCACTATGACCACCTCCGAAGCCATCACTACGCCAGCCGGTTGGACGCAAGTCACCGCCACCACATACACCAAAACCGTCACCCAAAACATAGCTGATAACTTTACTATTACCGATCCAGCCGGCAACGCCACCGCTGTCTCATATACAGTTGGCAACATCGACAAACAAGACCCCGTAATTACCCTAAACGGTTCCAACCCTCAGACCGTTCCCCAAGGCTCTCCATACAACGAAGCCAATGCCACTTGTACCGACAACACCTCCTGCAGCGTCACGATCAGCGGTAGCGTCGACACCAACACCACTGGTAACTACACAGTCACTTATACTGCCACTGATCCAGCTGGCAATAGCACCGCAATCACCAGAACCGTTCAGGTTTTGCCAGACATGGACGACGATGGCATTCCCGATGATAGCGACCCAGATATCGATGGCGATGGCGTTTCTAACATACTAGAAATAGTTTACGGAACCGACCCACGGGATGTTAATTCTCGCCCCCGCCCTACCGTTGACATAGCTCAGAGTGAACCATCATCTACCAATGACCCGACCTTTTCTGACGCCACTATGTCAGTAACCGGCGGGCTATGTAACCACATTTCTCAGGTTAACTCGCTACCAGTTGATGGCATCGTACCTGGCGATGACTACACTATTGTGGCTGGAGTTGAATTTCAGCTAGCCTGTGGCGCTCTTGGCGAGTATGCTAACGTGGACTTCACTCTCGGTAGCTTTTATAGCCAGCCAGAGCTGTTGCGAGTTTATAAACGAACCAATGGTCAGCTGGTGGATATCACCAACCAAGTTACTTTGCAAAACGTAAATGGCCGAACCGTTCTCAGCTACCAGCTAACTGACGGGCAAACTCACGACGAAGACAACCAAACCAACGCACGAATAATTGACCCGATCTATATCGGCGTTCCAGAAACCAAGCTGTCAGAAACAGGCTCAAACATCTACGGCAACCTGGCTGCGGCGCTCGCGCTGATGATTACCAGCGCACTAGTACTGAAAGTACGCACCCCGCAGACTAAAGAGTAAACAGTAACTCTTTCCTAAATTTTTCTGCCTTTTCAAAAGCCAGAGGCAATGGCGAACAATAGTTGTCGTTTTCTTGCAAAAACGTTTCCAGCTCGGCCGGCGTTAGCCACTGGAAATTAACCACCTCATTGTCGACAAAATCGGACTTTGCCGGTTTTCACCACTTTTCCTTAGGCCAACCTAATTTTTGTTTCACTTTATTCCCAATTTCCTTAGTCTAGCGTTGATCGAGGGGATATTCGCGGCTTTGATTTCCTGTACTATTATTTCAAACTCTCTTTTAAACCCTTCGTTTTTATTTGCCAATTCAAACAAAGCTTGGACTGAATTGACTCTAACGATTTTACTTTCATTTTTGTCTTTTACCCATTGTTTTAATTTATTCCAGACCATTCCTAACTCCGTAGCCGAAAAATCAAGTCTTGATGCAATTAACGCCAGATGCCACTTCAGCTCTTTATCAACCGCTACGTTCAGTAAATTGATGACATCTTGACTATGACCTGTAAGATATTCTGGGTTATGCAACGTTACCTTCTCGACAGCATCGGCAGCACGCATAACAATCAGCCTATCGTCTGTAAGCAAATATTGAAATAGCTGCTCAAAATCTGTTTGCGTCTTTATTAACGACACGACTTTATCTACGTCTGCAATAGAACGTAAATCACCGCCACTCAAGTATTTGACTAGGTTGTTGGTCATTGTCGTTTTACAGGCTGCCTTAAAATTGTTTTCATTTTTTCAGGAACGGTTTTTCTTGGGTCGGAAAGATAAATCTCGTGATGCAACCCATTTTCAACCAGTTCATTTTTTTTCATAAAATCTTTCATTTGATTTATTGTATCGGGTTCTGTTGCGTAGGGCCCAACATGCACAATTTGAACACATTGCCCTTCTGTAATGTTTTCCAACAAAATTTCTTTTATTTTCTCAATTCCTTTTTTCTTAATTACGTTTGCTTTTGCTTGCTCGAAATTTTCTATGGTTACAAATTCCGGCAACCTGATTAACAATTTCCAGTGCCATTCATTTCTTGGTACATCCAGCGCGTTTTTATCTGAGTTCACCCACCAAAGTCCTTCAAGTTTGGAAACAGCAAAGTCCATTTCTTGATTTTTGTAAATATTTTTTATTCCGTACGCAAGAGGATAAAGCGCTTCAACCGCTTTCGTAAATTCAATTCCCGCAGGTTCGCCTTTTCCTAAAATTGTCAGAAATTTTAACTCACTAAATTCTTTTATTTCAGGTTTGTTTTTAGCAGAAAAATATTCTTTGTCTTGTTTTACTAAATCGGTTTTTTCCATAGTTTTCTCCACGGCTTTAAAAATAAATGTTCATTTCTTTGCAAATTCAAACCCCTCTCGCACAAGCCGCTGCAGCCAGTCGCTTCGTGCCGTTTCTTCCGATTTCACGACAATATGATGATTCCAGCGGTTTGGACTCACCTGGGTGACAGAGTGAAAATGAGGATTGTCCAGTTGCTTGTCCAGACACACGGTCATGTAGAGTGTGCCGTCAGGTGTTTTTTCATACGCCCACAGCCACAAAAACTTTCTATTCACCGAATAGCTTGCCTGTGCTTTGACCTCCTTTTTGCATTCGCCAAGCCGGGTTACGTAGTCTTCGATAATTTCAAAAAGTTGTTGCGTCCTAGGCTTAGTGGTAAATGTGCCAATCATTTTGTTGGATGTCGTACTCATATTGTTAATTTATATCCCAATATTTTTTCTTGCAAACAAAATTACTGCCAATACAATTAGTGAAAATACCGTCCCAACCGGTATATACCACAGTGTCAGCAAACAAATAATAATACCAAGTGGGAATGCCCACGGCTGCACCGTCCACAGGCCGTAAATCCACACCAGCCACAGCACACCAAACACCACAAAGAGCGGGCCAAGCTTAAAGACGTCAATCCCCAACTTCTCAAAAAGTAACGCCCAGGGACCGGGTTTTTCCGGCCCAATGTATTTGCCGTTCATCATCACAAATACACCATCAATGAGCATATACAGACCGTTTAATAGCCCGAGCACCGTGATAACAGCTTTCATACTGCACCCTCCCGCCTGGCAAGTTCCGCTAGTTTCAAAACGGTTTTCCAGTTTCTTGTTGTTGCACCAACCTGTAGCTGCTTCTCAAAGAAATTATTTGTTAGCTTTGATTCGTGATATTTTCCGGCACAAAATATAAATACATCTTTATCGTCAATTTTGAATTTGTCAGGTTCATAATTGAAAGTTAATGCTTTTTCGATGTTTTCTTTATTTGGCTTTTCTTTGAGCAAGGTCAAATGCAATTGATTGACGTCAGCGTCTTCGCTAAAAAACGGGTTGTTTCTGATTGAGTTTTCGATTTCTCCCGCTGTTCTCACGATGACGGGCACATCAAACCCATAGGTATTGATAATGGCTTTTTCAAGCTTATTCTCCAGATCAGAACCTTCCTGATCTGAATCAAAAATGATATTTCCACTCTGGATGTACGTCTGCACATTCCGCCAGCCGAGCTGCTCGCAGATAGACTTCAGATCGGCCATAAGAATTTTTCGCTTGCCGCCGACATTTATCCCTCGCAAAATCGCAATTCTCTTGCCCATGGTTCCTCTTCTCTAAATCTTATGCCACGCATGCGTCGATCATTGGCTGTGACTATTATACTACCCACACCTCGCCTCGCTGCAACGCGCGTATTGTCAAAACAGGCGCGCGCCTCCCGCGATCGTCGGTATCAGTATCGGCGCATTCATCAGCAAATGTAGCAACATGGTCGCTGGCAGATTTCGCCGCCACAAATAGAAGACGTAGATCAGCACCGCGCCGATGCCGTGGGTCAGCAACCAAGTCCAGCCAAAAAACGCGATATGCGGAATGACAAATAGGATGAAACTGACGAGTGCGCCGACCCACAGTGCGCCAGTTAGTTTCGCGATTCGTTCCAGCAAGTAGCCGCGGTGAATGACTTCTTCGGTGACAGCCGAAGTAATGATCAAGCCGATGACTGTTACGATCGACAGCGAGGCGATGGTATTCACTCCTTCGTTTTGCGTCATGCTAAGCACCATACTCATCAGCCACGACCACGTGACCGCTGCGCCGAAAAAGTAAAAGGCCCATTCGATGTCCTTGTCGGTCGGCTTTTTGATCGACAGCGACGACAGCGGCCGCCGTTCGACCAATAGCACAAAGCCAATGAGTAGCACACACGTTAGCCACATTTGCGGGAAAGCATTGGTCGGACTACCAGTAGCGCTGGCAATCCCAAGCCACTCAGTTACGGTATAGAAATATCTGGGGACCAAGATCGCGATTGCCAGACCAATACATAGGATGAGCTTTGTCTTGATGCTTGACTGCTCTTCTCGTTTCTTTGGTTTATTGCTGCTCATTGTTGCGCCCTCCTACTTCTCGTCATCAAAGCTATACGTAAATTGCACCACGTTCGTTTCGTTACTATATTCTGTCTTTCTGTAGAAGTTCACCGCATCGCTATCATCGCTTTCGGCTTCGACATAGACTTCCGCAAAGCCGTTGTCTTTACAATACTCGCGGACTTCTGCCATCAATAGTTTTCCTAGCCCTTGGCCTTGAAATTCGGGCGTAATGCCGACGTCATAAATATACGCGGCCGGCCTGGTGCCGTAGTAGCCGTGCAAAACATAGAGGGTCAATCCTCCAATAACTTTTTGATCCTGTTTCACGACAAATGCCAAAAAATCAGGATTTGCGAGTAGCGTACTCAAATGTTCATCGTCGGATATCGGCTGGTCATTTTCAAAAACATCTGCAAAAATTTCGACTAAGCTTTTGAAATCTGAGACGTCGTTGCGGTTGAGTTTTTTAACATCCGCAGATCTCTTCATATTTTATTTTTTTTAGTCCCGCTATTCTTTTTATCTTCTTTCGCTTTGTCCTTTTGTTTTTGGGACACTTCAAGAAACGCACCTAAAGCTGCGCCGACTCCAGCTCCAGCGGCAAGTCCAATTGATAGCCAAAACGCAAGATTATTCGTCAGGGTTCCAATAATAATCCCGATAATCATTCCGGCCTGCATTCCAAAAACCGGTCCTAACGCTGTATAGTTTTTTTTCATAGTTTCCTTCCTTTCAATTGTTACTCAAACTCATTTAGTTTTTGCATCGCATCGACAAGTGAATTGTGAATGTAGGTCATGTTGGGGCCATTATCCAAAGACCACTCCGCGTTTTCTTCGGAATCTTCTTCTGTCGATTCCCAATCTGCATCATCGTATTCTTCCAGCTCAAACATCCACCACAAATTTCCCTGCGGATCGATAAAACGCGCTAATTTTCCACCATAAAAATCGGTGGGTTTTGTCACCACGCTAGCGCCGAGACTCGTAGCTTTTTCAAGCTTCTCGTCAATATTGTTTACATACACTTGCAGTAGCGAAGGAGTGTGCTTCCAGCCGTCTTTGCGATCAAAAATGATCATCGAGGTGTCACCGATAGTCACACTGCTGTTAAAAACTTTTCCGTCTGTCTGACTAATAGCCAAAGCATTTTTATCTTCTGTTGCATCAAATACTTTTTTCAAAAATTCAATCAGTGCTCGCGTATCTTTTGTCGCAATAAGTGGATTCACTATGTGAGAGCCTTTAGGTTTTTTGATTTGGTCTGACTGATTTTCAATCTTTTTGATCTGTTGCAATACAGCCTCTCCGACCCCTTGGGCAGATTGAGGATTTTGCCCCGTCACCAGCCTCTCGTCAACGGCGACGTGTTTTTGCCAAAGGTCTGACTTTTCAAACTTTGCTCCACGCTCGATTAGTACGCTTTCGAGTAGAAATGGTACTACTTTATCAAGCCCTACAGCCACTTCTTCTTCGTTGGTAAAAGCGTTTACATTTTTTCCGTCTACCAAATATTTTCCGTTGCCCAGCTTGATGTTTACCAATCCTGCCGGACCGTGACAAACTGCGCTGACAACACCGTTGTTTTCATAGATTTTTCTTGCTATCTCGGCAATTTCACTATTGTCTGCAAAGTCCCACATTGTCCCGTGTCCGCCAGCGTAATGGACAGCTACGTAATCTTTTGGATTTACTTCTGATGGCTTTAACGTATTTTCAACTTTGTTACGATACGTGGGGTCGTCCCAGAATTTTTTATTGATAGGATCGTTCAAATCAAACCCATCAACTGGCGCTTTGCCGCCTTTCGGGCTGACAAAATCAATTTCATAACCTGCAGAATGAAGCACGTCCCAAGGATGTGATACTTCGCCCAGATAGTATCCTGTCTTTTCTCCTGTATTCCCTTTTTGGTCATGACTCGTTACTACGAATAGTATCTTCTTCAAATCGCCCTCCTTGTCGATTTAAAAACTTTCATAAAAATACGACTGTTCAACGCCTTTAAATATCACTTCTTGATTGTTGATATCGCTCGTTAGATTTTGCTTTAGCAATGTTTTGATCTCCAAATCATTCACTGGGCTGCGCTCCATTGCATAGCTCGACCGTTTCCCTCCATAAAGGGATGCGCGATGTTCATTTCAACATATTTGGCGATAATATCGTCAAAGGTTCTCTCTGGCATCTGTTCGATTTTGGCTAGATTGTCCGTCAAATAAAGACAATTCATGAAGCGAAAGTTACCTTTGGCGATGTTTTTGTTCCTTAGCTCGCCAGCAAAATCATACAAGCCGTCAAACAAATACCGATGAATCTGTTGCAGGCCTCTAACCGTTCCCACTTCTAGATTGTCAATGTCGCCAGTTTCATATAGTCGATATGCTTTTTGCAAGCTCTGTTGATCAGTATCATTCACGCTACTATTATATCATCTTTTCTATCAGAATAAGTTCATCAAACTAACGCGAAAACAACCCGTATAATTAAGTTTGAGGCCTAAAAGACTGTCTTCTTAGGCGTAGATGTTTATTTAGCTACTCACTTTTAGATGTTCGGCACGACTGCGCCGCCAGCCAGCTGGCGATGTCTACGACTTCTAGCTTTTCTACTGCTACTCTCACGGCAAAATCTTCTAGCTCTTGGTCGTCTAAACTACTAGTGTCGCAACCATTTAAGTTTAAAAACACTAAAGCCGCCACTAGCCCGGTTCGCTTATTTCCGTCAATAAACGGATGGTCACAAATAATTCCGCGGGTTAAAAAACCAGCTTTTTCAAAGACGGTTTTATAGACATCTCGCCCAGAAATCTGCTGCCTCATACCCTCAACAGCCGACCTCAACCGACCTTCATCCCTAACACCACGCGAACCACCAGAGACATCAATAATTTGCATGTGTAGCAGCTCCAGATCCTTAACGGTCAGCCACTTCATTTACTAGCGCTGACTTAAGTTTTTTAGAGCTTTTTTATGTCGCTTGATCAAATCTTGGGCAACACTCACCACTTCCAGAGTGTGCTGGTCAGGTTTATCTATGGCCTTAAAAGTAACACTAATCTCGTCACCGTAGGACATTCCGAGACGTTTCATATCTTTGGCTGGTATAGTTACAGCGCCAGAAGTGCCGACTTTTAATATTTTTCTTGTAGTTGTGACACTCATCGCTCTCTAGTCTAACATAAGCAATAAAATATTACAATAATATTATAATGTTTTTAGAAACTTTATAAATTCCAATGTTTTATAGTTGATTTAAAATTTCAGTCAGTTTTTTTGTAGTCGGTAATCATGATTTGCTCATTAAAGTCTAGGGCGAGGCCTATCCAATATTTGAGCTCGGATTCTTTTTGAAGGCTTTCTTTTTCTACGTCTATGTAGCCCTTGTAGCTCTTTCCTCCCATTGTGGTCGTCGAGCACCCAGCTTTTTTGACCTCTTGCTCGTGAATTTTGGGATCGATCCTAAACATCACGTCGTCTGATCCGACAGCAAAGCTCATCTTTCCATTCACCATAAATGCCAACCCGCCAAACATCTTCTTTTCTCTAACATCATCTAGATTTTTGATCTGGTTTCTGATTCTTTGGGCGATTTTCTCGTCGTAGGCCATTTTTTGACTCCTTACTGCATTTTTTCAATGGGCTCGTTCAAAAAGTCGATAAATGGCTTCTGGATCTCAAACGTTTTCAACACTTGTTTCACCGCGTCATCCTGCAAAAAGAAATCATCGTCAAGGTTTTGCATGACGGCGTAATCTTTGTACTTCAAAAGTTCGATTTCCGAAAAATCTTTGGGGAAGCCTTTTGGAGCCATTTTAAGTCTATCACCGTAGATTTCTGGAAAAAGATCTTTAAAGTTTTTGTCGTTGAGGATATTCAAAAACGCCTCTGGATGTTCAAAAATGTGTTGACGCACCGCATGTAATATACGGCTATCAGGATGATAAATGCCGCCCCCTACAAAAGAGCCGCTCGGTTCTATATTTACATAATACCCAGCAAACGGACTTTTGCGGCCGCCGCGGGTGATAAATGCCCCGAAATTATCTTTGTATGGCAATTTGTTTTTAGAAAATCGAGTATCTCTGTATATTCTGAAAACACACTCCTTGGCGTTTTCCACTTCGATAGTATCATCAATGGCTTTGAGACCTTGAATGATCTGGTCGACAAAGGTTTCAAATAGATCTCTAGCCTCCAAATAACGCTGCTTGTTGGCGTTGAACCATTCGCGGTTATTATTGGCATGGAGGTCTATAAGAAACCTGTATATCGTCGAGTCCATGCTATTTTCTACTATTGCTGATACAAACCAATTGTGTTGCCTTCGGTGTCAATAACACGAGCGAAGAAACCAAACTCACCAATGTCTGTCTTTGGCACAGCGACTTTTCCACCAGCTTCTTCGGCGCGGGCCAGTTCAACTGTCAGATCTTCACAACCAAAATACACAATTGTGCCGTCTGCATTTGGCTTATTACCATCTGTTTGCACCAAAGCTCCACATGAGCCGGGTGAATTTTTGTCCCCTGCCCCAAAGGCGTACATTTTCTCGCCAGGCATTTCAATATATTGAAATTCTAGGCCAAACACTTTTTCGTAAAATGTCTTTGCCCTTTCGAGGTCGGTTGTAGCGATCTCTACCCATTCAATTGGATTTCTCATATTTTGTTCTCCTTATTTATTACATTTATTTAGCAAAAGTTAAATTATACTTAGCTATTTTCGGCCATTTTTGATAGGTTGTCCATGGCTTCTTTTAGCTCTTCTTCCATATTCTTGCCGATGATTCTTGAAAACATAAAGGTCAAAGGCCCTTTCATCTCAACGCTATGAGTGATCGAGGTCTCCGAACCTTTCTTTTCTAGTTCGTGTATGAAATACATCTTGGTGAGGGGGAGTGACCCGAGAACCGTGAAAGATTTTTTGGGGCTTACTTCGATCAATTTACATTTTGATTTTGGTCCTCCTGCTGGTTTTATGATCAGCTCTGTGCCAACCTCGAAGTCTCCATTGAGAGAAGAGTATTCAGTTTGAGTGTCCCAGCTGTTCCAGTTGTCTACATCGGACCAAAGTTTCCAGACCTGTTCTGGCGTTGCCTTAGTCTTTATCGTTACTTGTTTTTTCCACACGAGCTTCTCCGTAGTTATGTATTTGTACAGATGATTATATCCTTTTTGAAAAATTATTTCTTATCATGAATTGCGGTTTTTCTTGCTTTTGATGGCGAACGATCGCATCAGCATGGCTGGGACGTTGATGGTGATCGGCGGATCGCTATCGATTGGTTTTCTCATCGTAAGATCAAAGCAATGTCGCGAGTTGCCGCTAAATGTGATCGGCGAAAGTATAGCCTGGCGGTGGTTTTTATCTAGGTTGTAATTTTTTAGTACAGTTAAATCCTCTAGTATTTCGCAGGCCAAAAGGTAATAGCGGCCATTTGGCACATTATCCAGCGTGATTTCTAACTTGTCTGTCGTTGCCACGCCCACAACTGGCTCGCCTTTTGGGATAGCCGTACGAAACAAGCCGACGCAAGTGATTTTGTGAGCGTGCCTCGGCGGATAGATCACCCGAACCGATACACTGTTGCCCGTTTTTGCCGAGCTTTCGTTATGGACTAGCACGTCGTTCTTTTTGATCCATTTGGTCAAGAATTTGTAGGCTCGGGTCGATTCGGAGTGGTACTTTTTGGGCGAGAGTTTGGTCTGGCTCTTGAACGTGCTCGAGAAAGTACCAGGACTTTTGTGGCCGACATCAAAGGCAACGCGCGTGATTGAACCCTGGTCGTCCATGATTTTTTCGATGCCCTTTTCTATCCTGATGGCTTCGATGTATTGCTTTATAGAGCAGCCAGTTTGTTTTTTGAACTCGCGAGACAAATGGTATTTGCTATAACTTGCGTGTTTAGAAATATCGTCCAGCGTAATGTCTCGGTCTACATTGTCGCGAATGTAGCGTACGATTTTTTCGATGTCTGGGGCTTGCGTGGTTTTCATGTTCTTCCGTCTGTTACTTCATGCGGCAATTTTATTATTCTTTGTATCATATCACTTCGATAATCGTATCAAAATGATACGATTATGCTTAGCATATGATACGTTTTTAAAGCCTGTATAAATATAGATTGTGCTCTTGGCTGCCAATTCATCATCCGTAGTACAATAAATGGCGTGAAGTCTGTTCGAAACGACAATTCGCCGAAACTTTTGACGTACGTTTTGATCATCAGCGTTTGGCTTTTTGTGTGGGCGTTGATTCCTGCGGTGGCACCATGGAGTATTGGCCAGTGGCTCTTTCCCGATCAGTCGAAGATCAGTCTACTGATCGATATAGCGCTTGGCACACTTGTGACGGCAACGCTATTTTTGACACATCGTTCGGTTAGCGCAAAGCTATTCAGTCGACACTGGAGTCGGTACCTGCTCGTTGGCGTGGCGCTACTGGCAGTAGCCGTACCGTTTCGAGCTGGCGGCATAAGCCAATCTGTGTTTGGCGAACCAGCCTGGCTCTACCTTTTGATGTCGCTTGTTAATGTGACGATGCAGCAATACGCCACGTTCGGGCTTTTGCAGCACTATCTACAGAAAAGATTTTCGCCAATTTGGACGGTTGTGCTGACGGGGCTGTTGTTTTACGCGGCTCATATCGTTCTACTCTCGGACAAGTTTGCGAGCCCACAGGCGGCGATGGCGATCACTGCACTGGGATGTCTTTTCGCGGCAATTCGTCAAAAAACCGGCGTGCTTTATATTACGCTTTCGCTGCATCTCGCCTTTTTTCTCGTCGCGATAGCGCCATGAGATGAATCGTTCCTGCATAGTTTTTGATACGATTTCTGTGGGTCAACCACGGACTCACTGACCTTGCTATAATGAGTCCATGTCAAACGTTTACCTACCACCAGATTCGTTACAAGCCGAAGCCGAGATCAACTCGCTCGAAAAATACCGCCAGCTCGTCGAAAAGGCCGAAGCCGACCCAGAAAATTACTGGAGCCAGTTAGCCGACAGGTACATCGACTGGTTTGCACCGCCGAACACCATTCTCGACGACTCTGGCGCACCGTTCTATAAATGGTTTGCTGGCGGCACGCTAAACGCTAGCTACCTATGTCTCGACAGACACATCGAAAAAAACGGCGATCACACCGCGCTCATCTGGGAAAGCGAACAGGGTGCAGTCAAAACGTTTAGCTACAAGCAGCTATTAGAAAAGGTCAACCAACTAGCTAACACACTGAAAACAGAATTCGGCATAGGCAAAGGCGACCGAGTCGTACTGTACATGCCGATGATACCAGAATCAGCCATAGCTATGTTGGCCTGCGCTCGTCTAGGCGCTATACATGTAGTGGTATTTGGCGGTTTTTCTGCCGAAGTTTTGGCCGAACGAGCCATCGATACCGACGCCAAGCTGATCATCACCGCCGACGGTGCGTGTAGGCGCGGCCAAACCTATTTTTTGAAACCAACTGTCGACGACGCGCTCAAAAAAGCGCCCCACCTACACGCCAAAGTCCTAGTCGTGCCGCATCTATCACGCCAAGGCGAAGCCGCCGAACTACACTGGCAGAATGATCGAGATTTTGACTACGACCAGCTGGTCGAAAAACAGTCCGCCGACCTTGAACCAGAAGTAATGGACAGCGAAGACGAGCTATTTGTACTACACACGTCCGGCAGCACCGGCAAACCCAAAGGCATAGTTCATAGCACGGCTGGCTACATGCTTTGGGCGCAGTGGACAACCGAGCATGTGTTTAGCAGCAAACCAGACGACATTTTCTGGTGTACGGCCGACGTCGGCTGGATAACCGGCCACACCTACGTCATATATGGTCCGCTTGCCCTAGGCCAAACGACGGTGATGTACGAAGGCGTACCGGTGTACCCAGACGCCGCTCGTTGGTGGAAGATGATCGAGGCGCACAAGGCCAATCAATTCTACACCGCCCCGACCGCCATCCGCATGCTTCATAAAAGTGGCGCTGACCTACCAAAAAACCACGACCTGAGTAGTCTGAAAGTCCTAGGAACCGTCGGCGAACCGATCGACCCCGAAGCCTGGCAATGGTACTACGATGTAGTCGGCGGCGGCAACTGCCCGATAGTCGATACGTGGTGGCAAACCGAGACTGGCGGCAATATCATCACGCCTTTGCCAGCCGCAACGCCGCTGAAACCAGGCGTAGCTACGCTCCCCCTACCCGGCCTAGCTGTTGAGATCCTCGAAAAAGACGGCAGCCCGACGCCCGACGGCGAAAAAGGTTTGCTCTGCATCACAAAACCGTGGCCATCGATGCTACGCGGCGTTTGGGGTGCGCCGAAACGCTACGAAGGCACTTACTTCAAAACCGTTTCCAAAAACGGTCAGCCAGTTTACTTTTCGGGCGATGGCGCCTACAAAGACGAGGACGGCTACATCGTCATAACCGGTCGAGTCGACGACGTTATCAATACCGCTGGGCACAGGGTTGGTACCGCCGAAGTCGAATCAGCCCTCGCCGACCATCCAGCCGTCGCTGAGTCTGGCGTTGTCGGCGTGCCAGACGATATTCGCGGTGAAAAAATCGTCGCTTTTGTAGTCCTAAAAGACGGTCAAAATATCGAAGAGTCTGTTCTAGCCACCCAGCTCAACCAGCTCTTGAAAACTCATCTCGGCCCCGTTGTTCAAGTCTCGCAAATTTTTGTAGCCCCCGGCTTGCCGAAAACTCGTAGCGGCAAAATCCTCAGGCGTATACTGAGACACATAGCCAGCGCCGAGCCAGTCACCGCGGATATCTCGACACTGGAAGATTCGACTATAGTTGCCAAGCTCGAAGATCTAGTTAGGGATTACTCTTAATTCAAGCTGAAACTCTAAGATAGTCTTTGTATTATTTAACAGCTAAACCTCTGTTTAAACTCGCTCAGTTTTTGCATCGCGCCCACTAGCGAATTGTGAATAGAGTTTTGTTTCGTCGTCTATCGTCTTCGCTTTTTCAAACGTACTAACCCCGAACACTACGATGTGCGTGGCGGCGGTGCTTTTTCGCTGCGTTTATGCGTCTACTGCGAGAGCTTTTTGCGTAAATTTGCGCCGCTGCTGAGCACGAGCAGCGCAATTCCGATCACCAAAACGCTATACAAATAGCTATATTCCTCAACCGACGCTTGCTGTGCTATACCGAAAAACGCCCAGGCGATCGCCATGTTGAATAGCGTGTTTTTGTGCACTTTTGTCAGGAAAAGTACGCCGACGACAAAGACAGCCAGTAAAACGGTATAGAACAGCTGCTCCTGACTCCAGAATTGAAAGCCCTGAGAAACCAAAAACGCGCAAACGTTCACCACCGACGCAATCGCTAGCCAGCCGCCATAGAGCCCGAAACCAAGCGTCGCAGTCGTTTCGGCGCGCGGATGCAGCGCCGCCAGTCGTTTGATGATGCTCAGTACGCACGCAAAAAGCGCCACGATCAAAACCACCGAAAGCCACATAATCTGGTAGTCAAAGGCTATGATCCAAAGCATATTGATCGCGCACGACAGCCAAAACAAAACCGAGATGCTCTCGATTTGCTTTTGATGGTCTTTTTGCCGATGTTTAGCGAGCATGACGAGCAGACTCACGCCTATCACCGTATAAATCACACCCCAGATACTAAATGTGAAACCAGCTGGCGTGATCATTGTCGGAAACATTTTCGACACGTCAGACTGCGAGCTGTCGTTGATGAACCCAAGTGCGCCTAGCGTATTCACGACGATGGTCGCCGCAAATAGCACGATATTCATAATGGCGAGCGTTTTGATACGCGCGTGTTTTGCTACTGTTTTTGCTTTTGTCTTTGACTTGCTCGTTGCTTTTTTCATGCTGCCCACTCGCTTTCTGCTCGCTATTGCTGCTTATGCTTTTACTATAGCACACCTTATGCGGACATCTTTAGCTTGCCGCGCATCTCGTAGTGTGCGCTGTTTCTTGAGGTATAATGTAGCCAACGTATGGTCAAGAAAGGTATTCCGAGAGATATGCAAACTCAAAAAATTGTCGTGTCGGGTTTGCTCGCAAAAGACGGCAAAGTCCTGCTCGCCAAACGGTCAACCACCAAAAAAATTGCACCCGGCAAATGGCATATTCCAGGCGGTCATGCAGAGTTCGGCGAACATCCGGCCAATGCTCTGGCGAGGGAGTTCATAGAGGAATTGCGTTTCGGCATCAACGCGCAGGAAGTTTTGGCCGTTCATAGCATGGTGGAAAATGGCGTTCATTCGACAATCATTACGTATGCTGTCACGTCAGATGATATTCCGACAGTTATAGATTTTGACGAGAGCGAAACGACAGAAGTCGGCTGGTTTGATCAAGAAGAGGCACTCGCGGCTCTGGACCGTGATAAGCACGATTACAAAACCGTCAAAAAGTATTACAACGCAACCGTTTGAGGTATGGCCTAGTTTTTTATCAGTGCTCCTGCAGCGAAGGCTAAAATTCCGGCCAGTAATTTTCGGGTTTGGTTGTCTTTTTCTTTCAAAAACACAATGCCAAATATTACAGATAGAACCACCTGAGATGTCAGGAGAACCACAACTACTCCGCTATCGGGGGCATTTTTGTATGCCGCATAACTAAACACAAAATAAAGCATGCTTGCTCCGCCCGCAAACAGCGTTTTCGTTGAGGTCTTTTTTAGCTGGTCTCGGACGAGAGGCAAATCTTTTTTGAGTTGCGACAGGTAGACAAGCCCAACGACCAAACTAGGACCCAAGTAAGCCATGAGTAGGTACGCTCCCGTACTAACGACTTTTGAGATATCTGCGCTAGCCACCTGAAAAACGGCATACAAAACCGCCGATCCGACAATGTACAAAACACCTGAACTCATATCGATTTTTCCGCCCTTGTACTGCACCAGCAAAATCGCCACCATCATAAGCAAGATGCCCGCTAGCTGTGCCCACGAAAAAACGCTACCCAAGAACAGAACCGACAGCAACGCGCCCCAAACCAAAATTGAAGAAAAAGCAACCTGAGCAGTGCCGGCATCAAGTCTCTTTACCCCCAAGAAAAATAGTACGTTAGCAAATGACTGTGACATGATTATAATAGCGATCGGCAACCAATACTGGTCGACGCCCGAGAACGAAATGCCGCCAACAAAAGGAGCTACCACCAAAGAAAGGATAGTTGCCGTCATAGTCAAAAGCACAGAATGCGTCGTCGCTGATACTTCGACGTCTTTGCTTAAAATTTTGGTAGCAATACTAAGTGTTGCTCTCGCAGTGATTGCCAGTAAAGTAAGTAGTGCCCAGGTCATTTTGCATCAGTATAGCATGTTTTGGACGGCTCATTGGTCCGCTACGCGGGACGGGACCGCAGTGCCGTTTTCGGTCTGTACATAGCTACTTACGGGCGTTACTCTTTGCCCCGAGATTCGTCCTCAGGGCGGTTGGAGCAGGTGCTTGGCTCTCATACTTGCGATTTGATCGAAAACTCAATGGTGACCGTCTGGCCTAGCTCTAGTTTCTCGGCCTTGCGGATCTTGGCTGGCAGAGCTATAAACAGCGGACCGTCTTTGATAGGCATGATTGAGCTGCTCCAGTGCGTCTGGTTGACTGTGAAGTTTGCAGCCAGGAGTTTCGGCCATATAGTTTTGATACGATCTCTGAATTTTTCAGCCAACTCGTCATCTAGCTCAACATAGTACCAGCCCAGCTTGCCCGGAAAACGTTTGACGACGCCAGTGACCAAATACATGCTCATGAGTCAACTATATCACGCTCACATAGCACCGAGGAATGGTGCACGTAACGTATCACCCTCTCGCGCAACACCTATTAACCGCGGCAGCCAAACTACTGCGTTTCGAGCATCGGAAAAATAATCCTAGACGATGGCTCAGAGTGTTTTATTCTGCCTTTGTTTCTTCGGGAGCAGGTTTTTTGTCGTTTTTAATTTCGCCAGTGTTGACGATGGGCGCGATGTTGATGATTCGCCCATGATCGTTTGATCGAAAGATAATTGCCCGCTGTTTGTACACGATAATGTAGTCGTCTTTTTGGGCGTTTTTGTAAAATTCTGGATTGTCTTTTTTGAGCTTTTCGGGGTTGTCTATACGGGCAACGGTTGGATCATTTTTATCGTCAACCAGCAGCACTTTTTTGAGTTTGGCGAGGACTTTTTTGGTTTCTTTGGTGTTACGCTCCTGCGCCGCCTGCGGTGTTTGTGATTTTGCCTGACGCGCTTCATTCCAAAAGTAGCCGGTTAGACCAAGCAGCGAGATGATCACCAAAATCATGATGAACATTTTTGCTTTCGTGCTTTGCGCCTTACTGTTGCCAGTTGCTTTTTCTTGATCCTCAGCTGCCATGTTTTCTCCCTATAATTACCTGTACCAGTATACCATTACTGCTCATTTGTTGTAGTGACTTGCCAGCTGAAATCTGTTGCTGTTTCTTGGGGTGCTTGCAGCTCTATGCGGAAACCATTCTTGCTCACTTCGCTGATGCGCCAGCCTTGGTCGATGAAGTTTCGCGGGCTCGCGACCACGCTTGGCTGGCTGGCGAACGGCTGATTGAATGTCACGTCGTACGATGTATCGCCCGCAGGAATTGTCGCTTGGCCAGCGTAATCCTCAGTTAGCAGCAGCTGACCGCCAACTGTAACATCTTTCACAAACAATCGGGCCGCTAATATCTCGAGCTTGTTGTCTTTGAGACTAAACGTTTGCTCAAGCTCGTTGCTGGTGAGTATCACTGGCGACTGACCTGTGTCGTCCGCCGCATCGGCCGTCGGTTTCGCTTGCGCGTCGGCTGATTGTTGTTGCCAGTTCTCTAGCACTGCGACTCTGTCAGTTATGCCTGAGAGCTGATCGTACAGCGTTTTGAAACCACCTTCTATCTGGCTGGCAAGGCCAGCGGTATTGCCATTTTCAGATATAACCTGCAGTGATTGGTCGATATTGCTTGTCTCTGGCTGATCGTTCAGGACAGACGTTGCTTGTTGACTGGGATCAAAAATGCTGTCGAGGTCAAGCTGGACTGGCTCGTACCAGTAGCCCAGGTGCACGAATACATCAATCTGTCCGTCTTGAGTCGCGCCCTCCATTGCCTGACCAATGACAGGGCCAGATCGAGTCGCTTTCTGGGCAACGCCGCCTGGGCCGCTGGTCAAGAAATCACCCAGCTTGATTTCACCCGCCGCCATCGAAACATTGGTTGGTAAGCGACCAACAAGACCAACTGGCACGCCATCGACATCTGAGTCCAAGACCACGCCCGCTTTGGTCGACACGACGCCAGCGAGCGTCGACTGAGCGACTTCGCTCGTTTTCGCTACCGTGCGCGAGTCGACAAACGCAACGACATCGCCTGGCTTAGCTCCGTCATGGTTCTTGTATTTCTCTGCTACGTCGGCGCCAGCACCGATATAATTTACCCCGTCGGAATACACGTCGCCGTCGCTATCGACGCGGAATTTTACGTCACCGACATCGCCAACATCGCTCCTCAACACAAGCAGGTCGACATCTTGAGTATTATTGGCATTGTAAGCTTCAAATACGTTGTCGCCATAGACCGCATTACCAGTCAAATTAACAAGCGTGATTGTGTCGAGACCGAAGTCGTTATTCCACATTGTGCCAGACGCTGGCATCACTACCTCAAACCGAATTTGAGTTGAGGCATCGCTGATCACTCCGGTCAGATTCAGACTCTCGAAATTCCACTTCTGTGCGCCATTAGACGGTACATCTGGGCCACCACTTCCATAGGTACCCCTAGTAACCCAGCCTGCGCCAGCTTCGTTGGTCTGGACATTAACGATCGCTGTATTAGCATTACCGCGCTGATTCCAATAAAAATCCACCTGCCAGCTAGAAGTCGCGGCATCGATTGTTGCATCATGAGTCATGGTAAAGACATCATTAAAAGCTGTTGGGTTGCTAGCTTCTGTATAGACATAGCCGTCTGGGGATCCGCCTTGACCCGAAGTTGGACCGACACCACTTGATGGAGTGTCGTTAGTGTCATGAACCCATCGACGCGCACCGCTAGCATTCAGTCCAGAGGCGCCTGGAGCATCAAAAGTCCAAGCTGATTCATCAGCGTCATTATCGGCGTCAAAGGTATACGGTCCATAGCCGGTGCCAGTGCCAGGTATCGTGCCAGTAGTAATACTATCTTCGGCATATAGCCGCGAGTTAACATTACTGTTTGTGCCGCCAGCTCCGACATCGCCATCTGTGTCAATAAACATTCGGCTGACGCCACCTGTCTCAAACTCTAGATTCTGGGCGTCATTAGTGCCAACTATGACTGTTGCGCCGGTGGTGTTGCCGCCATCAATAATGTCACCCGTGCCGGCGTTGGAGCACTGCCAGATACTGCCGTTATATTGCAGCACCTGCGTAGCAGCGCAATCGCCCCTCAAGCCCAGCGTATACGGATCAGCCGCCGTACCGCTGCCGCTCCTGGCCAAGCCCTGATCCGCTGTCGCATCGAGCACCTCATTGCCAATGACGCCATCGGTCTCGGTATAGCTCGTTAGGTAGCCATTGTTTGCAACATATGCATCAACCTCTGCCTCGCTCAGTTGCGTATCAATATCAGCCGAGCAGACAAAAGCCGAGCCAGTCCACTGTAGCTTATCCGTACCAGTACAAGTTGGCGAATTGATGCTAAACGTTGTGCCAGTCAACTGCAGTCCATCGCCGGCACTGTACGTAGTGTCAGTGTCGACCACCTGGCTAGCGCAGACCCAGCTACTACCGGAAGCATCTCTTTGTAATATTTGGCCTGCACCACAGCTCATCAGGCTAACACTATTACCAGTTCGAGTTATCCCATCACCAAATGATAATATCTCTTCTTTGCTGTTCAGCTGAGCTATAAAGCTATTCCAAGCAGCGCTCGTCAATAATCCAGTCTGGGTTGATGATGCGGTCGGAAGAGTTATTGTATTGCCATCAGCTATAGTTAGCTCCAAAGTGGCCGTGTCATAGGATAGAGTTTGGTCGTCAGTGTTATCTAGGTATGGTGTGAGGTCTACTGTACTACCATTGCCAGTAATGGATACGGTGTTGCCGGTGAGGGAGATAGCTTGGGCGTCAAGGTTTGGTCGTCAGTATCTACAGTAGCGTTAGCACAGACCCAGGAGCTGCCATTCCATTGGGCAACTTGGCTGTTAGAACAAGATAGGCTGGCTAAGGTATCGGTATTGTCGAGGTATGGTGTGAGGTCGACTGTACTGTCTGCACCAGTACCGTTAGCAAGGGTGAGGATGTTACTAGAGAGAGCGATGTTCTGGTTGTCGGTGTTATCTAGGAGGCCGGAGAGATCGACGGTAGCGAGAGATTCGCTGAGGGAGAGGATCTGGGTGCCGGTATTGTAGCTGAGGTCTTGGAGTTCGTTGCTGGTGGAACCATCGACTTCACTGGTGAGGTAGCCATTGTTGGCGACGTAGGTATCTACTTCAGCTTCGGTGAGCTGGGTGTTGGTGTCGGTGTCTATGTCAACGGCGCAGACCCAGGCACTACCATTCCATTTGGTTACTTCCCCGCTAGCACAGGAGAGAGCGGCGAGGGTGTCAGTGTTGTCGAGGTAAGGAGATAGATCAACGGTGCTGTCTGCTACGGCACCACAAATCCAAGCACCACCGCTGTAGATGATTGACTGAGCAGGAGCACAGGCTAGACTAGCAAGTGTGTCTGTGTTGTCCATGAAAGATGATAGATCGACGCTGTTACCACCACTGATAGAGAGGATGTTCAGGCCATTGAGCGAGAGGGTTTGATCATCACTAGCTGGATCGCCAGGTGCTCCTGGAGGACCAGCTGGGCCTTGTGCACCAGGAAGGCCTGGCGCGCCAGGGAGGCCGTCTTGACCGTCGATACCATCTATGCCGTCTCTCCCGTCAACCCCATCTTTACCATCTGCACCGCGCAAATCGTCCGCGTCACCTGCCGCCAATCGGTTGAGCCGCATCACCGATGGGGCGGTTGCCGTGGAGGGAGCAAGCTTTTCGGCGGCTTTCGAATCGGCCAGACCAGCTTTTGCCGCGCAACGATCGCTCAACTGGAGCGAGCTTTCGCCGAGCATCCCGCCGATACCACCAGACCTGTTTAGCGCCAGTAGCTGCGGGCATTCGGCGTATGGATAGGCTTTTTGCTCTTTGACAGGTCGCTCACAATCATTGGAATCAATCTTGCTGACGCCGTCGGCTTTGTCTGTCGGCTGTGTTGACCGGCAGATTTGTAAATAGCTGACGCTCTCTGACGCAAACCGAGGCAGTTTGAGATCGAGGTTGTACACGCCGGCGCGCACATACGTATCGACAAAATCCTGACTGATCAGCCGTTCGCCCGTCTGCTGATCGTACGCCACGAGTCGAATATCATAGTACCCTTCGCTCACTGGCTGATTCGCCTGACTATACAGCTGTCCGTTGACGGGCACCCTAACTGGCGTCAGATAGAATAAAATAGCTGCAAGGACTAGGCAAGCTAGCAAGATAAGGGTTTTGGGTGAATAAAAAACTTTGATTTTATACCCCTTTGCTTATACCCCTTTGATACTTATTGGTTTATTTTAACAAAATCATGCTTTTACCTCAAGCGTAATGCCCCCCTATGCGAACGGCTGCGAATCAGCTCATTAAACCGCCAAACGTCGATTGACGTATTAGCGGCTCAAGCGTGGAACTACATGCTATCAACAAACACACTCAAGAAGTTATTAAGCAATTCCTTGACCCTGCTCAGCAAGGTGTCTCGTTCTAGAATCGACGGTTTTTTGATTAGTGATTCGGCAATTTCGTGGTCGCGAGGTTTTTCGCCCCTCATGAGATACGTTGCGATTATTTGCTCGGCTTGAGCCTTGTCTAGGCCAGCCTCAGTACAAAGCTCGTCAAACTTCGCTCGTTTTTGTTCATTCCAAAAACTATAAAATTCAGCCTCGACATCGCCGGACTGCTCGATATTCGGCAAGGTGGTCTTCAAAAACTGCTCGATCAGCTCACGCTTGCTACGCAGTTTTGGCTCAGCGTTCATCAGGTTGTCGATGGTGTTTTTGACTTCTTGTTGCTTTTTATCATTGGCGCCAACCATCTGGGCTATCAGCCGCAGTATATAGCCAACGTTAACTTCATCGCGGCGGATCAGCTCTAGGTTGAAATCAAGGTCAGAAAGTATTGAGACTTTTTCGGTATCTCTGGCCACGATGTCGTATATATCCAAGTATTTGCTCTTGTATTCTTCAAATTCTTGGTCGTTGACATCGACGTCATCTTCGACAAACTCCGCAAATGACACCAGCGTGTTTTTGAGCTTGAGCAGCTGGCGAAAACTCTTCACAAACTCTTCTTTTTGTTCCTCGCCGACCAACCCATCAACTGCATCTGGACTATCGGCTATCGCCCGAAGCCTAGCCACCCGCTGGTTAAACATATCAACATACTCTTGATACGGTTTTACGAAAACAGTTTCTTCGGCGTTTTTGTCAGCAAATAGTTTCAGCGCTTCGTCGGTATTTTTCTTGAGATTGCGAAACGCAACGATATTACCGTGCGATTTTAGCTCGTTTAGAATACGGTTCGTCCGCGAGTATGCCTGGATCAGACCATGGTATTTTAGGTTTTTGTCAACGTATAGAGTATTGAGCGTTTTGCTATCAAATCCAGTCAAAAACATGTTTACGACTATCAATATATCGATTTCGCGAGCCTTGACTCGATCGGCGATGTTGCGGTAGTAATCGTAAAAACTTTTGCTGTCGCGCGTGGTGTAATTTGATCCAAACATTTGATTATAATCAGCGATGTAGCTTTCTAATTTATCGCGTGAATGATGGTTCAGCTTTGAGCTATCTAGGTCGATGTCTTGATCGAGCATCCCATCGGCGTCTTTGTCATCTTCGTTCGCCTGATAGCTGAAAATTGTGGCTATTCCTCTTTGACATCGACATTTCCGGCCATCAGCTCGTCTTCGTCGGCTGCCTCGCCGTTGTAGCGGATACCCGAATAATACTCGACCGAAAACTTCAGTACATTTTCGTCATTTATGGCATCGATGATGGTATAGGCATGTAACCTGTCGCCAAACAAATCTGCTGTCGTCCTTTTGCCGAGCGAATTGCTGGCGACATTTTCCTTAAAAATCGGTGTGCCAGTAAAACCAAACATCTGGTAGTTGTCGAAGTACTCGGTTATACGCTTGTGCGTCTCACCAAACTGGCTACGATGGCACTCGTCAAAAATAAACACGATTCGCGCATCTTTGTTTTGCCCCATCTTTAGCTGGTGGCGTTCTCTGCTGATAGCGGTGTTTAGCTTTTGGATGGTGGTAACGATGAGCTTGTTGTCAGGATCGTTAAATTGCTTGACTAGGTTGCTAGTGTTTGTCGTCGTGTCGACACTGCCTTTGCGAAAGCTATTAAACTCGCGTACTGTTTGGTTGTCTAGATCTTTGCGATCGACCACAAACATCACTTTGTAGGTGTTTGGGTTGTCTATCAGGACTTGGCTGGCCTTGAATGAAGTCAACGTCTTGCCCGAACCAGTCGTATGCCAGATATAGCCGCCGCGCTGGCTGTTTTCGACCTTCTCGACTATGGCTTCGACTGCGTAGAATTGATACGGCCGTAGCACCAGCAAGGTTTTGTTGGTTGTCAGCACTGTGTATTTGCAGATCATCTTTGCCAGGTGACATCTCTCGAGGAACGTGTCGGCAAATTCACTTAGCCGAGATATTCGCTGATTGTCTCTATCGGCCCAAAAGCTGGTAAATTTGTATGAGTCTTTTTTGGCGTTGTCGTAGCCAACCGTGTTGGAATAATACTTGGTGTTGACGCCATTGCTGATGACAAATATTTGGATAAAATCAAACAAGCCATAGTTTTCGCTGTACGAATGGCGCCGGTAGCGATTGACTTGATTGAAAGCTTCTTTTAGCTCCATACCGGCCCGTTTCAGCTCGACTTGTACGAGTGGCAAGCCATTGATGAGGATGGTCACGTCGTAGCGGTTTTCGTATTTACCATTGATGGTTATCTGGTTAGCAACTTGAAACGTGTTTTGGCACCACTTGGTCATCTGCAAAAACTCGATGTTTTTGCTGGAGCCGTCGTCACGCTTCAGACTAAATTTATCGCGCAGCAACTCGGCTTTATCAAAAACATTGCCTTTGGACACATGGTTGAGGATTTGCTTGAACTCTCCATCGCTCAGGCTAACGTCGTTGTGCAGCTCCAACTGTTTACGAAAATTATCGACAACTGCCGCCTCATCCCCCAAATACACCGGCTCATAGCCCTGTGCCTCAAGCCGGGCTAATAATTCATTTTCTAGTTGTGATTCGGATTGGATAGCCATACGCTTTTGATTAAAAATGTTGCTTCATTTTGTGAAATAATTTTTTAGCAGCTCTACCAAAATCCTAAGCACTTCAGCTACAATAGCCCCCAGTAAAGCCCATAGTAATATTACTGGCGCCTCTGCTTTTATCTTTTCAATGGTAGGATTGTTTTCACTCTTTAAAGTCTTGTTGGCCCTTCTTGTACCGGTCTTCAGCAGAATGGGGATCAGTTCGATGATACAATACAGGGAGGTCAAAGTCATGTAAACCGCCCAGAAGGGGTACTTTGTTTTTGCGTCAAGAGCAAGAGCAAGAAGAAGTATCGTCGCAAGCGGTAATATGTTTCTGCCAGTAAAATTCATATAAGACAAAGTCTTGATCCATAAGTCATTTTCTTTCTTCGCCAATAAGCTCTGGATTGAGATATACAGGCCGCTCAATTCAGTTTCTTTTGCATGACTTGAATAATAAATTAAGTCCAAAACGTATGATCTCGAAGAACTAATTTTTACATAATCAAAGCAGGAGTCATCTTCATTTTTAATCGATATTTCAAAACTTCTTATTTTATTGCTCTTAGAAAACAACTCTTCAAAACCCGCTATCGAATACCGATCGCTATCATTAATAAATCTTGCCTCGATCTCTGTGAGCATAGAACCGCAATTATTGATTAAATCATCTATGTCTAGAAAATCTTGTTTCTGGAGCCTCAAGTATTTATATGTTCGTTCCGTCCAATTGTTTTTAATTCTTTTCATACAAACATCCTTTGTAGTAATGACTTTTTGAAGGTTTTGAGGTGGTCGAGCTTGGTTTTTTGTAGGTCGGTTTTTTCGTCGATGCTAGATAGAAAACCGGCGATTTTTTGCTGCTCATCTAGCTCAGGTAACCAAATTCTTATATTCTTTATATTATCAGGATAAACGTGGGGCTGAGCTCCGCCAGTTTGACATGAGTATATATCCCCTTGATTAATCAGCAGAGCGTTATAGACGAAAACCATATCATTATAATTATGATCACACTCAACCACACTGCAGTCTGATGCCCAAAACCTGCCCTTGTGATAACTGATATATCCAGCATAAGCCCCGCTCGCGCTAATAGTTACTGCATTCTCGTTTGTATAATCATTGTGCGAATATGGACTCGTCTTTCCTCCTGCAACAACGGGATAGTTACCACTAACTAAGTCACTTGAGCTTAGGGCTCTGCCTTTCTTGACCGTTATCCCTTTGCAGTCTTTGATCTTTTTCATATTTATCAATCCTGTGAATTCCGAAAAACGGAGTTTTTGGGTGAGTATTTGTTGGGTGATGGATTTTTTGTACTTTTCTAGGTTTTCTAGTTTTTGGTTTTCTAGGTCGATTTTTTGATCAACAGCCGACAAAAAATCCGCAATCTTTTCCTGCTCCGCTTTTTCCGGAATGCGTAATTCTATATTAAAGAAGTCTTCAACGCCTATATTTAGTAGACCATGGTTTCTAGCGCCTTCTTGGGCAACTTTCTGTATCTCGCTATTTCCCCATCGGATAGCCGCTGGAGTAGCTTTTGTTATACGCAAAATCATCTTTATGAAGTAGGTAATAATTCGTTATGTCCTTGGCAGCCACCACCTTAGAAAAGAATCTTTCCTGGCTTACTAGACCGTGTTGAGCAGATATCGTTAAGACGTTTTGGCTATTTTCTTTATTCTTTCTCGTTACTCTATCAAATACGTTTCTAAATTTACTTCTTTCCCACACACCCGAAAACTCAGGAAAACGAAGCTGTGGTATTCTTTCCTTTTCTGTTAAGTTCATGACAATATTCCTCGCGTCAATATTGCTATTGCTATATCGACAGACTTATCAGCAATATACGCAAAAGCCTTCTTTATGCCGCTGGAATCTCTTTTCTCAATAGCGATTCCTAGCTCTTGTATTTTATCTTTAAGGTCCTGGTCTAAAGCCTGCACGTCCAGATTCTGGCAGACATTACTTGATTGATTAGAAATATTTGAATTTGTTATATGCGAAAAATTATTAACGCTATACCTTGCTGTTAAGTTGTTCGCTATAGCCCGCTGGCCTGATGTCGTAATCCTATATACAATATCCTCGGAAGATGCATGTGGCTCAGTGGATGAATCTTTTTCTTTCTTTACCAACCCCGCACTAGCTAAATCCCTGATCGCACCCTTGACCTGACTTTTTGTATACATTGGCGATTGTATATCCTTAATCATAGAGCTTTCTCTCTGATTCGAGCTTTTTAGATAAAATAGTATGTCTTTATGGATGTCCCGTAGCCAGTTTTCTGCACTGTAGGGGTTCACTTTCAGTGGTTTAGTCATTTTTCGCCAGCCTTTTGCTTACCTTACCGGATTGATTTTTTGCAGTATTTTTGCTATAATCCCAGCATCCAATGGTTGAATTGCTTCAAACCGTCGGGGTATCACATCCAAGAGCAGCCCTCCTAATCGAGGGCTGTTTTTATGCTTACCCGATAAACTGCTAATCACGGCGCTTTATGTCCTTTCGCCATATATTGCTTTTGATCTTTAGAGTGTCTTTATAGCCATCACCGCCAGTCCTTAGTTCCGAAGAAATATTATTACGCGATGAATAGATATAAACTTTTTTGTTGCGGCTATGAATAAATCGTATTAGGGCCAGAAAATCAGAATCCCCCGAGAAGAATATCGCCTCGTCGTATTTGTTTATCTGGTTAACGACGTCTATCGACATCTCAACGTCCATATTGCCTTTTTCTATAACTGTACCGAGTTTGGCGTCTATGATGATTTGCTTGAGAGGTTTTGTGCGAACTATAAACTTTAGTCCTTTTTTAAGATAAACATAGAAATTATGTTTACTACTGACACTGTGGTCACGAGTGCCTTCTTTTGGGTAGGCGTCATAATAATAAACTTTTATTTCTGCTGCCTTGTGCTCTGATTTAAGATATTTTTTTAATTTCGCGAGATCGAGCAATTTAGCTTTTGCCTTCTGAACCTCCCAGAGATTAGCGGCGTCAATGAATACGTATACAACTTTCTTCATCAAAACGGCCCTTCTATGCCGAGTTCGTCGCAGTATTTGGCGATTTTGGCGTCGACTTCGGTGATTTGTTTGTCGATTTGTTTGATGCTAGCGGCAACTTCGTCGAGGTCTATTTCTGGCTCGGGTTCGAAGGTGTCGACATAGCGCGGGATGTTGAGGTTGTAGTCGTTTTCGGCAATTTCGTCTAGCTTGGCGTTGTGCGAGTAGCGCTCAATTTCTGCTCGATTGGCGTAGGTGCCGATGATTTTGTCGATATTCTCATGAGTCAGGCGGTTTTGGTTTTTATCTTTTTCAAACTCGCGGCTGGCTTCTATAAACAACACCGATTCATCACGCTGACGGCACTTTTTGAACACCAGTATGCAGGCTGGTATCGACGTGCCAAAAAACAAGTTGGCCGGTAGGCCGATCACCGCATCTAGATAGTTTTTCTGCTCTACTAGGAATTGCCTAATCTTGCCCTCGGCCGCGCCGCGAAATAGCACACCGTGCGGAGCGACTACTGCCAACGTGCCGTTGTCGTCGAGCTGATGGATCATGTGAGTGATAAACGCATAGTCGGCTTTGGAGCTCGGCGCTAGCACGCCATACTGCGCAAAGCGATCTTCATGCAGATGGATCAGATCAGCCGACCATTTAGCTGAAAATGGCGGATTGGCCACCACCGCCTCAAAGCGTTGGTCTATGTGCTGCGGTTTTTCTAGCGTATCTTCTTGCTTGATATCAAAGTCGGCATAGTGAACATCGTGCAGTATCATATTCATGCGCGCCAGGTTGTACGTGGTGTTATTTAGCTCCTGACCGTAGATTTTGTGAACTTCCTTGACGTGCTTTTTGACACGCAGCAGCAAAGAACCTGAGCCGCAGGTCGGGTCATAGACATCGCGGATAGTTTCTTTGCCCAACGTCACGACGCGAGCCAATATCTCTGAAACTTCCTGCGGCGTGTAGAACTCACCGGCTTTTTTGCCGGCACCAGCCGCAAATTTGCTGATCAAGTATTCGTAGGCGTCGCCCAGAATGTCGATCTTGGAATCCTCTAGCTGGAAGTCTATTTTGTCTAGGTGCTTGAGGACTTTGGAGATAAGTCTGTTGCGCTCCGATACGGTTTTGCCCAGCTTGCTCGAATCTAAGTCTAGCTCGGAAAACAATTTATCGAAGTCATCTTCGCTCTTGTGCCCCATGGTGGACTTTTCGATGTTGTGGAGGATCCGGGTCAGGTCTTCATTCAAATCGTCATTGGTATCGGCGCTGCGGGCTACGCTAGAAAATAACTCCTCTGGCTTGAGGAAGTAGCCGAGCTTGTCGACAGTGGCTTTTCGTACTGCTGATAAGTATTTGTCTCTGTCGGAGTTGTCGTTTAGCTGATCGTACGTCAAGTCGTCATTTGCCAGCAGATCTTTGTCTATATAGCTGGAGATTTTTTCTGACAGGTATTTGTAAAAAATGAAGCCCAATATATAGTCGCGAAACTCATCAGCATTCATCTTGCCCCGTAGTTCGTTGGCAATATTCCACAACTGACGCTGCAAGTTGGCTTTTTGCTCGTCTGACATTCGTACCCTCACGTTTAGTTCTCTATATATTAATTATACCACGGCGAACACCTGTGGCTTCGGGCGATGGTGCAACTTTTTTGCGCGTAGAACTTCTTGGCGCCCCTACAGAATACTGCGGTGTTCGTCTTTCGTGACGATGATATGGTCAATGAGTTTGATGCCGAGGATTTCGGCCGAGTCGGCTAGTTTTTTGGTAACTTGTTTGTCGGCTTCACTCGGCCTGAGTGAGCCGGATGGATGGTTGTGGGCGACGATGATGCTGGCGGCGCGGTCGGTGATGGCGTCGGCGAATACTTCGCGCGGGTGGACGAGGCTGGAGTTGAGCGTGCCGATGGTGATGGTGCGCTTGGCGATCAGCCGATTGGCACCATCAAGAGTCAGGCAGACGAAATGCTCTTGCTGCTTGTTGCGGATATCTGATAGCTGCGCCACAGCCGCGTCAGACGAATCGATCACTGGGCGATCGTCCTCCAGCAAGTAGCGTTTGGCTAGCTCCAAGTTGGCTAGTATGACCGAGGCTTTGGCCTCGCCTAGGCCTTTGATTTGCCGCAAATCTTGGTAATTTAGGTCGCCGTTTTTGGCGCGAATGACCTTCAATACCTGCCGGCTGATCTGCCCGACATCGGCCTGGCTATTGCCGCTGCCGATGATGGCCATCAAGAGCTCCAGGTCGGATAGCTTCTCCGACCCAAATTTGATCAGCTTCTCACGCGGACGGTCGTCTTTGTACGTATCCTTGATCTTAGTCATAGAAATCCACTACAGCACACTACATTTTATGTGCCCACCAATAAGTACGTTCTGTATTATCTCATATTCTATTGGTTTTGTCCGCTCTCTGCGACCGGAGCACAATAGCAGATACTCATGTAATTTCCACGGATGGGGTTGGTAGCGCAATACAGCTCGGCTAGCGCGGGCGGGAGAAAGTGCATACGGGCCAGCTCAAGCTTCGTTTTTTCGTATGATATAATGAAGTTTGTAAAACCACAAGGAGCATAAGGAAACATGGACAACCAACCGAATCAACCCCAACCAACAGCAACTCCGCCCACGCCACAGAATGCACCAGTACCTCCTCAAGCCTACCCTGCTAACCAAGCTCCTGTGCCTACGGCGCCTAAACCGGTAAAAAACCACTCGGCACTGAAGGTTACCCTGGTTGTTATTGGAACCTTTGTCGCTCTTTTCGTTTTGCTCGTTATGCTAAGCGCTGGAATGGCAACAAACGATATGCGGCAGCGCATAAAAGTTATTGGGGTTGCCAAGGAATTTTTCGCAGCCGCCGAGGATAAAGATTCATACGCCGCCTACGAACTCTTCGTCGACGGCGACAAGACAGACACCCAGCTGATCATAGATGCGGCCATAGAGAACGCCGGCTCTGACTGCTCGGTGAAGAGCAGTACGTTTACGCTTAACCGAAAAACGCGACCAGACACTGCCACCATAAAAGCGAACTGCGAAGATGGCGCAACAACAGACTACACTCTCCGTTTTGTTCGGCAAGAGCAAGAGAAGTCAACAGAATGGCTCATCGAAAAAATTGACTATTAAGCAGCTCTGCCGCGCACTTCCATACCTCTGACATATTTTTAAAGCCGATTTGACAAACTACGAATGCGCCACGACAACAGAGAAAAAGTCGATTTACGCCCCTGCACCAAACTGATGGTCAAAAGCTCTACGAAAGTGCCTGTAACTCCAAAATGCGAAGCTCTTGCCCCAATAAACATCTATCTTTGAAAGTACAGCACCGCACCTACAATGGTGAGTATCGCGCCAACCAGTAAACTCAACGGCCACACAAGGAAGACAACAGACAGGGATATGTTCTCGTTACCGCTATACCCAGCCGCGCCCACCAAGAGCGATGACAATATAATCGCTAGTACGCTACCGTTCATGCCGCCCGCAATCAGCCCCGCCCCCCGAACGATGGTCGTTCTGTTTGCAAATCGCGGCGACAGTCGCATATTGTATGCTTTGGCAAGCAGTGCTATAGGACCGCTAAACCACACGAGCGCTCCAACCCACACCCAAGGTGCTAGTATTATATCGGTAGCTAGTCCGGTGCCATAAAACGCCACTACAGGCAGAGCGCAAATGCCCAGCAATATCGGTGCAAAGAAAACAATGCGCGGGTTTGCAAAAAGCTGCTCGTTCGTTGTTGCGACGGGATTTTGAGATGTGGTGGCTTGGTTAGCAGTAACTGGTTTATGAGACTTATCTGCGCGCATGGCTATATGGTAGCATACGCAACTGCAAACGAAGACGAAGAGCCGTCTCTTGGTTGTACTGGACAACATACAGCGCATCAATTATATTGATCTGCCCGCATTTATATCAATGTGGGTTATGCGCTTGAGCTATGCGAGTCCAAGAACGTTTCAAACGCTTCAACTTCAGCGAGACTAGGCATACCAGAACTTGCTCCGAGACGCTGTACTGAGAGTGCAGCCGCCGCATTTGCAAAGGGTAGCGCCCGCGCTGGCTCATTCCCGCGCGCCAGCGCAGCCGCCAATGCACCGCAAAAACAGTCTCCGGCGCCAGTCGTATCCCGAACGGTAACCGTATGGCCCGCTACGCGAACGATCTCGCCGGCAATTCGCGCGATAATACCATCCGCCCCGACAGTCACAATGACGTCGGTGCCGGCCAACACGCCCTGACCCAACTGCTCAGCGACACGCTCGGGCGTCATACCCTCTGGATAATCGCCGACCAGCTGGGCAAACTCTGTTTCATTCGCGACCAAATAGTCGACATGCTGCGCCATATCGCCAAGCGGCCGATACGGAGCGGTGTTGTAAACCACGGCAGCTCCGCCAGCTCGAGCTAGCTTGGCTGCCTGCATGTTCACTGCATCAGGTATTTCGTTTTGGAGCAGCAGTACATCACCCGCAGAAAACGTAACTGTTTGCAGTTGCTCTGCCGACAGTTGGTCATTCGCACCTGGCACCACAACTATGGCGTTCTCTCCGCCAGCATCCAGAGTAATGATAGCTGTGCCGCTCGCGCCGTTGACGTAGCGTAGACCAGAAATGTCCAGCGATTCAGCCTCGAGAAACTGGCGCAGCGCGTCGGCAAACGAATCGTCGCCCAGCGCGCCGATCATAGCAGTATTCTGACCTAGTCTCGCAGCGGCGACAGCCTGATTCGCGCCTTTTCCGCCTGGGATCTGACTGACCTCGGTGCCAAAAACCGTCTCTCCGGGTAGCGGCATTCGCTCTACCTGCGCCACAAGGTCCATATTTATCGATCCAACTACAATTACTCTACCCGCCATCGGCTCACTACTCCTTGGTGCCGTGCATCATGCCGTGTGCTCACGACTCGCTACACAATACAGAACTAAACTCGCGACGATGAGCGCCGCGCCCAACGCCATGAAGACAGCGAAAGGTGCGCCAGTATTAGCAAGAGTGGCTTGCGGCGAAGTCGCCTGATCATCGACTATTGGAGTTGCATCTGGGTCTGGGTCGGCTGGCGGCGGAGTGGGCGTGGTGTCGTTGTTTACTATTGTATAGGTGAGACCCGCAAATATTGTGGCATCGCGATTGGCATCGTCGATGGCGAGCGGCGCGCCGCTCACGCTGAGCGAAAAAATGATCGTTTCGTCTGGCTCGACGTCGCTGTCGTCGACAACCGTCAGTCCGCTAATAGGCAGCGGCGTGCTGTCATAAAGACCAGCAGGAATAGTGACAGTAGCTGGCGAGACGAATGTGTAGTCAGCGCCAGCACTCGCGCTGCCGCTCAGCGTGTCGGTGAGCGTGACAGTCAACGGCTGCGTGGCGCGGCCGCTGACGACGAGTGCCGGTAATGCACTCGTCGCTTCGGGCCCTGCTACTGAATCGATCGAAAATTCAGCAAATACGTTCGAAACATACGGGCCGCTCCGCGGTGTCGGCGTGCAATTTGAGTCGAGATCGGCCGGTGCGTCGGTGTCGGTGGCGCTACTGCGGCAAACTGAAAGATCGGTCGTCGCTCCTGCCGTCCAGCCGGGAGCTGCCGACTCCCAGGCAATGAAATCCACCGTCGCACCCGTCGCGACCGGACCGTCACGCAATGTCAGCACATCGCCTGTATTATTGAGGCGCAACAGACCGTTGCCGCCCGGGTTCATCTCGATATCCACCGTAACGCCAGGGTGACGCGTATGAAAATCGACCGCGTCATTGGTGACGACCGCATAGCTACCAGCATCAAGGCTAAACGACGGAAAAGTAAACGACACGCCCGAGCCTTCTTGCATCGTCCAGCCTGTCAGGTCGATGGCAAACGGCGTCGGGTTGTAGAGCTCAAACCACTCCGACTCGGCTTCTTCGGTCGACAAATCGTACTCAACTTCGGTGATGATGATATTATCGCCAGCTGGTGTCGCAGCCGCCATAGGAGCTATCGACAGCAGTGATACAAAAATCGTAATAGCAGCAATACGGCACAGTACTTTCATCTCTCTAGCATAGCTTATGCGATAAGCTGTGTCTATTGAGCTGCAGGCGAAGCAGCCAAGCTAAAATCCCTGAGTCATAGGTACTCTCGCAAGCAACCAAGACTAAATCAACGCCGCAAAGAAGCGTCATGCGGCTGAACACCGGCAACTATCGTCAGTTCGCTGAGGCGCGCGTTGGCCCTTGGAGAGCTTTTTTTATCCGTTCCTCAGTGGGAAGAGTGACGTCTATTTTCTGGAGGGCAGCGGCAGCATCTTGCGGCGAGTAACCGAGCGCAACTAACGCCTCGACGGCTTCATCCTGCACATTGACTCCTGGACGGTTCACGACATCATCAGCCGAAGCGCTCGGAGCAAGACCGAGCTTATCGCGCAGTTCTACCACAATTTGCTCAGCAGCGCGCTTACCAACACCCTTTGCCGCTTGCATACGCTGTACATCTCCAGCGGCTATGGCATCGCGCACGTGAGCCGCAGAACCTATATCAAGCACCGCCATAGCGACACGAGGACCGACATTTTTTACTCCTAGTAGCTGTTCAAATAGCTTCTTTGTGTCTGCCAACCGAAAACCAAACAGCTCAAACCCCTGTTCGCGGATGTGCTCATACACATATAGCTTCGCTTCGGTGCCGTCTGCAAGTTTACCGAAATCTTCTGCCGTTACGTGCAACCCGTAACCCACACCGCCGACATCGAGAATAATGCCTTCAACTGTCTTTTCTACCGTTCCTCGCAAGCTCGCTATCATGTACGTAGTATATTACATAAGTTGCTAAAACCTGCGAGATTGAGCATGCGTCAAGGCCGCCGCCAACGCATCTGCGCAGTCGTCCGGCTTTGGCGCCTCCGCCAAACCAAGACGCAGGCGAACCATTTCCTGAATTTGTTTTTTGTCGGCTCGACCATAGCCCGTTATGGCCATTTTGATTTGCAAAGGCGTGTATTCAGAAATCTGCAGCTTGCTCTGACTGCCGCACAGAAGCACCACACCTCTCGCCTGCGCGACCGCCATAGCCGTAGTGACGTTACGGGCAAAATATAGTTTTTCGACCGCCATGTGAGTTGGTTTGGCGTGCGCTATGATGCTCGTCAGTTCATCGTAGATAGTTTGCAAGCGCACGACATCGTCCTCGTGCGCAGGCGTGCGAATAACCCCCGCGTCAACCAGCAACGTTTTATGCGCCTGAACGTCGACAACCCCAAACCCCAGTATGCCCGTTCCTGGGTCAATCCCGAGTATTCTCATGTTCCGCATGTACCTCGGATGTGCGTTTCTGTTTTTTCGTCTGCCCTTCAGCCGCTGGCTGCCTTGACCGCCAGAAAATGGTTATCGGCCCCAATATAGCGCTAAACAGCGCCATCCAGAATAGAACATTTGCGAGTACTGCTGCTGGATTACGCGGCATTTTCTGGTACGAAAGGTCATTAAACGCTCCGTTTTTCGGCCGAAATGTTTCGGTAATCTCATAGGTAACTGGGTAGCCGCGATAGTACGTCGCGTACATGCCTTCTGCCGTCACAAACGTTTGCGAGTTTGGTGCACCAAAGCCAAAACCTTTTGGTACGCTAATAGTCTCGCTCCGGTGCGGGAAAAAGCTCGCTGCAATAGATATGCCGAGCAGTACAACAAACACAAGACCAAGTCGTTTAAACTGTTTCATAAAATCATAGTAGCACGATGAAGCATTTGCCGCGACTTCTTACGCGCCGTTTCGGTTACGTTAAGAGTGTTTCGTCAATGGCGAAATTGACATGAGTATTGGCGACATCATCGCAGTCTTCAAGCGCATCCATGAGGCGCATGACTTTGCCGGCGGTTGCGGCATCGGTCACTTCAACGGTGTTATTCGGCACATATGTTAATCCCGCTTCGGTAATCTCATAGCCGCGCTCTTTTAGGCTGTCGCGTACACGCGCGAGATCAGTGTCGGCTGTGTAAACTTCGCTCGCAGCACCATCTTCTTGGACGTCTTCGGCGCCAGCATCTAACGCTTCTAGCATGAAATCATCGCCCTTGGCCTGAACAACGATCAATCCTTTGCGAACAAACTGAAACGCTACGGCGCCTTTTTCGGCAATGTTACCGCCATGCTTACTAAACGCAAGCCGTATTTCGGGGTAGGTTCGATTGACGTTATCAGTTGCGACTTCGACCAATATAGCCACGCCGCCTGGACCGTAGCCCTCGTAAAGCACCTCTTGGAGCTCGGCAGCCGACTTATCTTTTATGCGATCAATCGCCCGCTGAATGTTTGCTGCTGGCATATTTGCCGCCTTGGCTTTATCCATTGCTAGCCGTAGAGAAAAGTTTGTGTCCGGGTCGGTACCGCTGCGGGCGGCAATAGCTATAGCATTGCCAAGCTTGGTAAAGACAGCGCCGCGTGCTGCGTCTTTTGCGCCCTTTTGCCGTTTGATCGTTGACCATTTACTATGACCCGACATTTACACGTACTCCTTTTTCATCTGATATGATAGCAGAATTATCTGTTTTTTCGAATACCGCCGCACGGTTGCGATACCTTCAAGTAAAGCACACGTACCAAATGTTTGGCATCGTGACTGCGCAGAGACACTCGAGTTTGGCTATGACTAACCTTTGTGTACGGCCGAAAACCAAACCATTTTGCGTCGTTTCAGTAAGAACAGTAACCAAATAACAAGCGCGTAGCATAGCGCCATGTCGAGCGCACTGATATAGATGTTCGTATGAAACACATTTGGCAAGCGCGACAAAACAACAGCAGTATCAAGCATGTATGTCAGTAGGATTTGCGCTGGCCACGCCACCCAACCAGACAAAAGCGGCGCAAGCATCCCAACGGCTCCAGCAATAAAACTGAGCAGCATGGCATACGGCACAAACAACGCTACGAGTAGATTGGCGAGTAAGGCGATAAGCGATACCTGTCCAAAAATATACATGATGAGCGGCATAGTCATAAGTTCGGCAGACAGCGTTTCTATAGCCATAGCCATCAGGACCGACGGCTTCTTGTCGCGGTACAAACGCCCCATAACAGCGGGTGCAATGACAAGAATGCCAAAAAATGCCAACACCGAAAGCCACCATGCTATATCCGACCAGAAATATACGGGGGTTGCGTAAGATGTCAGTGCGGCTGCGAGCAAAATGAGCACCATTGGCCTGACTCGTCTTCCGTAATACCACGCGGCCAGCCCGAGACCGCTTACCACTGCCGCCCGAACAACACTTGGAGCCGCGCCAGTGATGAGCAGGAAAAACGTCATAAGACCTCCTGCCAACGTTATCATGAGCAGCTTTGAGCGCTTTTCGAGCAAGCGGCGGGCGGCACTCACAAGTATCGTCAGGTTGTAACCGCTCACGGCAATGATGTGCATAAGCCCCACCATGAGAAACGCGTGGCTAATTGCAGCAGGCAATGTGTTGCGCTGACCTATGAGAAGCCCTAGGCCAAATGACGCTGCCGGCTCTGGTAGTGCCGTTTGAATACCGGCAACAAAACTTCGACGAAACCCATCGATCCATGTTTGCTCATTCCCTATTCGTTCTAGTTGCGCGTAGCCCATGGCCGCCTGCTTGCCGCCGCGCGTCGGATAGAGCTTGCCCGTCGCTTGGACGATGTCGCCTCGGTAAATGGCCAACTCACCAAACCCACTCACGCGTACCGTCCCAGGAACTTCCACAGCGCGCGGCGCGTGAAACTGTACCTTTTTTATTTCAAAGCTTAGTTGTCCGTGTTTACCATAGACTGCGTCGAGGCTCACTTTGCCAGTGATCGTTACCTTCTGTCGAGCAAATTCCTGATACGGCTGTAGCGCTTGCAAATATGCTGCACCGCGCCATATACCCAGACTTAAGCCGAACAACCCAAGTACCACAAACTGAAAAACCGGCTTTTTGACACCTGCTATCGCAAGCAAACCGAGCAAAACCACAAACCAACTAGGCAGCACCCAATGGAGCCGCGCTAAAATCAATCCAGCGAGGAAGCTCGCGCAAAGCACCAAAACTCTGTCCGACCGCCGCGCTTGCCAGGTGCGCAGCCGCGACCAAGACATCCACTGCATTTTTTCAGCGTATCACCGTTGTTTAAGTAAACCATGAGCAAAAATGACAGCTATAGGCGCCTCCTCCTGTAGCTGCAGCAGGTCGCGATTGACATGCGCGGAAAAATATCGATAATGTAAGGTGTTATTCTCATAACGATTCCCTGAGGACAAGCAAAACACAACTACATTTTGCCGCTTCAGCAGAAAGTTCGACATGAGCGCAAAGCTCGTTGCCCGACGAGGGCCCGTAGCTCAGCAGGTTAGAGCAGCGGCCTTTTAAGCCGCGTGTCGTGGGTTCGAATCCCACCGGGCCCTCCAAATAGAGCACCTCAAGCGTTGGTTTGAGGTTTTTTATTTGGTAACGTTCAGCGGGATTCGAGCACACGGCACGCGGCGCGTGCCAGTACCAGAAATCAGGAGCAGCTCGTTTTACTCAGCGAGTTACCTGAGCACCGTGACAATGGTACAATGATGTTGATGTCACTCAAAAAAGTACTCCGCATTGTACTGATTGTCCTTATTGGATTGCTGGTTATCAATTTTGCAGTGAAATTCATTGGCAACGCGAAAGCAAAGAAAACCATCATCAACGCCCGCCAGGAAGCTAAAAAAGCCATCGACAACGATATCGCCAAAGCATCTCAACTACTGCAACGACTGGGGATAGCCGACCGCCGCATCGCAACATCCGAGCTTGATGTTTGCTACATACGAGACCAAGCACAAGGCTGGACAATTGCCGGTTGGTATCAAGCCTGTTATTTGCGCTATGTGTACGGGTTTACCACGCCACTCACCCAAGCTGAGATTAGGGATATCCTGAAAGCCGAACCAAAAACAGCAGACTACTTCGGCGAGGCGACAAGCACTCTCTACGGCGAAGAATGTACGGTCTACGAAAAAGATTTTCAGGATTCACTAAGCTACCGCCAAGCAAATTCCGTCGCCAAAGAAAAACGCTGCGGCATTCCAGGCCTCGTGCAAGGCGCTTCGTACCCCATAGGATACCGGAACAACGCCTCAATCAAAGCCTACAGCACGCTGCGCGAAGACGATGTACGCAATTCCCCAGAGGAGGCCGAGAGCCAAGTGTGGCTGACGTTTGAAAGGAGCTATTACAGAGAGCCCGTATCATGCGGCATAGGTTTTTTCTGCAAGAACCCGTCGAAAAGCACGCCGCTACACCCTGATCTATAGCCATACCATCGGCAGAGATTTTCTCCGAAAGCCGCTTTTTGAATGATGTTTCGTAAAAACCGCTTGCGGATCGGCGCTTATCGCAGTTGCAATACTTTCGTTGTGCTTTTTTTGCGAATGTAGTGTATAGTGAATGTGTTGTTGTACGGTGAAAAGGACGTGTTGCAAAACAGTAGTTTCGGTTATTTGTATCGCTTTCTCCAAAATGCTCTTTTGGGTATAGTTTCGCTTTTATTGTTGGCAGCTGTTATTTCTGCGGCGGGAGCGAGGTCGGTTTTTGCGGCCCCCACCACGCCGCGTGCACCGCTTTCGGCAAGCACAGGCAGCGACTCGGTAAACACCGTGACAGTCGGTTTAGAGCGCGTCGTACAAAACACAAAATACAACTTGCTTCGTGCTGGCGCGTCGGTCTATGCGGCCTGCAAAAAGACCACAGACAAAACGGTTTCCGTTAGTCAGGCGACAGGCGTGGGTATGCTTGCGAGCAGTAAAGCTCTTGGGAGCGGAGCTCTGTATGCGTGGCGCGGCACTGTCGCTGCTGTCGGCGGCGCCGGAAAAAGTATTGGAAAAACCGTATCGGCTATTGGACATGCTCCGGCAGATTTTGTTCACAATGCAACACGAGCAGACACCGTATCTACTTTCATGAAACCAGCAGACAACGACACGCAGATGCCTGTCATCACAAAAACGTCTGCCGCAGCATACGATCAGCTAGACGAAGCACACCGCCAGAAAATCGCACGTTTTCTGGCGGAGCAGGCAGAAGCAAACCGCGCCCTCCAAGGCACCATTGTCGCAGGCAGCACAAATCGCGGCGGCTACCCAGCCGCCTGGAACAATGCGCGCCAAGACAGCCTTGTAGATAGTTGGGGCATGTACAATCGAGAGTGCGTCAGTTACGCTGCCTGGAAAGTTCATCAAACATATGGCAATATGCCCTACTGGGGCGGGGTTGGTAATGCAAACCAATGGCCCCGCAATGCTCGTCGAGCAGGCATACCAACTGGTCGAACACCCGCTGTCCATTCTGTTGCGATTTCTCTAAATGGTTACTATGGTCACGCGATGTGGGTCGAAAAAGTCAAAGGCGACATGATATACGTCAGTCAGTACAATTGGGACCTGCGCGGCCACTACAGTGAAATGTGGGTAAACAGCCGAAACTTAATCTTCATATATTTTCGTTCATAAGCGCTGCTTTCTTGGTGGTAGATGATTTGCCAACTTCTGTAGAGGGGCGTACCATAAAAGTGAAAGGGGAGCTATGAACAAACACAATTTTGGGGCAGGACCCGCTATCCTGCCCGATACAGCGTTACAGAACACCGCCAATGCCATTCTTGATCTCGACGAGAGCGGACTTTCACTACTGGAGATATCACACCGCAGCAAGGCGTTTGAGGAAATTGCAAACGAAGCTGCGGCACTTCTGCATGAAATACTCGACATTCCAAGCGGTTACCGTACGTTATTTCTCGGCGGCGGCGCGAGCACACAGTTCGTCGTAGTACCGTATAACTTACTCAACGCCAAAGCAGCGTTTTTAGAAACTGGCGCCTGGGCAAAAAAAGCAGTTGCCGAAGCCGACCATTTTGGCGACGTGGACATTATCGCTTCCTCCAGAGACAAAAACTTTACCTACATACCCAAAGGTTACCGTATACCAAGTGACGCCGATTATTTTCACATCACGACAAACAACACCATTTTTGGTACGCAGCTACATGCCGACCTCGACTCCCCCATACCACTCGTCGCTGATATGTCGTCAGACATTCTCTCTCGCCCGATAGATGTCAGCAAATATGCGCTCATTTACGGCGGTTGCCAGAAAAACATGGGGCCAGCCGGCGTGTCGTTTGTAATTGTGCGCGAAGATGTACTCGGCAAAGTTGAGCGGCGTATCCCAACCATGCTCGATTACCGCACACACGTCGAACATAGTTCGTTGTATAACACGCCGCCAGTCGCCAGTATATTTACTGTGCGCGAAGTTTTGCGGTGGGTGAAAGCCGAGGGCGGCGTCAACGAAATGCAACGCCGAGCCGAAGAGCGCGCTCAGCTGTTGTACAGCGAAATCGACCGCAATCCACTCTTCAGCGGCACCGCGCAAACCGAAGATCGTTCACTCATGAACGCATGTTTTGTGATGAACGAAGCGTACAAAGCACGTGAGGAAGACTTTCTGAAATTTGTCGAAAAACGCGGCATTGTCGGGCTAAAGGGACACCGTTCAGTCGGCGGCTTCCGAGCTAGCATGTACAATGCACTGCCGCTCACAAGCGTCCAAGAACTAGTAGATTGCATGAGATTGTTTGAGGAGGAACACGCATGAAGATATTACTCGCAACCCAAAAACCATTTTCCAAAGAAGCCGTCGGAGCAATCCGCAAACTGTCAGAAGATGCTGGCCACGAGCTAGCGGTTCTAGAGGGCTACAAGGAGCAGGCTGATTTTGTACAGTCAGTGCAGGATGTCGAGGCGTTGATTGTGCGCAGCGACAACGTAGACAGCACCGTCGTAGATGCCGCACCGAAACTAAAGATCGTGGTACGTGCAGGCGCAGGGTATGACAACGTAGATTTGACAGCTTGCAGCAAAGCAGGTGTTGTTGTCATGAATACGCCTGGGCAAAACAGCAACGCTGTTGCCGAATTAGCCATTGGTCTCATGATTTACTCGGCTCGCAACTTTTTTTCACCAGGAACTGGCACGGAGCTTTGCGGCCGTTCGCTCGGGCTGCAAGCTTACGGTAACGTCGGCAAGCTCGTCGCCTCCCACGCGAAAGGCTTAGGCATGAAAGTTTACGCCTACGATCCGTATGTAAACCGCGAAACCATGCAAGCCGCTGGCGTCGAACCGACGGAAACGCTAGAGGCGCTCTACCGCACCAGCGATTATCTTTCGCTGCACATCCCCGCCCTACCCGATACAATTGCTTCGGTGGGCTACGACTTACTGTCGCTTTTACCGCACGGCGCGACATTACTCAATACGGCTCGAAAAGAAATCATCGATGAAACTGGCTTACGACAAGCACTGACTGACCGACCCGACCTTTCCTACGTGAGCGATGTCATGCCCGACAATTACCAAGAGCTTCTCGCCGCTTTCCCAGGCCGCGTGTACGCCACTCCGAAAAAAATGGGCGCAGAAACTGCCGAGGCAAATGAAAATGCCGGTCGAGCCGCCATACAGCAAATAGCCAAGTTTTTTGCCTCTGGCGACACCACATTCCAAGTAAATAAGTGAGTGATTAACTACGCGGCTTTGCCGAATAATTTTTCATCGTTATTTGTGATGCTTTTTGTGCACCTGCGGCTTCCAGCGGGTCACAAAAAGGTATAAAACCGTCACTCCAGCGCCAAGAATAACAAACGCCGTCTGTAGGTTATCGAGTTGACGCCAGAGCTCAGTTGCACGTATCGTTGACTGTTGTCCAGCGCTCAAATATGGCACCGCAAACAACGCAAGTAAACAACCCGCTGTCATTGCTGCTGCCAGGCTGAGTAACGAGTTTGTTCCGCGCATTTTCTTCCGACTCAGTAAAATCGTTAGGACAACGGGCACAATGAGCAACGTAAGCTGAGTCCACTGCATGGTCGCGAGCGGGCTTGTCCGGTTTGCGCTCGAAATAACACTGCTCGCATCGCCTGCAACGTACATTGCGAGTACACTACCCAAACAAACACCCAAAAACACGAGCACGCCATTACTTCTCAGAAACAGGGTTGCCACGGGCGGTACAAAAACAAGACCGGCAAGTAAAACTAGTTCCATATGCCCACTATACCACAAGCGCTTTGCCGCACTGCTACGTTTTCAAGCAACAAAACGTTACTCAAAAATCAAGTTTCTGGCCGTTTTTTACACCCGAACGAGCGGCTTCGCCTGCGCGCAGTTCAACCACGTACTGGGCGGGCTTTGCCGGACAAAATGATTTCGGAAACGTTTTAGGCGAGAGGTTTGGCTCGACATGCACTACCTGCTTTGCGGCATTAAGCCATATGATGTCTATGGAAAATTGCATATTTTTCATCCAAAAACAACGCACCGCTTCGCGCTCAAACACAAACAGCATGCCTTCGTTCCGAGCCATATCTCGTCTGCCGCCAAGACCTTTTGAGCGCGCTTCATCGTTTGCCGCCACAGTGAGTGTATAGTACTGCCCGCCAACAGTCAGTACGTTTTGAGGAACGCTAAAAACATGAACAATACTGAAAATAATAACGCAAACAACCAACACAAAGGTACTGCGAAAAATGATCCTATGGTCCATTCATACTAGTCTAGCACCGTATTGCGCGTTGGGGGCTGAATGAATATATTCTTAGCTTGCTATTCCAAAAGTGTTTTTGACGGCTTGCACTAGGTGCTGAGTCTTCATACTGAGGTCGTCTGCGTTCATACTGCGGCCAAGTTTCATGATTTTTAGAATACGCTTGCCCCTGCCGATTGTTTCGCCTTCACTGAACCGCGAAAAAATGAGCATCGTGTCTTCTGTTTTACACTCTGCGAGCGAGAAACCCTCTTTGACAAATTCCACTCGGTTTCCTACCAACTTATACACACCTGGCTTAATGCTTTTCTTAAGAACGATGTCTTCGTTTGTTTGGTTGTTGAGTATGAGCAAAGAGGCCGGCTTTTTATACTTTGCGACACTTGGCAATGCCTCCGTATCCGTCACTTCGTAGCGATAGTTTCCAAGCTCAAGAGTATGCAGCAACATAAACGGAATCTTGCCATTCATCATCTGCATATCGCTAATGATATGCGAGTAGCCCGTGAGACGAGCATTTATTTCTATGGCGTAGACTTCATTTTCCGGCGTAACGATGAGATCAACACCAAAAATACCCTTATAGCCATGGCTTCCAAGTTCAGAGCCAATGACAGATGCGATTTCTTGCGCTTGGTGCTGAACGATGTCTGGGTAATCGTCTCCGATTTCTCCTCCGCACCAGCGTGTGGCACCTTTGATCTTTGGGTTGCAAAGATGCGGACTGTCAACGAGTTGGCGCTGTATACCTCCGCTAAATATGCCGTACTTTGTTATGCACACCTGTATACTCGACACTGTCCCTTGCACAAATTGAGACGCTACAACGGTTCGCCCTTGCGAATATTTCTTAAGTGATTGAACTGCTTCAACATAATCGTCATGATTATGGATAGCGTAGCTCCCCTTTGAACCAAACGATTCTTCGTCCTGGAGCATAAAAGAACCTCCGAAACGCTCGCGCAGCTCACTGTAGGATGCTGCTTTGTCGAGTTGATTCATGTACTTAATCTCGTATTCGGGTACACGAATGAGATCAGAGAATTCATCACGAAAATACCGTTTATTCTCATAGGCATGCGCAATGGTAGGCGAATTCATGAGAAACGCTAGCGGATTGATTTTGTATGGCGGATCCAATGGCGAATACAGCAGATACTTACGCTTTGAGTCCTCTGCGAATAGCTCGACAAACTTGCGCGTATTGACATAGCGCTTGACGGTTTCCTCTAGTTTGTTGTGTTTCAGGTTAAGCGAAGATGCATATCCACGCAACGGAACATTTTCGAGCCACGGCTGCTTACGCGGTGTGATAATGCGGAAGTCATCAAAAAGCCTGTCGAGTATAAGAAAATTATACGGATCAAGACTGACCACCCCAATGGGGCGAGATACATTGTAATCAATTGCAAGCTTGTGTTTAACCATATTATGCCTTATGTTACTTTCTCAATTCTATACGAATTGTCACCAATCTTCACCTTTCTCCACACGACTCCCCCTACGCTACACGCCCCATCATGCGACCATTCGACTGGCCCATCTAGGATTTCCGCGCCAATCCGCCGGGCGATTTCAGTCGTAGCCCTGCGTCGAATCTCTACCGCCGGATCGGCAGTTTTACGCGCGCGCCGGAGAGCCTCTGCTTCCGTCATATCCGGATCTTCCTGGCGTAACTGGTTTGCCCTATCAGTTATTTGCTGTGCCGTCGGCCGTATTTTGGCGAGATGTTCTTCCGCGAGATGAAGTATTTCTGGCGTATGACCAGATGCTTGCACGCTTCCCAAAGCTGCTCGACCAACATAGTTATCATTTGCGTCAGGAAATGAAAACTGTATACTAGCGCCTTGCGCTGCTAATGCAGCACGAACCTTTTCTTGGCGATCTTTTTTGGTGGCTAGCAGGACTCCTGTGTTTGCTTCAGCTAGTGCCCGCGGATCATGGATGCCTATGGACTCGCCTCCAATGGAAAGCATATACTCTACCGCTTCTTCCGCACTAACGCCGCCATCTGCCCCTCTCCCATCAACTGCAACCTCAAGAGGCAGTCCGTTACGGTAAAGAATCCGCGAATCGCTTGCAACATATGCAAATGCACGCATTGTGCCAGCGTCTGTCGTGGCGGTTATTGGCACCAAATGATATGTGGCTCCTTCTGTAGTATGCATAATACCCAGCTGCTCTATAGTAAGATACTGTAGAAACACTTCAGATTGCCTATCCTCGGCTTCAGGTCCGCTATACAATTCTGCAAATACTGAACCGTTTTGACTGGGTGCCCCATGCCAAGCAATCACGGCACCATGGATTACGGCTCTTTCGTTTGGTATAACTTGAGTATACGGCTCCATACCTTGGCCATAACGACTCATCTTTCGCGCCAGCTGATATGGACTTGCATTTGAACCGTAGCCAACAATCGGTACGCGCTCTGCGAGCAAGGGAAGCTCCCTGTCGCCAAGATATTCGTCTACGCGCCGAACGAAATTTGCATGAGAACCATCTATCAGCGTAACCTCGGACCCATCGGTTACATAGCTTGTTTCTGGACGCCGATACGGGTACTCTAACACGGCTGCGCTAGAGCGGGCTTCAGGTGCAAAATCGCTAACGGGGGTAGCTATACATTCAGTAGACATTATTACATACTAGCATTATTTTGCTAATTATGCAATATTATTTATTGAGCGGTTTGGACTTTTTTATAAATGAGATAGATGACCAGGGCAAGCAGTATCAGGATAAGAAGCTCCATGAGTATTATGCCGCGCTGATCGCGCTTACGTTTGTTCATTTACTGCTATTATCGCTTGTTTGCTAGTGTTTGTGAAGTGGTAAAAAACTTTTGCGTCTTTTAAAAAGCATTTGCGGAAGCAAACCGTCTGCTGACATTTGGTTTCTTCCCGCGCATTTTCCGAAAACCATCCCGTCGAAACCTCTTTACACTCTCACTTAAACCCACTCTTCTCTTTCCCTCTCTACATACATCCCCCAAAACAAATTCATAACAAAAGTGTCGCGATTGCGATGTTTTTGTTATGAATTCACGAACAAGAATTGGGTATAGTTTTTGGTGGCTTGTTTAGAAAAAGCTGCGTTTTGGCGGTTCCTTGCGAAAGGCCTCGAGCAACTCTTGTTGTTGCTTGGAAAGTTTGGTGGGCGTGTCGACAATTATCGTGACAATGTGAGCCCCGCGAGCCTCGTTGCGCAGGTGCGGTACACCGTGCCCACTGAGCTTAAAGTCGCTGCCGCTTTGCGTGCCAGCTGGAATTTTCATGCGCACCATACCGTCGACTGTTTCGACGTCTATTTCCGTTCCAAGGGCAGCATCTACCATGCTCACATGTTCATCGGAAAGAATAAGATCGCCTTCACGCGTAAATTTCTTGTGTGCTTTGACGCGTATGTGGACGTACAAGTCTCCCTTCGGTCCGTTTGCGGTCGCTTCGCCGTGTTCGCGCAGACGAATCGTAGCGCCATCATCTATGCCCGCAGGGATCTTTAGCTCTACCGTTTGCGTTTGTCTTTGGGTGCCTTTGCCGCGGCAGAGCGAGCAAGTCTTTTCTGGTTTTTTACCCTTACCCTGGCAGGCTGGACAAATAGCTGCCTGCTGAATATTGCCAAAAATTGTGCGCACCGCCTGTACGACCTGCCCTCGTCCTTCGCAGGTGTCGCATTTGACGAGCTCATGGCCAGGTTCGGCTGTTGTTCCCTTGCAGTGCTCGCAGGTGTCCTCAAGATTCAGACGCAGCTTTGCTTCTGTTCCGAACACCGCCTCTTCAAAACTAATTTCTACTTTTGTTTCGACATCTTTGCCGCGTGCCTGCCGCTGACTACCGCGTGACGCACCGCCACCGAAGAAGCTGCCAAATATGTCTCCAAGCCCAAGATCGCCAAAATCAAAATTGACGTTTTGACCGCTCCATTCACCGCCAAAACCACCAAACGGATTACCTCCTGGCCCGCCGCCGCTCGCACCCCCAACTCCGGCATGGCCAAATTGGTCGTAACGCTGACGTTTGGATTGGTCTTTTAGGACTTCGTAGGCTTCGTTGACTTCTTTGAATTTAGCTTCATCGCCGCCCTGTTTGTCAGGGTGCAGCTCAATCGCCTTTTGACGAAAGGCTTTTTTTATCTCATCGGCACTGGCATTTTTTTCAACACCAAGCACTTCATAGTAATCTCGCTGTGACATTAGTACGATTGTACGCTTTTGGCACTCAAAAGTCTAGAGTGCCAGTGCGCCATCTCACTCGAAAAACACTTGCACGCGCTTAGCTGACCCTAATTACAGAGATGTGTTTTTGGCAAAGCCTCTGCGGCAGATATCGCCGGCATGTGTAATTTTGCGCCAACGTGCAGTTCATATTCTTCGTAGCCTGGCCAACCAGCATTCAGTTCGTAAATTCGCGGCCACTGTTCGTAACTACCGTAGTACTTTTCGGCGATACAGCCATAGGTATCACCCGCCTGCACTGCGTACATTGCAGCTTCTTTAGGAGAACTGTTGTCAGCATTGTCAGTTGGCTTAGCGGCACTGTTTTTGCCGTCTTTGCTGTTTTTACCATCTTTGCTGTTCTTTTTCTTTTCACTATCTTTGGACGTGTCAGTCGATACGTTTTCGCCGGCTTTCTGAGATTTTTCATCTTTTGCTGCTTCTTTGGTCTTGGTTTCCGCTGTGGCCGTGCCGAGGTAGCTCTTCACGCGCGCAGATACAGAGGCGTCTCCTCCACCCACGCCAGTTGCTGCGACAAAAAGCGGCACCAAAAGAGTTGCGCCAAGCCCCGCTAAAACTCGTTGGAAAAGAGTCGTTTTGGTCATGGTTTTGCTCATGTTATTTTCCCCCTTTCGCATCTTGTTCGGCCGTGGCTGCCGCAGCGCCGACAAGCGCCGTCACGGCAACCAATAGTGCGGTTGCCCAGAAATCACCAGCCAAGACAACACGAAACGTATCATCGAGTCCGCCGAGACTAACTGTTTCGCTGACGCCGGCCCAGCCCGCGGCAACAGCGCCCAAAACGCGCGCCACCACAGCGGCGAGTGCGCCCGCCGCGAGACCGCGCTTTGCCTGAGTTGCGTTATCGGCGCGACGCTCGAAGCGAGTTATAGCAGATAGCCCGCCTACGGTAATCACTATACCGAAGACGCCCCACCAAGCGTTGTTATAGAAGGCGGAGAGCCACGCGCCACTAAATAATGGCACGCCCGCCAGTAGTCCCACCCACTGGTAACGTTTAAGTTGCATATCCCTCTCCCTTTGTTAGTATTTGTATTTAACCATACCACAAGCGTCATGTAAATACTGTTGAAGGAGATACGTTTTGCGGAGACGAAAACTTTGCTTAGGCAATGCCCCGGTTTTGGCTGCTTTCTAGCCAGCTTCGCTAGAACTATGCTAAACCCGAGCACCCGAACTACGGGGACCCCTCTTAAGGGTTGCGCGACACGTACATGGTACGCACAAACACGAAGTCTGATTAACGGCAAGCTACGCTCAGCTAAGCGGGCATTTCGGGCAAAAACTGATTAAGGCCGCTACGCACAGGAATGTGCAACTTATTTTTCGTCGACAACTTCGCCTTCTACAGGACCATCGTCTTTTTTCTTCTTGTCGTCCTTGCTCTTCTTTTTTGAGTCGCTCGATTCGTCTTGGTCTTTTTCCTCCGACTCTTGGCCCTCGGCTTCTTTGGCGGCAGCTTCGTACATTTTAGCGCCTATCGGCATGAGGACATCATTGAGTTCTTTGGCGGCCGCTTCGAGCGCGTCTTTGTCGGCTTTTTCGTCAGCGACAACTTTTTTCGCCTTTTCGACTGCTTCATCGATGGTTTTTTTGTCGTCTTCGGCAACTTTTTCCTCGCCTTTCAGTTTTTCGGCTTGGTACACGGCACTGTCGAGCACATTGCGCGCTTCAACGGCAGCCTTCTTCTGCTTGTCTTCTTCGGCGTGTGCTTCGGCTTCTTTGGCCATTTTTTCTACTTCTTCTTTGTCGAGGCTTCCGCTGCCCTGAATGGTGATATTCTGCTCTTTACCAGTGCCTTTATCTTTGGCGGCAACGTTGAGAATACCGTTTGCGTCGATATTGAAGGTCACTTCGATTTGCGGCATACCGCGCGGCGCTGGAGCAATACCATCGAGAATAAAGCGGCCAAGCGACTTGTTGCCTTCCGCCATTTCGCGCTCGCCCTGCAAGACGTGCACCTCTACCTGCGGTTGGTTATCTGCCGCTGTACTGAACACTTCTGATTTGCTGGTTGGAATGGTCGTATTACGATCAATTAGACGAGTCATCACGCCACCCATAGTTTCTATACCAAGACTGAGCGGTGTGACATCCAGCAATAGCACGTCTTTGACATCGCCTTGCAGCACGCCTCCCTGAATGGCTGCGCCTATCGCAACGACTTCGTCTGGGTTGACACCTTTCATCGGCTCTTTGCCAAAGATTTCCTGCACTTTTTTCTGCACCGCAGGCATACGAGTCATGCCGCCCACAAGCACAATGTTATCTATGTCGCTAGCTTTCAGCCCAGCATCTTTGAGTGCCTTAGCGCACGGTTCGGCGGTTTTGTCGACTAAGTCTTTTACAAGGTCTTCGAGCTTCGCACGAGTCAGTTTGTGCTCAAAGTGCTTTGGCCCATCGGCATCAGCCGTAAGAAATGGCAGGTTGATGTCGACTTCTTGAGCAGTACTGAGCTCTATTTTTGCCTTTTCTGCTTCGTCGCGCAGGCGCTGCATAGCCGCATTGTCGTCGCGAATATCCACGCCGTGTTCTTTTTTGAACTCATCGGCAAAGTAGTTGACAATGACACGGTCAAAGTCGGCACCGCCAAGGTGTGTGTCACCGTTGGTAGACTTTACTTCAAATACGCCGTCGCCGAGCTCAAGCACCGAAACATCGAACGTACCGCCGCCCAAATCGTAGACGACAATTTTTTCATCTGTTTTGCCTTTGTCTAGACCGTAAGCGAGCGCCGCAGCAGTTGGCTCGTTGATGATACGCTTGACTTCAAGGCCGGCAATTTTGCCTGCATCTTTTGTGGCATGGCGTTGACTGTCATCAAAGTAGGCGGGCACCGTGATAACCGCCTCAGTGACAGGACTACCCAAAAAGGCTTCGGCATCTGCCTTCAGTTTGCCCAAAATCATAGCGCTTACTTCTTCTGGGCTATACGTTTTGCCGCCCATTTCAACTTTGATGCTATTACCGCTTTTGATGATTTTGTAACCCATGAGTTTTAGGTCACGCTGGACTTCTTTGTCTTCGAAGTTACGACCTATTAAACGCTTGACTTCATACACAGTGTTTTTTGAGTTCGTTACCTGCTGGCGGCGAGCAACCTGACCGACAAGCCGTTCGGCTTTTTTATTGACCGCAACCACGGATGGCGTCGTGCGATTACCTTCGCTGTTGGTGATGATTTCAGGCTTACCGCTTTGCATGACCGCCATAGCTGAGTTGGTTGTACCTAAATCTATTCCGATAATTTTACCCATGTTTTGTACCTCTCTTATGTTTCATAATTATTACTTTGTCAAACCTTGCTGGCGCAACAGAACCGCTGGTAGTTCACGCAAAAGCTACTCTTCTATATTCGTCGATGCTCCGAAGAACATGAACGCGACGAACACAACAGCGCAGAACACGTTAACGTCTGTTACTACTACTCGGTTGTTATGCTTGCGTTAGCAGTTACTCGCATAGAGTGCTAAAGTCACTTTATTGTACACAGCCTAGCACTCTGCTGTCAAGAGTGCTAATTCATCGACTCAGTATAGCTATCTTGGCGCGAACGCTTCCTGTCAGCCGCCTCGTAGGTGTCAAGCTGTCGTGATCACTTCTGCTACAGTTAAGGCTGTGGTGTTACACGCTCACCATCGACATGTCAGGACAGTAAAACGACGTGTCTGTCGCGTTTGGGCCGCCCGACGTCGATTCGTATCTAGGTCGACTTGACCACGTTTCGCCGTTGTTCCGGTTGGTGCCCGCGCCAGTGACATAGACCCGACCACCAGAGTGATAGATAAATGGATCACTTGAGGTCATGGTAGAACCTTTGTAAAAACATGGCGCATGGAACGACCACTCGCCACCCGTAACTTGGATGGGCGCTCTTTCGGCGGAATTAGGATTTTGCATGGCCTGACCGACGCTAGGACTAAAGAATGCTCCAGCGCCGCCATCCAGCCGTATAACGGTACCTGGCGCGGCGAGGTTGTCGTTGCTTCCTTTATAACCTTCATACGATCCGCCAAAGAAGCGCAGGCCATGACCAGCGCTACCAGTGACTCTGAGCCCGCGCCAACCATTGAGTGCCGACATAAAAATGTAGCCGACGTTAGTTTTAGTGAGGCTGCCGAAAATCAGCTCGTAATCGTTGTCGCCATAACTACCGGTTTGTGCAGGGCTGGAGCTAACACCTATGTTGATGTAGCCATCCATCCATAGGTTGTTGTCCGCACCGCCCAGGTGAAATTGCGTATCCCACAAATTAAGCGCTGTCCAGTGGCCCGAAAAGGTCGTCTGGGTCAGGAGACATTTGCGATCTTTGCGACCAAACACGCCGCGCATCATATTGAACGACAGCGCGTGGAATTGACATGCATAGAGCGAACCAGTTGTGACATCTATAAACTGGTGCCTAGATGAGCCAGAGTTGCCTTGGACGGCAAAATCTGCCATATAGATATCGAAAAGATTGCCGCCTGGCGTTACCCACCACGACGATGTGCCAGAGCTTATACCGTTACCAAGCCGAATATGCGTCGAGGTGTAAGCCGGGTTTTGTTCGAGGTTTCGCGGCCCAGCCGGCGTACCGACAAGTTTGAGCCCACTATAGAGCTGACGCGTTTGGTTAAACGTATGTTCTCGCGCAGCTAGACGGATTGCAGGCATACTGTGGTGTCCTTGCTGCCACGCGATTGCCGCCGTGAGCTTATCGTCGTCACTAGCGCCGGCAAAGCTATCAAGCAGCCGAGTGCCGTCGTCCGGTGCTGCTGTACCGTTGATGGAAACAGTCACGTCGTTGCCACTGTTGGTCGCAACCACACCAGCACCAGTAAAGTTCAGTTTGGCTGCCGTTGATGTCAGGTTCGAACCTTCATCTTCGACTGCTATCGACCCGCCGCCCGTTGCGGGAGTCGCCCACGCCAGCTCGCTCCCGTTCCAGCTCAGGACTTGATCGGTCCCGGGACTATTGCTGATAGCGAGTTTTGGTTCGGTAATTGCGTTGTCAGCAATTTCGCTAGAGCCAACAGAGAGAGCACCGTTATTCCATTTGGCCGTCACACTGTTGTAGCGAAGGGCGTCGTTCTGCGCTAAGTTGCTGAAAAATACATCGTCAGCGTTTTGTATTCCTGTACCGGTACCGCTGAAAGGCATGCTCTAGATTTTCCGTTTAACTTATGGTTATTGTAGCAGATAGGGCGCTAGTTTCGCAAAAAAGATAGAAATCTTGCTTGTTAGCTTTTTACACGAACCATAGCATGGCGAATAACTTCGCTACCCATGCAATAACCGGACTGGAGCTCTTCGCACACTATCTCTTGTTTGCCGTCGCCCTCTTCCATACTAACCGCTTCGTGTACGTGCGGGTCAAACGGCTCGCCGACGGTTTTAATACGCTCAACGCCCAAATCCGCCAAGGTTTTTGCGAACTGCTTCACTATGCCTTCGACCCCCTTCACGAAGTCATTGTCCGCCAATTCTGGCGGAATATGCTGTAGGGCGCGCTCAAAGTTATCTATGACCGGCAGCAAATCTTTTATGATGCCTGCTTTCACGGTTGAGTGTAGGCTTGCCACCTGCTCATCGTTTCGGCGACGCAAGTTCACGGCATCGGCCCGCTCTCGCTGAAGTGCTTCTGTCAGTTCTGCGACTTGCTGCTGAATGTGTGCATTTTCTGCCGCAAGCTGCTCGGCAACCTGGTGGTAATCAACTGCCGCCTTACCTTTTGCGTCCGTTTTTGGCTGGTCGCTTGTCGAGGTTCGGTCTTTCTTGTGGTGGACTGTTTTGTCCTTCGGCATGTCTTGTTTGTTCCTTTCTTTGTCCTATGCAGCAATCGACGCTCAAACGTCGATCTTCCGTTTATAACACTTCTTCCAGCGCCTTACCAGCGTGAGTCACCAGACTCATCACATCGCGGTAGCTTTGACGGGTCGGGCCGAGCGTGCCTATGTAACTCCGGTCACTAAAAGGACTACGGAACCGACTTATGATAAGGCTGACGTCGGCGCTGCGACCAATGGGATTCTCGCTGCCGATATAAACACTAAGCGGTTGGTTCGGCGCTGCTTCGCGCAACCACGGTTCGAGGTTGTCGAGCAGAGCCGCAACTTGCTGGACATGGTGTCCGTCATGAAACTCTGGCTGACCGAACAGGTTTGAAAGGCCCGATATATAGAGCTGATTACCTATGGTAGCCAGACCGAGGTTGTGGGTGAGTTCTACGAGTGTGTCAACAGCGTTGCGAATCGCACGTTCGGGCAGGCCGCTATCTTGCAAGCGCGCGGTAAGCGCTTTTTCGGTTCGAGACGGCTTGTCTTCTTCTATCTCGGAGACTTCGTTGACATAATAGCGGTAGCCTTTGTCGGTCGGTATGCGCCCAGCACTCGTGTGCGGCTGGCGTATATAACCCATATTCTCTAGCTCAGCCATTTCGGCTCGGATGGTTGCGCTCGAAACGCTGAAAACTTTTGCTAAGAGACTACTGCCGACGGGTACGGCGACTTCGGCATACTGTTCTATGATGGCAATCAGAATTTGCTTTTGACGTGGTGTCATGTTCTAAGCATAGCACTTTAGCACTCAAAACTCAAGAGTGCCAAGCACGTTTGCCAAGTACGTTTTGCTCCACGGTAAGCGGTCGTGTAAGCAATATACCGATTCGTTTAGTGCGCCTTCAAATCATCAAGGATTCGTTCAACCCATACACGATAGCTTTTGTCTATTTGGCGCTGTTTGTCGTCATGCGCAATGATGCCTTCGGCCGAGCGAATTGCTTGGTCAAGATCTTCGTTGACCAAAAAGTGATAATACGGCTGCTTCAGCGCATCCTCAAGCTCTTTGATAGCGCTTGCACGACGCGTTGGCCACGCCTCACTGAACTCTTCTTCGCTCTCGTAGCGATGCTTGATTCGCTCCATCCAGACCGCAAAACTCGGCGGCACCACGAAGATAGCAACAACATTGTCTGAAAGCGATTTAAAGGTGTGCACTCCTTGGATATCGACATCGACAATCGGTTTTTTGCCCGCTGCGGCCGCCCGCTCTATCTCGCTTGCCAAAACGCCGTAAACACAGTCGTGAACAAGGGCTGCTTCTATGTACTCACCGTTTCGCAGTTTTTCTGCCGCCTGCTCGGTGCTGAGAAAGTGGTAGTCCACGCCGTCGCGCTCTAAAACGCCGTTGTTTTCGCGCGGTTCGCGCGTGGTACTTGTCACTATGTCGTGGTATGCTCCGCTTTTGAGCAGTCCGTTCATAATGGCGTTTTTGCCGGCACCAGCTGTTCCTGCGAAAATTACGAGCCGCTGAGACCGCAATGTGTCGACCGTTTTTTGGCTTGGTTTGTAATTTTCTATAAGTTGTTTGATATCATCTTGCATGCAGTAGTTATACCAAACAATCCATCCGCCGCAAACTCTTTTCTTACCACATGCGCCAACTGGCTAGATTCTCATTGGCTTCGCATCTTGCACTCGAACAATAGTGGCACCGAGCTTAACGACGCGAGGTAAACTGATTTGCGAGATTATTTCGGGATGCCGCGCGATACTGATGTGCGGCCTGAAGGGTGATTGGCTAAACCCCACATCAAACGCCATGTCCGCAAGCTCATGTAACGCACAGTGCTCTTGACAGATATCGTCTCTTGACAAGGTAAGACCGAGCCAGTCACCATCGCCGTACCTCCCGAAAGACTTAACCTCCGCAATGCGCTGTTTGGCATCCCTTAGCTGGGCGCTGTTTTGAATTATCTCAGCAAATCTTGCAGTAAGCTCGGTGCCATCACCGCAAGAAAACTCACAAGATATGCCCAACGTGGTCAGACTCAGTCTGCCCAGTGGTTTTGTCTCTATGCCCTTTTCTTGCATTCGCGTCATGAGTCGCCGCAGCCCTGACGTCGGCAACACCTGTCGAGCTATCCATATCCCATAGTTTCCTGCTGAACTACGTCGGCCTTTTTGTAGAAACGGCACATCCGGCGGCGACAATACAGCGCTTTCTATGGCTTCCACGCCGCGCTTCTTCCGCCCAGCGTCCAGCGAACCATTTGAATGCGATCTTTGATGGTGTCTCGACATCATCAATCTCTCTGCAGCATGACGGTAAAGGCTTCGGCGGGAATATCCACTTTACCAAAACGTTTCATACGTTTTTTGCCTTTGGCCTGTTTGGCCAGCACCTTCTTTTTACGCGAAACATCGCCGCCATAAAGGCCAGTTGTGACGTCTTTGCGATAAGCACTTATATCTTCGCGGGCAATAAAACGACCATTTATACCCGCCTGTAAAGCGACTTGAAAATTCTGGCGAGGAATGACTTCTTTGAGTCGTTCTACAACGTCGCGGCCGAGTTTTTGCGACTCGCTACGGTGCGTCATAATACTCAAACTGGGCACCATTTGCCCAGCCACATAAAAGTCAACTTTCACAAGATCTTCGGCACGATACTGTCCGAGCTCGTAGTTGAAGCTGCCATAGCCGCTCGTCGCACTTTTGAGCTGGTCGTAAAAATCGGTCAGCAAGTTGGCAAGCGGCGCCTCAAAACTCAAAAGCGCCCGCTCTTCCACATAACTCAGGTTCTTTTGCAGACCGCGTTTACTCGATATGAGCTGAATAACTGGTCCTACGTAGTTTTTTGGCACAACTATTTCGCCGCGTATCCATGGTTCGCGAATTTCAATTATCTTCGCTGGGTCAGGCAACTCGGCAGCCGACTTTATATCAAGCTCGTCGCCGTTTACTAACGTAATTTGATAGTCAGTACTCGGGTTTGTCACTACCAAGTCAAGGCCATACTCACGCTCCAGCCGCTCGCGGATAATATCCATGTGCAATAGCCCCAGAAAACCAATACGCACCCCAAACCCCAACACCGGCGAATTCTCTGGCGCAAACTGCAGTGCGCTATCGCTGAGACTCAGCTTTTCTATAGCGTCTTTGAGGTCCTGATACTGCTCGTTGCTTTCTGGAAAGAACCCAGCATACACAAACGGCTTGATTTCTTTGTAGCCAGGTAGGGGCTGGACGGTTATATTATTTGACATTATTTGTTAATTATAACATTTTCTCATGCGTGCTCGATCTACCACCACATTAGCAAAAATGCTAGCCCTGCTAAGAATCATGTGTTGGCTTTTTGAAATATATCGTTTGCCTGCTCGGCGCCCAGCTGTTCTACGAGCTCGTCGTATGAAAACCATGTTCCTGCCTTCTCCGAAACACGGCGATTATCGTCTTCGGCGGTTATGTTTCCGCGCGCAATTGCAGTAATTGTCCTTTTCGCCTGCCATTCCGAATCGCTGATGAAACTATAGTCCAAGGCCACCCCTTCTTCCCTTACGTAATACTTTGTTGTAGAAAACCCACGCGCATATAGCTCCCTCAAAATCGCATCCGATAGCTTTGCTACGTTATCGGCTTGCAACCTCACAAAATCATAGTAAAACTCAGACGGATTATAATGGCGTCCACGAATCAACACACAGCCTTCTTCTTCGCTGACTGTTCGCTCCATCATGTATACACGACCGTCGTCTGTCATCGGAATGACGACGCAATCAATCAACGCCCTGAATTCTTTGAATTTACTCATATTTCAACTCCGCACTGACCATAACCATAGTATATACCACGCACCAGCGCAGCTACATCAGTCTGCTCACTACGATCGGCTTCCGGTCAAAGTTTATTCTATTTATGGTGACGCGTTTAATGGCGCCGCTTATCCGCCGTGGGCTTGATCGGCGCGGCTTATATTTGGAACTCCGATTTAAATCGGATTTAAACGGAGTTCGTAATGCAAAATACGGTAATCGTTTTCGCGTCTTACAAGAGACCCCTCAAACCACACTATTGGCGACCATCCGGTAAACTGGCGCAAATGTTTGCAGTCGTCACGCCAGTGAAAGATATCCTCAGCATCGATAAGCAATCTTTAGCTTCCTTTTTGCAAAAAATATATTGCATAATGCAATATACTATGCTATGCTCCTTTGTAGAAAGGAGCGTTCCGTGAAAAATATCAAACTAAAAATGGCTCGCGTCGAAAAAGATATGACGCAACAAGATTTGGCCGACCAAGTCGGCGTCACGCGACAGACGATAGGCCTGATCGAGACTGGAGGCTACAACCCTTCGCTCAATTTGTGCATATCGTTATGCCGCGCCTTAGGAAAAACATTAGACGAAATTTTTTGGGGAGGTTCAAAATCATGAAAACTAAAGTCAAAGACGAACGAATAGAAACAGCAAAACTAAGTGTCTACAAGGAAGCGACCTACGTGTTGCTGGCGGTTGTGGCGGTGTCGCTGTTTGAAAAGGCTATCGTATTCCACCAAGGAGCCGACAGTTACATTAGGGAGCTTGTCTTTTTGGCGGCAATTGTTTTGTATATCTTCATCAGAAACCTGTGGCTCGGCAATCTCGTCGGCATAGCAGAAACTGTCAACAAAAAAGTTGTGGCGCTGTCGACTGCAATCACTAGCGTAGCTGGCACATTACTGTTTGCGATCAATCACTACGCGACATACACCGAAAAATATACGGGCTTGTCCGATGGCTTCTTTTGGGGCACTGTCATGGTAGTGTTCGTGCAGATGCTCGTAGTATTTGGGGTCGGCTTTTATCTGATAGGCCGGCAGGAAGCCAAGAAAAGTAACGGATAATTACGTCATGCAAAGACGAATCACTATCCGAGGAATCATCGAAAAAGACGGCCAGCTGTTTTGTGTACGCCAAAAACACCAGGACGGCTCGGTCAACCGTTTCTGGTGTACGCCTGGCGGCGGTATGGATCCTGGAGAATCAGTCACGGACTGCTTGAAGCGAGAGCTTGTTGAGGAATTAGGTGTAGAGCCGCAAATCGGCGAGCTGCTCGCCGTCCAGCAATATATTGATGAGCAATACGAGTTTTTGGAACTGTTTTTCCGAGTCACCAATCCGCAAGACTACGAAAATATCGACCTCGACTCAACCTCGCACGGCCAAGCAGAAGTTGTCGAGTATGGCTTCGTCGACCTAAAAACCGCCGACATCATGCCGATTTTTCTGAAAGATTACCCGGATATAAGCATGATTAACGATTATTTGTAGAGCTAACTGGGTTATTTAGTTCATAGCGTCCGCCGCGACTCGGTGGATGACTGAATACATTTGGCCATAATCGTACCAGCTGAATCTACCCTCTTCGACACTGTCGTGCCACAAGTCGGCTGGCAGCTGCTCAAACCTATCGGCAAGTTCATACATTTCAACTTTTGACAGTGCAGCGATTTGCTCAACATCATCGCCCGGCCTGTACGGTTTGTTGGCGACATCAACGCTAAATAGGTACGTCTGGTTATCGAACTCTCTACCTGCAGTATCGACGGCGTGAGTATCGAACCGAGTGATCAGCTCTAAGTCGTCGGGCGACACTTTGACGCCCAATTCTTCTTCTAGCTCGCGAACTGCCGCAACTTCGACGTCTTCGCCATCATCGACACCGCCACCCAAAAGACGAGTTATACCCTCGGGGAAAAAGTACGGTTTAGTACCGACTAGAACTTTTCATCAGCATCTTTAGCGGCGATCAGAACACATCGGTCGCGGCGCAGATTGTAAAACGCTTGCTCTACGTTGATGTTGATTTTAGTTACTTGCATGCAGGCCTTTCTTATTTTTTGGCAAGCTATCGCGCGCGGTTCTGATAGCCGTCTTTTGCTGGCTACTCAGCCGAGAAGATTCGAGCATTTTTTGGTAGGCTTTGCGTCGAGTCCAAGGGTCAATTTCTGGCCGCTCCAATTCGGTCATCGTAAGCTCATAATAGTCGATAGCGGCAGTCGCGTACAGCCAGGCGCAGGCCATTTTGACATAGTAGGCATCGTTTTTTAGCTGGCGCAGGTGCCGAAAGACCTTATCTATATGCGTGTCATCTAGAAAATTCGACATCATAGCAATCACGCCGTAGCGCGCCACAAATTCTCGGTCGTCCTGTATCGACTCAACGGCAAACTGCCAGTACTCCGCCGTGGCAAAACGAGCTTTTTTCTCGGCAAAAATGTCGATTTCGGCCCACGAATCGGCTTTGGCGAGGTATTGTTTGGCCAGCTCGATGCGCTCCTCGTTTGAGAGCTTGACGGCATTTAGAACCAGCCCAGCTAGCATGGCTTCGTCAAAAACCCGCCAGTCGACTTCGCCCAAAAAGCGCTTGAAATCGTCAGCACCAGCCATGGTTTTGGCCAGCTGCCGTGCCAGCCGGCGCAGGTCCGGCACCCGCACGCCGATAACCTCTTTGCCGGTGTTGACTATCCTTTTGTTGAACGCAGCGTATTCTTCATTACCGCGCGCCAGATCGTGCAGACGACTACGCCAATTAGTATTCTTGAGTTTTTTATTGTTCAACATGCAACCCGAGCCTTAAAATAATGTCTAAACTGAATCATAACCTACCTTAGACAGATCACCATTTATAATAATTGGATCAAAACCGTGAATCTCGTCGTACAGTATGCCTTCTGGGATATCATTCCACAAATAAATCTTCTTATCTAAGCAAAAGGCGTCATACACCTCCAAAAATGTCGCACCACCAATGTAGTTTGCCTGTCCGTTTTTTTCGAAATTTAAGACCAATACCGCGTCAACGCCCTTCGTTACATTCCGGCTGCGCTTGAACATCCTTTTCTTAAAATCCACATGAGCCTCGTGACCTAAACTATGGGCCTCTAGTTCAGCTTTTGGATTATCGTAACTATTTGGCAAAACTGTCTGGTGACCCAGCGACTCCAATTCAGATTTTACGAGAGGAATCTTGCCGTAAAAAGCTTTTGAACAGATGATAAATATTTTCATTTTTATTCTCCTCCGCAACGTTATTTTATGAATTTCCTATGACCCCAATTAATCAAAGCCTTATCAAGGCATATTTTTCAGTGTCACGGCGTCAAACCGACAGTCAGGTTAGTCGTAACCATCATCGTTTTACCTTCATCACCGCCACTATACCATCTTTGAGTAGCGAGCGTGTTTCTTGATCGGTAAGACCGATGACGCTTGGCGAGGTTAGCTCATTGATCACTTCGTCAAAGTCGTGAAACTCAACACGAAAACCAACCTTATCCATAAAATCCCGCACGTGTTGCCGAGACGAAAAGCGCCAGTTGGCGTTGTTGCGAGCGGTGACGCCGGTCAAATCTTGATTGAAGTTTTTTAGGTTGCTATTTTGGTTATCTGCGAACGCGCGCGGCGTTACGTCACAGGTAATCCACACACCACCGTGCGTATTCAGAAGCGCATGGATATGCTTCGCTACCGTACGTTTTTCATTAAAATCTAGGTAGCGCATGAGCCCCTCGTTGATGACCGCCACGCTGCCTTCCACGAGCCGGCGCTTGCACTTCTCAAACGTACGAGAATCAGTCACACTGCCCGCGACAAACGCCAATCTCTCGTCCGCCAAGCCAGCGGCTTGCAGGGCTTCTTTTTTGAGCTGTATCATTGCAGCTAAGTCTACTTCGACATAATTGTAGCCCTGCTTTGTCATATACGTTCCACGCGCGCCGAACCCTGCCGCAAGCTCGACAATCTGCACTACATCCTGTTCGTCCAACAGTTTATCGATAAGCTTATGGCGAGCTTCGAGCTCTGGAGCCAAACGATCAACGAGCGGAAGGGCTTGGCTGGATTTTTGCGCTACCGCGTAAATCTCCTTCGCATATCGGATATCCGTAAGCGTTTTTGGGTACGCAGAGGTGTACGCGGTCGGCAATACATCCTGAAAAGAATCCGTCACTTTGCGGCCTTTGTGACATATTGTTTCAGCGTCACGGTGTCGCCGACTTTGGCTTCGCGGGTGGTTTTGAGGTTGGTGACGATGTAGCCGATTTCGCCAGTTTTTAGAGCTGGGTCGGCGATCATTTTGGGCGAGAGGTGCCCGACCTCGAGCGCCAGGCCGTTTGCTCCGGTTGCCATCATGTAAATCTGGTCGTTTTTGGCAATCTGCCCATCGACCACGCGGACGTAGAGGATCACGCCGCGGTAATCGTCGTAGTAACTGTCAAAAATCAAAGCTCTGGTCGGGTCATCAGTCTGTCCGGTCGGCGCTGGCACTCGCTCGACGATAGCGCTCAAGACTTGGTCGACATTTTCGCCGGTTTTGGCGCTGATTTTGATAATCTCTTCCTCGCCGCATCCCAGCAGATTCATGACTTCTTTTGAAACCCGTGGCACGTCGGCGGCCGGCAAATCGACCTTGTTGAGAACTGGGATGATCACCAGATCTTGCTCCATAGCCAGGTACACATTGGCTAGCGTCTGCGCCTGAATCCCCTGGCTGGCGTCGACCACCAGCACCGCCCCCTCGCAGGCCTGCAGACTGCGCGACACTTCGTAGCTAAAGTCCACGTGGCCGGGCGTATCGATGAGATTTAGGCTATACGCCAATTCATCGGTGGCTGTAATAGTTGAGCCAACATCTGGACGCTCCCGAGAGTTGAGGGCGCCAGACTCGGGCAGATTCGAGGACTGTCTGAGCGAAGCGAGTTCCGCAGAATCACCTGAGGATGGCGACCGAAAATCTCGGCGAGCGGAAGCCGTTGGCGAAGCTGTTACAGCCGCCGATTTATGCTCAGACGAATTAGCTCGCTTCGCGGTGCGCTCATAACGCATACGAACAGGTGCTAGCTTGATAGTAATCCCCTTTTCCCGCTCCAAGTCCATTTTGTCCAAGACCTGCGCCTTCATCTCGCGCTTGTCTACCGTCCCAGTCAGTTCCAGCAACCGATCGGCCAACGTGGATTTACCATGATCGATATGCGCAATGATACAGAAATTTCGTATGCGAGACAGATTCACAAAAACCTCTACTACCTAAAGTTTATTCAGCAATTATAACAGAGGTGGGTACGTTTTAGTACTCTATCCTCAGCGGTTTCATGACGATTCGCTTTATAGAAGAGAAAAATTCTCGCGCTTCACTCAAACCAAAGAGGGCAGAAACAGTGAGATGCGTTAAGATTGTTGCGCCGGCAATAGCGGACAGCTTATACAGCAGCACCGTTCCCTTGTCTGCGGTCATGAGCGGCAAAAATTGCACCGCAATGTATCCCACCAAAAGCGTAAAACCAGTCACTGAAATTATTTTGAGTATACCGCTGCAAAATTCGGCATCAAACAACTTTCGATCGCGTTTCAACATAATCGCGCCCAGTATAAACACTTCCGTTGCCGCAACAATAGACTGCGCGAGCGCCAACCCAACCACGCCGTAGGCGCTCGGCCGCGACAGCGTGTACGCCAGTATGACATTGAGTCCGATTACAAAAACGGAAACAAGCAGCGGCGTTCGCGTGTCTTTTTGCGCGTAAAACCAGCGCGACACGAGCGCAAATATCGTTCGGAAGAATATTGCCACGCATAACGCACCGAAAATGATCGCAATGTCGCGGCTCGATATACGGGAAAAAATGAGGCGCGCCAGGTACCCTCGACCAAAGAAGCCTACGACCACAACTGGTACCGTTATCCATATAATCAACCGTAGCGTCCGCAAAAAGTCTTGGCGAAACAGATCTGGCCTGCCCTGACTCAGGCGGCCGCTGAGACGCGGGAAAACGGCCGTCGATATTGCCGTCCCTATGAGCAATATCGGAGCGGTGTGGAGTACGTACGCAGTGTTGTAGTTGGCGACTGCCGTAGCACCGCCAAGCGCTTGGCTCGAAGCAAGATTTGTTTCGACAATGTTCTGCACTTGGTCAAGCCCCTGGTCAAGCGATCGAGAGGGAAGGTGCCGCAACATTGCATGAAAGTCATCGGTTCGACGTACGCGCGGTGACCAGCGAAAACCGAGACCAGCCACGCCGACTAATATTACTAGAAGCTGCAGGAGCGCTCCAGCGGCAGCACCTATAGCCAAACCTACTATGCCAATGTTGTCTTTGAAGATATACAAGCTGACGATGATGCTTACGTTGTAAAAAATTGGTGCCGTTGCGTAGAAAAAGAAGCGTCCAAACACCTGCTGGACCGAAGCGATAACTCCCGAAATAGTAAACAGCATCGGGTTGAGCGAAAGTATGCGCATCATGGTAGCAACATTGTGCAATTGTTCTGGCGTATACCCATGCGTTAGGCGGCGAGCCAGCACATCGGCAAAAACAAACATAAACACACCGACAAGCGCCAGGAAAATCCCCAAAAAGTTAAGCAAGCTGGTCGACAGCTCCCACATGCCGCGGCGATCGCCTTTTGCGAGGCGGTCGTTCAGGTACGGCATGACAGCCACCCCAAGCGCACCAGCCGCTATCACAAAAAAGAAAAAGTCCGGGAGTACAAATGCCGCAAAGTATACGCCTGCGTTTTCTGGGTCGCCTACAGGCAAATCGCCAAAGTTGGCATTTACCAGTTTGGTACGGAAAAACCCGAGCAATTGCGAAATAAGAGCCGCGCCCATGAGCAGCATAGCGGCATTGCCGAAACTAATTCGTTTCCAACGGCGCGTCGGTATTCGCATATCTGCATACAGTATAAACCCCTTGAATGGCCAAGGCTACTCACACTTTTAAATTGCGCGATTTTCGCCCAGAAAACGACTGAAGCAAAATATGATGATCAAGCAACGCGCGGCGCCATACCTCGTTTTAGCTGCGGGTTTACGTGGGGTTTTGCTGCGGTTGGTTTGACTAGTACAGCGCAGCGTCTTTAGGAAGACGAGAGCCCTCAAACAGTTTGGCGACTTCGTCTGCTTCGACGGTTTCTTTTTCGAGCAGCTTGTCTTTGAGTCGCTTGAGCTGCGTCATGTTGGCCTTTATAACGCTGCGGGCGCGGCGAGCAGCTTCGGCAATGAGCGCTTCGACTTCGTCGTCGATGATTTTGGCTGTTTCGTCGGAGTATTCGCGCTCATGCATGATGCGCTCCATCATGATTCCTTCGTCAGACTTGAACACTTGGTCGCGGAGCTTTTTGCCCATGCCTTGCTTGGTGATCATTTCACGAGCGAGTTCGGCCGCTTTCTGCAAATCGTTTCCGGCGCCAGTGGTTACGCGCTCAGAACCATACACAACCTCTTCGGCAATACGGCCGCCCAGCATACGCGCGAGCACGTCTTTGTACTCTAGTATGCTGTGATAGCTTTTATCTTCTGGCGGAATGAACCACGTCACGCCGCCAGTACCGCCGCGCGGAATAATTGTTACCTTGTGTACGACGTCGCTGTCTGGCAGCACATGCCCAACTATGGCATGGCCAGCTTCATGGAACGCTGTGAGTTCTTTTTCGTGATCACTCATTACCTTGTTTTTGCGCTCTGGGCCAATGGCCACACGTTCAAAAGCCTCCGTAACGTCCTCTTGTGTAATTTGACTATGGTTATTGCGAGCGGCGATGATGGCCGCTTCGTTCGCAATATTTGCCAAGTCTGCGCCAGAAGAACCAGCTGTTTTCGCAGCCAAGGCGTCTAGGTCAACTGTTTTTGCAAGCGGCTTTTCTTTGAAGTGAATTTGCAGCACCGCCAAACGGTCAGGCCTGTCTGGTAGCGATATGCCGACGCGGCGGTCGAACCGGCCTGGCCGCAGCAGCGCTGGGTCGAGCACATCGGCTCGGTTGGTTGCTGCTAGCACAATAACGTTCTGCCCTTGCTCAAAGCCATCCATTTCTACCAATATTTGGTTGAGCGTCTGTTCACGTTCGTCGTGACCTCCACCCATACCAGAACCGCGGCGGCGGCCAACGGCATCTATTTCGTCGACAAATATAATGCAAGGCGCGTTTTTCTTCGCCTTGGCAAAAAGGTCGCGGACGCGGCTAGCGCCAACGCCGACAAACATTTCGACAAACTCCGAGCCGCTGATCGAGAAAAACGGTACTCCCGCTTCACCCGCAACCGCTCGAGCAAGCATGGTTTTACCTGTACCAGGAGGCCCCACAAGCAGCACGCCTTTTGGTATTTTTGCGCCTAGGGCTGCGAATTTCTTTGGGAATTTCAGGAACTCTACAACTTCTTCTAGGTCTTGTTTTGCCTCGTTCTGGCCAGCAATGTTTTTGAAAACCACTTTATCTTTTTCGTTGCCATACAGACGCGCCTTACTCTTGCCGAAGCTAAGCGCTTGATTACCCTGCCCCTGCGCACTGCGCATCATCCAAATAAGCAACGCTCCTATGAGCAGTACCGGAACTATGGTCGTCAGGCCAAAGCCAATAATATTTGATGTCGCCGAGCTAGATGGCTTCGCGACTATCCTGACTTTGTCGCGCTTTATGCCCTCATCGACCGTCGTAGAACCTTCTTCCAAAACCGATTTCAAGGTTGGTTCTTTGTCGCCTTTTTTGGTGATGTGTAGCTGAGTACCTTGGACCTCGATTTCTTCGTATTTGCCAGCGTTCGCCTCTTGAACGGCCTGCGATACTGGTATTTCTTTCATTTTTGTCGGTTGGTTCATTGCCGAAAAAGCTATTAAGGCTATCAGCGCAATAAGCGCGATAAACCCGATATTTTTTCCGTTTCGTTTGCCGGCAGGCCGCTTGCTGCCGCCCTTTTGCGTGTGTGGTGTATGCTCCATATTCTTAGTAGCATACAACAGATGCAACCAAAATGCGACTTTTCTGTGCGCCGCGGAAGTCATGTGCGCGCTCTGCCTGTCGACCTGCGTCAGCTCCACCCTCTCGGTTGCTGCTTTGCAGCACAAACGCATCTCCGCTATTGGTCGTTTGCTGTTTTTGTTGCAGTAGCACGAGATATGACGAAGTGCTGGCCATGAGCAATGTCTATTTGCGTACCGCTGCGCGCCGTGCGAATAGCATTGTCTAGACGCAAGATAAGTTTAGTGCTTATACTCGCGTCCGTGTACCGACGTAGCCATTCAGCCAGAACCTCGCGGGCGACTTCCTTGGGTAATTCGCGGTACGCCAGACGGTCTATTTCATGGGCGCTCGTATGATGCTGCAAATATTCGTCGACCAAACTGTGAATAGCGTCATTTAGTTCGGCGGCTTTGGCGCTATGTTCAAGCAACTGTCCTCGCGCAGCCGCATCAAGCTTACCCACAACGTGTTTGCGAATGTAGTTGCGCAGGTAGGTTTCGTCCTGGTTAGTACTGTCTTCTCGCCATGTAAGCTTGTGCGCTTGCGCGTATGCGCGTATGCGTTTTTTGGGCACTCCCAGCAAAGGGCGACGCAACTGCTGACCTGAACGCAACGAACTCAAGCCGCGGCTTTTCGTACCGCGCATCCAGTTGATAATGATGGTTTCGAGCACATCATCTTCGTGGTGTGCAGTTAAGATCGCGTCTGCACCAACGGCCGCCTGCACCTTTGCCAGAAACTCATAGCGAGCTTTCCGCGCAGTTGCTTCGCTTGCTCCAGCCCCGAGTTCTGCGCGATCGTACACAAAAGGCAAGTTATGCGCCTGAGCCAGCTTCTGTACGAGCTGGCGGTCCTTGATAGAGTCGGCTCTGATGCCATGATCAAAATGCGCTACCGTGAGCTGGATGCTGGGTTTTGGATTTTGAGCAGCTGCTTTTGTGGGGCTTGCGGTTTGCGGCGCGAGGTTTTTTTGCGAGCCATGCGTTGAGGCCTGAGGTATATTGCACTGCTGCAGCAGAATATGCAGCAACACAACTGAGTCTACGCCCCCGCTCACCGCTACCACATACCGCCCACTCGGCAAATCGATATCCATCTGTTTTATTGTACCAGCTGGTACGCGGTCGCACCTAGTCTGACGCTTAGCTGACACACGAAGCAGGTCGCGAGCAAATTACTCTCCATATTGCTACTTGTTTATGGACGAGCAGCCCAGTTCTGCGTTCTTTCCTGTAGTGTTATACTAAAAACACAAGCGAAACCAAACATGGAAAAAGACATTCTCATCTTGCTTGCAGGTATTGCAACCGGTGCGATGAACGCCATCGCCGGAGGCGGTATGCTCATAGGATTCCCCGCTATGGTTGCTCTCGGCGTACCGCCGCTGGTCGCAAATATCAGCGCAAACGCCATCAACCCGCCTGGCATGGCAGTTGCCATTGGTTCGTATCGTTCGTACCTGCGCCGCGTACCGCGCACTTATATCTGGCTGCTTTTGCCCGTTTTCGTTGGGTCATTGGCTGGAGCACTTCTTTTGCGCCAAACTGGTTCAGAGAGTTTTGCACACGTTGTTCCGTGGCTCGTCCTCCTCGGCGTCGTATTGTTTGCGTTTCAGCCCATCATTCACCTTCATTTACATCATCATATACATCATAAGCGCGGCGGCATGCCAAAACTCGCACTTATTGGTCTCGGGATATTGCCCGCTTCGGTGTACGGCGGATACTTCGGTGCAGGGTTTGGGTTTATGATGCTCGCCTTTTTGGGAATGGGTAAAATACGAGAGATGCATATGCTTGCCGCCATGAAAAACATATCAAGCCTCGTCGTATGTCTTGTTTGCTTAGCCGTACTTATACCGACTGGCTTGGTTGACTGGAGCCTCGCCGCCATGATGGCAAGCGGAACAGCCGTCGGCGGCTATCTTGGAGCAAGCATCGGTAAGAAAATCCCGTCACACTGGCTACGTGTTTTCGTAATCATCATAGGGCTTACCGCCGCCATTCATCTGGCGCTCCGAGACTATTAAGCTCGGTAGCACACTGTCGTTGAAGAGTGCTTAAAAGCAAAATATCCCCTATAGAGTTACAATGGTAACCATGCTCACTACTATTCGTTTGCAACAGTTCCGTTCCTACCGCGACGCTTCGTTTGAAATCAGTCCGGGAGTCAATATAGTAGTTGGACCGAACGCCAGCGGTAAAACAAACCTGCTTGAAGCCGTGCTTTTGCTCGCGCGAGGGAGTTCGTACCGCGCGAAAGATAGCCAGCTTGTCCAATCAGGCGCTGATTGGGCGCGACTTGATGCCGATTTGCCCACCCAGCATCGTACTATCAAATTATCTGGACCAAACATGGCAAAATCGTTTGAGTTCGACGGCCAACAGCTGGCGCGGCTCCACCATAGCCGTATGCTGCCGACGGTTCTGTTTGAGCCAAATAATCTTTTTTTGTTTGGCGGCGCGCCTGAAGCTCGGCGAGCATTTCTCGACGACCTGATAGAACAAACCGACCCCTCGTACGCCAGTATTCGCAAACAATACCGCCGTGTTCTCGCGCACCGTAACGCGCTGCTCAAACATTCGCCGCATGACATTGCACAGCAGTTGTTTGTGTGGAATATTCGCCTGAGTGAACTTGCCGGTCAAATGGTGCAACGACGCACCGCACTTGTCGCGTTTTTGAACGAGCGCGCGCCAGCGCTTTACGGTTCGCTTGCAAGCGACCAGAAGCAACTCGGCCTTACGTACTTGAGCCGTTTCCCGTTGGCGGGCTATGAAACCGCCTTACTGCATAAACTCGACAGTTCGGTTGCGCTCGAAACGGCACGCGGTTTTACTTTGTACGGCGCGCACCGAGACGATTTGCAAGCAACCCTAAACGAAAAGCCGGTCGAAGCAGTTGCTTCTCGCGGAGAAATACGTTCCATTGTGCTCGTTTTGAAACTGCTAGAGCTGGCTATACTAGCTGAACGAACAGGCAAGCAGCCGCTCTTGCTACTGGATGATGTTTTCAGCGAGCTGGACTCGCACCGTCGGCAAGCTCTGACCAAACACGTGGCGGGCTACCAAACGTTCATAACGACCACCGACGCAGACGTTGTCATTCAGCATTTCACTAACTGCCATATCATTCCTCTGAACGCGCCGGCCGCCAACCACAGCTGAGCGCGTACATTTTCGTCAAACTCGCAACTATGTTTTGCGCGGTTGCCCCTCCTGCAGTCAGTTTCGCAAGCACTTGACCAACACCTAGCGTATAATTTTGCCTATGTGGTATGTCTATATGCTCATGCATTTGGTGGGCCTAGTTGGGTACAGTTTGCTGCTGCGCAAATCGCTTGTCGCAAAAGCCGATCGCTTCACTCAGGCAACTCTCATGCAAACTGGTGTTGCAATACCCATACTTGTCGCGGCGATCTTTTTTCGACCAGATTTAAGCACGTTAACGTACAGTCATTGGCTTTTGGTAGCGGTTATTACCGTGCTTGTTGTTTCACTGAACTGGGCAAACGTAATGGCGGTCGCGCGTCTAGAAGCCGGCACCTATTCTATACTCTTTAACACGCGACTGTTGATTGTGACCGTTCTTGGGTTTTTTATCCTAGGCGAAAGAGTTTTGCCGCTCCAAATCCTAGGAGGGATTTTTATTTTTCTCGCTGCTTTTGTAATACGGCAACGCGGCGCGAAGCATGCAACACGCGTCGGCATAGCATGGGGCTTGGCGGCCGCAGTCATCATTAGCATACTCAATGTTTTTGAAAAAAAGCTTATTTTGCAGGTAGGATTTCTCAAAGAAATGTTCGCGGTTTCGCTACTTGCAGCGCCGCTCATGTGGGCAATATTGCTTTCGCGAGGCGGCCGCGTACCATTTGCGTATTTTCGCAGAGCCGAAACATGGGTCTTTATGACGTTACGAGCGATTTCTGCATACGGCTTTCTGCTCGCCTTTAGCGTGGGACTACTGAGTGTAACGAATTATATTTCGGGGTTGAGTGTTGTTATCATCATGATATTAGGCGCTCTTTGGCTGGGTGAACGCGATCATCCCCGCGAAAAGATCCAAGCCACAATCCTCGCCGTCGCTGGTCTCACGGCTATCTTTATTGCCGAGCTATGACTCACTCTAGTAAGGAAGCTCATAATCTGATACAATCGTCCCAAATCAACTATGCGGCGGGGTAGCTCAGCTGGTTAGAGCGCAGGACTCATAAGCCTGAGGTCGCGAGTTCAAGTCTCGCCCCCGCTACCACAGAAAACCAATAGCGTCTTCGGGCGCTATTTTCTATAAACAAAACGTGTCATGATCCGGCTCCGTAAAGCTGGCGGTATTCTGTTTCAGGTTTTTTGTTTCTTTGGCTTGACAGTTGATTTTGCAGCTGGCTTCTTTTTTGGTGCTGACTGTTTTTTGGCTGGTTTTGAGTCGGCTGTATTTGCCTTGCACATCTTGCAGGTACACGCAGCATCGTGTAAATCAATGGCATTCGCACGAGCAGTACGGCAACGTCGACAGCGGCAAAAACGTACGATAACCGTCACTAGCAAAGCCGCGGAATATCCAGCGAGCGCAATCCAAAACAATCTTTCGTTGCGGCTATCGGTTCTTTCGAGCGACTGCCCGCCCACAACGTAATAATCGTTCGCCGCCACCGTAACGCTTGCGATTCGTATATCTTCGCGAGGCGCCCACGTCACAGCGTGCGGTTTACCTGGGGCTGCGTGCTGCACCACGCCAGCCGGCATTTTCGCAAGTTTTTTCTTCAGATACCCAGAACCCGCTACCGGTTTTTCTTTTTTGTCATATACGATAACGAACGGCACGGGGTTATTTGCGAGGTTCGTGCGGCCCATTTGTATGCTGTCGATTCCGAGACCGGCATCGAGCCGCTTTGCCGTCTGCGTTGCAAGTAGCTGCGGCATATCATTTGCAAGGTTACGGTTGAAATAATACGCCGCGCTATACATGCTGCCAAATATGAGCGTGAGCGTGAGTAGTCGAATAGTGAGATGGTGTCTATGCATAACGGTATTGTACAACTTTGCGTATGAAAATTGCTAGTTTGACGTGTCGGTTTTCGGTACGGCGTTTTCACCCAGCAGGAGTATAAAATCAGCTGCCGGGTAGTTTTGGCTCAGTGTTTTGTTCTGCACAACACTCGCGCCATAGGTTTTTTTCAGATACGCAAGCGTGTTTGGTTTTTTCCCAAGTGAATTATCTATAAGGCTCGACTGCACTTGGTTCGCGGGCGCGTCGGCAATAACGAGTACTTCAGCACCCTGAGCAAACAATTTGTTTTTCGTCTGTTTTGCGAGACCAACCGCGTCGGTAGCATTGAGTACGACAATGCTGGCATTTTCTTTCACGAGCGGCCCTGCTGTAAATATTTTTTTGATTTGCGCCGCTATATCACCGTAGTTGTCGAGTCCTGCTGCCGGAATAAGCGCCGACTGACCGTCGGGTGACGTATAGTTCGAGAGCATAGTGGTGTTTTCGCCCTTGAGCGTGTTTATATTGTACGAATCAATTTTCGTGTCATCTATCTTTTTCGTGTAGTAATACAACGACTGTATTTCGCCGATTTGCAGGTCGGTTCGAACGTTGTCGCTTACCGCATCGACAAGCTTACTGACTTTGAACGGATTTGCCACCACCGACGCGCTTGACGCTTTGTCTTTAATAGCAATGAGCATTTTGCGCTGGTGTTCCGTACGAGTAAAGTCAGCGTTCGTAAATCCGTACGAGCCGTAGCCTTCACCTCGTGCGCGCGCAAGATTTAACGCCTGTTTACCGTCGAGATTAACTGGGCCGTTCGGGTACCTCGCGAGCGCGCAGCAACTCCGTGTCGTCCAGTCGAGACTAGAGTCGTATATACCGCGGGGATTCTCGCTCTGAATCGTGATACTTATGCCGCCGACCGCGTTTACGAGATCTTTAAACGCCGTATAATTTACGATGGCGTTATAGTGAACACTAAGACCCGTAACATCTTCCACGACACTTTCCAACCCCTCCATGCCGCTTTCAGGAAAAACGGAGTTTATTTTGCCGTGACCACCCTCTGGTTTCGCAACCCAGAGGTCGCGAGGAATACTCAGCATGAGAGCGGTTTCTTTTTTCGTGTTTAAGCTCAGCACCATAATAGAGTCTGTGAGCTCGGCTCCACCGTGGCCAATATCGTCTGCCGAGTTTCCAGCAACGAGAATATTTACTCTACCATTGTCGTTGCGAAGTTCAGACGGGCGAAAAACACCGAGCAAACTGAAGGGATTTCGGTTGCCCGTCAACCGCGCAATGTCGTCATAAAACCGAAAGCCAAGCCCTAAAACAGCCGCAAGTAGCACGATACCGACTATTTTTAGGCGCTTTTTGGCTTTGCTTGTCTTCTTCCTGTCCTTCGCGGCGCGTTTTTCAAGTTTTTTTGAGCGGCGTGTCTCTTTTCGACGCTGGCGGCGGCCCATGGCAGGCTCTTCGGCAAGCGGGACATACTGCGAACGCGGCTCTTTTGGTAACGAAGCTGCTTTTTCAGACTTCGCTGGCTGTGGACGTGTCGGCTGTAGGGCAGGGGAATTTTGAGTTTTTCGCGGCGCGCCAGAGAAGCCAATCATGCGCTCCTGGGATGGTGTCGCCGGTGCCTTGGGCTGCACGGGTGCGCGAAACTGCGGGCGTCGAGGACGCTGGCCAGAATTGACCAAGAAACCGTCCACGCTCGCCCGTCGACGAGGCTGAAAACTATCGTTCTTTTCGGACATTTGTCGTGATTATTATACTAGCCCTACCTCGTTTTTGAAAAAAAATTTTGCCATGCTTTGGCTGATCCCCTGAAGCCCTCCAGAACAAATTTCGTATAAACACTTTATGACATATTTTTATATAATATGCGAAAAAGGGCAGTTTATCCGCAAGAACCAGAAAGACAACACAGTGTAAACATGACTCACGACGAACAAAACGCGTACCAGAAAACACAGCTCCCCTTCCCCGTTTAAACGCAACGAAGCAAAAAGAAACACTCCAGTATTTGAACCAGAGTGTTTCCGCGGCACAATGAAGATCAGAGGCTCATAAGATCTTCATCTATAGCCAGCATGGCGGCGTCGCTGCATGGTACCAACTCGTACGCCAGCCCGTCCTGTACGGCGAACAACATCGTCCCGCCCTTTCTTGTTTGGGAGCAAGGTTTTGCACTCGGCATTTCCCTGCTCGTTTTGTTTTATGTTTTTACGCAAACCGTGCGAAGCTATTTGCTGTTTTTGTGTAATTTGGCGGCTTTTGAGACGCCTCGAACACACCCATACGTGCTGTTCAAGCACATGAGCAAGCTTGCCACACATTTTTACCTTGTCGACCACCGCGGAAGCAGCATATTTGCTAGCCCTTTTACGGTAAACCAGGTACGTTTACTGTGTGTTTGGTTTGTGTTGTTTGTTTTTTGAGTACGTATTTTCTGCGCAAACGTACCCGCCAAACTGAGGTTCATTATAGCAAAAAGCTTACGTTTTGTCAACAATTGTTGCTTTGTTGTGTTTTTTGGCGACACAATCAGCTCACTCGGTACCGCGAGCTTACCGCCACCCACACGCCCACAGCTCCTCCAAAGACCCTGAAGCACTCGCCGCTATAAAGCCGAAGCTGTTACATTTTTCCAGCATACCCAGCCTCGCGCTTCGCGCATATCTACTCTCTCTGCAAATTGGTGTATACTAGAGCAAGTAATAAGTGTAAAAGAGATTAGTTTATGAACAACGAGCAAAACCCGCAGGAAGCAGCAACGCAGCCCCAAAATACTACGCAACCCCTGCAGCCACAGGCAGCGGAGCCAGTCCAGCCGCCAGCACCACAAGCATCGCCAGCACAAGCACAGCCCCAATCACCTACCCAAGCCCAGCCACCAGCTCAACCACAACCACAGCCGCTACAGCCCAGCCAGCCCCAGCAACCCACCGCTAACCCAAACCCACAGCAAACCGCCAGTCCAGTCAACGGTGCACCAGTTGCAGCTGGTCCTGCCCTAAGCAACAGCCCTAATACGCAGCAAGAGAAAAAACGTAAGTTTCCAAAATGGGCGATCATTACACTATCTGTGCTTCTGTTTATAGCTGCAGCAATCGCCATTATTGCACTTGTGTTCCCTGGTCGTTTTTCCACATACACGTACGAAGATAGTAAAGGGACGCAGTATAGCCTGAAATACTACAAAGAATCTACGACGCAATCTGTTTCGGGGTTACCGGGATCCAGCGCAATAACAAGCGCTCCGCTCAAGTTCTTAACTGCTCCTTCCGGCAAATACCCACTTGCTATATCAATAACCAAAACAAGTGAATACAGTCGTTCGCTGTACAGCGGCGAAGATAATCCTCTATGCGAAGACCCCGCCTTTAAACTCGATAACCCAGCAGACGGACAATCCGACATTGTTTGCCACGTAACTGTCGACGATAAGGAACTTATGTACTTTTACGAAATTAGCGACGGAGACGATAAGCATCTGGTCATCATTACGCAAGATTTCGATACAACTGTGCCTGAAAGCAGCAGAAAGGCTTACATGAAGAAACTCCTCGACGATCCAGACTTTAATCTACGAGACTTTAACGATGATCTGCAGGTCATACTGCCGTCCATAAAAGTAGTCGACTAGCCCTAAAATCTACTCGAAATCACATACAAACCACTAGCGTGAAAGACAGTCCTTTCACGCTTTGCTCTTTCATGAATTTTCACGGTTGGCGTAAGTCGGATCAAGAAAATACCCCCACAAAAAGTGAGGGTATTTTCTTGGTTGCGGGACCAGGACTCGAACCTGGGACCTCATGGTTATGAGCCATGCGAGCTGCCGCTGCTCCATCCCGCGGCAATTGACGTTACTTTTAGATTAACAGAGGTTTTCATAAAAGTCAAACTGCCTGCACATGTGTTGTGCCCGATGCATTACAAAACCCGACCGAGACTAGACACCGCTGCGCTGGGAGCGATGATAGATACCCCTAGCACGCGGCCGAGTGTACGCAGCAAAACGCAGCTTAGCTCTAGCGGTGAAAGAAAAAGTTTATCCAAGCTTCAAAATTTTCTCGGTAAAACGGCTTTTTCTTTGCGGAAGGCGTCTCGTCAGTATCGGCAGGCATGGGTACCGTATGCGCAAGCGCAACGTCTTTTGGTACAAGCAGCACGGTTTCGCCAGGCGCAGCTAAACCGTAGTTTTGGCGAGCAGCCACTTCGCGGTACTGACTGGTTTTGTAATACTCATTTTCAAGCTTCTGGTTTTCGTTTTGCAGTTTTTTGACGGCGTTTTTCTGCTCAAGCCGAGACACTTCTTTTTGCAAATTGTAGTTCGCCTGAATAGCCTTTGCTCCGCTCCAACTTATGAGTAGCACGAGCACCACAAATGCAAGTGTTCCGACGTTTCTGACATCGCGCAAACTCAAGATATACCGTTTTATCGGTTCTTCATAGCGATACCACGCGCTGGCTATTTTTGTCTTGTTAGTCACCAACACAGTATAACACCGCCCAGATATTGCGAAGTATGAGGATTAAGCCGCAGGTATTCTTTCCCCTACTGCCGCTAGTGAAAATAAACCCTGATTATAAGCTACCCATCTCGAAAACGTCCTCGCTCGCGTCCGAAGCGACAAACTTGGTGATAGCCATGGCGACAGCGATGGTCGGGGTCGCGAGCGGCTTCATCGGGGTTCTAACTGAGAGCTTGGGGGTTATCAGAGAATCTTTCACTTCGTGCAATCAATTTATTTGCAATATTGACGTATTGCCGAATTGTACTCGGATCTCGGTTTGCCCAAGCACTCAGAAGTCTCGCAGGGGTTTCTTGAGAATATACTAGACAAACGAGCAGCTTCTCGTCGAAGATCAAGAAGTCACCGACCTTTCCGAGAGTTAGCCGAGCGGTTTCTTCGGGAACCAGAAAGATCCGTTCGCCCATTTCCTCGTCTGCTTCGTATGCCAGCGCCTCAAAATCGCGCAGATAGGACGTGACGGGTCGCTCGAAGACACGGATTCGCGTCATCTCAATCCCACGCTCACGAGCTAGCGGATAAACGAATTGATTTTTCACCATCCGACGGATAAGTCTTCGAGTTTGACCCCTCTCACCGCGCAGAAAAGCCTCGTACGCATCGAATCCTGATTCATCGTAGTGCTGACAGCGCTCTAGTTTGATCCAGCGCGAATGAAGGTCCTCAAAGAACTCGCGGAAGCGGACGATGCCCCCTTCTGCTATCTCAAGAGGTTCTGATCCGGCAGGCGGAAAATCGGCGTGCGTCATGCGTATTGATTAAGACAGAAACGTCGCGCAAATGCAATACACGGAAGTTCAGGCATTATCCACCCCCTATCCCCGTAATTCTTTATGCAGCTTAGTTACATACTCAGCTCCAACCGTCGGGTCTCCAAAGCAATCCGTTCGAGAGTGAAACTGCCCTGTTTAATGGTAGTTTTCTGAGGAATGACGGGTTTATGACATATAGCAAGGGAGCAGCCCGATCAGCAAACCCATCTCCAACGCCAAGCCATCCGTCCTCTTTCCGCAATTTGCTAGCGGCTGAGTCTATCACTGGCGACATCGTGATCGTTAGCGAAAAGTTGGTCGAGGTGCAAAAAACCAACTTTACCGCACCCGACAACTGCTATGATCATGTTAGCGCGTCTTCAAGAGCCAAACTACTGAGAGTGAAGCCGTCAGATACCCGACCATCGGACACCATTTTGCGAAATTCACTCTGAGAAACAAACTTTTTTGAGATGATTTCATCAACTTGCCTGAGATTTGCGTCCAGTTCACTCACATTCACGAAGACAGAAAAAACATGTACTCTTTGGGGCGTTAGCCCCGGAACAGGCCTGAAGGTGCCTATGTGGCGACCGTTTTGAAGATCTATTCCGGTTTCTTCTTTAAGCTCCCTGGTTGCAGCTTGCAAAGGAGATTCTCCTTTCTCGATACCGCCCATGGGAATCTCCCATGAATTTGCTTGCGTCGGGAACCTATATTGCTTGAGCATCAACAACTCGTTGCTGCTATTGCGTACAATGATTGCCACTGTATCTTGCCGGTAGACAACGCTGTATGTTCCTGGCTTGCCTTCACGAGATATCTGGAGTTCCGACACCTCGAGCCACGGATTCTTGTACATACTTTTCTCTGAAAGAATCCTAAAATCTCGATTACTCACAATTGTAGTAGCCTCATGCTCCTTAATTGTAACACTAACGACAGCGCCAGAACCCATAAACGCCATCGAGGCATTCCAGCCAGTATGGCGGCGCAGAAACTCGTTAGAGTAGCTTGAATCTGAAACGCGAAGTAGCCGAACGACACAACCATCTCCCAAAACGCAAACAGCGGCCCTCATGGGGCCGCCGCCGTGAATATGCTTTGCTAGATCGACCTGCTCTCTCGCGCTGACTTGGTCAGCGTTGCGAGTAAGCCGATCTGGTGGGGGCGGTAGGACTTGAACCTACGACCAATCAGTTATGAGCCGACTGCTCTAACCACTGAGCTACGCCCCCGCCGGAGCAACGCGCATCACTGCACCATAATATAGCAAACAACATCGCTTTACAACAGAGGTGGTTAATTGGCGTCGCGGCGATTGAAGAGGAACACGGCTACGGCGCCCGCCACTATAATCCAGCCAAGCATGATCGCCATGGATTTTTCTGGGCTAAATACACCGCTCGCAAAAGGTGACGCCATAGTGCCTTCGAGAGCCCGAAACGGCAAATAGCCGGCGTTCGACTTTAGTAAAAGCGAAAGGAACTGTTCTGCGAGAGCTACCCCAACAAAGTACATCACTATTGCGCCCACTTGGTAACGCACCAGTAAACCAATGATGAGTGCATACATTCCTGCGCCCCACACATACACGCTGCCTCGCGTCACAATATCGCCCCACGGTATTATTTGCGTTCCGAGCGTATCGCCACCCGCTGCCACACTCAAAGTGGCACTCAACAGGCCAGCCACTTGCAGTATGATCGCGCCAAGCAAAACAACGCCTGAAGCCACAATTGCTTTCGTTAGCACAACGCTAAAACGTTTTCGAGCAAGCGTCAGCGTGTAATACACGATGTTGTAACGATATTCATGCGTTACCTGCAGCAATACAATCAGCCCCAACAAAGAGCTCGTTCCTTGAGCATTGGAACGAATAAGTTCTGCAAGATACTCTGCACCAAGGCCATACTCATGGAGTAAACCTGCTCGAGCGTTCATGAGCAATACTAGCAACAAACTTAAGCCAAAAATAATGTACGTAGAACGAACGGTGGTGATTTTGCGTATTTCCGAGCGAATGAGCGGTATCATTGCGCGCCTCCTTTCGCAGCGAACTCTTCACTGCTAGCCGTGAGCTCCAGAAAAGCTTCTTCGAGCGAGGCATCTTGGCGCACTAGCTCTAGCGCAGACAGACCAGCCCCAGACAGTAACTGGCCGATTTCGTCAGTTGTTTTACCGGAAACCTTAAAACCTTGGTCCTGCGCAACAAATTGCAGCTGAGCATCCTGAAGCACTTTTTCGAGCTCTGCTCTATTTGCCGTACGTACAAATACACCGGTATGGCTATTATTACTTACAAGCTCCTGCACAGAGCCTTCGGTTATGAGCTTGCCTTTACCTATCACCACAACATCGTCGGCCATTTGCGCCACTTCACTTAGCAGGTGGCTCGAAATAAACACTGCGTTACCCTGAGCGGCATAATATTTGATGAAATTCCGCAGCCAAGCAATGCCCTCTGGGTCAAGCCCGTTAGCCGGCTCGTCAAGTACGAGGTATTTTGGCTGACCCAGTATGGCCGCTGCGATACCCAAACGCTGGCTCATACCGAGGCTGAATTTACCTGGTCCGCTTTTTGCCACGCCTTTTAGTCCAACCAGCTCCAGCACTTCTTCGACACGAGTTTGCGGAACATCGCCCGCATCTGCTAAAACCCGCAAATGGTTTTGCGCCGAGCGCGTCGGGTGAAAGGCTTTTGCTTCTAGCAGTATGCCGACTACTTTGGACAGCTGTACATGCTCAGAGAGCGGCTTTTCGTCGAAGAGCGTCGTGCCGCCGCCGTTATCCAGCCCAAGCATGAGGCGCATGGTCGTAGATTTGCCGGAACCGTTTGGCCCCAAAAAGCCGGTGACCCTACCCGGCGCCACCGTGAAACTCAAATCGTCTACCGCCACCTTCTGTTTGTACTGTTTGCTCAGATGCTGCACAGTTATCATATGTATATAATACACAAAACCTTTCTGGCCGCGAATACATTTTTACCGTAAGCACGTTATACTACATGTAGTTATGAATGTATCGACGGGTTTTGCCGAGAAAAATCACGCCCCCTGGGTCCATGCCGAAGCACCAAGCAAACACGAAGTGCGCTTGCTTTGCGATCAGTACGGTCTGAACGAACGTTTTGTACGCGATGCACTCGATCGAGACGAAATCCCTCGCATAGAAACAGCTGGCGACTACACTTATATCATTACGCGTTTCGCTTACGAAAAAACTGACAGCAACGTAGAAACCGTGCCTATTCTTTTTGCCTTGAGCCAGCACAAACTCGTCACTGTCAGCCTAGAAAAACTTCCCAGTATCAATGAAATACTCGGAGAAAGCGGAGACGCAAACGGCCACGATCCAGTGCTTGTCATGCTTCTCATACTGCTACACATAAACGCACAATACGATCGCTTTATCCACGACTCATCAAAGCAAATCCACCACCTCCTCACGAATATTGGGCGGCGCTCAGTTGGGCCGGAATCATTCATTCGTTTCGTACATATAGAAGACAATCTCAATGATTTCCTAAGCTCCCTTACACCTACCAACACAACCTTGCGACACTTGCTCGCCAACAAAGAACTGTCGGGTTTTGCCCGCCACCAAGATAAAGTAAACACGGTCATACTAAACAACGAACAGTCTATTCAGTCATGTGAAGCGAACCTGAAGTCGCTTAACTCTATCCGCCGTACATACACGCTTATTAGCTCGCACAGTCTTGACCGTACCATCAAAATCCTCACTATGGTCAGCGTATTCATTGCTATTCCAACGATGTTCTTCAGCATGTACGGCATGAATGTTGGTTTGCCGGAGCAGCACAATCGCCAGGCCTTTACCGGTCTTATGGTCATATGTCTTCTTACGGTCCTCACCGCCTACGCCGTCGGTCGCAAAAAACGCATTTTTTAGCACAGCTATGTATCGCGAGCGAAATCAGTTTTTCCGGCACACCGCTGTGGTTTTTTATAGTAGTGTTTCGAGCTGTGTACGAAAGTCGGGAAAGTTACGGTAGGCAATAGTGTGGATACCGAGCGCGGCAGCGCCGGCGAGATATTCGGCGTGATCGTCGACGAAAACTGCTTTTTTCGCCGTAGCACCGAGCTCGTCGAGCGCAAGTTGGTATATGCGCCTGTCAGGTTTTTGCACCCCCACCTCAGCAGAGCGAATCTCCACATCAAACAGCGCACGCAAGTCTGCCGGTATGAGCCGTTCTATAACGCCGTGATTCACATTGCTCAAAAAACCAATCTTGTAGTGCAGTTTGAGTTCGCGAGCTATGTAGTCAAAAAGCTCCATGTTTGGCTGCTCCTCGTGCTCTTTTATGGCAAGCCAGTCGCCGAGCGGCATGTTCAGCTGATCGGCAAAGGCTTGGTTGAACGCAGTCTCATCAATTTCACCGGCACACTCTCTGTAAATGATGGCGTCTAAAAACGCCTTGTCTTTTTCCAGATCACCGCCCGCTTTTTGGTAACAGTGCCATATGCCTTTCCCGACCAATACGCCAAAGCAGTCAAATATAATTGCCTGTATCATCGCGCGACGTACGTCCAGTCGTCGTGGGCGTGGCCTTCGGCAATTGCTTTCTCGTAGTAAGCAAGCGCACTGCGAAATACCGGTAGCAACTCTGGCGCAACGCCTTTCAGTGCGTATTGATTGTCTTTTGCGATCCATTCGACCGAAAAGTTTGCCTCCTCGGGTTGATGCTGGTAGCCCTGCCACGTCAACAATGAAGTCGTACCGCCTGGTCGTTCGGCGAGCGCATTTCCCGTTAGCTTTTCGTCGAGACCCATGGCTTTTGCGAGCCGCATAGCTTCGCCGAACCCAGTCATATGAATAGCTTGCAAGGCATTTAAAACTAGCTTGAAGCGCATGCCATGACCAGCAGGACCAAAGTGTTTTACCCGAGAGGAAATTGCCTGTAAATCAGGCGCTAGCTCTTGCAGCTTCGCACGATCTCCGCCTGCCATGAGAACCAATGTACCGTTTTCGGCTCCTGCTCGACTGCCAGTCATGGGCATATCGAAAAAAACGAGGCTTTTTTCGCGGCATACTCTTGCCAGTTCGTCCACGCACTCGACCGAAAGAGTTGCACACGTAATGAGCGCTTGATCTGGCGTTGCGCGAGCGACAATACCGTCTTTGCCGAGCCATACTTTTCGGGCAGATTCGTCATTGGCCGTTACTTCAAACACCAAATCTGCGCCCTCAACCGCTTGCGCCACGGATTCAGCTCGCTGCGCGCCGCGCGCAACCAAATCATCAGCTTTTTCTGGCGATCGATTCCACACAGCTACGCTATATCCTGCTTTGAGGAAGTTATCGGCAATGCCATGCCCCATAACACCCAATCCCAAAATCGCTACGTTCTTCATGCGTTTGATTGTAGCACGCGTTTTAGCTCTCGAAGATCTCGGACAACTTGCGTCGCGCCCGCCTGAACAAGCCCTTCTCGCGCATGAAAACCATGCGAAATGCCGATCCTATGCGCTACACCCGCACGAACCCCTGCCTGCATATCAACTGCATGATCGCCCACAACAAGACTTTCGGCAGGCCGCGCAGAAAGCTGCTGCATCGCATATTTCAAACTTGCTGGATCTGGTTTATGCGCATCGACAACTTCACAGGTGACTATCACGAGCTTCGGTATATGGAAAAATCGCTGAAGTTGAGTTCGCAGTATGTCAAATTTTGCATCTTCGGTTTTGGAAGCGTCAAGGAAGAGCGTTTGCAGACCGAGCTGCGGCAACGCTATGCCCAAATTTCTCACGACATGATGTTTGGTGCCGCTCGTAAATATTCCGAACGATGTGTTCGTTTCGCCAATATACCGCAGAAGCTCCTCGAGTCCGACATATGGCTTGACGTAGCTCGGCGCTAATGCGTCCTGCGCGGGATTGAGCAAGTCATGCAGCGCATCGAAGTCGAAGACGTCCAGTATGTCGCGCCTGTCACTAAAGAGCAGTTTCGCTGTTTTTTCGAGGGTGTTTCTGGCACTACCGCCTATAGACGCATGCAAAGCGGTTATAAAGTCACTGTAGCTCGGTAGGCTTTCGCCAGTCAGCCCTTGCTGACCTAGATACGTTTTGAGAGCTTCGTACTGACCGTGTTCAATCAGCCGCACTGTATCGACGAGTGTACCGTCCGAATCCGAAATAATTGCTTGTACGCGCATAGAGGTACTATACTCCTGATTTACCGAGCTGGCATAACAGATCGTCAACCGACTGAGCTTTCATGAGTTTTTCACGAAGTTCTTTGGCACCATCAAAGCCCTGAATGTAGATTTTGCAGAATTTGTTGAGTGTATATATAGGCCGTTCACCTTGCCGCCATGTAGCCGCAAAAAGCTCCACATGCTTGCGAAACAGCTTGATTTTCTCTTTGGGAGGACAGTCCTCCCAAAATGGTTTTGCCCCCGTTTTTTGGAACAAAAACGGATTGTGAAAAATGCCGCGGCCAACCATAATGCCATCCAGTTTATGGCGCGTCGCCAGCTCTTCGCCATGCTCTCGACTCATGACGTCGCCGTTGCCAACTATATGTGTCTGCACGCCTAGTTCGTCGCGCATTTCGCGTACTTGACCTATACATTCCCAGTCGGCAGCAACTTTGCTCATTTGTTTGCGAGTACGGCCGTGCACGGTGAGCATGTCGATGTTTTGGCGGAGCAGAAAGTCAAACCATGTCATGTCGACATCGCTAAATCCAGTGCGCGTTTTGATACTCAACGGCAAGCGGTCAGCCAAGCCGTCCCGTGCGGCTGCGATGATTTGACCGGCAAGCTCTCGACTTTCACGCCGGATTAGTGCGGCGCAGGCGCCGTTTTTTACTTCGTTTTTGGCCGGACAGCCCATGTTGAGATCAACACCCGCAAAGTTGACGCCGCTTGGCAAACCAAGTTCGTGTGCAATCGACCCGTCGGCAATTTGTTCGCAAACCGCTCGAAAATGATCTGGATTAAGTCCCCAGAGCTGTGCTACCAGTTTCCCTTCTTCCGGAACGAAACGAAGCTTTTTGAGCAAATGAACGCGCCCTGGACTCATCAGCCCATCAACATTTACAAACTCCGTAAAAAACATGTCGGGCGGCGCACAGCTCGCCACCACCTGCCGAAACACCGTGTCAGTCACGTCATCCATTGGCGCCAACGCAAAAAATGGCTTGGATAATTGGCTATCGGCTACATGTTTCATCGCAAATATTGTATCAGCCTACCATCGAAGAGAAGGTTTATTCGCCGACCCATCGACTGGCATCGGATACTTAGCTGTATCAATTGCTTGAAGACGTAACCGCCAATATTCAGCTCTTCGGCGCTGAGAAGCAAGTCCTTGCTCGGCGAGAGCACGAACTGCTCCCACCTTTTTACCGCCGACCATGATACGCATGGCCGCTTTAAGTCCGTTGTCGACATCAGGATGTGTCAGCGTACTATAAACGATTTTGTGACGATTTCTGGCGTCTACGTCTCGATACGGGAACCGTCCAGCGAATCGGCTTGTTGCAACTCTTTTTTTAATACCATCTGGCGGCAAAAGTGGCGGCTCGGTGTACCATCTATCATACACTGGCTTCATAGCGTCTTCGACGCTAGCAAATCGTCCAGACAGTTCACTCGGTAACCCTTCTCCTGCAGCCAGCTGCAAGCCAACCAGATGCTGCGTAACACGACCATACGCGCAATCATAGCCAGAAATCACATTACTAACGTACGTATCTGGATTCACGTCTTTTAAGCGAGCCATAAGCCTTTCTAGTTCGCCGATGGCTTTATGCGCGTCTGTCCAATAATCCGTCATTTCGTATATTTTGCTATATGCCGCTCGCCTGCCCCTCCACAGACCAAACTCCGGAGGATAATCACCCGATTCCGTGATCGCACGTTGCGCGCCCCAGAATATTCGGTCGAGCTGCACATTAACCACTCGCGTTATTTCTTCGGGACTGCTTTCAAAATATAACGCATCGCTGATTTCCGTCATTGTCGGGGGAACAAAACCAAGGTTACTACCGTATTCTGCGACAGCTTTCGCTCGCTCGACGTTCGTTAACTTTGGCGGAGTAGTGCGGTGGGCAGTTTCGCCATCGGCAGCTGGAGGTCCAGGAGTACGACCGATATTCGTAGGAAATAGCGGCGGTGCAGCCTGCTCTTTTGCAGCTGTTTCACGACGCCAACGAGCCCGTGCCCCAGGATATCCGCGTTTCGTCACAACAGTACCATCCGGAAACACATCACCAACTTTCGGTCCGTCCGACCCTATCGTGTGTTTTCCTCTGTGCGCTGAAGATATTGCTTGCCGCCTATTCAGTTCATTGTTGGTCGCGGCCGTGATTCGATCAACGTCAACGGGGGTATCAGTTGGCGGTTTGCTGTGATTTTCTGTATCGGGAAAACACCCGCTGGGCACTACGGTAATGGTGGGTACACCACCATCTAGCGCTACTTCGCCAGTTATTAGAACGCCCTGACCGTCAGGTACCTCAGGAACTTTCGGCAACGGTGCTCGGCGCTGTTCTGGGGACATACGCAAATTATAGCACTAAAATTGTTTTTTTACAAATGCAAATCCACTTATACTCGGTTTATCTGAGATGATTGGGTAACTTGAGCAGTTCTGAGTTTTTTTGTGAGACATCACGGTCTCGTTTCTCGGCTGGCCACACTAGCGGTCAGATGGATTTTGTATTTGATGCGTGGTGTTATGGTTGCTTTTTTTCGCATTTTGTGCTACCGTAAAAGCATACTAAGAGAGGAATAGCCGAAATGACATTACCTGGCACGTTTAAGCCAGCGGCTACCAACATGGCTGGACGGGCGATACCCAGTTCAGCAGAAGGTAACCAGCCTCCTGGCGGAAACGGCAATCCAGCAGACAGAATCGACAGTCTGGCCTCAGTCGCGGTCGGAACAGAAACGTCCCTGCCGCCCACGGAGTTCATAGCGGATCGGCTGCGTGACGCAGTAATAGGCAATAGCGGTCAAGCTGAACACGCCACACCTACGGGGAATTCTTTTCGTGATTTTGTGAGTCGCATCGACGCGAAGGTGGGCGCTGAGGGTATAACGTTTGCGTGCAAGGCTCGTCGGGCTTCAGAGGTGCAAAACCGAGTAGCCACAGCAATGCTTGTCACACGTGGCTATTTGGAAACATATCACCCAGAAGCATTCAGCAAGATGACACCGGTTAAGTTCATCGGTTTTCTCACAGACGAAGCTTGGTATACCGGAGGGCTATACAACACCATCACCACGGTAGTAGACGGTTTCCTAAAGCGTACCGAGAATAATACTGAGACGATACGGGCAATGCTTTTGAACAATGGAGCAACAGCCAAAAACACAGAAAGGACGCAAACAGGCGATATTAACCCCGAGAACGTCTCGCAATCATACGGCACAGTTCTGGCTAGACTGCATCGCCTTCCCGATGTAGTAGAGCGTAGCGGCGTACTAGTACTAGATGAAAATGCGAAAAATACCATTACTGAGTTACAGGCCGATATTGCCACCGCAGCCGAGCAGGAATCGTTATTTAACACCACGCCTAGAGACGCGTTTACAAATCTCCTTGGATTTCTGGAGCGCGCAATCAAGATAGAAAAATCTCTACTGGATCAGTTAAACGCCCGAGCAGGTGCGATTCTAGACAGCAAAAAAGAGATATAAACGCTCAGCGTATGTTTATTCCCAGCGGAAGACGCGGAAAGCTACTATGTAGATAGCTATTGTCCAGGCCGCTATAAGTCCAAACTCAAAGAGCAGCTCAAAAAACCCGCGGTTTTCGGTAATAATGAGTCGCGCAGCGTCTATAACTGGAGTCAGCGGCAGATAGGTCGTAATACCCTGCAGCCATTCGGGCATGAGAAAGCGCGGGAAAAAGCTGCCAGAGAGAAACATCATCGGGAAGGTAACGATTTGCCCTAGCGGCGCAGCCTGACGTTCATTTTTCGCCCAACCTCCTATGGCAAGACCTATGCCAAACAGCATCATCGCACTCAGCGCAACCAAACCAGCCAACAAGAAGTAGCTGCCACGCATGTTCAGATGAAATACGCCCACCCCAACAGCGAACATCGTCCCGATGGAAAGCAAGCCGACAGCGACATTGGATATTACGTTCCCCAAGAAATACTGCCAGACCCGAAGTGTCGTGGTGTGGTAGCGGCGCAACACGCCTTTTTCCTTGAGCTTAGGAAAGACATTGACTGGACCAAATATGCCAGCGCCGAGCAGCGCGAAGCCGAGTAGCCCTGAAAATACGTAGTCGAACTGATCTAGACCTTGTTTTTCGGTCGATTTTGCGGCGACAGTAAAGGGTTTTTCGGTCGGCACAAACTGAGCGTTAATGTCGTCAAACACGCTGGTCAGGATTGAAGCCAGTGTGGTGCCAGCCTGTTCATTGCTCTTGTTGTAGTACACGGTCACTTCGCCGACCGGATATCCTTTGGGGCTGATTTTGCCAAAATTTGCTGGCAACACTATGGTCGCATCTAGCTCGCCGCGGCTCATTTTTTCTTGTGCTTGGTCAAAGTTTTTGACGGTGTCGTCTATTTCGATCACCCCGGCTTTTTCGCCCTCAGCAACAAAACGAGTTACAAGCGGGCTTTTTGAGTCGTTCAGTAACGCAACGTTAAAACTGACGCTACTGCTGTTGCGGCCAAATATACCACCAAAGACAAACAGAAACAGCAGCGGAAAAACGAAAGTGAAAAACAGCGCCAATCGGTCGCGGAACAAGCGTCGTATGTCTATTTTTGCAAAGGTGAGTACTGGCAAAAGTGCTTTTTTCATGTTTTTGCCCCCTGCTTGGCTTGCAGCTCCAGCTTGTTTTCTGACTCATATCCGTTAACTCTCATACTTAGTCTCGCAGCGCCTTTCCAGTTAAATCGATGAAAACGTCTTCTAGGTTTGCTTGCTCGACATGTTGCTGCTTTTTAAAACCCTTTTTCAGCAGCGTTTTTATGAGATTTTTCGGCGTGTCGAGCGCAATAATTGCGCCGTTATCCATAACCGCCACGCGGTCGCAGAGCAGTTCCGCCTCATCCATGTAGTGCGTTGTCATAATGACCGTGACGCCACGGTCGCGTATTTCGCGAATCAAATCCCATAGGTTGCGCCGCGCTTGCGGATCAAGCCCAGTCGTCGGTTCGTCGAGAAAAAAGATTTTTGGGTCATGCACCAGTGCTGCCGCAATGGAAAACCGCTGCCGCTGTCCGCCAGAGAGCTGTTCGACATAGCTTTTTGCCTTATCCTCAAGCTGCAGGTCACGCAAAAACTGCATGGCATCAACCTTTTCCCCGTATGTCGAAGAGAAGAATTCGAGCAATTCGGTCAGCTTGGTCTTCTCTTCGAAAGACGGCGACTGCGGCTGCACGCCTATCAGCGCCTTTACTTTGCTTGGTTCTGCTGCAATGTCGATACCGTCGAGCGTAGCGGTTCCGCCATCGATAGACCGAAGCGTTTCGAGCATTTCCAGCGTCGTTGTTTTGCCCGCGCCATTTGGGCCAAGTATGCCGAAAATCTCGCCTGCTTTCACCTCAAAACTAATGCCGTCCACCACGGCCTTACCACTATATTTTTTCGTCAGATCTTTCGCGACGACAATAGGAGGAGTTTGCTTCATAGTCATAGAATAACATGCGGTAACTGATTTATGAGCTAAAGCACGACCAAAGAAAACACCTGGCATACACCAGATGTTTTCTTGCCATAGATGACTAGCCGCGCTTGATGGTCAGAAAGCCGTTGCGTGGGTTTTCGTTGACCACAAAACCAGCTGGAAGCTCGCAAGCCTCTGGGCGAGCATCTTTACTGAAATAGTAAATAGTCTGCTCTTTGCCGCCGCGAAGCGTGACTTTCTTTGAGTTTAGGTGGTATGTAACACCCTTTGAATTCGTATGCGTATATCCTGCCATAGCGTTCCCTCTCTTAACATTACGTTGGTACCCCTAACATACATCGGTGGCAATCTGTTTGTCAACACTTAAAAACAAATCACAACACCTTACGTTTCAGGGTATTGCGTCTAGAGGAGAGCTGTATTACACTTATGTTTATATATTATATCTAATGTTTAGAAGGTGAAAAATGGATTTTCGACAGTTTGGCTCAAACTCTTCAACTAAGCAAGAAGCGGTATCTGCGCCGGAAAGTAGCGCGCACACTCCCACACCACGGCATACGACAAACAAACAGCGCGCCAACGATACCGTACCTCGTTGGCTTAACATTCTGACAGTTGCCGTTCTCTTTGGTGTGGCGATTTTAATGTTCCTGCTCACCATGCTTTTTATGCGTAAAGACGCTAAGGACGGCGAGTTTGCGTTCGTGAGCGACAAGCAGTATCAGGCGGTCTTTCTGAATAACGGTCAGGTGTATTTCGGCAAAGTAACAGCAATGGGCGATCAGTACATCAAGCTCGCGGGGGTTTACTACCTAACCCAAAACGCGACGACAGGCGCCAATGGCCAGCAACAGACCACCGGCGATTATACGCTCGTGAAACTTGGCTGCCAGCAAATACACTCACCCACCGATCGCATGTTCATAAATCGCAGTCAAGTTACGTTCTGGGAAAATATCGAAAGTGATGGCAGGGTTGCCCGAAGTATTCAAGAATTCCAAGAGAAAAACCCTAACGGACCAAACTGCGACGAACAAACCAGTCAAACCCCAGCTACAAACGCACCGAGCCAAGCAAGCAATAACAGCGCCGACACGCAAAACACGCAAAATGCACCGCAGGCTCCGAGCGAGCGCCGCCAATAGATACGCGCTAATCGCATAACGAAACCGCTTCGCCTACTTTCCCGACTCCTTCGTTTGCATGAATCTGGCATTTTCACTGAGCACCGTACAACCTTACGGCTACCGTGTCAGTTAAATAAGTGGTAGCTACTGTGTTCCGCAAAAGACTTTCGAATGACAGGGGTGCGCTCAGGCGCAACGCGAGCTATGCCGCCAATTTCACGATCTATAAGCTCGTCGACAATCCCAAAAACGGTTTGTTTGGCGATATCAATTGCAAACTTATCGCCAAAGAGTTATTTCAGGTAGCTTTTCATAAACCAGCGATAGAGAGCAGTGATGATAAACAGCACCGCACTCAATACCGTCGCCACAATGCTCCAGCCAGCCAGGTCGGGAGACCACCGAGCCGAGACAAAATCAAACTTATACAACACATCTGGAATGTCACTAAACCGCACGCCGCGAGCTTCCGCGTAGCTTTCTATGCAGTTTATGGTAGCTTGTGCAGTGCTCGTTTGCCCCTCGGCATCACACGCCTGTAGCGCTTGGTTGTACAGCGCGCTGTTGTTTTGACCAAGCGCCGCCTGCCGCTCAGCCTGCAGCCGCTCATAGGTGTACTTGAGCTGTATGGGAGGATGCGCTCCATTTGCGCCGGTTTCAAGACTGGTGTTCATGTGTCCATGCACGTGTTCGCGAAGTGCTCGCAAGGCTTCCTCTACATTGCCGTTATTTTTATCTGCCTCAAACACGGCAGACCGCAGGCGACCCATTTCAATATTGTTTTGTTGCAGCGCCTTAAGACTCAAAAAGCCAAACGCAAGCATCAGAATGAGAAAATACCAGGGGTGTATTTTTCGCAAGTACCGCCAGTAGTGATGCAGCTTTCGCTTGTTCATCTTGCTTATGATAATAAGAGAATCGAGAGACGCCAGTCAAGAGGCGGAAACCGTTTCAGAGATACCGAAGGACGAAAATACACCTCCTACGTAGATCCGCTTGCTACTTGGTGTCTAATACCCGATACTTAAACCCATGCACATATTTTTTTCGGGTATAGGCGGCGCAGGCATAGGACCGCTTGCGCTGGTTGCGAAACAAGCTGGATATAGCGTATCAGGTTCGGACAAGCAAGCTTCACTGTACACTGACTACCTCAACGCACACGGTATTTCGGATATTTCCATCGGGCAAACGAGTGAAGATATCGCCGCCACTCACGCTCGGCTACCCATAGATTGGTATGTGTACTCTTCGGCTGTGGCTATCGAGCAACCCAACGCGCCAGAGTTTCTTTTTTGCAAAGAAAACGGTATTCGCATGAGCAAGCGAGATGAGCTGCTCAATGAAATTGTGTCGCAAAAACATCTTCCGCTCATCGCTGTTGCTGGTACTCACGGAAAAACAACGACTACCGCCATGGCTATTTGGGTATTTCGGCGGCTTGGCATACCTATCGGCTACATTTTGCCCGCCAAAAGCAGTTTTGCCGACATGGGCGCATGTGAACCGCAGGCAAAATTCTTTGTGTACGAGTGCGACGAATTTGACCGCAACTTCTTGCAGTACCACCCCGCCCTAAGTCTTATAACTGGCATAGATTGGGATCATCCCGATGTTTACCCGACGCGTGAAGCGTACTATCAGGCGTTTCGCGATTTTCTCGGCCAATCACAAACGGTTGTCATGTGGGAAAGTGACGTCGAAAGACTCGACGGCAAACCAGGCGAAACAGACATGGTTTTGCCAGACAACGACGAAACTATAAGGTCTATTCGCCTCGCCGGAAACGTAAATCGCCGCGACGCGTGGCTGGTTGCGAACGCGCTGGCAACGCTCACTGAGCAGCCTGTAGAGCAGTTGCTGAATATTTTGGAACAGTTTCCTGGTGTGTCGCGTCGTTTTGAACAACTCGTACCCAACTTGTACACTGACTACGCTCACACGCCCGAAAAAATTCGCGGCGCGCTGCAACTCGGCCGCGAAGTCGCGGGCGAGAACTTGGTCGTGGTGTACGAGGGTCTACACAACACGCGCCAGCACTTCATAAAACATGAGCTGGTAACGCTCTTTAGTGGTATCAAAAAACTCTATGTCGTACCGAGCTACCATGCCCGAGAGGACGAATCGCTCGAGGAAATGACACCAGAGAAACTGATTGCAATCATGGATACTAGCGTACAAACGTACGCCGAAGCGACCGCTCTTGAAGATCACCTCAAACAACGCCTGCAGGCACACTTAGACAGCGGCGATACGGTGTTGTGCCTAAGCGCTGGCGGGGGCGGTAGTCTCGACGAGTGGTTGCGAAAAGAGTTCTGCGAGTAACCCTGCCGCAACTCAATGTGCGGATGGGTAAACTTACCCACTAAGCACTCCTGCCCACTGAACAAGAACAGGCAAAATTCATAAAAGAGCAAAGCGTGAAAGGACAGTCCTTTCACGCTAGTGGTTTGCGAGAGTTTCGTATAAATGCTTCGTGTCAGTGGATTACTTTTATGGACGGCAGGATAAACTGCAGATCATTGTTGAAATCTCGTAGATTACGATCTGGATCTTTGAGAAGTCTATCTATGTAAGCCTCTTTTTCGTTTTTAGGCACAACTAGGTCGACCTCTTGCATAATGATGACCAAGTGCTTGTCGTCTCCGTCGCTAATTTCGTAAAAGTACACGACCTCCTTATCGCCGACATTTATATGACAAACAATGTCTGACTGCCCATCTGCTGGACTATCGAGCTTGAAGGCGGGATCTTTACATAGAGAGTTGTTTTGGTCGCTATACAGCGAACTACTATTTTCCCTTTTTTTGGTTATTGATATACCAAGCGGGTATTTGCCAGAAGGAGCAGTTAAGAACTTGCTCGGAAAGCGTCCTGGTTCGTTGTCTCTCGGTGTTTCTGAAGTAGATTTTATCGTGGACCCTTTGTAATATTTCAGGCTATACCGTGTTCCGTTATCATCCTCATACGTATACGTGGAGAAACGAGCAAGGAACACAAGCACGATGACAGCAATTGCCACGGCTATAAACAGAAACACAGATAGTGTAATAATCGCCCATTTTGGAAGTTTGCGTTTTGTCTCTTGCTGCATGCTCTGGCTGTTGCTAAAGACGGGGCCAGCCGCAACTGGCGCGCCGTTGACTACGCCGGTAGCCTGCTGTGGGTTTGGACTAACGGCGGGATTCTGCACGACGGGCGGTTGGCTGGGCTGTAGCGACTGTGGTTGCGATTGAACCGGCTGTAGCGGCTGCGGTTGCTGAACTTGGGTAAGTGATTGGGGCTGTGCTTGTGCTGGCGATGCTTGTGGTGCTGGCGGCTGAACCGACCCCGCTGGCCGCGGTTGCAGAGATTGCGTAGTATTTTGGGGCTGCGTTGTTACTTCCTGCGGGTTTTGTTCGTTGTTCATAAACTAATCTCGTTTACGCTTATTGCTTAGTATACACCACGCAGAGAGGGCTACCAGCAATAAAAAAACACGCCATAACGCACTTTTGTTCGATGACAGGCTCGTCTGTCCGCCTAGAGCAGCACGATGCCTATAATAGCTAGAATGATCACGAGGGCGATACTCCAGCCAATTGTGCCGCGCACGGTTGTTGGCGGACTTGTCACCGTCTGTAGCAGCGTACGTTGTGCTGGCTGCGAGGCATGTGCCTGCTGTCGCAGCGGCCGTGGTGCAAAAGAAGAGTTGCGTTGCTGAAACGCTGGGGATTGCGGCTGCCGAGGAGCATACGTGCTTTGCGGCTGCGTACCACCACCGACACGCGATTCGCCCCCCTCGCTTAACACAGCAGCCACCAGAGCGACTTCGCCAGTTGCTTCATCAATATGTTTTTTAACCTGTTTGGTTCTTGGCGCGGTCTCTTTGGCGCGCTCCTGGTAGTACTCGTGACCGTATTCAAATGAAGTTTCCTCTGCGGCCTTACCGTGGCTGTCTACCTCTATGTTATGCCAAGCGCTTCGCTCTATGCGATGCCCTTCCGCAAGCTTTGCCTGCTCCTCCTGCTCCATTGCCTGCGCTTTTTCTTCTAGCTTTTGCGTGATGCGCGCTTTTTCTTTAGCTTTCTGTTCGGCGGCCAGTTTCTTTTCTATTTCGCGTTGTATTTCGGCGCGCTGGCGTGTTCTTTCTTCAAGAGATTGCGTACGAGCCGCATGGTTTGCTTCGACTGCTAGACCTGACGCGGCACGGGCGTTAGCGCGATCTTTTTCGGCAGCCATTTCTCGTATTTTCGCTTCGTTTCGCACCTTTGCTGCTTCTTGCAGTCTAGCCGCTTCTTGGAGTTTGGTTTCCTCTCGTATTGCAGCCGATTCTATTTCGCGGGCATGATTCTGTTGTATAGTTTCAATTTTTTTCACCTGCTCCTGGCGTTTTTTTGCAAATTCGCGCGTCATTTTCTTTTCACGGCGCTTATGTCGAATATGTTCTATGCCTCCGCCTACGATCACACCAGCCACAAGACCACGATTGCGACCTCGGCGATAGGCGTACGCCTGTAGGTCTTCGTTTGACCTCGCGCTATTGAGGATGTTTGGAGCTGCCGCGCTTGCAATGGTATTTCCGACCGTGTTCACAGCGGTAGGCGCAGTGTATATGTTTGGCCCAGGAACGGGCTGCGGACGCTGGAAACGGCGCGGCAGAGGAGTACGGCGCGGCGGCGGAACTGGGGTAACGGGAGGTTGCCCGCCTCCACCCGAACCCTGCTGTCCAGTTGGCGTCGCGGTGCTTCCTCCAGCAGCATGGGTCGATGATTGCGAAGATGTTGCTGTAGCTGGTGCTTTGCCTGGATCTTCCTCCTCGGTACTCTCCGCCTCATTTGATTCCGTAGCCGTTTCAGGCGCAGGAGACTCGAGCGGCAGTTCTTGCGATTCCTCCGCAGGCGCTTCTGCGAGCTCTTCTGCAGGCGGTTCTTGGGCAGCCTCAGTGGTCTGCGTAGACAATGGCTCTTGCTGTTCAGATGCGGCTTCTTCTGCTACCGGCTGTTTCTCAGCCATATCGACCGCCCGTTCAATAATTGCGCTATCATGCTCTTCAGGCACACTGTGGAGGTCGATTGTTTCTTCGTTTGCGAGTGCTTCTGCTATCTGTTCTTCGTTCGTCGTCAACTGTTCTTGGTCTGCTGCGGCTACCTCTTCGCTTTGTTTGGGTTTCTTCTCTGGGCTGGCGTCGCTCGACTTAGCCTCGCGCTCTTCTTTGAGTAGTTTATCGAGAAGCGGTATAGATTTTTCGGCTACCTCTTTCCTTTCCCCTTGTTTGCCCGCCGACTTTTCGCCGTCAGGAATTACACCGCCGAGTTCGCGGCCTTTTTTTCTGGCAGTTGTCTTTGAGGTGTCTTTCTCGAGATCAGAGTCATCGTCTGATGATTCGGGTGAAAGAGAACTGAAGCGCTCTGACATAATTGTCTGCTATTTTACCAGATTTGTTTTATTTTTCAAAATGCCGTTCGCCGTAGCTTTCGCCGTTCTCAATAGTTTCTATCATCTGCCGCACACTCGGAATGGTATTTTCGGGAAGTTCAGCTGGAGCAAACCAAGCAATGGCATCATGCATATGCGGCTCAGCGTTTCGCGGTTCGCCCTGCCATTTTTCGGCTCGAAAGATTACGTTGCACCACTCATTGTCGGGGTCATCGTCGCTTTGCAGCCAAAATGCCAGCATATATTTTGCATCTTGCGGCTGCACAATAACGTCTACTTCCTCTTTCGCTTCGCGAATAGCAGCCCGTAAAAAGCCTTCTCCTTTTTCGACTTTGCCCGATGGCAAGCCGTAGTAGCCGTCCATCCATTTTGTGTGGCTACGACGCACAAACAAATATTTGCCGTCTCGTTCAATCAGCATAAAAGCTGCGCAGTATGGCTGCGTTATCGTTTCTCGTTCATTCATGCAAAATCTTTCCCGTTTCGTCTAGCTTCACCGCGCCGCGGCGCACAACCTCTACGCCATCATCATGCACACGAATAATAGTTGATGGCAAGCGGCTACCCAAAGAACCAGCGTCAACGTAGAGATCTACGGCGGTACCAAAGCGCGTTTTTGCTTCGGCAGCCGTCTGGCAGACCGGTTCTCCCGGCAGATTAGCGCTTGTCGTCATAAGCGGACCCGATATCTTCAGCAAACCCCTCAGGAGCGGATCGTCAGGAATACGAACGGCGAGCGATTGTTTGCCCTGGTGCAAGTATGCTAACCGGTCATCGCAAGGCATAATGACGCTGATTGGGTTTGGCCAGTAGTACGCAGCAGTTTGAAGATAACGGGCACGAATTCCAAGATCTATCAGCTGTTGTACGCTCGCCGCAAGAACGGTTCCGGGCTTTGCTTCGCGTTCTTTTAGCTTGAATAGACGCTGTACAGCTGCGCTGTCGCTTGCGGCGCAGACCAAGCCATACACTGTGTCGGTCGGCAACACAGCAATAGCTCCATTTTTTAACAAATGAGCGATGTTCGGATCATCAAGACGCTGAAATAATTGCACGTTCACTATCCCTTACGATATGCCATATACGCCACGACGGCGAGCACAAGAAAGACAAAAACTGCCCCTATGACAGCTCCTAGCGGTACAGTGCGCGGCTGCTTAAGCTTAGCAACACTTTCACCTGAAGGTTTTTCCTCTGTCTTCGACGGTTTCGCGTTTGGGGTTGTTGTGGTTTTCTGGGATTTTGTAGACTGCGCGGTTGGATTTGACTCCTTCGCAGGAATCGCCGCTTGACGAGACGAAACATCCTTCGAAGACATTTCGATCGGCTTTGGTGCCGCAGGTCGAGCGGCGGGCGGCGCCACGACATCGACCGCTCTTTTGACCGCTGGCGCGGACGCAGCGTTTTGCGGCGAGGCAGCTGGCGCAGATGCTGCAGATGATTCGTTGCCCTTGCTATCCATAACTAATATTGTAGCAGCTCACCCCCGAAACAAACATGCTTATGCTTTGTGTCAGAACGTCAGCAAAAATTAGAGCGTGTACTGCGGCGGTTTATAACGAATGAGGCCTTCGGTTAAAAGCTCTTCTAGGACTATTTCGCAGCGATCGTCTGCAATCATCCGCCGTAGTTCGGCTAACGTCATCGGTTTTTCTGACAGAAGTCGAATGACGGTACCGCGAATTTGGCGCTTTGAGCCGTGAAATTTTGATTGCTTGGTGTAATGTTTACTTTGTGCGATGTTGCGAATACGAGATTTCAGATGTGTCCCGTAGTCCATTAGCGCCCAGTAAAACTCTCGCGGATGTTCGTGGTCGAGCGTCTGGGTAAGCGCTGCTCGCACAAAATCATCAGAAACAATTTCACCCGCCTGAGCAAAATGATGAATATAAACGGTGCGGATATTTGTTTCCACGAAGACGGCCGGCTTGTTGTAAGCATACGCCATAATTGCACCCGCTGTGTTTGCTCCCACACCAGGTAGTTTCATAAGCCCAGCGGTAGACACAGGAAACTCGCCAGCGGTGCTGATTGCTTTTGCTGCGTGCCACAGAAACTTTGCGCGGCGGTTATAACCCAAGCCTTGCCATACGCAAAGTACATCACCCAGGGGCGCCGCTGCCAAACACTCGACGCTCGGAAAGTGCTGCAAAAACGCTGCGTATTTTGGGACAACCCTCGCAACCTGTGTTTGCTGTAGCATCAGCTCGCTGACAAGGATTTTATACGGGTCAAATGAGCCATCAGGCTCGGCAACACGCCACGGCAAATCATGGCGGCCGTATGCTTGGTAGTAGCTCCAGAGTGTTTTTAAAAACGTGATTTGCTGTTCTTTGGTGTCATGCACGAAACCATCATACCACTGGGGGGAGATCGCTGGGACGAAACCGCTCTGCACTACAGGGTCAGACAAATCATATTGGTATGTTTTTAGCGCATTTCTGTCTGACTGACATCAGCGATTTTTCGCGCTTCGCCACCGTGCACGCTTATAACGTAGTCGGCTGTTTCGCTCGGGCCAACCACTCGATACACAATAGCTTCCTTGCCAAGCCAATAGGCTGGAAATTGCATGTTTTTTTGTGTTGCGAGTTCGGTGTCTTTGCCGTCATCGAGATTGCGCAGGAGCAGCACACCATTGTTATCGCGAATATCGACCCATGCACTCGTTTTTCCGTCTGGATCATCAAAAAAGTAGCGGTGTCCATATATAGTCGGCGGCGTCGATGCTACGGGCGCAGATGTTCCGAGCGTGTATTCAAACCACGTGGTTGATGTTTGCATTTTGAATTTTGTATAGTCGATTCGCTGCAGGCGCCACGCGTTCTCTGTGAATAGCACTTTTTTTGCACCCGTTTCGACATGTACGCGGCCAAAAGCTCCTACAGCGCCAGGACCAGCTGTAAAATCGGCATAATACAAGGTGTCGCCGACAAGATGTATATCGGCGAGCTGATTAGCGCTGGCTAGCTGGAACCGTTTGTTTGCCGCAAAGTCGTACGCGATAATTTTCTGGCGGTTCGGGTTGGCAGCACTGGTGCCAGCAACTGTTTGGCGGTAAAGTAGCCTGTCGCCATACCAACCTAGTAGCATCATTTCTTCGGCGTAGCCAATATTTGTCAATTTACCCGATTCGGTATCTACAACATACAAGCCAAATAGCAGGTAACCGTCTTTGTTTCGTTTCTCGTCGCGCGAAGCCATAACGGCCACTTTGCTCCCGTCGGGCTTCGGCGAGACCATTATATTTGGCTTTTCTCGACCAGTACCCGTAAGCAGAACGCTTCGATCCTTTCCGTCAATATAGACTTTGTATACGTCGTATGTTCCGCTCGCTTTGTTGACGAATATAGCTGGTGCTGACGGCACAAGCTTGCGCTGCACGAGTCCTTGCAAGGCTTCGCTTAGCTCGACCTCTTCCGTGCGTAAACCTTCTTTCGTCAGCTTCACGCTTTCTGTGCTGCCCGGCGCTATCGTTATCACTGCTTTGCCGTCTTTGTTTGATTTCGCCGTTGCCTCGCCGCTCGTAAGCGACACGTCGGCAACTGGTTTACCAGAAAGATAGTCGGTAAACTGGAAGGTCAGTTTCTGACCAGTAGGCTTGAGCGTTACTTCACCAACATCGACGATGCGCATGCCAAAATCTATCTCTTTTTTGACCGAAGCAAACGCAAGCTTACTAACCTTCATTTCATGCGCACCGAGATGAATGCCAGAAAGGCGCAGTTTGCCGTCTTCGCCCGTTTTGCCCGAAACGCCGTCAACCGAAACCGTAGCTTTCTGGAGCGGTAAGTTGGTTGCGCCATCGAGAACCGTTACCATAACACTTGAGCGCACACCGACAGCATTCATCACGAAGTTTCGCACCGGTTTTATGAATATAACTAGCAAAGCGAGTAATACGCCGAACGCTATCGTGCCATAGCGGCTCCATTTGTTATCCCACCAAAAATACCAAGCGTTTTTGAGACGCTCAAAAATAGACGGCTTCATAACAGTCGCTTTTTTGTTTGGAATAGCCAGAGCGTCTTGCAAAGCAGCGTCAGCGTCGCTATGCAAAATATCATCTACGGCAGCCTCTGTCGCTTTTTCGTCCTCTTCAGCAGTGGGCTTGAAGTCTTTTGGCGGCTGTTCCATATCGAGATCTTTTTCGTAGGGTTCGTCCTGCGCTTGGGCGTCTTTTCTGGCTATATTACTGAGATCTTCTTCGGAAAAGGGCCGTTTGGCCGTTTCCGCCGAGGCCGGAGAGTCAGTCGTTTCGAGTTCTTTCGCACTCGTCTGAGCAGCAGCGCCTGATGACACCTCTGGCGCGGAGGGGAGGACTGATTCTGGGGCGCGTGCAGCGTCCGACCTAGCGTCTGTCTGTGGCGGTACGTCATCGTTTGCGTGCTGCATGGGATCCATGGTTTTCTCTACATGGCGCTCCGCTTTCATTTGCTCGGAACATTCCTGCTCGTTTGCGTTAGTTTCGTTTGCCATATTGCTTACCCTTCAACAATATTGTAGCAGAAATGAAAAGCCCTACAGTGAGCCCGCCAAACCTTGCGAAAGCTTACCGTCAATCAGAAAAGGGCGAAAATGAGCCTACTTTTTGAATTGACCGCTTAATTAACCCTATTTGGAAACTTACCATCCGCGGCATTAACCATATTCTCAACCCATTTGGTCATCAAGTTGTTCATCGAACCATCGGTTGCCCAGGCATATGCAGGTGCAGCCCAAACATTGCCTTTATGTTTGTCGAAGCTTGACGGACCTGTTTCGTAAGCAAACCCATATAGCCGGCCGTCTCTGACCATGTCGAGCACCAACTGCTCGCTAAATAGCTCGTGCACCACGCTAATCAGCATGGCCGTAGGCTTCATTGAACACAGCAACTCATCGCTGATGATACTTTTCGTTTCATCGTTGATAGCCATCGTCGGAAAAATTACATCTGACTGCCCAAACAATTCGGGCAATTCTTTATACGCGTATTCGGCGTCCCGCGCAGACCGCGACCAATATGTTACATTCATACCCAATGCCGCACAGCGCTGGGCTATGGCGCTACCGATATGCCCTAGGCCGACCAAACCAACCGTTTTGCCGTGTAGCTCTACGCCCCGATATTTCATAAAGTCTTTGTCATAGTCCAGCAAAAAACCGTCCTTGATCAGTCTGGGAGTTTGGCGGGCCACATTGAACATCATCATAACAGCCCACTCAGCAACCGCCTGCGTCGAAAAATCACCAACGTTACAGACGGGTATGTGAGCTTCGTCGGCGTATGAAGTATCAATCCACGAGAACGAAGTTGCGGCGCCTAAAATCGCTTTTAGATTCGGGATGTCCCTGTAGTCATTCGCCTCTAGCTTCCAGCCCACATAATCCGGGTTGACACAGAGTATCCGCGGCTCACCCCCCGCAAACAGCTCGGCGCATTCGGACAGCGGCGCCACCTTTTCAACAACGTGCAGTTTTACGCCTGCTGCCGCTAATTGAGCCTTGTGCGTAGACAGCACTAAATCATCCCACTGCGGGTCAAATATAAATCCATGCATACAGCCTCCTTTCTACGCTATTACGCCCCATAGCGATTGGCGCGACAATAGAATTATTGCACGATACTCGAAAAAATGTTAGGTTGTTCAACAATATGAACAACATCGATGACCTACAATCAAAACTTGTCCAGCTCGGTCTCCGCCTCGACGAGGCAAAAATCTACCTCGCACTTCTCGAAAAACCGGCAACACATCTTGAGCTCGCCCGTCAAACGGGAGTCAACCGTACAAGTATTTATCGTATCGCTGACGAGCTGAAGAAGCGCGGTCTCATAGCTATGACCACCCGAGATAACGGCAAGCGATTGTCTGCCAGCCCGCCAGAACATCTAGAGATAGAACTGGTCAACAAAACCCAAAAAGTTGCTGCTCAAAAACGCGCCTACAACGACTCGATCGCCTATTTGCGAGACATATATACTGGTAAAAGCCAGCAAAACGCCAATTCGTTTGCTGTCAAAACGTACAATGGGATCGACGGCATAAAACAGATGCTGTGGAATGAGTTAAAAACAAAAAGTAAAACTATACTGCTCATTGGATCGGCGAATATTGACGAACTAGTAGACGATGCCGCCTGGGCAGAACGACACCGCGAACGAACCGTAGAGGCTGGCCATTCACTGCGCGAATTGCGCACACCAGAAAACAGCAGCCGTGCCTTCACGCAAAACCAGCATTTTATGAAAATATACCAGGAGCGGACTATCAACGATTCCCTGCTACCCATCTCTGGCCAGATCACTATTTACGACCAGACTGTCGCTATCTACAACTGGCAAAACAACGTTCGTGTCGGAGTCGAAATCGTTAGCGCATCGTTTGCCGAGACGTTGCGTTCCGTGTTTAACCACTACTGGGACTTAGCGTCGGCCGAGACTGAGCAGCATTGATCACCGTGTACTGACAGCACGAGTTCACAAACTTTGCGGAAACTGCCCAACCGAGGACGGTGGCGAGAAAAATCCTGTTGTATTCCTACTGATACGTTGCGGATAGCGGCGCGTTTTGTACACGTCGCCAACATATCAACTGTTATACTGGAATCATAATGCCTGAGGTTTTGACATTACCGGGGCTGGTTGACGTGCACGTGCATTTGCGTGAGCCCGGACAAACAGACAAAGAGGACTTTACGAGCGGCACACGTGCGGCGCTGGCAGGTGGCTTTACGACACTGTGCGACATGCCCAACAACGCCGAACCCATCACAACGCCAGAACGACTAAAGGCAAAGGTTGCTCTCGCCAAAACAAAAACCGCCTGCGATATAGGCTTTCACTACGGATCGCTCGGTGATAACCTCGAAACATTCAACGAAGCCGCCAAATACTCGGTAGGACTCAAGGTATACCTCAACAACACAACGGGCGGCTATACACTTGACCCCGCCCGTCTCAAAGAGATTTATGCCGCGTGGCCGCGCGAGCAAGTGGTTTTGCTCCATACCGAGGAGGATACTATCGATATCGCCATCGAATCACTGGAGGGCCTCGACCGCCCAGTGCATGTTTGCCACATGCCAAGCCGCGAGATGTTACAAAAAATCATCGCCGCAAAGCAAAAGGGCATACCAGTAACCTGCGGTGTTACGCCGCACCACATGTTTTTGACCGAAAACGACAGAAATCGACTCGGCGTATACGGTATGATGAAGCCCCCGCTCAAAACACAAGCAGACCAAGACTTCTTATGGGAACATCTCGATGACATAGATATTTTTGAGAGCGACCATGCACCACACACACGCGCAGACAAAAAAGCTGGCGCATTTGGCGTACCGAACCTCGACACTACGTTGCCGTTGCTCCTGAAGGCACGCGCCGAGGGAAAGGTTACGCTGAGTCAAATAGTCGAAAAATGCTACGCCAAGCCAAACGAACTTTTTGGTCTGAAGGGCGACGACACGACATATGTCGAAGTGACGATGAAACCGTATGTTATACGAAATGCCGACCTACAAACCAAATGCGGCTGGTCGCCATTCGATGGCGTCGAAGTCCCTGGACGCGTCAGTAAGGTTGTCCTGCGTGGCCAGACCGTTTACGAAAACGGCCAGTTTCCTACCGAGCCAGCGGGTACAATTCTCGCCCCCTTCTCTTAAGACGCCGTACGGCACAAAACAGGTGCGGCCACAGACTGGCTTTGTAGACTTCCCGTGAGAGCGAGTGTTATTTGACGAAGCGAAGTACGCAACCAAGACTGCACAGCAGTACATCACCTCTGGCTAAAAAGATGGCTCAGCAGTGCCATTCGCGCATACACGCCATTGTGCGATTGCCGAAAATACGCTGCTCGCGGATCAGCATCGACGCCAGGCGTTATTTCTACTACGCGCGGTAGCGGGTGCATTACGACAGATTTATCTTTCATGTTCGCCACGACACTTTCATCGATAACGAAACTGTCCTCCACGCTCGGGTCTTCCAGCCGTTCTTTTTGCAGACGCGTCCAGTAGACTACATCCGCCTGCCTGGCTGCTTCGTTGACATCTTCTGTTTCGCTGAAAGCGATACCTTTTTCTTGCAAGAGCGCCTTAATGTCTTCACCGATCTGCAGTTGCGGTACGGATACAAACGTAAAGCTCGTACCTTTGTACTGCGCCATGACCTGTGCCAGCGAACGCACTGTACGCCCATGTGCCAGATCACCACCCATCACAATGTTTAGCCCTTCTAGCGTCCCCATTTCCCGCCAGATAGTGTACACATCCAACAAAGCCTGTGTTGGGTGTTCGCCCGTACCGTCTCCAGCGTTAATGACAGGCACCGGACTGGCTGCTTGCGCGCGGTCAAGAATGCCCGTTTCTTTGTGTCGAATAACGATGACGTCTGCATAACCGGCTACGACACGCACCGTGTCTTCTATGGTTTCTCCTTTTATGGCAGAAGAAAACTCCATGGCGTTTTCAGTGCTTACTACGCCCGCCCCCAGGCGCTGTGCAGCAGACTCGTGACTCAGGCGCGTTCGCGTCGATGGTTCGTAAAACAATGTCGCGACCACTTTGTCCGGATACAATTCACGTAACTGTTTGCGACCGTCAGCTGATTCAAGCAGTTGCCGATACTGCTCAGCGCTCTGTATGAGTTCGCTCAAAATTTCCGGCGTAAGCTGCTTCGCCGCCACTAAATGCTGCATAGACCCTCCTTTTTCGTACTCTATTGTACTACAGAGTTATGCAACCTGAGATTGAAGCGCGCGAGCTGCGCTTAAATCTCGCACAACGCACGCTCGTTGTTCTTCGTCCGAAGTATGTGCAATCCCTTGCGTATAGCCCGCCTTGAAAAATCGTTGTTGACTGCTTTGTGTCCGACAAAATGCATAGAGGGTCTGTAGCGAGAAGTCTTCCGGTACATTATTTTCAAAGGACCGTATTACCGCCACCGCAAGACCTTCGCGCCTATGCGCAGGGTGCACCCAGAGCGAGCCGAGCTGTAATGCGCTGTCAAGCGATATGTTTCTTTCACCCTCATCGAGTGTGATACTCTGAATCGGAAATTCCTCTGGTCGCTTGAGCCGCCCAAAAGCCGCCAACTGATTACCCAGCGTATACACCACGCTAAGAGGGCTCGCTAGAAGCGTGCGCATATCTACATCCCGCATTTTTGACTCTGCCGCTATTGCATTTGTAAGCTGCTCGGCAATACTGTGCGGCGGTGGATTTTCTGGCGAATAAAACTTATGGGTAATAGTTTCGATCATAGTTTTTCCGTTTGTTAGACTAAAAAGTCTTCGTCATCGCACGAGGGCGTATGCTTTTGGGATTATTACAAATGCATGCCGCTAAGAGCGCGGGCGGAGCACAAAGCTACTGGCATACATACATCATAAGAGTGTACTATATGCCATTGTTTGTAAATTTGCAAAAATCAAATATTTCTTGTCGTATGTGATGATAGGCTCTCCTTGCCTGTGGCTACATAAACAGCTACAGGCCAACTGCAGGCGCGTTTGCTTTCTGCTGCATTTTTATTTAATAAAATTATTAGCCTAGAATGTTCGTCAGCCCAAGTTCTTTGAGCTGTGTGTCGTCTACGGCAGAGGGTGATTGCATCATGACGTCTTGGCCAGAACCGTTCTTTGGAAATGCAACGATTTCGCGGATGTTTGATTCGCCCATCAGCTCCATAAACATACGATCGACACCATACGCGAGACCGGCGTGCGGCGGCGCGCCGTATTTGAAAGCATTGATCATGGCGCCGAATTTTTCCTCGACATATTCCTGGCTGAAGCCGAGCTTGGCAAACACAGCGTGCAGCACGTCTGGGTTGTGGTTGCGCACCCCGCCAGAGCAGATTTCATAGCCGTTCATGACCATGTCGTATTGGTCGGCCAGCAGCGCTAGTTTTTGCTCGTCGGTCTCGGCTGCCTGGACGGCCTCGAGGCCGCCTTTTGGCATACTAAATGGGTTGTGGCCAAAATCGACTTTGCCGGTCGATTCGTTGATTTCGTAGAATGGAAAATCGACGATCCAGCATAATGCGATTTTGTCTGGTTTTTTCAGCTCGAAATGGTCGGCAAAGGCAGCGCGCAGCTTGCCAAGCACAGGATTAACAACCGAGCGCTTGTCGGTACCAAAGAAAACAGCATCGCCGTCACTGGCACCCAGGCGCTGTTTTAGCGCAGCAAGCTCCGCTTCGCTCAAAAACTTGACGATCGGGCTTTTAGCCTCGCCATCCTCGTAGGTGATATAGGCCAAGCCGCCGGCGCCCTCGTTTTTGGCGATTTCGGTGAAGTGGTCGATTTGTTTGCGGCTCAGGCGAGCGCCGCCTTTGACACAGACTGCTTTGATACATTCGGCTTGTTTGAAGACACCAAATTCGGTGTTCTCGAATATATCGGTCAGCTCGACCAGCTCCATACCATAGCGCAGGTCAGGCTTGTCTGAGCCGTATTTTTCCATCGCCTCCGAGTACGGAATGCGCGGGATGTCTTCGCCAAATGTCAGTTTTTTGCCGGCAAACTCGGTCGCCAGCCGCTTGATCAGCGGGTCAAACGTAGTGCGCACTTCCTCGCCGTCTTCGACAAAACTCATCTCGGCGTCCAGCTGGTAGAATTCGCCGTACAGGCGATCGGCCCGCGGGTCTTCGTCGCGGAAACAGGCTGCCAGCTGGTAATAGCGCGGCACGCCGCCGACCATCAGCAATTGCTTGAACTGCTGCGGCGCTTGCGGCAGCGCGTAGAACTTACCCGGATGCATACGCGAAGGAATGAGAAAATCACGCGCACCTTCGGGGCTGCTATTGGCCAGCATGGGCGTTGTGACCTCGATGAAATCGCGCGATTCTACGTAATCGCGAATGAGCTTGTAGTACTCGGCTCGTTTCCTCAGCATGCGCTGCATTTTGGCGCGGCGCAGATCGAGAAAGCGGTAGCGCAGACGAAGTTCTTCGTTTGCTTGAGCTTCAGCAAAAGGCTGAATAGGCAGAGTTTCGGCTCGGTTCAAAATACGCAGTTCGGTAACTTTCACTTCTATATTACCTGTCGCGAGATTGGGGTTGCGCAGACTTTCTTCTCGTTCCAGTACAGTGCCGGTGACCGTGATAACAAACTCGTCACGTAGCTCTTCGGCGATCGAAAAAGCCTCGGCCGCTTCGGGGTTGATGACGAGCTGCAGCAGCCCAGTATGGTCGCGTAGGTCTACGAAAATCAGTCCGCCATGGTCGCGGCGCGACTGCACCCATCCCATAACAGTAAGTGTTTGACCGATCTGATTGATAGTTTCAGTAGCAAGAGTTCTCATGTGTATTATTCCTTTAGTGCTTAGTGTTTCGGCTACAGCGGGTCGCTATCACGCGCAGCCTCGACCAGGCTGCCCGCCGACCCGTTGATTATCGTTTACGCGAAAGCACCAATTCATTTTCTCATTCTACCACCCTCCCTGTTCAATCCCTCATTTTCATAACAAATGTGTCGCGATTGCGATGTTTTTGTTATAATTTGGGCATGAAGGTTCGGCCTATTGATTACCGCTTGGATTACCGCAGCAAAAAACATCCGGCACTTATCTTTGTTTTGCGCGGACTTTTGCCCTACACCATGGAAAACGTTTTACTCAGTTTTAAGCCAGGGCTGTTCTTTGCGGAGCTCGAGAAAGTGTCTGGATACAAACGCTCAACATTAAGCGCGACCTACTACCGTGCCAAACAGCAAGGTCTCATCGAGCAAGATATTGTCCCGACCCTAACCGAAAAAGGTCTGCAAAAAGTCAGACCCTACACGGCAAAAAAACTTGGAGATCACGCACGGCTCATTGTGTTTTTTGACATTCCCCAAGACAGAGCCTATGTCCGCGAAAATTTGCGGCGGCTTTTAAAAAATTTGGGCTTTGAAATGATACAGCGCAGCGTATGGGTAAGCGATATGGACTACCGCAGCGTACTCTTGCAGGCAATAGAAAAGTTCCAACTCCAAGACTGCGTCGAAGTACACGAAAGCCTTCGTCTTTTCCCGAAGTAGCAGCAGCGGGCGCAAAGAGATACGCTCAGAGGTAAGAACAGATAAGAACTAGTTAGTCGCGGGTCATAGGGGCGTGCGATGCCGCGCGGGCGGCATGTTCTTTTTTGGCAGCCGCGGCAGCAACAGCACGGAGGTCGTCGTAGCGGTCAAATTCATCGACGATAAGCTTGCCAATAACCTGTTCCAACACATCTTCTATTGTGATGATGCCGACGTATTCTTCAAAACTATTCACGACAATAAAGAGATGTTGTTTGGTTTTTAAGAACGCTTGTAGCGTCTGGTATAAACTAAAATCTTCGTGAACATATGTAATTTTTTTGCGCATGACGCCTTTCACTTGGCCAGATCGTTCCGTCGAAACAAGATCATGCAAATACAGCACGCCGACAATAGTATCCTTTCGTACTTCGTACACGGGAAAACGGCTATGGCCGCTGCCGTGCAGCTCGCCCATAAGTACTGGTCCAACCAATTCGTCTACAGAAACCGACTTTACTACTCGCTTCGGTATGAGCGCGTCGGCAACTGTTTTATCACCAAAACTCAGCGCGTTGGTGAGTAAATCTATTTCGCCGCTAGGGATGCGGTTGTCTGGCTGCGTCTTTTGGGCGTGCAGCAGTTCAACCAGATCTTCTTTTTCGTACAGTCCGCTGTGAAAATGGAGCGGCAGCAGTCGCCTGAATGCTTTACTGAGACCGTCAAAAATGGGGTGAAGCCGTTCAAGTAACCATGCCAATACTGGCGAGATTTTGGCGGCAAGCCAAAGGGAGGTTTTACTTGCGCCGCCTTTTGTTTCTACGAAAAGCACCCCAGCGACTCCTACCACCAATAGCACCGGAACCGCCAACCACATCCCAAGCGCTCGCTCAAGCAGCGCAACTGCGAGGTATACAAATAACACCATAAATCCGCCCAGCAGCAGCCTGACGCTCAGACCATACGAAACAGAACGATATAACAGCACAGCGACTTCGTCGCCTCGGCGAGCCCGACGCTTTAGCTCACGGGGCGACACATGACCAAAAGCATGAAATAACACAGCAGTGATAATGGCGGCGCTGGCACAGAGGAGTCCGAGAAGAAATTGTGTCACCTACACAGTATACCGCACTTCGCTCTAGGTCACATACCCTGTACCATTTCACTAGAAATGCAAGTTTGCTATCACGCTATAGTGAGGTGCGAGCGAAAACGGCTGACATAGATTGAATTTTGTAGTACCATACGGGTACTATTCAGGTACTACTCTGGAGGATTGATCATGGATAAACGGTTTTTGGCTATTTTGGGAGTGATTTTGTTAGCGTTTGGCGGCATTGTGATGGCAAATCATAAGTCGGCTGATACGTCCGGCAACACCAAGGGCGATACCCCCGCGCAAACAACGAATCATCTCGCTGGTAAGCTCGACAGCGACGTCGTTCTCGTTGAGTACGGTGATTACCAATGTCCTGCATGTAAGTCCTTCTACCCCGTCACAAAACAGGTCAAAGAAAAATATGCAGACCGCGTCCGATACCAATTCCGCAACCTGCCGCTTGTTTCACTGCATCCTAACGCCTTTGCTGGAGCACGTGCAGCAGAAGCGGCTGCCCTCCAGGATAAATTCTGGGAAATGCACGATCTTTTGTACGAAAACCAAGACCCGCGCGGTGCGAGCGGCTGGGTTGCGAGCAAAGACCCACTCAGTGATTATTTTGTGGGTTTTGCCAAGCAGCTAGGGCTCGACACGGCAAAGTTTAGGACAGATTTTGCTAGCGGCATCGTCAACAAACGCATCAATGCCGACTTTGACTCTTTCAAGGAAACAGGCGAGCAGATGTCTACGCCAACTTTCTTCATCAACGGCAAACGCGTTGATGGCGTCCGGCTTGCTGGCAGCGACGGCAGACCGTCTGTCGAAAGTTTCAGTCGAGTTCTCGACGAAGCCCTCGCAAATGCAAAATCAGAATAAAAGGCAGCGACGTTTCACCGTCGCAACACACCATGGTTACTGCGTGAGCCACGAACGTTGCATTCCGCCTGATACACTATCTCCAAGCAGAAAAGAATGTTGATTGCGACTCGCTAGGTACGCCGCCGAACAACAATCAACGAATGTAAGCAAACTATTTGGCGTCGATTAAGCTTAGTAGTGGATGTACTGCTGCCAGCCGGGCCGCTTGACTCGCACCCGCACCAGCGATGGCATATCGTACGCTAACTTTACAGGTATGGACATAATAACCTCCTGGTAGCCTACGTGCCTCGCACTCACAGCAAACTACGCTGTCTGTTTTTGTATGTTTTGTAAATAATATTTTTGTATCTATTTGCACCTCGCCATGCAAAAGAACATGCCTTGATTGTATCAAGACGTTTGTGCTTTAGTCAAGGTCAATCGACTCTGGGTCAGTCGCGAGTGAGCTGCTGCCGCCTGGTCGTTAGTATCTTTTCTGCGTACCTCAAATGTATAGCCATTCTTGCTGCGCATATGCTTTGACGCTTGCCAAAAGTCCCCGTACAGTGCGTTTTTCTCGCAGCGCTTTTCGGACCTGACTAGAGCTGACTTTTGGCGCGTAGCTTTGTACTATCCTGGCCGCTCGCGGCGCAACCGGCAAACCCATCACACTCCGCAAAACCGTTTCTTTTGTTTCATTATGGCGCTGTGCTATGCACAACTCTGTTTTCGGTAGCAGCGTTTTGACATGCGCCCACTGTGCCATGTGCGCCACAACGTCTGAACCGCACAAGAAAACCAACGTAGCGCCTGGGAACTGCCGCATTAGCCGGGGCAAAGTGTGCGCCACGGAAAACCGCTTGTCTTCGAGCTCTAGCACATGAAGCTGCGCGTGCGGTCGCACCGCCCGTCGAATCATCGTTGTCCTGTGTGCAAAATGCGTTACTCGACGTTTACCGCGAGGGATTCGTTCTGGCGCAAAATATACGCCGTCTAGCTGTGCTTTTTCGATAGCCTGCAAGGCAAACGAGATATGTCCGCTATGTACCGGATCAAAAGTGCCGCTATATATGCCTATGCGCTGCGTACGCTTTGCCATACTTTTATCTTACACTGCTACGCAGCGAGTGTTAAATCACTGCGCCGAAGTTTTTTGGGGTTCTGAGCGGGTTGCTGCGGGATCTTTGCGTCTTTTGAGACAAGCTTCTTCAGCGCTTCTATTAGCAGCTCAGACCCAGAAACAGACTTTTTCTGGCCCTCCTGAGAGGCAGCTTGCGCTAACTCTGTTCCGCTGCAGCCAACGCTTCCCGGCTTGCATGGTTGATGTTTGCATGCGGTCAGCAACTCCCCCCGCCTGCGTGTATTTTTATGCCCCTCGGTACAGTAAAAGGTGAGAGGGCCGTATTCATCTGAGTCGTCGCTTGGGTCTTTTTCTTCTCGCTCTCGCTCAATTTGCTCAACAGTTTTGAGTGTGCCGTCGTCGTTGTACGGCGAGTTCTCGTTACTGATCGACGCGCCGCTCGCGCATGAACCTGAACGAGCATTTTTACGCGCACTGTTCATAGCACTTTGTACCTGCTGCATGTTCCCTCTTTCATAATGAAAACGTGCTTCGGCAAGATCCATGGCCGCTTTTGCGCCAAACACCCGCGCATCAATAGAATGATCGATAAGCGCCCTGTCTAACATGTGCTTTTCGGCTATTTTGCTCAGCGCATTTGTTGCCTCAAGCGGAGTTTTCAGAACAGGCGAAAGCGACATCAGTTCAGCAACAACACGCTCCGCAGTAGGCTCAAGCGCCCTTTCTCGAGCACGGCACACTTCTAGGTATGCGGCATAATCTTGCCGAGGCTTGAGCTGGCCAAAGAATGTGCCGCCAGCCATATCATCCCAGAGTTTTACTAAGTCAACGATGCCATTTGGCATTGCGCTTTTCGGTATCAGCAACACGTGGCCGATCATTTCTGCATCGCTCAATCCGCTCCATTCTGCGCCAAAATGCGCAGCAAACTGAACAGCGACTTCGTAGTCGTGACGAGGCGCATCGCTCGCTTCCACCCCCGCAACGAAAGCCGATTCAGTCGTAATCGCGCCCTGTTCTTCGGTCGTCGCCTGAAGGGAAAGCGACTTTGACTCGGGGAAGAAACCAGCTCGCCTGAGAGTTTCATCGTCCGCCTCGGGACACAACGACACGACTACAGCGTAATTTTCCTCAAGCAACCCTGCGCGCCGCAGGCTATCGATATAGTACATATTTGTCACCTCAGCTATCGTGCGTTCGCGCAGGAGCGGATTTGCGTTTGCATATTTCAGCGTGTTGAACTGAACTTGTTCGCTCGTTTGGCCGTGTTGTGCAATCTGTTCGTCATCGACAGCCTGATATATCTTTGTGACATGACCCGCCTTGAACGTGCGCTCGACGATGTCTGTTTGAACATTTGCTTTGACCAGGGCTTCGTTACCTTCCTGTATTGCCTTGAGGAGCGTCGTTTCTGGCTCAGCCTGAGTCGTCACCTCCTGGCCCTGAAGAGCAAGTCCGCCAACCGCACGAGCAAGCGCTTCGGCTTTCTCCGCTGCTTCGCGCCGGATAACCGAAAGAAGGGGCGTCAGATCGTTCGGACAACGCCCCTCAGCATCCCGCCATGTCGCGCCTAACTCTGCTCGTGTAGCCTGTTCGTCGTGTTTTTCGACTATCGCAGCCATAAAAAATACCCTCGGACTTCCGAAGGCAAAGAATAGCCAAACCATTGGCTCGCTTCTGCTCGGAAGACTTTACGTCGTATCTGGCTTATGCGAAAGACTCCATCTCGCGCACTTACAGTTGCGGCACAGCCGAGGATTTACACCCCGTTCCGACATTGTTTATTAAAACGGTTACTTTTAGAGTCTAGCACGAGCATCACTACGCTAGATATAGTAATTTTTACTTAAAGCGAACACTAGAGAGTATTTCGTAGAGCGTTGAATAGTCTGGGCCTATACTGTTGTCAACATAGACAATAAACAGCTTGTGCGTTCCCTGGGTTGGTGTTGCGACCTGCAAGAAATTGGGACCGTCTTTCGACACCGTGCCAACAACCGCCCGCGAAGTATTTGCGGCATCGCATAAAAAGTCTATGCCCTGCCATTTCGCTGGAATTGCGCTGTCATTAGGTCCTTTGCGGCTTGCGTCGGTGTATTTGACGCAGTTTTCGGAAACAGCGTCATACTGCAGAGCACTGCCGTCGGTCGACAAAGCAAGCGCTTTGTTAAAGCTGAGGTTCGTCGGAATCTTGTCTATAAAAAACTCAATTGTTTGCGCATCATCTGTTGGACTTTGAAATCGATAGGCGGGCGCTGTTGGCCCTGAGGGTGCAGACACTTCTTTCCAGCCCGCAAGCAGCTTCATTCGAAACAGCGGTTTTTCCACGGCAATTTTTTCAGCGCGCCTGCTAGCATACGCTTTGCTGAGCGACGGAGCATTCCGAATCTCCTGCTGGGGCGCGATTTGCAGGCGAGACAATCCAAAAACAGCTCCCGCAAAAAGGAGTACAGCCGCGATCTTCAGAGCACGGCGGCGGGCGCGGTGATGCCGGTGAGTGCGTCGGTCTACTTGGTACATACCGATTCCTTCTGATCTTACTATATCATTTTGCTTGTGTTTTGCGTATCGCTGCGAGCCGAGCAGCAAAATGCTGCGAAACCGATTCAAGCCCGAGTACGCGCAGCGCAGCCAGCACAACCGCAATATCTTCGAGCTGGTTCGGGGTGGCTATCGCCTGGGTTTCAATGTCTTGGAATAGTTTTTCAACTTTTTCGGTGAGCCATTTTTCCTGCGCGGGCTTAATTTCATTCGTTAGTAAAGGCTTTTCGGCGAACATGGTCGGCGACACAACTTCGATCGATCGGGCGCTGTGGTCGCGCTTGATGAGGTGACCCCGCTTGATGAGATTACCCACATGCAACGCCACAGTTGCTACCGATGTGTAGTTGAGTCCTGTCATGATTTCGCGGTAACTAGGGCTATACCCATGCTCGACAATAAACTGTTCTATAAATGCCAGCAGCTCCTTTTGTTTTTTCGTGGGTCGAACTCGTTTGCTGTTTTGTTCTTCGCCGCTACCCACAGAACCAGTGTTCGTTGTTTGCTTTTCGTTCATGCTTATTGTAAAATAGGTGACATGCGTTTAGCGCTCGGTGCTTTGTTTTTAAAGAAAAATACTTGACAGACTTTGTCAAGAGGTGTTATTATTGACTCATAACCACGACTGGCTAGCCCTAAGGTTTCGACCGACCGGCGAGGCCAGTTTTCATTTTGTGACATTGTGCTGCCCTTTAGGTACATATTCGAGCTTCTTGCGCAAATCTTGATTATTGCCCAGCACCACTATTTGCGGCGCAAATTTTTTCAACAGACTTGAATATCGATGATTCGGCGCCAAAACCTTAAGTAATTTATTTTCAGCGTCCAGATACTCTAATAAGCAAAGGAAATCGCCATCGCCGCTTACAATCAGTGCTTTGTCATACTGTGAAAATGTTAAAGCAGAAGAATACAGAACCAGTTCGGCGTCGACATTACCTTTCGTGTTCTTCTGGCCATTTTCGTAGTACGGCATTGTCGGCTTGAGTACTACTATAAACCCCGCTTCCTGTAGGCGGCTATACAGCATTTCGTTACCAGGCTTGCTTCCTATAAAGTAGTAGGCCTTCGCAACGTTATACTTATTTTTTAAGTAGAGGCGAAACTTTTTTTGGTCAAGCTTCCACCCCTCATAATCTACTTTTCCACTCTTAGGATTAACGATGTCTCGGCTAACGCCAATGTTCAGATTCTGGCCGTCAACAAATGCGTAGACGATTGGCTTTGAATCATCTTTCATGGCACTAGTATACCATTGCGCTACCTCGAAAACACCCAGTGCTTATACCAGAGCCATTTCCACGCTGTGAAGAAAAGACTGGAGGCCCAAAGGCCGATGAATGGCGTTACACCAAACCACCTAAGACCAGCAACAATGGCGTAGTCTATGGGAATGTTTATGAGGCTGAACGGAACAAATTTTTTCAGAATCGCTTTGTGGCCCTGCTGCCGCGCAGATGCGCTGAACGCTATATAGTGCTGTATAAGATAGTTAAGCGACCAGCCAACGAGGTCGGCGATACCTTTTGCAAGGAGCCAATGCCAGTGGAGAAAACCATAAAGCAGCACAAAAACAAGGTAGCCGCTCGCAAAAAACACGACCCCTCCGAGGTTAAAATAAGCAAATTGCACAAGCCCATTTGCAACACAGACTTTGTGTTCCGTTTGCTTTGCGGTGCGTCGTGCTTGGCGCTTTGGCGGTCTTTCCCCGCCCTGTAACGTTTCCTGTTTGGCTGCCACTGCCTCGGTAGTAGGCAGCCTTAAACGTATCCAGCGTTTCAAGCCATTTCCTTCTTTTGCGAACCAGTTAGCGCAATCGCAGCTAAGCCCCACCACAGATAGGCAAGCGTGACATCTGCCCAGGCGTACGAAAGTAAGTTGACGAGTGTCAAACCAACAAGCGTCGCAAGCATTGTCCATGCAAGAACAGTTTTTTGCCTATATAGCAGCTTGCTCAAAACAAGACAAATGGCAATAAAAAGCCCCATACCAAGCCAGCCAATTTCTTGCCCAAGCCCGAGAAAATAGTTTTCGCTGTTGCGAGCAGGCACTGTGTCCTCCAGCATGGAGGCCGGCCCTGCAGTGCCAAGACCCCGACCAAGCGGCTCATTTACGACGTCGCCGAGTCCCTGCTGGAGAGCTGCGACACGACCCTCGTTTGAGGTTAGTTCGGCCGTAGAACGATCGTTAACATGGAAGATAGCGTTTTGGACGCCGTGGTTCGTTTGCAAGAAAAGTAGTAGTATTCCAAGGCTCGCAGCTACCGCAACCGCAGCAAGTAGATTTTCTCTAGCATTTCGCCACACCCCTTTTGTAACCGTCAGCCAGACGAGCCCGCTCATGATTAAGCCAAGCCACGCACTTCTCGAAAAACTGAGAAACAAAGCCGCCAACACCAGCACAGCAAATGCATATTTTCTCACGCGAGAAAACGCTGCTATCCATACTAACCCAATACCAACAAGCAGATACGCGCCGAGAGGATTTGGTCCCCGTAGAAACGATTGAGCGCGAATGGTTTCGGTGTCCTGGTTTATCGTATGGGCAGGCGAGATGGTAATGCCTTTTTGATACCCAAAATGCCCGAGAAAGTCAGGCGGCAGTACAAAAAATTGCAGTACGGCAAAAACCGACACAGCGGCGAGCGGGATCAGCGCTATTGGCTGCCAGTTGCGCCGAAGCCAATTACTGCGATAGCCCACCGCGCAAACCGCCGCAAACCACACCACATGACGCGTGTTGAGCAGCAAACCATAGGCCGCCGCCTGAACGTCAAGCTGTTTTACCGCAACAGAAACCCCGTAATATACAAGGTTCACTATAAGATACGCGGCCACAAGCCAAGCAAGTTTTTGTCCAGACAGCTGCTGCCACAACAACTTAAGACGCCCAGAGAACACCAACCAGAACAGCAGAATAAGTAGTGCAAACTCGGGTACGAGTCGTAACAAGGTGTAGTTTCCGCCGACTTTCGCTCCGGCTACGGCGAGAAACGCCTGAAACGGTACAAGCAATAAGACGGCAGCAACGATATAGTCTGGCAACTTGCCCGCTAATAATTTTCTAGGAAGACCTGTCGCTTTCCGTACAGTCTTTTCTCGCATACCTAGTAGTATAGCCGATACGGACTCGACCTGCGATCACTGCGTGCAAAGCCGTGTTATACTGAGCTCACTTAACAACTGAGATATCGAGAGTGCGGCGAGCGGACTAGCGTGATGACCCGTCAGCAACCTACGGAATATTCCGCAAGGTGCTTCATCTAGCCCTATTACTAAATGTAATGGCGGAAAGATATGTAGACGCATTATCCTTTCCCGCCAGGAAAGGATTTTTCATGACAAACACAGTTGGTGATTCTACACTTTTTACAAGCGAGTCGGTCTGCGCCGGTCATCCGGACAAACTGGCAGACGCCGTGAGCGACGCGTTAGTAGATGCAATTTTGGCAAAGGATCCGGCCGCTCGGACAGGCATTGAAACAGTCGTCGGCGCAAATCAAATTAGTCTGTTTGGCGAAATAAAAACAACGGCGAGCATAGACTTTGAGAAGGTCGTTCGCAATACCGTAAAACGGCTTGGCTACACCAATCCGGAATGGAAGTTTTCGGCAACTGAGTCACGTTTTACAAACTTTTTGCATCAGCAGTCCCCCGAAATTGCGCTGGGCGTAGACGCCGATGGCGCCGGCGACCAAGGTATGATGTTTGGATTCGCTTGCAATGAAACACCCGAGCTCATGCCGCTCCCAATCGCGCTCGCACATGCACTTGCGCGCCGAATAGACGAGTGCCGCGAAAACGGTGTACTTCGTTGGCTACGACCTGACGGCAAAGCTCAGGCGACCATACGTTACGATGAAGACGGTCAGCCTGCGGCGGTCGAGAAACTCGTTGCGGCGGTGGCGCACGACGAAAAGACCTCGGCCGAACAGGTTCGCAAGGACGTTATAGAGCATGTGTTTGCGCCAGTGCTTCGCCGCTACAAATTAAAGCTGCCCGCCGAACATAACATCGTCGTCAACGGCACTGGTCTGTGGCACATTCCTGGCCCTGAGTCAGACGCAGGACTGACGGGACGCAAAATAGTCGTGGACACGTACGGTGGATATGCCCGCGTAGGCGGCGGGGCTTTTAGTGGAAAAGACCCGAGCAAAGTTGATCGCAGCGGCGCATATGCCGCGCGCTACATTGCAAAAAACATTGTCGCAGCAAAACTAGCAACAAAGTGCGAGGTCGGCCTTGCTTACGTCATCGGGCAACCAAAGCCGCTCATGCAAACCATTGACAGCTTTGGCACCGCCACCGTGAGCGAAGCCGAGCTGTATGCTTTCAAAGATAAACTCATCGACACTAGCGTGAAAGGGATTATCGAAACTCTCGATCTGTGCCGCCCTATTTACAGCGCGACGAGCGCCTACGGTCATTTCGGAAAAAACGATTTGCCATGGGAACAGCTCGCTTTGTAGCGAGAGTCTTATGCGGCGCGCTGAAGTACAACACCCGATATGGTTTCGTTAGCGCCCGCATGATATGCGCCTATTTCCTTAAATCCTGAGATGCAGATATCCTCTGCGCCTGCGTAAAGCAACCGTCTATTACCTTCCGAGGTCCTCAGTACAACGCGTGTATCCGAACTAGCAGTTTTCTGAATTCTATCTAGTACCTTTTGTTTGGGCTGGGCGAGCAGCGCTACGACAACGACGTCATATTCACTCATTTCACCTGGCGCTGAAGCACTCGGCAATCGAGCGTCTTGACCTGCCTTGCGGTCAATCGTAATCGCTCGTTGAAGACCCAGCCTTGCAACGAGACGCCGCGATGTGTCGCACGCCTCTTGAGAACTATCAAAACAGTGTATACGAGCACCGCCTGATTGTTGGTGCAGCAAAATAGGCGAAACTGGAAAAGGCCCGCTACCGATAAACAACACGTTGTCGGTTTTTTGTATTTCGGCAGCTGCTATTTCTTTAGCAGTCAAGCCCCCAAATCGTTCATACAAGGGATAGGTTTCTACCTGTGCGTCTCTGTCGATCACGCGTTCGGCGTATTTCTTTTCGAGATTGGTCTCATAGCGTTCATATAGTGCATGTAGCGCGGCAACGGTTTCTGACGTGACGTCTACGGGTGCTTCGCTGTGTTGCGCTGACCTCTGCAGTAAAACACTTTCGAGTCGTAAAGCCGCCCCGTTAACAGCACGAGGAGACGTAAGCTCTAACCGGCTCAAAGATGGCAGCTCTAGCTTTAGCTTTTTTTCTGAATCGTACAATGAAGACATGCCAAACAGTATAACGCAAATAATTTGACTTTACAAAAACTATAATGTTTCGTATACCATATCGACCGACTCTATGGTAGAACGCGTAAACGCAACGACCGCACTTACATCAAACTGTTTGCAAGTATACACATCTGCCGTAAACAGTTTTGTTTCCGAGAAAGCATAAACGTGGCAGCCAGACTCTTTCCATGTGATAAATCCATTCAGGTCTACGAGCTGCACTTCCGGATGAGAGCGTTCATCGGGCGGCCAGCAATACGGCCCAGCAAAAACCGTCATACCTGTTATTTCAGAGAGACGCGTTAGATATTCTTTGATACTTTCGCTTGTGAGATTGGCGCGAAAGTGCCCTTCCATGATGAGCCGCTGCCGAAAAACACGAGGTTCAATGTTGCGCATATCATCATTATACCCTGAACGCCATGCTTGAGCCTAGCAACACTACGTGAAACCTAGGCTGGTGCAGCAAAATGTGTTCGTTCGCTGCAGGCTCGCGTCTCACCCCCGTTGGTGGTACAATTGCGAGTAGATGAAAAATAATGCGTCGCTTGTCTACAACATGTTTTTGGTGGTGGGTGATGCAGTTGCGCTGCTCGCAAGCTTCATTGCAGCCTTTATTATTCGCAGCGCCAGCGATGTTGCCGTCGCAAACCCCATGAGCGGGGAAACCTATGTGCTGATATTTGTTAGCCTGCTTCCTTTCTGGATTTTCATTTTCGCGCTGCTGGGTCTTTACAACGCCAACATATACGAGCGTCGCTTCGCTGAGGCCGGCCGACTGTTTGTTGGTGCTTTCATAGGTTTGCTGTTCATGGTGTTTTGGGATTACATGAGTTTGCAGGCAGTTTTCCCGGCCAAATTGGTGCCAGTGTATGGTTTCGCCATTGCCTTTTTGCTTTTGCTCTTACTTCGCAATATCGCACGTATCGTCAGGACAGCTTTGTTCAACTTTGGAGTAGGACTTAATCATATCGTCATCGTCGGCAAAACGCCTATTACCCGCGAACTTGTCGACTCGCTCGCCAACACGAAGCTTTCGGGCTACCGTATCGCTGCGGTCGTGGGGTATGGCAAACGCCTGCCCGACGGCATACCAACTTACCCAAACTTTGGCACATTCCTAAAATCGCAGCCCGATGACATTCACAACATACTGCAAACCGAGCTATACGCCGATGAGCAGCGGAACGCCGAAATATTTGATTACGCGCAGCAGCATCACATTAGCTATCGGTTTGTGCCAGGCAATGACGAGCTGTTCATGGGAAATATAGACGTAGATCTGTTTCGCAATAGCATACCGGTTATACACGTACACCACACCGCGCTGTTTGGGTGGGGCCGTATTTTGAAACGACTTACCGATATACTGTTTGGCGGTCTGCTGCTGCTGGTCAGTCTGCCGCTGTGGCTACTTGCCGCCATTCTCATAAAAATAAGTGATGTTTCTGGACCAGTTTTTTACCGAGCAAAGCGTATGAGCCGATTTGGCGCACCAATTTACGTGTATAAGTTTCGCACCATGAAACAAGCTTACAACAACATGTCCCCCGAAGAAGGTTTTGCTAAAATGGGCAGACCAGAGCTGGCAAAACAATACCGCAGACAGGGCGATCAGCTCGCCAATGACCCGCGTGTTACTGCGGTTGGCCGCCTACTCCGCAGCGCCAGTCTAGACGAGTTGCCGCAGCTCTGGAATGTCGTACACGGCGACATCAGCCTTGTGGGACCGAGAGCACTCGACAGCTACGAACTAGAGCAGTACGAAAAGCGCAGCCTGATCCTCAGCGTCAAATCTGGCTTAACCAGTCTTGCGCTCGTTTCAGGACGGCACGCGATGAGTTTTGAAGAACGACGAAAGCTCGACGTGTACTACGTGCAAAACTGGAGCTTCTGGCTCGACATCGTTATCATAACTAAAACTATTCGCGTTGTCGTTGAACGGCTTTTCAGGCGCGGCGCGCGCTATGATGGAGCAGCAGATGGCAGGCAATAAACAACAGCAAGACAGTATGGCGCATGAGCGGCTTCGAGGCTTGCTGGTTTTACGAAAACAAAGTCATGCTCTAGGATCGCTACTTCCATGACTAAGAAACCTCAGTCCTCTCTCAGAGTAGCGATTGTGCATGACTGGTTGGTTGGCGGCGGAGCGGAGCTAGTTGTCGAACAACTCCACACGCTCTTCCCTGAAGCACCCATTTATACCTCGTACGCCACCGAGGAATGGCGGCGGCGATTAGGCGGTAAGGTTGTGACCGGCTGGCTACAACCTCTCGGAGCCCTACGAAAATACCTGCCCTTTTTACGCATATGGTACTTTACGCACCTGAAGCTGCAGGACTACGATCTCGTTATCAGCAGTTCTGGCGCAGAGGCAAAGGGTATACGCGTACCAAAAACCACTCTGCACATAAACTACTGCCATGCCCCGACGCATTATTACTGGAGCCGTTATGAAGAATATATGAAGCGGCCGGGTTTTGGCGTGTTCGATCCGCTTGCTCGTTTTGGGCTGTGGTTACTCGTCAAACCGCTCCGACGCTGGGATTTGCGGGCAGCACAACGACCAGACTATATGATCGCAAACTCAACGCACACGCAGCACGAGATTGAAAAATATTATGGCCGCAAAAGTAGCGTTATTTTTCCGCCCGTACATGTGGCGCGCTTTCAGCAACGCCGCAGCGGTGCGCGCAAAGGACTGCTCATTTCCGGCAGACAAACACCGTACAAACGGTTTGATCTCGCAGTGGTTGCCTGCACGAAGCTTGGTTTGCCGCTAACAGTCATAGGAGACGGACCAGACAACGCGCGGCTAAAGCGGCTGAGCGGTAAGAGCGTTACGTTTTTGGGCATGGTTTCGGACGAAATTTTAGCGGAAGAGCTTGCGCGGGCCGAAGGTTTTATTTTCCCTGGTATAGATGATTTTGGCATCATGGCGGTTGAGGCAATGGCGGCAGGCACACCGGTCTTGGCGTACAAAGCAGGCGGGGCGCTCGACTACATAAAACCAGGTGTCACTGGAAGCTTTTTTGGCGCGCAAACACTCAAATCGCTGGCTAGCGCGCTCAAACAATTTAATCCCAAAGGATATAGCAGCGCTGCCATACGCGCCTACGCGCAGAAGTTTTCAGAAGTACGTTTTCAGCAGGAGATGCAAAAATACCTCACACAATGCCGTAAAAAGGCGTCGACGAAATAAAGACTTTGCGCAAACATTCAAATACGCTAGCAGTTCGTTCATGGCGCGACGTACACAAGAAAATAGCGCAACAAAGACAAATAGCGCTCCGTAGAGTAGGCTATGAACACCATTTTTGTGCAGAGATGGATTTTCGGGCGTATAGTAGTACGTACGAACAATGACCTCCCTAGAGAAAGGATGTTTGCATGTGCGGAATTGTCGGTTATATAGGAACTGAGAAAAAAGGTGTTTCGGTCGTACTTACGGGCCTAGAGGCTCTTGAGTATCGCGGATATGATTCGGCGGGTATTGCCTTTGCAGCCAACGGACAGATCACCGCAACAAAGCAAACCGGACGCGTCCACGCGCTTGCTGAATCGCTAGGCAATCCGCATACGGAAAGTATGACCGCCATTGGCCACACTCGCTGGGCCACACACGGCACGCCAACCGTTGCAAACGCGCACCCGCACTATAACGCAGACCGAACCATCATGGTCGTACATAACGGCATCATAGAGAACCATGCCGAGCTGCGTGATAGCTTGCAAAAACAAGGCTATGAATTTGTAACCGACACAGACACAGAAGTCATTCCACATTTGCTAGATTTCTACGCGCGAACTTCTCAGAACTTTCAAGACGCTTTTCGTCGAACGCTTGAGCAGCTGCGGGGGGCGTATGGCTTAGTCGTTATGACATCGTATGAGCCAGATGCACTCTACGCCGCACGGTTAGGTAGTCCGCTTGTGCTCGGTATTACTGAAGACAAAGGTCTTATTCTGGCTTCTGATCCGACCGCACTCATGGCGCATACTAAGCAAGTTGTATACCTAAACGACTCTGAATACGTGGTTGCGCGGCGCGGCGGCGAGTACACACTGCACGACCTCACAAAAGATATGCCTGTTGTGCGGCCAACCGAAACACTCGATTATGACGCCGATAAAGCACTGCTGGGCGATTATCCACATTTTATGCTGAAAGAAATATATGAAGCGCCGCAAACAATTCGCTCGGCGACGCTTGGGCGCATAAAGCCAGAGAGCGGGATTGTGAAGTTGGGCGGCCTGGAGAACGTGGCCGATCAACTGAAGTATATTGATCGCATCGTTATTGTTGCTTGCGGTACTTCATACTACGCTGGGTTGGTTGGCGAGTACCTCATCGAAGAAGTAGCGGGCATACCCGTAGAAGTGCAGCTGGCGAGCGAGTTTAAGTATCGAGACGAGCCGTTTTCACGCAGTACCGTCCTGCTCGCCATTTCGCAGTCTGGCGAAACAGCCGACACCATCGCCGCCATACAGAAAGTTGAAAACTACGGTGTATTGAAGCTTGGCGTCGTAAACGCAACCGGTAGTACCATCGCCCGCATGACTGACGCGGGCGTATATTGCCATGCCGGCCCAGAGCAAGCCGTCGCCAGCACAAAAGCCTTTTTGGCCCAGGTAACGGTGCTTTCGCTGATAGCCTTGTACCTGAGTGATGGCAAAAGCCCGCTCTACAAACCACTACTCACCGAGCTAGACACTCTACCTCAAAAGGCCGAAGCGATCCTCGCCGGAGCTGAAAATACAAAAAATATTGCGCTACAGTACAAAGATTGCCGCGATTTTCTGTTCATTGGCCGCAAGTATGGTTTTCCATGTGCACTTGAGGGAGCTTTAAAACTCAAAGAAGTTAGCTACCTACACGCCGAAGGCTACGCGGCAGGAGAAATGAAACATGGGCCGCTCGCCATGATTGACCCCAACTTTCCTAGCTTTGCCATTGCGCCAAATAACGATTTGCTCGAAAAAATGTACAGCAACATGGAAGAAATACGTGCTCGCGATGGCAAAATCGTTGCCGTTGGCACCAAAGGAAACACGCAGCTACACGAACTCGCCAGCGACGTTATAACCATACCAGAAACAATGGAACAAACTTCGCCCCTGCTTGTTGCTATCGTCATGCAGTTGTTTGCCTACTACATCGCCGTAGAAAAAGGGCTCGATGTCGATAAGCCTCGCAACCTCGCCAAATCCGTCACCGTTGAGTAGGATTACTTATGTATAACTGACTGCTACGCGGCGCGGCGAATTAGTCGGCCTCGTAGCCAGTTGCTCTGTTTATGCGCGTCGAAGAGTCTGGTTTTCCTGCGCCCGCGTCGAAGCGCATGACTATACCGTAGCGCTCACATACTTCTGTTTCGGGAATTGCGGCTGTCGAATTACGATCGCCGCCGTTTGCAAATGTGAGCTCGTCATTTGGATACTTTTTCGCCAGCATCTCCAAGGTTTTGATTTGCGGCTGAGAGCTCGATGTACCCTGTGTATCGATAGACAAAACGACCTCGTCAACATCTCGGAGGGCGCGCATGAGCCGCATGCGGTTTTGTTCATCAAGGATAATCTTCCCTTTTTTGAGGAGTTGTTGTTTGTCATTATTAACAATAACGATGAGCCTATCGCCCATTGCCTTGGCCGCTTCTATCATGTCGAGATGACCGCCGTGAAGGGGGTTAAAATATCCGCTGATAATTGTGGTTTTCATGACGCACATTATACAGAGTTGCAGCGAAACGGTATACTATACGAGTGAACTAAGGAGGATGTTTTGGGAAATATAGCGGGAATTTTTAAGGCGTACGATATACGAGGAGCGGTCGGCACAGAACTCAATGAAGCCGTGGCGAAGGGCATCGGCAAAGCGCTAGCCGATATACTCGGACCAGGTAAGGTTGCCGTAGGCCGAGACATGCGGCCTGATTCGGGCGCACTGGCAGATGCAGTTATTGCGGGATTGACTGAACAGGGGCGAGACATTATTGACATCGGACAAGTCACGTCGGATATGATCTACTTTGCTGTTGGGTCTATGGGTCTAGCCGGCGGCGCCATGATTACCGCCAGCCACAACCCTGGCAAAGATAACGGTATCAAGCTTTGTCGCGAACAAGCAAAACCCATTGGCCACGAGAGCGGCTTGTTTGATATACGCGACGCGGTCATGCAAGACAGCTACGCCGATCCTGCCCCGCAGCGCGGTAGCGTCGAACAAAAAACCATCGATGAAGCCTGGATACAGCACGTGCTTTCCTTTGTTGACGCCGATAAACTAAAGCCGATGCACATCGCTGTTGACGCCGGTAACGGCATGGCGGGCAAGATAGTTCCGCAGCTAGCACCCCGTGTTCCGTGGAAAATCGAAGAAATGTACTTCGAACTAGACGGCACATTCCCTAACCACGAAGCTAATCCGCTGAAGTTTGAAACACTGGCAGATATGATTGACCTCATCAAAGAAAAAGGTCTCGACGGCGGGGCGGCATTCGACGGCGACGGCGACCGAGCATTTCTGGTCGACGAAACCGGCACCGTACTAACGGGCGGCGTCATGAGCGCCATGATGGCGGACTATTTCCTACAACAACACCCGGGCGCAAAAATTGTATATGACGTCCGCAACAGTCGAACAGTACCACACGTCGTTGCATCGGGCGGCGGTACGCCGCTGCTAGAGCGCGTTGGCCACGCCAACATCAAACGTCGTATGCTCGAAGAAGACGCTGTTTTTGGCGGTGAAGCCAGCGGCCATTTCTTTTTCCGCGACAACTGGTACGCAGATAGCGGTCTCATAGGCGCAGTCATTGGCCTGTATGTCGCAGGCTTGAGCGGCAAAAAGCTGTCCGAACTACGCGAACAATACACTCATTTTGCCGCGATACCAGAGATCAACTTCGTCGTCGAAGAAAAAGACGAGGCCATCGACCGTCTCAGCCAAGCTTTTGGCGAATACAAGCAAAGTCGACTGGACGGTTTGACCGTCGAGCTCGGCAACGACACCTGGTTTAATGTCCGCCCCAGCAACACCGAGCCCGTCATGCGCCTCAACGCCGAATCCAGTGACCAAGCGACTCTGGACGACCTGGTAGAAAAAGTAAAGCAACTAATCGCAGGAGAATAGATGAAGCTACTCGTTACTGGCGGTGCAGGATTTATTGGGGCTAATTTCGTGCACTACACCGTCAAACACAAGCCCGACTACCGGATAACCGTCGTGGACAAACTCACCTACGCCGGCAACGAAGCCAACCTGGCGCCGGTTCGCAATCAAATTTCGTTTGTCCGTGGCGACATATGCGACGCAGAGCTAATGGACAAGCTCGTCGGCGAGACAGACATTGTCGTGCATTTTGCCGCCGAGAGCCACAACGACAACAGCTTGCGCGACCCGTGGCCGTTCGTGCAGACCAACATTGTCGGCACATACACCATTCTGGAGGCCGTTCGCAAACACAACAAGCGCTTGCATCATATCAGCACAGATGAAGTGTTCGGCGATCTCGAGCTCGACGACCCTAATCGCTTCAATGAGACGACCGCTTACGAACCAAGCAGCCCCTACTCCAGCACCAAAGCCGGCAGCGACCATCTTGTACGCGCCTGGGTGCGCAGCTTTGGCGTGCAGGCGACCATATCCAACTGCTCAAACAACTACGGACCTTACCAACACATTGAAAAGTTCATTCCCCGCCAAATCACCAATATCCTCAGTGATATCCAACCAAAGCTATACGGCACAGGCGAGCAAGTCCGCGACTGGATTCATGTAGACGACCACAATGCCGCTGTTCACCTCATCCTAGAAAACGGCACGCTTGGTGAAACCTACATCATTGGCGCAGACAATGATCACGTAAATAACAAAATGGTCATTGAACTGATTTGTGAATTGATGGGCAAAAACAAGAACTGGTATGAGCACGTCAACGACCGGCCTGGTCACGACCAGCGCTACGCCATGGACTCTACCAAGCTTCGCCGCGAACTCGGTTGGAAACCTGAATATACCGATAACGAAACCGGCATGCGCGACGGCCTTCAGCAAACAATTGACTGGTACACCGCCAATCGTGCGTGGTGGGAAACCGACAAAGCAGCCGTCGAAAAGGCTTACAAGGAACAGGGGCAATGAACATGAATTTCAATCCAGACAACTACAACACCCTCAGCGTAACCGAAGCAGACATCCCTGGGATGTTTGTCGTCAAGCTACCGGTACACGGCGACTCGCGTGGGTGGTTTAAAGAAAACTATCAGAAAGAGAAAATGGAGGCGCTTGGTCTACCGACGTTTGACGTGGTACAAAATAATTTCAGCTACAATGACCAGCGCGGTGTGACCCGCGGCCTACACGCCGAGCCATGGGAAAAGTACATTTCGGTTGCAAACGGCAGCGTGTTTGGCGCGTGGATCGACTTACGAGCGGGCGATAGTTTTGGCCAAACATTTAGCATCGAGATCAATCCTGGCGTCGCTGTTTTCGTGCCACGCGGCGTAGCAAATGGCTACCAAACACTCGAAGAAAACGTCACGTACACCTACCTCGTCAATGCGCATTGGTCGCCTGATGTACAATATGTAGCTGTCAATTCGTTTGATCCAGCCATCAATATACAGTGGCCCTTTGGCCGCGAGGAGGCGATTGTTTCCGAAAAAGACCGCTCTAACCCTCTACTGGCAAACGTAAAACCTATGGAGATATAAATGGACGATCGAAAAATCTTTATCGTTGGTGCAAATGGTCAACTAGGAACAGCTCTGCGTCAAAAATATCCCCAGGCACGTTATGCTGACATTGAAGAAATGGATATCACTGACCCCGTTTCTGTAGCAAATTACGACTGGTCAGGAATAGAGATTTTAATAAACGCCGCCGCCTACACAAACGTTGACGGCGCTGAAACTTCAGAAGGCCGAGTTGCTGCCTGGAAAGTAAACGCTAGCTCCGTTGCTCATTTAGCTGCGGCATGCCAAAAACATGATATGACCCTCGTGCACATATCGAGTGACTATGTGTTTGACGGCACACAAGATCCACATACTGAGGATGAGTCGTTTAGTCCACTCGGCGTGTACGGGCAAAGTAAAGCAGCCGGCGACCTGGTGACGGCAACGCTCGAGAAATATTACATTTTGCGAGCGACTTGGGTTATCGGCGAAGGCAAAAACTTTGTTCGAACTATGCTCGGTCTAGCCGAAAAAGGTATTTCGCCGACCGTTGTGTGCGATCAGGTGGGGCGACTTACCTTTACGGGCGAGCTCGTACGAATTGTCGACCACCTCCTGACGACTGGTGCCGATTACGGCACCTATAACGCCACAAACAGCGGGAAAGTTGCGAGCTGGTCAGAGATTACGCGCGACATTTTCACTCTTGCTGGTTACGACGAGTTGACTGTCACCGACATTTCCACGGCCGACTACTATGCCGGCAAAGAGGGTATCGCCCCTCGCCCGCTTAATAGCAACATGAATCTCAGCAAACTACACGCAACTGGTTTTACGTCACACGACTGGATGGAAGATATGACTGCGTACATCAAGAAGGAGCTACAACAATGAAAGGAATTATTCTCGCTGGCGGTTCGGGCACACGACTGCACCCTATCACCAAAGCAATTAGCAAACAACAGATACCTATTTACGATAAGCCGATGGTCTACTACCCCCTGACCACCCTCATGCAAGCGGGCATACGGGATATTTTGATTATCACGACGCCCGAAGACCAGGCCGGATTTCAGCGCCTGCTCGGTGACGGCAGTCAGTGGGGTATTGCCCTGCAATACGCCGTGCAACCCTCGCCAGATGGACTGGCTCAAGCGTTTATTATCGGCGAGACCTTCATCGGAAATGACACCGTCGCGCTCGTGCTTGGAGACAATATTTTTCACGGCCACCGGCTCGATGAATCACTCAAAGGCTGCACTAATCCAGATGGCGGCATTGTCTTTGCATACCAAGTTTCTGATCCAGAACGCTACGGTGTTGTAGAGTTTGACGCCAACATGAAGGCAGTTTCCATAGAGGAAAAACCAGCTGAACCAAAATCAAACTACGCGGTTGTGGGGTTGTACTTTTACGACAACGACGTGGTAGAAATCGCTAAATCAATCAAACCAAGTAGCCGCGGCGAACTGGAAATTACCACTGTCAACGAAGTGTACCTACAGCGCAATAAGCTCAAAGTAACCACGCTGGACGAAGGGGACGTTTGGCTCGACACCGGCACGATTGATTCGCTACACGACGCGACTGACTACGTCCGCGTCATACAAAAACGCACTGGGCAAATCATCGGTTCGCCAGAAATGATAGCTTACGAACAGGGCTTCATCAGCACCGATCAACTCGCCGCACTCGCCGAACCGCTCCGAAAGTCTGGCTATGGCGCGTATTTATCGAACTCCCGATAACCTCCCAAGTAAGCCTAACGCCTGTTCACTGCTCTCTTGTACTGTAGCCATAGTCATCGTCAATGATGTTTAAGCAGCCGAGAGTGGATGGTTTTCTTTTTTATTTCATAACATAGTATTGCATTCATTTCGCTCATGGTTTATAATATAGTCATAGAATGCGCAAACAAATACAAGAAATGCAGGGCTCAAAACCAATGAAAAAAAACTATCATCAAAACGTAAATCCTCTTCGTATCACACTTATTATTGCTGGTCTTGTTGTTGGCTTAGCGCTTGTTTTCGTTATACTCGAGAAAACTCATGTCATAGACCTCGTGAAAGACCCAGACAATTCTACAAACCAAACTGGGCCAACAAAGGAAGAGCGAGAACAGCAGACAAAAACAGATGCAGCCACAAAACAACGCTATCTGGATGATGCTTACAAGCCTGATACTCAAAACAGCAATACCCCTCCAGACGAACCCGAAACAAATAACCAAACGGCGGCTTCGCTTGATCTTTCTGCGTCACAGAACGGGGATTCAGTGACAGTCCTCACAAAAATCACCGGGATAACCGATGGGAAGTGCACACTGCGCATCACGAACGGAAGCACGACCCCCGCAAACAAAGAGGCAGCCGTCATCTATCAGCCCGAATTTTCTTCGTGTGCTGGTTTTAGCGTGCCGACTAGCTATGCTGGCACCGGTACGTGGAGCATCACTGTAAGTGTTGACCCGCTCAGCGGTTCGGGCGTCACCGAAACAGTGACACTGGAGGTAAAGTAGCATGAAGTGGTTTGTGCGTTTGCTCGTCACTTCGTTTGTGCTCACAACTGTGGTGTCGAGCGCGCTCCCACAGCCTAGTGGCGCGGTAACCGCTTCGGACTGGAAAGCCGGCCGCATAGTTGATGATGGCATTTTCACGAACGAGCACGACATGTCCGTATCGGACATTCAAAACTTCTTAAACAGTAAGGTGCCCAACTGCGATACGAACGGCACGCAGCCTGCGAGTGAGTATGGTCGACCAGATCTGACGCACGCTCAGTACGCCGCCAGTCGTGGCTGGCCAGGTCCGCCATATGTCTGCTTGCGCAACTACCATGAGGTGCCCAAGACTACTCCAGGGCCAGGCGTACCAGACAATAGCTACAACCACGGCGGCGGCGCCTTCCCTGGCGGAGTCAGCGCTGCCCAGCTCATACACGATGCAGCCGTGCAGCACCGCATCAGCCCCAAAGTTTTGCTCGTAAAGCTCGGGACCGAGTCTGCGGGACCGCTCACGACGGACACATGGCCATTACAAAACCAATTCACCTACGCAATGGGGGCGCACTGCCCCGACAGCGGCCCCGGCGGCAGCGCAAACTGCGACGGTAACTATGCAGGGTTTTCGATCCAGATTTCTGAAGCGGCCGCGTTGCTGCGTTGGTATTTGGATAGTATGTCGCAGCCCTGGTGGCAGTACAAAAAACCATATCAAGTGAACAGTATTTTATGGAATGTTGCTCCCTCAGGCTGCGGTGCTGGTAATGTGTATATTGAGTCTAAATCAACAGCCGCTTTATATACCTACACCCCTTATCAACCCAATGCGGCTGCGCTAGCAAATATGTACGGGACGGGGGACGGGTGCAGCGCGTACGGCAACCGAAATTTTTGGCGAGTTTTCAACGACTGGTTCGGTCGCTCTTCGGGGTCAATGCTCGTCCAAGCTCCCAGCTCTACCACCGTCTACCTACTGACACAGAACAAACGATTCGCCATCCCCGACAGCGACATCTTGTATGCCTACGGCCTACATACGACACCCGTTGAGGCAGTCAGCGATCAGTTTATTGCAGCAACAGAAGATGGCGGTGTCATAGGCCCACTTTTCATGACACCAGGTGACAACACCGTCTATTTGGCAGATGGCGGACAAAAGAACGGTATTGCCAGTAACGATTATTGTGTAATGTGGGGTCTTGACTGCGACAACCCCGACGCGGTTAAAGTTATAGGTCTCGAAATCGCCAACAGCCTTACCTTAAACCCACCGCTCCAACCAATAATGAAGTTTAGCGGCAAATACTACCTAATGCAGAAAGGCAAGAAATGCCCATTCCTGTCGACCAAGGCTGCCCAAGAGCGAGGCTACAACCTTTCGCACAGCACACGCGTTATCAACTGGACAAATGCCATTCGACCATTTGGTGTAGCCTACCCAGAAAACAATAGTTTCATGAAAACCGCGTCTTCCGACGCTATCTATCTTTTCTCGCACGATATGTTCTACCAGATACCCGACTATGCAACGTTCATGCTCTGGATCGGAGAAGGCGGTCGGTTTGTGCTTGATACACACTCCGCGTACAACAAAACACCTCCAACAACATCAGGAACACTTCGCTCCGTCATCAAGACGTCCGACGGTTCGATCAGCGCGCTTGGTAAAACCTGGACATTGACGCTCCCAAACGCTTCATCAACGGCAAGTAACTACACCGACCTGTCAACTATGCCCGATGCACAGAATCTGTTTGCCAATCGCTCTAACATGCAGCTACAAGAGAATCAGGTAGTAGCAATACCCAGCGGAACGATTGTGGCTTTTAAGAACAATGAACTACGGCCTATACCATCCATGACCGATCTAACAATTCAATATTCCACCGACGGTATTCTGGACGTCCCGTCTGACATTACAAAATTCTACCCAATCGGGAAGCTGGATATAGCGTCTGGTCGCCCCATTCGACCCAATGAGGCGGGCGGCAGTATGTACTTATATGGCGCAGATAAACAACTGTGGGCACTGAGAAGTCTATCCGAACTCAATGCTGCAAACCGTTGGTCGCCTGGCTTTGTAAAGACAAGCTTTGGCGAGATTGACTCGTCAGGCATAAAGATCTATGTGCGATTAGTATCTATCGCAAATAAAACCTACGTGGTGCGCGACGACGGCACGGCTCAATCAATCCCCAATGCAACCCTAACGGCAAATCCATCAGTAATGCCAATCGAAGGTAGTCTTGTCGGCAAAATCCCCACCTCATCCACGCCGATACGGTTTATTCGGCTCGACAACGGAACTATCTTCGCCGTCAAGACCAACTCAATTCATCCGATCCGCTCATTTTCGACGTATTCTGCCATGGGGGGTAGTCCCTCAAACACAGCTTCTCTGCCGCTGGAAGCAGTTTCTAGCTTCAAAATAGGCGATGTGCTTTAAGCAGTATGCTTGCTATACTGGACTGTATGCATCAGAAAAATCAAGCACTCGACCTTTCTGTAATAATTCCGTTTAAAGACAAGGCCGCGATGACGCTCGATTGCGTTCGCTCGCTCATAGCGTACGGTCCGCCAACGCGAGAGATCCTACTCGTCAGCAACAACTCCACCGAATCCGAATTACAGAAAGTAACGTCGGGTGTTCGCAATATAGACTTAGTAAAAATCATCGAGTACAACCACCCATTTAACTACCAGAAAGTCAACAACTGGGCAGTAAAGCAATCGACCGGCGAAACAATTCTCTTCTTAAACAACGACACCGAGCTGCGACCCGCTTCGCGCGGGCTATTAGAGCGCATGTTTACCAAAGCTCACGAGAAGTCTGTTGGTATCGTCGGCTGCCTGCTGCTGTTTGGCGGCGAAAAGACCATCCAACATGCTGGCGTTTACCTCATGCCAGGCGGACAAGCAGATCATCTATACGTCACTAAATCATATGCAAAAGCACTCAAAGACGCGGGGTCGGCCGACTTCCCATATGACATATCCAAAGACATGCCGATGAGCGCTGTAACTGGCGCCGTCTCAATGGTTCAGCGCAAGAAATTTGACGCCATAAAAGGTTTTGACGAGCGTTTTATTATCTGCGGCGGAGATGTCGATCTGTGCCTGCGGTCGAACAAAAAAGGCTACCAGACCTGGTATGTTGGTGGCGGCTACATACTACACAAGGAAAGCCAGTCTAGAAAATTTTCTCCCATACCCTACAACGACTTCTACTGGTCATACCTAAGCTATATCCAGGGATTTGACGCCAACGTAGGCGACCCTTTCTTACCCGAGATAACTAAGGAGATGCACGAATGAAGCACATCAAAAGAACGTCTCTAAGGACTGTTCGTAAAACGGCATACGTCAGCAATAAGTCCCTACACAAAATATTGAGCTTTACGACTCGAGTCGAAAACAAGGCAACCCGTCTTATTGACGGTACGGATTTTGATGCGCTGGTCGATCGGGTTGTTCCAATGGAGAAGATATATTACAACTCGCTTCAATATATCACACCCCTAAATCCAGCGATGCCCCTGGTGGGCCAGAAGGCTTCGGTTGTTCTGCTGATACCCAGCCTAGATGGCAGTTCATTTTATGGCGGAACGGCAACTGCCTTAATTGTTGCCGCAAAAATGGCCGCGGCGCTGGGACGTCCTCTGCGAATAGTGCAAACACTCAAAACAGGCAAACCAACAGGCATCGTCACATTTCTGCAAAGTGCAGGTGTCAAAATCAACGCTTCCAACGTTCATGTAAGCTCGGTCGCAGATAGAAGATACAACTTTTACGGCTACCTGCCCACGCACAAAGACGACGTGTACGTCGCCTCTGCCTGGTGGGACGCATACCTCATCAATCAATTACCGCTTACAAAAAAGTTTGTCTACCTAGTTCAGGACTTCGAGCCAGTATTCTACAACAATAGCGACCTCTACGTCTTAGCCGAGTCAACTTACCAGATGGATAGTTTCGTGCCGCTCTGCAACACAAAACTAATATATGACTTTATGCGCCAAAGAAACTACCCGCCATTCAGCAAGAAATCCGCAGCCTACTTTGAGCCAGCCGTCAGCTGTGCTAGCAGCGGTCTACGGCAGAAAAAGTCTCCTGGGGAGAAAAAGAGGCTATTCCTGTACGGCAGACCAAATGTACACCGCAACCTATTCCTTACAGCACTAAGCGCAATTAACCAGTCGTTTGAGGCGGGTTTTCTCGACAAAGATGAATGGGAACTGTTCATGGCTGGCCAAGACAAACTACCCGATATAAAACTCAGCTCTGGACCAGTGATCCACAATAAGGGCAAAATGGCGTTAGCCGATTACGTTGCCTTTAGCAAGACCGTGGATGTCGCCGTCTCGCCAATGATGGCACCGCACCCGAATTACCCAACCCTAGAATTTGCTTCCATAGGATCAATGGTTGTCACGACAAAATACGCCAACAAGGTCGACCTCTCAAACTATTCAAAAAATATCATTCTGACCGATGTCTTCAGCGAATCCATAGCAGAAGGTATCCGTCTTGCAGCAACACAGATAAAAGCATCCGCCGCCAAAGACATAAAACCAGCTCGCGGTATACTAGATGACTGGGACAGCGCTCTTGACGAGCCACTACGCAAGGTATTGCAATCACTTGATAAGTAAATACAGCTGGTGGGTTGGCATCTTTACACGAGGACGAGAGGAAGAAAAGCTCCACGAAAGTGCCTACAACTGGCAAAATGTGTATTCAGCTAGCGGTAACAAGCCTGCCCCGTCGCACTGCGCCAAGAGCCTTTTTACGCCCTTACGTCACAGATGTTCAATAAGACGAAACGTTCATACGCCGCCATTGCGCGATAGCGATGTCGTTCAGTTGGAGCTTGGTATTAACGTTTGGCTTTTTTCTTCAGTATCTTATAGCCTTTGCTCGCTTTTCTAAGAGGGGCTGTTATCCTCCACGAAATCGACCCCACTAACGCGCTGTTTTCCTGCTGGAGTTTGTTGTTCATTGCACCAAGGGCATTATTTTGTTGCCGAAGCTGGTTATTTGCTGTGTTGAGGGCATTATTTTGTTTCCGAAGCTCGCCGTTCTCCTGCTTTTGCGCCTCATATGCAGCACCAAAGACATCCGCAAACAAAGTGCCAATTAATTTGACAAGGTCAAATTGCTCGGGATAGCGTTTGGCATATTTTTCGATTACGTAGCAATACATTTCGACATACTGTCGCTGAGAGGTGGCCGAACCCAACGTGTTATTCCTCGCGTTACCGTGAATTCTGTAGTTAAGAACTGTGTCTTGGCACTTTATTGCCGTACAGCCAGCCGCACAAAGTCCCAGAAAAAAATCCCAGTCTTCGTGCGTTCTGTTGCTCAGATGCTCATCAAATCGCTGCTTACGAATCGCCGCCCGCCGTATAAGACAGCTGATATTGATAAAATTACCCTCCTTGAGCCGATCAAAGTCATAGTTTGGAAAAGCGCTCCGGCCCGTTTCGTCGCCAAACATCTTGTAGTCCGCATAAACGATGTCGGCATTCTTCTCTGTTGCCACTCGCAGCATCTTCTTGACGTAGCCACTGGGTATTGTGTCGTCCGCGTCAAGCTGCATCACGTACTGACCGCTCGCCTTAGCTATGGCCTCGTTTCTGGTGGCAACGACCCCTCTGTGGCCTCTAGAGATGTACTTAAACGGTCTTTTTTTGCGCATCCTATTTATTTCACTGTCGCTGTTATCACTCGACCCATCATTAATAACGATCAGCTCAATATTCTCATACGATTGCGCAAACACGCTCTCTATAGCCTCTGCAACGTATTTGCCATAGTTGTAACATGTAACTACGACCGACACCAAAGGCGCCGCATTGGTTTTACTCATTGCAAATAATATAACATATTCTTGTTTATTTCAGCACTATTTCAGAGATTCCAGTAGCCATCTCCCGCTTTCTGTGCGGTATTTCGCTCGTTTCGCGTTCATTTCTTGCCAATCGATTGGCTTCAGGTTGGCTATATCAAATTGGTCAAGTTTTCCTTCTTCGACGAGCCTGCCTACGATGCCATATTTTTTTAGAAAATCTTTTATCCTAGCCAGTCCGCCCGCTTCTTTGCCGATAATAATAAAGTCTGTATTATTAATGATCGCAAACATCATGCCATGAAATGAGTTGGTGATCACCAGTTCAGCATCACGAAAACCCTTGAGCCAGAGTTCAACCGGCGGGAGAATATCATCCTCCGATCCAGCATGAGCGCGTATGCGCGTGATTGCTTGCTGCCGTTTGTCTTGTAGACGACGGATAAATGTTCGTATCTCAGGCGTTTCGCCCAGAATATAGCTAAACATAGGCTGAATCTTCTCATGTCTTACTTTTTCATTTGCGTCGATAATTTCTGTATACTCATCAGCACTAAGTAATAGTGTCGGGTCAACAACCTCAACGGCATCATTACGCCCCCATGTCTGTTTGAGAATTTTTTTACCCGTCGCCTCGCGCACTGAAATGTGATCAAAAGTCTCTACGTAAGGCCGTACATACTCGATGTCATCGTGACTCATAACGTCCTCGATTGTGTCTTTTCCGAAGCTCGCCGCATACGCGATGCGGTTTGCCTTTCTCCCCTTTAGAAAGTTCAAGAAATAATAGGCTACCTTTTCGCGATCGCCCCACCAGTTTCTCCACACTTGATCCGAACCAACAATATACGTTTTGTAGGTGTCGTTCGGATTAAACGGCTTGATCCATATATACCGATTGACGAATTCAATGATATTCTCCCACCCATGTACATCTGTGAACAGTTCATTGTACGTCGGGCGATACCAGTATGGTTTTTCATAGTTAAAGAATCGCTTTATAGCTACGTGTATCTTTTCTAGCGTAGTTCGAGTATTAACTGGGTATATATCCCTAGGCGCGGAGTAACGATCAACGTATGACACAAACTTGTAGCCGTTGTTACGCAGGAACTTTTGCAGTGCATATCGCTGTAGAACGTTCCCGTAATTAAAATAGCCCGTCAGTGTCAGTATTGCCCCGTCAGCCTTTACTGGCTTTGTGGTGTCGTAAGGTTGTTTGTAGAGGTCTTTATACTTGTTCACAAGTGGTTGCATTTTTTTTACAAAATACGCGAAATCACCCCTATCGATGGCTTGTTTGTAGTAGATGTGGCTCTTTTTGGCGATTTGCTGACGAATATCTTGAACCTTCTCTCTGTCGGCTGTCAGCGGTTGAGCTGTATTGTATCGTTTATGTGGAGTCCAGCCTTTTGCTTCTTGCTCTTTTTGGAGTCTATATGGAAGCTCGTCACGCGTATGATGAATCAGACCCTGCTGAGAACGTTTTATCGTGTCTGCCGATACAGCATCGAGCTTCAATTCTGCGTCACGCATTCCCTTTTTTAGCAATTCCAGAAGCGCTTTGTTTCTGACGATCACAATATTATTGCCGTGAGGGTCGTCATTGTATTCATCTAGCCAGGCGTCACCAAACGTAATGTCTGCGTTTTCGTTAAACGTGTTGTCCGTAAAATCCGAGAACCGCGCTTTGAAAAAACCGTGCGCCCAGCTCGAAACAAACGGTTCGTTGTTTCTGACTGTGTACGTCTTGGTTTTTCCGTCATGTTTTGTTTTTCCAGTGAACACCATGTCGTATTCAATCGCCTGACCGCTGTCTTTTTTCACTCTAAAGTCAATGCTCTCTAGATCACCGGGCTCTATACCATATTCCCACGCTATAGCTTCGGCGTATTTTGTAGTTTTTTGGTGGCCGCAGACTAAACCAAAATAATACTTGATTCTCTTCGCGATGTCCGGATCGTTTTCTGCTAACAATCGCACCTCAGTGATGATTTCGGGAATACCAATCACAGTATATGTACCCGGAGTCTTCTTTACCTCCTTGAGTACAGAAGAAAGCTCTGCGGGGTAGTATCTTGATTTCGAGCCAGCTTGGATATCTTGCGTTGTTCTAGAGATGCCATACTCGAAAAGTATGCCAGGCTTTTTTGACTTTACGACGTGTATAAACCCGTCGACCATTCCCGCTTCAAGCATTTTTGACGCCACCCAAGACACAAGCCCACCCGAGCTACCACGCGCACGATATTCACCCTCAATCGTGTGTCCGGCATATAGCTTCAGATAGTATCCTATGTGCTCGTCTTGCTTTATACCCCGAATCCCGGAGAATATGGTGTCTGAAATATCGTTCTCATTTCTGCTTTCCTGGGCATTCAACGTCACTTTTTCCACCCCAGACGCATCGTTATCACTATACTGAGGTTCATACTGACCGTATTGATTCAGGTTTGTTTGTGTGCCGCTGTCGACAATCGACTCAACTCCGCTACCAACAAACAGCCCATGGTCTTTTACTGTTTTGAGGTTTTTATTCAACGTTGCCTCCTCTTGTAAAGCATCACTACACCATATGGCATCACTGCTTTTATTGCCCGCTTTATAAACGTTCTGAGCGGGAAGCGTCTGGGTTTTACAACGCTGCCTACTGTATGCTGGTAGACTTGCTTGAGCAAGTGTTTGTGGTATGCGCGCTGTAGCGGTAATGTCGCAAGCGTATGTTTAATTGCTCTGTAGTACACCGCTTGCCGCATGTCGTTGGTCGATACATTTCTGCTGTGCGAATCGTCGTGCGCAACAATACTATACAGATATTGTTCAATTGTGAGACATTTTTGCTTGTAAAGCAGCGGCAAATAGAGCTGGAAGTTCTGACCAGCAGTCTTTTCTGTATATATTTCTCTGTTGGGAATGTGTTTGTCGAGTGCAGACATTTTAGCCATGTAACCGCCTGGCGGATACCAGAAACCATTTGTGCCAAAAATGGCATCTTCAAACAAATCAACCTTGTAGCGCGTGTCGTCGTTGACACCTAGACTGTGTATGATAGCGCCGTTTTCATCTCTAACTCTATACTGTACCCGCACCATACTGACATCGTCATCACTCCCATCCAACACCTTAACCATTTCGCTGATGCATGTTTTGTCGTGGTAGTAGTCATCTGCATCTGGCCACACGACATATTCACCCGTTACCTGCGCCAGACCGTTACGTACTGCGACGGATTGACCTTGGTTCGGTTGGTGTACATATGTGAGCTGGTACCGTTTCTTTGTAAACTTCGGTATGTATGACTTGATAATCTCTGCAGATTGGTCGGTAGATCCGTCATCAACCACATACATCTCAATGTGCGGGTACGTCTGCGACAGCACAGAGTCGAGTAGCTTGCTGATAAACCTCTCGCCGTTATAGCAAGGGGTTACTACACTGACGAATCCTTTTTTCACTTATGTAGCCTCATTTTTGCGTGGTTTATGAGCAGACCACCACTACTGCTCGTGTCTCGGTTATCAATCACGATCACAGTGCTGCCGCCCTCGTATCCATAGCGCGCTATATTAACTTTTGTTTCGATATCTTCAAGCAGTGCCACTACTTTATACTCACCTTTGTTAAAGTTTTCTAGAGACAGTTCATACATTGCGGTATGTTGCTTCGTGTCGCGAGTAATCATCTCGTCCCAACCAAGCAGTACCGGGTTTGTCGCCATAATTGCCTGACCTCTGAAGTCTATATATGCTTTAGCTGTAACTGGTCGCGTATCTAGCGCTTTGTACTTGATCTCAACCTTCAGCGTATCCTCGTTAGTAAGCGTGCGCTTGCCAACGATCTTGGCTGATAGCATTGGCTTGTGTGTGTCGACCTTCTCTTTTGCGCCCTCTTGCAAAAGGTTAATTCCCGTATATTCATCAGCTATTTCGTTCGGGTCTCCAAATAACTTCACCCGTCCATCTACGACCAACATCGCTTTGCTGCAATATTTGCGAACGCTCTCCATGGAGTGCGTTACCAACACCACTGTTTTCTTGTTACGCTTTAACTTTGCAAAATACTGAAAACACTTACGCTGAAAAGCTTCGTCGCCCACAGCAAGAACCTCGTCCAGGAGTAAAATATCACTCTGCGCGCGGATAGCAATAGAAAACGCCAGCCGGACTTGCATACCGGAACTATAGTTTTTGAGCTTTTGATCCATGAATCGTTCTAGTTCGGCAAACTCGACAATATCATCGTACATCTCAGACATCTCTTCGCGATTAAAGCCCAGGAGTGCACCGTTCAGAAACACGTTGTCGCGGCCAGTAAGATCGGGATTAAACCCAACACCAAGCTCAATAAAAGGCGTCAAGGAGCCATTTATTTGAATGTCGCCGCTGGTCGTTGTGTATATACCAGCAAGCATTTTAAGTAACGTGCTTTTACCAGAACCATTTCGGCCGACTATTCCGAAGAATTCACCCTTTTTTATCTCAAATGAGATGTCTTTAAGAACCTCTTGGGTTTCATATGTTCGTTTTTTGCCTCTTGCCAGGCTAATGAGACCGCCTTTTATAGAGTTCTGTTTGTCGTGCGGCAGCCTGAAGCTTTTACTAGCATGATCTACTTTGATTGCAATATTATCGCGGCGTGCCATCTATAGGTTCTCCGCAAAACTTGCCGATTGGCTTTTAAAATACATGAGACCCAGAACAAACATAGAAAATACGATCAGCAAGGGAATAAAAGCATACCATCCTCCGTCAAATATTTTCCAAGTCGTGATAACCTTGTCGTCGTGGCTGACGATCGCATAGCGAGCGTCCTGAATTGCTTGTGCCATAGGGCTCAGAAGTAGCAACTTCTGAAATGTTACGTTCGCGACAAGCGCCAGGGGATAAAGTATGGGCGTTAGGTAAAATCCTGCCTGCAAACACACCTCCCATATGTACCCGATATCTCGGTACTTTACGAATGCAGCGGAAAGAAAGAGAGACAGCCCGAGACCAAAAATATAAATCTCCACCAGGTAGAGCGGCAGCAAATAAAACGTGTCCATAGGCACGGCTTTGCTCAATAGCATCAAGAGGGCGATCACGATCAAGTTAAAACCCAGATTTATCAGGGCGCCTATAGTGCTACTGAACACTATCATCCAACGAGGGATCTTTATCTTTCGTATAAGATCACCTCTGACGACTATACTGCCAAGACTCTGAGCTGTCGTATCGGCAAAAAAAATCCAAAGCACTATACCAAACAATAGGTATATGGGGTAGTGCGGTATGTCGCCGCCTATGCGTAAGAACTTGACGAAAACCACGTACAGTATGGCGAACATGAGCATGGGGCGCAATAGCGACCACGCATAACCAAGAACAGAGCCTTGATAGCGAAGCTTGAAGTCGGTACGAACCAACTCGGCCAGAAGCGCTCGGTTTTTCTTGGAGAACGCCTTTTGAAATGTAACTTTTAGTCCCATTACTGAGAGCATATTATAGAGGAAATCACCCACCATCGCCACACCTTTTACGATATACTATTGCGTATGGCAAAACACCCACCTGTCGTAGTCATCCCAAACCTCAATGGCGGCCAGGCGCTGCTCGACGCCCTGTCTTCGTTGCACAAACAAACCCTTCGGCCGCACATCATCGTTGTCGATAACGCCAGTAGCGACGGATCAGCCGAACGTGCACAAAAAAAATTCCCCGACATTGAGGTTATTTGGCACAAAAGAAACAAAGGCTATGCCGGCGGCGTTAACCCCGGTTTTGAGCGAGCAATCGAGCGCGGAGCCACTTATGTTGCGCCTTTTAACGATGACGCGGCAGCTGATCCGAAGTGGCTAAAGCACCTGGTGGGTTTTCTCGACACACACCCCAACCATGGCGCGGTCTGCTGCAAAGTACTCAAGGACGACGGTAAGCACCTTGATAGCACTGGGGATTTTCTGACTGTTTGGGGACTACCATACCCCCGCGGCCGCGACGAGCTAGATAGCGGTCAATACGATGACGGCGCTGATGTGTTTGCCGCCAGCGGAGCCGCTAGCCTATTCCGTGTTGCTACACTCAAAAAAGTCGGGCTGTTTGACGAGGCTTTCTTTGCATACTACGAGGACGTGGACCTAGGGTTTCGCATGCAGAACCAGGGCTGGAAAGTGGGCTACGAGCCGCGGGCTATTGTTCACCATGCCGTCGGCATGACAAGCGGACGCATCAAGGGCTTCACTACTTATCAGACTCTCAAAAACCTTCCTTTGCTCGTCTGGAAAAACGTCCCGTTCCTACTACTTTTTCGCATACTGCCTCGGTTTTATTTCGCTTACATTCTATTCTTTTTTCGAGCGTTTTTACGCGGACATGGCATATCAGCAATACGCGGCGTTTGCATGTCTGCGTTTTGGCTTGGCTGGAAGTTGCCCGAAATAACGTTGCTTGACTTGAAGCGCAAACTGAACTCCCGACAGGTGTGGTCGCTCCTTGTTCATGATTTGCCCCCCAACGCAAAAACGTTGCGCTCGCTGAGAACAAAATGGCATAAACTAACATTTCGCGGGAGTAAAGATGACTAAACATATTGTTTTCGATGCGCGCGAATCCGGCACAACGACTGGTCGCTACATGGACAAGCTCATTGAGCACATGCACAAACTGCACCCGCAATACCAAATCACACTGCTGGCAAAACCTGGCCGCGTACAGTATCTGCAAAAGCTCGCCCCAAATTTCCCTGTACTGGAAAGCGATGTCAAAGAGTTTACGTTTGCCGAGCAAATAAAGCTTCTTCGCCAAATCAACGCGCTGAGAGCCGACCTCGTGCATTTTCCCATCGTACAGCAACCTATTCTATACCGAGGTAAATCTGTCACAACCATGCAAGATCTTACGACGATACGGTTTCGAAACCCTGCCAAAAACCTTGCGGTGTTTTGGGTAAAACAGACAGTTTACAAATGGGTTAACCGCTACGTCGCCCGAAAGTCTATTGCCCTACTCGCCATATCTGCACATACTCAGCACGACATTGCAACATACTGTCGCATTCCGCTTGAAAAAATTACGGTTACGCACCTTGCCGCCGACCCCATCAGCGACAACGCCGAACCTTACAAGCCCGTGGCGGGTAAGCAATTTATCGTATATGTCGGACGACCGCTGCCACATAAGAACCTTGGGCGACTACTTGACGCATTTGCGGTGTTGCAGAAAACACACCCCGAACTCGTGCTCGTCCTGGTCGGTAAAAAGGATGCAAATTACGCGCGGCACGAGGAGCGCGTTTTGCGCGAAGGTATACAGAATGTGGTGTTTACGGACTTTATATCCGAGGGTCAACTTCGGTGGCTGTATGAAAACTGTGCGGCATACGTGTTTCCAAGCCTGAGCGAGGGGTTTGGGTTGCCCGGGCTAGAAGCGATGGTGCACGGGGCGCCAGTGGTGAGCAGCAGTGCAACGTGCCTACCAGAGGTATACGGCGATGCCGCCGAATATTTTGACCCGCTCAGCGCGGACGATATAGCGGCAAAGATCGCAAGCGTACTCGACAACGAAACAAAACGCCGCACGTTGATCAAAAAGGGTAAAAGACAGGCCGCAAAATACTCGTGGGAACGCACCGCCCGCCAAACGCTCGCCGTCTATGAAAAAGCTTTGAAGCCAACACGCTAAAAGTGTTCTTTGAGGGCTAAGCCGGTGCAGCCCACTTCTACTAGGAGGATACTTTTATTGTGAATTGTAATCTTTTCGCCTCTGTCATTTTCCTTGTACCTGTAGTCAACGCTACAAGACAGATCGCCCTTGTCGTACACGCTCGTGCGGATATAGTTTTTCGAGGTGTATTCTTGGCTGCCTGCCGTAGTGTCGAGCATATTGCTCCAGCCAAGATTTTTTTCAAGTGATTTGGCTTGTTCGACGGTATTGATGATACTGGCTTCTTCTGCCGCACGATACGTAAGTACTGCGCCTACCGTACAGCTAAGCGGGCCTTTGCTGAATTTCTCAGATCCGTATCCGCACGCCGCATATGTCTTTTTACTACTTGATGCGAGTTTGGCGGCTTTGTCTACAAAAGAGGCTATCTGTGCTTCCGCTTCGTTATACATTTGTTTTTCTCGGTAGATATCTGCTTGGTGCCATAGGAATAGAATAGCTATGGCTATACATAGCATGGCTATGAGTTTTTGGAGTGATGAGAGTTTTTGCAGATTGGTTATTGTTTTTGTGATGAGTGAGGGTTTTGGCTGGCGAGGTTTAGGGTTCTTTTTGGGCATGGGGTTATTGTAGCAGGGTTTGGTTGAGAAGTTGGCTATTTGTAGTGTTCTTTGAGGGCTGAGCCGGTGCAGCCAGCCTCGACGACTAAGATATTTGGGTCGTATACTTCGCCGTAAGGATCGCTTGACTTATAGTCATACGAAACACTGCATGTTAGGGCTTGGTAGTTATAGACCACTATTTTGATGACGGCTGGCGTATCTTTGTTTTGGTCTGTGTTGTCATATGCAAAAACCCAGTCCGACGGCCTATGTATTGCTTCGAGCCGCGCAATGGTGTTACCCACTTCTTCCTCTGTCATAGGCTTGTATTCGAGATTGCTTCTTACCGCGCAGCTCAAAAACCCGTCATCAAACTTGGCTGAACTGCGAGAACAGTACTTGCGTACTTCCTTTGTGCTCGGTGCGAGTTTGGCGGCTTTGTCTATGAAGGCGGTGATTTGTTTCTCTGCCTGTTTGTATGTGTTGTGCTCTCGGTAGATGTTTGCTTGGTGCCATAGGAATAGAATAGCTATGGCTATACATAGCATGGCTATGAGTTTTTGGAGTGATGAGAGTTTTTGCAGATTGGTTGTTGTTTTTGTGATGAGTGAGGGTTTTGACTGGCGAGGTTTAGGGTTCTTTTTGGGCATGGGGTTATTGTAGCAGATGGCGGACTTTTCGGTATACCAGCGGTACTAGCACCAAAACAACTGGCCCTGCAAAGTATGCGAGTTTGCTGTGTGCGCCACCTCCCGTTTCGCTGCGCTCAAAACCATTACCGAAAAGCGTCGATGTGCGAGCCTCGCTGTTCTTGGGCGTTTTTGGTTGCGTAAAAATACCGCCGTTTATTCCTGCGCCACCCTCTGCCGCAATGGCCGCCAAAAAGTCTGGGCGAGCACTGCGCGCCAGCGCACCAGTGTTCCGCGCGTTTTCTGCGGTTTTTATGCTGGTCCCAGCTTTTTTCTTGTTTTGCGCCGCAGCGTTTTCTTCTTGGCTTTCGTTTTCGCTCGGCACATACGGGACGGCGAGGTCTTGGCTGCCGTATTCGCCCCCGCCATCGCCCTCTGTCTCATCAAACGAAGCGGGTGCTTTGACGTGCCCTGGCTGCGTTTCGTCTATCAGCTCGTCTCGTAGCTCGCCGTCACATGCATCGTCGATACCGTCGCTATCTTCGTCAATGCCGCTTGGGTCAACGAACAAACACGCCTCTTGATCGTTTTTTATACCATCGCCGTCAAAATCATCGGCATTTTCTGCCACAAAAACCACTTGGCGCAAATCGATTGGCGCACCAGCGGCAGATGTGGTGTATATGTCGAGCGTATGAAATCCTGTCGGTGTACTTTCTGGTATCGCAAAGGTCGCAGGCACGTTTTCGTCGTATACGCCTTCAAGTAAGGTTATCGGCTCCGACCGCAGGGTAATTTTCATAGTGGCACCGTGACGCACAGTGCCTTTCGGCAAGTTCGTTTGGTAGGTGCCGCCCCTTTTGAACAGTGTTGCGCCGCTGTCGGTCCATTTGATTACTCCGCGGGGCCTGAGCTGCTCTGGTGCATGATCAACGTTTTTCAGTAGCGCACTTGTATAGTCAAGATCTGGTTTGTTGTTTGGAATCGGCGTCGGCATAAGTTCCGTGAGATTGGTTGTGTTCGCAAGTATTCGGCGCGCAATTAGCCGGTGTCCTAGTAGCGTAGGGTGGTAACTCTCGTTCCCTATGCCAACATTTACCGCGTATGTCTTCCCGCCTCCGGAGATTTGTATTGGCATGGTTAGCTTGTCATTGCCGTTGGTTAGACCGTTTACGCCGGCTGTGTTTTTGCTGGCCTCGCAAAGTCGATGGCCGTTGAGCGCAGCTTCGGTGTCGACATAGTATACCCCAGCTTCGGCAGTAGCCCGCTTAATAATGCTGTTGAAGTAGGTGATAAGCCTAGACGCAAACCGTACTTCGGCCGCATTGAAGCGTACATTTACCCCGCAGTTTCCACCTTCTTTAAATATTTGCGGGTAGCCAACCACATACACCCGCGCACCACCGCTCTCTGCAAGTACGTCCTTATATGTTGCGACGAGGCGATCATACTGTCCGAGTATTTGCTCCATTACCTGTACGCGATCTTCGTAGTACTGGTAACAGGTCCCAACTATGCCGCCCGTAATACACGATGTCAGTATTTTTGCAAACCCAATGTCGTTGCCACCTATAGAGAGAAGGATGGTGCGGGGTTTGTATTTACGGGCAAAAATAGTTTGCTGCGCATAGCCGGGAGAGAATGAATCTATTACTTTGTTTTTGCCCCTTTTATTCCATTCTTTTTTATTCCCGACTTGCCCTTCGTAATCGTCCTCTCTCACAACCTCCCCCCTTGGGTCGCCTGCCGCTATACTCACGTCAAACAGCTTCGCGCCAGAGCAGGCGACAGAGCGGCCATGATGAAACTCTTTTGCGTTTATCCGAAATGGGTATGAATACCATGAGAGATGGCATTTATTTTGCCTGGTATCGGTGCCAGTAAAGTACGTACCTGGCACACCCTCTCCAGAAATATACGAGTCGCCCATACCGAGTACACCGACATACTCACGAGCGGTTTGTTTCGGCATGGTTACTTGGTAGCGAGCCACCTTAAACGAGGCTGGGCCAGTTCTGTCATATACCGTGTCGAAAGTCATGACGTTATTTTTCACAAACCGAACGCGGCGAGGATATTCAGCCGTCGGCAATACATCGCGCAGGCCGCGCGTGTTGCCGGTGCGATACTCGCCGCTCCAAAGATCTTTGTATTCGCAGCCATTGTGCGCGGTCGGCTCGGTTTGGTTTGCGTGCTGATTGGGGCAAGTAAACACATCGTAGACGCGTAGCGCAGGACGAGTCGTACCATTGCTCGGTACCGAGAGTGTTACGGCGACGAACCGACCATTTTCGCTAATCGCGAGATTATTTTTCCCTCGGTATGCATTGGCGCTGGACTGGTACGAACCTGTATGCCAGGCGATGAGTTTTCCCCGCTTGTTTTCAAGATCATAGCGATATATCCCCTTACCGCTTACGATCGCTGCCATCCATTTACCGTTAGTTGCATAAGCTATATCTGTGCCCCTAAAATGCAGCGCCTCGCCATTGGGTGCTCGCAAAACAGTATTTGGCTGCTCGTGATGATACTGGTACTTTTTCGCAGGCGGCAGACCATAGTACGACACAAGTCGTAGCTGTGAGGCGCTGTATGTGCCGATCCTCAACAGATTTGCACCATCTATCCATGATCTCGGATACGTAGCCGTAATGAGCATATTGGGATGCCCTGGAATACTTGGCAACACATTGCCGCCATAGAACGGGTCATATGCATGCGTTCCGCTCGGACCATTCAGCAAAATGCTGTTTGCCATCAAGCCAAGCGGTGTTACATACTCACACGTATCTATAGGCATGGTGCTCGCACCGTTAGGCAGCTGAATGGGAATGCAGTCTTGACTCAGACTGAACGGCCCCTGGTTGTCTGGCAAGTCAGAAACTTTTTCGACCCTTGGTTCGACAGAACTTAGCCACATTGGCACTGGCGTACGAGACGCCCACGCCACTCCCCCGCCCGCCATAAGCGTAACGAGACAAAACACGGCCGACCACTGCTTTTTTAGTCGCATAAAACACCTTTTTCTACGCTAACTATAACGTGTTTTTAGTTTATGTACAACTAAGTTATGTGGTTTGTGCTTTTGCTACTCGGCGGCGGGCCTAAGGACAATGTGGCGTTCGCGGCCTTCGCCTTCAGAGTCACTGACGAGCCCCGCTTCTGAGGCTACGCGGTGTATCGTACGGCGATCGGCAGCATTCATCGGTTTTACACTATACGCTTCGCCCGTTTCTTTAACCTTCTTTATCCATGCTTCGGCAGTTTTGGCCAAACGCTCAGCACGATGATGTTTGTAGTCAGCTACATCTACATTTACGCGCACGACGCTAAAGTTCTGGTTTTTCAGCGCGTTACTCACAATAAACTGTATGGAGCGCATGGTTTCGCCGCGCTGACCAATGAGAAAACCGTTTAGGTGCGTCGAGGGTATGTTAAGCTCTATAACCTCATTGTCTTCGGTGCTGGCGTACACATCTGTATTGAGCCCAAAAAAGGACAACAGGTCTTCGACGTACTTTTTGGCGTACCGAATCGCTGCTTCGACATCTTCGTTCATGGTGGTTACCTCCGTTTTTTCTTAGTTTTTTTGGAGGGTTTGGCGGTTTTTTGTTTTGGCGTTTTTTTGGCTGGCTTTTTGGCTGGCCTGGAAACAACTTCTGCTTCGGGGGTAGATGAGTAAGATATTTTGCTACCGCGGTCGGTTTTGAGCGGTTTGTCGGACTCGGCTGCTTCGACGAGCTGTTCGGCGTCATCCCGCAGCGCTCTTTTTTGCTGCAAGTACGCAACAACGCCGCCAGTAAACCAGTAGAGGCTCAAAGCGGCGGCAAGATGCACCGTAAAGAAAAACACCATAAAAGGAATGATGTACTGCATGCTGCGGCTCACTGCTGCACTCACTTCGGTCTGGTCGGCCGGCTTCCCTGCGCCGGCAGCTTTCAGTATGTGGCGAAGCTTGCGGGCGTCCTTTTCAGTGGGCATTAGCTGGCGACTCGTCAAAAACTGAATACCCGCGCTGAGCGTTACCAGCAGAAGCGCAGGAAAGTACACGCTGCCAGTTCCGATAGCCGTACGAGACAGGTCAATCAGTCCAAACAAAGAGTTATCAAACGCTTTGATGTTTTCGGACAAGTGCTGTAGCCACGGAAGCTGCTGGAGCGGCCCGTAGGCAAACTGCACGATTTGGTTTGGGTCTTTTATAACCTTTACAAGCCCTATGTACAGACCGATGAGCACCACCATCTGCACGATAAGCGTCGGAAACATGCCGAAGGGATTGACGCCGCGCTCTTTGTAAAGCTCCATCATCATCTGGGCTTCGCGCTGACGATCGCCTTTCGCTTCTTTTTTGATACGTTTCAGTTCTGGCTGGAGCGCACGGGTTATTTTGGTTTGGCGCAGCTGTTTTTTGACCAGCGGCCACATAAACAGACGAATCACAATCGTGAAGATGATGATAGCTAGGCCAAAGTTATGGCCTGGCACGAGCGCATAAATGAGCACGAGCAAATTGAAGATGGGTTGAACGACAAAATCTGTAAACATATATTCCTCTTTTCTTCTACTATACCACGTGCCGTGCTCAGTATGCCACTATATTACAAAACAACTTGTGTAATACACACACGCTGTTGTAATAGTTAAATATTTTGCCCGAAACGGCTGGTTAGTTTTGTGTTTTGGCAAATAGGTGGGCGATGTGACGGCGGAGTTCCTTAGCAGGTAGCGCGACTAAAGAGGCGTCAAAAACCGTTACTATCACCTGGACGCCGTCTAGTTGGGCGGCGTAGTCCGCGCGGAGTATCTCGTAGATACGCCGACGAATGCGATTTCGCACCACAGCAGATTTATGAACCTTGCGGCTCACAACAACGGCGGCGCGAAACGGTTGTTTTGGCGTCGTTAGGTATCGCACGCTTAGCATTCTGCCGCGCCGCGATTGACCCGCTCGGTAGACGCGCTGAATAGAGCGGCGACCCTGAAACCGATGCTTTTTTGCGAGCATAGCTTTCTCCTCCGCCCGCCTAGACTACGCGCTCAGGCGAGTGCGGCCTTTGTTGCGGCGGCGTTGCAGAACATTTCGCCCAGCCTTCGTCGCCATGCGCTTAAAAAAGCCGTGTTCTTTCGCGCGCTGGCGTTTTTTTGGCTGGTAGGTTCGTTTTGGCATCTCTTGTTCCTTTAGTGATTAGTTACTAGCTGTTGGGCTTGCCGAAAATAGCGCTATTCCCTGCTCTGGCGCAACTGCGACATGTTTTTGGTTCAATGCGCGCATTTCGCCGTGGGTCACTCTTGTCGGCGTGATTCCTATCGGTTGTATAGTATACCACGCCTCGCCGAGAGCGCTGGTTTTTTTCGGGAAAAATTTGCTATTCGCTTTATAGTATAGCAAAGTTATCCCCCTTTTCCCAGTGTTTTCCACATTTTCTAAGGTGTTAGAAACGCCTGTGGAAAACTATACCCCTTTTCGGCTCATTTTTGATGTCATGAAATAGTTGTAGAAAAAGCTGTGGAAAACTATGTCTGTTTTCGACTATAGTTAGTGGTGATAGCGAACTCAGATAACGTTCGCAGCGAAGTGGAGAGTACCGTGCATACCGTCAACTATGATCAGTTGTGGCGAACCGTCCAGGGGGAGGTAGAGATTTCGCTTTCTCGCGGAAACTACATAACCTGGTTTAAAAACACGCGGCTTATTCAGGTTGATAAAGAGTCGGCCACGCTCGGCGTGCAAAATGTTTTTGTTAAACAGCAGTTCGAGGGTAAATATCGCGACATGGTGCTCCAGACACTCGCAAAAAACGGCGTGCACGTTTCGCGTTTGAATGTCAAAATTCAGCCAGTGACAAAAACTCGCGAAAGCGACGACGAACTCATCACCAACGCAGTGAATAGCGCGAAGACCGCGGCAAACTCAACCAGCACGCAACCTTCCGCGCGGCAAAGGAGCGGCCTAGCGCACGCCTATCGCCAAGGAGTGAACGAAAAATATCGTTTCGAAAACTTTATCGTCGGCTCTGGCAACGAACTGGCGTATGCTGCCTGCCAAGCCGTTGCGGCTGATTTGGGTAACAAATACAACCCGCTGTTTCTGTACGGCGGCGTTGGTATCGGCAAAACCCATCTTATACAAGCAGTGGGCAACGAGATTTTAGCCAATCGACCAGGTTCGCATGTGGTGTATGTTTCGAGTGAACAATTTGTGCAGGAGTTTGTAGACGCCCTTCGTTTCAAAAAAAACACCGACTTTGCCGACTACTACCGAGGTGCTGATGTTCTCATCGTAGACGATGTGCAGTTTTTGGCCGGCAAAGAAAAAATTCAGGAAGAATTTTTTCACACTTTTAATGCCCTTCACCAAGCGAACAAACAAATCATTATAAGCAGCGACAAACCACCGAAAGATATTCCTACACTCGAAGAGCGTCTACGTAGCCGTTTTGTGTGGGGAATGAGTATAGATATGCAAAACCCAGACTTTGAAACTCGCTGCGCCATCATTCAGTCAAAGGCGGAGGAAAAGAATATTTCCCTTCCGCATGATGTTGTTGAATATCTCTCTACCCAGTTTCAGACCAATATACGAGAACTTGAGGGCGCGCTCAACCAGGTGCTCGCGTTTTGCGAAATGCGCGGTCTTGCACCAAACCTGGCGATTGTGAGCGGGCTTTTAGGTTCGGGTCGAGGCCGCCCAAAACACCTTAGTGCGCGGCAGATCATTGAGCGCTGCGCAAAGTACTACCAAGTTGCTGTCGAGGATATGCTCGGACCGAAACGAGATAAAGACATTGTCACACCAAGGCAGATTGCCATGTATCTACTGAGGAGCGAGTTACACCTGAGTTTTCCAAAAATCGCCCAAGAGCTTGGCCGCAAAGACCACACCACCGCGATTCATTCTGTTGAAAAAATAGAAAAAGAAACTGATCTCAACCCAGCTATACGAACCGCCCTTGCGGACATTAAGGAGCGATTATATGCGTAGCTTCTGGGTTTTGTGGAGGGTGTGGGGGTGTTTTGTGGAAAAAACCTGTGTTTTTGGTCGGTTTTTCCATAAAACAACTGCGCGGTGTTTTTTGCCTGTGGGAACGTTCGTGTCTTTTCCCCGCGTTTTCTCACAGTCTATCCGTGGTTTTCTCCACATAGCTCATAGTAATTTCACCACTGTTTTAGGGTATTTTTCCACTTTTTCCCCAGGCCTAATAATAAGAATAGTTTTGTATAAAAAATATAGTTTATATAGTAGAGCGTGTGGAAAGGATGGTATATGAAACTAAAAGTTACTCAAGAAAATCTCTCGAAGGCACTTGGATATGTTGCGCGCGTCGCGAACAACCGAGGGACGCTCCCTGTTCTTGCAAACGTTTTGCTTTCTATAGAAAACAACCGCCTAAAACTAGCGACGACAAATCTTGAGATTGCAATCTCGTGCACAATAGGTGCACAGGTGCAAAACGAAGGAACAATAACAGTTCCTGCTCGACTATTTCAAGAACTTGTATCTGGGCTGCCGAGCGGTGTTATAGAGCTTGAACAAGATGAGCAGCGCTTAAAAATCTCAGCAGACCAATACAAATCAGTTATAAACGGCGTGAGTGCCGATGAGTTTCCAGTTATGCCGGCGATAGAAAAGGGCGCGACACTTACTATTTCTGCGCAAACTATGAAAGAGGCGCTGCAACAGGTTTTGTTTGCTGCATCGAATGACGAGAGTCGGCCGGTTTTGACGGGTGTATGCGTGCGTTCACGGGATGGCGCGCTATATTTTGCTGCAACCGACAGCTATCGTTTGGCCGAAAAGAAGCTACATGAATTGAATCAGGATATTGCGGTGTTGATTCCGGCGTCTGCTCTTCATGATGTTCTTCGGGTGATTTCAGATAAAGATGAAGATGTCACTGTGTTATATGACGAGCAACAAGCATTGTTTACAGTGGGCGATGTGGAGATTGTAGCGCGTCTTATAGAAGGAAACTACCCAGACTATCGAAAACTAATTTCCTCAACATTTCAGACGACAGCGACGCTTTCTCGCGCCGAGTTTGTGAACATCGTAAAAGTCACGAGTTTATTTGCTCGCGAAAGCGCCGGTAGCGTGATGGTGAATGTGGACGAAGCGAGCAACAGTATATGGGTTCGGGCGGTTGCTTCACAGCTTGGGGAAAACAACGCGACCACCTCAGTAAAAGCCGAGGGTAGCGGTTCGATCACACTAAACTCACGCTATCTCCTGGAGGCGCTGCAAGCGATGAACGGAAAAGACGTCACAATTGGCTTTAACGGCAAAATAGAAGCCGTACTGCTCAGCGACCCCACGGAAGATGACTACAAACATATCATCATGCCTCTGAAGAGCTAAACTAGTACGCGTTTACCGCGTCGAGTACGGGTATGGGTATATCTTTGGTGTTGTATTTAGTGAACACTAGTTTTGGTGTGCCTACCAACTGCCAAGAGTCACCGTCTTTTTTGATAAGAACTTTCAAGATGTCAGTATCACTATCCCCGGCTTGATCTTCGGTTGGTGTGAGGGTTGATATATACCACGTGCCATGGTCGCGGAGTGTTCCCTCTGCTAAAACGTAGCTAGACCCGTTTTGAATATTACTAAACACAGCCTGCGAAAGAGCTTCGCGGTTTTCTTTGAGTATCATCTTGATTTTTTCTTTGGAATATTCTGGGTTTATGACAACTGTGTCGCTAGCACCATTTTCGAACCCATCGGCGTAGCCGGGTGCTCCGTCGTAACGCACAAACACAGTTAACTCTTTTTGTATACGAACACTGTCGCCGCTTTTCTGTATGCGAGCGATTTCTTTCTCGGTAACTCCAGCTTGTGCACCAGAAACATCGACAACACGAACGTTTTTAGCGTTCTTGAAAGAAACGGTTAGTACTCGAGTTGAGGATATGTGTCGAAAATAAACAAATCCAACCACACCTAAAATAATGAAAGGAACAGCGATTAGTACTAGACGAAATTTGCGGCGCATCATTACTGTTTTTCTCCTGTTGTGGGGTTAACGAAATCATCAAAGCGGATATCGAGTTCACTGAGTTTATAGCCGGAGTCTTGCAACCACTGGAGCGCCTTTTGTCTGCCGGCTGCTGTGCTGTTGCCGATGAGGAGATAGACGCTGTTATCATCTTTGAGCCCATAATCAATACTGTATGGGCCAGCAATTTCATAGTGTGGTAGTAGAGTAGTGATGGGTGATTCGTCGCTGATACTCTCGCCGATAATATTGGCCATTTGCCCAGCATAGGCTTCGCGGCGAGCCGTTGTGTCGTTTTGGTTTGCCCATTCTTTGGCGCTTTCCGAAATGGGTCGGGGCGCAAAATACAAATCAGTCGTTTTTAGTGAAACAGATACGACGTGCTTCTCTGTTTCAAAACCTTCTTTGCTAGCCGCGAAGGTGTGAGCGCCGGGTTTTAGGAAAATACTTCCGCCGGCATCCTTGCCATCTACGCTGAATGTTACATCTTCGGGGAGCGCATGGAGGTTGACGCGTATTTTTCCGGCGTTTGACGATGAATTGAGTAGTAAAACAACCACCAGACCGACTACACCTATAACAAGGAGAAGTTTTGCTTTTATATTATTCATTGCTGCCTCCTATGTAACGATAAATATGATCCGCCGTGAGCGGGTTTTCTCTTCCTGCCATTGGTGATCGCCAGCTTCTACCACCACGACCGCCGATCGAAGCTGACGCGACAGCTGTTGCGAACTCAGCGGGGCTACCGTCTGCGTTTGAGCCGGTTTGGCCTGGTCCAACATATATGAATGTGTGTCCCTCACCCTTACTGATGGCAATGTCGCCTGGTTGTAGGTCGGCGGTTGTTTCGACATCAATTTTTCTATACAAACCACTTTTTTGTATATGTTCATGTTGGCGTTCGACGTTTCCGCCGCCACCGTATTTTGGATCGACACCACTATCTCGCATGACGAGCGTTACAAAACCACCACAGTCAACACCGGGCTTTGCAAGAGTACCCACATACCGACCGCCCTCTTTTAGTGCGCTCTTTACAGCCGACTCGTATGACGGTTTGAGTTTGGTGTATGGCGGGGATGTGTAGGTCGGCCAGGCGTAGTTAAGCGCGGTTTGCACGGCATCGCCTGCTGCCGCGCCAGAGCATCCTTCGGAGTTTGACCGAGAGGCGTCCTTTGCGGGGCGAACTGCTCGCATAATCCCATCAGCAATACCCTTTGCGTATATGTCGGTATTGAAGCCTGTCTGTCCGACTTCGTTATATATCCAGGGTACCTTCGAAAGAAGCTGCACAACGGGTAAATTACCAGCGGAGAGCCCTGGTCTTCCATCAAAGACGATGTCGTGTATCTTTGCTCCAGGTTCCCCCGCCGCCTTTCGTGCGGCTACCATCGCCTGCGCATAGGCTTGGCTTTTTTGAGCGAGTGCTTTATCTTCAAAAACCGTTTTTTTGCCGTTTTCATTCGTTCGGTAGTTGCCTACTTTTTGCGGCGACACCCAGGAGGAGGAGCCGCCGAACTTTCCTGGTGTGTTATGTATGCTCACGGCTATGGCAGCATTTGCTTTGTTGGCTATTAAGGCACGTTGCTTGAGGTTAACGTAGTCTTTTTCTGATTTTTTTGTCATAATAACGGTGTAACCTTTTTCTTCGAGAGTTTTTTTGACTTTTTGTGCAACTTCCCATACCTGTTTGCGTTCGGTGGGGTTTGAGCTGTCGCCGATGTATAGGCCGGTTTCGGAGTCTTTCTCGGCTCCCTGTTTGTCTATGCCGGAATGACCAGGGTCAAGCACAACCTTTCCGGCGCTCCCACGGAGCAAGGAGTCATCCGATACGCACTCGCAGCCCGTGCTGGCGCTTATGGTGGTGTTTCCTGTTTTGGGGTATTTCAGGGCAATTTGGGCGGCCTTGAAGCGTTCGGTATAGGCTTTGTCTCCCGCACCCTCCATGGTTATTTCGTAGTATTTTACTGCCTCCATAAGGTCTGTTTGCGTAAACCCAGCAAGCATATTCATGTGGGCCGTGGGGCTTCTGTTGTTCATGTGCCACCACACAAGGTCAAGCTGTGTCTGTAGTTCGTATATTGGGCCGGTTATACCGGCATCCTCGGCGGCTCTTATGACTTTGCGGGCGGGTGTCCACTGAATAAGTCCCCAACCGCCATTTGCGGGGGTTACTTCATTTGGGTCTTTTGTGCGGTCTGGGGTGAACTTGGTTTGTGTGTTTTGCGGGTCTCCTGTCGATTCGCGCGCGATATTGCCAATGATGGCTGCCGCCTGAATATCTGTCAGAATCGGATTGCCGTTGGCGTCTTTTTTCGAAAGAAAATAGTTATAAGCCTGCTCAAGGTTTTTTTGGAAATCGCTTGAGGTGACAACAGACCCCGCCGAGCTTTCGCCACAGGAATTAGCGCTGTCTGGCACCCAGTCCTCCCAGCCAAACTTCAATGCTTGGCAGTCTAGGTCTGACATTCCGCTTGGGCAGTCTTCCACGGCAACCGCTGGCGGCGCCATAGAGAGAGTGGTAATTATAAGCATACACAATGCTACTCCAATATACTTAACTCGCTGAAAAAACATTAGCTCCCTCCTCCTGCACAACGACTACTACTTTGGATTGGATCCCAGTGCCATGACTCGCCCGCAAGCTGCCGAAATCCGTACTTTTCCGCATTATTATACAACCAGTTCCACACAGGGCTGCTCGGGTCTTTTACCCTATTATTACAGCTAGCGCCCACAAGCTTTATCCCCGTGCCAGCAAAGTCTATCGCGATACCCATCTGGTGATTTGAATCCCCGGGCTTGGCGACGGCGTAGTACGAGTTGCGGTTACATGAATTGTTTCTGTAGCAAGCTCGGCAGGCGGCGTTATTGTCGCATAGCTCAATAGAGTGTTGCATAGAGCGGTACCCGCTTGCCGCAGAAAGCGTGAGCCCCGAAGCTTTTGCGTCTTTGAACATTGCAACAGTGTTTGCCGAAATGCGTGCATTTACGACAAGATCTCCATGCGCACCCACAACACCACCCCCTCCATTACTCTCCGACGAGGTGCTTTTGAAGCCTGAAACCGCACAAATACGAATCGGTATTTTCTGGCCGTCGTTGTAGCCGTCTACGATACCTAGGTCTCGCGTGCCGTCTGCACAGCCCAAAGATTCTGAGCTCGCAAACAACTCAGACTGGTCAATGCTCGAACTATTGCTGTCTATGCTTGTCGTACCGGCGAACGACCCTGTTGGTAGCAGACCCGCATCAAACATGCCGCCAGCAGAGCTCGCTATTGAACGTATGAGTAGGCACGGCTCGGGTTTATTTGGGGTAGCTTCACCTGTGTCTGGATCCTGTTCCATACTGTCGAGGAATTCCTTTTCAAAACTACGGTTGGCGCACCGGTCGTTCCAGTATTTTTCTGGGTCGCTTGGGATTTCGGAGGCACCGTAGCCGAAATGTTTTACGCCGAATGGACTCGATGTTCCGGTCGTTACGGCATTGGCTTTTTGGGCGGAAAAAAGACTTCCCAGACCAGCTCCGAGTCGTTGCGCTGGCCCTGTGAATAGACTTGCGATGCTCGCGGAGGGTATGCTAGAGCGTGCCGGTAAGCGTAGCGCCAACTGAGAAGTCAGCGAATATGGGGTTTCTGTGCTCGTTAATCTTGCTAGCAGTGATTTTTCTCGGAAGTTTGCTCGTTCGTCGGCTAGATACTGGTTCTGAATCCGTGTATACGCCGTGTTGGTGATTGGGGCGGCTCCAGTTTCTAGCATAGCCGCTTTTTCGAACGTTACTTGAGCTCCTGCGGTACTCATCGCTAAAATTCTGCCGCCACTTAGGTTTAGAAAAGGATTGGGTTTTAGGTGGTCGATGATCCACTGAACGGCGTCACCGATATGCTGTTTTCCCCAGTCGAGAAGAGTCTTGCACGGCCCAATACAGGTCTTTTCGAAGGCTAGGTTTGCGACTCCGCCGACCCCATCCTCGATTAACAGATATATATCGTTGATTCCGTTGAGCACAGCATCGTTCACGGCCATAAAATTAAAGTAGCCCTCCACGAAGGGGTTGTGGCGTACGTCGTAGGCTACGTTTGCGGCGTCGCCTGCATTTGTGAAATCTTCCTCGGGGCAGATTTGCATGCCTTGTGGAATAGGGTTGCCGTCATCGCAAATAAATCCAAGTGAGTTTGGTGCCTGCGCAGAAGCAGTGCCGATAAGCCGCCCGAAAGACGTGAAAACATTATTTTGCGCGACTGTTTTTCCGAAATAACTTTCGTATATTGGATGCGTAGTCATGTCCTGCCCTTCGCTGAGCGTATCGGCGAGCGAGCCTGCTGCGGTAAGGTCTATGTTTCCGCTCTTTAGTTCTCCTGCAGAGCTTTGATACATCGCAAACATACTGGCCGCTGTAGCGGCATTTGTCTCATATGACATATACTTCATGAAAGCTGGCGCAGTGCTAACAAAGTTTTTTATACTAATGAGCAATGAAATTTGTCCGGCATATGGTATAACCTTCCCGATTGCCTTTCCTGTGGCCTTGCCAGCGGTCTCAAAGCCAAGTTTTTGACCAAGTTTTTCGCCAATTTTACTAGATAAATATCCACTAAAACCAAGCTTATTGATATCTTTCGCTCTTGTGACTAGTGTGCCTAACTTTTCAGCCCCCGGACCTCGTATATATGCCTTGAGTTTTGTGTCGAGCTCCCTATGAAAACGGGATTTTGGTTCTTCTCTAGGGTCTGTGGACGGGGTGATAGTTGCGTCGCAAAAATCTGGATCCATGATACAGTCAATTAGTAGGCCGTATGTTTCACCGGCAACCCCCGAGACTTTTTGCGTAAGCCATAGTTTACCGGCGAGGAGCTTGGCTTCTTTTTTATCTGTAAATTTATCTCGAATATCACACGCCATGAGGCAGCGTTTTACGTGGAAACGTCTCTCCAGCAGCTTGCCATACTGATAGCGTTTATAGGTTTTGTCCCATAAGGTTCCTTCTCTCAGGGCGGTATTTATTGCTCGACGAATGTCGCTCCGTTTCACTTCCTTTGCGTCAAGGTCAAACAGAGATATCTCGCCCTTTTGTAGCTTGAGGAACTGAGCATCATTCCCTATACTGTGTCCGTTCACAGTCATATAAAACTTGTTAGTTTTTGTGTTTTTACCAATTATTATGCCGTGCTTTTTCCCAAGCTCCTGCTGGAGCTTACTTTGAGACCAGGCTTGGTACATTTTTGCAATTGGGGTCGTACCTGAAACAACAACAACGCACCCAGGGTCTATGCTTTTTTTGCACCCAGGGGTGCCAAGAGCTCGCATAACGTGCTTCCCGAGGTATACGCCGAAGGCATTGCTAATGCCCCTTTGCATGGCTTCTTGCGTTGAAGCCATAGCTTTTCCCTCAATCATGCCCACGAAGGATCCCACTTTAAGGGGTAGCATCAGGAAGAAGATAAGAGCGGCGCTGCCTCCACCAACCCCCGCCGCCGCTGTAGCAACAGCAAGCCGTTTGCGGATATTTGACTTACCCTTAAAGCTCTTTGCGAGTCTATCGTCTTTCTGTGAGCCTTTTCCGGTAAAGCCTAAGCCAAGTCGTTCCTGGATGTCTCCGAGGGCGCTGTTGCCGTATTTGCTATCTGGTCTTTCCTCTTGGTCTTTCAGGTCTTTGGCTCTTGCGGCCGTCTCTTTCCTCCATTTTCGCGGATCCCACCAGGGTGCACCCGGCTGCTCTGCGCTACTGGGGGCGCCGGGTGTGTTGCTGTTTTCTGGGGGTCTGTCGTGGACCTGCGTCGGCTGAACACCTGGATCATTATGGTCGTCGGGGGTGTTATCTTGTTGTTCGTCATCGTAAACTGACATTTTTTCACCTATGAAATATTATTTGCGCTTCCTGGGTATAGTTGATTTTGAAGGTCTATGGTACCTTGCGTCTGATCCAGGCTGCCCTGCTTCATTGCCTGGATTTGCTGGGGGTTTGTGGTGATAAGACCGGTTTCGGTAGGGCTGGCAACCACTTGAATGTGGACGTGGTTCTGTCCAGCAAAGAATAGACCCTGCCCCACGGGGAACTGTCCAAGCCGTTTCTTTTCTTCTTCGGTGAGCTTGAAAACATCGGCCAGCACGTCGACAGCGCTACTCGACTGCTTCAGGAGCATCTGCATGCTGGCGTTCGCGACGATGGCGCGACCCATGCGCGAGCCCATGAAGTCTTCCACGTCTTGGGTAATGGTGGTAATGCCCAGGTTGTATTTGCGCGCCCGCTTCGCGAGACTAAAGAGAAAGTTTGCGCTATCTTCATATTTCATGAGCTGCCAGGCTTCATCAACGACCAAAATTCGTTTTTTCTGATCGCCTTTTGTCTTGTTCCATATGTAGTTTAGTACTATGTACATGGCAACTGGCCGCAGTTCATCTTCGAGGTCGCGAATATTAAACACCACCAGAGGATTGTTGATATTGATATTACTTTGTTGACTGAAAATACCCGCAAAAGTGCCGCTTGTATATTTGCGTAGGCGTTGTGCGAGTTGTGGGCCAGTTCCGCCCATGTGAAGTAATGTGTCGTAGAGGTCAGTAATGGTGGGTGGTACGGATGAATGTGTGAGTGGGTCTTGGGTGATACCCGCTTTGGCGTAGGTGTCCATGAGTGCGGCGTCTAGATCGGCTTCTTCTGCGGGCGAGAGAGCGGGGGCGAGTGTGTTGTTGCCGCCAAGCAGTTGGGCTTGTGCTCCCCCCATCATGAGGCGCAGTAGTCCGTGTAGCGTGATGAGGTTTGAGCGCAGGGCGTTATCGGCTTCTTCATCGCTGTCAACTGCTCGCGGCAGGTCAAATGGGTTTATGCGTGTGGTTGAGTTTAGGCTGAGACGGACATACGCACCGGCGACGGCGTCGCACATTCGCTCGTATTCGTTTTCTGGGTCGATGATGAAAATTTCAGTGCCAAACATAAGGCTACGCAGCGCTTCTAGTTTTACGGTAAAGCTCTTTCCTGCGCCAGATTTTGCAAAAACCACCGAATTGCCATTTTCCAGACTGAAACGATCAAATATGACGAGGCCGCTGTTATGCATGTTTATGCCGTATAAAATACCGTTGTCCTGGCTGAGGTCGGCACTCGTGAACGGAAAGCTCGTGCTGATAGCGCCGGTGCTCATGTTGCGGCGTATTTGGAGCTGATCAAGCATTTGTGGGATGACGCTGTTTAGGCCCTGCTCCTGTTGCGAAGTGGCTGGTTTGCTGTAAACGAGCTGTTGGCCGAGCATACTTTCCACTTTATGGCTGACAAACTCAAGCTCTTCTTGGCTGCTGGCATATATCGTGAAATACAAACCAAAGCGGAAGAAGCGCTCTTCGCCGACCTGGAGTTTGTCGCGCATTTCTTCGGCGTCAAGTATGGCGGCTTGCTTGCCAGGATCGCGTACGCGGCCTTTTTCTGAATCTATTTGTAGGCCAGCTTCTAGTTGCGTCACCTTTTTCCGCAAGTTTTCTAGCACAACCTGACTTTCTACGGGGTATACATAAATGGACAGATCCATCACCTCGTCGAGGTTTACCAACCCGCTCAGCCAACCAGTGTATATCTGTCGCGGATAGCCGTAAACGTAATATGTTCGGGCAAAACGAGTGCCAAGTCTGAAAAACGAACTGGAAAACTCCAAGCTGCTTGGAGCAATGAAGTCTCTCAGGGCGGTAATACCTTTACGGAAGGCTTCATTTACCTCGGCCTGCTCCTTTGCTTGCTGTGCCTGCGCGAGCGCAACTGGATCTACTGGCGGCTGCTTCTTTTTACCAAACAGCATCAGAAGCTCCTCCCATAAGACAGCCTATGGCGACTGTCGCTTGTTCGAAACCACATATCGCTTAGCTGTCTAGCTATCATCATTCCATTTCCCTCTGTAGGTGTTGTTGTGTTGCCCTGCCCTCGCCTTTTTGTATGACTTCGGCAGTGAGGTCGTTGAAGTTTTTGAGCTGCTGTCTTGTGGCGGTGTCGGGGTTGTAGGTGTCGTAGTACAGCTCTATGAGCTCTTGGGTATCGAGCGGTAAACCCTGCACGCCGCACTGTTGGAGGCCGCCCAATACTGCCTGAACGCGGTTGCGTAGCTCATCTTTTGCTTTTACAAGGTCTGGTTCGTTGATGACGACGTGACTTTCTGCTTTGTTAAACAGCTCAATAAAGCCGCTAAAGAAGTTTTTGCTCTGCGTGATCGCCGCCTGTCGCGAATCAGCATTTGGTTCGTACGGTATAACCACATAGAATTTTTTGTCCATGATGTTGGTTTGCAGTGCAAGTTGATCAATGTAGCCGATGTAATCATCCATCAGTAGGGCAAGAAGCATGTTGTCGTGTTCGGTGCGGATTTTGTCGAGTTTCTCTATGTATGGCTGAAGGTCAACTTTCTGTGAGCGAACAAAAATTTGGATAGGAAAATAGAGCGAATTCAAAAACCCCTGGTAAGCGTACTCGGTGCTTTCTTGCTCCTGGGCGCTCATAAGATCAAAGTTAATGCTTTTGACCATGACAACTGCTCGGTATGTTCCGTCGTTCATAATGACGATACCGTCGCGAATTTCGGCAATCTGGAGCGCGTTTTGTGTGCTGTTTTGGTTGCTCTTTGGTTTGGTGGCGGCTGTCGGTGGGGTTTGCTGTTGTACGTTGCCCGCTTGCGTTGCTTGTGTCTGCGGTTGCGGGGCTGGGGGCGACGCATAACCTGTAGGAGGGACTGGCGGTGGTTGAGTTGGGTATGGTTGCTGATCTGGACTCATAGTGTATACCTGCTAGTTTAGCGTAGAGGGATCACGACCTCGCTGTTATCGGTTTCGTCTTTATGGACCTGCCGGGCAATTGTCGCTAGGTCTAGGTCGTCGTTGCTTGCCAGACTTTTTATTATAGCAGCCTGTCTTTCTGAAGTCATTTGTGCTTTTGCTTTTTCTGCTTGTTGTGCGGCCTGTTCGGCGGCTCTTTGCTGAGCGGCTGCTCGTGCGTCTGCGGCGATCTCATCGGGTGTTTTTATGTGTTTGAGGTGGTCGTTGGCTATAGTTTGATTGCTACTCTCGGCTTTTAGTTTTTCGACAAGAGCTTTTTCTTCGGCGGTTGGCGTTGCGGCCTGCGGAATGGGCAGTGTTTCCGTGGCGGCTGTGCTACCCGGTGCGACAACGGTGCTGTTCGCGAAGGTTGCTTCATTGGGTGCGGGTTGCGGCTGGTGCATGAACCAATAGTCGTTTGGTGCGGCAGACGGAGTTTGTTGTGGGGTTTGGGTTTGTGGGGCGGCGCTGTCTGGCTGGTTTGGCGCCCGCATTTGTTGCAGCAGTTTCTGTCGTTGGGATGCGGCTGCGTTTTGTATCATCGAGTCGAATTGTTGTGCGACAGGGCTTGTGTCTGTATCGAGCATGTCATCGTCAGCGCGAACGTCAACTCCGCTTACGTCCTGCGGTAACATCGAGGCGTCTACGAGCCGGTCAGATGCGGCGTAGCTGGGCTGTACGGCGCTCAGATTGACGTTGACGTTCTTGACTGCCCAGCCGCGGCTGTCAATGGTGTCTGCTAGGGCGTGGAGCCGGCTGCGTACTTCAGTCTGGCTGAGCCCGCTCGAGAGACTATGTTCAACTTTTTTTGGTACGGTTATGGTTACGAGTTCTTTTGCACCGCTTTGATCCCAGATGCGCTTGCGCGGTTTCACGAAAAACCGCAACTTTGCTATGGCCCACACCTCTGTTGGTTGGTCGCTGCGCCATGGGATAGCTAAAAACGCGGCAAAAAGCGCCGGAGGTACAAAAAACAGCAGCAAAAACCCTAAACTTTTTGTAGTTGCCCAAAAAGACAGATACAGCAAAAACGCCGCTATGGCAGCGTAAATAAACTGCCGCAGCGTTAGTCCGCCGACAATTTTGTCTTCTGCCTCAACATCCTGGAGTACTTTATACGTTGCCACAATATAAGTATAACCGATAATCATTGTGACGGTGAATAGCTATGTAACTGGCTGGTCTGATTTTCGCAAATACTCAAAGGGACGACGATCGCCATGTTTGGCTTGTTAAGCTTACGCTGGATTTAGGAGGAGCCTCAAGGCCCTCCCTGTCCTTGACCTCCTGGACCCATTCCGGCATTTGCCGCTGCGAGAGCTGCGGTAAGCTGGGCATTTTGATTCATCCATTCTTTGCGTACATCGTGGAATGCGGCGCTTCTTGCGTCGAATGCTGCCTGTGCCTGTTGCTGCTGCTGTTGTTGTTGTTGCGTCAGAGGGCCCATGAACGGCTGCGGTAGCTGCCCGCCAGTTCGCAAGGCTTCTTCGAATTCTCGGACGCTTACGCCAGTGTTTCCTGCGGGAACAGAAGTCAACAGGTCTGCGAGAAGGCGCTTATTCTCTGGGTTATAGTAGTTTATCGAATCGCGAAGACTGGCAACGTTAGCCGTTGCACGACCAATAGCAGTATTGTCGCCGCTGGCGAGTGCTGCGTTGAGTCGACGCGCAAAGTGATTGGCAAAACCCTCGATCGTTTCGTGTCTCGCGCCAGCTAGCTGACTGGGCTGCAAATACTGTGCGGCAGAGTCGAACATGTCAAACGCATCTGTGTTTGTGGCTGCACGCCCCGCTCCGTTATCATATGTAGCCAGATCATGTATTCGGTTAATACCTGTGCCGTAGCTAATGTTGCTAAACTCCATCCGTTGGGATTGTTTAATGATGCCCATTGCTTGCATGTCTGACATGTGGCCCCGTCTGACCATATCGCTTGTGTCGTTAAGCAATTCTTTCATGCCTTCTTCGCCTTCGTCGTATCCAGTTTTCGAGAGCACGCGGGCTGTCCATGCGGCCGTTTGCATCGTGCGCGTACCGAGTGCCGCGCCGCTGCCTTGTTCTAGGATTGCGAGAGCTTGTTGGGCTTGCTCCGCGGTTCTTTGTTCTCCTCTTCTTGCAGCTTCTGCTATGTAGCGCTCATTCCAGTTTTCGCGCGTTGTGCCCTCCCTGTGTGCTACTGCGAGTGCATAGTCGTCATTAATCCACTGTAGTCTGTTGTTTTTGATGGCTTCCATTGCTGCCGTCGTGCTCCGGTTTGCACGAATCATTTGACGTCCTTCGGCCGAGCTGAGCTTACGGAGTCCGACTCCGGGTTCTTTTGCGGCATCGGCATATGCCAAGCTATTTCCAATAACGCGACCCAAGCCGCTCTGTCCTCTTAGGCCTGTGGCATATTCACCCTTTCGGCGCTGGAAAGATTCTTGGCGGAACTTTCTGGCGCGGTCGAATAGGCCGCGGCTTTTGTCGTTTGCGATGGAGAATATTGTCGTCATGAGGCCGCCGGCAAGCTTAAAGGCGAATGGAAGCATAAAGTACGGTGCGAAAAAGATCAGCAAAGCGAACAAATTCAGAGTGTTGCTCCCATCACCAGATGCGGGTTCTCGGGATGCTTGGGCTAACATGCGCGAAAGCGCTTCTCCAGAAGCAAGAAACGCCATAATAATTGGGAACATCGCTAGTGTTGTGAGCAGAGTGTTCTTCCAAAAACCCCACAGCTTTTGCGTACCGGGGAGGATATAGGCCGCCATTGCTATGGGCGCCAGCAGTACGCTTGCTATAATGATGACCTGTCTCACGCTGAGCACCAGTAAGCCAATGAGCAGGGCGAGTACTATTGTAAACAAGAGTGAAAGTATCCCTGCCCAACCTAGTATCACGGCTCCAACCAATAAAGCCGCGCCGCTTGCGCCGACAAGGAATCTCTCCAAAACGCCATTAATGATACCTGAGCCGCTCAAGCCTGCTTCGTAGCCAATGTTTTGAAATGGTTTGACGATAATGCTGTGCGCCCATAACCCCAGGTCGTTAAACAGTACGATCATTGCCTGCAAGAGCGGCCAAGACAGTATCATGCCAATCATGACCACGGCAATGCGCGGCATAAGTTTGCGGATTGTGTATGCGTCGAGAAGCTCGAGTCCGAAGGCCTGGCTAACAACCATGATAAGTCCAGCAATGATAACGAGCGCCAAGCCGATGTTTCGAAACGTATTCCACACCTCTTTAAACTGGTCAGTAAAAAGTGTTTCTGGTGCTGTGTATAAAAGGCCGCCGATACTGTCTCCCATAAACCTTGCAAAATCTGCCAAGCCTTTGCTGAGTGGGCAAACGATCCAGGTCAGAGGCCCCTCTATGCCTTTTATTCCACAGGAGTTTGCTGTTCCGCTGCCGCTTCGGTTGGCGCTTGGGGTGATGGCGCTTAGCGTTTTTTTGTTTGCGGGGTTATCTTTCATGGCTTGCGCGAAAGCTTCGGCGAGCGACTTGTCGCGCAAAAGTTCGGCTAAGCGTCCACAGTTAGCTTCATAGTCTTCTCCGTTTGGCAGCACCTTGTAACCTACGGTTATGTTCTTCCCTCTTCCGAGAGACGTATTCCATATGGTGTCTTGTATGGTGCCTTCTTCATCCACGACGGTCCAAAAATGATTTGTGTTATCGTCTGTGTCGGCTTTGTTTCTGTGGTTTGCGTCCGCATTGGTGTAGTCTCCGGGTGGTGACTCGGTGCTTGCACCGCAGCCAATGGTGAAGTTCTGCAAGTATATCCAGTACCTCATGGCCGAAGTTAGCTGGGGGTCTTTACCGCTGTAGTATTTGTTTTTTATGGCATTTGACATAATACGAGTATCGTCGCCCGATGATGTCACGTTTTTATACCCTGTTCCGTCTGGTTCGTATACGCTATCATCTAGAAACTGGCCATAGTCGTTGCCCCACCCCCACTGTGCAAGCGCCTTGCCCAGCCAGCCATCTTCGTTACACCCGGTACCATTATGATATTCGACAGCACCAGCAGGCACGAGTATGATGCCAAGCTGTACTAACGTGTCATCGCTGAAGTTATAAGTCTGAAACCAATTGAATGTTGTGATGTCGGGGCGATCAATAAAGTCGGTCCACATTTTGCCGCATACGTAGTCACCGGCCCTTGGGTCTGTAGTTAATGCGACGTAGGCCTGATACGAGTAGGCGGCGTCCGCTATGGTAGTTTTGTTGGGGTCATAGACTGCGGTTGCTTTGTTTGTGAAAATGATACCGAAAACAGTCGTTAGTAGCACGCTGGGCACGACTGCAAGGGTTAGTATGCGTTTAAACATCTGCATATGTGATTACTCTTATGCTATGTATTAAACACGAAAACTCACTGAGAATAAAGTCGACCTGCTACGAATGTGCTCGACCTAGGGCGCGAGAGCGGCATGCTACTGTTGCGGAGACTGCCTGCTACTACTACGAAAATGCAACTTCGTAGTGCCAAGTCTCAGTTTCTTGATCGAGTATTGCCTTGGCCAAAAAGACGGTCTCCACTCGATCTTCCGCTTCTGTTCCTGCGCCCTGCGTAAGAACAACCGTGCCTTCAAATAGCCTTTCGTTGGGATTGAGGCCAGGTAGTCCATTACCGGTGTCGGAGGTTGGGGTGCCGCGATCGCTTAGGAAGGTTGTCGTTACTGAAATATTGACCAAGCACTCTTCTGTGTGGTCCCAATCTGTTCCTTGGAAGTCGAGGGATGCGCCAACGCTTACTAGGACCATGTCCCCTACTTCATTCATTGAGTTGAAAAACTCGTATACTTCTGGCGGCAGTTCCGCCAAGCGTTTACCGGTAAGGGCTATTATATATGCTTCGCGAACCGTGGCTACATCCGCGTGTTTATCAGCTATCTGTTCATAATTTTTATTGTCTTCCGGTTTTACGCCCCAACCGGTGTTTGTCATGTCACTAAGCTTACTGAATAATGCTCCGAAGACGCGTTCTGGCGTATCCTTACCAGGAATAGACTTGACTTCCAGTGTTTTTGCCAACTCATAACCACGTGCGCTCGTCTCCCAGGGGAGGCGATAACTTTCGGTCACGTCTTTGCCCAAAAACTCGGTCGTTTCGTGAAGCTGAAGAGTTTCTGTGCGGTTCGGCGAGGGGGATGTCTCTGGACTGGGGCTGTTGCTAGATGACGGGGTTTGCTTTGGGGGTGTCGAAGAGGCCGTACCCGTAGTGGGGTGCGCGGTGGGCGAAGGGCTACCGTCCGATGAGTCGGGAGAGGTGGTGGTTGAGCCTTTGCCTTCAGTCCTTGACGGACTACCAGAAGACGAAGAAGATGATGGATTGCTTGTCTCGGATGTGGTTGAAGTTGGGATGGCTGTTGGGTCTGATTCGCTTCTGGGTGTGGATGCGGTGCAGGCGGCGACGAACAGAGTAGGCGTAACAACAGCTGCGACTTTAGGCCATATTCTCCCAAGTTGCCCCAAAAAGCCACTTGGTGTCTCAGGCTTGGTAGGGGATTGTTGCCTAGGTGTTGTCTCGGGACCGTTGTTCATACTTCATACCTCTTTTGGAGTCTTCAGATTCCTCGCGCTTCTTATAGCTCGCCACTTTAAATCTGGCACATACTAGCACGCAAAGGCGTGTACTCTATGAATCGTAGCATAAACGTAAGTTTCTGTCAATTATCGTTATCGCGGCCTAACCCAGATTTTGCGGCGATCTTGAAACATGAGGGGTATAGCGGTATAGTTAGAAAAATGGCAGCACATAAAACGAGGGTATTAAACTTTTTCTACGTACTCATGCTGCTAGTTGGCTTGTCGTTTTTTGTATACCCTGGCAGCGCTCACGCTGCGCCAATGAGTCCAGGCGTCTGTCGTTACGTTGATGCCCAAGGCATTACTCAAGAGAAACCATGTTCGCAAGTAGATGCGTCCAGCGTTACGTTTGAGCCAGGCAAGAAATACGAGCTCGTTATCGATGCTAACAATGTTATTTCTGCGACCTTGCTCGACCGTGCTACTGGAAGTTTCCCCAATATTCTACGCGGGTACGCAAACACTGCTCCGGGGCAGTGTCCGCCCAACTGGAAACACCTAAAAGAGGGCACCCCAGAAGAAGATGTTCGTGTCTGTTGTCCGCCTGGTTCCGAGGGGAGTTCTAGTAGCTGTTTGTTTGCGAAGTATATTAATCCTACTGTGAAAATACTTGCTCTTATAGCTGGTATTGCGACGGTTATTGGCATAGTTGCTGGCGGTTTACAGTACTCGGCTTCTGGTGGGGACCCGCAAAAAACAGCCGCAGGCAAGGCAAGGGTAGTAAAGGCGTTGTACGGACTCATAGCTTTCTTGTTCCTGTATTCTGCGCTCCAGTTCTTTTCGCCTGGGGGGATTTCTTCTAAGGTCACTACGGTTAAAGGGGGATCTGGGGCCGCAAAACAGTGTTCCAAAACGTTCCTTGGCCTCAAGCCGTGGTTCTACTATTTGCCGGACTCGGCATTTCGGGCGCCAAATGGCTCGCTCAGCTGTGATATATATCACTTCAGTCTTTTTGGCGATAAAGACAACGGTAAAGATAGCGACATTGTGCCAATTTTGCTTGTCATAGCCGATGACCTCATACGTATCTCTGGGCTGGTGGCGGTGGCGTTTGTTATTACGGGGGGTATTCGGCTAAGTGTTAGCCAGGGGGAGCCAGAGAAAACAAAGGCGGCGCGTCAGACCATAATAAATGCGTTAATAGGCTTGGTAATAGCTATAGTCGCGGCTTCGGTGGTTTCGTTTGTAGGAGGGAGGCTTAGTTCATGATAGGACAATGGTTGTTCCAGCGTGTTGCCCAGATTGACCTCAATCCGCTGCCAAATTCAAGCAACAAGGCTGCTGATCCTGCACAAAACGCCGTTGGAGATGTTTTGCAAATTGTGTTTGGGGTGGCGGCATCGATAGCGGTGCTGATTATAGTGATCAGCGGATTTCGCTATATTGTCTCGGCAGGCGACCCAAACAAGATGGCTCAGGCAAAAAAGTCAATTCTGTATGCTGTGCTGGGTTTGCTCGTGTCGCTTGCGGCATTTTCTATCGTAACGCTTGTCGTGAAGAGGGTAGGATAATGAAGTACTGGAGTAGCTTCTCGCTTTTGCTGGCAAGTGTTATCCTCGGAGCAGCATTCTTCATGGCTGTACCGCAGGCTGCAGCAGAAGATCCGCTGGACAAGGCATGCACCGGCGTGACCGATTCTGCAACGTGCGGCAGTCGTACGAAAAAGAACCCAATTACCGGGCAAGACGGCATGCTGTATAGGGTATCGACCATCGTCGCCGTTATTGCGGGTATTGCGGCGGTGTTTGTTATTGTTGTGAGTGGTTTTCGTTATATTACTTCTGGCGGCGATAGCCAAAAAACCGCCGCCGCTAAAAACACACTCATAGGCGCAATAGCGGGGTTGGTTATAATAGTGCTTGCGCAAGCTATCATCACGTTTGTTTTAAGAAGGCTATAAGTAGTAGAGGGAAAGGTTGGTTTACTATGAAACAAAGATTCCTGCAATTAACCGCGGCGTTTGTTTTTGTGTTGGGTTTTGCTGGATTGGCTGTGTTGATGCCGGCGCAGCAAGCATATGCGGCCAACAGTAAAGATGCAGCATGTGAAGCCATTACTGGTAAATCTGACTGTTCGGGTAGCACTGGCAGTGCCGATGTAAACAAAACTGTAAAGCTTGCCATAAACATCTTTTCTACGGTTATCGGCATCGTAGCCGTTATCATGATTGTTGTTGCGGGCTATCGTTATATTACTGCCGCGGGCGAAAGCTCTAAGGTTGCTACCGCGAAAAATACGCTCATGTATGCATTGGTCGGTCTGTTGCTTGTGGCACTTGCGCAGTTCATCGTGTCGTTCGTGCTCAATAAGGCAACGAGTACGCAGTGTCCGAGCGGTCAGGTGCGCAATAGCGCTGGTCAGTGTGTGGCTGCGCCGACTCCGTGACGCAAGGATGTCGAATAAGTCGGTGCATGCGCTAAAGTGCTGCGAGAGGTTGCTATTTACAACCATGAGTGATATAAACTAAGGTAAGCAAACAAGGAAGAAAGGACAACATACGAACATGAAATACATAAGAACAGCACTCAGTAGTTTGGCCATCGCTGCGCTACTGCTCGCTCCTGCGGTCGTTTTTTCGGCGGCTTCGGTTTCTGCGCAAGATACTGTGCAAAACGCGCTTTGCGATGGGGCAACAAACTTGCAGATCAACGACAACTCCTCGGCAACGGATTGTGCTACCGCAACGAACAATTCGACAGATAAGGTTAATAAAACCATCAAAGACATCATAAACATCTTCTCGACGATTGTGGGTGTTGTTGCAGTTATTATGATTATCTGGGGTGGTCTGCGCTACATTACTTCTGGCGGCGACAGTGGCAAGATTTCAAACGCCAAAAACACGATCATATATGCGCTCATTGGCTTGATTGTGGTTGCGCTGGCGCAGTTTATCGTGAAGTTTGTCCTGAATAAGGCAACTACTCCTTAGTCTTTGCCGAGTGTTTTGTACACTTAAGTACATTTAAATCCCCTCGCAAGTCTGCGAGGGGATTTGGGTTTGCCGAGACCTATAGCTTCCCTGCTCTGTTCGGCAAAATTGAACTCGGTTGGGCGTAGCTGAAATAGGCGAGCTCACGTAAAAACAGCCGCCCAAAACGACGACTGTTTTTTATGCGTTGCCATATGCCGAAGCTATACGACCTGAATTTTCTTTACCGTGTCTTGTTTGACCTTGGTGAAGCTTACGGTAAGGACGCCATCTCTCAGAACGGCTTCGATATCCTCTTCTTTTACAGGGACAGGAAGCGCAATGCTGCGGCTAAACTCGCCCCAGTAGCACTCTTGCACAAAGTAGTTTTCTACTTGGTCTTCGTTGCCCGCGCTGAGTGTGCCGCGTATGCTGAGTGTGTTGTCTGCGATGCTGACGTCTAGGTCGCCCTTGTTGACGCCCGCAGTGCGTGCTTTGACGACGAGTTTTTCGCGCGTCTCGTACACATCTACGGCTAGCTGGCCAGGTAGAACAGCCTCTTCGTCATTCCATTCGTCGTCGGCTGCGCCATTTGACGGCGTTGCTACGCTGGCGTCTTCTGAGACAGCTTCGCTAGGCACTACCTCGTCACCGAGAAAGGCCGCGGTTAGCTCGTCCTCTTCTAAAAGTAAATCATCATCACGATTACGTCGTGCCATAGTCGTTTTACCCTCCATCGACCCCGTGGATCGATATTTATACGTTTAGATAGTCTTGCGTGTTTATGTTAAAAACAGTATAACTGAGGCTAACAATAGCGTGCAAGGGCGGGCGCACATATTTACAACGCAAGAATTACAACATGCTTTTGCTTGAAAAACTGATTTCTCTTTACGCACCATACGTTTGCCTCGGTTGTGGTACTGAATGCAACACGTTGCTGTGTGAAAACTGCCTTGCGGTTCTGCCAGCTGTGCCATCTCGATGCTACCGCTGCCGCGCGGTAACGCGCGAGTACGCCGTCTGTGCGGCGTGTCGGCCGTACGTTTCCTTGCGTGCTGTAGGCGTTGCGCGATATTACGACGACATGCCGAAGGAGCTGTTGCACCGCGCCAAATATGAACGTGCCCGAAGTGGTTTGAGTGAAATAGCTCAAGATATGGCTGCGCTGCTGCGATTTTTTCCAAAAGACGTTGTGCTTGTGCCAGTACCAACGGCGAGCGGCCGCGTACGGCAGCGCGGCTACGACCAAGCGGTTGTTTTGGCAAAAGAGCTTGCTCGGCGCCACAGTATACCTGTGGCTCAGGTGTTGGTGCGTCTCGGACAGGCTCATCAGGTGGGTTCTGGTCGAAAAGAGCGGCTCGCGCACCTGAAGAACGCTTTTCGGGTGGTGAAGCCTGTGAGTATCAACAAAAAGCACTGTGTGCTCGTGGATGATGTGCTGACGACTGGCGCAACGCTAGAAACAGCCGCGCGCATCCTGAAAAAAGCGGGCGCAAAGCGGGTTGACGCGATTGTGTACGCCCAAGCGGGTACGTAAATCTTCATAGTTTTCGTTTTCCTTGCGACATGCCGCTGGCATGTCTCACCTCGCGGCGCTTCGGGTTCAAATCCCTCCCAATATAGCAATACAGCCCAACCTTCGGCTGGACTGCATTACTATGGCGGAGAGAGAGGGATTCGAACCCTCGCGGGGACTCGCGCCCCCCTAACGATTTAGCAAACCGTCCCCTTCAGCCACTTGGGTACCTCTCCTCGCCAAAGGCTGGAACTATTCTAACAGATGAGCGTTGCGGCGAAAACTACTTGTTGCGTTTTTTGGCGATTTTTTCAGGCAAGCTTCTTTCGTATGGCGGAGAGAGTGGGATTCGAACCCACGGTACCCTTGCGGGTACGACGGTTTTCAAGACCGTTACCTTAAACCACTCGGTCATCTCTCCTCAAACGCGTTACCCAGACATAAAAGTGCATATTGCTGCGGTGTCTTGAAAACCGTCGGCTGAAACCACGGTTTCAGCAACGACGATTTGGTTGCAAAGCAACCATACAGGAGTGTATGCCAAGACCGTTACCTTAAACCACTCGGTCATCTCTCCGCGCCGAAACAACAGAGGTGATTATAGCAAGCACCAGGAAAAATAGCAAAGCAAGCGCCCATGAGCTTTCAGGTGTAAAACGGTACGTGAAGGCGGTTGGTTGCCGCTAGCGCATTGTAGTACAATAGCAATCATGGAAGAGCAGCAACCAGGTCACGTTGTAGCACCAGGCGCCGGGTCGCCGCCGTCAGAAACTTCGCAAAGAGCACCGGTGCAAGCTGCTGCAGGACAGTCAGAACCAGTCGCGGCGGATTCGCCTCTACCTGCGCATGCTCAGCCGCAACCTGCAGAACCAGCACTGTCGCATTCAGAGCCAGCGGCGCAGCAAAAACCAGTTGCAGGCGCCCAAACGGCGCGGCCGGGCGTATCAGAAGCGAGCGGGGCTGATTACGCTGCACAGGAAGCATCAGTTGATGCTCTGCAGCAAGATGGTACGACACTTACTTGGAGTATCTCAGAGTCGGTACATCCTGAAAAAACTGCCGGTTGGTATAGCACATATGTGCTTGGAACTATTTTGATTGGTGTTGTTGTGTACCTTACTATGCGAGATGTATTTTCGGTAGTTGTAGTTTTGCTGGCGATATGCGGTCTTATGTACGCAATTGGGCGGAAGGTCAGGGAGCAGCAGTGCGAACTTGGAGAGGACTTTGTCAGGATAGATAAAAAAACCTATCCTCTGCATAACTTCAAAGCCTTTTCAGTCGACGTAACAGCTTCAACACACAGCGTAGAGCTCTTGCCGCTCAAGCGCTTGATGCCTACGGTGGTGCTTTTTGTCGACGAAGCGCACGAGAAAGCAGTTATAGACCACTTGTCGGCACGTTTGCCAAAAGAGGAACATAAGATTGACGCCGTAGATTCCCTTGTGCGGCGAATGGGTTTCTAGCGGTTTCGTCAACCATACGTACTTGTTGCCTTTTTGCCACTATTCTGCTATTGTACTTTCATAAGGTATTGAGGTAGGTAGGTATGTACGAAGAAAACAGCGTGTCGGTTGTGGGAAAGATTGTTTGGTTTGTTGTGTCGTTGCTGATTGTGGCGTCGCTGGTGTGGCTTGTGTTGTGGTTGCTTTTTTGGCGCAGTCCAAAGACCGCGGAAATCGTTGACATGGCAACTGAAAGTACGTCGAATGCATCTCAGGAGGATGCAGCCGCAAGCGGTTCGACGCGCCAGAATGCTGGCCAGGAAACAACTACTTCTTCATCGGAAAGTAACTCTGCACGAACAGAAGCAACGCAGTCTGGAGGCGCAAGTGGCACAGCAGAAACACCGACGTCTTCGGCTGGTCAAACGAGCTCAACTTCGACACAGGCGCCGGCCGTTGCGTCGGCACATACCGGAGCAGATCAGCTTGCCGCGACCGGTCCAGAAAGCGTCCTGTTGCCAGTTGCGGGCGCAGTTGTTGCTGGTACGGTTTTGTACCACACTCGTCTTCGCCGCAAGTTTGAGTCCTAGGCGTCAGCCGCGCCGCGGCAAACATTGCAGAGCGGCGGCCTGCTATTTCGCGTTCGCGAACCAGTTTTCTGCGCCAGACTATTTGTTTGACAGCGCGCGTATGGCTTCGCGGGCGGTGGTTATTTCGTCCCACGGGTCTTCCCTGACGCGGTCGGGGTTGTGGTCGTCCTGGGGAAGGTGGCGCAGTTCGGCAGCGCGTGGGCCGTTGCGCAAAATGTCTTTTTCGTGACCTTTGCCTAGTAAGAGCACAACATCGTTGGCGCTGCGAGCACGCTGCACGGCAAACGCAATTGCGTCGGCGCGGTCGTGTACCAGAAACAGGTTATTTTCGCGCCGTTTGCCTGCTTTCTCTGCTCCCTCTGCAATCTGTCTTAGTATGGCTTGTCCGTCGCAATCACGATCATCTTCTTCGGTCAAAACAACTTCATCAGCGTATTTCCCTGCCAGCTCGCCCTGGGCTGCGCGCTTGGCGCCGTCTCGCCGTCCGGCAGACCCAAACAGAACAATAAGTTTACCTTTCACGACTGGCCGAATGTCTCGAAACAGTTTTTCGAAACTGTCTGGCGTATGCGCATAATCCACCACTACGGAAAAGGCTTGTCCTTCATCGAGTGTGGTCATTCGTCCCTCAACGCCAGTGAGGCTGGCTATTCCCTGCTCTATTTGTTCGCGTGTTAACCCCACCGCTTGGCCGACACACACTGCCGCTAAGGTGTTGTAGACATTGAAACTCCCTGGCAAACGGCTTGTTATACGGTACGTTTTTGTTCCGGCAGTCGCCGTGTAGCTCACCCCGTCTGCTTGCAGCTGCACGTCGCTCGCCTGCACGTCGCCCGCCTCGACGCCGTATGACACGCTATTTTCCGTTTCTGAAGCAAAGTCGACGCTTTGCGGGTCGTCGGCATTTACCACGCCCAGACGCCTTCCTCGCTTGTTACGCTGCGTCAGCGTGAATAGCCGGCGTTTTGCCGCCCGATAATTTTCAAATGTTTTGTGATAGTCTAGGTGCTCGTGCGTGATGTTTGTGATAACTGCTATGTCGTACGGCACGCCCCACGTTCGGTGCTGCGCCAAAGCGTGCGACGTTGTTTCGAGCACAAGCCATTCCATGCCTTCGGCTTTCATTCGTTTCAGGCGCTGCATGAGTTCGCGCGGTCCGACATTGGTCATGTGATATGCCTGCGGCTTGATGTGTTTGCCCACGCCATAGGCAACTGTCGTCATGAGACCAGTCTTGTAGCCAGCAGCGACTAGCATGTGGTGAATAAGATATGAAGTAGTGGTTTTGCCGTTTGTCCCCGTGACACCAACCACTTGAAGACCGCGCGCTGGAAAGCCGTACATGATATTCCAAAACACCGCTTCAGCCCAGTGCCACGCTGGCGCTAGCCGCTCAAACACTGTTTTCGGGACCACTTTTTTCGCTGCACTTCGCATGCTCATGCATTACAGTATACAAAATACAGCGCATTTCTCCTTGCATATCACGGGTGACTATTTGGTTGTTATTTTACGTTTCGTATCTTCCGTAAAAACCTGAGCGGCTTTAAGCATTTTTTCATCGCTTAGGAGCTTGATTATCTGTCCAACAGGCAGATTCCGAACCGCCGTGTCATCCCAGCCGTTCAGTTGCATCACGGCATCGGTTTGCTGTCGAAGAAATTCGTCTAACACGTTTTTTTCCATGGTGATGTCCAGCCGTTGAATTTGCTTGCGCACCGCACCTATGACGGTCTCGCCTTGTTCAAGCGTGTCAGTTACTGTCAGCTCCGCTTCCTTTGGCGGAGTGGCTGAGTGGTTTTGTTCTTGAGCACTTGCAGTACCGCTCGGCAGATTTTGTAGTATCTCCCCGCCGACACCATTAAAAACCGGCGGTATAACTATTACCGAAAGAACTCCAGCTGCCAATTTGCGGGTTATTCTGCGACGCCTGCTGGTGTTGTGCTCCTGCCTGCCGCCGCTACCACTTACCGTAGAATCAACAGGGCTTCCTGGGGGTGGCGGCTGATATTCCCTGGTTGGTTCACTACCATACGGGGGCAGGGCAGGGGTAATATCGTTCCCGAGTCCTTCATTATAAGGGGCAGGAGGGGTAAACTCTGTACTACGTGTGGCATCTGCGCCCCAGTATTCACTCCAGGGGCTTACGATAGCGGGTTCGGTAGGAATATTGCGCATGCTGCCATCCTCTTCCGTGGATAACACAAGCGCAGTACTCGCTCCGCCGTTTTGCACGAACCATCGTGCAACTGCGTCTGGAGTGGGTTGGCTAAAGCCTTCAGCCCACTCAGCGCGGGTCAGTCGTTCTGCTGACCAGTCTCCAGTGATGCCCTCTGAGCACACGAGAATTTTGTCGCCTGGATAAAGTTTAAGCGAACCATAAACATCTTCTGAACCATGCCACCCAGAAGAGATTTTGTTTTTTACACGATTAGGATCATCCTCATCGATTTGCTCTTCATTTATCCTGGTGACGTTTCCATCTCGGTAGAGTAAGATTATCGGATCACTTCCTGTTGAGCGCCATGCGAGATGTGTTCCGTCGGCTTGCTCTACTGTAGCTACGGCTGCAACTGCGGCGCTCGCGTTGTCTAAATCTTCTCCATTCGCTTTTGCTCTTTTTGTTAAGTTGTTTAGCGAATGTTTGCCTTCCCCAAAAACACCTCGCAGGAGTGCGCCAGCTGCTTCTATGTTTCTAGAATCGCTTCCGTGCTTTTTCTCTGTAAAATGAGCGAAGAGCTTTGCGCCTTCAGCGACGTTCTGTGCGACCAGCAGCGGGTCGTGTTGTTCCCTCGCGCCATCAACGACGGCATAGAGACCAAGATCTTCGAGCCACACGTGAGCATCTTTCTTGTATCTTCTACTGGCTTCTGCCACCGCAGAGCGGATGACAAGCTTATTGCCTGCGGTTTCGGGGCTGTGGGCGGTGATGGGTTCAGACTCAGATTCAGGTCCAGATCCAGACTCTTCAGACTCAGAAGCTTCGCTGCCGCTGGGTGCTGTCTCACGCGGGCCAAGTACGGCATCTTGCGGCTCCGTTGGCTCGACGACCTCGACTGGTGCGGTTGGCTCGCCCGCAGTTTCCGTCAAGACTCCAGGGGCGCTTTCGTCAGCAGCTCCTGGGACGTGCGGTTTGCTTGGCTCGCTCGGTGCGGCTGGCTCCACTGGCTCAACTGGTGT
>PDWJ01000129.1_pt1 | contig 257679 bp, 195 predicted proteins | sample 1430881 | NCBI WGS metagenome assembly PDWJ01 (sample SAMN01162460, study PRJNA174530) | Oral metagenome, whole genome shotgun sequencing project. | biome: Marine environment; feature: Marine mammal; material: Swab sample of the gingival sulcus; isolation source: swab sample of gingival sulcus...
ACCCTCCCTTTTTCCATTCAGTCCCCTTGATCAAGGGCGGTTTCAATCGCGGAGGCGATTCTGATGGGGGGCTGACTCCGATTGGGCGCGGAGAGCGATTGGGGCTTCCAGGTTTCAATCGCGGAGGCGATTCTGATGGGGGGCTGACCCACTATTCACAATGGCAATTTGGTGGCAAAAGAGTGTTTCAATCGCGGAGGCGATTCTGATGGGGGGCTGACCCTGCAAATCGAGTAGGTCAAGTTGAATGCGTCGCCCGTTTCAATCGCGGAGGCGATTCTGATGGGGGGCTGACAAATCTCCCCAGACTTCATCGACATACTGGGAAGGTTTCAATCGCGGAGGCGATTCTGATGGGGGGCTGACAACACTGTCAAACGATTTAAAGATCTTTAATGCGAGTTTCAATCGCGGAGGCGATTCTGATGGGGGGCTGACGTTACAAATCGCAGCTAAGTTAAAAAAAAGCAAGTTTCAATCGCGGAGGCGATTCTGATGGGGGGCTGACTCAAAGGCAACAACAGCCCACCGGGTGTCGGTACGTTTCAATCGCGGAGGCGATTCTGATGGGGGGCTGACCCCTCTCGATTTGCTGTGATAATTACCCCCATGGGTTTGTTGTTTTGTTAAATTATTGATGACTAGTGTATCAACCTTTTTGTTTTTCTGCACGCTTTTGGATGATTCTGCCCCACTCGCTGCGCCTTTGCGAGCGGGAATGTTTTTTTTGACAGTGATGTTTGTAAGTTTCTGCTATTTTTTATTGTTAAGGTGCGTTCCCTGTGTATTTTGGGATATTTTCTGATCGAGCGGGAAAGGGTGTGGTGAGGGGTGCTGTCCTGCTCGCTGATATGATGGAGGATTGTGACTTGAGTTCTAGAGTAAGTATATCTTATCTTCTGCTGGTGGGGTACTGCCAATTGTTTCTGTTTTTTCTTGGCAAGCGGTGCAGAGTGGATAAATACGGACGTTGTCTTCTTTTTCGTTCAGGATTGTTTTGAGCCGGTATTGGAGGGTGATGTGTTCTTTTTCGTTGAGGTAGCATTCGAAGAGGCTGTATTGGGTCCATTGACCGAATCCGCATAGTGTTTTGTGGATTTTGGTGCGGCGCTTGTCGTTAGGGATGTCATAAGCGATTAGGTAGAGGGTGGTCATTGGTTGTTAGGAGCTGGTGATTGGATTAGTGGACAATGAAGGGTGGGTCGGCTTGGGTGTGCTTAGTGTTTCAAATTGAGTGGGATAGGGTGGTTGGGTTAGCGGACGATGAAGGGTGGGTAGGCGGGTATTTCGCCGATGGCGGTTTTGGCGAGTAGGCGAGCTTGGAGTTCAAGGCTGCGCCGGTAGGTGGCTTTGTAGTTGAAGGTGGGATGGGTGATGGTTTCGTCGAAGCGGGCTTCGAGTTTGGTGAGGAAGGTGCGACGGCCGTTATCGGTTAATCTTTGGGCGCCCCCAAGTTCTTCTTGGAAGTGTTTGCGTTTTAGGATGTTGTTGTTGAAGATGGAGATGACGACGGAGTCGACGATGAGGGGACGGAATTCTTCCATGAGGTCTAGGGCGAGGGCGGGTTTGCCGTATTGGCTGGTGTGGAGGTAGCCAATGTAGGGATCGAGGCCGACGGTGCAGAGGGCGGACATGATTTGGTTGAGGAGGATGGTGTAGCCGTAGCTGAGGAGGGCGTTGACGGGGTCGCGGGGTGGGCGACGGGTACGACCATTGAAAAGGCTGGGGTTGTTGAGGAGGTGTTGGAAGCTGTTGAAGTAGTGGGCGGTGCCTGCACCTTCTAGTCCTTGCAGACGACCGTAGACGGAGTTGGCCTGGGGTTGCAGTGGATCGGGCATTTGGGGGTCGGGGGTGGTTGCCTCTACGGTGGCGATGGTTTGTTTGAGGGCGGCAACGGCCGTTTTGATTTGGGTGTGTTTGCGTTTACGGTTGGCACGCATGAGCATGGTGCGCATGTTTTGAAGTTTGCCTTTGACGAAGGCTTGGGTGAAGTGGTGGTGTAGGGTGGGGTCGTTATGGGCGGCGGTTTGGGCGAGGCGGAGTTGCCCGTTTTTGCTGAAGGTGGGGGCGAGATGGCCTTGAAAACGGCCGTAGCGGTTCAAAAAGGTGACTTCGGCGTGGCGTTCCATGAGGGCGGCGAGGGCGGGGCTGGTGAGGGTGCTGTTGCCTTGGACGACGACGCGGTCGATTTTGATGAGGGGCACGCGTACTTTTTTCTTGGGGCGGTTTGTTTCTTTGTCTTCGGGAATGTGGACGATGAGGGTGTCGCCTTCTTTTTTGACGAGGGTTTGTTGTTCTGTCAGGTAGAGGGTTGCCATTTTAAGCTCCATGTTTTTCTCCGGGGATCTGCCACAGATATTGCTGGATGTGTTGTTGGAAGTTGGGCAGTGTGTCACGGCCGTTGAAGGTGAGGTTGAGTTGTCCGTTGATTTCCCAGCCGTCTTGTTGCAGTTGCTGGAGGGTGAGGGTAACGGCCGTTTCGTCTAGGGCCTGGGTGTGGATGGTGGGGATGATGGGAAATGCTGTGTCGGGGTTGTTGTGTTCGTCGGCTGCATTTGTTTGCCAGGCGAGGGGAATGAGCGCCACGTCTCCTTTGCGCTGCAGGCAGAGACAGGCCAGCCAACCGGTTTGGTCGGATGCCAGGTCTACTAAGTGGGGACGGCCGCCTCGCCAATGGTAGATGGGCACAAAGGATGTTGTGTGTGTGGGGGACTGGTTCATCGCGTTGTTATTCCTTGATGGAGTTGATTGACTTCTTGTGGCAAGCAAATGGGCTGGATGGAGCAGAGGGTGCACTTTTGTTTTTTGTGGATAGGGGGCGGAATGGTGTTTTGGGCTATGAGTTGGAAGGCTTGTTGGATGGTTTGTTCTGTCATCTGCCGCAGTTGGTTATCAAAGGGAACGGTGATGCGCTGTCGGGAGCGCCAGTAGAAGATTTCTCCCTGTTCAACGGGTTGGTTGGTCATTTCTTCGAGGCAGAGGGCCTGGGCGCAAAGCTGAACGTTGTCGTTGTCCCAGTTGCCTTTTTTGCCATGTTTGTATTCGACGGGGATCAGTTGCTGGCTGCTAGTGGATGGTGTCTGGTGTATTTCGACGAAGTCGGCGAAGCCAGCGATGTTGAGGCGATCTGACCAGACCCAGAGGCGGCGGTGGATGGTATGTGCTGTTGATGACGTTGGGTCGCTGCCTGTTTCCTGGCCTGGTTTATCGGCACGGGTTTGGTGCTGAAATATGCCTTCGAGCATGGGGGCATTTATTTCGATTTCACCTTGCATGTACATGTACCAGAAGCGGCGCGGACAGTAGAGGATCTGGTTTAGGTGGGAAAGTGGCAGGTAGTTGTTGATATCCACTGGTATGTTTGCCTTTGTTTTGAGAATGGGATGTTTTATGTTTGTCGAACAAGTTGGCCCATGCCCATTGTGGTTTTGGAACCTACGCCGGTGTAGAAGGCGAGGTCGGCTAAACGGTTAAGGTGCTGGAGCATGAATATGGCTTCTTTGTCTAAAATTTGATAAGTGACGTGCCCGGTGAAACCAACCTGTTTGCTGCGGCGGTATTGATACATATGGGTTTTGATGTTGTAACGAGCAACAACGACGCGTTCGGAACAAAATTCACGCACTATATCACGGGTGCCGCTGCTATTGGGGCTGCCTTGCCAAAGGCGATCCCAATAATCGGCAAGCTGACCGAAAACGAGTGGTGGATCGGGCAGAATGTGCATGTGGCGGAAGGGGGCGTTTCTCATGCTGAAGGAGGTTGGGGTACGGAACTGTAGGTGGATGGTCTCGTAGTCAGGTAGACTGGTTGTTGTTTGCCATTTGGTGTGGAGGGTTTGCAGGCTGTTGTAACCAGCGAGTGGGTGGCTATTGGGTGTGCTGAGGATTTCGGTGACTTGGAAGGTGTGGTTTTCGAGACGGATGGCGGGACGGCCGTTTCCTTGCAGAAAGTAGCTGATGAAGGTTTGGAACAGGGTGGGGTCGAGTAAGGTGACGCGCAGCCATCCTTCTTGCCCGGCTTTGATGTGTAGATTGCCTTTGTGGGGCTTGCCGAAGCCTTCGAGGGGGGAGATGGTGAAGGGTTTGCGGCCGCGTATGTCATGAATGGTTTGGGAGAGGGTGGGGTCTACTTGCTGGAGTATGTCAAGGAAGGCGGCATGGGCAAGGTGACCGACGGTGGCGCGTAAACGGCCGTTTTTCTCGGAAACCATACGGATGATGAGGGCGTAAAGGTCGGGGGATGAAATGGTCATATGATAATTGCCTCTGATTTCATGCGTTCACGAATTTTAAAGCTGATTTGTAGTTCTGGATGGGCAAACCAGGCCGCCTTGCCGATGTAGGCAAGGTATTCAACAGCATATCGATCCTGAAAGTCGATAATCAGTTTGCGCGGGTAGATGGGGCTGTGGCTAAGGTAGCGGTAAGCCCATCCTTTCATGTCGGATGCGATAAGTAAAACGGTTAGATGTTTGTCTGCAATGGCTGTGATGAATCGCTGGTCAATAGGGGAAATATCGCCTCCACTTTCCCTTCCTTGTAGTTCAAAGCCCGAAAGTGCTACTGGACGGCCTTCCCATACATGTTGAAAATCTTTCTGTGTTTCGTTTGTTTTATAGGTGAGTTCTAAATGCAAGATGGGATCACGGTGAGCGTGAATATGGCCGTAGAAATCACCTTTTAGCTCGGTGGATGGACAGTGTTGGTTAAATTCGCGGCGATCCTGGAACCAATGTACATCGTATGATTCGAGGATGTGGAAGAGATCATACTGGTTAACGGTTTCTGTTGAATGCAGGTGGTAGGGATCGTAGATAACGGCCGTTGGCCCTTGGAAAGAGTCCCGAAAGTTGAACAAGGAGTTTGTGAGATGTACTTGACCAGTCACAAATTCACGTAATGCAGCACGTTGATTTTCATGCGCGAGGACAAAATCATGTTCTAAATAAGGCAAAATAGCGTCGGCTGTTGGTTCACCGATCTCTTGCTCCCGCCGGAATCTAAACCAGTCGGCTACATGTTGGGCTGTTTCCTTATTAAAAGGTGTCTCCTTTTTAGTGGCGCGTAACCATTGCTGCCGATAGTAAAATTTGCGGAAGTAAACGCTTAGTGATTTGAATGATTTGCCCTTAACGCCAAAAAGCTGCCGCAGCTCGTGGAATAGGGCGTCTATTGCTTCATGCTCTTGCTGCAAGACGATTTGTTTGTCGGCACGATAGATGGGGTAGAATACTTCGGTGATAGCCCAACTTTTGATGTAGCCGGTGAGGTTGTGCTTTTGCGGCAGCGTGTCCTGGTTTTTCAGAATGATGGCTTTGAATTGGGCGCGAGTGAGGGTTTGACCATGGTAGGGGCGCAGGATATCAACGGCCGTTTCTGGGAGTAACGCCACAGCCTGACTGGGCTGATCTTGCACAGGTTTGCCCAAAATGCGTCCAGCGCGACCCAATCGCTGAATGAGGTCATCGCCAAAGCGGGCTTCGCAAATGAGAAAGTCGATGTTTTGCCGCTGCTTGTCAATTTTTTTGAAATTGTAGCCAATGTCCACGGTGGGGGTTGCCAGGATGAGTGGTTTGCCGGTGGCGTTTTGGCGAGCTTCTTCTGGTTCGGGGCCGGTAATTCGACCCAAATTGTCTTGCCCAATGGGGAGCAACAAGCTGGCATAAAGGCGATTGATGCGGCGTAGAGAGTCGCTGATGATGGCGCCGTGTTGGTTGTTGTGCAGGATGGCGGTTTGCAGGCAACGGCCGTTCTTCTGCCCCCATTCTACCACTTTCTGACTATCTACAGTCAAGGTAAGCGGCGAAAGAGTAGGCGTGGTGGCGTAGTTTTCACTTTCTGGCGGCTCAGTTTCCAGGCTGATGTGTTCCCAGTTGTCGCCAAATAGTTGGTTGAAATAATCAATCACGCAGGCATTGGGGGTAGCTGACAGCAGACAAATTTTGCGTCCGGCGCGGTCAAAGTAGCCCATCTTTTTGCTGATGGCAAAGAAAAAGAGGAAAAATGCTAACTGCTTTTGGTCGTAGTAGTGGAACTCATCAATGATGATGTAACGAAAATGGGTGAGGAAACTTTGGAACAAGTTGCGCTGGTCGTGGGCGGTGTATTGGAACATGAGCGCGTAGTAGAAAATGTCGGGATTGACGACGAAAATAGCGCCCTGCAGTTGGTATTCGCCTGGAAAATATTCGCGGTAGTTGCGAATAAGGCGGAAGAGGATTTCCCCTTTGCGCATTTGCTGGTCGCTGTAGTTGCCTTGGGCCACTATTTTTTTGCGGTGTTTCTGAATTTCGGCAGCAGTGATGGGGATGACTTTGAAGTTTAGCTTGTGTGTGGCGACAAATTCGCGGGCATCTTCAGCGTGTTGGTTGAGCAAGGCGTTGGTGGGGGCGATGAGCAGAACGTCTTGCTGCTGACCATCTAACTCGAATAGATGGAGGAAGGAAGCGCGGGTTTTACCTGTGCCGGTGTTGTAGCTATTGACAACGAGATGGGTGTGGGGGTTGCGAAGGGAAACGGCCGTTCTATATTGATGGTAGAGCGGCCGTTGCTTGAGATCCCAAGGGTTTTCAGGGGCAACCTTTTCGGTTTGGCCGGTAAGGTTTAATGTTATATTGAATGCCATCGTTTCTACTCTTGCGCGAGTGAGTCTACGCCAAAACGCATCCCAACGGGCAGGTAGGTGGTTTTGTCTAACTGGTAAAAACGACCGTTTACCACCCCGTTCTTCACCAGCGGCGTCGGCGGCACATTTACCAAATCAAAGGTCACCAACTGCGTGGCTGGGCTGAGATCAACCGGATTGAGCAGGAAGGGAATGGAAACGGCCGTTCCCTCAATCTCAGTGTGTGGGACAGAAACGGCCGTTACCCGCGCCTTGCTCATAAACTTGCCCAATCGAATGTAGCTGGGGGGCTGGCATGCTTCGCGGCTGACGATGTAAAACGTGGCCTCATTCCCGATGGAGAGGAAACGAATACGACCGTGTTGGGGACGGTTTTCTACCCCTATAGCTTTCCCACGATCCTTGTCACTGCGCACGGCGTACCACTTTGAGCCACGTTTTACCGTCCACGCGCCATCTGGCCGGGTGACAATGACATTGTTTGCCATTGCATACCAATATGCATCTGGCTGCGCGTTGAACTGCGCTAAGGTGAAGCAGGGGGCGGCGTTGAGCGTAGCAGGTGTGACGTAAATGCCTTGCTCGTTGACAGCCTGTAAGTGCTGCCGGTAATGGATGGTGCCATCATTAAAGTAAGGCGTATGGCATAGCCCCAGCGCGTAGGCCAGGGCATAGTTGCCAATAAGCGGAGCAGTTTGGTAATAGCTGCTGATCTCCTGGCTGCTAAAGAAGACAGGTTCTAGCAAGGTTAGATGACAACTGTAGATGTGTGTCATGAGTGCCTCGCCCTATTGTGGGCTGTAATAAATGGTGTTGGTCTGTTGCAGGAGGTTGGTAACGGCCGTTTCATCCCCATACAAACCAATCATATCTTCAACCAACTGGGTCACTTCTGCACCACTCAACACAGTTGTTTGCCCAACTACTCGACCCATAAGATTGGAGGCGGCTTGCTGAACGGCCGTATGCACCGTATTCTTGGCCAACGGGAAATCAAGCTCGGCGGCATTGCCCAGCAGGATGTCATACACTGCCTGTGTTAACTCCAGATTGCTGAACAGTTCGCAATCACTAAACACAACGCCCAGCAATTCATTATTCACCTTGCCAATGCGGGATGAGACAGCGCCATAGCGGGTGCTGCGTAACACATTGCCTAACACATATTGAAATTCACCCAGCGTCAAATCTTTTAACGTTTCCATATCCAGAAAAACAGATTGCGGTTTCACGTATTCATCTGTGCCAATGCTGGATGATGCTTTGCCCGTTTCTGGGTCACGCATCGTGCTGTTATCAAACAGAGCATTGAACTGCTTGGTGCCCAGGATTTGGTGAACAGGATGCAGGCTGAATGCATCATCGGTGATGACGCGGGCTTTTTGGGCGCCGCCACCGCCCGCCGCATAACCGTAAATCATGCAATCCATACATTTTTCGCAGGGATTGTTGCGGTTAAGGGCGCAAATACCTTCTTTTGTGGAATGGAGTAAGTCATGTCGGCGTAATAATTCGCGGCCTGTGCGTCGTTCAACGGCTGTTTGCTTACGCTTGCTAATCACCACCCGCTGCACTGGTTCACCATCACTTAAACCAGGTAACACAAACTCCTTGCTCAACGGCTCGCCGCTGCCCTCTGTGCGGAAAATGGCTTCGCTTTCAATCCAACGTGCCAAAATCAGGGTCACGTAATGCCCTTGCGGGTAGTTGCTGTAGGTGGGTAAAAACTGGTTTGTATATTTTTCAAGAGAATTCATGATTATTTATCTTCCTTTTTTGGGGGAATTTGTTGGCGGATATAGAACATGTAAGCAGAGCGCAGTAACTTTTCATCAGCTAAAAGGCGGGTGCGGTTGCCCTGGTAACTGCTATGGTAAACATCGGTAAAAAACGTCTCCACAAAGTTTTTGGCGGCTTCCATTTTGCGTTTACCAGGTGGATATTTCTCGTCGGCAATCCGCTCCAGGTACTCAAAAACATCTTCGGCAATGACAGCTTTGAGCGCGGCATCGTCAAATGCCAAACTGCGCTGGTTTAGTTTTTGGAAAATTTCATCAAGCGGCATCATCAATGAATTTTTCTTTAAACTTTTACCGCGCAGGCCACCTTGCCACGCAATTTCTGCTAATCTTTGTAAATGGGTGCTTAATTCAGCCATAGAACTGCCTCCTTTGTTGTCGGCTAAACTTTTTATGTCGGAAAATAGTTGCTGCGCTAGACGGATTTCGATCCATTCCGGGCTGCTGGCGGAAGATTCGCGCACGCGAGCTTCGATTAATTTTTCGGCGGTGTAGTAGATGTGCAGCGGACCGTTTGCCATGGTTTGTACCAGTTCCAACATTTCATCACGTTTGTTGGTAGTACGAACGCTGTTATAGATACGGTGTAGGGTTTGTGCTTGCTGGTAGAGGGTTTGTAACGGCCGTTTCCCCTCTGGCTTGCTGTAATCAGAAAATGCCGCATATCCGTTATGCTCAATCAACCCCCGGCAAGACAAAGCCACATTGTCCAGATACAAATCCACTTCTGGCACAAACGGGGCAACGGGCGATTCGGTGAGCATAACGCGCAAGCCCCAATGCTTTTGCATCACCAATGCATTCCACAGCGCAAACAAAAACCGCTGGCTGTCGTTGTCGCCTGCCGGATTGATAGGGAAGATGAGCCGATTGCCAACTGTGTTGCGCGGGGCACGGGGCATGTACAGGCCAAAGGGATGTGGTTTCTTCTTTTTCGTTTGGGTGGCAAAGTTGGGGCTAACGCCAACGGTCTCATCCAACATGGCGGCATGCGTATCGCACCACAAAGCACGAACGGCTATGTCGCTGTGCCGGATGCTGTCGATTTCGTTTCGGATCGCTTGCAGGTAAGAGGCTGGTAGAAAACTGTACGGGAAAAAGTGCAGATACATTGTCTTTTCGCCCCGTACTTCTTCGTAGTTCAGCCGTTCCACCAAAAATTGAAGCTGGCACAGGCGGCAAATATTTTTCTTTGGTTCGCCAGGCCCACCACGCAGCCGGTTGGAGAATGTTTGCACCTTGATATCGGAACGGACATCGTTGGTCATCCATTTGCCAGTGGGAAAGGTGGTGGAACAATGGACGCATTGTTTGTGTTGGGTGGTGGTGTATTGAGTGAGGTGGTCGGTAAAGGCTGTTTGCTGTGTGAGCTGTAAATTACCCAATGTGCCAAACAGGGCATACCGTGCCAGGTATTCGTCAAATAGGTCAACCTTGTCATCCTCAATGGCTAAGCTTTGCATCTGTTCGCTGCCATCGGCTTCAATTTGCAGGTAGATGGCTTCGTGATTTAGATCGATGTGGGGCATGAGGACATACGGCCGATCCTGGCGCGGATCGAAGAAGGCCAACTGTTCACGAACATCTGGTGCTACATTAAACAGGTTATAAATATGTTCCCAAGCATCGGGGATTATTTTGCTGAAATGGGTGTTGAGGAAGATGTAGTAGGTGCGGATTAGTTCACCATCGCGCAGGCGGTCGGTGCTAGTGGGCAGGAGGAGGTCTTTTTCGGTAAGAAGTTGGCGGATGAAAACGGCCGTTTCGCCCTCGGCTTCTCCCATTTTCTCTAACCTGCGGGTGGTACGGTCTACAACCTTGCCTAGCAGCTCGTCCCGTTTCATATTGCGTGTTTGTACGCGACTGTGCATTATGTTCCACAGTTTAGGGAAGGGGATATGCAGTTCCAGGCATTTGGGATCAACTTTGATGCCGTGAATCCCAGACTTAATGAAGCTGTCAAACTCTTGTCCGGTGAGGTTGTTGATGAGAATGGCCGTTTCTCCTGCTATCTTCTGCCGCAAACCAACATTGACCTGAAAATCCTTCCCCTGTGGCACCAGATAAGCTACACCATCAGGATAATACAGCAGCGGCGTTAGCCCTGCTGCTTCCAGCACTGTCACTACTGCATGATGGATCATGTTAGTCAGTGTGCCCCGATTCTCTGCCAGCCGATGTAAATAAAATGTGTACTGCACATCATCCACTACGGAGTTGAGATGCGACAGGAATGATGATTTGTGTACCCGCTCGTCTAGCGAATGGGATAAATCCAAAATATCTACGGCTCGAATTAAGTCCAGCAGCCTGTCAATTGGCGTATCTGCCTGTGCCATTAAACTCAGCCCGCCAGAATGGGCGCCATGCTGTGCTGCAATCTGCGTGATTTGTGTTAGGTGTTGTGCGTATTCTGGGAAAAATTCATCCAGGCTAAATTTCTGAATTTGCTGCTTGAAGTTATCGGGGATGGCAATTTTGGCGTAGGCTGAGCCAATGTAATCGGGGTCTTTATTGATGTCGTGAATGGTGAATACGGTGAACAACAGCCGGGTTTCCCACTCGCTCAGGGGCAGCAATGTGCGCAAACTTTCTAGCACCATGATCCCGTTCAGGACGTGCATGTAGAGGCTCTCGCCCCGTTTGCCACCGTGCTGTGCGTGGTGTTTGTAGGTAAGAAACGCCTTGTTATTGGCAACTTTTTCCAGATACTCACCCAAAACAGATGTTTCGGGCACTTGTGGCCCAAATTTTAGTTTGTTTGGATCAAATACGCTCATCGTTTGCTCCACTTCTGTTTGGTCATATTGTCAACCTCCTTACTTTCTCCCACCCTCCGGCCTACCCGACCATCTGGGCACGAGAAACGTGATACAACTCTATTTTGCCACACACCCACCCCCACGTCCGTGGGAGTTTTTTAACTTCTCGCCACAAATTAAATGAAAATGTTGTTTAGGCGAATTTAACCCTTTTCTTTGTTGCTCTGCTCGCTCTCTATTATCCCTCGCTGTTTTGTTAACATAAAGTCGCACAGTGGCATAGATGTCGTTTGTCTATTGCCAAGCTATCATGCCAGTTTGATGATAGGACAAAGGATGACTGTTGGCAATTATTGATAAATTTCGGATAACTCGGCTGTCAACTTCCGCATTTCTCGCAGTATTTCTTGTCCGCCCAGCACACGGCAGTTCTTGCCGTAGTACAGCAAGTTCCGCGACAGGTTGAAGACATCATGGGTGCGCCCTTCGACGCGCACCCAGTCGTTGTCTAATTTCAGGATGGTGGGTTTACCATCCAGTTCTTTCTGCATACTGACTCCAAAGCGGGCAATTACTGGGGCTAGTTCAAGGATGACTGCGTGAGAACGGCCGTTTGGACGCACCCCGGGCAGCTTACGCGGCAAAATCTCTACACTGCCTCGCTCAATGCGGCTCAGACGATAGTTGCTGTAACGGTTGGGATGCCAGGGGCCGTTTGGCCCGTCGTTGAACAGGCAGTAGCCACGCAAATGCCAGTGTCCTCGATCGGTAAAGTAAAAATCCCAGGGCTGGACGTGGTGTTGGCGCAAACGGCTGTCTTGGTGCTGACTGGAACGATAATCGAAGGTTATCTCTTGTTTGGCCTGCCACGCCTCTAACACTGCATCCCAAACGTCTGGGAAGATCTCTTCACTATCCCGCAGCCGCAAGTCGGCCGTTGGCAGTTGGCCGCTTAACCGTTTGAACAGCTTTTGGCGCTCTGGTGGCAGCCAATCAATCAATTGGTCAATCAGTTGGTGGATGTCGGGGGCGTGTGGACTGTTTTCCTGGAAGGTGTCGGATAAAAAGGCGAGGGTTTCGATATGGGTGTCGGGCAGGTTGAGTAACGGCCGTTCTCGTTCGCCAAATACATAACCTTTCACGTTTTTGTCGTAGTGGATTGGGATGTATAGGTTGTTTTGCAAACGACGCTTGTCTGCTTCAAAGCGTTTCGTTAATGCTTTTTCACTGGCTGGCGCGATGTCTGACTGGTAAACGGCCGTTATCAACTCCTTTTTTGTGGCTGCCCCTTGTTGGAGACGGTTAATCACAGCTAAACAGCGACGTGCCACTGCCCAGGGGCTATCTGAGGTGCCTTGCTTTTGTTTCTTTTTCATATTTTGTCTACCAATCTAGCCATCGAGGTGGCAGTATCATCACTGGGATGCCACTGCCTGCCAGGAAGACTTTGTTTTCACAAGGTGCCAGGGTGCAGGGGGAGGTGAGGGTATGCATATCAGCGTTGGGTTCTAGCCTGGTGCCGAATCGCTTGTAAGTTGATGATTTCGGCAAACTCGAATTGGGGAGGCAAGCTGTTGGCAATGGGCTTGAGTCGAATGATGGCGGGGAAGTAGCCCATACGGCCGTTTAGTTCAGCGAATAACGTTAAGGCGATTGCAGTAAACGATGGGGGATTGATAAGGATGGGGGCAGTTTGCCATGTTTTGGTGTCGATGTTGAGGCTGTGGATGAGATTGGTGACTTGTTCGGGAAACGGCCGTTGGTGGTCAAACTGTGTTTTGATTTCGCGCAAGTCAAATTCTGTTTGAGCGGTTGCTGTTTTAATTGCCTCAAGTTGCGTCTCTGAAAGTGGGTGACTGAAGTTGAGTAAGATCATGTTATCCTTGTTTCCATTTTCTCGAACTGGTCATTACATGAATATATTTTTTGCCATCCCCATGGTAGGGATGGTGTCCCGTATTAACCAAACCAAAGGCACTGCCCATGGCAAAAACCAATGGCAGCGGCGCGGCAAAGACGAAAATATCCTTTTCCTTTTATATAGCTGTCAAAAGAGCGGCTCGTTGACTGGTGATTTGGATGGAGCAAACGGCCGTGTCAATAAGGTGGTTCGGCCGGGCCATCGTAGCCACACATGCCCAACCGTGGTGAGTTTATCAAAGGCATTGGTCCACCATACTGATTATGGTTGTGCTTGTCCAGATGTGCCGCACATAGATTGAGCCATTCATTCTGTTCAATCAGACAATCCATGCAGTACCAGCCTGCTTTGGCATCACATTCTGCACAAATGGCCTCTGGCATGTTATTGCGAGCCATCAGGTAAATGGGATGGGTGGTTAGCGGTTTGCCCTGGCGCACCGCCACACATTTGAGCAGCGTCTCGGAAGATGTGCCAAAGTCATAAATGTGGGTAAGCTGGGTGCCTACCATAAACACCGCTTCAACGTTATGGTCCATGTCGATTTCGCGCCCGCTCCAACCACCAATTGAGAACTGGCTCATGTGTCCGCAGCATTCTAACCAGATGGCTCGCAAATAGTTATCTATATCCGTGAGTTTGGCCTGCCCGTTTGCCTCTAAATGCAGCCAAAAATCAGAACTGTACGCATCTTGTACTAACAAATGATAAATGGCTTGAGTCTGGCCTATTTTGCCACCATCGGTGGCCGCTATCGCTTCTTGGCGCTGTGGACAGCTGCGCAAATGCTTGCTCAACCCGCCTCGCGTCATCTCCTTGCCACAAAAGGTACAGGTTCCACGGGATTGTTTTTTTCTGGGCATTGTTTTCTCCTTATTTTGCTTGAAACGGCCGTTTCGCTCCCCCAAAGTCCTAAAACAATATCGGATCAATTTCTGGGCTTTTTTACCTCATCGCGCAGCCAACGGCTGATGGTATTGTTCGGAACCAAATGTTCTGTACCAAACCTATCTGCGGTTGCTTGAGATAACTGCCGTACGTGACGCCCATCATATTCAATGAAGGTAGCCAACATCTCCGCAAATGTTTGGGACTGCACCATAATTGCTCCCAGTGGGCATTATTGTAAGAAAAATCCATCGAGAATGTGGCACATTTTGTGCCATTTTTAGCACACTTGAAAGTATACCGTTATTCCCCCAAATGAAAAGCCCAACGCCAGGCATTGCATTAATGCTAAAGGGCTGAAAAACATTAACACACTCAATATCGCCAGGAGGATGATAATGCCTCTGGCTGATGCTGTCAAAGCAGCAGCCATTGCTATCGAAACATACGCTAGCATTCCTTAATGCCATCCCTTGACAGAGAAAATATTTCATCTATACTTACTTTATTCATTGACTGAAGCAAGTGTGACTCAATTTAAAAGACAGCAAACATCGTGACCCCCATACGAAAAGGCAACCGCGATTTAATCAAAGACATCAATCGGAACCTGGTACTGAATCTCATAAAAAACCAGAGTCCGATTTCACGTACCGAACTGATTCAGCAATCCAACCTCAGTGCAGGCACCATTTCAAACATCACAAGCAGCCTGATCGCCGATGGCTTCGTACAAGAAACAGGTGAAGGAGAATCCAGCGGCGGTCGCCGCCCAGTCCTCCTGCGTCTGAACCACAAGGCAGGTTTTGTAATTGGTTTAAAACTCATGGAGCAAACCATAACAATTGCTGTCACCGACCTCGATGCAAAGGTAATTTTCCACCAGGTATTCCCCCTAACCATTGACCGTCCATCACCCCACCCCGAACAAGTATTAGATGCTGTCATTCAAGCCATCGAAAACGCCCTCACCGCCTCAGCCGTGCAACGCTCACGTGTGGCCGGTATTGGTATCGGCATGGCCGGGGTAATTGACGGCGAAAGAGGCATTTGTCGTTATTCACCTTACTTTTCCTGGCGAGATATAGACATTGCCAGCCCCATTGCCACCCACTTCGATTTACCCGTTTACGTAGAAAATGATGTCAACACCTTAACCATTGTGGAAAAATGGTTTGGCTGTGGCCGTGATATTCCCCATTTCATCGTCGTCACTGTTGGCCGAGGCATCGGTGCCGGAATCGTAATGAATGGACAATTTTATCGCGGGGTTCTGGGAGGCGCAGGCGAATTTGGCCATATCACAATGATGGATGGCGATCCTCCTATTACCCTGGAACAGCTTGCCTCTGATGATGCCATCTTACATTATGCCCAGGAAGTGATTGCCCAAGGAGATAAACACACCACACTGTCCACCATCAATCATCTGAACATAGCCACGTTAACACAGGCAGCCGATGAAGGCGATCCGGTCGCCCAAAACTTGCTAGCTGATGCTGGGCACTGGCTGGGTATTGGCATATCCACCCTGATCAACATGCTCAATCCGCAGCTGGTCATTATTGGTGGCGAAGGGGTACAGGCCGGGCATTGGCGCCTGGCTCCCATGAGAGAGGCGATAAGCAAGCATGTATTCAATGGTCTGGCAGACAGCCTAGAAATTGTTGTTGAACCTGTGGGCGACGAAGCTTGGGCTAGAGGAGCAGCCAGCCTGGTTTTAGGCGAGTTGTTTAAATCACCAGTGTTGAAGTAATGGGGCAATAATATTTTTTTACACATCTTTCTTCACTCACTGAATTAAGTTGGTTGAAAAGAGAGCAAAAATTAAGATAAAAACAAAGGATTGAAGCGATGGCTGGCGATAAAGGAATAAACAGATATGTGTGGGTAGGCATCTTTCTTTTGCCCAGCCTCACTGGACTTCTGCTATTTACCGTAATCCCCATTTTAGCCTCACTTGGGCTAACACTCTTTGAATGGGATTTATTGACCACACCTGATTTTGTGGGGCTGAACAACTTCAAACGGCTATTTGCCGATGAAGACTTTTGGCGTGCCCTAAGAAATACACTCACCTACATCATCTTCTACATCCCCTTTGTGATGGCTGGTTCATTGGCAATTGCCATCATCCTCAATCAGAAACTAAAAGGGCTAATGTTTTTCCGCGCTTCGTTTTTTATCCCAGTCATTTCCGCATGGGTAGCGATTGCCTTACTGTGGAAATGGATTTTCAACCCCCGGTTTGGGCTTTTGAATTTCGTGCTGGGGCTGGTGGGGATAGAAGGCCCAGCCTGGTTATTTGATCCGCAGTGGGCGATGCCGGCTGTAGTCATTACCAGCGTATGGAAGGATCTTGGCTTCTTGATGGTAATGTTTTTAGCTGGATTGCAAGGTATTCCCCATGTCTATTATGAAGCAGCAGCGATAGACGGAGCCAACAAGTGGCAAACCTTTTGGGGCATTACCTTGCCTCTGCTTTCACCAACGGCATTTTTCGCCCTAATTATATCGCTGATTAACTCGTTTCAGGTATTTGATCAAGTATGGATTATGACAGAGGGAGGACCGGCCGGCGCCACCAGTGTTCTGGTGGAATTGATTGTAAAGAATGCTTTCAGTTACAGCCGGATGGGGTACGCATCAGCCTTGTCTTGGGTGCTTTTCTTGTTGGTTTTTACGGTAACGGTGATGCAGATGTGGCTGCAAAGGAGATGGGTAGCCTATGAGTAAATTAACGATTGGTCGAGACCAGGTGGCTGTGGAAACAGGTGTTTCCCTCTCCACCACCCAACGACTAAGACAGCTGCTTTTTTACGTCCTGTTGGCCGCAGCTAGCTTGATGATGTTGATTCCATTCTTTTGGATGATTTCAACTTCCCTCAAGACGGATGAATATGTCTTGTCCATTCCCTTGCAATTCATCCCGCGCCCATTGACGTTCAATAGCTACTTGGCTCTGGCAGAAACCTTCCCCATGCTGCGTATGTTCTGGAACAGTCTTGTGGTGGCCGTATTAACAACAGCTGGGCAATTGATTGTCAGTGCTATGGCGGCCTACGCTTTTGCCCGTATTGAATTTCGCGGCCGCAATATACTGTTCTTACTGTACCTGGCTACCTTGATGATTCCCTCTCAGGTCACCATTATCCCCTTGTTTATTCTGATGCGTTATTTGGGTTGGATCAACACCTATCCCGGGTTAATTCTGCCCGGCATATTTACTGCTTTTGGCACATTTTTATTGCGCCAATTTTTTCTGACCTTACCCCATGAGTTAGAAGAGGCTGCATTTATTGATGGTGCCTCACGGTGGACCATTTTCTGGCGCATCATTATGCCCTTATCCAGGCCAGCGCTGGCAACCCTGGGCGTTTTTGCCTTCATGGGCTCCTGGAATGCTTTCTTGTGGCCACTTTTTATTGTCAGGAATGAGCAGTTAATGACCTTACCCGTTGGCCTGGCAACTTTGCACGGCCGTTGGCTGACACAGTGGAATTTAGTCATGGCGGGGGCAGTGATAACGATTATTCCAATGCTGATTGTATACCTGTTTGCCCAGCGCTACTTTGTGCAAGGTATCGTGACAACTGGGCTAAAAGGATAAACAGGTTGTGAAGTCATGAGGTGATTATGGTTAGATGCAAGAATAGAGTGAATTTACCCTTTTTATACAAATTTCTAATGAGGAGAATACTGAAAATGAAACAAAAGAATATTTTTATGGTAATTGGTTTAATCTTAGCAACCGCTTTGCTGGCCGTTGGTTGTTCATCAGGGGAAGCGCCCAGCCCAGGAGAGGTCGAGGTCACCCGCATAGTGACCAAGACGGAAGAGGTGGAGGTCACCCGGATTGTTGAAGGTGAGGCGGTTGCTGAAATACAAGAGGTGGAAGTGACCCGGATCGTGGAGGAAGAAGCTGCCCCAGAGCCTGTAACTATCACCTACTTCACTTTTTCTGCCGCACCAGATCATATGAGCGAATTAGATCAGATGATTGCTACCTTTGAAGCACAAAATCCAGGCATTACGGTTGAGGTGGAGACAGCGCCGTTTGACGAATATTTCACCAAATTACAGGCACTGATTGCTGGTGGTGAAGCACCTGATGTGTTTGAATTAAATTACGAGAACTTTGTCTCTTTTGCTGCTAAAGGAGTGTTGGCCGATCTGACACCGATGGCAGAAGAAGATGGGGCATATAACAGCGACTTATTCTATCCTCGTTCACTGGAAGCGTTTGCCTATAACGGCCGTCAACTGGCCTTACCTGCCACCTTTTCCACTGTCGTTTTGTTCTACAACAAAGATATGTTTGATGCCGCTGGTGTTGATTACCCCGCCAACGATTGGACATGGGATGATGCAGTTGCTGCCGCAGCACAAATGACAGATGCAGACGCAGGTGTTTGGGGGCTGTATTCTGGCATTCAGTTCTGGGAATTCTACAAAAAAGCAGCACAAAACGGCTGTGAATTTTTCAACGAAGATATGACTGCCGTAACCATTGATTCCCCTGCCTGTGTAGAAACATTGCAAACGATGATTGACTTTATCGAGGTAGATGGCGTGATGCCCAGTGATACCGATATGGCCGGATTGTCTGACGGTGATATGTTTACTTCGCAGCAGATCGCAATGGACGTAACGGGTATCTGGATGTTTTCAGCTTATGCCGATGCACCGTTTGCGTGGGATATTGCAGTTGAACCGGGTATGGATACCCAGGCCACTCATTTCTTCTCCAATGGCGTTTCGGTCTTTGCTGCCACAGAACAGCGGGATGCCGCCTGGAAATGGGCAAAATTCTTCACTACTAGTCCCGATATGGCCACTATTCGCATCGAATCTGGTTGGGAACTACCCACACTGAATAATCCAGAATATGTGGAGGGCTATTTGGCACAAACCCCACCCGATAACCGCCAGGCTGTTTTCGATTCTTTAAACTATGCCATTGTTCCTCCAGTAATTGAACGGCAAAATGAGATGCAAGATGCTGTCAATCAGCTATTGGATCAGGTCAAATTAGGTGAATTAACCCCTGAGGAAGCATTGGCTGAAGCCAAGGTGCAAATGGAAGAGTTATTACCATAATTAGACAATCCAGGCGGGGCGATTAACAAGTACAGTTTTCCGTAAGTGCGCATGACGACCCCAATCTGTTTGTAGGACGTGCGACAAACCTGAACAGGATTTACGGATATGTGCCCTAGTCGTCCCGCCCCTAATGGCAGAATTATGAACCAGTATCAGCACAGCATTCAGGTTCTTTTAGACAGCCAGGCAAACAGCGGTGCCTTTATTGCCTCGGTGGCCTTTCCATCGTATCAGTACAGTTGGTTTCGGGATAGCAGTTTTGTCGCCTATGCCCTCTGTCGGGTAGGACACGCAGAAAAGGCACGCCGGTATTTTAGATGGGCAGCGCAAACAATTCGACAGCATGGCTGGAAGGTGGCGCGGGCGATTACCCGCGTTCAAGATGGGAAACAGCTTGGTTCTGATGATTATTTGCATACCCGGTATACGGCTGCCGGCAATGAGGTCGAAGGCTTATGGTGGGATTTCCAGCTTGATGGATATGGCACATGGTTATGGGCGTTGGCTGAATATGTAAACCTGACGGGGGACACGGCCGTTATCACTGATGTTGGTTCTGAAATTCGCCTGGTACATCGTTACCTCAGCCATTTATGGCGGCAGCCCAATTATGACTGCTGGGAAGAGCTGTCCCCCTATCTCCATTCCGCTACATTAGCAGCAATCCATGCGGGATTACAGGGTGCGGCAGCAATGCTGCCTGAGCTGACAGAGGAGACAGCCCAAACGAATGCGGCGATTCGGCAATTGTTATTGACAGCAGGTGTGTATAACGGCCGTTTCGCTAAATCATTCTCCCTTTCCCATCCACCCCAAAGCATCCTGCAAACACCACAAAACATCTATCACGACACAGTCGAAGCCGACCAACTGCGGCAACAAGTTGACGCCAGTCTCATCGGCATTGCCACACCCTACCACCTCTTTCCTCCCAACGAACCACATCTACAGGCCACCATCACCCAGTTGCAAACAGACCTGCACCGACCGCACGGCGGCGTCTATCGTTATCTGGGTGACACCTACTATGGCGGTGGCGAGTGGATACTTCTGAGCGCATGGCTAGGCTGGCATTATGCCAAAACCGGCCAAATCGAAACAGCCAGATCGCTAAAACGCTGGATCGAGGCCCAGGCTGACGACAATGGCGATTTTCCAGAACAAGTTTCTGACCATCTGCTAGCCCCAGACCGTATTGCTGAATGGCGGGAACGTTGGGGGTCAGTTGCCAAACCATTGGCCTGGTCTCATGCCATGTACCTGATTTTGTGCGAGGAACTAAAGGTTTATGAGCAAAGCAGCTGAACTCATCCATCGTCCTGTAGGCGATAGACACCCCTACGAACAAGCAGCCGACGAGCGTGTTCCCAGATACCCCTACCCACACAGTCCAGTCGAGATTCGCGTGCTAACTCGCCCAATTGGCACAGTCCAGAGCGTACTCATTTCATATTGGGATGCCCGACATCCAGATCAAGTGACACACCAAAAAGTCCCCTTTTCAGAAAGTGTCTCAACGGAAATTGCGCTCACCGCAGACAGTCACCTCAGTGAAGCTGCCGCCCGAGCCGGGTTAATTTTGGGGGTAGACCAGTGGCAAGCCAAGTTGCCTGGTTTTCCCGCGGGAACACAGATCTATTACCAACTCACAGCCGAAACCGAGAGCGGCTCTCTTACCAGCCAGCTTTACACATACACGGTACGCAAGATTATCCCACTCCACGAGATTACAAGAGTTTATCAAAGCGTAGATTCTTTGGTGCTTACCCTACAAAACACAATGGCCGACAGCTATGGGTATCTACATTTTCGTGATGCTGGCGTCGGCCATTTGCCGGTCGAAGCTGGTCATGGACATTGCCCGGCACTGGCAAAAACAGAGTTTGTCCAGCACGAACTGTCTGGGGACGATCTGCTAAAGCTCGGACCCGTTTCCATACGTGTGCAGAGCATGGCAAACAGATTCAACCTTCAACTCCGCTATCAGGACAAATTGCTCTTTTCCGGCATGCAAGCCCCCAATCTAATCATCGGCGATGATGATACGGTTGAAACCATAATTTTTTCATTTGACAGTCCTCAGGACGAGCATTTTTATGGCTTTGGGGAGCGGTTCAATGCCCTCAATCAGCGTGGCCAAAGCCTTGATGTGCGCGTTTATGAACAGTATAAAAACCACGGCCGGCGCACTTACCTGCCAATGCCCTTATTCATTTCATCAAAGGGTTATGGATTGTTAGTACAAAGCAAGCGTCATTCAATTTTCGATTTGGCTCACGAAGATCCTTACAGCTGGACCTTGAAAGCAGAATTGGGTAATGCTTCTCAAATTACACTCGACATTGTATCAGGTGATGACACACAACTTCTCGATCTCGTTGCTCGTTTAACAGCGCTGACTGGTCTGCCTGTCTTACCTCCCCCTTGGGTTTTCGGCTTATGGATGAGCAGCAATGAGTGGAACAGCCAGGCGCGTGTCGAAGAAATCGTGCAGCAAAATAAACAACATAAAATCCCAGCCTCCGTCATCGTGCTGGAAGCCTGGAGCGATGAAAACAGTTTCTATATCTGGAATGAGGCACAGTATACGCCAAAATCAGGAGGCAATTCCTTTCGCTACACAGATTTTGAGTTTCCCCCCGATGGCTTGTGGCCTGATCCCAAAGGCATGATTGAGGCGCTCCATCGACAGGGATTACGCATCTTACTCTGGCAGATTCCGGTACTCAAATTAAACGAGGACAACCATGAGCAATTAGAGAATGATAGAATTTACATGCTGGAAAAAGGTTATTGTGTGCAACAACAAGATGGCACCCCTTATCAAATACGGCCGTTTTGGTTTCATGCTGGCTTATTGATGGATTTTACCCAGGCACAGGGAACAGAATGGTGGCTGCAAAAGCGCAAATACCTGTTGACTGACCTCGGTGTTGATGGCTTCAAGACGGATGGCGGTGAGCATATTTGGGGGCGTGATCTGCTGTTTGCTGATGGTCGGGGAAGCGATGAGGTTTGGAATGAGTACCCGAACCAATATGCTGGCGCCTATTTCAACTTTGCCCGCAAATATAACCCTGACGCAATCACTTTCAGCCGAGCCGGGTATACAGGGGCACAAGCATTCCCCTGCCATTGGGCTGGAGATGAAAACTCAACCTGGGCAGCATTCCGCCATTCGCTGCTGGCCGGGCTGAACGCAGGCATCTCTGGGATATCCTTTTGGGGGTGGGACTTTGCTGGTTTCTCCGGCGACATTCCAACCGCAGAACTGTATTTACGCGCCGCCGCTATGGCCACCTTTTGTCCTATCATGCAATATCATTCTGAATACAACCATCACCGCCAACCATCAAATGACCGGACACCTTGGAATATCCAGGAACGTACTGGCGATCATCATGTTATTCCTACATTCCGCTTCTTGGCCAACGTACGTATGAACTTGCTCCCCTATATCATGAGTGAAGCGTGGCATTCCAGTCAAACCGGCATGCCCATGATGCGAGCTTTGCCGCTGGCGTTTCCTTCAGATCCGGCTTGCCGTCAATTCCCCTACCAATACCTGTTTGGCTCTGCATTATTGATTGCGCCAGTCGTTGCAGAAGGGGCCAGTCAATGGCCTGTATATCTGCCAGCCGGAGAATGGTACGATTTTTGGACGGGGGAGCATTACACAGGCGGGCAGGTTCTTAATTATGCCGTTCCCAAAGCACAAATCCCTGTCTTTGTGCGCGGCGGAACCTTGCTACCGCTCAATCTGGATAAGTCATACTCACTGGGACATGATGTGGGCAATACGGTTACTCAATACCAAAATCTAAGTTTTAGAATTTACCCACATCAAGGTGGCACGTACATTTGGTATGATTACGTTCAGGAACAAACGTATAAATTAAGCTGGGAGAAGAATGCAAGTGAGAACGGTTTGCAGGTCGATTTCCCTGCTATCGCTCACACTTTTTCCCTGCAATGGCTTACTAGCTCTCCCCCTGACATCATCTTAAATGGAGAATTAGTTCCCCCCGCAGATAAGCTGACTGAAGATGGCTGGCGTGTATATTTTTGCTGATAATCAGCATGCCAGCGCTGAGTTTGTGTGCAAACCACTTCCAGGAGCCGTGTACCAATGGAGATAATATTTACGTGGCAATTGGATGGCAAGCGCGTCTGTCATGGCTGGGCAAGGTTGTTTTACGAGCTGAAATGGAGCCAGAAATCAGTCAGTCAATGGTAAATGTCTCTTAACACGTGCCCGCAATTCGCTAATATTGATAGGTTTAGCCAGATATTCATCACATCCGGCATTCAGCGCTTTTTTGGCATCGCCGGAGAGAACGTTTGCTGTCACCGCAATAATGGGAACGTGGGGATATTGACCTTCGGCGTTTTCTCGCAAACGGCGTGCCACTTCATATCCATCAATGTCCGGTAAGTTAACGTCAAGTAGAATCAGTTGCGGTTGAAGGGTCTTGGCCATATCCAACCCATCGAATCCATTGGCTGCTCCTAAAAACTCGTACCCTTGCGCGGTTAAGATACGCTGAACGAGTACCATGTTGTTGGGATTATCTTCAATGTAAAGCACTTTGGGTTTCATTTTTTTGCTATTCTCCATAGCGAATTTGCTAACATATTATTCTGCCTCATGAAACTCGCCTATCTCACCCGGGTTAAGGTTTACCAGCCCCGATTGGATACTCATTGTGTATTTACTTCAGGCATAGCTTTATCTCCCATCGGTAGTTCGATAATAAAGGTAGCACCCTCGCCAGATACACCGCTGCTTTCAGCCCAAATCTTGCCTCCGTGTAATTCTATCAGTTGTCGGCTAATAGCCAACCCTAAACCGGTGCCGCCCACTTTGCGCGTAGCTGAATTATCTACTTGGCGGAAGGCTTCAAAGACATGTACCATCTGATCTGGAGAAATACCAACACCTGTGTCCCGCACGCCGATTTGAACGAAGTCATCTGTACGTGTGACCTCGACTGTTACGCTGCCTTCTTCGGTAAATTTAATCGCATTCCCGATCAAGTTGAGCAAGACTTGCTTCAGTCGGTTAGAGTCGCCTACGATTTCCAACGCATCGGTCGAGTCGTTTAAAAACTGCAAGTCAAGATTTTTTTCACGAGCCAGCGGTGCGGAAATATCCATGACATCTGCTATGACATGTACCAGATCAAGGCGTTCAAAAGCGATATCCATTCTTCCAGCCTCAATCTTAGCCATGTCCAAAACGTCGCCGATGAGGTGCAATAAATGATGTCCATTTTTGCGAATGATCTGCAAATCAGCTTCCATCATGTCAGTGAGAGGACCGTCTAATCCCTCAAGTATAACATCGGTGAAACCAATGACTGAGTTGAGTGGTGTTCGCAATTCGTGGCTCATATTTGCCAGGAAGGTGGATCTAAGATGATCTAATCGGCGTAGTTCTTCTACAGTGGAGGCCTGTTCGTCATACAGACGCTGGTTGTCAACTGCGGCTGATAACAGCGAGGTCAATTGGAAAATTAGGTTTTCGTCCTGATCGTTGTATAGATTTACTTGTTTGCTGCCAATATTGATGGTGCCTATGGTTTCATCACCGATAGTTAAAGGCACAATCATGGCGGAGTTAATGGTTCGCTGGGGATCAGGGTCAGGATCGTTGACCATGAGCGCCCTTTTGGCTCGTATGGCCTTTTCGGTGAGGCTACCAGCGATGGCTTGTGGCGTGCCAATGGGCACAGAACCGGATTCTCCTTCTACGGCGATCACTTGAGCTTGATCGCCTTCTTGATTCAGCAAACTGAGGCTGACGCGATCGGCCGGGAAAATTTGAGCGGCCTCAGCGACTGTTATTTCGTAAATCTTTTCCAGTGAATCAGCCTGGCTGATCCGTTCGCTGATTTTGTTGAGCAACGCCAGCCGCCGCGCTTGTCGTCTTGTTTCGGCCAGGGCGGCCTGCGTTTGTTCGTATTGGCTGGCATTTTGCATAGCCACAGCGACCTGGGCGGTCAGCGTGGCATAAATGCGGACATCGTCCTCGGTGAAGTGGTGCGGTTCGGCTGATTGTAAGTCGAGTACGCCTAACAGTTGGTTACCAACAATCATGGGAACGGCCGTTTCTGAGCGCGTTTCTATAAGCAAGGGGTTAGGCAGATAGTCGGGGTCGGTCAGCACGTCGTTGACAATAACACCTTGTCGTTCGCGGGCTGCGCGTGCAACCAATGATTGCTGCTGATTAAGCGGGATGCTCCACGCTTCAGCCATCATTTGTTGCCCTAGCTTGCCAGCGCCAGCTGCCAGAACCAGCATATTTGTGGCTTCATCAAAGCGGTAAATATGGGCATGGTACAAGCCAAAACGCGCTTTGGTTAGATCTACAACGGATTGCAAGAGATTCTTGGTTTCCAGAATAGTGGAAGCAGCCGTACCTACCTGAGCCACCGTTTCCAATTCCGAAGCACGTCTCTGTGCTTGTTGGAACAAGCGGTAGCTCTCGATTGTGGAGGCCAATAGTGAGGCGATCTGCTGCACCAGGTTTACATCCTGCGCGTCAAAGGCGTTGACCGTGTTGCTGCCCACATTGAGCGTGCCCAGAGTGCCACGGGAAGTGATCAAGGGAACTGCCAGGGTGGAATACAGCCCCAGTTTAACTAAGCGTTTGCTTTCCAGGTAATCGCTGTGGCGGATGTCGGGCAGGTTAACGGGTTGTCGCTGGGTTATGGCCGCTCCCATTGATGTCCCAGTTACCGGGAATTCCGTATCGGTCTGAATCGCCCCTGCCTGTTCACCCAAGGGGAAGAGCTTCAAGATGTCGCCATCTGGTTCCAACAAAGTCAGGCTGAGGCCATTGTTGTTGACGATATCGTCCATGTGCCGACCGATGGCCTTAAACGCTTCATCCATGGTATTGGCTGCAATTAATTCGGCTCCCATTTCATTCAAATGAGCCAGGCGTCGGGATTGATCTTCTGTTTTCGTGAGTGCCACCTGGGTTTGTTCGGCCAACCGTGCCCGTTCCAATGCTTCGGATACCTGCTGGGCGACGGTTTCTAGCAGCATCTGTTTGCGTTCTGGGATGGGGCTGCCATCAGGTGTACGCAGTCCTAGCTGCCCAATTTTCTCGCCGCGCACGGCAATGGGGATGGAGACGGATGTTTCTGCAGGGTCAACGGCCGTTTCTGCATGAACTGTGGTCGTTTCCCCGGTTGTTTCTTCAACCGGGGTCACCACACCATCACTGTTGGTGATAGGCTTGATCCCATCATCACCAAAAGCAAACCCGGCAAACGGCCGTTCTTGTGCCAGCAAAAAGGCTTCCCATCCTTCACGCGCCAGAACACGTTGCAAACGAGTCAGGTCATCCAAAGCCCGCTGGGCATCCGCATAACGGCGTGCATTTTGCAGCGCTACAGCAACCTGAGCAGCCAACGTGGTGAAGATACTCACATCTTCCAGGGTAAAGTAATCTACCTGGTCAGCCTGCACATCCAAAACACCAATGAGATGATCACCAGCAATGAGCGGCACCGCCATTTCCGCTTGCGTGTCCGGCAGCGAGGCGTGGGGCAAAAAGTCAGGCTCTGAGTGTACATCATTGATGATGAGACCCTTCCGTGTGTGGGCAGCCCGCACAACCAACGATTTCTGTTGACTTAGCAATAGGCGATACCCATTGGCCACTATGGCACGTCCCCTGTTCCCTGCACCTTTCTCCAAAATCAATTCTGTTTCATTCTCATTTAGTAAGAACATAAACGCTTGGGAAAGACCAAACCGCTCTTTCGTCAGATCAACCACTTGCTGCAATAGCTGATTTGGTTCCAAAATGGAAGCAGCAACCATACCAACCTCAGCTAATGTTTCTAATTCAGCAGTGCGATGCGCCAATGCTGCTTGCGCTTTACGGCGTTCAGTGATGTCTATAAAGGAAGTAATGATAGCTTGTTCGCCCTGGAAATTGATCATTCGACCAGAAATCAATACCCAGAGAAGGGTTCCATCTGCCCGTTTTAGGCGTAAATCAAAGTTATCCACCCGACCTTGTTTATGGAGAGAGGTCAGGTACCTTTGGCGAACGTCTAGATCGTCGTAAAAATCAGGTGTGAGTTGGCCAATCAATTCATCACGAGGGATACGGATAATCTCGGCCAACGGCTCATTGACATAGGCGATCTTGCCGTCAGATACCCTAGAAATGACAAGCGGTACAGTAATAGATTCTAGCACGGCATGGGTACGTACTTGCTCTCCTTGAACAAGTTGTTCGACCTGGGCTCGTTTCGTGACATCATGGAAACTCCAAACACGACCCACAACCTGACCGGCAACCTGCTGCGGCTGTGAGTAACGCTCAAAGATACGGTCATCTTTCAAATAAAGCACATCAAAACTATCTGCTTCGGGCTGAATGTGCAATTCACGTACTTTTGCCATAAATTGGTCTGGGTCTGCTAACTGTTCCCGTACAAAGCCGATCAATTTCTCATCATCCTCTGTTTCGCTTAGCTCAGCAGGGATTTGCCACATTTCCAAAAACCGCTGGTTTAAGCGCGTCACATGGCCTTGCTCGTCCGTTACCAAAATACCATCAGCTGTCGCTTCCAATGTGGCCTGCAACAAGGAAAGCGAGTCATTTAGATTACTTTCGACACGCTTACAAGCGGTGACATCACGAAAACTCCAAACGCGGCCAATAACCTGACTCGTAATCTGCTGCGGCCGCGAGTGCCGTTCAAAAATACGACCATCTTTGAAATACAGTTCATCAACACTATCCGCTTCGGGCTGGCTGTATAATTCATGTACTGTCGCCACAAATTGGTCTGGGTCTACTAACTGCTCCCGCACAAAATCTATCAATTTCTCGCCATCTTGCGCTTCGCTTAACTCAGTGGGAATCTGCCACATTTCCAAGAATCGTCGGTTTAAACGGATTACACGACCTTGCCCATCAGTTACCAAAATACCATATGCTGTGGATTCAAGGGTTGATTGCAAGAGAGACAGCGAACTATTTAGTTCCTCCTCTGAGTGCTTGCGCCTGGTGATGTCTGTATGAAAGCCCGTCATCCGCACAGGCACACCATTGGAATCTCGTTGTGCCATACCTCGTGCCCAAACCCAACGATAGGTGCCATCTTTATGCTGGAGGCGCGTTTCCACCTCGTAGGAGTCAGCTTTGCCTTCGAGGTAATCGGTTAACGCCTGCATGACCCTATCATGATCATCAGGGTGCAGCCGGGATTCAAATTGAGCAAATTCGTGGTTAATCTCATCATCTTCATACCCAATCATCTCTTTCCAGCGGGGCGAGAGGTAGATTTTGTCATTCTGGATATCCCAGTCCCAAATGCCATCATTCGACCCTTCCACAGCTAAGGCAAGCTGTTCCTGACTTGCTTGCAGGGCAGCCACAGCTTGTTCAATATCATGTGTGCGTCCGGCAGCGCGATCTTCCAGTGCGTCACGTGACTGGGTGGGTGCCTCATTCGTCGCAGACAGCGCAGACAATCGATCATTTTCGATGCGTGTGCGGTGCCACATGGCTGCGAGCAGCAAAACACCTGTCATTAAATTTATGCTGAAGCCAGCCCCAATGGTTTGCAGGGATGGAATCCTTTCAGGCGCTATTACTGGCAGCAACAACATGCCTAAGAGAACAATACCCATAGTAACGGCCGTGCCTCGCACAGAGAAAAACATGCTGGCCAAAAGCAGCCCTGGAATCAAATATGTCAGCGCAAGGGAAGGGTCATTTTGTTGAAATACCAGGGCAAAGGAGAAACCAATAAACATGGATACGGCCAACAAAGCGCCTATCCAATTATATTGGGTTCGGCTAAGAAAGTAGGCCACGATTAGGAGCGGATACCCCACTACCATGGGAAACTCAATCGGATTGGTGCCCGTTACAACAAAGGCGTACAAGTCACTTGCCAGGAATAAACCGATAATCAGAATCAGGAATGTTGATAGCAAGCGTGCTTTATGCTGATCTGCACTATTTTCGATGGCGAAATGGGGTGCAGTGAGCCTGTCCCAAACTTGGCGGATACCTTGGTACCTTAAGTCATCTGCTTGATGGTCTTTTGTATTATGATCAGACATCATCATTTATCTCCACATTAATTTGTTCGGCTATCACTGCTGCCGTTGCTTGTCTTTACCAGAATTGGCTGCAATGTCGTCTACTAAGGTAATTGTACCTTCTAAGCCTAACGCACGATTAATTTCTTCGGCGGCTGTGCGCAAGATGGATTCGGCGTCTACGGCGGCACTAACGCGGGTGGTGATCTGACGCAGCATTTGTTCTTCTTGTGCCCGGGTGACGGTATCTTCCAGCAGCAGGGTGCTTTCAATGGCGATGGCGGCCTGGTTAGCAACGGCCGTTAACAAGTTCAAGTGCTGCTCATTGTAAAGGCGGGATGTGGTGTAACTCTGCAAACCAATAACACCAATGACACGCTCGCCCAAGACGATGGGGGATCCTAGCCACGATGCGGCGCTCTTACCATAAAGGGAAATGCCCAATCGTTCCAGATGCTGGTCTACATTGTCTGCCATGAGCAAGGGTTGGCGCGTACGAATGAGATATTCCGTAATGCCCTCTCCGGCTTGTCGCCGTTCTGAATGCCAATGGAGTTTATCGCCGACTGCGGTTAGCACAAAGACAACTTCATCACTATCTTCTTCATATAAAGCCACATAAAAGTTAGTCGTGTCCATCAGCCGCGACAAATAATCGTAAATCGTTTTGGCGACATCATTCACAGTGGTTTGAGCCGTCAATGCCTGGCTCATTTCATTGAGAATGGCCAATTCTTCTGTGCGCTGTTGTGTTTCTCCCAACGCTGTCTCTGTTTGTTCAGCGAGGCGCAGCGATTCGATATGTACACCAAGTCGCCCTGTTACTTCGTTGACAATGTCGGCCATGTCATCAGTCATGTCTTGCGACTCAGTTAAGGTAAGCTGGCCAATCGTCGCGCCCTGAATGTTAAGCGGCAGAGACAGCTTGCTTGGCGTTTCTCTCTTCTCGTTACCATCGTGGCTTTCTGGCAACGAACCGTACACAAAATCTGTGACTGGCTTGACCGTATCCAGGTAACTTTCCCAGCCCTCACGGGTCAGACGGCGTGTAATCATGTCTAACTCTTGCAGCGCTTTTTGCGATTCGGCGAAGGAGCGGGCATTTTGCAGGGCGACGGCGATCTGCGCGGCCAGCGCCGTATGCGTCTGCATATCGGCTTCAGTGAAATAGTTGAGTGTATCTGAACGCACGTCTAGCACGCCCAGCAGCGTATCGCCCAGGAGGATAGGAACGGCCATTTCTGAGTGTGTTTCCATCAGCAATGGATGGGGCAAGAAACTTTCTTCGGCCGTTTTGTAATTACGAATGACTCCGGTTTTGGTACGCGCAACCTCCGCTGCCAACGAGTTTTCGGCATCCAGCGGGATGCGCCGCCCTTCAGCAACCATTTGCTGGCCAACTTCGCCAGCGCCAGCTGTCAGCACCAGCGTATCCTGGCTGTCGTTAAGCAAGTGGATGTGGGCATGATAGAGGTCGAAGCCGCTCTTGGTTAAATCGACCACAACTTGCAGCAGATCTTGCGGCTCCAAAATGGTGGCTGCTGCTGTACTCACTTGCGCCACTGTGGTTAACTCATTGGCTTGCTTAGACAACATTAATTCCGCTTCCTTGCGGGCAGTAATGTCGATTAAGGTGGTCATGATAGCGGGCGCGTCAGCAAAGTTAATCAGGCGAGCCGACAACAGCGACCAGAACTGTTCGCCATCAGCACGCTTCAAGCGTAGTTCATAATTGGACACAGCGCCTTGATTCCCGAGTTGCTCAATAATGGCCTGGCGGTCATCCATGTTGACATAAAAGTCAGGTGTCACTAGCTGTTTGAGGTCTTCCGCAGGCATGCGCACTATGTTGGCCAAATGCTCATTAATATAAATCATCTTACCACCAGCAAGCCGGGAGATGAGCAACGGTACGGTTATCGATTCTAACACGGTGCTCACATTGATCGCGTTTTCTTGAGCCTGTTGGTATTGGCGGGCATTGTGCAACGCGATGGCTACCTGGTTAGCGATGGATTCTAGTAATTCCACATCTTGCTGCCCCAAACCATCTACTTGATTTTGCTGCACGTCTAAAACACCAATGACTTCATCACCAAGGACAATGGGAACGGCCGTTTCTGCTTGGGTATCGGGTAACAACGGATTGGGCAGCCAGCCTTCCTCTTGAGAGACATCAGGGACAAGAATGGCCTTGTTCGTTGCCGCCGCTTGTCCAATCAACCCCTGACCCGCCGGAATTTTATGCCCACTGGCTAACATTTCCTGACCAACGACGCCAGTGCCCCCCTTCATAACTAAATTTTCACGCGTATCATCAAAGAGGTAGATGTGGGCATGATAATAGTTGAGGGCGGATTGCAGCTGCTCGACAACGGCCGTTGTCAACTGTTCCGGATCCAAAATGGTAGACAAGCGGCGGCTGATCGCTGCGCTGGTTTCTATAGCCAAAGCCCGTTGCGCCAAATCATCCAAAGCGACCTGCAAATGGTTGTTCATTCGGTTGAAATTAGTAACCAACATCCCCAGCTCATCGTCACGCCCAAGAATCGACAATAAGTCATCACTTATCTGCTGCTGGTTTGAGATAACCGGGTTAGCAGCCACTTCAGCCGTGTAATTAGATAACTGCACGATAGGTTTCGTAAAACGGTTCGATTGATAATAGAGAACCGCAACACCAGCCAGGAACAGCACCAGAACCACGCCTACCTGAAGAAGGATAGCAGACCAGATTTGAGATGAGATGGCACTTTTATCCATGCCCACATGAACATAACCGATAATGCCAGACAAAATGGGCGCCGTCACATCCAAGAAGTTACCTTGACCAGCAATACTTACATTTCTAATAATCGTTTGCTCCGGATCCCCTTCCTTAATGTCCAATAAATCACGAGGAACGCTGGGAACAAAAGTGTGAGAGACGATTGTGCCTTCGGCATCGGCAACAAAAATATACACAACACTACTGTCGAGATCAATAAACTGATCAATAGAAGATTGAAGCGCTGCCGTATCCCGGTTGAGCAGAAGTTCAACACAAGAGGTAGCGATACTTGTCGTAATCGCCGCGCCTTGCTTCTCAAACTCACTCAGCAGCGCCCGGCGCAGCACGGTGCCAGACAGCACTGAGGTGATGATTGCCATGGCGGCAAACAGCAGCACATTCCCAACAAAAGCAGAGCGAAAAAGCTTAGGGATTCTGATTAGTGTCATTGGTACCATTCCTCCAGGGGAACAATCTGATTATCTTTTACTGTCGTGTAATACACGGTGTTCGACCCTTGGTGCTGCTCAGGCCCGAAGGAAACCGGGGTATTTATGCCTAAATCCAAGTTTTGAATGCTCTCTACTGCCTCTGGAATTTGTTCTCGTGTGGGGTTCGGTCCTAGTTGCTCCAGAATTTCGACCAGCAGTTTGGCATTGAGGAAACCCTCAAAACTAACAAAGCTGAAGGGAAGCGGTTGATAGTCGGCAGCAGTTAAACCAGCCGGTGGTAACGGATTATATTTTATCATTAATGTCTGATACTCTTTCACGGCTGGAAGCTCAGTCTCTCGGTAGTAAGGTACGACTTGAGAGATGATTAAATTGGATGTGTAATCGCGCTGATTCTCTTTTCCAGCTTCCTGCAACAAAGCTAACAAATTCTCGGTGCCGACGAACGATACATTCAGAATAGGCATGTCCAAGCCTGCATCTCTGGCATCACGAATAAATCCGGCGCAGGCCTGATAAGAACCAATTTCCAAGATGGCATCAGGATTACTAGCTTTCAACACCTCTACCTGTTCGTTAAAACTGGCTTCAAAACTGGTTCCGCGTGTGTAGGTCGCCTCACCAACTATGTCTAGATCATGTTCAGCCAATGCCATAACAGCGCCATCCCAGCCGCTACGACCGTATGAATCAGCCTGGTATAAAATGGCAATACGGGAATGGCCTGCCGCTACCAGGTTATCGACTAATCCGGCAATTTCCTGGCGATATGATGCTCGCAAATTAAACGTCATTTCATCATAAGGCTGTGTTCGCGGTGCTTCAGCGCCAGTGAAGGGGAAGAACATGTACATGGAGCGGTCGTTATAATGGGCAAGTAAAGGAAGGACGCGTGTGACTGTTGGCGTACCCACGTAGTTAAAGAGCAGAAAAACATCATCCTGGTCAACGAGGGTCGCTGTATTTTTCACAGCGGGGTCGGGATTATAACTGTCGTCATACATGCGCAATTTGATCTGACGGCCGTTTACGCCACCGTTTTCGTTAATGTAGGAGAAGTAGGCTTGTGCGCCTCGGTATAGTTCAGTTCCCAAATAAGCTGATGGTCCTTGAAAAGCCGCCGATACACCAAGCACAATCGTGTCATCCGAAACGCCACCAGGGATGGCCGCATATAAATCTGGTATGGTCGTTGGTACGGCTGGTACCGGCGTTGTGGAACCCTGGCAAGCTGCTAACAGCGCCATGATAAACGAGGTGAGCAAAATTAGAATGATACGTCGAGCTGTCATCATGATTCCCTTTATAACTCAATAAATAGTTGATTTATACTTGTTACGAAGACCTGATAGGTTTTTGTGAACTATTCGACAGACATTTTCTCTGGGGAAAACCTATCCGGCTCACCTTCACCATTTTCTTCAGAATTCAGGCTTATTTGGATGTGGTGAACACCGAGCGCCTGACCTAGCTCTTGAACGGCCGTTTCCAATGCACTTTTCACCGTCATCGTCCGTTGAATCTTTTGGGTAATACTGTTCACCAATGCCTCATGTTCTGCTCGCTGCTGTGTTTCTTGCAACAAACGAATAGTTTGAATCGCGGTCGCCGCCTGCTCTACCAGGCTGTTCGTCTGGCGCGTTTGCTCAACAGTCCAATTGAGCGGTTGACTAGAAAGACCCGATACCATACCAATGGAACGCCCACCCGCCATAAGCGGAAAGACCGCGATCCCTCGTATATTGACCGAAGCCATCATGTCCTTGAAATCATCTTCAATCTGCTCATTGTGGGCTAAGTTCTCAAGCAACAGCGGTTCTTCAGGGGAAAACAATTTCACTGTAGGCAATTGATCCATTTCCAACCAGGTTCCGACCGAAACCAAGGAGGATTCACCATCAACGTTTATATGCTCGGCAGCCACCAGCAAAGATTCTGGCATCTCATCTTCCCAAGGACGATTGAACAGTAAAATGTGGGTGCTCTCACAATCTTTTAGCATGGTGGAAGTTACCAAGCTCTGCAGTACATCTTGAAAGGTCTTGGCGCGAACAAGGCGATCACTGCCTCGGTAAAGCGCTTCCGTTCCGGCCAATGCATGCTCCGTTTGCGCAGTCAAGCGCAGCGCCTCTACACGCTCACTCACCTTCTCAGACACAACTTGAATCAAGGCAGCGGCTTCTTCATCGATCTCATCCAATCCCGTCAGAGTTAGTTGACCAATCGCTTCGCCGCGTACAGCCAGTGGCTGGCTAACGGCCGTTTCCTTGCTTGAGCCCTCATCCATTAACGGCCGTACCTGCTTCCGGTCATAGACAAAACCATCAGCAGTCAACTCGGTCGCAGCCAGGTAACTCTCCCAGCCTTCTCGAGTCAAACGGCGGCTAGCCTGTTCAGCTTCAAATCGAGCCCGTTTCGCCTCATTCACCAGGCGTAAATTCTCCGCCTGCCGCGCCACTTTGTCGGCCACAGCTTGCACCACCTCCATCTCATCCTTCGCCCAGGTGCGTCCTTCATAATCTTCCAGCCGAATAGAACCAACAGTGGCACCAGCAATAGCAATAGGAACGGCCAAGTGGTGGGATTCCGGTGCCGGCAGCGGCAGCTCAGCCAGAGGTGCATCAGCATGAATATCATAGGCAACACCTAACCGCTCACTGCGCTCCACAGCATTGAAAAAAGTTTTCCAGCCATCAGCCATCGACTGCCGTACCTGCGCTTCCACTGCGGCTCGCGCCCGCTCCGTTTCAGTAAACAAAGTTGCATTTTGAATGGCAAAAGCCAGTTGCGCCGCCAAAGTCTCAAACACCGGCAGATAATCAGCTCTCAACCGCCCCGGTTGATCACTTTGCAAGTCGAGAATGCCCAGCAAACGCCCATCAGCAATGAGAGGGACAGCCATCTCAGAACGGGTGTGGGGCAGCAGCGGGTTCGCTTGGTGGGCAATGCTTTGCTCAGTGTCCGTCACAATGATTGCCTCTTGTTTAGCCGCGGCAGTACCATTGATAGAGCCAGTGGCCACAGGCAGCCGATGGCCGCGTTCAACCAAAATCTTGCCAACTTCACCCGTGCCCGCTTGCAGCAGCAGAACCCGACCAGCTGCATCAGTCAAATAAACCTGGGCATAATAGAGATCAAAACGGTCGCGGATAAGTTCCACGGCATTAGACAACATGTCGGTCAAGTCACGTACCTGCGAAATATCCCGCCCCATGTCCACAGTCAATTCTAGATCACGGCTGCGGGCTTGCAGACCTCCTAGCGTTTGTTGTAGTCGGGCAGCCATTTCATTGAAGGCCGCAGCTAGTTTGCCGATTTCATCCGTTGATCGAACCTCTGCCTCTGCCTCCAAGTCGCCGGCAGCCAGCCGCTCAACCGTATGGGTCAACTCAATGACCGGCACAGAGATAAGCTGGCTAACAAAGACAGCCACAACCACGGCCACGGTTACAGTCATGATCAGGACAACCAAGCCAGTACGCACTGCGCTGTTCACAGGAGCTTGTGCTGCCGCCAACGAGTCAAAGGCAGCCAGGTACCAACGAGGTGCAGTCTCGCCAGGCAGCGTTACCGGGCTAAAAGTAAACAGTTGCTCAGCTGTACTGAATGAATCAACTTTGCCAGAAGTTAAAATTGGTGCTAATTGAGGGGTTTCCTGAAATGCTGTGATCCCCGTTCGCAGATCGCGCCCCCAGCGTTTACTTTGGTCAGGATGATAGAGGTAATAACCATCAGTATCGACCAAAAAGGTATCTATATCGCTGTTGCCCAAAGGTGCTAAAAAGTGTTCGGCCAAAATGTTACCCACGACTATGCCATAGGTTTGACCGTCAACCACAACGGGCGTGGCATAACGAATCACAGGTTTATAGGGAATTTCAATTTCCCCACCCTCTACATTCAAATCCAACGGCGAAATATAGACTTCACCCGGGCGCAGACCAATACCGTTCTTAAAATAGTACCGTTGCCCTTTGTTCTGCAGGTCAGCTTCGGCCACAACCGAGGATATGCCCTCGGCGCTAGTATTCACCCGCACAATCTCTTGACCAGTCGTATCGAGGAAACGTATCTGATCGTAAATGACGTGATTTTGGGCAAAAGCCAGAAATTCAGCTTCCAATAACGCGCGGGCATCGGCGATAGCCGCCGGGTCAGCAGCCGTGTTTATAGCATCCAGATAGTTATGGAGCGCAGGAGACTGGCTTAAGAAGAGCGTGTCAGAGTTGGCACTTGCTAGAAAGGTGTTGATGCCTGTTACCTTCACGGCTACGTCACTGAATTGGTTTGTTATAACCTGCTCTTGTAAGGTGTTACGAATATTGGTGAGGAAGAATACACCAATGGTAACGAGGGTAACGACTGTCACGCCAATCAGAGACAATATCAATTTACCCCGCAGTGGATAGTTCCTAAACCCACGAATGATGAATAACAAAAACACGATGGTCAAAACCGTGATGAACACGTAGTCAATTGTTGTGTTCGTTTGCACTAGGCGCTCGGTCGGGCTGAATAAATTAATGAATACAATCAACAGGCCGCCTAACCCACCAGCGATCAATGTCCAGTTGAACCATTTACCAGACAGAGTGGCAGTGGCAATGCCCACAGTCACCACTGCTCCCAGGAGGCCATTTGCCAGGCCATTGTCGCTGCCGATGAGCTCGTCGATAACGAGCATCACCAAAAAAGTACCAATAAGCATGAGCATACTTGGTTGGACATACCCCTTATAGCTAAACCAACTAGCCATAACAGAGACGCTGGTCATCACAATTAAAGATACTATCAAAAGAAGGGATAGGGATTTGCCTTGTAGTAAAAAATAGCTTGCCAAAGCCACCATGAAAACAGTCATGAAGACAGAGATGAGTACGGCGTTACGCGCTTTTTTATCTGTGCTGGCAATTGCCGGTGTATCCAAGTTATTCATTGTCTTTCCTCATAGTGACCGTCTAAAAATTAGTTCCCGTTTTTTTATGGGTAAAGGTCACTTGAAGCGCATCCATCAATGCCGTAACTTATTTATGGATGCGCATATAGTCCATCATTTCCTTCCAATTTTCGGGGAAATGAAATTTGTCACTGTCCATTGACCGGCGTCTTAGCAGATGATAGTTCTACGATGGTGCGCCGGGCGCCAAAGGCTTGCTGTAATTCGCGGGCGGCTACATCCAGGATGCTTTCTACCGTCACTGCGTTTTCAATCTTTTCGCTAATCGCGTTAATCAACGCTTCTTGGTCGGCTTGGTCTCGCGTTTGCATGTAGATGCGGGCGTTTTCCAACCCAATCGCTACCTGACCAGCAACCGATTGCAACATCTCAGCATCTAACTGACGTAAGCCATCAACTATGTTGTGCTGTACATCCAAGACGCCTAGAACCTGCTCGCCAATGGCAATGGGTACGGCTACTTCTGCCTTTGTGTCTGGCAGTAGGGGGTTGGGCAGCCAGTTTGCGTCTTGAGCTACATCAGGCACCAGAACAACATCGTTTGTGGCCGCAGCCCGACCAACTAACCCCTTGCCCATGGGAATCGTATGACCGCTGGCTAACATTTCACTGCCAGCCTTACCGGTGCCGCCAGCCATGATGAGAGTCTGGCCCGTTTCATCTAATAAATAGATATGGGCGTGATAGTAGTTAAAGGCATCCTGTACCTGTTCCACAACCTCGGCTACCAACTGTTGGGGATCCAGGATTGTGGCCAGGCGGCGGCTGACAGTGGTACTGGTTTCAATGGCACGGTTACGACGGTTCAACTGACCAACGGAGCGCTGCAATTGCTCTGTCATGTTGTTGAACGTATCTGCTAAAACACCAATTTCATCCCTTGTCTGTATGTCGGCTTTTACATCGAAGTTCCCGACCGCAATTTGTTGGGCGGCTTGTCGCAGCTGTTCTACGGGATTGGCGATTAGCCCTCCCATGAATATGCTAATGCCAAAAGCAATCATCAGGATGATGCCCAGGAAGACAATACTCCAACCCAAAGCCGTTTGTATTTCCGTATTGATGGAGTTGTTGGCTGTGGTGAAAGCAATGCTCATCTCACTTACTGGCACAATAATCCCTAAACTAAAGTTAGTGGATTGCACAGGGGCATAGGCGATGTAACGTTCGGTGCCGTTGATTTCAACGGTTGCCAGCCCTTTTTCATTCCTGACCATGCGGTTAGCGATGTTTCGCAATTCAGGTGACCCATGTCCCAAAAGGGTTTGTTGGGGTAATTCGTTAATGGGTAATTCTTCTGGGATTAATCCTAAATCCCGATAACCGGCTTCAGGCATGACAATGAAATGGCCGTGTTCATCAATCAAAAAAGCGTACCCTGTTTCTCCCGCACGAACTTGCGAAAATTGCTCGGTGATCCGGTTTAACTGCACATCAGCAGCCACAACTCCCCGAAATTGACCTGCCTGGTCGTAAATGGGCACACTGACTGATAGCAGAGACCCCGTACCAGCCGGGTCTTGATAAATCTCTGTCCAAACTAGATTGCCTTCTGGGTTGTTGTCTGGGGCAGCAGTTGTAAACCATAAGCCGGTTCTGGGATCAATGTCGCCAATGAGGGATGCCAGGTCGGTGTTTGGATAGTAAATAGTCGCTGCAGAAGTATCAATAAAATAGAGAGCTGTCACACTGGGATGTGATTGCAATATGTGCGGCGCATTAAAATCTAAATATTTAGCTGCGTTTATTTCTGTGATAAGGTCATCGGTCAATTCGACATCAGAAGGCATGTAAACAGAAGCGATATCGTCGTTATCGTTGTCCCAAGAGCCGGCTGAGGGCAATCGGTTTAATTCCTGGCGGGCATCCCAGTAATAACCTTGTCCCAGAACAGCTTCTTGAGCTAACATGTCTTGTACACCCGTCGCCAATGCTTCTACATCACTGGCAATACTTACCATGCTCTGATCAGCCGTAAAAGCGGCCTGGATAACAGTGGTGTTCAGGATCTGTGCCGCCTCTTCTTCAACAACTGCTAGCAGACGATTCTTCATTAAACCAGTCAGTGTTTGGGTACGGTTGACGATGAATAAACCCAAGATAAGGATGGTTGCCCCAACTGTAAAAATCATGGCAGCGGTCATTTTGGTGCGTAAACTATAGTTTGTAAAATTTTGGACAGCGAAGTAGGCATAAATAAGGAAGACGATGCCTGCTAAAATGCCAATAAAAGGTTGCAATTCTGGCAGTGCCTGCCGATAATCTCCCGCCCATTGATCTATCAGAGCGGTAAGTATGCCAGAAACAAGTGCCAAAACGACAAACCAACCCCGGGAACGGACAGGCAATCCTTGTAAAGCAAGGAGATACACAACCCATACAAGAGCAACGCCCGATACTATCCCTAAGCCGCTAACCAGAAAGGTGCTGGCGGGAAAGACCATGAGCATGCCGTATATCATGAGGTGCAAGGCAGCAGTGGAACGGCCGTTTTTCACCATGTAATGACCCAACAGACAGGTGCTGCTAAAAGCAAGAAGCAGGAGTGCGGCTACAAATACTTGCCAGGACTGAAGCTGCCAGGCAAAGAAAAAATACACACTGGTAATAATAATCGCAGCGACGCACAGCACATCCACGATGCGTAACAATGTTTGCTGCTTTACCTGTTCATTCATTTGATTACCGTCGCGGGAATCGTTCATAAGGGTTCCTCGTGTCATTCTCTAAAACGACTTCGTCGTATTACTTAATCTCCGTGCCTAAGGCAAAATTTAGTAACGGCCGTTTACGATTGGACAGCAGATCCATGACGGCCGTTTTCAGACCCACTCTCTGTTTGCAAGCGTATCCGCGTCTCTTCTGCGCCTAGCGCCCGACCCAGTTCGCGCACAGCCACCTGCAAGACACCTTCAACCGTATCGGCCTGATCCAGCTGCCTCCGGATGACATTCACCAAAGCTTCCTGCTCCGCCTCATGCTGCGTTTTTTGATAAGCACGCGCATTTTGTAGCGCGATAGCCACTTGCCCAGCCACAGCTTCCAGCAAAGTAGCATCCGTCTGACGCAGACCATCAATCATATTATGCTGCACATCCAAAACACCCAACGTCCGCCCACCAACAGTGATAGGTACAGCTGCTTCCGCTTTCGTATAAGGTAACAGCGCGTTAGGCAGCCAACCCTCTTCCTGGGAAACGTCCGGAACAAGAACAGTCATATTCGTTTCGGCAGCGCGTCCCACCAACCCTTTACCCCTGGGAATGAAATGGCCCTGAGCCAGCATTTGCGCACCAGCTTCGCCGGTACCGCCCGCCATAAGCAAGGTATCGCCATCTTCATTCATTAAATAGATATGGACATGATAATAATTGAAGGCACTTTGCACTTGCTCCACAACCGTGGCTACCAATTCCTGCTCATCCAAAATAGTAGAGAGACGGCGGCTAACCTCCGCACTGGCAGCCAGAGCCCGCGTACGATCAGCCACCCGCTGTTCCAGGTCGGCCAACGTATCTCGCAGTTCGGCAGCCATGTCGCCCACACTAACGGTTAACTCGCCCACCTCATCTTTATAAGCTGTCGGCAGTGGCGCATCTAAGTTGCCAGAGGCCATAATATCGGCCGCTTCAGCCAGCGCCAGAATCGGCCGCGTCAAGAATTGCGCCATCAACAAACCACCCAACGCCGCTAGCAGCAGCGCCCCAATAGTGACCAGCTGCACATTACGCATCATGAGTGTAACGGGCGCAAACCCTTCAACCGCTCCCTGCTGAATGACAGCAACCAAGCCCAAATCATCAACACTAGACTCGATGACCGCTTCCGTATCGTGTGTTTCAGTCCAGGACACGTTAGCGACAGGCGCGTACCCAAAGAGGCTCTCATAACCTTCAGCAGTCGTTGCCGTCAAAAAATAGGGCTCTTCGGCTAAAAATTGCCGCCGCAAGTCAATGTCCAAATCAGCCACACTTTCGCCACTAGGACTATCCCCCTCAAAAACAACCTCCGCTGCCTCATTGAACAAGATAGCTCGCCCACTTTCCCCAAACCGCACCGAATGAATGATCTCTCCCAACTCACTTAGAACCAATGTGGAGCGCACAACCCCAATCACTTCATGCTCGCCACCCCCAAACACAGGCACAGCGATGAGGGAAACGGTGAGGCCTGAACTTTCATCATATTCTGGCTGGGAGATGTAAACAGCACCATTGCCATCATTCCAGGCCGCCTGCCACCACTCTTTATCCGCCTGGTAATAGTTAGGTAACCGCCTGGTAGCGGCCACCGTAGCCCCGTAGCGGTCAGTGATAAAAATCTCGCTGTGATCAGGAAAAGTTTGCTGGTATTCAACTAATTGGTAAGCTAAAGGGTTAAGTGTTCGATCCGATGTGGTAACGGCTTGGATGAGCGGATCATCATCGGCGGCGGCGACCCACTGTTCGTCCAGCGCCTGAAGCTCAGCCCGGATATCCGCCTCACTGCCCCTGTAGCTCCCATTTTGTACTTCAAGTAGATCCCCTATGATATCCGTTTCTGAAATAGCTATAATCTGGTTCGTCTTGTCCAAAAAAAAGGAAACAACTAAACGACTAAGGCCATCTGCTTTTACAGTAAGGGTTTCACCAATTTGTACCGTCATCGACGGGCGCAGCGTCAGCACAGAAACCACACTTACGCTAACCGTGACCACAACACCCACCGCAATGAAGGCGATGATCATTTTTGTACGCAGCATATAATCACGGAAGTTACGGACAGAAAGATAGACGAAAGCAGCAATCATCGGGAGGCTAATTATGGCCACAACAACTGGCGCGTAAGGAATAATGGCACGGTTATCAACCAGTTCCAACAAATCAAACAACATAATAGCAATAGCAACCGTTACACTCATCAGGATCGCTCGCGTCGCTTGTTTTGGGGGTATTGTCTGACCAGTAATGGCTGCTGTTGCCATAATCAACGGAATGCTGAGTAACCAGCTCAAACCATCTACCAAGAGATTGGCAATGAAAAACATTACCGCGATAGTGATAATAAGCAACCACGAGGCCAGTTCATGCCGCTCCCGCCGGGAAAGCCAGAGACCGATCACAGAAACGACAATAAAAGACGCATTTGCTCCGAGCAAGAAGTATATTGGCCCCCCAACTTCCTGCAGAGCCAGGTAGATAAATGCCAAGGTCATAAGCAAAACACCAACAATCATGATGATATCAATACGAATCATGTTGTGTGCTCGAACGGCATTATTATTTGCAGAAGACGGATTGTGGTTTGTCATAAGTATTTTCCTGCCAGGTTGACATTTTTATCATTGTATCCAGAGTCAACTCTTGATAGTGTAATGGAAAAATAACATGATATTGTTATGCCTGCGTGATAGTTCTGTGACAGCTGGCCAGCTAGCGTGAAGAAGGCGTGAAAGGCTTTTGCCCAGAGCATGTGCATAAATAATCGTTACACCAAAGCATAACATACCCGAGGCATCAGCTACATGAAACATTGGTACCAGGTGCGGTAAAATATTGAAAATGGGTAATGGTTTGGGGAGGGGTACTCCGTGTCCGAATAATTTCTGTGCGGCCATACCCATTCCGTTGAGTTTTGATAAGAGCGGTTCCTTCGCCCAACATCTTGCCGGTTACTCAACAGCACTAATTATCAGAGGTATTAAAGGGTGCTGATATGTGGGGCGTTGGAGAATCATCGTCCTGCGAGCCGGTTGTCGAATCTTTATCCTGCGACCCAGTTTCAAACAGTGCCTGCCCGGCTTTCCCGTTTGCCTTTGCCTGGTACATGGCCATATCAGCATCGTGTAAAAGTTCCTGCGGTCGCTCATAGTGCCTGGTATTTACCGTAATGCCAATGCTGGCGCTAACAAACTTTTGTTGCCCTTTCAGACTGAAGGGTAAGCTCATCACACTTTTAATGCGGCTGGCGCAGTTCCAGGCTACGTCCGCATGCTCAATATTATCAAGCAGGATGACAAACTCATCGCCGCCAAAACGGGCCACTGTGTCCTTGGCGCTAACGCATGTTTGGAGGCGGTCGGCCATGGAAACAAGCAGTTGATCACCAACCATATGCCCCAGCGTATCATTGATTTCTTTGAAACCATCCAAATCTAAAAAGAGTATCCCCAGCAAATACCCTTGGTGTCTCTCGGCTCGTTTCAATGCCTTTCCCAGCCGGTCTGTGAGCAAAATTCGGTTGGGCAAACCAGTGAGAGGGTCGTAAAAAGCGTAATGTTGCAATCTCTGTTCGATGGTTTTGTGCCGCGTAATATCGGTCTGTGAGCCGGCAATATGGCGAGCTTGTCCACTTGCTCCCCGTTCGACTAATCCCCGACATAGCATCCAATGGTAAGTGCCGCCTTTGTGCAAGACACGATGTTCGTTTTCAAGGTGATCTGTGTGCCCTTGAAAATGAGCTTTTATATCTCGCTGGAGGTGTTGCAGATCCTTATCATGAACACGGCTAAACCATTCGTCAGGATTGGTGGTGATTTCATCTTCTTCATAGCCAAGCATGGCTTTCCAGCGAGGGGAAAAATAGATTTCGTTGGTCTCCAGATTCCAATCCCATAATCCATCCTTGGCTCCACGAACGGCGCGAATGTAACGCGCCTGGCTTTCTTGCAAAGCATGCTGCGCTTTCTTGCGTTCAATAGCATAATGTAAAGTGCGTCCTAGCCAGGCGTAATTTATCTCTCCCTTAACCAGATAATCCTGTGCGCCTTCCTGCACAGCTAAAATAGCTAATTCTTTATCTTCACGTGCGCTCACAATGACGATAGGCATGTTTGGTACCTGTGCCCGTAAGCGAGAAAAGGTGCTTGCCCCCTGGCTATCTGGTAGCCCAAGATCGGTCAAGACAGCATCGATCCCCCCTTGGGTCAGGCGTGCTAACCCGTCCTGCAAGGTAGTAACCCACTCTACCTTAAATGTCCAACTATCTTGCAACAACACCTCTTGTGTTAACTGGGCATGCATCAAGTCATCTTCGATTAGCAAGATGGTATATGGCTTGTCATCCATTTATTTCACACCTTTTGCACATACTCAGGTAAGATCGTTAAGGGCAGCGTAAAGCTGAAACGACTACCCTGCCCAACGATGCTCTCTACATCTATTTTTCCTTGATGCTGTTCTATAATGGATTTGACAATAGCCAATCCTAGTCCATTACCTTCGATATCTTCTGTTTCGTGCATACGTACACGATAGAAGGTGTCAAAAATATAGGGGAGGTCAGTATGGGGAATACCGATGCCCGTATCTTGTACAGATACCTGGACACTGACTTCATGAACAGCAGTACTGATAGTAATGTGGCCGCCTGCAGGTGTGTATTTGATCGCGTTGCCCACCAAATTACGCAGGGCTTGTTGTAACCGTGTCCTATCACCAGATATTTCGATCTGGGTTTCAGCTGTTAGCAGTGCTAACGTTTGCTGTTTGGCTTCTGCTTGCGGCCGGAATTCATCAATAATGTCGGCAAGCATTTGATACAAATCTAGTGCTTCTAAATTCAAGGCAACTGCTAAATCGGCGCGAGCCAAATCTAGTAAATCATGTACCAGATGATTCATTTGCTCGGCTGAGTTTTGAATCCGCCCTACAATCTCTGTCTGTTTGGCAGATAACGGGTCAATTTTTGGTAAGAGATTGGCGCTTAATATTATTGAGGCGATGGGGTTTTTGAGATCATGCGAGGCGGTAGCGATAAATTCATCTTTTACTCGTTCCAGGTGTTTGAAGTGAGTCACATCATTTAGAACAGCGACGTACCCCCCTGCTTCGATCAATGTGACCTGAATCGTGAAAACACGTTCGTCTGGCCAGGTAAGTTCGCCTTGCTGCGCTGTGCCGGTGTGTTGTGCTTGTTTGAGTAAAGCGATGAGATCGTCGTAGCCGGCGCCGGATGGGAGTGGGTGATTGAGCCTGGCTTCGATGTCTGTAAATAGCTGACAAGCAGCTGGATTTAGCGATTGCAGCCGACCTTCAGCATCTGTTACCAAAATGGCGTCGGCAGCGGCGTTTAACACGGCGGCCAAACGCATTTGCTCTTGTTCGACTGCGGCATAGAGTTGGGCGTTCTCTACGGCGATGGCAGCTTGACTGGCAATGGCATGCAGTAAGGTCAAATGTTCGGCGCGAAAGTAGTCTTCTTGTTTGTGGGTGAGGGTGAGTGCGCCGAGAACTGCATGTCGGCCTAATAACGGCACGGATAGCGCTGATTTTGTCCAACTATTGGTGGATTTAAGCCAACGGGGATCTGTCTGTGTGTCGGCTACAATGGCTCCCTGACGGGTAGCTACTACATGTGAAATTAATCCTTGGGCAATCAGTTTTCCCCGTGTTTCTTTGGTATCGGAGAGTGAGAATTTTCCCGGAGCATAAAGTTTTTGGTATACGCTGTCATCAGGATTAAATATGGCCAGGTGGCCATTTGCTGCTGCCAAGGCCAGCACGGTGCGCTCTAGTACCACATTGGCTAATTCATCGATGTCTAAACGAGCGCTCAAATCTTGGGCTAGTTCAGGTAAGAGGGCTAACTCACGGTTGCGCTGGCGCAGGGCGTCTTCGGCTCGCTTCACCCGCAGTTTTGTGTGGATTCGGGCGGTTAGCTCGCACCAATCGAATGGTTTTGTAATGTAATCGTCGGCGCCCAGATTTAGGCCAACACGAATGTCTTTGGGCTGGGTGCGTGCGGCAGTTACTATCATCACCTGAACATGCTCCGTGTATGCATTGGAGCGAATCTCGTGTAATATCTCGAAACTATCTTTCTTGGGCGTATTTATGTCGAGCAGCACGAGATCGGGCTTTTCGCTTTGTATTTTTTCCAATGCCTCCTGTCCATCGTGGGCAATGATGAAATTGTAGCCTTCGTGTTTAAGGCGAGCAACCAGCAAACGAGCGTTATCGGGGTTGTCGTCGGCAATGAGGATTTTGTACTGTTCCTGGTTGTGGTGAGTGGATGGTTGTGATTCGAGGGGTTTTGCTTTGCCTAGAGCATTATTCACAATGGTGCGGACTTTTTCGGGATCGACGGGCTTGGTGAGATAGTCGTCAATGGGGGGCTGATGGGTGGAGAGATTGGGGATATCGTAAGCTGTGATCAAAATTGTGTGTGTGGGGTTGGTGTGGTTGCGCTCTTTTAGTTTTTCGATCAATTGCAACCCGTTTATCCCAGGCATTAGGTAGTCAGTGATTAGGATATCAATGAAACTGTCTCCAACCAATTCTAATGCTTCTTCACCACTATGGGCGATGATGATCTCCAGGGGGGATTGCAAACCTCTGATTACTTGTGCCAATATGAAGGCGGCATTGGGATGATCATCCACGATAAGAATGCGGGGGGGATTTGGAAGGCTCATTTTTTATTAAACACCATAATCTCTATATCATTCAAGTTTGTACCTAACTTTAAGGAAAGGTGACTTAATTTGAACAAATGTGAATTGTGCCGTTCTTTAAGGTTGACGATGTCGTGCCACAACTCATTTAATCTTCAGCCCTAAGTGAAAAACAGAGGGTGAATTGGCACTGGTTGCTCTGTGCCTGACATTTTGTTAATCTCTACGATTTCCCACTATACTTTAACTTAGGATATATTGGGTTGCCAATCATATTTAGTATAATTGTACTAGGAAGCATAAACCATGCTGTTACTATTATGTGACAATTTTGTGATAATGTTTTCTTTATGAGCATCCATAAATAAGTTACGGAATTGATGGATGCGCTTCAAGTGACCTTTGCCCCTGAAAAACGGGAAGTGATTTTTAGACGGTTACTTTGTTCTCCTAATACAACTGTCGTAAAGGATGAGATTAACGGCTTGACAAGGATAACACGATGATAGAGAAGAAACGTATCTTGGTAGTCGATGATGAGGAAGGCATTCGATTCTTTTTGGAAGAGATGTTACAACAGATGGCGTACTGTGTCACAATGGCTGTGAATGGGGAAGATGCTTTGGCACAGCTTCGGGAGACGCTGTTTGATCTGGTTATCTTGGATTTGAATTTGGGGGGCAGGATTGATGGGATGCGGGTGTTGGAAGCGGTTAAGTGGCGTTGGCCGGAAACGGCCGTTATCATTCTCACTGCATACGGTACTATGGACACAGCTCTGACAGCTATTCAGGAGGGGGTAGAAGGGTACTTGCTCAAGCCAGTGGAAGTGTCTGATGTCCGTCAGGCGGTTCGCCAGGCCTTAACCCGTCGCCAGGCAGACCATGCGGCAGATTCAGTTGATACAGAAGAAATTTTGCAATGGGGCGATATTCTGCTTGATCAGAAGAAACATCAGGTCACGATGAGCGACCATTTGCTAAACTTGACCCCTGGCGAATTCAAGCTGTTAGCTTATTTTATGCAAAATCCTCACCGCGCTTTATCGCCGCAAGAATTGGTTAACGTTGTGCATGGATACGACAGCAGCAACACGAGAGAAGCGCGTGAAATCATCAAATGGTATATCTACCGCCTGCGACAAAAAATAGAGCCAAATCCCACTAAACCCCGCTATGTGTTAAACATTCGCGGAGTGGGCTATATATTTGGCAGAGAACGAGCAGAAGAAAGGTAGCCAACCAAATTCCAACCTTTATCCAACCTAACCCAATACTATCTCCACCCAACCTCCTATACTAGATCGTGTCGTCCTGTGCTAAAGTTAAGAGAATAGCTCTGTTTGAGCCTGCAAAATACGGTTGCCTTCTAGAATAGTGTGGGCAACCCGGTTTTCACAGCTTAAGCATTCGTTTGTTAAGGACAGGAATGACAACATGTTAGCGCTTAAACGTATTCTTTTGGTTGATGATGACAATATGGTGCTATTTGCCGTTAGCGAAGGCTTACGGTTAGCAAATGACTCATATGAAATTGTGACCGCCAAAAATGGATATGAGGCCTTAAATATCCTGAATGAGTCATCATTTGATTTAATCATAACGGATATTAAAATGCCGCAAATGGGTGGCGTTCAATTAACTCAAAAAATTCGCAGCCTGGGGTTGGATGTGCCCGTCATTTGGATGACAGCGTTTGGCTCTCAGGGGCTTAAAGAGCAAGCCCAGCGGATGGGGGTTCATCGGTTCCTATCTAAACCAATGGACATGAACGATATTCGGCAAATTGCGCAAGAAGCACTGGAAACGGCCGTTCTCCAGCAAAAAAACAAAGTATCCCTACCTAAACTAGATGATCGGCTGCAAAAGCGCATGAAACAATTTCGGAGCGAATCCTCCGCCCACATGATCTTACTCACAACCATGGGCGGCAATCCGGTTGACGTCGTCGGCGTAACAGAAGGAATGGACATCGCCTCCCTATCCGCACTAGTAGCCGCCAACTTCCTGGCCTCGCGTGAAATTTCCCATCTGTTAGGCCGCGATAGCGTATTCAAACTCAGCTATCACGAAAGCAACCAGCATAACATCTATGCCTACTGCATATCAGATAAGTATCTGCTTATCACCGTATTTGGCAGCGAAGCAAAACTAGGCGTGATTTGGTATTACACCCAACGAGCCGTTGCCGATTTAGAGGAAATTCTGGCCGACAAATACATTGAAGACCAGGTAAGCAATGCGATAGATGACCGTTTTGGTGCGGATTTAGGAAAAGTACTGGATGGTATATTAGACACATCTCCTCGTCCGACTACCGCACCGTCCCAAGTTAGGAAATCACTTAATTCCTGAAAAACACCCATGTTTATCAATCACAAGCTAAAAGAAATCAACCTCAAGATTGTCTATTACGGTCCACCGTTCAGTGGTAAAACCACCAATCTTGAATACATCCATCAAACCAAAATTCAACCTGTACACCGTACCCGGTCAAGCTGCCTACAACTCCACGCGCAAACTAGTTTTACAAGGTGCCGATGGTATTATCTTTGTTGCTGATTCACAATCGAGTCGGATGCCTAACAACCTCCACTCGCTAATCGATCTGTATCAAAATCTCCGAGCTGCCCAAACACCACCCAACCAACTTTCCCTCATCATTCAATTCAACAAAAGAGATCTAGAAGATGCAGCTCCCATTTCATCCATCCGGCAAGCACTGCGATTAACCAATTACACCTTTCCCTACTACACAGCCGTAGCCAACCTGGGAGACGGTGTCTTTAACACACTTAAAGCATCCATCAACGCTGTCGTACAACGAATCCAATCAAATAATATACAAACATCAGTGTGAAATATGGGCGTTAAAGGAAACCTCAAAGACATTTCATTAACCAACTTGATCCAGGTAAACTGTCAATCTAAAGTAACAGGGCGGTTAAAGTTAAACAACGGGACACAGCAGGCACACATATACTTTTCTGAAGGAAACATCGTCCATGCTGATTTAGGAAACCGTTTAGGTGAAGAAGCATTCAATGAAATACTGGGATGGGATGTTGGACAATTTGAATTAGAGTCAGGCCTATCCTCAAAAGACCACACCATCACAATGCATTGGTCCAATTTATTATTAAGTGGGTTGCATCAATTAGATGAAAGCATAGCCCAAGAAGAAGAAGAAACTACTAGCGAACTACCAATACCACCAGAAGACATTGGTGAATTATTTGGTTTTGAGAAATCATCAACCACAGTTAAGGAGACTGATATGGTTCAAAGCATGCAAGAAATCCTGACCGACTTAGGACAAGAAGTTCCTGGCTTCATGGTTGCGGCCATCGTTGGCGTGGATGGACTTGGCGTCGTTAACCACGCCGTCGGCTCAATCCCAGTCGAAACCATCAACGCCCGAATGACCTTGCTCTTCAAACTGGTAAACACATCAGTAAGCAAGATGGAAGCAGGAGACATTGAAGACTTCTTGTTAACAACTGATAAAACATACCTATTGCTTCGCTATTTAAGTGACAAAAATTATTTTTTGAGTATTGTTGCTGACCGCCGCAAAGCCAACTTGGGTAATTTACGACTTTACAGCCGGGTTTTCGCCGGGCGCTTAAGTAAAGCAATGCCCCGTTAGGGCTTGGAGGTAAATCATGGTAAAACTTGATGATATTTTACAAACAGTGAGAGCTGAATTAGGTTCAGAATTCGTTGCCACCAGCATCGTTGGTATGGATGGCTTATCCATTGCAACCTTGGCCGCCGAGCTTGACTATGACGACTCAGTTTCCGCGGCTCGCTTCGCCATGGTGATGAAGTTAGCTACAAAAGTAGCCAACAAAATTGGGATGGGCGTGGTAGAAGATACCCTAACAACCACCGATGAGACCTTACTCCTCACCCGCTTCTTGGGCGATGGTACCTATTACTGGGGGTTGTTCGTTACTGAGGATGCCACGCTGGGTATGGTACGTATGATTATGAACGAATATGCAGATTATCTGTGGGAGGCAATTCCCCGTTAAACGTTTGCGGCGTAAGCCCCAAAACAAAGGTCTACAAACAACTTGACTGTGAAAAAACCAGGTGAAATCTCCGTCGTGATCTGACAGGATCGTGGTCACAACACCAAACAAACGGAGGCACCCATCATGGATAATATCGTAAAAACAGCATCACTATTCCCATTGACCAAGCGAATCGAGCTTCCCGATGACCCAGGATCAATGGAACAAGAATGAAAACCAGGCTAAGTCTGGCACAATTGAGAGTGTAGCCAGGCAAATAGGCACACACCAGATGAAGGTGGCCAGGGTGGCATAAGGATAGCACAGACCATGTCGCCAAAGCACGTGCCGCATCTTTATCTGGTCAGTGGCGTACGTTAACCTAGCGTCGCACTTGCCTTACCAAAACTACCTAACAACTTGTTCATAAACCCTCAAAGCAATGAACAATTGACGATAATGATGAGGAAAAAAATCTTATGTCTGATGCAAAAAAAAGCTATTTAGAAGGATTACACACAATTAAAGTCTTAACTGGGATCAACCAGTCTGATTTCGACACATTGAAAGAAGCTGCTCCTGAGGCCACTCAGTGGGTTGATGATGTAGTACAGTTTTTTTATAACACACTTTTTGACCATTTCAGAACGGCCGCAGTCTTTGACCAAGGCGAAAGATTGATGCGTGAGCAAACGTTGAGAGATTGGTATTTATCGCTCTTTACCACAGCCAATGATGATGACACCTTCTGGAACACACAAAGCCGCATTGGCTTTGCCCACATTCGCCGACATGTCAATAACGAATTTATGATTGGGATAGCTTCCAGATTGAGTGAATTCTTCACAGCTAAATCGGTAGAAGCTTATGGAGTTGAACGCGGGCTGATGGTCACGCAAGCGTTTAATCGCGTCCTTAGAACTGTCGTCGGTTTGACAGCTGAAGGGTACGATGTTATGTCGCAGCTTGCGTTTAGTGAAGCAACCGGAGCTGGAGCCGAATTAATCGATAGATTAGTGCAAGAATCTGTAGACGATATCCAGTCTGAATTAGATTAAAAGCAAACAGGACAGAGGTGGCACTGCGTGAATGCTTGGAGCAATGGTAGTTTAGGGGTGTAGGGATTCAAGAGGCAAACCTGAGCGTTTGCGTTTGGGACAATAAACGGTGGGTGTCTTGAGGTTACAGAGTACAGTACCCGGATTGATTGAACGTGTGGTTGAGGTAATTGGACTAGAGCGCCAATTTGCCCATGCTTACGTATCTCCTGGTTTGTATGTGACACAAGCTTCGGCAAACTTACGGGAGTGGGTTTCTGACCCCGCACAGCCAATTATAGGGCAACCATTAGTTGAGTTGTTTTGGGAGATAGTGGGTATGGAAGCAGAAATAACGGCCGTTCTGCAGGGCCAGGTTCCCAACTACACCCTAGAAAACATCAACCGGAAAAACGCCAATGGCGCAGACACATACTTCACACTGAGGCTTGTCCCCCTGGACAACACCCAGCCAGACATTGGGTTAGTCTTAATTACCGAAAACACCACTGCTTTTACTCGACAAGCACAAGAGTTACGGCAGCAGCGAAACGAGCTGGGACTACTACGTGACCAACTCGATCAAGCCAACGCAAAACTTAGCCATCTAGCCACCACCGATAGCCTGACAGGCTTATCTAATCGTCGCCACTTTGATAAAGAACTGACACGTCACCTAGAATTCGCCAAACAAGCCCACAAGCCCACAACCCTGCTCCTGCTAGACCTGGACGATTTTAAGAAGTTTAACGACACATTTGGTCATTCTGCTGGCGACACCCAATTACAAAAGTTAGCTGCGATCATGTGGGCAAATCGGCGTAAAGAAGATGTCTTGGCACGTTATGGTGGCGAGGAATTCGCTATTATCCTGCCTGAAACAGATAAGACCAGCGGCGCAGCAGTAGCAGAACGACTACGACAGGAAATCGAACGGCGGCTCACCCCAGAATGGGCAGACGCCAAGCTCCCTGGCGGCAAGGAAACCCAATTTGGCACTGCAGCGTCTATTGGTTTAGCCACAGCGCCGGAACATGCCGACACACAAGAAAACCTGATTCAGGCTGCCGATAATGCCCTCTATCAGGCTAAACGTAATGGCAAAAACCGAGTTGAAATCTGCCATCAGCACAACACCTAAATAACCCAAACAGATGTGAATTGTACCATTCCTTAAGGCTGATGATACAATTGCATAACTTATTTAATCGTCAGCCCTAACAGCAAAAGCCTCTTACCGCCAACGGGCACACTCAAACTGAGCTCATGGCTAGAAGGCGAAGAGGATAAATATTGGCTTCAAAGCAGCAACCTTACCATTGTCCACACAATAGTTCCCATTTAGCACAAGCCCTCTGATAACGACGCCAATTATGACAAAGTCGTCTCAAAAACCACAAGACACATACCTAAACGACGAGTCGCTGATGGCGGCCATTCAGTCCATCTTGCTATCTGGAGACCGCAAACAATTCCAAGAACTTCAGAAACAAATTCAGGCATTACAAGAGCAAGCATATGCCCGCATCGAATATTTGGAGCAAAGAGAGAGCGAATTACAAGCTGAGCTAGAAACAGTACGGCGAAATGCACAACAAAACGAACACGACGCTCGCAACCTGCAAACCAAAATCGAAATCCTAGAGCGCAAAAACCAAGCCGATTCCGAAGGCTTGATAGCCCGCCTCACCCCCGTATTTGGTGACATATTCGGTCGTAAAATCCGCGACAGCCGCGACGAAATGGCTGACGCGTTAGGCCCCATCATAAGCGAATCAATCCGCGTCCAAATTCGCAACTCACGCCAAGACATGGTAGACGCCCTCTATCCCATCATCGGCTCCACAGTACAAAAAGCCGTCGCCGAGGCTGTCCGCGAATTTCAACGCAACATTGACGCCCAGCTTAAAGTCACCTTTGGCACAGGTGCCTTGCGCACCGCCATTGCACGTATGCGCGGTGTCTCCCCGTCAGAACTGGCGATGCGCGACGCGCTTCCCTTCACCATACGCGAAATCTTCCTCATACAACAAGGCTCCGGTTTACTCCTGGCACATACACATCCCGGCAGTGCCGAAATAACCGACTCCGATCTTATTAGCGGAATGTTGACTGCCATTCGTGATTTTGTACAAGATTCTTTTGGTCAGGCACACGATGATGATGAGCTAGACGAAATTCAGTACGGCTCACAACGCATCATCATCCAAAGCGGACGCGCCGCGTACATGGCCATCGTGATCAGCGGCGTAGAACCCGAAGGGTTTCGCGCCCAAGTACGTCAGTTCGTTTCCGAACTACATGTAGCCCATGAAATCGCCTTCCGCGACTACAACGGCAATCCGACGACACTGCCCCATCTACAACCCAAACTAGCACGGTTTATCGCCAGTGTCACCGAAGCCCAACCCGCAGAATCTAAACCAGCTACGCTCCGGCAAAAATTAGCTTACACGGGAATAGTCCTACTGGGAATTTTATTCCTGGGCACGGCTTGCTTTTACCTACAATTTACAGTGGCTCTCATGCCGATAGCCTTTCCCAGCCCCACCCCCACCAACACACCTACGCCTACGGCCACGCCGGCAGCGACAAACACCCCTACCACCACACCCTCACCGACAAACACGCTCACTCCTACCAATACGCCCACCACCACACCCTCGCCGACCAATACACCCACTACAACACCTACCACCACACCCTCCCCTACATCAATACCGACGCAAACATTTACACCTACATTCACCCCAACGCCGCCAGCTGCCTTAGCATCCAGGAATGTTTGGGCACGCGGGGAACCACAGGTAAACGCCCCCTTATTGTTTGTCATACCCGAAGGCGAGCCATTGATTGTACGCTCAGTGTATGACTTCTGGATGGAAGTTGAATGGGCTTCTAATTTACCACTATGGCCAGGAAAACAGCGCGTTTGGGTGCCATCCACGTGGGTTACAGTGACCAAACCTATACCAGAAACATTGTTCACACCCACACCGGAAAGGTAAGGAGAAAGATGCCATGCAGATAAAAAAGAAAGTTTGTTTACTTGGTGACTTTGCTGTTGGTAAAACCAGCTTAATACGTCGTTTTGTTGAAGGGCAATTTGATGACAAGTACCTCAGCACCATCGGCGTTAAAATTTCTCGGAAAACGATATCTTATGACAGCAATACATTAGAATTGATTGTTTGGGATTTAGCGGGCGGTGACGATTTTAGTAAAATGGGCGCCAATTACCTGCGTGGTGCCTCTGGTGCCCTTATCGTCTGCGACCTTACTCGACCCTCAACTGTTAATGCCTTAACATATTACACGAACCAGCTGCGCACCTTTAACCCAGAGGTGGCACTGGTGTTTGCCGGCAACAAAGTAGACTTAACTGCGGAACGGGTCATAAAAGACGAAGACTTAAAGAATCTGGCTGACGCTTTAGGCGGCCCATGTTTACTTACCAGCGCCAAGACAGGTGAGTGCGTTGAAGATGCCTTCCACCTTTTGGCAAACCAAATTGGGCTTGACTAATAATATCCCAGCCGCTTAAGCAGATGGTGAGAAGAAGTATGTTTGCTACAAACCCAAGTATAAAATGACCTTTCAATACACGACTCCCTATATATTTTTTGCGCTCACTTCCACGATTGTGAGTTTGGGGTTAGCCTATTATGCTTGGGCTTGTCGTTCCAGTGTGGGCGTGCGTGCACTGTTATTGATGGGGTTGGCCACTTCTGTGTGGTCCTTGGGATACACGCTTGAGCTAGGGGGAACTGATTTAGTCACGAAATTCTTTTGGGTTCGGGTTCAATATTTTGGTATCGTGACCGTGCCGGTCGCCTGGATATGGTTGGTTCTTGATTACACCGGGCGACAGAAGCTGTTGACGCTTCGTAACCAGATGTTTCTGGCAATCATACCAGTGATGACGCTGATATTTGTTTGGACCAATGAACAACTGATCTGGCGTCATATCGCCCTAGATGTAACTGGCTCATTTCCTGTTTTTGCCCCGGTTTATGGTCCCTGGATGTGGGTAAATTCAGCTTATAGTTATGTATTATTATTACTTGGCTCTATATTGCTTCTAAATCAAGCTGTCCGTTCGCAAACTATCTACCACCGTCGGCAAGTTGTTTTCTTGTTGTTGAGTATCTTCATACCTTGGGTAGGAAATGCTCTATATACTTTGGGCTTTAAGCAATTAGACTGGATGCCTTTTGCCTTTGCCTTAAGCGGCCTGATTATGGCCTGGGGCGTTTTACACCTATACCTGTTTGATATTAAGCCTGTCGCTCGCAAGATTATTCTGGACAACTTGCACGACGGTATATTTGTGTTGGATAAGCAGAATCGAATTGTAGATGTCAATTTAGCCGGACAAAACATTGCCGCTATCCCCGTCTCTAATCTTATTGGTCAGCCATTGGATCAGATAGATATTGGTAATCAAATTCCCATGGATCACAATAGTGGGCTGCAGGGAATGTGCCAGATTGAAATTGTCCATGAGGGAAGTCTCCGCTACTATAATTTAGAGATATTCCCGCTGCTGAATTGTTTCAAAAAATGCAAAGGGCGACTTGTGACGCTGCAAGATATAACTGAGCGTGTTCTGGCGGAAAAGATGTTGGCTATCACCAATGTTCAGCTGCAACAATCCCTTGCTCATGCTAAAGACATGACTGAAACTGCTAATGCTCTGTGTGACAGTGCCACGGATCTCAGCAGTACGCTCACGCTTGAAGAGGTGCTGGATCGTATCCTCAAAAACATTAGCAATGTCATTCCTCATGATATGATTAACATCATGCTTATCGAGGATGATGTTGCCCGCGTTTTTCGCTACCGGGGCTATCCCAAAAACGAAATAGCTTCTTTACTTGCGGCGCGTTTACCTATTGCTGACTTACCTAATATGCAGGAGATGATACGAACTCGGCAGCCTTTAATCATCCCTGATGTTAATAAATATCCAGGTTGGATGAACATCCCCAATACCTCGCCGGTATATTCTCATCTTGGGGCGCCAATTCATGTTAAGGAGATAACGTTTGGGTTTTTGAGCTTGAATAGCAAGATGGTTAATTTCTTTACTCCTGTGCATGGTGAACAATTGCGAATCTTTGCTGCTCAAGCTGCTGTTGCTATTGAAAATGCTCGCTTGTATGAGCGGGCGCAAGAGGAAATCGCTGACCGTAGACGGGCAGAGTTGGCCTTGCGCGAGAGCGAGGAGCGTTACAATTTGGCAGCTCGCGGTGCCAATGACGGGCTGTGGGATTGGAATTTACAGAGTGACAAAATTTATTTTTCGCCGCGCTGGAAAGAGCTGTTGGGTTATGAAGAAGATGAGATTGGCAACATGCCTGAAGATTGGTTCCGGCTTGTCCATCCTGATGATCTTCATTCATTGAAAACTAATATTAGAAAACATGTAACGCAAAAGAGGGCGACGCACCTTGAGCATGAATATCGTGTATCACATCAGGATGGTACTTATTGTTGGATGCTGTGCCGTGGTCTGGCGGTATTTAATGAAAAAGGAGACGTTTATCGTTTGGTTGGCTCTCAAACTGACATTACCTCACGCAGGAAAGCGGAGCAGCAGCTGCGGTATGATGCTTTGCATGATGCCCTCACTGATTTACCTAACCGCAATTCGTTAATACATCACACCCGGCGTGTGCTAGAACGCGCGCGACGAGATCCGGACTATTTGTTTGCCGTGTTACTGCTTAATTTGGATCGGTTTAGGATGATCAATGATAACATGGGGCGTCAGGTTGGTGACGAACTGATTATCATTATCTCCCAACGAATTAAGGCATGTCTCCGCCCCGGAGATATGCTTGCACGTCAAGATGGTGATGAATTTGCGGTCTTGCTTGATGGCCTTCAAGATGAAAATGAGGCGGTGCATATTGTCAAGCAAATTCAAAAAAAGGTGTCTAAGCCAATTAACCTGACTGAAAAAGAGGTGAGCATGACCACCAGTGTCGGCATTGCCTTAAATAGGGTCGAATCGCAGCAGTCTGATTATATGACGCCAGAAGATTTGTTGCGCAATGCGGCGATAGCTATGAATCAAGCTAAATTGCTGGATTTGACTCGATATGCCATATTTGACTTTAGTATGCGTACGCGCGCTCTGGCTCGCTTTGAAATAGAGACGGGGCTGCAGCAAGCGTTTGATCAGCAGGCGTTTATTGTACTTTATCAGCCGATTGTGTCATTGGTTAGCAATAGAATTGTGAGTGTTGAGGCTCTCTTGCGCTGGGAACATCCGCAGCTTGGCTTTATATCACCGGAAATATTTATCCCAGTGGCGGAGGAAACGGGGTTGATTATTCCTATTAGCGAATGGCTCTTGAATACAGTCTGCACTCAAATTAAGGCCTGGCATGATGCTGGCTGCGCTCCCTCCTCAACGGCCGTTAACATATCCATTCGTCAGTTCCAAGATGTAAATTTGTCATCATTGATTATGAAAATATTGGAGAAAACCGGCTTAAATGCAGATATGCTTAAATTTGAAATCACTGAAAGCGCGATTATGGAAGACTCCAATCTCAGCCAGAAAATACTGACAGAGCTTAAAGATTTAGGGTTGCACATAGCCATTGATGATTTTGGCACAGGTTATTCGTCATTAAGCCGCTTGCAATCACTCCCCGTCGATACATTAAAAATAGACCAATCTTTTGTCAAAAAGATGATTACTAACTCAAACGTCGCCATGATCGTCACTTCTACCATTACGATGGCTCATAATCTAGGCATAAAGGTCATTGCCGAAGGGGTAGAAGCAGAAGAGCAGCTATGCTTCTTGCAATTGCAGCATTGTGATGAAGTACAAGGCTACTTTTTCAGCCAGCCATTATCCGCCAGGCAGACAACCAAAATATTGCAAGAAAATAAAGTATATCATTTGTCTTCCCTGCCTATAGAGATGGTGAAAGAGCAGTTAGTGCCCAATCAGGCATTGAGGCATATTGGGTATGCATTGGCAGACAAAAATCTAACTATTTTAACCAGCAACACTTTGTTGGATCAATGGGTCAACCATGGGGGCTATAACACTCTAGTCGGGCAGCATCTGCTTGACGTTTTTCCTGAACTAGTTGGGGTGGAAGATGTTTTGTATCAGTTAAGCACAGGTCAGATTGAGGCGTATACGATTTCTATGATATCCCGTTCGCCTGATTCTTTCTCGGTTAACGATAATAATCGTTACATAGAGCTTCGTGTGGAATCATTCCTGGAAGCAAATGCCTCTTTGCTGATAATGGTTACTGATGTCACAGATCAGGCACAGTTAGAATACGAATTAAGGCAGGAGTACAACGATTTGCGCTTGATGGTGGCAAAACAAGGCACAGTATTGGAATCTGCTGAAGGCAATATAAGATGAACAATAAAATGAATACCGATTCTCTCCACGTTCTACTCATTGAAAGTCAACCCAGATTTGCTGACACAGTTCAGAAAATACTCACGACAAACAGCGACCGTCTGTTTGCTGTGGAATGGCTTGATGCGCTGCAGCCAGGTATTGAACGCCTGCATCAAGGCGAGATTGATGTGACTTTGCTTGATCTGTCACTGGTGGATAGCCAGGGATTAGAAACGGTGGCCAGTATACGGGCGCAGGTGCCAGATATGCCTATTGTGGTAGCGGGGGATCTTGACGATGAGACAATTGCTGTGGAAGTGATACGGCAAGGGGCGCAAGATTATTTATGCAAAGAGAAAAACGAGCCTTCTTTTTTAATCCGCACGCTACAATGTGCCATAGCGCGTAAACAAGCAGATCGTCGCTTTAAGAAACAGCCCCAAGCAGCCTTGCCGCATCACACTGAACGTTTGAAAATATCGCAGGAAATAAACCAGGCTATCCTGACTGCCCAATCCCCTGAAGAAACTGCAAACATTGCCTTGGGTCATTTGCGGCATTTGATATCCTTCCATCGCGCCAGCATTACGCTATTTGATTTTGAGGCTGATCAAACAACAGTGCTGGCTGCCGACAACATTGATGATGATAACCGCCTTAGGCCAGGGAAATGCATGCCGCTTGATGCGCCTCAGATAACAACGATGCGACAGGGGCAGCATTATGTGGTTCATGATTTGTTGACTGTGCCAGTTCTCTCAGATATTGATGAGCTTCTCTTGGCAGAGGGGGTGCGCTCAACTGCTCACATCCCCCTCATTTCACAAAATAAGTTGATTGGTTCACTTAACCTGGGCGATACCACTGCAAATACGTTTAGTGAAGAGCGTTTAAGGGTTGCCCGCGAGGTGGCTGATCAGATAGCCATTGCTGTGCAACAAGCCCAGTTGCTCATGACTTCTCAGAGGCGTGCGCAAGAAAGCGAGATTATGGCTTCGATCAGCAAGACGTTAAATGAAACGTTGGACTTGAACCGGGTGTTGCAGCTCATTGCAGATTCAGCACGACAGATTATTCCCCAGGCCAAGGGGACGGTTATCCATCTTCTTGATGAAGATTCCCAAGTGCTTCAGCCGGTCACTGTGACTGAAATGGGCAGGCTCTATGTTGATCAATCAGGAATGGGGATGGGGATCGGTAAAGGTGTGGCTGGAACGGTGGTTAAGGAGGGTAATTTGATTAATGTGGGCGATACGCTCAATGATCCCCGTTATTTGCGTAGTCATCAGGCTTCACACCGTTCGCTGTTGGTGGTTCCCATCCAAAGCCAGATGGATATTGTGGGCACGATTACTGTACAAAGTTCTATACCCCATGCGTTCTCATCTGCTGACGAACGGGCGCTTTCTACATTAGGAACTCAAGCGGCTCTGGCTTTGCAAAACGCACGCCTGTTTGATGCTGAACGGCAGGCACGCTATGTGGCTGAGACGTTGCAGGCGGCTAATCAGGCGTTGACGCAATCGCTTGACTTGGACAATGTATTGGGTACGTTGTTGGAATATATTGCTCATCTTGTTCCCTATGATAGCGCACATGTCATGTTGGTGGAGGAAAATGATACTGTAACTATACGTGCGTCTCGCGTCCAAGGGTATGGGGCTTCTGATATAAATCGCGTCCGCTCAATGGTTTTTAGTAAGAAGCACGCCACGCTGCACCCTATTTTTTCTGATCGTCAAAGTGTCTTGATTCCAGATACTCGTGAGTTTCCAGGTTGGATTTTGCAAGAGGAGTCTGAATATGTGCGCAGTTGGCTTGGTGTGCCGCTGTTGATTGGGAATGAAGTTATTGGCTTGTATGCTATGAATATGGCGGAAGTGGGTTTTTTTACGCCAACACACCAACGAATGGCGGAGATGTTGGCGGCTCAAGCGGCTATTGCTGTGCAGAACGCGCTTTTGTATCAGGCGGAACGGGAGCAGCTCCGCCGTTTGCAGGAATCGCAGACGCAGCTTATTCAGGCTGAGAAGATGGGCGCTCTGGGTCAGTTGGTGGCTTCTATTGCGCACGAAGTGAATAACCCTATCCAGGCGATGACGGGGTGCTTGACCTTGACTACGGAGGCTTTGGATAGCGGTCAAAGTCGAGAGAAGGTGGATCTTTACTTGGGGATTATTAAGAGTGAGTTGGATCGTGTAGCTTCTATTGTGCGTAATTTGCGTGATTTTTACCAACCGGGACAGGATGAGATGCACCCGGTTGATATATATGACATTCTTGAAAGTATGCTGATGCTGACTGGCAAGCAACTGCAACAGAGTGATATTCTTGTACAGCGGCAGTGGGCTAAAAGCCTGCCAAATGTGCTGGCGAATTCTAGTTATCTGAAACAAGTTTTTCTGAACCTGATTCTTAATGCTATTGATGCTATGCCTGACGGAGGAACGTTGTATATAAAAACGGGTATGGATGAGGTATTGTTGCGTAATGATACTGTCTTATCTCCAGCTGTGTATGTGGAAATTAGCGATACGGGGATGGGTATGCCGCCAGAGATTACGTCTCGCCTTTTTGAGCCTTTTTTCTCAACTAAGGATCATGGGTCAGGGTTGGGTTTGTCTGTTAGTTATGGGATTATTGAGGCGCATCGTGGTGAGATCACGGTGTCTAGCCAGGTTGGCGTCGGGACGACCTTTACCATTCTTTTGCCTGCGACGTTATCGTAGGTGCTATAATTTATGGTTTGAATGTTGTTGTCATAAAGAAAGAGACGGTGATGCTCTTGGGAAATAAAATTCTAGTTGTTGATGACGAGATGAATATCCGCTTTTTTCTGGAACATTTGCTTAAGCGTGATGGTTATGAAGTAACGGCCGTTGACAGTGGTGAGGCTGCCTTAACATGTCTTGCGGTGGAGGAGTTTGACCTGGCTCTGCTGGATTTGATGATGCCAGACGTGGGCGGGATGGATGTGCTGCGGGTGTTACATCAGCATTGGCCTAACACAATTGTGATTCTGCTCACGGCGCATGCTTCATTGGAAACGGCCGTTTCCGCACTACGACAAGGAGCGCACGATTACTTGTTCAAACCCTGCGCAGCAGAACCGTTGCGGCAAAGCGTTCGCATGGGGCTACTCAAGCGACAACAAATATTGCAACAACAGGCACTCTTAAAACAACTAGAACATAATTTGGCAAGCAGCCTAGAAAAACTGCGAGACACCGTTTCTGGAGAAATCCCAACGACCGATTCTTTGCCACCAGCCTCCAAACAGGGAAAAATAGAGACGCGCTTCCTGCAAAGAGGCCAATTAATCATGGATTTGGTACAGCATGTGACAACATTTGACGGTAAATTAGTGGAACTCAGCCCCATTGAATTCGACCTGATGATACACTTGATGAGCGAATCCCCCCGCATCGTTTCACCACAAGAATTGGTACTTCAAGTTCAAGGGTACAAGATCGAATCATGGGAAGCCAGTGAAGTAATACGGGCGCACATATACCGTATCCGACAAAAAATAAAAACCATCTCAAAAAATGCCGATATAATACGCACAGTACGCGGGGTAGGATACACCATCATCGAATAAGAAAAACCTGGTAGCAATTGTATTTGACATTGAAGCCCAGTTCCTCTTTACAAAAAGAAACTAAATTGCGCAAGAAGATCATAGCTTACTTTTGGGGATGTAAGCGAGCAGTCAAGTCACGCAATTGATGATAATTGATAGGTTTAAGCATTGTAAAAGTAACCTGATCTTCCATTACTCTTGCCAAGTCCCAATCAGCAGTCACAATCACAATATGCGTGTTTTTCAGACGTTCGTCAATACGAATATCCCTAAAAATTTCCACACCAGCCACACTAGGCAAATGCAAGTCTAGCACCACAACATCAGGTACAGTTTTAGCTAACCATTCCAACGCAACACGACCATCCTGGATAAGTTCAACCTCAAATCCGGCCGCTTGCAGCGCTGCCGAAAAAACAGTGCCTAAATCTTCATCATCCTCAATAATCAATGCAAAAGGTTCACTCATGCCGTTTGCTCCTGTACCGGTTTAAGAGGCAAGATAACCGTGAATGTACTCCCTTGCCCAACCGAACTTTCTAATAAAATTTCTCCCCCCATTAAAACAACAAGTTGCTTAACAATAGACAATCCTAATCCCACACCATCTTTTTTTCGCGTAACCGAATATCCTACCTGGTGAAAAGCATCAAAAATGTGGGCTTGTGCTTCAAGGGGAATACCTGATCCTGTATCAGACACCTGCATAGCCCAATGAGCAGCATCATGTAAACAAAAGCGAATATTCACTTCACCTTGCTCAGTAAATTTGATAGCATTGCCCACCAAATTGATCAAAACTTGACGCAACCTATCTAAATCACCAGACAATCTTGGGGGCACATCGGCAGCAATATTCGTAACCAATCCAATCCCTTTCTCTTTAGCCAATAGATTAGTTGTAGATTCCACCTGGCTTAAGAAGGATGCCGGAGAAAAAGAGACAATTTTTAGCCGGGGATTGCCAGTTTCAAGTTGAGCTTGATCAAGCAAATCTCCAACCAAGATATTCAACTCGCCAGTTCGGCTAATAATTCGCGTCAGAATATCTCGCTGTTCGTCTAATATAGGGCCATAAGCACCCACTTCCAACAACTGGGAAAGACCCAAAATAGCACCCAGAGGCGTACGAAGCTCATGGCTAACCTTGGCCACAAGCTGTGATTTGAGGCGACTGGCCTCCATTGCTTGCTCATACAAATGGGCATTATCTATCGCTAGGGCAATCTGTCGGGCAATGGCCATAATGGGCGCCACTTCCTCATCCGTGAATGCGCGTTTATGGCGGCTGTCCCACAGTTCCAACAAGTTGATGAAGTTGCCTTTAGCCTTTAACGGAATTCGCAGCACAGATTTTCCCAGGAATGCTTTCATGTGCGCTTGTTCCCCAGGAGAAAGATTAGGATCATCCGTGTGAAAAATATATCTGTCGCGCTGCTTATGTGCAGGAATTCCCAAATCAGCTTCAAGAGCATAAAGTGCGCCCAAACGAGAAACGCGCTCCTGGTCTAAGGAAGCTGGTTCATAATGTTCAGCAATGAGAGAGACCAGCCCTTGCTCGCTATCCAGATCATAGATATAGACACTGGTCACATTTAATATTTGTGCAACTGATTTAACAGCTACATCTAAAATCGGCTGCAAATCCAGTGTAGACGTTATCTCCCGAGACAACTCATTCAGCGTTTCCAACACCTGGTTACGCTGTGCCAAGGCGTGTTCTGCCTGCTTCTGCTTGCTAATATCACGGATGACAATAACAGCAAAACTGGATTCTTGATAAGATTTCTTGTTCTCTTGTATGGCAACCGGGTGGATTTGAAGATGAAGGTAGCGATTTAATACTTCATCCTCCACTTCCCATTGCTTGCTTTGCCCCTGCTCAAGCGGCTTTTGCGCCTCTTCCCAAAAGGATTTGATGTAGCTGTCTGGTTTTTCGGGGTGGAGAAGTTGATGCAAGGCTTGTCCAGGAGATTGTTTAACAGAGATATTGCACCAAGTTTCTATGGTGTGGTTAGTGCGAACAACACGACCCTGGCGATCAAGTAAACACACAAGGTCAGGCATCGCATCAACCGTAGCTTCCCATTCGCGCTTGCTTCGCTCGATCTGAGCCAGCAACCTTTCACGTGCTTCTTTAACCCGTTCATACTCCTGAGCGTCCTGCATCAGCCGTTCATTCTCCATAAAGAGGGCTATCAATATTTTAGCTTGTCGTTTTTGCTACGTTACCCTTCATACTCCACATGAAGTCTATCATAATTATAGACGCCTTCCCATCTCTGTGATATGTAACAACTTCGTCCCCAATAACCCTGGCTCTTCATCAAATAGTGTGCTAAAGAGTTAAAAAGGTCTAGTTTTGCTGTTTTTTGTGGTTAGCAATTTGCACCTACCAAAGAAGTGGAAATAAGTAAATTATGCAACCAATTGTCATGATAAATTCGACCATTCAAGCGATGAGCAGGAGATTGATACACATCACTCACTTCGGCATGGAGGCGGAAAGCTTCTTTATCATTGACAATGTTTTATACAGCTCCCATTCGACAGGGCGGGTGATTTGTTTACAAGATTTTGCTATCTTGACCTTCCTTTTGCTACACTTTTTTCGAGGCATTTTGATTGCCCTGTGGGTAAAGGTATTTCAGTCAACCTTGCCTCACTTTTATGTTAACCACAAAATCCGTTAGAATTAGGATTTTTGCAACTGCGCTTTGCAGAATATTTGATTTGCCGATTATGGTTTGAAGCGTATTGTCCGTGACCTGCTGAACATCCCTGGTCGGTGGAAACCCACTACTTTTGCGCAAAATTAAGGTATGAAACTAAATCTTTGAACTGGAAAAATTGCTGGAGGCAGTCATTAGATGACTACGCCTGTGGGATCATTGCCAGCATCGAGTATTGCTTGTTTCACGTTGACGCGGCTTAACAAAATTAGACCGACAATGAAGAAGAAAATGAGCGAAGCAATGGCAATCCGTTGGGAGCCAGTCAGTTGCGCTGCCAGAGCAAAGGCCATCGGTCCAATCCAGGATGTCCCCCGTTCACTGATTTCGTAGAAGCCGAAGTATTCAGATTCTTGTTCGGCAGGGATCATTTGTGAGAACAATGAACGACTAAGCGCCTGAGAGCCACCCATCACAAGCGCTAAGACGAAACCCAATACAAACAACTGTACTTCGGTGTGCAAAAAGGCAAAGGCAAAAATCACCAGGCCAGACCAGATGATCAAACTCACAATGATCGCTTGTTTGGCTCCGATACGACTTGCCAGCCAACCAAAAATTAAGGCGCCGCCAAACGCCACAAATTGAATCATGAGTACCAGCAGCAGCAAAAATTGTGTTTCAATGCCTAGTTCATCAGTTGCAAACGCTGTTGAAACGATGATAACTGTTTGAATACCGTCGTTGTAGATGAGATAGGCGAGTAAATAACGCAGTGTATTAGGATATTTGCGCCTCATCTCTTTTAAGGTTTTTGTGATTTGGTTGACGCTATGAGAAAGCAGATTGGTTCCCTCTGGCAAAGTTTGGGCAGGCTCTCGCTGGACGAGTCGTTTTTGTGGGAAGAAATAGGTAAATACCAGCCACCATACCCCAGCACTGGCTAAACTAATACGCACTGCTAAGGCGGTGTCTTCCATCATCATCAGCAAGAGTAAGTTAATGAGCAGGAGAAGGCCACCACCCAGATATCCCAATGCCCAGCCTTGCGAACTTACTTTATCGCGCTGGTCTGGAGAGGCTATGTCGGGCAAGAAACTATTGTAGGCTACCATAGCCACCCCGAAACATAAATTTGCGGTGATGAAGAGCAGGCTCCCAGCTAAAATGGCGCCATTTGTACCCAAAATTGGCATATCTGCTTTCATGAAGAAGAGGAATATGGTGGCAATCGCGCCAATGTAGGCAAAGCTCAGCAGCATCTTTTTTTTGAGGTTGGTGTAGTCGGCGATGGTTCCCAGTATCGGCAGAAACAAAACTTGTAACAGAACGGAGAGTGACGCGCTAAAGGGAAAGATGGAAGCTGGCTCAATTTCGATTCCGGCAAAGGTGAGCGGGACTGCACTAGATTCGGCTAAAGACAAGATGTAGGGGCCAAGTAACGCGGTGACAACGGTGGTGCTGAAGGCTGAATTGGCCCAGTCGTATATCATCCAGCCACGAATTTCACGCTTATCATTGATGATGGTGGTCATTGCGGGGTCTCCTGTGTTGATGTTTCATTGTGTGCTGGTGCCCAGTGTAGTATCGACCACACCTGTCACGTTATTTACGGCTGCCAGCCGAGGTTTATGTTGGAGATGGATAGCGAGTTGGCGCTCTGTTGTGCCAACTTATGTTAGGGCTTGACATCTCTATTTTGTGGTTTGTGCGCATCTATAAATAAGTTACGGCATTGATGGATGCGCCTCAAGTGACCTGGCTATCTGTAGAAAGGGAAATGATTGCTAGATGGTCACTTTGTCCCTGTTAGGGGTAACGGGACTAATTTGTCGCCTGTGGTGCATAGAGCTGTGGTCGGCAAGGGTTGTAATCCTCGCCTAACACGACTTGGTAATCATACTCGTAGTTTTCATCTGAGGCGAGTTCAATCTCTGAGGCATTTTTGTCCAATATCCAGGCTATCAGCCAATCGTAGGATTCTTTGAAGTTTGGTTTGTAGTAGCTGATTTGGGTGAACTCGGCAGTTTGGGATGGTGTTTGGCCAATGATGGGGGCAAAGCCAAACCAGGCCAAATTATCTGCGGCTAACAATGCCATGTCTGGATTACTGGTGGCATTGATGATTTCCACAGTGATGGGGGGGCGTGAAGCCCGGTTGAGGGCTGGCGGACGGAACAGCTGCTGGAAGGTTTCTTCCATCATGCCGGATCCTTCCCATTTTGGCACTTGTACCGCAGCTCCGCCAGGTGTTACGAAGGGTTCGGTTTTTCCGGCCAGATAGAGATTTTTGATGCCATTGTCGCGCACTGCAGGTGCCATGGTTGCTAATTGCAATATTTTGCCAAAGTCCATGTCGGTCTCGATGGTGTTTTGGTAGGTGCGCCATAGTGTTGGCAGTTCTGTTATCAGGCCTAAGTCTACGCCCTGGTTAAACATGGCGCGTAAAAGCTGCTGCTGCCGACGGCCGCGTCCCCAGTCTGACAGTGGATCCATCAGCCGGCTGCGGGCATACCAGAGTGCTAAATCACCATCCATCTGGTGGATTCCTGGTTCGAGGGTGAAAACTTCCCAGTTGTCTGGATCTTCTACGTCTAGTTCGGGAGATATCAGGCGCCAATCTCTACGCTGACAACTGACTGCTAATTCGACTCCGCCCATGGCGTCTACAATTTCTTGAAAGCCTTGAAAATCGACTTGCGCATAGTAGTGGATGGGGATGCCAAAATTGTAGAGGATGGTTTGTTTTAGCATGCCTATGCCGCCGCCTGGATAACCGACTGTTTCGCCATGTGACATGGCTGTATTGAGCCGATTCATGGTGGAGCCTGGGATGTATACGAATAGGTCGCGCGGTAAGGAGATCATGGAGGCTGTGGGGCCATCGGGGTTGATGGTGACAATCAGCATGGTATCGGTGCGCCCTGGGTTATTATTGCCTATGGGGTCGTCGCTGCCCAGCAGCAGGACGTTGGTGGTTCCTGGGGGCACGGCGAATGTGGGAACGGCCGTTGGTATGGGCACAGCTGGTGTGGGTTCACCTTCACGTAAGAAGCCAATCGCTACTGTGGCGTCTAATGTGGGGTCTAACACAGGTTTGCTGGTGGGTGAGGGTGTCATGGTGGGCGATGGTGTGGGGGTGTAGGTTGGGGTGTAGCTGGGTTGTGGTGTGTCATTTGGGTCATCGCTGGTGGGGCGTGGGGTGTGGGTTGGTTCTGAGGTTTCGGTGGGGGACGGAGCCGTGGATGTGGCGGACGGCCGTTTTGCTATGCCCATTGGTTCAGGGGTGGGCGTCGATGTATTATAGACACAGGCGGTGAAGATGAAGATGAATATGAGTAAGAAAGCTATGTGTTTTGCAATAGTGTGTTTGGTCATAATTTATAATCTTTCAGCGAAGAGGTGATCATATTGATGAAAGAAAATGAAACCGATGATAAATATGACGACAGCTGTGACCAATGTACGCAACAAATAAGCTGGGTCCATCGAAACGGGTTCATTGCTTTCCATTGTGCCCCATAAAACGGTTCGATAGCCATCAATGATCGAAGCCATGGGATTAAACCAGCGCATGATAACAGCGGGGCTAAATGTGGCTCCCATGATAGTGGCTGAATCCCCTAATTTTTCAAAAGGATAAAATACGGGAGTTAAGAAAAACCACGCTGTTAAGACTACGTTCATCACCATGACTACATCTCGGTAAAAAACATTGATCGCGCTCAAAATCATGATGACCCCTTGAATAAAAATTACCTGAATCAGCAAGATAACAGGCACCCATAGGGCGTAGATGGTGAGGCCGATACCAAAAACATAAAGAAAAATTATCAAAACAATGAATGCTAATCCCAAATTGATCAACTCAGACAATAGGGCGGAAGTGGGCAATAATAAACGGGGAAAGTAAACTTTTTTTACCAGTGCTGCATTGTCTGTAATTGAGACTGTGCCGCTCATGAGGGAACCTGCAAAAAAGTTCCAGGGAATAAGTCCTACCAGTATAAATATGGGGAAAACGCGCACATCAGAATTGGGAATTAATTTTGTGAAGAGAATTGTATAGACAATCATCATGAGCATAGGATTTAATAAGCTCCACAATACCCCAAAGAGGGAGTTTTTGTAACGCACTTTGACGTTACGAACCACTAAATTGCGGAGCAGGTATCGATAATCAGATAGCTCAAACAATCGTGTTTGCCAATTATGCGGCTTAGTTGAATTTGTGGAACTCATACATCTCAAGAGCTTGCTCGTTATTTTATGTTGGCGGGAATTATAACGCAGTTGTGTTAATTCGCGGAGTGTTATTCTTGAATGATTAACCTATGTGCGCATCTATCAATGCCGTAACTTATGTATGGATGCACAGGTGGTGACCTTTGTTCTTGAAAAATGGGGGTTCGTTTTTAGATGGTCATTATGCTTTGCTGATAAATGGTTTCTATATCTGTGACATGCTCTTCAATTGTGCGGACGGGTTGGATACCCTGGCGCAGGCGTTTAAGTTCTTCAGGGTGCTGGTGGAATGTGTGTAATATTTCGGCTAGGGATGAGGCGTCTCCTGGTGGTACAAAACGGCCGTTTCTACCATCTTCTAATCGTTCTTGCAGCGCCCCAATCCGAGAGGCTATTACTGGAACGCCTGCTGCAAACGCTTCTTGAATGACGAGTGCTGCGGTTTCGTACCAAAGCGATGGCACTACTAATACATCTATTTTGGCCAATGTTTGCCATAATTGTTCGGGAGGAAGTCTACCTTGAAGTTGTATTCCAGGATGTGTGGCTATGGTTTGTAAATGCGCCACATATTCGGGGAAAACGGCCGTGTCGCCAATAATCGAGAGTTGAATGCCGGTTTTGGGCAGTTGATTGACAGCTTCGACCAAAACATGAACCCCTTTTTGCCAGGCCAGTCCCCCGATATAGCCTATATGAAAGTCGGCTTGTTTGGCGTGCGGCGGCATCGCTGCTGGTAAGCGAATGCCATGTGGCACAACCTGAATCTTATCCTCATTTATCCCCATTTGTGTATGAATTGTTTTGGTAAACTGAGTTGGCGCAATTAACTTTTTTGCTCTTTGCAAAATATTTCTTAGTTTTACGTGTCGATAGGCGAACAGGGGAATTAGTCCTGGGGCGAATATATTTGCCTTAGAATATCCACTTCGTGCCAGGGCGCAGTGAGCGCAATTCAACCATTTTTCGGGTCCTTTGCAGATTGTTTCATCAAAATTAGTCAACAATTGGGAGTTGGGGCATAGGTGCCAATAATCATGCAGGGTAATGATGTATGGAATATGAGCCTTTTCAATGATGGGCAAAATGGATAAGGGCCATCCCATCAAATGTTCAATATGCACCAAATCGGGTGGTTCTTTTTGCAAGAGTGTTTGATAAGCTCGTTTAATCGAAGGCTGCCGGAAGGAGCTAAGGAAAACAGTTGTCGCCCCCCGATCTTTTATGGGAATTCGGTAGATTTGCACGCCCTCTTCTATTTGGGGGTCTAATGTGTTAGAAGATGGTGATGGTGTTGCAATTGAGACGTCATGGCCTCTCTGCACAAGATGTTGAGCCAGGGTACGGGTATACAATTCTGTTCCCCCTACTTTATCTGGCATGTATTGATGAAGAATGTGAGAAATGCGCACAGCCCTTAAGCTTCCTAATCCTGCTTGTTTCCAAACTTTGACAGCAAGGTTTCATAGTGTTGAAGAACACGATCCCCCACACGCTGCCATGTAAATGTTGTTTCTATTTTTTGATGGCCAGCTTCTCCGAACGCGACACGTACTGATTTGTTTTCTAGTAAGTGTTGTACAGCTTCTGCCAATTTTTCTACATCTCCAAAATCAACTAACAGCCCATTCTTCCCTTCGTCTATCACATCAGGAATTCCTCCTGCTCTGGCGCCAATCACTGGCAGGCTGTGGCTCCATGCTTCAAGCAGAACTAAACCAAAGGAATCTGTTCGTGACGGTAACAGGAGCATTTGGGCATTGCTCATCAAGATGTGTTTTTCCTCATCTGCACAGATACCATAATGATGTATACCACTTTTTTCAACGGAAGATAGTTTGTTTAAGTAGGTTTGGAATTCATTAGTTGATTGACCTACTAAAACAAGGGCGATTTTGATACCCTTTGCTCTCAATCGATTTACAGCTTGAGCGGCATGGATGGCTCCTTTATCATAGCTGGCACGTCCTACAAAAATCACATACGGTGCAGTGGGCATCGCAACAGGAGGAGCCATGGTGTCTGCTGCTGCTGCTGCTTTTTCAATCCCGCCCCAAATCACATTTACTTTTTCTCTGGGCAGGTGCCAAGCCAACAATCCCTCTTTTTCTATCTGGGTCAGGGTCAAAATGCAATCGGCATTCCTGAGCATTTCCATTTGATGATCCATGGTGGAATTGCGGGCAACTCTGTCGGCTCCTTTGACGCCAAGGTGGGTGAAAGGTGTTGCCACAAATGGAAGGTGGCGTTCTTTGGCCAACTGCCAACCAGCAAGCATGGTGTATTCCCAGGAGATGTTGAAGGCATGAACAATCTCTATTGTCTGCGGGATTAGGGTTAATGACTTTTCTAAATCTTGAATTGGTGGGATTGCACGAGCCATTTGCTGCAGAACGGCCGTTTGCTCACCTGGTAGTTCAGAGAGCAAGACCATTAATTTTCGCCACGCCAATAGTCCACGCCGGCCGCCGAAAAACGGCCGTAATGGACAACGGATAATCTCAACAGCTGCTCGCTTTTCACCAGATGTTTTTTTTACTTGCTGCCCTTGCCAAAAATCCACTTCAAAATTGGCAGCACTTGTCACCACAGTGAGCTGGTGACCGCGCTCAGCTAAATTATGAGCCAATGCAGCAACATATCTTTCCCCACCACCGGGAAATGGCGGATATGCCGGAGTTAGATATAAAATATTCACCTGTCTATTTTACATCGTTCTGCTTATTTTAAAATTGTCGGTAAATGGGTATATGATATATCTCCAACCAGTGCCTTAACGGTAATGCTTTCCGGCGAATCCACAAGAGCGACCCCATTAACTGAACTATGTACTTGAATCGACCCTACAGTGTGAAAACCTTCAGAATTTAGCGGATCAATCGATAAAGTAAGCGTTCTTGATTCGTTAGCTGCCAATCGGCCAGATGTTCTTGAACTGGTGACACCTGCTGGCAAGGAAATATCCCAGCTTATTATATCCTCACCTATTGCCCTTAATGTCATACTTGTTTGCGCAGGTGTATTGGTATCGATTTGTTGCGCAACAATTATTTCAGACGAAGCTACCTCAAGCATCGGTATGATTACATTGCTCGTCCGCGCTGCATTCCGCTTAAACATTGGCCAATCTGCCAAGTTTCCAGCATCGGGTAAATCCCAGGCGTATAAGGTGCTGTTATAAGCAACTAATTCTAAACTGCCATCATTATCTAAATCACCCACGGCTGGATTATTTTGTAATAATCCCCACGTGTAAAAATGCGGCGCATCAGGTGGGTAAATTGTGGTTGTTAGCTGATCGCCAGTGCCATCAATCACGTTAATGGCACCCTCTGTGCGCACAAATATCTCCATTTTTCCATCACCATCATAATCGCCAAGAATAAGACCTAAGCCCACATTATATGGTGAACCATGGCCACTCTCGCTAACAGGTTTCATAGGAAAACCACTTACGCTGGTGCCGTTAATATGCCAGGCATAGAGTTTTTGATCCATACTTAAAGCCAAGATTTCAGGTTCATTATCTCCTGTAATATCACCAATCGCTGGGGATGCCGGCATCCCGCCACCAGTAACTTTTCCACCTTCCCATCCGGGGAGAGCGTTACCTTGACTATCCCAACCATAGAACCGAAAACCGACTGTGGGGTGATCTGGGCTAAAAACATGGTAATATGTGCCGGTTCCAACAAAAATCTCAGGGTTTCCATCACGATTAACATCTTGTATGACCGGGGTAGACTGGATATGTTCTAAAGTATATTTGGGGAATCCTGGTAACTGCTCGCCAAAACGGTTGATAACGTAAAGAGAACCACCACAGTAACCTTCTGTTCCCCCGGGGGGAGCAGAATACGGACATGTCCAACCATGGGCGTTTCCACCAAATCGTTGGTCAAAGTTCCCCTCATCTGTACCAATGATGATATCTAGATAGCCATCTCCATCTATATCTGCCAATGCAGGGGAACCCCATATCGAGTCTGCTAGCAGCCCCGTGAGATTGCCCCAAGTGGGAAAGCGTTCCGCATGAACACTGTCTACTGGGAATCCTGACAGCGGCACACCATTGTGATGCAGAGCCATGAGACGCTTGTCCAAACCACCAAATACAATTTCCATATCCCCATCACGATCCAAGTCGCCTAATGCAGGTGTGGCATAAATTGTATCTCGGCAACCAGTAGGGGGAATTCCCTGATCTACGGCAAAATAAGGCCAATTTCCCCCTTCTTTCTGCCCGTTGTGATCTAACACAATCACCCCACCCTGGGTGCAAGTAGTCGGTGACAGTGTGCCTGTGCCAACGACAATTTCTACTCGCCCATCATCATCTATATCTGCCACAGCAGGTGATGAGTTGATTTGTTGTGTACCTGGAGACATTCCAAAATAAGGAGCCAAATCACGACGCCATAATTCTGCGCCATCATGGCGAACAGCCATTATCCAACCATTGTTGGTTGCTAAAACAATGTCTAATTTACCGTCGTTGGTAATATCTACTAAAACTGGTGATGAGGTGTGACAATTAGAATGATTTCCAGGCGGGCAATTGGTACGAGATGGTATGTTTGGGATTGTCCAAAGTGGTGTTTCGGAATGTGTTTCGTCGGCATGACTGGTTAAGATAGTGGAGAATATAAATAGTACTAATCCTATTCCAATCAAAATGGGTTTTCGTTCCAATATATAATTTATCATGTTTTTTAGCTCACATTATTTGTTTTAAATTTCTTAGGAACAGAATAAATAATATGACGAAGTTGTTTCTTTACCGTTCCTTGAACCTGACAATGCAATTCTGTATTTTATTTCACCGTCAGTCCTTAGGGAGTTTTATGCTGGGCATTATTCTGGAGCAAACAAGGCTTTATCTTGATCTTCCTTGTGAAGTTTACGAAATGGGAATTAGTACAGCAATAGGAAAGTTGTAGGATTGCCTATGGCATCAAGTGTCGAAATGTATCATCCTCACGATTATGTGCAGTTCATGATTTGACAGATGGCATCCTTATATTTTGCCATGATTTCTTCCCATTTGTATCGTTGTAAAACAAATTTATGGCCTTGTTTTCCTAATTTATCCCGCAGGCAGGGGTTTCCCATTAGATAGTCTAACGCTCCGGCAAACTCTTCATAAGTGTTATAGTAGCATCCCCCATTACTAATCTGGCATTGTTGTTTGGTAACAGCACATTGTGAATTAACAAGAACCATGGTTTTCATTAACCAGGCTTGTAACATGATGATTGATAAACTTTCGTAATGTGATGGTTGTATGAGTATGCTGGCTGCTTTAAGCGCGTCAAATTTTTCTTCATCTGATACAAAACCAATAGGAATGATGTCTGGGTGTGGCGGGATGTTGAGATTGCCTTCTCCCATAAGCACGAGTTTTAGCTTCCGCCATGTTTGCTCCTGGTAAAGTTGAAAAAAATCTAGTAATTCTGGTATGTTTTTAGATTGTGTGATCCGTCCACCATATATCAAGAAGTCGTCATAAATACCATGTTTTTGCCTAAACCTTTCTGCTGACACATTATCGGGCATGTGCAGACCTAATGCGGCGATTGTGGATGGTGTTTTATGGTTTCCTGTGACGTTATTTGTGATTTCTTGCTCAGCTTCGGTAAGGTAGATTATATGATGGGGTAGGTTGAATAAAATTCGATAAGCTTCTTCATATAATAATGGTTCGTCATGAGCTGTAGGAATCAAAATTGATTTGTGGGCGACGAGGGGCAAGCAAAAGAAGGTGGTTGCATATAGATAGGTGAAGAAAATAAAAACATCAAATGTTTTTTCGTTTTGTTTAATGTATTGAATGAGTGGGGTGGAAAAAGGACCGTTGACCTGAATCCATTTCATCTGTTCTTCCAAGGAGGGGTTTTGCTGCCAAAATTGACCTGTCTGTTTCACTTCTTTCTGCCAATTCCGGGTGAAATCTACGGGGAAACGATGAATGGTGACTTGGTTATACGTATTTACCCCTGGCGGGAAGCTGTTTTCCCAGGTGGTGAAATTTTTAGCACAAGTGGTGAGCACATGAACGTCACCTAGTTCAACAAGATGTTCTGCTATTTCTCTTGCTGCGGTTTCTGCTCCGCCTAAAACAGTAGAGCCATATCGCTGCACTACGATTGCAATTTGAGGCTTGGTCATGTTTCTTTTTTGGCTAATATGATTATGGCACTACTAACCCAATTGAGTATGGCTTTTTCTAAGTTGGCGCGTTCATTCTGTGTGGTATTTTTGTTGATGAAAAATGGTTTTACTTGGCTATGAAAACGAAAGAGGGTGTATCTGACCCACCCTAATAATTGTTGGCGTGACGGCCGTTGTCGAAAAGATGGGCGCGTGTTTCTCAAGAATGTGACCCATGAACGTAAGTCTTCAATATCCATGTTGTAAGTGGTAATAGGAAATGCTTTAATGATGGCCAATCCGGCTTGGGTGAAGGCTTCTTCATATTCTGCTAAGTCAGGTCGGGTTTCGTTGATGCCAACCTCTAACTCATGTGAGGCTGAATGATCTAGGATCTCTTGTTCGTCTTCAAATATGCTCCGGCAGGGTTCGTTAATAGCTATTAGTCGCCCCCCTGACTTTAATGCTTGACTGGCATTTTGCAATAAAATGTCAAGATGGGAGGAGTGATGTAATGCTGCTGAACAAAAGATTAGGTCAAAATGGCCAGGGAAAAATGGCAAGTTCTCCCCATCACCGATGATCCGGTCGAAATAAACGCCGGCATCATCCATTAAAGCCCGAGAACGGCCTAAACCGATGTTCATGTCAGGAACGACATCTAAAGCTACTACGCGACAACCCAACAGGGCAAAATGCTTGGCCGCCCATCCCCGACCTGCGCCTAAATCCAGAATCAGTTCGTCACCTGTCAGATTGAGTTCTTGCAAGGCTATATCAAAGGATTGAGCTACTTGAATCCAGGGTTCTTTGGGGTAGTAAGGAATTTTTAGATCGGTTGGATTTTCTCCAATATCATAAATTCCTAAATCTTTATGATAGGTAACCCAGCCTGCTGCTTCGATAGCTTTGGGCTGCCACTTTTCATTATTGACATAAAGAAGAGGCAGGCCATTATGGATGGGATAGGTGGCGTGGCAATGGGGGCAGTGCAAGGTGCCTTCCCATATTTCAGGTTCTTTAACTGTTTGGGATTGGACTGTTAATGATTGTTGACACGCAGGACAACAGATTAATTCTAAAAGCGACTCTTGCATTTGTGACGCTAACCTTTTTCTGGTAATTTTTTAATTAATTCAGCGATATTATTGGCTAATGCTTCATCGGTGTATTGTAATGCCCAGTTGCGGGCGGATTTTTCTAGTTGTTGATATTGGGTATCATCAGCAAGTAGTTCGAGAATTTGTTGTGCAGCTTGTTCTGGCTGTGCTTTGTCAAAAACGAGACCCGCTGGGCCTGCAACTTCTGGCAATGGTGGTACATTGTGAACGGCCGTTGGCGTGCCAAAATGTAATGATTCTGCGATAGGTACACAAAAGCTTTCCCATTCTGATGTGACGACGAGCATGCGGGCGTGCGTGAATAGTGAGGCTAAAACAGCTGGGTTGTTTACTTGATCGGTAAAGACAACCCGTTTATCTAAATGTTTATTGGTAATGAGTTCTTCTATCTGACGTTGATAGCGCCCCGTTTGATGGCGTGTTCCCACAAGGAATAAAAACATGTCAGGATGTTCTTTGTTGATGTGGGCAAATATTTCAATCAACGCCAACACATCTTTCTGAGGCACAATCCGTCCAACCATGAGCAAATAATCAATCTGGGATAAGGATGATGATAATTCAGTATCTTCTCCAGTGAAGTCAGATGTATCTATGCAGTAAAAGACTTTGTTGATTTGCTCAGCCGGGAAATTTAACCGTTCTAGCCATTGCCGACTGTATTCACTATGAACCACGTAGCTATGAAATTTGTCATGCAAAGAGGGCAGCACGTCGTATCCTTGCTGACAAAGAAAGGCTAGCTGCTCATTTTGACCAGAAAACAACTCTGGTGGGCAAATGCCGTGGAAATCCATAATTTTGAAGTCTTTGCTGGCTAAGGCGAGTGCTACATTGTCAGCATATATGGAATAGTGGAACCAGAGGAAATCTTGTCCAGTGTTGGGATAAAATCGAGAATGACGAGCGAGAGAGCCGTAAACGGGAGCGATGGTATCTGCATACAAGTAGACTGTGGCTCCCCTTTCACGTAACGCCCGCCCACTGCTGATAACAAAATTGCTAATAGCATCGCCTGGTGTAAGTCCAGCTGTCATGATATGAATTGTGTGGGGAATGGTTTTCATGTATTGAGTATCCTGTTAAAGACATCTTGATAGCGAGCAATGACTGTTTTCCATTGATAGTGAGCAAGAACGTAATGGCGCCCTTGGTTGCCCAGGGTAACGGCCGTTTCTGGATGAGCAAGTAGATAATTCACGGTAGCTTCAAATTCAGAATAATTGGTGAAATAAAGACCGCCATTCGCTTGCAGGCAATGTTCACGAGTAACTGCACAATCACCATGGACCAGGACGGGGCTGCCGGTTAACCAACTTTCCATGATGACCACAGAAAAGCTTTCATGAACTGATGGCATGCAGAAAATATTAGCGGCAGCAAATGCATTATATTTGTCTTGCACAGGTACATAGCCTAAATCTAAAATAAACTCTTGGCACGTATCGGGAATGTCTACATGACCGGCGCCAATCAATACCAGCTTCGCTTTGTGCCCGTTTGCCTGGATGAAACGCTGCCAATATTGGATGAGCAACGGCGTGTTTTTCCCAGGTTCTCGACGCCCTGCATACAAAACAATGGGGGTATCTTTAAGTTGATATTTTTGGCGGAAATGTTCACCGTCTCCATGCCAGTCTGTATCAATGCCACCGCCAACAACCTGACGAATTTGCCCATTGTTTGCCGGAAACAAACGCTCTGCTAATTCTGCTTCAGCTTGAGCATAAAAAAGTAAGGCTTTGACATGGGGAATGACTTGTTGATGAATTTTTAAGCGAGCATAAGCTTCATCATGCAAGCAAGGAATCATCAAACTATGTTTTGGATTGATCTGGGCGCCAAAATAAGTTGAAGAAAACATGTAGGGCGTGAAGATGAATAAATATTCGCTCTGATGGGCTTCGATGTATGCCAGGAGATCCGGGCAGTGAAACATTTCGTTGAGGAAAATTTGTTCCTCTGCTGCTGATATGGTCTGCCCTTGCATCAGCTGCCAATTCACTTGATCAAACGCCTGTTTGTTCCGCTTGGTAACGGCAAACCGTCTTACAGGAAGGCCTTCTTCTATGCTCGTACCTGGTTGATGAAAATTCTGCCCCCAATCTGCGTATAAATCGCGGATACAGGTTGTGAGAATTTCCACAGTAAACCCTGCCCGTTGCAAATGAACGGCCGTTCGTCTGGTTTCAGCTTCAGCGCCGCCAGGAATATCACGACCATACCAGGGAGGGACAAATGCAAGTTTCATAATCGCCTTGGCAATGGCTACTGTTTACCAGCCTCCACTTCTTGTGCCAGGGCACTCACCGCTTTAAGGATATGCGTGTTAAACTGGATTTGCTCAGACGCCAGCTTGTTTACATAAAACAGAACAAGCCCATGTGCCATCAACTTGATCCGATCAATCACAGAGCCCAATAAAGGGATATTGCTTTTAGACAATTGCAACTTTATCCCCATCTGGTTATAAACCATGCCCGCCTGATAAACATGTTCATAAAATTCAGGTGACAAACTCCCTGAAAGGGGAACCACTGGCTTATTGGCCTGGCTGACCATATCCTTCTTCATCAATATTTGTTGGCGGATTTCTTGCATAATGGTTTCGATGTGAACCACTTCGTTACTATCATTTAAATCGGATTGTTGTAATTCGCTCATAATTTACTCGCTCGATCTGAATTAAAAAAACAAGGGATGGTACATGATGAACAATAAAAGATCAATCAGCATCAACCTGGTGAGAAATAACCTTTACCCAATAAAGATAAAACCCTTGACCTCCTGAACTTTTTTCATTATGTGAGTTTGCCACAGTTTCCACCTTGAGTGCTATAGCTGGGTTGTGCTGTTGCCCATTTGCGGGCATAGGGACCGTCACTAATTGCACTGAATCCGTGACATGCACCGATTGTTGAAATTGATCATTCACATAAATAGCGAGTTCAGTTTCCGTGTCTACCCGAGAATTGGGGGAGCCTAGTAACAAGGCGATGTTTTGCACAGCTTCTGAATATGGAATTTGCATGAGCAAGTCATGTGAAACCCAACCCCTTGACCACAGTCCAGCTCTCAATAATTCTGTATGATCCACACCTGTCATGATTGCATCATCTGGAATTTTTAAGGGAACCATCGTTTTGACTGTTGATGATTGTTCTGTGGCATCCACATCAAGCTCAAAGATGTCAAAACTAGCAAGATAGGTTCCTGTTACCGCAGGAATCCTATCCAAGGACATCTCTGTCATCGGCGCAGCAATATTGACTGTCTCTTGATAATGAGCAGCCAACTCATGCCATGCCATTGGGGAATCATCCTTTGCGTCTAACCAATAGACAGGTCGTCCCTGAGCGATCCATTGTTTTATTGCCGATTCTAATTCGGGAGCCCCCAGCGAACCCTCCTGCACCATGTAAACAGAGTGATCAAACAATAACCATAAAGGCAATGACATTCTATTAGCTGGATCTCCATCGGTTGCATCAAAGAGCAGCACCGCATCTTCTGGGAATTGAGTGGACATGGAATTTAGTTGTGCGGGTAGCGTATCGTACTCAACCACTTTTATAAGCGGCCAAAGAGTTTGCCCATAAGAAAAAAGCAAAAATACAGCTAAGCCCAGGGGCAAAATCATGCGCCATCGGTGCTTATCTGTTTTAGGAACGAACAGCCATAATGTGTACGCTACGTAGAACAAGAAGGTTGGGATTACCACTGGTATGAACCGTCTGATTGTCCAGAAATGATCTGGGAAGGTGCCACTACCCAAGATGAGTAATGGAATGGTATTTGCCAATAGAAAATAGGTAGCAAAATCACTTTGGTCATGGTAACGGCCGTTTCCCTTCAAACTCACGGCCATACACATACCAATGACACCTAAGAACAGCCCGAAAAAAGTCAGGTATAAGACAAGTAAGGCTAGCGTTGTAGAAACTTTTGGAAAAGCAACCCCATAATAGCTAAGGCCATATACCAAAACAAAAGCCGCGCCCATCAATACACCAATCCCCAAACGAACCCGAGACAGGTTTACTGGGGGGAAGCGCAAACGTTTTTGGAGCCAAGAGCGCAGCCACCATAACAAGCCGGCCAACACACCCCCTCCTACAAACACGACTATGATCCAAAGCCCGCTTTGATTAAACAACTGCCTCCAAATATCTGAAGGATAAGTGTATCCGCGCACAGCAGCCATCATCCATTGTGCCATCGACTGCGGCAGAATCACTCGGGACATCTGATCTAAAAAATATACAGTGGCCACCGTAAATGCATACACAAGCGCCAAAACAGATGTTACAAAATAACTCAAGACAAATACAAGATGATACCGTTGCCAACGATTCGTTATCCAAATAAAAAACAAATATATAAATAAACTAAGGGGAACGAATAGCGTATCTAGCTTTGTCAAATGCAGGAGGCCAAAACAAATACCGGCCAGCAATGCCACCACAAGTTGTTTTGTGTTTAATAAGAGTAGGAATAACCAAAACCCTCCCCAAAATAGAAACCGCACCAATATTTCCGCGGTTGGATATTGATTAAACCACATGTGCGTTACATGCATGACCATTAGCAACAAGGTCATTAAGCTCACATATTTGTTAGCAAAACGCGACACAGTAACATAAATACCCAAAGTCCCCAATAGTCCCAAAAGAACAGTTGTCCCTAATGCCCAAGATATGCCCCCAATTTCATACAAAATAGCAATCCACACCGGATACAAATGGAAGGCGTGAGGCACAACCAAACCATTTGCGGCATCACGAATGGTAAACCCAGGCATGCGCTGTCCTTCACTCCATGGCCCAGAATTTAAAGAGGCTTTTTCCGATACGTCTGCTTGGGTTAAATGGGGAATGCTCTCAGGGGAAAGTGCTGCTAAATCAGGGTCTTGGATAATGATATTCCCTGTTTGCGCAATATTGATACCCGTGTTCACATATATTCCATGATCTCTACCTCCAACCAGATATTTATATGCCTCTGGTGAAAGCATAATAGCGACAAGAAGCAAACCGACTGCAAGCGCATCTGTCGGAGACCAATTGGTATGTTGGAATGGGTTTAGATTCTTCTTTTTGGCTGCACGTAAGCCAATCACCATTAAACAGCAAATTGTACTAAATCCAATTAAAAGTTCCCCAGAGAACCAGCCAACACTTGCTAAAAAGATGGCAGGTAGAGACAGAACAACCACACTGGATAAGAAAATCCCAAAAACAACTTCAAGGAGAGTGAATTTTGTGGGCACTTTCTCATACCAATTTAACCAAATTGTGTACCCTGGCAAGAAAAACACGGCCAGTATTCCCAACAAAATAGTGAACAATTGCATATTAACTCATACTGGGATCAATCTGTATTTTGTTGTGAATCGTGTTCAAAGGGGGATTCGGTCGTTTGTTTATCCTGAGCGGCCAACAGTTTGCGTAACTCCATGACATCATGAGAAAGCATGTCTACCTGAGTTTGCAGTTGATATACTGCTTTCAGCAACATCTGAATGTCCTGAGTAGTTGCTTGACGAAGCATCTTGTCAGCCTCATAATGATTTACCAGTTCCCTGGTAATCCAAGTGTTGACCTGTGTTTGTTGATCAACGATAGGTTGAACATACCATGTTGTTGATACATCGTTCCAGGATTGTCGAAAGCGGGCAAGCAAGGGTCCAATGAGGGGGGTTTCGGAATGAAAGGAGGGGGGGTGCAGCTTATTTTGAACAATTAGGTCACTATAACTGCCTTCTACTTTTGTTTCTATCGATTCATAGGTATTAATTGCTGTTAATCTGAGGCGTAAAAGTTGCTCTACAATCATTTCCCGACAACTTTCTTTATGGCATCTAGGCAAAAGTTTAGGGAGTTCCTGAATAAAATCATTATAAACATTTTTCATGTTTTGAACGATAACGGCCGTTTCAATTGATTGTAGTCTCTCTATTTCAGCCGGTATAAAATCCTCAAGAAATTGTGCACAAGAATAATGTTTGAGAATGAATCGCAGCCGATTAAGATTAAATGTCTGATTCTGCCATTCATGCCTTTGTGCCATCGTATAAGATTCATGATGAATTGCCGTTGCTTGTGGCACATAAACAACTCGGAACCCTGCCTCCCTAACACGGTAGCAAAAATCAACCTCTTCATAATAGATCGGGGAAAACAAATCATCAAATAGGCCAATAGCATCCAACACTGAGCGCGACACCAACATGGCCGCGCCAGTCACATACTCAACATCAGTAAAAGTATTTGCCTGTCCTTCATCTTTTTGCTTATAAAAATAATGTTCGCTATAAGCGAGGGGATAAGTGAGTTTAGCGCCAGCATGTTGAATATGCTCACCATCAGGATACAAAAGCTTGCATCCTGCCACCCCCATAGACTTGTCCGTCACCAAAGGTTTGACCAACTTTGTCAACCAGTCAGGGGGAACAACAATATCATTATTGAGTATGGCCACATAATCCGCATCAATCAATTTGATAGCTTCATTATATGCACCGCTAAATCCTTTATTTTGGGTGAGCGCAATAATATTGGCTTGCGGAAATTGGCTCTCCAAAAAGTCTATAGACCCATCTTCAGACCCATTATCAATAACAAATAGCTGATAATGGTCATAGTCAAGTTGGAGCAAACTGGGTACGCACTTTTCTAACAGGGAACGGCCGTTCCAATTCAACACCATGAGTGCCACATAAGGAGATTCTGACATGATACTAACCGTTATGTACCCTCTTCCGTTTCCGGGTTCCATTCCCATGTCGCCGGTAACGCCACAACACCTTGATACTCTTCCGTTCCCCCACTAGAAACCACTAAAGAATAAGCCTCCTTGTGGTAATCATAAGCAAACGATAACCGGCTATCATGAATCGCCGCAGTCACAGCATAGTGAGCAGGAAGCAATAATAAGCGCTCAATATGATAGCGTATCTGACCTTTGCCCACCACACGACCTGTATCCACACCGGCTAAAAGATTATTAGGCCCATTAACCAAGATGCCATTTTGCGTCGTGATAGAAAAACCAAACTCAGGATTCTCTACACCCTCATGGGCAAAATAATCCATTTCCATCGTCACAGCCTCCCCCGTCTTAAACGTATTGCGTTCAACCCCTTCACAGTCAAAAAAACGAACCCCCGTGATCTCTATCTCCTTACTCCCCGTTCGTACAAAATCCTCATTCTGCGTCCAGATTTCAGTTGACCCATTAGGATTATAGAAATAAGCAGCATATTCTTCTGCAACCTCTGCCGTTACTCCCACAGAACGCAGCTTCCCCCTTTCAATCCAAACCAAATGAGAGCAAAGCCTCCTAACCATATCTAAACTATGACTGACAAAAACAATCGTGACCCCTCTCCCCTTCAAAGAAAATATCGCATCAAGGCACTTCATCTGAAATGGACGATCCCCGACCGCCAATATCTCATCAATAATCAAAATCTCTGGATCAACATGAATAGCTACACTAAAACCAAGCCGCATATACATACCTGATGAATAATGCTTCACCGGCATATCAATAAAATCCCCTAACTCCGAAAAAGCGACAATCCGCTCAAATTTTGCATCAATCTCCTCTTTCCCTAAACCCAATAACGAACCATTCAAATACACATTCTCACGACCAGTCAAATCCTGATGAAAACCAGCTCCTAACTCCAGAAGAGCGCTCACCCGTCCCCTAACAGAAACCTGACCATGTGTCGGTCGCAGAATACCAGCCGCCAACTTTAATGCCGTACTTTTACCACTGCCATTCCTCCCCACAATGCCCACAGATTGCCCCGGCATCACATCAAAAGAAACACCCTCCAATGCCCACAAATAATCCGTTTTCTTATCAGATGATTTACGATGGAAAGACGAAGTAATCGTTTCCACAATTGTTTGTGGCCTTTCACGAGAAAATGCAAACCGTTTGCTAACATTCTCAAAACGAATAATCGGCTTCATCATGGTCACTGATAATAATTATCGGAAAATCATCGGTAAATCATCGGTAAAACTAATTGCCAGGGATTAACAAGCACAAAGCCATTGAACTGATTATCAGTATTATCCTCATCAATATCATTATCGCTATCTATCATTCCCCAAAACTCATTGAGGCCTGGAGCCAGATTGTCCCAATTGACCGCAACCTCTACAGAAGAACGCACACATCCCCCAATCGTCTCCTCAACTCGATAAGAGCCAATTTCTTCGGTCATTAATTCATCTTCATAAAAAGTTACAGTAAATGGATCTGTAACAGAAATAGAGCCATTATTCATTACAGAGACAGTTAATGTTATTTCATTTGAGTTTTGAGCAACAAAAGGGTTGCTCTCAACTTCCGGCACCAAATTAATATAAAGCTCAGATGTGGCGGCTTGCTGATAGGCAACCCCCATTGGAGTCAACGTACCATCTGCATGATCTTCATGATTCAAATAAACCAAATTGCTAGGCGCACCTTCTTCCGAATTATTAACCGTATACCATAGCCATTGCTGTACAAGACGATCTTCATCTGGATGATAACCGAGGTTAGGATCTTTACTATTCTCAAGCAAATTTACTGTTTCCTGCATAAACTGAGTCACACGCGATTCAGTAAAACAATTTCCGAATTCATCCGTCAAAAAACAAGTGCTCCCATCATCAATATAGGGGTACAGCTGAGAGTACTCAGTAATAATTAGCGGTTTTTGTTGCTGTCCATGCCCTTTCATCCACTGCCTCATCGCCACAACCTGTCCCGCAAAAATACCAATATCATCATGTTCAGCAAAACAATAAACCCCATCATCGGCACATAGATTAGAGGTACCATCACTTTCTAACTTACCCAGATTAATATCTGTGCCCAGCGCAATATCTGCTAACGCAGATGGCTGTCTAACCCCATTTTCCATTTTTGCTTCAGGCAAGATATAAACGTGCATATTCCACACGTCTACTGGCATGGCCATACCATACAATGCCAGATACTCATCCCACATTATATCTAAATACTGCAAACGACCTGGTGTCACCTGCACTAAGCCTGAATTAGCAACTTTCGCAGAAGGATCCCTTTCCTTAATAAAATAGTAAACATCATGATATGCCTTAGCATATACCTCTGGCATGATGTCATCCTGCCAATATATTCGGTCAACTTCATTGCCTACCAACCATAAACTCCCCGGGTGAGCATCAATCAATGCCCCTAAGCCATCAGGCTCATCAGTCAGTTGCGGACCCACAACAAGATAATCCGGCAATCGATCCCCCGTCACTTCATCACGCGCTTGCTTTAAGCGAATTGTAGGCACATATTCGATACCAGAAGAAACCACATTTGTGAAATTAACAGAAAAATTACTGTACCATCCCACCGCTAAATCATCGAGGTATACTGTTTGAGAGCCATCATTAACAGTAGCCCCATAACGACAATTGTAGTTTCCCTCTGTCACCCTATCAAATGCCATAGGTTCAACTCGTGGTAGGTCAGCAGTCTGCTGGATTTCAGCCATCGCCTGCACTGGAATGCCTGTTAAATCACTACTCAAGCAAAATGAGACAACCAAGAAAAGTAATATTCCCCCAAAAAGATTTAGTAAAATCCAAAATTTATTTTTTTTCATTTTTTTTGTTTCATTGTTTAGTTGCGGCTCCTTAACTTGTAGGAAGACAAATATCAACTAAACAAACCTCACTTATATTATTGTTGGACTTCAATGTAAAGGGGACGTCCTCCAACTGAGATTATAAACTGTCCATCTATGAAACCATCACTCCCATCTTGAACGGAATAAGTAGCAAAATTGCCCCCAACTTGATTTGGTATGCTTTCTTTCACTAAGGCTGTTGTTCCAGGTAACCGAAGAGATACTAAAGAGCTTGTGTTCACAGGATTCAACCAGGCAACATAAATCGTCAAGTTTTTTGTCTTATCATGAAATTCATAAACTTCCATGTTGGCATGATGAGTTTCGCTTGTAGGAAGTTTGCGCACAAAATGAGCCGTGGACAACTCATTGACAACTTCTTGGTAGGTTGTAAATGAAATTTTTTCTGAGCCCTGGCTCGTGACAAGCCCTGTATTATATGGATAATTTCCCCCCACATCATAAAGCAGCCACCAAATCATCGTATCAAGCTTGGCAGCGTAGCTCTGTGTCAAAAGTTGAACAACATATCTGGCCTGAACCTCTGGTGATGATGGTGCTTCAACTGGAGAATTGTCATGCCAGCCTGCCTCTGTAATCACCAAAGGCTTCGCATAACCGTAGGACGCTAATGTTGCGCGGATCGCTTGTCCTTTTTCTAACAAACCTGAGCCGCCATTGGTTGTCCAATTTTCGGAAAATGCTGGATATGAATGATAATTCATAACATCAAAATACGCTCCACCACCAGCGGCCAAAACATCTGAGAGAAATTCACGATTGAATTTCCCCCCTTGGTCGTCAAACCAATCATACGCTATGCCCCCAAATAATATCTGCGCTTCGGGATTGGCCGCTTTAACGGCAGGATAGACCAAAGATAGTAGATGGGCATATTCAGCCCCGTAATTTCCCCATTTGGGGTTTACAAGTGCCTCGTCAGGTTCATTGAATATTTCCCAATGCAAAATAACTGGTGAACCTGGGGCATCAGCCACACCATCCCCATCATATCGTTCAACTACTGCCGCCACGAATTCAGCAAAATCATCCCTTTTGTCCGGTGAGATGACTACTCCTGGCGGACTGGTATAGATCTCCTTTGCCCAATTGGGAAACTCCCCATGAAACGTTCCAATCAAATTAAATTGCCCCATATCGCTTCTGGAGGCAGCAAATTTATTGTTTACTGAATCCCATTGATATATTGGTGGATTCGCTTCTGTTGGTTCAACGCTCTCCCAAGTAATTGGGACTCTTATCCAACTGGTTTTACTGTCCAAAAGAGATGGATGATTTACACTTGGGCTAGATGTACTGCCATACATCTGGACACCAAATATTGGAGTACCAAGTGAGCCATCATAATTATTTTGAATGACTGGTAAGTAAGTATATGAGGTTTCTTGCCCCGAAACCTCATTCGTGATGACTAAATTATCAATAATAAAAAACGAGCCAATAAGGATACATAATAAAATGATAAATTTTAACTTTAATATTTTTTGTAACATTAATAATTTCCTTGAAACTGACAATGCAATTCCATATTTTATTTCATCGTCAGTTTTATTTTATGATGATGGGGACATAGGCAGACATGACATAAGGAGGTTTCCATTCAGCAATGGTATTGCTTCCTGATTCTGCGATCCATGCATGTAAATTATCATCAACCACAATGTCTGATGGATAACTATTTGCCTGAGGGAGAACAAAATCGAGTGAGTTGATTTTCCTGCCATCTGGATCAACTACAATATTGCCAATATGATTGCTAGATGTACCAACATACCAAATCTGACGATTGACACCATCTGCATGATGGTAGATTGCTGTGGGAGCCACTTCATTAGAGGGGGAACCCAACCAGAGAAAGTTGCTTAATGTGCCTGGTACATGACGCCCAAACCAGCCTTTTGTTGGAGCCGACACCCATGCCCCTTGTCCATCATTTGTGACTCCCCCCGGGGGAAAAGAAGGACTCCCGACTGTGTTTAAAGGCACTTCTTTAAACGTTGTGGGGTTTAAGGCAAGCTCAACTAACAAGTTGCTGTCTGGGACTGTGAAAGCAATTGCATTATTGTTTACCACAGAAATATCTTTGGGTGTGGCTGTGGGGTTGGTTGCATTTGTATATGTATAATCTTGGAAAGGATCTGAGGCAGCCCCAGGATCATATCGGCTAATATTCCCAGAAGGTGTGCCGGGTTTAGTAAGCCAAATATAGCCATTTGGCGCCACATCGATGCTGGTTGGCATACTATTGGCTGGCGTTAATATGGTTTCTGTGATTATTTTTGTCACTGGGTCTAGTTGTCCAAGCCGATTCCCAGCACGTTCAGTAAACCAAATATACTGGCCATCAAATACAAGATCGTATGGTTCACTGTTGCTGGTGAGGACATGGTGAATGTGGAATTGATAGTCCACAGTTGAAGTGACCACAAGTTCTCCAATTGCATTTTCTTCAGGGAGGGTAAACCAAACGTGCCCGGGGTCTTGGGCGACTATGCTTTGTGGCCCTCCATTTGTAGTTGGAATTGGATACTCAATAAGCGTGCTTTCGTTTGTTGCTGCTGTGTTGGCAGATGCTGAGAAGAAGGCAACAAATAACCCTATACCCGTAAATAACAGTAGTAGTGATATTAACATTCTTTTTAGCATGTATCACCTATCCTTATCTATCTATCTAGTTGAGTGCGGTCGTGGTTGCTTAGTGTAAAGTTAAATATTTTTCAATTCTTATCTTGTCGAACAACAAACAAGCCTAGCATAATTCAAATGCGAGAGCTAGTTGATTCTTGTACTATTCGCCATTGATTTATGAAATTCTTACTCACGCCAGGGGATGCCAGGCACAACGGCCGTTTCTGCATAAGGCCCCGCTGCTAAATCATCAAAATATCCCTTATCAGAGAGCAATCGATAAGAAAAAATGGCATGCCCGGCTGTGTTCATGTCGCGGGCCATCTGGATACGGGAGGCGATTTCACTAAACGAACAATAATGTCCGCCAATGCCAGGGATGATATAACGGCCGTTTCGCTCCGCCATAAAATCCGCCACCAACGTCTGCCAGCGGGATTGTGACCAATACACATTGCCATCGGGACACACAGACGTACTCGCTGGATAAATCATCGGCGAAATGCTGTCAATATAGCCACCAGCAATCCATGCCTTCGAATCCTGATAATAATCATAGTACCCTTCTTTGTAAGATTCCGGCCAGCCCCACTCCGCTTTCTTGGTATGCACAGGCCACACCGCCGCCGAAATCCACAAATCTGGATGCGCCGCCAACACCTCATGGTAAATGAGATTCACCGTACCATTCACCTGCGCCCGCTGCCAATCTTGATAACTCGTGTAACCAACAGGAGGCGTGCCAAAACAGCGTCCCGTAATAGATAAACTCACCGGGTCACACGACGTGCTTCCATCTGAATACCGGATGCGATCCAGATGCAGCCCATCAATATCATACCGGTTGGCAACATCTTTCACCACAGAGACAACATGCCAATCATGATAAAGCGAGGCAGGCGTGGCCCATAAATAGTGATCGCCGCTGCAAAACACCTCTCCAGTTGTGAGCCATTGCAAGCCATTCACCTTTGACCCCGTCATGCCATGCTCTGCAATCAACCTATGGTACAACGGCGTCGGCCAGACCGAGGCACTCGGAATGGCATTACACGCAGCCACTGGATAAACAGTCACATAAGCATGGACCTGCAAACCTGCCGCATGCGCTTGTGTAATCATATAAGACAACGGATCCCCTAAACCATCCCACTCCGAACCAGGAGGCTGACCCAAAGCATTCCCTGAAACCCGTCTCGCCCAGGGTTCAATATTAGAGGAATAATATGCATCCGCTTCACCGCGAATTTGGAACATTAACACATTAAATCCTGCACTCGACGCATCTTGCACGATTTCATCAATTTTAGATGGATGCGCTCCATCCCACTCAGTCCAATCAAAACGAGTGACCCACAATCCGCGAAACTCTTCATTGATGGGGGGATCCGGCGTCGCCGTAGGAGATGGTGTCGGCGTGGGCAGCGGCTTTCCAACCAGCGGCAAATAGACTTGCTCATCTAAATCTTGCGCCATTGCAAGCCACACAGTTGCCACCAATAACGTGACCATGCCAATAAAGAAAACTACCGTTGAGATCCTTCGTTTTATCATGGATACTTGCCTTTTGAATTTATACTCTCACTATAACCTTACCCCATCATTTGCCAAAAACCCATGCACATTGCACTTTCAAGCTCTGCTACAAATTTTGTGCCGGGCGCCAGGCCCAACCATGCTGCCGCACCGGATCATCCGCCGACGCCTGATTCTCTTGATAAAACAAGCCCTCTGGCAAACCAGCCACTTCCGCATCAAAGCTAAACATCACATACTCCGTCAAAAGACCCGGATAGGAATAAGCCTCTTGCCGTTTAAGCTGCGGCGCACCACATTGTTCCAGAAAACAGATCGCTTCCGGCTGCACACCCAACTCCTCCTGCAAGCAGCGTCTGGCCGCAGCCAAAGGGGATTCGCCCGCCTTAAACTTCTCTGTAGGGGGATGTTCACGAAAACGGCGACTTCCATTGCGCATAACCTGTTCAGCCTCCACCAAAATCAAGTCGCCGCGCCGAATCATCACCTGCGCCACCTGCACACGCCGCCGTGGCGGATTATCCCACAGAGTCGATTCACCAGATACAATTTCAGCCCAAAGGCAGTCCACACTTTTAAAACGACCTTGTCCCCAGCTAGACGTGTCGATTTGGTATTGAACAAGCCAATCTTCCAGTTCCTTGAGATTTCTCATATTTGTAAAGCCCTCTCAAATTGTGCCAGACCTGCGCCGAAGTTCAAACGACCAAACCCCAGGCGCACATGTTGATCACCATAACCCAGACAACTGCTCGGCAGCAGCAGCACACCAGCCTCTTTCGCCAGAGCATGGCAATACGCCGTCGCCGAAGGCACATTTAAGCCCACCAAAGCCACTGAGCCCGCTAACGGCGGTCGCCAATCAAACAAACCAGGCCACCGCGCAAAAAACGAGTCAGCAATTTGCAGATTGTCGTCGATGATTTTCCGGCTGCGTGCCACCAATTTTTCATGGGCATTGAGAGCCGCCATGGCTAAGAACTCGCTGGGTGCAGGCGGGCAGATAGTAGTGTAGAACTTCCAGTTGATGAGCTGCTGGCGTATCGCTTCATCCCGTACAATCAGCCAGCCAGAACGCAAACCCGGTAAGCCATGAGTTTTGGACAAACCAGAGAGAGAAATGGCTCGTTCATATTGGGTGGCAGCAGAAGGGAGAGTTGAACGCTGGAGTCTGGGCTTGGTTTCCCCCCCTGATGTCAACGTGTTGTCGGCACCATTTCCCTCCAAGCCGCGATACATTTCATCACAAAACAGCCAGATGCCATGCCGCCGCGCCATGTCAATAATCGCTTGAAACTCATTCGCTGTGGGCAAATAGCCAGTGGGATTGTGAGGAAAATTCACGACGATGAGTTTAGTGTCATTGGTGATCTGGTCTTCTAATGTAGAGAGGTTGATCTGCCAACGGCCGTTACCCGCCTCAACCTCCCATTTATCCACATAGTCCGCCCCGGCAACATGCTCCGCCAAATTCAACAACGAATCATACGCTGGCGTCAGCACCACCACATGATCCCCAGGCTCCAGCAGCGTCCGCATCACCGTGTAAATCCCCTCCTCCGGCGCTGTCAGCACCACCACCTCATCAGCCATCACCTCAGGATACAATGCTGCAATCTGCGCCCGCAGTGCCGGATGGCCTGGCGCTTCCGTATAGCCCAGATGCAAATCCACCAAATCCTCTGGCGCCACCTCAGCCATCGCCATCAATTCGCCCACCGTCATACTCTCACAATCAGACGAACACAACGAATATGGCGTGGTAAATTCATACATTGCAAAAAACGCTTCAATCGAGAATGGGGCAATCTTCATCATAGCCGTCCCTTGTTTAACGAGGATGAGGGGAGGATAGGACAAAAAATCTCCCGATCCCCGCTAAAGATTTTTGTCATACATCATTTCCCGGTATCATAACGCCATATGACAAAGGGAACACCATTTCCATTCCACCTTCTCCCTTTTCCATTTCTTTTTTCACGTTTTTTATGCGTGTTATAATCTTGTTCCCATTTACAATGAAGCGTGGAGTACCCATGGATTTACAAGCGCAGTACGACATCGTTTACAACTTGCTCAAAGAAAAATATGGCGAACGTGCCTGGCGGCAGCATCTTCCCCCCGCAGATGAACTGGTTTGCACCATCCTCTCCCAATCCACCTCAGACACCAACCGCGACAAAGGATTCGATGCGCTCAAAGCCCGTTATCCAGATTGGGAAAGCGTCATGACTGCGCCCGCAGCCGACATCATCGACACCATCCGACCCGCCGGCCTGGCCAACCAGAAAGGTCCCCGCATTCAGGCTGCCCTACAGCATGTTTATGACACACAAGGTAAAATCAGCCTGGAATTTCTGAATGATCTGTCATTAAACGAGGCAAAACAGTGGCTGGTCAACATCAAAGGCGTCGGTCCCAAAACGGCCGCCATCATCTTGCTGTTTGGCTTCAACCGCCCTGCTTTTCCCGTGGACACCCACGTCCATCGCCTCACAAAACGACTGGGTATGATTGGGTCAAAAGTAACGGCTGACAAAGCGCATGTTTTATTAGAAAATGTAAATAGGCCGAACACATATTACGCCATGCATCTCAACTTGATTCGACATGGTCGAGAAACCTGCACAGCCCGACAACCTAAATGCGGGATTTGCGTATTGCAAAATGTGTGTGATTACTATCAACAATAGTAAGAGATAACTTGATACCGTCACCAACACTCACCCAATCAAAGCCTCTTACACTCAATCCAAAAAATCTTATGACTGAACAAATTACCAGAGCCCAAGATGGCCAGGCAAGACTAGAAGCCCTCTACGAGGTTAGCTCACAACTAGGCACTAGCCTGGATTTAAGTGAAGTACTCAACCAGGTCATGGATGCCATCATCCAACTGACAGGAGCTGAACGCGGTTTCCTGATGTTGTTTGATGACATGAGCGGCAAGCTGAGAATGGAAGCAGCTCGAAATGTGGATCAAAAAACCATCGAAGGCCATTCCATGCAGATCAGCCGCACTGTCTTAAAAAGAGCAGCCACCACCGGACAAGGCATTCTAACAAACAATGCCCAAGAAGATGAACGCTTTTCTGCCCAGGAGAGCGTGATTGGCTTCCAACTGCGCTCCATCATGTGTACGCCGCTGCGAGCGCGGGGCAGAGTGATTGGTGCGGTCTACGTAGACAACAAACTGTTTAGCGGCGTTTTTAAGGATGACGATTTAGAACTGTTGGCTACTTTTGCCAATCAAGCCGCCATCGCCATCGATAATGCGCGTCTCTTTACCCAAACTGATCAAGCATTAGCCCGGCGTGTTGAAGAGCTTTCTATCTTCCAGCGCATTGACCAGCAGCTCAATCAATCATTAGATTTGAACGTGGTTTTAAGCTCTGCCCTTGATTGGGCAATGGCGCTCACAGCCGCAGATTCTGTCTCCATTGGCTTGCTCGAAGAAACAGAGGAGGAAGAACAAATCCTGCAACTGCTAGTCAACACCAATATTGATGATGAAGAGCAGCGCATTGTGCCCGTAACGCATCCAGTTGTGGCCCAGGTTCTCTCAGAAAAAGGCGCTATCTTCACCCAAAACGCGACACAAGCGCAATCCATTGATGGCAGTCCCGCCGCTGAACAGCTTTCTGTGCCGATTTTACGCAATGAACGAGTCATGGGGCTGATTACCCTGGAAAGCCAAACCGGGGGAGCCATCAACAAAGAAGATAAAGAGTTTGTGATGCGTTTGGCAGATCGGGCGGCTGTTGCCATTGAAAACGCCCGGCTGTATGGCGCGATTGCCGCCGCAAACAGAGCGAAAAGTGATTTCGTTTCCATTGTCACCCATGAACTCCGCTTACCGATGACTTCTATCAAAGGGTATACGGATCTTATGCTCCGTGGCATGACCGGAGAATTGAGCGAGCAGCAGCGGCAGTTTATGGAAGTGATTGCGCGTAATTTGGCTCGTATGAATGTGCTGATCAGCGACCTTTCTGACATCAATCGGATGGAGAGCGGGCGTATGGAGTTTGAACTTAGCACCTTTGACATCCGCGATGTAGTCGCAGATGTGACGGACAGCATGCAAGAACGGATTGCCAATCGAGAACAAACCTTATCTGTGAACATCGCCCCTGAGGTAACGGCCGTTTACGCAGATCCCCGGCGCATTAATCAGATCCTGACCAATCTCGTTAGCAATGCCAACAAGTACACCCCGGATGGGGGCAATGTCCAAATTCAAATTGTCCAGAAACATGGCTACACTCAAGTAGCCATAATCGATTCGGGCATCGGCATTTCCGCAGAAGATCAGGCCAAATTATTTACCCAATTCTTCCGGGCAGAAGACGAATCCGTGCGTCAGCAAGCAGGGTGGGGCTTAGGGCTTTCCATCGTCAAGAAGATGGTCGAAGCACAAGGCGGTGAAATCTGGTTCCAGAGCAAGTTAGGAGAAGGAAGCACCTTTGCCTTCACCATTCCCTCCGCTGCGATGGAAAATGCGGCGTAAGACATGGAAGACCAAATGCTAGGATACAAATTATTGCTCACCTACGAACTCAAAGATGGAGTGACTCCAGAATATTATCAATTTGTCATGGGGCGGTATGTCCCCGTATTACACTCAATGGGTTTGCAAATGAGTGAGGTGTGGCAAACAGCTTACGGCAATGCCCCCAATCGTCTCATCGGCTTTGTTTGCCAAGAGCAAGCCACAATAAACGAAGTGTTAGCCAGTGAAAATTGGACAACCCTCAACGAAGAACTGAAATCCTTTGTCTCAGATTTGAGTTACAAAGTGATCCCCTATCGGGGCGGGTTCCAGATATAGCTTTTTCATTTCAATATGATAATCTTGTGCTAACCTGCGAATGATCAGGATTGTTCAGGATCATATGAATTTATTTCAAGCGAGCTTTAACCGCCAGATTGAGCAAGAATCCCCCCTTGCGAACCGAATGCGCCCACGGACACTAGATGAATATGTGGGTCAGAGTCATATTATGGGGCAAGGTCGGTTACTTCGTCGTGCCATCGAAGCAGACCAGCTCTCATCCCTTGTTTTTTACGGCCCGCCCGGAACAGGGAAAACAACTTTAGCCCGAGTCATTGCCAACACAACCAAAAGCCAGTTTGTCACCTTGAATGCTGTTTTAGCTGGCGTCAAACAATTGCGCGAAGAGATAGCCGCAGCAATTGAACGACGACAACTTTATCAGCAGCGCACCACACTGTTTATTGATGAAGTACATCGTTGGAATAAAGCTCAGCAAGATGCTTTACTGCCTCATGTAGAAAATGGCACCATTATTTTAATCGGGACGACGACATCCAACCCTTATTTTGAAGTTAACAAGGCATTAGTCAGTCGCAGTCGTATTTTCCAGCTTAGGCCACTTACCGAAGCTAACTTGAAACAAATCGTTGCCTCTGCGCTTGCCGATGAAGAACGTGGTTATGGCAAGCTCGCCGTGGATTTGCATGAGGATGCCCGCGATCACATCGTCAATGTGGCCAATGGAGATGCCCGTAGTGTGCTGAATGCCCTTGAATTAGCCGTGGAAACGACGCCGCCTAATGATGATGGGGTTATTGTAATTAGCTTAGAGGTGGCAGAAGAATCCATTCAACGACGGGCAGTTCTTTACGATAAAGATGGCGATGTCCATTACGATACAATTTCTGCTTTTATCAAAAGCTTACGGGGATCTGACCCTGACGCTGCTTTGTACTGGGCCGCCAAAATGATTTATGCTGGCGAAGATCCGCATTTCATTTTCCGGCGTATGGGCATTTTTGCGGGTGAAGACATTGGCATGGCTGATCCGCAAGCTGCGGTTGTGGTGAACAGTTGTTGGTCGCTTTATGAGCGTATTGGCCTGCCAGAAGGCCAATTCCCGTTAACCCAAGCCATTATCTACCTGGCAACTGCCCCGAAATCAAACAGTGCGTTTGCTTATTTTGATGCTTTGCAGGGGGTTGAAGCAGAGCGTGATACGGATGTCCCCAATCATCTGAAAGATGGGAATCGGGATAAGGAAGGTTTTGGTCATGGCATTGGTTATAAATATCCTCATTCCTATCATGAACATTGGGTTGCCCAACAATACTTGCCCGCTGCGTTACAAGGAAAGGTTTTTTATCAACCAGGTGATCAAGGGTATGAAGGCACATTAGCTCATCGAGTATTACAGCGACGGGAAGAGCAGTTGGCCGTTCTGCTGTCATCAGAAGAAGATTCGGCTGAAATTCTGACGATGAGTCCCAAACAACGGGGAAAGGAAGCCTGGTTGCAGCGGACGATGTCCAATGCCGGCAAGGCGCTTGGTCAAATTCGAGATAGAATCTTCGCCTTAGCCCGCTTGCAACGCCATCATACAATCTTAAACCTAAAGGCTGACAATGGGCTGCTTTTGTGGGAAGCTGTGCGCCAAGCCCCAGAAGGGGGCGTGTGGGGTTTGGCATACAATCAGCAAGCAGGCGAAACATTACGCCATCAAGCAGAACGGTTACCAGAAGTGGAACGGCCGTTCATTCTCATTGGCTCTACTCATGAACTCAAGCACTTACTTGCCCTACGTTCAGAAGATAACCTGCGCTTTGACCGCATGGTGGCTCATAATCCCCTATCCCGATTATTTGATGACATCGCTCAAGTTACGATTTGGAAAGAATATCTACAACCGGATGGCATAATCGTGTTTGCTCAAACTATCCCCAGATTAGGGCAGCGGATTTACCGCCTGGTGGACTGGACAGGCCAAAACGCCTTGCGTGAACACGTAGCCACAGTCGAAGATACCCTTTGGCACTCACCTGATAACCCTTTGACCAACTGGTCTAACGATGATTTACAAAAAGCACTTGAAGATGCGGGTTGGCATATTTCGTTGACGATAGAGCCCATTGCAGAAAAACGGCGAATGGCTAAAGCGATGCTCAAACGATGGTTCCAAGCTGACAATGCTTATTACCAGGCGTTGGCTGCTGCTGGCTTGCCAGATGATGAATTATCCAAAATTCAACGACTTTATGAAGAGCAGCTCGAAAATCAGGTCGTGAACTGGTCAACGCAAGTCGCTTTTGTTACGTTGAAAGCAAAGTGACCGTCTAAAAATTGCTCCCCGTTTTTCAGGGGGAAAAGTCACTTGATTGGTTAGACGGACTTGTTCACAGTTTTGACATTTAGCCACGAATTAGCTCAACTGATTTTCAAAAATTCGTGATAATTTGCGTCAATTCGTGGCAAACTGAAAGAGGATAAATCAATGAGTTTGTTGGCATTACTTAAACAAGAAGCTGTAAAACGCCATTTACTGGCCGCTGAAGCCAACATTGATGCCGCTACCGCCTTTTACCTCGTCCGCGACATGCCCTACATCCGTGCCAGCTCCCGCGAGCCGGAAACCATTCTTCGTGAATGGCGCGGCACCTGTTCGGGCAAGCATTACACGCTCAAAGCCCTGTTTGCCGAACTAGGCATTGCCAGCCAGGTGATGGCTTGCACCGATACGTTTGAATTCAAAGAAGAAAACATCCACGAATCCCTCAAAGAAGCTTTGGCAAACACAGATATGAAATTTGTCGATGTACATAATTACCTGGTGCTGAATTTAGCTGAAGGTGACATGGTGGTTGATGCCACCTGGCCGCTGGACAGCAAGAAATTTGGTACTGTTGTCAATGAGGAGTTTGTTCTTGGTCAGAGCCAGCAAATTGCCTGCGAGCCTATTCAAACCTGGGTCGTGCCCGAAGACCGAGATGCGCAAGATTTCAAGGATGAACTGCTCCGAACCAATTTCAGCCAAGAGGAGTTGGTCCACCGTGATCGTATCATCAAATTGATCAATTCCATTTTCCAGGAAGCCTATCAAGTATGATGTTGCTAGATAGGAACGGGGTTGATGTTGCTTTATCGGAGAAAACATGACATTACTTTTTGTGCTGACAATCTTAACTGTGGTAACGGCCGTTCTCGCCATCTGGGGAAAATACAAACCAACCCATACCCAAGTCTACATTTTTAAACCCCTGACCACCATCCTCATCATCGGTATCGCCTTACTGGGCGTGTCGCCTAATCCTGTGTACAAAACCGTGATCATCATCGGTCTCTTTTTCTGCTTGGGCGGTGATATTTTTCTCATGTGGTCATCCCAATACTTTGTGATGGGACTGATAAGTTTTCTCATTGGCCACATATGCTACATTACTGCCTTTGTCTTGGATGGCGGCGGCCAATTCTCTTGGTGGCTGCTGCCCCTGGTGGTGTATGGCGCCATCCTTTACCGCATCTTGTATCCACACCTGGGCAAAATGCGCGTGCCCGTAACCTGCTACGTCCTGGTCATTTTAATGATGGCGTGGCAAGCCTTGTCTCGCTGGTCAGCTCTGCATACAACGAGTGCCCTGTTGGCCGCGGCGGGGGCAGTCAGCTTTGTGCTTTCAGACTCGGCGCTGGCAGTCAACCGTTTCTATAAAGAACATCGCAGCTTGCACATCATTGTGCTATCCACTTACTGGCTGGCGCAATGGTTGATTGCGTTGTCTGTCCATTGAACGGCTGTTTGCTACTCACTACTTCCTGCTGCTTTTCAACACCCTCTCCAGGCGTCGATGCGTCAAGGCGTCGTTGGGGTTGTTGGCCAGAGCTTTTTCAAAATCTTCCGTTGCTTTAGTTGCGTCCCCCATCAGGCGATAGGTTTCACCACGATCAGCCAGCGCCCAATGGTAATTGGGGTCTAGTTCCAGGGTTTTGTTGAAATCAGCCAGCGCGTTTTCATATTTGCCCATTTTTTGATAGGTTTTACCGCGTTCAGCCACAGCCCAAGCGTATCCAGGATTCAATTCAACGGCGTGGGTGAAATCTTTGATAGCTTCTTCATATTGTTTTAATTGGTGCCGGGTTTGGGCACGACCGGCAATGGCCCATACAAATTCTGGTTCCAGGTCAGTGGCTTTGTTGAAATCTGCAATGGCTTCGTCATACTGTTCTAACCAGCGTTTAGTTTCAGCCCGACCCGCATAAGCCCAGGCATAATCCGGGTTGATGGCGAGGGCATTGTTGTAATCTGTGATGGCTTTTTGCTCGTAGTGCAGATGGCGGCAGGAATCCCCCCGCCAGCGTAAGGCAATCACCCGGTGGCGGTCTTCAAGTGTTTTGCGTTCGAGGAGTTTACTCAGCATGATGGTCATTTTCTCATGGTCACCGGCTGCATGGGCTTGAACGCCATCTTTTAGAAAGTTTCCCCATTCTTGGATGTGGCGGCTGCCGCAGTCATGCCCTGCCTGGGCGACGGTATCAGCCCATCTCCCGGCAAATTTTGGGTCTGCTTGCAAGGCGAAGAGAAAATCTCCCAATATCGATGAAACATGGCGGCGGCGAGAGGCACGAGATTGGCAAAGACGATGATAGATAATGTCTAAAGTTGCGGTTTGCCAATCTGGATGATGCCATTGATCGGAGATCTGTTCGTTAAGCCGTGCCCGATAGCCGATGTGGTAGGCAATGAGCCGTTCCTGTTGTTCAGACCAGTTGGCAGTGGCCACGTGGCGGCTGTATGCCAGGAGTTCGTCACGCATATGGTCGTGATAGGTCCAGGTATCTGCCCCTGAGGCTTTTATAAATGGCCAAAAAATGAGCCAATTGATTTCCTTAGAAATGTCATCTTGATCCATTAACAGCGCTAAAATGTTTTCATCTAAGCGGCGAGGCAGAGCTGCCCGCAGCACCGTGTCCCGATACTGTTTTTCTTCAATTATTTTCAGAAACAGGGCGACGGTACTTTTTGTTTTGTGTGAGGAACCGGTCATGATGGTGCCCCCAGACGCAACGGCCGTTGCTAAATCAAGCATCAGATAACGCTGGCGACCCGGCATTTTGACAGTGGAGAGAAGATGGTCAATTTGGGAGGAGTCGTCGATCCCTTTTGCCTGCAAGAAATCTCGCGCCTCGCTTTCGGTGAAAGGTTCTAAATGTTGTTGGCTAATGAATTGTTGGTAGGTGTCCCAGCAGCTCCCGGTTAGCGGGGTCTCTCCAGCTAAAATCATCGTGATATTACTCGGGACGGTGCCGAAACGGCCGTTGACCAGGTGGCAAAGCCATGGTTCCAAGAAACTTTGTTTGTCTCCATAGCCATCCACAAATAAGAGCAAATGAATTGTGCTGCCTAAGGCTTGATGCAAATCAGCTAAAAGCATTGGCGTTAACATGGCAGCGGGATGGAGCAGCAGTTCAACCTGAGCCTCATCAGCAACGTGACGGCGCACATGGGCTTCCCATAAGGCATCCTCATCAAACTCTTCGCGCATGTGGGCAACCATCGCCGTATCTTGCCAGTCGACATGGGGGCGCAAATGTGCACATCTGGCAATGAGATCAGCACGCAAATCATGACGATTACAATAGCCAACCAGAGAGGTGGCCTTTGCCTGGCGTGTTCCCCCCGCGATATTCTCAAATTCAATACCTAAATCAAAACACAACGATTGCAATTCTTCCAAGCTAAAGAAAAGGCCAATTTTGCGATGCAAATCAGTAGGCTGCGATAAATCTACAGTTTGCTGTCTGGCGGGTTCAGAGTCCTTAAGCTCGGCAAAGCGGTGTTTAAAAAACTGAAACTGTTCTTGAAAGTGGGGCAGCAAGAAAGGGTCGGCAATGTGTGCTAAGGTATCTAGCACGCTGCTCGTATTTTCACTTACCCAGGCAGAAACCACCGGGAAATTGAGTTCTTCACGTGCCAGATAACGATAGCGGCGTAATAAGGTGCTTTTGCCCACACCTTTGGGACCGTAAACATTGAAGATGTAGTGGCGCTCACTGCTGTTGAACGGCAAGGATAAATGATGAAGGAAGTGTTCGACTTCATCTTCCCTGCCCACAAACGCTTCTTGCACTAATTGATCATATCGCTCTTGCAGGTTCATACTTCACTCACATTTGTAAAGTTTGCATGCGTCGTTTAACCAACGCTGCTTGGTGGCTGAATTTTACAGCGAAGGAACGGAAATTAAATCATATGCCGCAGTCGTTTCCTGAGCAACCGCCTATTCCCTTTTTACCGCTCCTCTTAATTTGTGAAAATTCCGGCTCATGCGCTGCCCCAAAAGGTTAGTGGCAACTGGGATGGGCTTCAACAAAAAAGCGAGTGCTACAAAAGCACTCGCTCTGAAAAATATAGATTTTGCTTGATGTTAGGATTGCTCCTTAAAACGGGATTTCATCTTCTTCTTGGGCAGAAGCGTCTGCGCTAAAGTTGTCGCCGCTGTCGTCAAAGCTGCCGCTTGCCTCATCACGCCCCCCGATGAAGCGAACGGAGTCTGCCCGGACTTCAAAGGAGGCACGGACGGTGCCATCTTGAGCCGTCCACAAACGGGGACCACCAGTGCCACGATCTGGGGTGATTTGACCCTCAACGAGGACTTTGCGCCCTTTGCTCAAATACTCGTTGGCGGTTTCTGCTTGACGCCCCCAAACGCTGACGCGGAACCAGGTTGTTTCGTCAACGGGCTGCCCACTAGCCCGATCTGTCCATCGCCGATTGGTAGCCACGCTGAAACTGGTAACGGCCGTTCCGTCTGGCATATAACGCATTTCTGGATCTCGACCCAAGTTTCCGACAATGATGATCTTTTGATACATGACGCACTCTCCTTATGTGACTAAAAATTTCCAAATTGACATTTGCTGCAACACAGAAATAGTAACATGCTTTTTTGAAAATCCCAAGGAGTTTTCTTTCGTGCCGAGCCTGTTTGCATAAACACACCATGATAGCACAGCCGTTCTATTTTGACAACTTTAAGAGCGCGTAGAGGCTGCTGCCCCCTATGGCGGATAAACAAAGCTGATCTTGTCAAAGCCTCGGTTTTGGCAGGCTCAGCCCAATCAACAAAACTGACACACCCCTTTTCCGCCAATTAACGTTTGACATAAACCCTCGTGGCTTTTACAATCAAGCCAGAGTTATCAATTCTATTGAATATAGGAGATCTATTTATGGACGATGAATTTGAAAATAAAGATGAATTCCCGCAAGATAGCATGCCAGATATGAGTGCATCTGATATGGATATTTCTGACGATGATAAGCTGTGGGTGATGTTGGCCTGGGTGCTGACGCCGCTGGTTCCGATTATCATAATGCTGATGGCCGACAAAAAGGAACGGCCGTTTATTCGGGCGCACAATGGACAAGCTTTGATCTGGGGGCTTCTCACCGTGTTATTTGGCTTTGCTTTGGGGTCATTCTTATGCGGTATTCCCGGTCTTATCATGTGGCTGATTGGTTGCTACTGGGGCTGGCAAGGTTACCAGGGATCACAGGTTGAAATCCCCGTCGTGACCAACTTTGTTAAAGACCAAGGCTGGGCTTAAAAATTTGCAAAAGTTTCTATTTGTTGAGTGACTTCAATTAACTATGGAGGATATATACGATGGATATTGGTAAATCAATACGTTTTGTGTTTGATGATGAGCGCTGGATTACAAAACTGCTTATAGCAGTTGTGCTATCTATTTTGTCTGTGCTGTTTATCCCTGCCTTTTTTCTGATAGGATATATGGTAGCTGTGGCACGCAATGTCAAAAATGGTGTTAAAAACCCATTACCAGAGTGGGATGATTGGGGCAAATTGTTTATGGATGGTTTATATATATTCCTTGCCCAAATGGTTTATTCCCTACCAATGTTGATATTGGTCTGCATTGCCTCTATCGCCACCGGTGGTTTTAGCGCTGTGGCCGAGGCGGGTGCTGATCCAGATGCCCTGTCAGCTATGATGGGCACAACGCTGTTCCTGATGACGTGTTTGCTGATGATTTATGGCCTTGTTTTGGTCTTCATCAGCCCGGCCATTGTGATTCAATACATCTTGAATGATAACAAACTGGGTGCTTGCTTCCGCTTTGGCGAAGTTTTCGGTATCGCCCGAGCCAATATTGCTGACATTTTGATGATCCTTTTGGTGACATTAGGTATCAATCTTGTTGTGGGTCTAGTTGTTTGGATCCCCTTGCTTGGCATGATAGTTGGTGTATTTGCATATCCGTATGTGATGTTTGTTTCTGGTCATCTATACGGCCAAATCGCTGTTAAACATTTTGGTGGTGGCAGCAAAGAAGAACAATTTTCTTTCTAACACTCAAAATTCATCTTGAGCAAAATAAAAAGGCGCATCCCAATCGGAGCGCCTTTTTTGTATCTATGTTCAGGGCAAATCGATGCAGCTAAGTGACCGTCTAAGAATTACTCTCCGTTCTTCAGGGGGAAAGGTCACTTGAAGCGCAGCCATCAACGCCGTAACTTAGTTATAGATGCACACTAAAGTGGCCAGTCACGCAGCATTCGTTCTGTTTCCTCAGAATGCCCCATTTCATCTCGCACGATGTCTTCTAAGGCCACCACCAAGCCTTTATCACCGTAAGCGTCTGCTTCTTCAGCCCGTTGCGTGTAATCTTTGCCAGCTTGTAATTCTGCTGCCAGCACGGCTTCTAGCATTTCTTGGTTGGAGGCAACTTTGGGAACAGGACTGGCGACTGTGGTAGGTTCACCACCCAAAGCCACAATTTTGTTTGCCAGGAAGAGGGCGTGCGCTTGCTCGTCAACGGCCTCTGTCAAGAAAAATTGAGAAAGCTGTGGACGATAGGGGCCAGTTGCTTTGGCAGCATAGGTGATGTATTGGATGATGGCGCTCAATTCATTGGCTAAATCTTTGTTCAAATTGTCAATCAATGTCTGTTTGTCCATTTAGGTCTCCCATATTATGGCAAAATAAAACGATAAATTGCTTCATTTTGCGGGTATATAAACGCATCTGATTTGATTAGATAACGCTCCAAATTCACATCCATGATTGTAACATACATTCAGCTTATTGGCGGGATGATCTGTCAAGCGTTATGAAGTTTGGCCGCCGTTTGACGCGCTTCCTGACCAGTGTTATGATGTGCGCCTGATGATGAAGGTTTATTGGCAACGATTTTTCAGCTTTTTCTTTTTTACCAACACCCATGCCGCGTTTGCGCAGGAGGTTGTTTTAGGCTGAAAAAGCGAAAATAACGACCTTGATTCTGACAAGACGTGGCAAACTCCGCGTCTTTTTTGTTTTCTCTGGAATATGATATGCTTCCAGGCTGGAATTTTAAAGATAAAAAATTAGAGAGCAAAGATTTATGGGCATAGCAACTTCTCAATCTTTACTTTTTAATCTCTAGGGAGGAAGGATAGCACCTATGTTGACACAACTAGACGAACTTCATACGCAATCATTGGCACAACTAAAACAGGCAGAGACAACGGCCGTTCTCGAGACCTGGTATAAAGAAACCTTAGGCCGTAAGGGCAGCATCTATTTGATGACCCGTCAGATTGGCTCGTTGAGCGCCGCAGAACGGCCGTTATTTGGTCAGCGTATCAACAAAGTCAAAAAAGAACTAGAAGCCGCCTACGAAAACCGTCTGGCAGAGTTAAAAGCCTCCGAACTCCAAGCAAAAATGGAAGCCTCCGCTATCGATGTAACCTTGCCAGGGCGAAAACAACGGCAAGGGCGGCTGCACATAGCCACCCAAACCCTGCGTCAGATCTACGCCATTTGGGCCGACATGGGCTTCCAGGTCTACCGCAGCCGCGACGTAGAAACCGACGAATACAACTTCGAACTGCTCAACATCCCGCAGCACCATCCGGCGCGTGACATGTGGGATACCTTCCACACCACCACCCCAGGCGTTATCTTGCGCACCCATACCAGCCCCGGCCAGATTCACGCTATGCGTGAATATTATCCAGAACCAATTCGTGTGATTTTGCCCGGTATGTGCTACCGCTACGAGCAAGTAACCGCCCGCAGCGAACTGCAATTCCATCAGGTTGAAGGTCTCGCCGTTGGCAAAAACATCACCATGACAGATCTCAAAGGCACGCTCACTGACTTTGCCCGTCGTATGTTTGGGGCACAGCGACAAGTGCGCTTCCGCGCCAACTACTTCCCCTTCACCGAACCCAGCGCCGAGATGGACGTAGAATGCATCATCTGTGATGGTGATGGCTGCAACGTGTGTAAATACACCGGCTGGGTAGAAATTCTAGGTTGTGGCATGGTGCATCCCAACGTATTGCGCAATGGTGGTTATGATCCTGCCATCTACTCTGGCTTTGCTTTTGGCATGGGGCCAGAGCGCATTGCCATGCTCAAATACCGCATCGACGACATTCGTTACTTCTGGGGCAACGATTTGCGTTTCCTGGAACAATTCTAAAAAATATCGTGACTATGCAGGTGCCGCCGGAGTCTGGCAAAAGCCGAATCAGGCGGCGACCCGTTCAACCTTCATCTCGCTGCGTAGTTACAACATATCATCCTTAGGAACGGAAATGAAACCATACGACGCAGCCGTTTCCTGACCGTTCCTTGAAACTGACAATGTAATTCCATAACTTATTTATGGATGCGTACTTATCGGAGTTTATTATGCTCATACCCATTTCCTGGCTCAAAGATTACGTAGACATCGACATGTCTGTGACAGAACTGGCCAGCCTTCTCACAATTGCCGGCCTCGAAGTTGAAGGCATCGACTACATCGGTATTCCCGGCGGCAACGACAAAAACCGGCTCGTGTGGGATCGTGACCTCATCATGGTTGGCCATATTCAAAAAGTAGAACAACATCCCAACGCCGATCGGCTTGTTCTGGCAACCGTTGAATACGGTGGCGACGAACCAGAAGTTACCGTCACTGGCGCCCCCAATCTGTTCCAATACCTTGGTAAAGGGGATATTAGCGCCCTCAACCTGTATTCCCCCTTCGCAATGGAAGGTGCTTATCTCTACGATGGGCATAAAGAAGGTCAAGTCAAGTCGAAATTGAAAGGACGGCCGTTACGCGGTATCCATAATCGCTGCATGTTGTGTAGTGAAAAAGAACTAGGCATTAGCGAGGCGCACGAAGGCATCCTTATCATGGAAGGAGAATACACCCCAGGGACACCCTTGCAAGATGTCCTGGGCGACGCCGTCATCAGCATCGACATCATTCCCAATATCGCGCGTTGCGCTTCCATCGTGGGGGTAGCGCGAGAAGTAGCCGCTCTCACCGGCAAAGCAATGCGCTATCCTGATTACAATGTTGTCACGGAAGGCCCTGCTGCTGCCGGGAAAGTGGTGATTTCCACCGAAAATCCCGACCTCAATCCCCGATTCACCGCCTTCATCATCTCCGGGGTGGAGCAAAAACCTAGCCCACACTGGATGCAGCATCGTTTACGCCTGGCTGGACAGCGGCCTATTAACGTTGTCGTTGACATATCCAACTATGTCATGCTGGAAATGGGCGAACCCAATCACACCTTCGACTACGATTTCCTACGCCAACGCGCCGACCAGTACAACGGCGTAGATGGCCCGATCCACATCATGACCCGCTTAGCCAAACCTGGCGAAAAACTGACGACATTGGATGGCATAGAACGAGAGGTGCCAGAATCCACCATCCTGGTCACTGATTTGGCTGGTTCGCTGAGTTTGGGCGGCATCATGGGAGGGCTCACCAGTGAAATTCAAGACAGCACGACAAATGTATTGCTCGAAGCCGCTTCCTGGAATTTCATCAACATTCGCCGCAGCGCCACCCTCATGAAAATCAATACCGAGGCAGGTTTCCGTTTTAGCCGTGGTGTTCATCCCAGCCAGGCCATTTTAGGGGCTAAACGCGCTGCTGAACTGCTGCGCACACTGGCTGGTGGCACCGTCTGGGACGGCGTGATCGATAACTATCCCCAACCCCCAGCAGTTACCCCCATCACCTTGACCGCCGCTGAAGTGAAGCGTTTGGGTGGTATCGACTTGACCATTGCCCAAATCAAACAGATGTTGGCCGCGCTCGAATTCTCAATTGAAGAAAAAGATGATTCCTTGCTTGTGACCAGCCCTGATTTTCGTCTGGATATTACCGGTGTGCATGACTTGGTTGAAGAAGTATTGCGTATCTACGGTTACGACAAACTGCCGGCAACAGAAATGGCTGACACCCTGCCGCCACAACGTGGCAACATCCCGTTGGAGCAAGAAGAGCGCATTAAAGATATCCTGGTTAAACAGGGGATGCAGGAGATCATCACCTACCGCCTGACAACGCCAGAACGTGAAGCAAAGCTGTTAACTGCTGATGCGAATATGGCTCCTGATAAACGGCCGTATGTAACCTTAGCGAATCCTATTACGGTAGACCGCGTAACCATGCGTCACAGCTTGTTGGCCTCTACTTTAGAGATTGTGGCCAAAAATAGTCGCTTCAAAGATTACATCGCCCTGTTTGAAGTCGGCAAAATCTACCTGGCGGCAGAAGAGGGGGCGTTGCCCGACGAATTGACACGTTTATCTTTGGCATTAACAGGCTCGCATACTGATTCATATTGGCAAGCTGCTGGCGAAAATGACAGTCTCAATTTCTTCGATCTCAAAGGCATTATTGAGACGATGATCGAAACACTTCATATTGAGAATTTCAGCGTTGAGCCAGCAGAGCATCCCACCTTCCGCCCAGGGCGCACCGCACGGTTGTTGATAGGCAAAAAGCAGCTTGGCCTGATGGGCGAACTACATCCTGGCGTGGTTGAAGAGTTCGATATTCGTGGCGAGCATCCCGTGATGGCCGCAGAACTTGATTTAGATTTGTTGCGCTCCCACATCCCAGACTGGCATTACCTGGATCCCATTTCTACATATCCGGCCGTGCATGAGGATTTAGCCTTGGTGGTAGATCAAGATGTTCCTGCGCAGAAAGTAGAGGATGTTATCCGACAAACAGGTGGTTTCCTGCTGAAAGAGGTGTCCCTATTTGATGTGTTTGCCGGTGAACAGATTGGGCATACTAAGAAGAGCCTTGCTTACCACCTCACATTCCAATCGCCCAGCAAGACGCTCACCGATAAAGATGTGCGTAAACAACGGCAGCGCATTCTCAAACAAACAGAACGTCTTCTGGGTGCAAAATTGCGTGAATAATGGTCATCGTGACCGTCTAGAAATAAATTCCCTTTTTACAGATGGGCAGGTCACTTAAAGCGCGTCCATCAATTCCGTAACTTGTTTATGGATGCGCACATAGATTGCGTATCTCGTGCTGGGTTTCTGGCTCACTACGAGATACGCAATAATCTTCCTCAAGTCTCTTTTTATTTTCTTTTTCCCCTTGTATTAGATAAAATAACCAATCATTTCACCAATTTATTGACACTATTTTACAGCTATGATATAGTTGACGTGTCAACAGTTTCGATGGCAACTAAACCCTTTTGAAAGAGCATTTTGTTACTATGGCTGATGCATCCCACATCTACAATCTTTTGAAAGAAATCTTCTTTCTCATTGATGATGGGGATCGCCAGTTGTTTAGTCAATACAATTTGAGCGTGCCAAGATTTTACATTCTTTGGCATCTAAGGAATGAGCCAGGTATTTCTTCTCGCCGCCTCAGCGAACTCATGATTTGTGATAAAAGCAATATTACACGTTTGTCCAAAGGATTAGAATCTGATGGATTAGTTGTGCGCCAACCGCATGAAACGGATGGTCGAGCGCTGCGCTTATATTTGACGGAGAGAGGTGAGAGAATTTGTCGGGAAGCTTTTGAAGCGCATCAGGCATATAACGATCAGCGTCTCACTTGTTACCCTGGTGATGCGCAAGAGGATCTACAGCAATACCTGGAGCGATTGAAGGACAATCTATTTACGGAATTATATGTAAATGGGGTCGTTACCGATGTTTAAATTTGTTATTTCCACGCCAAAACATAGCCGGGCTTAGTGACCGTCTAGAAATAAATTCCCTTTTTGCAGATGGTCAGGTTCCTTGAAGCGCATCCATCAATGCCATCACTTATTTATGGATGCACACTTATCATCTATCTATAGGGAGGTGGTGCTGAAAAGAGAACGCTTGATTGCAAAACCATACCAATTAGAAACTAAGAAAAAACTAAAATTCAAATATTTGAATAGAGGAGAAGTTTAAATGAATAAAAAATGGTATCTGTTAGTAATTGTTTTAATTTTTGCCGCTATGGCTCTGGTAGCCTGTGGTGGTAATGCAGAAGAACCCATGGAAGAACCAGCCGCTGAGGAACCCATGGAAGAACCAGCTGCTGAGGAACCTATGGAAGAGGCTGCCGAGGAACCAGCAGAAGGGGAGATGGCAGAGGGAAGTGTCATTAGCTTGTGGCATGGTTGGACTGGTGCTTACTATGATGCTATTGAAGAAATCTTCATGGAATACGAAGAAGCTCATCCTGACGTTAAGATTGAATTGATTAACCAAGAAAACCTATCTGATGCGATGGCTGTGGCTGTGCCAGCTGGCGAAGGTCCAGACATTGTGGCTTGGGTGCAAGACCAGGTTGGTCGTAACGCTTTGGTTGGTAACATTGCTCCTGTGACTGAATTCTTCAGCGAAGATTATCTGAATGAAAACTTCGAGCCTGCTGCTGCGGCGGCGATGGTTTGGCAAGGTGATGTCTGGGGTATTCCCGAGGCGCAAGAAGGTATTGCCATTGTTTACAATAAAGAATTGATCAGCGAAGATATGATCCCCAGTGATCCGACTGATTTTGAAACGTTGTTGGCAAATGCGCAAGCTTTCCGTGAAGAAAACCCTGACAAATACTTCCTGTGCAACCAGGGTTTAGGGGTAACGTCTGAAGATGCTTACCATGTAGCTCCGATTTACTTCGGTTTCGGTGGTGATGATGAGGTTGGTTATGTTGATGATGCAGGTAATGCCTACATTGATACTCCAGAACGTCTAGCTGCTGCTGAATGGATGTTACAGTTGAAAGAAGTTGCTCCAGAAGAAACTAGCCATGAAATCTGCCAGGCTGGTATTACTGGTGGGAACTACGGTGCATGGTGGACTGGCCCCTGGGCTATCGCTAGCCTGGAAGAAGCTGGTATCGACTACGGTATCGCCTCGTTCGGCAGACCGTTTGTTGGCGTAAAATTGCTCATGATGGGTGCGAATGCTGTAGATCGTGGTAACGAGGCTGCTGTAGCTGACATCATGGAATATTGGGGTAGTGAAGCTGTTCAGACAAAACTGGCTTTGGTCAATGGGTCAGTGCCGGCGAACAGTGCTGCCTTGAACAGCGCTGAAGTACAAGAAGTTTACGGTTCTGCTGCTTTTGGTGCTGCTTTAGCTAATGGTACTTCTATGCCTAACACCCCATTCATTGATGCCCAATGGGGGCCTGTTGGGGCTGCGACGGCTGCTATCTACAGTGGTGCGCAGGAACCTGCGGCTGCTTTAGCTGCTGCCCAAGCTGCTGCTGAACAAACGATTGCTGATATGCAATAAGGTTTAAGTGTATGAAAGAGGGAGGTGGTTTAAAACATCATCTCCCTCTTTTTTTACCAGGGAATGTTGATGTGATAACGGCCGTTTCCCCTTGAAACTAGCGCCGCCTATCATAAAAGGAGGAAATTGTGGCAGTCAGTTTTAGAGGGCCTCGCAAGTTTTTTACTATTCTGCTGTTTATGGCGCCCACTTTGATAGCGCTCCTGATCCTCAGCGTTTATCCAATCACCTACAATGTTTACATGTCCACTCAGAACAAAAATACGTTCCGACCTAGAGCAAATTGTGTTGGTGAGGAGGTAAATGGGGTAGTCCCTTCAGGATTTGAAAAAGCGCTTGTCAACATGATGGAGCCAACTTGCTGGTCAGTATTCCAGCAGACAGCAGTACAAGGACGTGGTGGATTTTATGTCACTGCTGGTCCTGCGCTTGCAAATTACCAGCGACTATATGGCGATCTTTTCAGTTTTGAATCGCTGAAATCAACCTTGATGATATTCGCTATGTTTATCCCACTCGTTGTCGTTTATTTGGGACGAAAACAAGTGAATAAATCACTTAGTCCGCCGCAGACATGGTGGTGGTGGATTGTTGCGTTTGTTGTCGTGTATGTGCTCTGGGTGCTTCTTGGCGGTGCCAAGTACTTTGATCAGCTAATGACGACAGGCGATTTCTTTATTGTTACCTTCCGCACGATTATTTACGTCATCGCTTGTATCCCTTTGTTTTTCGTGGTGGGCTTGATGTATGCGCTTATTTTGAATAACCCTGATATTAAGGGGTTGTCCATCTGGCGGTTGCTGCTTATTTTGCCCTGGGCTGTGCAAAGTTATATTGCGGCTCTGGTGTGGCAGTTCTTCTTTAGAGGTGAAGTGGGGACTATCAATCAAGTGCTTGACCTCATAAATATTTGTACGCGCGGTGCGTCTTGTCCAACTTGGTTGGGGGATCCGACCAAGCCGTATCTTGCATTTTTTGCTGTGGTTGTGATTAACTTGTGGATGAGTTATCCGTTTTTCACGGTGATCATTTTGGGTGCTTTGCAATCTATTCCAGCAGATCAATATGAAGCGGCTGACGTTGATGGCGCGACCTGGTGGGAAAAACTAACGTTGATCACCATTCCGTTAATCCGTCCCGCTGTTTTACCGGCTGTGGTTTTAAGTTCTATCACCACGTTCCAAATGTTTAATACCGTCTGGTTAGTGACCCAAGGTGGCCCATCTTCCGGTGCCGATGTGCCTGGTTATACTGAATTCGTGATGTTGTATGCGTATGATCTTTTCCAAAGTCAAAATGCAGGTATTATGGGCGCGTTTGCGGTGATTGTGTTTGTGATGTTGTTCTTGGCAACCCTTTACAGCCTGCGCTTTACACGCATCACAAAAGGAGCATATGAATAATGAGAAAAACAAAACCTGCTGTTTTAGCTATTTTCTACATTGTTCTCATCATTGGTGTAATCTTTTCAGTTTATCCAGTGTATTTTATGTTCCTGGCATCCGTCCGTCCTGGTCAGAGTTTGTATACGCTTGATCCCATGGGCATGATTTGGCCTACGCAGTTTACGTTGCAGAACTACCAAACGATGATGTTTGGTAAGCCTGTTCCCGGTGCTGCTGATGGTATGTTTTGGACCTGGCTGTTTAATAGCTTGAAGGTGGCTGGGCTAACGGCCATGGCGACTTTGCTTGTAGCGACCTCGGCTGCGTTTGCTGTGTCTCGTTTCCGGTTCCGTGGACGAGAAGGCTCTTTGATTTTCTTGTTGGCATTGCAAGCTTTCCCTGGCATTTTATCGCTTTTGGCGATTGCGCAGCTGCTTACGGCCATGGGGTTGTATGGCACGCATTTAGGGTTGATTATTGCCTATGCCGGTGGTGCGCTTGTGTTTAATATCTGGAATTTAAAGGGATATTTTGACACGATACCGTTTGAATTGGAGGAGGCGGCGATGATTGACGGCGCTGGCCCTATTCAAAGTTTTATTCGCATTATCATCCCTTTGGCAACGCCGGCGCTGGCGGTGACCGCGTGGTTTGGTTTTCTGGCGGGATTTAGCGAGTTTGTGCTAGCTAGTATCTTGTTGGCTGGTAAACCGGGTGCGGAAACGTTGCCTGTTGCGCTTTACAAGATGACGGCAAATGTGGGTGTCCCTTGGGGGCTCTTTGCCGCCGGGGCGATGCTGGTGACGGTGCCCTTGCTGCTCATCTTCTATGTGACACAGCGATATTTGGTGGGCGGTTTGACTTTAGGTGGTGTTAAAGGGTAGTGAATGGTGAATTGTGAATTGTGAATGGTTAATTGTGAATTGTGAATGGGGAATGGGAGAATTGTGAATGGTTAATTGTGAATTGTGAATGGGGAATGGGGGAATTGTGAATGGTGAAGTTTATTTGTAGTTTTAGATTGATGGGAAAGGCTCTGAGGAGCCTTTTTCTTTTTTTGTAATTGGCTGATGGGTATGAATGAAACGATTTTTGGCTTGTTTTTTACGGATGAGCGCCGTTTGAATTATGTGAAAGGGTTACAGGGTGGGGTGAAGCATCTGAATAATTTGAAGCCGCATGCGCCAAAACCGGATGATGAGCCGGTGGTGACTGTGACGGTTGAATCGGAGAGGCGGATTGAACGGGTGTTGTGTGTGCTGAGTGAGCCGGAAACGGCCGTTTTCTCTCTCTCACGCGCCGATATTGATTGGGATTTACTCAATTGGTCTTACCGGGAGACGTGGCGGTGTACTTTGCCGGCACAGCCTGAAGGCACGTTGGTGCGCTACCAGATTTTGGCTTATCCAGCCGATGGCAGCGAACCGATACTGGCTGATGACAGCCCCTCGTTCTCTTATCTGGTTGATACCACGCCGCTGCCCGCTTGGGCGCGGGATGCACGCATTTATCAACTGTTCCCAGACCGATTTTCACCGGGAAACGGCCGTTCTTGGCATGAGGTTTCTTGTTTGCACGACATTCACGGCGGCACCATTCGCGGCATTATCGATAATCTTGATTACATCGCCGAGACAGGTTTCAACTGCATCTGGCTCAACCCGTTTTTCCCCGATAAAACCCATCACGGCTACCATGCCACTGACCATTTTAGCGTCAACCCACGGCTGGGAACTTTAGATGACATGGTGGAACTTGTGGACAAGGGGCATGCTAAAGGCATTCGTTTTTTGCTCGACTTCGTGGGCAATCATGTGGGCAGCAGCCATGCCTATTTCCAAGATGCGTTGGCCAATGAAAACAGCCGCTACCACGACTGGTTTTACTGGGAAGCGTGGCCGGAAAAATATGCGGCGTATTTTCAGGTACCAGACCTGCCAGAGTTGAACACCCACCACCCAGAAGTGCGCCAATATCTGTTTGACAGCGTGCGTTATTGGCTCACAGATATTGGCTTTGATGGCTTGCGCATCGATTACGTATTAGGACCTTCGCATGATTTCTGGACAGAGCTACGCCAAACTGTGCGGCAAGCAAAACCGGATGCCTGGATGTTTGGCGAGGCAACCCACACGCCAGACTTTTTGGTCACGTATAACGGCCGTTTTGATGCCTGCCTGGATTTCCTCCTCACCCAGCACCTCCGCGATACCTTTGCCTTCAATACGATGGATGTAGCCGCCTTTGACAACTTCCTCCATCTCCATGAAACATTCTTCGGCGCAGAAGCCCACGCGCCCAGCTTTCTCGACAATCATGACATGGATCGTTTCTTGTTGATTGCCGGCAACGACAAACGCAAGCTCAAGTTGGCTGCTTTGTGCCAGTTTACATTGGCTGGTCCCCCCATCGTTTACAATGGCACCGAAGTGGGGGTGTGTCAAGACATGCTCATCCATAAACGAGAAAGTCAAGGAATGGAAGAATGCCGTCAGCCCATGTTGTGGGGGGATGACCAGGATGCGGATTTACATAATTATTTCCGTAATCTGCTCTATTTGCGGCGAGACCATCCAGTTATCTGGCAAGGCAAACGGGAAACAGTTCACGTCAATGCGGCAGCAGGGACGTATGCATACACTATCAGCGATGATAAAGAATCTATCCTGGTAGTGTTCAATTTAAGTGATCAGGAACGCACGTTTACCATACGCTTCCCTGACAAAGAGATGATAAACGAGGTGAAATTAGCTCCGTGGAGCGGCGATTACCAAATTATGTGATGATCATCGTTCCCCGTTCTCTGTGCACATCCATAAATAAGTTACAGAATTGATGGATATGCTTCAAGTGACCTTTACCCAGGGAAAACAGGGACTAATTTTTAGACGGTCACTACGCGCTGGGGAATGAGAAACAAGACGTTTGTATATGGAAAACAATCTCCGTGTTGGTGGACGCAGAGCGCGGCACACGTAGGCAAATACCCCAGCAGGTATCCTGATAAGACATGCTATAATAGGCGCCGGTTGATCGTATTAAATTATCTTTGTCATCGTACAAATACGAACCCAAGGTTAGTTTGTAGTACGCGCTTTAGCGCGTAAAAAATGGCGCACTGAAGTGCGCACTACGAACTTAAGGAGCTTGTAGTACGCGCTTTAGCACGTAAAAATAGCGCACTGAAGTGCGCCCTACGAACCTAAGGAGCTTGTAGTACGAGCTTTAGCGCGTAAAAAATGGCGCACTGAAGTGCGCCCTACGAACCTAAGGAGCTTGTAGTACGCGCTTTAGCGCGTAAAAAATAGCGCACTGAAGTGCGCACTACGAACTTGTGCGTGCGCTTTAGCGCGTAAAAATAGCGCAGTTTTGCATGATTAGTTCTGGCATGTTAGTAAAAGCATACCTGCCATGAGAGGGTGCCGTTGAAAATGCCTGGCATGGCTATGTAGATGGGATGTGAATGCTTTTTGATACAGGAAAGATGAACCGTGACCCTGAACCCCAGACATCATCGTTCATGATGAAACAACAAGATGGCCGATACGATTGGCTGCTTGTAGCGCTCATTGTGGCGGTGGCATTCTTTTTACGCTTTTACCGGCTGGCTAGCGTACCTCCTGGCGTGAGTGGTGATGAGCTGTTTAATGCCATCGACGCCCAGTTGATTGGTGGGGGGCACTGGCCTATTTTCTTTGAAGGGAATTATGGGCGGGAGGCCTTCTTCTTTTACTTGATGGCGGCCTCCATCAAGCTGTTCGGTAATACGATTGTAGCCGTTCGTTTACCGGCGGTTTTATTGGGAACGGGGTATGTGCTTCTGGCGTTTTTGTTGGGACGCCACTTGTTTAACCGGCGGGTGGGATTGCTGGCAGCGGCGTTGATTGCGGTGTCGTTGTGGCCGGTGATGGGGTCTCGCTGGGGCTTGCGAGCCGTCAGCCTCACCTTTCTCACAGCTTTAACCGTTTATTTTTTTCACAGAGCCGTTTCTATTGACCGTTTTGGCAAGCTCAGCAACGGCCGTTTCTCCTGTTGGCTTCTAGCTGGCGTGTCACTTGGTCTTACATTTTACACCTACATTCCTTCCCGCGTTTTCCCGGTTGTTTTCATCGCCTGGTTTGGCTGGCTAGCCTGGTGGCAGCGAGAGGGGGCACGGCGATATTGGCGGCAATTTTTACTGGCGTTGCTGATCGCTTGCCTCGTTTTTGCCCCCTTTGGTTGGTACATGTTCCAATATCCCGACAAGGTAAACCAGCGCATCAACACCATGTCCTCCACACTCTCAGAGTGGCAAAATGGGAACCCGGCAGCTGTGCTTGAGTCTGTGTTGGGCGTGCTGTTCATGTTCTCTTTTGTGGGGGACGATAAGTGGCGTTATCATGTTTCTAGTCAGCCAGTTTTTGACCCAGTTACCAGCCTTTTTTTCTACTTGGGGATTGGCTTGTGCCTCTGGTTTGCCTTTGCCCAAAAACGAGATGCCTCCAAATGGGCACCTGCGCCTACATATGCCCTGGTTTTGTTGTGGCTGGGTGCGATGTTAGCGGCCAATGCAGTCACAGAGGCGAATCCCTCCTTCTTACGGGCTGCGGGCGCAGTGGTGCCTGTCTATTTAATAGCAGGGATTGGCATGGATGCAGCTGGGCAATGGCTCATCAAAAAATGGCCGCGCTTGTCACTCAGCCCACTTATTCCCGTGGTGGTGGTGCTGGGATTGGGGATAACGGCCGTTTCAACGTGGCACAGTTATTTTCATGTTTGGGGCAACCACCCAGAAGTGCGCGAGATTTATGCTGCACAAACCGCAGTGATGGCAGCCTTTTTAGAGGAACAGCCGCCACCTAACGATGTGCGCGTGTACGTCGCAGATCCGTATGCGTATGGCGCGGCTCCACGAACCATGAGCTATTACAATGACTTGCAGCTGACCTGGTTTACCTCCTCGCGCATCTTTCCCTGGGACGATTCAGCCGCCGCAAATTGGTATCTGGTGCCAGCCGACGAGCCTTTGGCACTTCTTGAGCAGCTCCCCCCAGAGGTTGCCGAAGGGGGAACGATGATTCCGTTTGCTGATGGGCAAGATGCTTTCATGTGGTATCAGGTGCCGCAAACGGCCGTTTTCCCTTCACCTGCCCGCATCCTCAACCAGGCATACCAACATGGTCCGACGCTGCTTGGATATGATTGGCCAGATACCCTCTATCGTGGGGAAACAGTGCCGCTCCTGCTGTATTGGCAGATTCCAGAAGACATCCAAGTGCAAGACAATCAAGAAACCTATGTTCAGGTTTTCTTGGAAGATGATAATAAGCACATGTGGGGCATGAGCAGCGACCTACTCGGGTATCCACAGGCGGGTTGGCGTCCAGGTGATCAAGCTGTGCAGCAAATCTGGTTTGAAATCCCAGATGGGCTGCCGCCGGAGCCGATGACACTGCGTTTTGAGTTGGCCAATAACAACGGTGCCGAAACGTATCCCTTGATCGATGAGGCTGTGAATCGTTCAGCGCCATTTGTGGCCTTAGGCAAGCCGCTGGCTGATTTTGTGCCCACGGCCAACATGCCAGTGTGGGCAGACACCCTTGTGCTCAAGGATGCGTCTTTAAGCACCATGACAGAGCCTGGCTTGCCCATCAATCTCTCCCTGGATTGGCTTGCTTTGCAGGCTCCCCCTCAGGATTACCAGGTGCGTTTAACCTTAACCGATCCCCCTTCGGGCACAATTCTTGCCGAACAAGTTGAGGGCATTCTGCCTGATGTTTATCCCACTTCGCAGTGGCAGGCAGGAGAGCAGCTAAGAACGCTGCACCGCTTGTCTATCCCCATTGAGATACCGGCGGGCGTCACCACCCCAGAACTCCACGTTAGCTTAGAATCGACTGCGGCGGCAACCATCCCGCTGACCCAAGGCCGCAGCAAAGTGGCCACCATCGAGTTGGTGCTGCGGGATCACCAATTTGAGATGCCGTCGATTGACCAGCCTCATGATGCCCGATTTGGGGAAGACATTCGCCTGTTAGGCTATGATTTGGAGCTAAACCGTGGCGATACCATTGGGTTGACTTTGTATTGGCAAGCCATCAACACGCCAGATAGCAGTTACACGGTGTTTAACCACCTGAGAGATGAGAATGGTGAAATCGTGGCGCAGTTTGACAGCCCGCCGGTGGGCGCAGCATGGTTGACTTCTGCCTGGCTCCCAGGGGAAATCATTGTGGATTCGCGGCAAATCTTGCTGCCGGCGGAGCAGAGTGGCTCGTTCTCGATTGCATTGGGCTGGTATGATGAAAACGGCCGTTTACCCGTCATCATCGCCGACCAACCACAGCCTGACGACCAATTCATCATTCCCAACATCGTGATCGATTGACGCTTGATGCTTAGCGCTACAAAGATTGGTGCCTGAAAGATGAGAGACCGCGCCAATCTTTAATCTTTTGTTTCTGATTTTGGACATAACACCCCATCCCGACTATACTCCCGCCCTGGCAAAACATCCTCGTGCCACGCCGAGCGTGGCATGACCACCCGGACGTTCCGCGTCCCCCAATAGGGTAATCATGACAACACCAAGCCAAATCGACTGCTTCCTGGAGCGCAACTTGCTCCGCGTCAACAAACCAGGCCGCTACACTGGCGGCGAATACAACCAAATCGTCAAAAGCTGGGATGATATAGACTTCAAAGTGGCTCTTGGCTTCCCCGACATCTACGACATCGCCATGTCCAACCTGGGCTTGATGATCTTTTACGATCTCATCAACAAACACCGTAACCTGCTTGCCGAGCGCGTTTTTTGCCCCTGGACCGACATGGAAGCTCTCATGCGCCAGAATCAAGTGCCCCTGTTTTCCCTGGAAACGAAGCACGATATCCGCGATTTTGACCTGCTGGGCATTACCTTGCCCTACGAAGCTCTCTACACCAACGCCATCAACATGATCGACCTGGCGGGTATGCCTATCCACAGCGTTGAGCGTGACAACAGCTATCCGCTCATCATTGCCGGGGGGCACGCCTGCTACAATCCCGAACCGATGGCGCCTTTCATCGATGTCTTTGTTATTGGTGAAGGCGAGGAGGCCATTCTCAAAATCATTGGCGTGTTGCGGGCTGCCCAACATTTAGACCGCGAAACACAGCTGCGTTATATTGCCCAAATTGAGGGCTGCTACGTGCCCCGTTTCTATGACGTGGCTTATCATGATGATGGCACGGTGCAAGCCATCACGCCCAACATGCCTGAAGCGCCTGCTAAAGTGCTAAAAACCATCGTCTCTCAAATGCCGCCGCCCGTGACCGATTTCATCATCCCCTTTGTGGAAACCATTCACAACCGGGCGCCCATTGAAATTATGCGTGGCTGCACGCGCGGCTGCCGCTTTTGCCATGCTGGTATGGTCACGCGCCCTGTGCGCGAACGCTCTGTGTCAGAGGTGCTGACAGCTATGGCGCAAATCCTGGAATCCACAGGCTACGAAGAGATTGCGCTGCTCTCTCTTTCTTCTAGTGATTACACCCATGTGCTGGAACTCACGGAGAAAATCGGCCAACAATTTGGTGACTTGGGTTTGAACATTTCGCTGCCTTCCTTGCGCATTGAATCTGTCTCTACGCAGCTCATGGACAACCTGGGCAACAGCCGCCGTGGTGGCTTTACGCTGGCTCCAGAAGCGGCTACTGAAAAGATGCGTAACACCATCAACAAATATGTCTCTGACGCAGAACTGTTAGAAACTGCCCGCGAGATTTTCCGCCGCAATTGGCGCACCATTAAGCTCTACTTCATGATTGGGCATCCCATGGAGGAGATGGAGGATGTGCAAGCTATCATCGACCTCTCCAAAGCTGTGTTGGCCGAAGGGCGCCAGTTCCATGGCAAAAAGGCGAGTGTTAACGTGGGCGTTAGCACCTTCATTCCTAAACCACAAACGCCATTTCAGTGGGAATCGATGGATGACGTGGACAAGGTGTATGAAAAATTGGAGCATTTGAAGAAGGAGTTGCGCGGGCAAGGCTTACGTTTGCGTTGGAATGATCCGCGTGAATCGCTGTTTGAGGGTTTTTTGAGCCGGGGCGACCGTCGTATGGCTGAGGTGATTGAACATGCGTGGCGCAGCGGGGCTAAATTTGATGCCTGGTCTGAGCATTTCAACGAGGAAAACTGGGCTGAATCTTTTGCGGCCAAAGGTTTAGACCCTAACTTCTATACCCATCGCCAGCGTCGGATTGATGAAATCTTCCCCTGGGAGCATATTGACATTGCGGTTACTAAGAAGTTCCTGACGCAAGATTACCTGATGAGTCAGGCGCAAAAGACGCGGGTTGACTGCCGTCGTCAATGCTATGCCTGTGGTATCTTGCCTAAGCTCAAAGCTCTGCGCCGCGAAACTCCTGCCGACGCCTGGGAATGCCCGCCGGTGTCTAAGCATAAGCATTACACGCCTCCTCCTGAAAAAATTCTCACTGTGGACAGTATCCCGCTGACGATGGCTGCTGATTAACTATTGAACTTGTTCAGGAACGGCCGTTTCCTCTCATGTGGCTTACCATAATCTCTAGCAGCCTCACGGCCGTTATCGGTCAAGACGGTATACTTTGAGGCGGGGAAAAGAGTGGGTTACCAAGTGGGGGATGATGGGGAAAATAAGAGGTTGGCGCTGCTCTGGTCGGCGGACGTATCGGGCCATTCATCTTGGGGGTAGGCGTCGTCAGGCAGTTGCGGGGGCAATGCCAGGGAAAAGGAAAAGGAGGCACCTTGTCCTGGTTTGCTGTCTACCCAAATTTTTTGATTGTGCGCTGCCAGGGCTATCTGGCAAAAGGCCAGGCCTAACCCGTTACCACTTTCTTTTTCTGCTCCGGTGACGAATTTGTCGAAGATGGTTTCAACGGATTGGGGTGTTAAACCTGGCCCTTCATCCACGACGGTGACGTGGATGCGACGCTTTTCGATATCATGCCCATCGACCAAAACGGCCGTTACTTTGATAACACCGCCCACAGGTGAAAACTTAATGCTGTTGTCCACGATATTTTGCAAGACGCGCTCAATGAGTTTTTCGTCAGCCCAGGCAACGGGCAGTTCCGTTGGTATCTCACGCACGAAAATGATGTCTTTGGCTTGGGCACGGGGAGTGTGGCCTGACAAGACACGATCAACCAGTTTGGCTAAGGAAACGGCCGTTAATGAGACTGGGATATTGCCATTTTCTAACCGCCCAATGTCTAAAATATTGTTAATGAGATTGAGTACTTTTTCCGTATTTTCGTAGGTGAGCTGCACAAGTTGCTTGCTGTCGGCATCCTGGTTGTCCAGAGAACCATTACGGAGCATCTCTAAAGCAAACAGGGAGTTGCTGATGGGAGACCTTAAATCGTGAACCATAGAGTGCGTGAGCTCATCCCGTAAGGCTTCTAACTGCTTACGTTCGCTGAGGTCGTGAAAAACGAGCATTTCACTGGAGGCAAACTTACGCCAATCGAGTAATGCGCTTCGTTTGACTTCGTAACAGCGCGTGTAACCCTCTTCACAGTCCAGATCCAGAGTTTTCTCTTTTAGCTGATCATAGTTTTCTGTGACCTGCGGGAAAATATCACTTAACTGCTGGCCAATAATGCTGGAAAACGGCCGTTGTGCCACGTCGGTCATGGCTAGATTAGCATCCACAATGACCTGGTTGCAATCTATGACTAAAACTCCGTCATCCAAACTATTCAGCACCATATGATTCTTTAAGGGAGTGCGTTTGAGAAAACGGAAATTCAAAGGGTATCTAGCCACAACGAAAGCACACAAGGCAAATGATAACGGTGTTAAATTGATGGTACTCATCCCCAAAATGTAAAACGCACCACCAAACCAGGGCAGAGCCAGGCCAACCAGCAAAACCAAAGCCTGTTGAGGAACTAAAGAGGCAATTTCATATCGGGTTGCAGTCAATATCATCAACGAACCAGCAAAAAAGGCGCCAAACAAATAGAGCATAGCAATCCAATACCAGACACCAGGAACCATTTTAATGTAGGACAGGTAGCCGATGTTTATCCTATTGATTTGAACCCAAACAAGTTGGTGGCTGTCGTTAGTAATCACAAAAATTAACGTGGAAAGGGGGATCATCATATACAGAACCCAATGTTTTGGTGTGAGCCACTCTTTGCGGTTGGTGTAATGGAGGGAAAAAGCCAGCCAAGAGGCGGGTATCAGGCTGATGCTGAGGTATTGTAACTTGGCCCAGGCTAATTTTGCAGCGAGATCACCACTCACAATTTGTAACAAGTAGATCAGCACCCAACAGGTTACAGACAGCACAAAAACAGAAAAAGCAGCTGAGCCAGGCACAGGCTTTCTATTCCAGGCATATAAGGCAAAGATAACAGAAAATGCTGCGGCTAGTAAAAACAAGGAACTAACGGCCGTTACGTACCAGTACATTTTACTTTCTCTTTATGGTGATTAGATAGTTTGCCAAAATGTAAGCGATCATTCAAAATATATTCTAATCTATTCTAAAATCTATACGGGTTTAGTCTATGGTACATTTCGCCCAAGGACTCTAGTTTATACTTGGCCAAGCACCTCATCGGCGGGGGGGGGGCGCAGCCAGGCCTTTCCTGGAGCGAAACAGATTCTCTCTACACACACCGGCTCACCCTGGCATAGCTCATGAATTCAGAAACAGTGATAGAACTTATCCACAGGTTAAAACTGGCTTATCCCGACGCCCATTGTGAATTGAACTACAAATCCCCCATGCAATTGTTGGTTGCTACGATTCTTTCAGCGCAATGTACAGATGTGCGCGTCAACCAGGTGACCCCGGCATTGTTTGCCCAATATCCGACCGTCGTTGATTATGCCGCCGCTGATCGTGCCGAATTAGAAGAAGCTATTCGTTCCACAGGATTTTACCGGCAAAAGGCACGTTATATTCAAGAATCAGCCCATACCATTTTGCAAGAATATGGTGGAGAAGTGCCAGATGAAATGGATGACCTCACTGCCCTGCCTGGTGTAGCTCGCAAAACAGCTAATGTTGTCTTGGGAGAAATTTACCGGAAGGCAGCCGGAGTGACAGTTGATACCCATGTGAAGCGTCTTTCTCATCGACTGGGGCTCACATCAGAGACTAATCCGGTTAAGGTAGAGCGGGATCTGATGAGGATCATTCCCAAAGCGTATTGGATTGATATTTCGCACCTGTTGATTTTTCACGGACGGCGAGTGTGCAAAGCTCGGCGTCCTGACTGTGATAACTGCCTGCTCAATGATATGTGTCCGGCGCGGGAATAGGAGCGAATCATGAATTTACAAGGAAAAGTTGCTGTGGTAACTGGGGGAGCTGTCCGTGTTGGTCGGGCGTTATCTTTGGCGTTGGCGGCAGAAGGGTGTCATCTGTTCATCCATTACGGCCGTTCTGCTGGAGCAGCCATAGAAACCAAAGAAGCGGCAAGCGCACAAGGTGTGCAAGCGACTATTTTTAGTGCTAACTTAACTGAGGTAGGGGCGGCACCGCGCGTTGTGGAAACGGCCGTTTCTACCTTTGGTCACGTCGATATCCTGATCAACAATGCTGGCATATTCCCGGAAGAAGATACATTTATGAACACAGATGCCGCCTTGTGGGAGCAAATCATGGGTATCAATTTGCGGGCTCCCTTTTTACTCAGTCAGGCGTTTGCGGCACAGCTGCCCCCAGATACGCCAGGGAAAATCATCAACATTTTGGACGCGCGGGTGCGCCATCCCCAAACAGACCATTTTGTGTATCGCTTCGCCAAAGGCAGTCTGTGGCAAATGACAGAAATGTTAGCCCTGGAATTAGCACCCCAAGTGACAGTCAATGGCGTCGCGTTAGGAGCCATCCTGCCCCCGCCCGGCCAAGATGAAAGCGATTTGGAAACGATTGCCCAAGAACGAATCCCACTGCAGCGGGCTGGTACTGCTGAAATTGTGGCTGAAAACGTGCTGCACCTGCTCCAACAAGATTTTCTCACAGGTGTGGTCATCCCTGTTGCTGGCGGAGAATTTCTTTGAGCCATCTAAGACCCTCACTTTTCCATTCTGAGCAATGCAGACAACGTCACGTCTGCATCGCCTTCGTGCGCACTCCGCAGTTTTGGAAAATGACCCTACCCCTAGCAGCTGTCTAAAAATTAGCCCCCGTTTTTCAGGAGTAAAGGTCACTTGAAATGCATCCATCCATTCCGTAACTTGTTTATGGATACGCACATACATTGTGATGTGACACTTGACACATGACATCACCCCTCAATCCCTGACAAAAATAACTTGACATCTAGAATTTTATAGATCAAACTTGTGGAAGATTCCAGTTTGGAATCACAAATAATTTTAAAGTGGTTGCTTACTCATTTTTAAAAAAAATTCAACCCATAAAATCCCCCTTAAGGAGTTTAAATTTCCCATGACAGAAAATCTGAACCCATTTGCTATTGCCCAGGCGCAGCTTGATAAGTCAGCCGCCGTTTTACAACTTGACCCCGATATGCATGCCTTTTTGCGCGAACCTATGCGCGAATTTCATTTCACCATTCCCGTGAAAATGAGTGATGGCCGCACGCAAATATTCAAGGGGTTCCGGGTGCAGTACAATGATGCCCGCGGCCCGGCGAAAGGCGGTATTCGGTTTCACCCGAATGAAACCATCGATACCGTGCGTGCTTTATCTGCCTGGATGACCTGGAAAACGGCCGTTGCCGATATTCCGTTAGGTGGTGGCAAAGGTGGTGTCATTTGTGAACCGCGTGAAATGGATGCCGGTGAACTGGAACGGCTCAGTCGTGGTTACATGCGCAATATCGCTCACTACGTTGGCCTCACCAAAGATTCCCCAGCCCCAGACGTACACACCAATCCGCAAATCATGGCTTGGATGCTCGATGAGTATGAAGTCTTAACCAATCACCGCGAACCAGGCGTGATCACCGGCAAACCGCAGCCCCTTGGTGGTTCTGCTGGACGCAGCCCGGCTACCGCGATGGGCGGCATGTTTACCATTCGGGAAGCAGCCAAACTAAAAGGCATGAGCCTGGAAGGAACCACGTGTGCCATTCAAGGCTATGGCAATGTAGGCGGCTTTGCTCATCGACTGGCGCATGATTTGTTTGGCCTGAAAGTGGTTGCAGTTAGCGATGAGTTTGGTGGCATTTACAATGCCAATGGCTTAAATCCTGATGAGGTGAATGCCCACTTCCGCCAGACCGGTAAAGTCATCAACTGCCCTGGCACAGATGCAATAACCAATGCTGAACTGTTGGAATTAGACGTTGATATTCTGATTCCGGCTGCTATTGAGAATCAATTAACCGGGCAGAATGCAGCCAACATCAAAGCCAAAGTGATCGCAGAATTGGCGAACGGTCCCACGACCCCAGAGGCAGATGAGATTTTGGTGGATAAAGGCATCTATATCATCCCCGACTTCTTGTGCAATGCTGGGGGAGTGATTGTCTCCTACTTTGAAATGGTGCAAAACGCCTACCAGTTCTACTGGACGGAAGACATGGTCAATGAACGGCTTGATCGGAAGATCACAACGGCTTTCCAGGCGGTGCATGAGATGTCTCTAGCCAAGCGTGTGGATACGCGGGTGGCAGCGTATTTGGTTGCCGTTAATCGGGTAGCAGAGGCAGTTCGCCTGCGTGGCTGGGTTTGACCTTGACTGTTCAGTAAATCATAAACCATACCGTGATCAGTGATCGGTAAACCGTGATCAGTATGCCGTGTTTCGTCAACTGAATACCGCATCCCGATGACCGTATGCCGATTGCTGATCGCTGATTACCGCCTACTTAAATTTGCCAACGGCCGTTTACCCAGCTAGAATGCTCGCCATGAGCAGAGTTGTTTTCATGGGTACACCTGATTTTGCCGTACCTGGTTTACAAGCGTTAATCGCAACACAAGATGTGGTGGGCGTGGTTACCCAGCCCGACCGCCCTGCCGGGCGGGGGCGACAGCTGCGCCCCTCACCAGTCAAAGTGGTGGCAGAAGCGGCTGGCATTCCTGTCTACCAACCCCAATCCTTGCGCAAAAAGAAAGCAGCTGAACCACTCCGTGAATGGGCGCCGGATGTGATTGTGGTGGCAGCCTTTGGTCAGATTTTGCGCCCGCATCTGCTGCACTTACCCCCGCATCACTGTCTCAACATTCACGCCTCGCTGCTCCCTCGTTGGCGCGGTGCTTCCCCCATCCAGCATGCTATCATGGCTGGCGACGCCGAAACAGGCGTTTGCCTTATGAAAATGGATGTTGGTCTGGATACCGGTCCGGTCTTTGCTTGCCGTGCCACGACAATCCAGGCCACTGAAACCGCGGCTACCCTCCATGATCGCCTGGCAATCATCGGCGCTGACCTGATCCGTGACACGCTGGATGATATTCTGGCAGGCAAACGGGTGGCGCAGCCCCAGGATGATGCCTTGTCTACCTATGCCCCGCTGATCAGCAAGGAAAACGGCCGTTTAGCGTGGCAAAAGTCAACCGTAGAGCTGGATCGACACATTCGCGCCATGACTCCCTGGCCTGGTGCCTTTACCACCTGGCAAGGTAAAGTGCTGAAAGTGTTAAAAGCCACCCCTGATGACCAACCAACCCGGGCACTGCCTGGATATGTGCAGCTAGGGGAAGATGGCAAAACGGCCGTTGTGGCCACAGGGACAGGCAGTCTGATTTTAGAAACGATTCAACTTGCTGGTAAAAAGGCCATGTCTGCTGGAGACTTTATGCGGGGACGCCCAGAATTTATAGGGAGTCAGCTAGGGGAAAGAATATGAAAACTCTCGTATACGGTGCCGGGGCTGTCGGTGGTTACATCGGCGGCCGACTTTGTCAGGCAGGTCATGATGTCACCTTGATTGTGCGCGAGATCACGGCAAAGTCCATTGCAGAACACGGCCTATCCATTGTCGAAGACAATGAGACGGTTACCGTGCAGCCTACGTTGAAAACGTCAGTGGCTCAGACATTTATGGATGAAGATGCCCAGTTTGATTTAATCATTATGGGCATGAAAGCATATGATTTAACCGAAGCCATTGACCATTTAGTCGCCTTTTGTCCTGAGCCTCCCCCGATTCTAACATTGCAGAACGGGATTGATGTAGAACGGCCGTTGGTACAGCAGTTTGGCGCTGATAATTTGGTTATTGGCGCTTTGACCACCCCTGTAAGCAAGCCATCGCATAGTCAAATTCTAGTTGAACGTGCGGATCGTGGGCTGGCAATTGCGCCCGCTGTCAAAGGAACCTCCATCACGCAGTGGGAACACATGCTGCAAGAAGCAAAAATACCAACAAATGCACTTGCCGACTTTCAATCTATGAAATGGTCGAAAGCCTTCCTCAACATTATTGGCAACGCCACCGCTGCCATTCTAAACCGCTCACCAGGAGCAGTGTATAAAGTAGATTCTCTGTTCAAGCTGGAAAAACAAATGCTGCTTGAGACATTGGCGGTGATGGAAGCCTTAAAGATCAAGCTCATTGATTTGCCTGGCTCTCCAGTGATGAAACTGGCCTGGGGAGTTAAGCGGGCGCCCAATATTGTCCTCAAGCCTATTTTGACCAACAGCGTCTCCAAGGGGCGTGGAGATAAACGGCCGTCTTTCCAAACTGATTTAATGTCAGGCAAAGGTAAGACAGAAGTCATCTTCCACAACGGCGCGATTGCCAAAGCTGGCCGCAGCAAAAATATTCCCACCCCTGTTAATATGACCCTCACCACTGTATTGGTTGGATTAACACGAGAAGAACTTGATTGGCACGACTTCGATGGCAAACCCGGTAGATTGCTGGCTGAAGTCAAACGATTTGAGAGTTAATTGTCCTTTGTTTGAATTACGTCAACGCAAAAACGGCCGTCCTTTGTTAGTGGGTCATCGCGGAGCTATGGCGGTCGCTCCCGAGAACACAATCCCTGCCTTTGAAGCTGGCCTGGCTGGTGGTGCCGACATCCTTGAGCTTGATGTGCAGCGTACCGCTGATAACCAGATCATCGTTTTCCACGACACATGGCTCGAAGCTAAAACGGGTGAGCCAGGCATGGTCCAAGATTACCCGGCTCAATTCCTGCAATCCTTAGATGTTGGTGCCTACTTTGACGAAAAATTTACCGGCACTGCTATGCCCCTGCTCGATGAAGTGCTGACCTGGGCGCAAAAGCGCACGCCATTGATGATTGAACTGAAACATGGCCCTCTCTTCGACCCGCCCTTAGATGAAGCTGTTGTCCGTCTCATTGAAGATCATGGCATGGTGGATAACGTGGTGATCACCAGCTTCGACCAGTTTGCCCTCCAGCGCATCAAACAGCACAATGCCAATCTGGCTACCAGCCTTATCTACATCGGCCGTTTTCTCAATCCACTGGCATTGGTCGATGGCATGGATATTGACGCCCTCAGCCCCGCTACTAACTTCATGACGCGAGACGAAGTCAAACTCATCCAAAACGCGGGCTACGCCTGCTCCCCTGGCGGCTTCTACTGGGATTACCCCACGCTCATCTCCTGGGGCGTTGATTCTATCAGCAGCAATGATCCGGGGAGTGTCCAGTTTTAGTTAACAACGAACTTTGATCCCCGCTCACCTCGCCTTCCACTTTGGTGGACGCTTCATCATAAATGCTTGCGCCCCTTCCAAGAAATCTTCAGTGTCGAACAGTTGACTTTGCGCCCAGCCTTCTAGCATGAGGCCACGGTCGATGTCGCTGAGGCCGTCAATGATGCGCTTGGCCATGCCCACGGCCAGGGGGGCTCCCTGGCTGATTTCGGCTGCCAGTTCTTCCCCTTTTGCCATCATTTGCTCTTCAGGCACGATGTAATTGACGATGCCCCACGCTTCAGCCTGGGTGGCGTCGATATGCTTGCCGGTGAAGATGAGTTCTTTGGCACGTGATGGACCCACGAGCCGCGTCAGACGGGTAGTGCCGCCTACGTCGGGGATTATGCCCAGATGAGATTCAGGTAAGCCCAGCTTAGCGCCTTCTGCGGCAATGCGAAAGTCGCAGGCCAACGCCAGTTCCAGCGCCAGGCCGAGGCAGTAGCCATGCAGCAGCGCGATGGTGGGCAGCTCCAGCCGTTCTAAATTGGTGAGGACGCGCTGGAAATCATCGGTGATGTGGCGCATGCGGGTTTTCCAGTGGGGACCATACTTGTCAGCTAAAATGAGCAGGTTGCTGACATCGATGCCTGCGGAAAAGGCTTTGCCCTCGCCACGAATGAGGACAGCACGGATGTCTGGGGTGCGATTGGCTTGGGTAATGGCCGTTTCCAATTGAGCAAACAGATCCATATTGATGGCATTCCGCTTGTCAGGACGATTGAGAACAATTTCAAAAAGAGTGCCACGTTGTTGTGTGAGGACAAATTCTGCCATAAGGTTACCTCATATTTTATTTACCGTCAGTCTTAAGCGTGGGTAGTTGTCAGTAAACACCATCACGCAGCTGCTTGTGTCTTGGCTTTTACCCTTGTCATCGTCAGAAAGGCCAAACCCATGAAGAGGGTGCTAAACAGCCACAGCCAACGATATTGATTACCCAATATGTCAACCGTGATCCCGCCCAATGTTGGTCCTAAAACGGCTGCAGATTGAGAAGCAAAATAATACAACCCGGTGTAGGCACCAATTTTAGCCTCATCTCCATGATCGTAGACTAGCGGCAAACTGTTAACATTGACACATGCCCAAAACAAGCCAGCCAACACCAAAATGATAACAAATGTCACGGCACTTTGAATGATAAAGAAACCGAGCAGGGTTAGCACCACCATCCCTGCTAAACCAATAAGAATTACCAGGCGGCGGTTGTATTTTGTGCCTAGCAGCCCGGCAGGTAAGGCAAAAAGTATCAACGTCACTGTAACAGAACCAGCAAGCATAGCGGCTTGCCCAGGGGAAATGCCCAAAGTAAATACAGCGAAAGATGATAAGCCCGCTTCCAATGCGTTATAGCCCATGAACCAAAACAGAATACTGACCAACACAAAAATCCCGCTTTTATCTGGATTTTGGAACATCACCTTGAGGTTGCCCAGCACATTGGCTCTTTTCTCTTCTTCTACCTCAATTTGGCGCGGTTCCTTCACTTTCCACACAGCCACCAGTGAGACCACCACCAACAACGCTCCACCGGCCATAAACGGTGCCGCCCGGCCAAAGGATTCATACAACATGCCGCCCACAAAAAAGGCAATTAACGCCCCCACGCCACCCATTAAATTGATGATACCGTTGGCTTTACTGCGGTCATCAGGCAAGTATAAGTCGCCTAACCAGGAAACGGTGGGCGAACGGAACAGCGCCATGCCAAAGTTGGTGATGAGAATAAAGGCGGCCATCATCAAAGCTGATTGGGCGAAGGGAATCATGAAAAAGCCAACCACCGCGATGGGCACCCCCAGCAAAATCCACGGTTTACGGCGGCCAAAGCGGTTCCAGGTGTGGTCGCTTTTGGCTCCTACCCAGGGCTGGATAAACACGTTGATGATGTTGTCCCAGGTCATGATGAACAGAGCCAGGGAGGGCGCCAACCCAAAGCCTACAACCTCTGGGATTTCTTTGCCAGCCTCCAATAATTGGCGTTCAAATTCTGGATTGCCAGCTTGCAAGAAGATGGGGATGAACTGGTTGAAGATCGGCCAGATAATGCTGATGCCTAAAAAGCCAAAGCCGACGATGAATGTTTTGCTATAAGTGAAGCGTTTGAGATTGTTTTGTGATGCAGTTTGTTCCATGAGTTCTGCTCCTGAGTGTAAAAATGTAACGCATCAACTGTGTGTTGCTTGCTGTTCACTTTGTCATATGGGGGAATATATCATGGAATGGGGTCAAATAGAAGTTTAAGGAAATTAAATCATACGACGAGGTCGTTTCCTTCCCGTTCCTTGAAACTGACGATGCCATTCCCTATTTGATTTCATCGTCATTCCTTAGTGACTGTCTAAACATTACTCCCCGTTTTTCCTGGGTAAAGGTCACTTGAGGTGCATCCATCAATTCTATAACTGATTTATGGACGCGCACTTATTGTTGATCGGCGGGGGCGAGGCTGTGGTTTCTATTGACCACTTCAACGAGGAAATCACGGATGGCGTTCATGCTCTCATTCCATGTGGGATGTGTTTGGTATCGTTTGTGGGCTTCCAACCCAAGGCGGAGCAGGAGGCGGCGGTTTGAGATGAGTAAAGCTAAATGGCGAGCCATGGGGATGCTGTTGTTGGCGGTCAGTCGATAGCCATTACGACCATGTTGGATGATTTCTCGGGTGGCGCCACGTGTGGTGCCAATGACTGGCAGACCAAAGCTCATGGCTTCTATGATGGAGGCACCCAATACTCCATCCCCATCGGGAATGACAGCTACTTGATTGCGCTGGTAGATTTCAACTATGGCTTCTTTGGTGGGGGTGCCGCAGAAGGTGACATTTTGTTGGGTGTCTATCATGTCTAGCATGGGGGGCAGCCAGCGGCGCCTTGTTCTCGATTCTACGACGAAGTCAGATATCACATCCAGGTGCCACTGGTGCGACGGGAGGTAGTTCAGCGCAGTCACCAAGCTAAACAGAGCCTGGCGCTGTTCGTAGCCACCTACAAATACCACATGCAGTGGTCCTGGCTTTTGGGCACGAGATACAATGTCATGAGGGCTGATGCTGCTGGGTAATCGGTTGCTGCCAGGATACGCTACCATCGACGGCCGTTCTTGTGTGTCGTTCAGTAGTTTTTCCACAGATACCCGCGCCATGCGGCTGGAGCAAATGAAGGCATCTGCTGTCTCAAAATAGCGCTGCTCTAGCTTGCGATAGCCGAATTTGAGCCAGGGCAGCCACTCAGCTTCGTGTTGCACAGCATGGACGATACTGACGATGGGAAAGGGGGTTTCAGGCTGGAGCCGTTGGTTGAGCCAAAACAAGGCGGGGTAAGTGCGTGCATCTTGAAGCAGGAGATCAAAATTGGCACGACGCAGGTTGTCGAAAAAGGCGCGGTTGAGATTTTGTTTGAGTGACTGGGTGAAGCCGGCATCAGACAGGGAAATCACTTCAACATCGTCGCCTTCTTCGTAGAGGCAGCTAACAAGTTGGGCATCATACAAATGCCCGCTGGAGACACTGTGCAAACGGCCGTTAACAATCAATCCAATGCGCATAAGGTCATTATAGTGTAACGCAAAATAGGTCGTTTTCTCAACGATTTTTAAATGAAATCAGCGCAAATTCATCAAAAGGGATTTCAGATGTCGGAACGTCCAAAGATGGGGAGTACGGCGGCTCTAGCTTGATGGCTGAGGCGCATCTGATAACAGCTGCCACCAGGCTTGCCACGGACGGGCAGATGCTGCCGGGTCTGGTGTCGGCGGTGCTGCCGGTGTGGCTTCAGGCGGTGCTGCTTCCGGCATGGGCACGACGCGCTTTTCTCCAGGTAAAATATACCCCCCCTCATCACGGGCATACGATTCCACATAATCATCGCTTTGAACATATTCCAAGGTGGCCTCGAGACCAATGTGCCGTGTGGCTTCCAAGTTTAACTCTTCAACCAAAGCATCTTCGCCAACCCCAACTAAGCGACCTGCCCGCGCTCGTCGAGATAAATCTAACCCAATAAACAAGAGCCCAATCACAATAAGCAGGATAATGATTTGGGGCAACGATAGTAACGGCCGTTGTTGGAATAATTTTTTGTGCATCGTCTTTAAATCTTAGCGGGAATCTGTTTATCTGGCAATAAGAAAAATGACCTTTTGACAGTTCCCATTCGATCATGTTTCTCTCTTGAATAACCGTCATAAATGAAGGACAATACTTAAACTTAGCCGATTACACCATTGGGTTGTTGCTGGTTATCAGTTCAACTGGCTAGTACAAGCAGGGTAAAATCTATGTCAGATCCTTTGAAAATCTTGTTTATTAGTGCCGAGGTGGCTCCCTTTGCCAAAACGGGGGGGCTTGGTGATGTGGGGGGCTCTCTCCCCAAAGCCTTGAAAGCGATGGGGCATGATATTCGTGTGGTTATGCCTGCCTATCAAAAAATCGAGGATGGTCTTTTCCCAGATGTGACCCCACTGCCAATGACGTTAGACGTACCTATCGATGGCAGCTTGATACCGGCTGGCGTGTTTGAAGGCCGCTTACCGAACAGCGATGTGCCTATTTATTTCATTGCTGAGTGGCATTTATACAAACGGCCGTCTTTGTATGGCTATTGGGATGATGCATACCGTTTTGCCTTCCTTAGCCGGGCAGCCCTGGCATTAGCAAAAGCATTAGCATGGCGCCCAGATGTGGTTCATGGGCAAGATTGGCATGCAGCGCCAGCATTAACCTGGCTTGCCACGGCAGGTCGAGGCGACCCCTTCTTCCATCCCATGCCTACCGTTTTCACGATTCACAATTTAGCTATCCAGGGTAATACAAACTGGCATATTTTTGATTACATGGGCATTCAAACCCACTCTTTGGCTGAAGAACCATATGGTGAAGTGAATTTAATGGCTCGTGGCATCTATCATGCCACGATGGTCAACACCGTCAGCCCCACATACTCCCTAGAAATCATGACCGAAGAGGGCGGAGCTGGCTTGGATGGCATTTTGCGGCACCGCCATTTTGATTTACATGGCATTCTAAACGGGATTGATTATGACATCTGGGATCCAGCTAAAGATCCCAATGTGCCCGTGCCATTTACCGTGGATTCGTTGGATGCACGCATTGGCAATCGCCGGGCATTGCAAGAACGGCTCGGGTTACCGCCACGGGATGATATTCCCTTGGTGGCCATCATCTCAAGACTGACCTGGCAAAAAGGGTTGGATCTGATGGCTCATGTGCTTCATTTACTCATGAGCGGCTTTTCCGGCGACGCCCAATTTGTTCTGTTGGGCACAGGTGATTATCAATATGAAAACATGTTTGCCACCATGGCTGGCTATCATCAAGATAAAATGCGAGCTATCCTGGCTTATGAAGCAGATTTAGCACCGCTGATTTATGCTGGTTCAGATATTTTCCTGATGCCATCCCTTTTTGAACCTTGTGGCCTGGGTCAGCTTATTGCCATGCGGTATGGCAGCGTGCCCTTAGTCCGTCATACGGGCGGTCTGGCAGACACGGTGCGTGAACCACAAACTGGGTTTGTTTTCCACAATTTCGATGCTGAAGATTTTTGGCATGCTTTACAGCGTGCTATTTACGTGTACAACATGGATAAACCACTTTGGCGTGAAATTCAAGAAAACGGCATGACATCTGACTTTTCTTGGGGGCGTTCAGCAGTTGGTTATCAACAACTCTATCACTGGGCTATGGCTCGTACGTATCAGTAGCTCACTGAGCTGTTGTCTGGCACTCCAGTAAATATGACAAACAGGAATAAGAGGTAGGTAACATTATGCGTTTCAAACGGGCTGCGGGTGTGTTGCTACACCCGACATCATTTCCCAGCCGTTACGGCATTGGTGACTTTGGCGAGGCGGCCTATCGGTTTGTGGATTTTCTTGTCGATAGTAAACAATCCTATTGGCAGTTGCTTCCCCTGGGTCCCACTGGGTATGCCGATTCGCCATACCAATGTTTTTCCGCTTTTGCCGGAAATCCTTTGCTCATTAGCCCAGATCAACTTGTGGGAGATGGCTATTTAACTGCAGATGCGGTGAAAGACGTGCCCCCTTTCCCTGAGCATTTAGTGGATTATGGCCAGGTAATCTTGTATAAAAATCAACTTTTTCAAGCAGCTTTTGTCCAATTCAAAGCGTCTGGAAACCTGGAAAAAGAGGCAGCCTATCAGCAGTTCTGCGCAGATAATGCTTTTTGGCTCGATGATTTTGCCTTGTTCATGGCTATTAAGAATTATCATAAAGATCAAGAAGGCGGGGTGTGGAATACCTGGCCAGAAGATATTGCCAAACGACAACCCGCTGCCATGAAAGCCTGGTCTGAAAGGTTGGCTGATGAAGTGGAACTTTATAAGTTCACGCAATTCTTGTTTTTTGAGCAGTGGCTGCGTTTAAAGGGATATGCCAATGAGAAAGGCATTCAAATTATTGGTGATATTCCCATTTTTGTGGCGTTTGACAGCGCTGATGTGTGGTCAAATCCCGATTTGTTCTTTTTAAAGGAAGATGGCTCGCTGGAATTTGTGGCTGGCGTGCCGCCTGATTATTTCAGTGAGACGGGGCAGCGCTGGGGCAATCCACTGTATCGTTGGGAGCGGATGAAGCAGGATAACTATGCCTGGTGGGTCAAGCGGCTGCAAATGACTTTCACTCAGGCTGATGTGGTGCGCATCGATCATTTCCGTGGCTTTGAGGCGTATTGGGAGATTCCGGCAGATGAACCAACGGCCGTTAAAGGGGAATGGGTGAAAGGGCCTGAAGCAGATTTCTTTGCCAGCATGTTTGCCCAGTTAGGCGAGTTACCCATCATCGCCGAAGATTTAGGCTTGATCACCCCAGAGGTAGAAGCCTTGCGTGATCAATTTGATTTCCCAGGCATGAAAGTTTTGCAATTTGCCTTTGGCGGCGAACGAAATAGCAATTTCTTGCCCCATCATTTTATGCGTAACAGTGTCGTGTATACCGGCACCCATGATAATGATACTACCATTGGCTGGTATCAGAGCGCCAGCGAAGATGAGCGAGATCATTTCCGTCGTTACCTGGGGGTAGATGGGCACGATATAGCCTGGGATATGATTCGCATGGCGTATATGTCCGTGTCAGACACGGCCGTTTCCACCATGCAGGATTTAATGCGATTGGGCACTGAAGCTCGCATGAACTTCCCTGGCAAAGTAGGGGGATACTGGCGTTGGCGTTACACCGCAGGTATGCTCACCCAACATATCACAGACAACCTGCGCCAACTCACAGAAATGTATAACCGAACACCTCCCCCCGACGAACCAGAAAACGAATCATCATTTAATTTAAAGTGAAGCATTGGGGATTTTATGATTAACCAACTCATTCCAGCATTCTTTCTTAGCAGCTCAGTTGCTTCCCTGGCTTTTTGGCGAGGCTCACTCTCAAAATCTGGTGTGGCGGGCGCCTTGCTCGTTGGCACCCTGATATTTGGTTTAGGTGGATGGTTTTGGGGTTTGCTGCTTACAATATTTTTTATCAGCTCAAGTTTGCTTTCCCATTTTAAGGAAACGGAAAAGCGGGAAGCGGCAGAAAAGTTTGAAAAAGGGCATTGTCGTGATTTTGGACAGGCGATGGCTAATGGGGGCGTTGGTGCGCTTGTGGCGTTGCTCAACGTGCTGCTCCCTTCACCCGCTTGGTTTTTCATGTTTACTGGGGCGATGGCAACGGTTACGGCGGATACCTGGGCTACAGAGCTGGGGACGTTGAGTGAAAGCCCTCCCCGGTTAATCACCACAGGGGAAGTGGTAGAAGTGGGCACGTCTGGTGGTATTTCACCATTGGGAACGGCCGTTTCCATGTTTGCGGGTCTTCTCATTGGCCTGGCTGCTGGTTTGTTTGGCAAGAAGTCCGTTTGGCAAGCCGGCATGATTGGCGCCTTGAGCGGGTTGGTTGGTTCCTTGTTTGACAGCCTGCTCGGAGCGACCGTGCAACAAATCTTTTATTGTGACACCTGCCAGAAAGACACCGAACGAAAAATCCACAAATGTGGCACTGCAACCCGCCAGATTCGTGGCTATTCCTGGCTCAATAATGACATGGTTAATTTGTTAGCATCCTTGGTTGGTGGTATCGTAGCTGTTGTATTTTGGTTTTTACTGCGTGGTAAGAAGCAATAAAACGTTGGCGCTTATACGGCTGTGGCTCAGCAGGGCATTCAGGAACGGATATTAAATAATACGACAAGGCCGCTTCCTTGCCGTTCCTTGAAACTGATGAGGCAGTCCCGTATTTTATTTCATCGTATAGCAAGAGCGTCATTCATCATTCTACTCGGCCACTTTGTAACCAGTAATGATGAAAAAAGAAGATTGTCCAACTGTATTGAAACTCCGACATATGTGCAAATCGAGTAATCAGGCTATCACCAGAAAGGCTTGGTCACCAAACGGCCGTTTATGGGTATCAGCATCCCATGACCAAACGGGATGGTTGTGCCATGCGGCGACAAAGATAAACTCAGTCACCTTGCCTGTAAGCTTAAGTAGTTATCGCAAATAATCAATTCATGACAACAGAAAATGATTTTCAGGATGAATTCTCAGAATCTGTCGATACGCTTGCCAGAAGAAACCTGCTGCTGCGTTTGCTCAACAGAGCCAGCCAGGTACTGACATCTACCATTGAAACAGAACAAGTTTTAGAACGCCTATTGCAGATCGCCGTTGAAATTATTGGTGCCTATGGCAGTTCTGTGTGGCTGTGGCATGACGTGCATTCAGAACTGCTCGTCTGTCGGGCAGCTTTTCACTCTAGCCAAGATGCCAGCTGTGGTGACAAAGAGCTGTTAATCGGCCAAACCTTGCAGCCAGGGCAAGGAGTGGCTGGCTGGGCAGCGTTGACAGGCCAAAGCACCATTGTGAATCAAGCACAAACTGATGAGCGCTTCTACGCAGAGATTGACCGCAAAAGCGGTTTCCATACCACATCACTTCTGGCAGTCCCTATACGTTATCGTGATGTGGTTATTGGGGTGTTAGAAGTCATTAACAAATATGAGGGTGCCTTTAGTGAAGAGGATCTCACGGTGGTGGAATCGTTGGCTGCGTCTGCCTCCATTGCCATTGAAAATGCACAAATGGTTGAGGCTTTGCGGCAGCAAAAACAGGATTTGCAGGCTCAAAATGAGGAGCTGGACGCTTTTGCTCATACGGTCGCCCATAATTTAAAGAGCCCGCTTTCCCGTTTGGCTGGTTTTGCCGAACTCTTGCTCGTTGATGAAGAACACTTTTCCCGGGAAGAAAAGCAAGATATGACGGTACGTATTATCAACAATGCGTACCGGATGAATAATATTGTGGATGAGTTGCTTCTTTTATCCAGTGTGCGTAAAGCAGATGTCACGCAACGGCCGTTAGACATGAAAGCCATAGTGGCAGCAACCTTGGAGCAAAACCAACATCTCATTGATGAGTATCAAGCCACAATTCACCTGCCTGATTCCTGGCCAACTGCCCTGGGACATGCCCAGTGGATTGAAGAAGTGTGGGCCAATTATTTGTCCAATGCGCTTAAATATGGGGGGCGGCCGCCCATCATTGAACTAGGCGCCCAAGCCATCGAGAACGGCAAGGTTCAATTCTGGATACGAGATAATGGAGCCGGGATTCCTGAAGAGCAGCAAGCGTTTCTCTTCACCCCCTTTACCCGTTTGAGTGAAGTGCGCCTCAGTGGGTATGGGCTCGGTTTATCCATTGTCCAACGCATTATCCACAAATTAGGTGGCTCAGTGGGGCTGGAAAGTGAGTTAGGCCAGGGGAGTTTGTTTTACTTTACGCTGTCAGCAGCATGAAATGAAGATGAATTTGTGGCGTTGGCAATCGAAAAGGTGACAAGGATTTAGAAACTTGTGAATTTCAAACTGGAAATCCCCTTCTTTCTAAATCCCTGCCATCATCATGGATTCACCAAATCTTCTCGCAAATGCCATGAAGCGTGACTTACTCTGCTTGGGTGTTTCGCCTGCGTTGTAAGCCGACAAATCCTGTGACAATGAATAGAGGCATGATCATGGCGGTGCCGCAGATACCAGTGGTAAACTCCTCTGGTTCGGGCTTAACATCGGTAGGCTGCGGTTCCTCATCTCCCGCAACTGCTTCGGTTGATTTTGGCAGGGGAACGGGTTCTACGTCAGTTTCTACGTCACCTGTCTCCACTGTTTCATAAACCTGGTCTTCATAGACGACCACTACCCTGGGGCCCAGGGCAAAGTATTGACCTAGCTCTGGGACGGCAGCGAGCAAGTCAAAGTAGGCGTCTGTGGCAAACCCGACGGGTGATGGTGTGTGTATTTCAGGATCGAAGGCGGTGTCCAGGTAACGGCCGTTACGCCACACAAACGTCTTACTCCCCACTAGCTGCACCGGCTCATTGACCGCCAAACCAGATTCGCCTCCTTCACTTTGGGAGTTTGGCAAAGCGTCCGTCGCCGCCGTGGGCAGCGCTATCGGTGCTTCCGCTTCTGCCATATCAGCAGACGCAGCCGCTTCTGCTACAGCCCCGCTACTGGGAGCTAAGAAGTTATCAGCCTCTGCCGCTGGTTCCTTAACCGTCTCTCCTTCCACGATCATATCCCGACCCGTTTGCGTGAAAATGTCATCTTCCTCAATCAGGTAACTGGTGTAAGGTGTGATGATGCCGTAACGGATGCTCAAATTGACCACACTTTGAATCAGCTCTTCATTACCTTCATGCAGCCGAATCTCACGCAGTAAATGGCCTATGGCGCGGGTAGCCCACAACCGTGGGATAAAATCGTCGCCGCCACGAGCGCGGAACAAATTGTCTTCATATACAAACTCGTGTGGTTCCCCGTTGACTGTGCCCTGAAGCGTAATCGTGGCTGAACCGCCATCACGGTAGCGTCCCGTTAGCACCAATTGATTGCCTGCAAACAGATCCGGCAATGTGTGCGGATAAAGCTGTTCGACAACAATGCCGTCAAAATCGAGGCTGATGTCAGAAAGTACTGGCGCACTGACCTTGGCAAAGAAACTGCTTACCTCTTCATCGATGGCCTCATGCGGACGCACATAAATTGTGGTGCCACGATGGTTTTCCGCCAGCATATCCAACAAGTTCGGATCGACATCATTGCCCACACCGAACACAAAAATGCGGGCATTGCTGGGCATGGCTTGCTTCACCGTGTCTAGCATTAGCGCCGTTTCCACAATTCCTTCCGTCGCCAGCCCATCCGTCAAGAAAATGATGGTGGTGGGGCGTTGCGCATCAACCAAATTGGCAGCTTCCAACAAGGCCTGGCTGATATTGGTGCCGCCAATCGCTTCCAAACTGTTGATGAAGTTGTTTACGCTGCCCGGATTATCGGCAGAGACCAATGCTTGTTCATACAAACGCACACCTGTGGAGAAGGGGACAATGTTAAACCGATCTTCAGGATTGAGGTGTGCCACGACGTAACGCGCTGCTTCTTGCGCCTGCGCCATTTTTTCGCCTTCCATACTGCCGGAGGTGTCCATCACCAAAATGACATCTTTGGCAATGACTTCCTCGACTGCCACACTGGGAGCCGCCAACAGCATGAAGAAACCATCTTGCTCTGCTTCCTTGTAACTGAGTAGGTTTAAACCGATGTCTTCTTGGGAGACGGTGTAGTAAAGTTCAAAATCTTTATCTGCCATGACATGGCTCTCTTCATATCCGGCCACAGCGTGAAAATCGCCATCACGGTTGATGGCAACAGGATGGCTGGGTGAATAGATAGCACGGATGGCCTCGTCGGAAAATAGTTCTACACGGATGCTTTGATTGTCCAATGGGGTGTTGGTGTACAAATCTGTGGATTGGGGATAAACGTAATGGATGACGCCCTGGTCGGCTGGCAGCACTTGCGTATACTCGATTTCTACGCGGCGCTCGTCGTTGCCTGGAATGGGGAAGACGTTGGCTTGCACCGCCTGCGTGCCAACATATTCCAAAAGAGCGGGATCGCGTAGTTCGCGCACGATTTCGTCGTAGATTTGGCGCGCCTCGTCTTTTTCTAGAATTTTGGCTTCAATGGCCTGGCCATCAACCCACATGGTGAGTTGGTTTACAGCTGCCCCTGCTGGCAAGGGGAAGAGGTAGGTTCCTTCCAACAGCCAGTCGTTGTTGTTGACAAACAACTGCTCGATGTGGGTGGTTGCAATCTGTTTGTCGATGGTGGTGTTGACGCGCTGGTACTTGATGGTGAGTCCTTCTGTGTTCCAAATGGGGGGAGCGATGATCACTGGCTCATCATCTTGAGCAACGGCCGTTCCTGCCACATGCATAAAAATCACAAAAATGGTCAAAAATAAAGCAATTGTTTTTCTCATGGCAAATGCCTCCTCAGCTGCTTGCTATGAATAAAAAACGATGGTGACAGGGAAAAAGTTCCGACCATTTTTTGATTGTCAATCAAATTTGAGAAAAAATATACCAGATTTTCCATATTCGCGGTAAACTTATATCCATTGAATGAGGAGGTGATGCAAAACGAGTTGAGAATCCCCAAAAGTAAATGTCAAGCAATAGAAAATAAATCTTAAGTTATGTGTGTTTGCTGGCCTGAGGCTTGTGTGCAAGCTGGTTTATTCCCAGTGCAGCTTCATTTCAATAAGCAGCGCTTTTAGGTCAGTATCAAATTCGAGGAGAATAATAATGATACAGAAACGCCTATGGATTTTACTTGTTTTAACGACTGTTTTGGCTTTATCCCTCGCGGCATGTGGTGGTGGCACCGTAGAAGCACCAACAGTAGAAGAACCTGCTGCCGAAGAACCAGCTGCGGAAGAACCAGCTGCCGAAGAACCTGCTGCGGAAGAAGCCCCCGCAGAAGAAATGTCCTCCGAAGAAGGTAAATACCAGATTCCCGCCGTGGAAGAAGATAAATACAACGTGGCCTTCGTCTATGTTGGCCCCCGTGATGATGGTGGCTGGACGCAATCGCATGACGTTGGTCGTCAATACGTGCAAGACAATGTAGAAAACGTGAATACCGCCTACGTTGAATCTGTGGCTGAAGGTGCTGATTCTGAGCAGGTGATTCGTTCTTTGGCGCGTAAAGGTTTCGATGTCATCTTCACCGCGTCCTTCGGTTTCATGGATGGTTCCGAAGTTGTCGCTGAGGAATTCCCCGATGTAGACATCATCCACATCAGTGGTTACAAATCCAACGAAGAGAATTTTGGTAATTTGATGGGCGCTATGGAAGATATGAAATATCTGGCTGGTATGCTGGCTGGTTCCCGTGCTAAGGTTGATGGCAACCCGAAATTGGGCTACATCGCTACCTTCCCCATCCCAGAAGAACTCCGTTTGGGTAATGCGTTTGCTTTGGGTGCCCAGAAAACTTGCCCCGAATGCACCGTTGATGTGCGTTGGATCTTCACCTGGCATGATCCCACCCTGGAAAAAGAAGCGGCAGCTTCCTTGTTTGATGGTGGTGCGCAAGTGGTGATGACTGGTGCCGACACCCCGGCGCCAGCCCAAGCAGCCCCTGAAGGCAAATGGGGTATCACCTACGATTACAGTGGTAACTGCACCCTCGATGCCTGCCTCACCTCCATGTACTGGAACTGGGGTGTGGAATACGCACGCATCGTGGAAGCCTCCCGTGAGGGCACCTGGAAAGGTGGCTGGGAATACTTCGATGCTGACACAGGTGCGCTGGGTCTCTTAGGCTTCATGGAAGGCGAAGAAAAGATGCCTGGTGTGGTAGACTTGCCGGAAGAAGACATCGCCCTCATCGAAGAAACGCTGGATGCCATGCTGGTTGGTGAATTCAACCGCTTCGACGTGTTTAGCGGCCCTATCACTGACAACCAAGGTAACCTCGTTTTGGCAGAAGGCGAAAGCTTGAAACAAGAAGACCTTGATGCTTTTGCTCAGTTTAGCGATGCTTGTGAAACCTGCATGTATTGGTGGAATGAAAATATCACCGCAGAACTGCCAGAAGTGGAATAACAGGAATTAGTAAGTTGTAAGCAGTAATCAGTGGGTGGTGTTGGGTAGTGAAGAGAATATCCAACTGCTAACACCACCCACTGATTTTTTTATCAAGTTTTGTTAGGAAGGATGAGACTCATTATTCAGTATTCATCCTTCGTTATTTAAAACAGGGAAACCCATGACTGAATCGCCTCTTGCCGTAGATATGAAAGATATTGTGATTCGGTTCCCCGGTGTGCTGGCGAATGATCACGTAAACTTTACGCTGGGGCAGGGCGAAATCCATGCCTTGCTCGGCGAAAATGGTGCAGGGAAAAGTACGTTGATGAATGCGCTGGCAGGTTTGTATAAACCTGCGTCTGGCACGATGAAGGTGTATGGGGAAACGGTCAATTTTGGTTCACCTAAAGATGCCATTGCCAAAGGCATTGGCATGGTGCATCAGCATTTTATGTTGGTGCCTAACCAAACCGTTACGGAAAATATTTTGCTGGGGTTGGATGACCCTCGCTTCCGTATGAACTTGAAGAAGTATGACCAAAAGATTTTGGAGCTTCAGGAACAGTTTGGCTTACGGGTGGATCCCACCGCACTCATCTGGCAGCTGTCGGTGGGTGAGCAGCAGCGTGTGGAGATTTTGAAAACGCTTTACCGGGGAGCCAAGATTTTGATCATGGATGAACCCACGGCCGTTCTTGCACCACAAGAAATTGATGAGTTGATACAAACGATGAAATCGATGGTAGGGTATGGTAAGTCGATTATTTTTATCAGCCATAAATTGCAAGAGGTAACGGCCGTTGCTGATCGGGTAACTGTGCTGCGTAAGGGGGTGGTTACCGCCGAAGGAATCGATGCTGCCGGCATGACCAAACGTGATCTGGCAAACCTGATGGTCGGACGTGATGTTGTTTTCACGATTCAGAAAACCCCGCATGACCCCGGTGATGTGGTGCTGGATGTCAGGGATGTGCGGGCTGAAAACAACAAAGGCGTGCCCGCATTGCGAGGCGTTTCCTTTAACGTGCGCAGCGGCGAAATTTTGGGTATCGCGGGTGTGTCGGGCAATGGGCAAAGCGAACTGGCTGAGGTCATCACCGGCATGCGAGAGTGCAGCACTGGCAGTATCCGCATCAATGGGGAAGAGCTGGCCAACAAGCCGCCCATCAAGGCGATTAAAAATGGCATGGCTCATGTCCCCGAAGATCGCACTCACGTGGGTAGTGCGCCCAGTCTGAGCATTACTGACAATACCATCATGAAGTCTTACCGCAAGCCGCCAGTTGGTAAAGGCAGGAGCATCAACTTTAAGTTTGCCCGCGCCAATGCCGAGAAATTAAAAGAGGAATACGATATTTTGGCACCCAGTGTGGACACGATGGCGCGTAAACTCTCTGGTGGCAATTTGCAGAAGGTGATTTTGGCTCGAGAGATTTCTGCTGAGCCTAAAATGATGGTGGCTGTGCAACCTACGCGGGGTTTGGATGTGGGGGCGATTGAGTCGATTCAAAAATTGATTTTGGGGCAACGGGAAGAGGGAACGGCCGTTTTGCTCATATCCGAAGAGTTAGAAGAGCTGCTCGTTCTTAGCGACCGTATTGCCGTCATTTACGAAGGCGAAATTATGGGCATTGTCTTCGCCGATGAAGCTGATGTTGACGAACTGGGTCTGATGATGACCGGCACTCATCTGGAAGATTTGCAGGAGGCCAGCCATGAATAATTGTCAATTGTTAATTGCGTTGGGGGGTGTACTATGAAGTTGCCCTTTACGATCATGTTGGAAAAACGGGTTGAGGATTATCCCAAATGGTTGCCAGCCGCCACCTCCATTGGCTCTGTGGTTGCGGCATTCATTATCAGCGGTATCCTCTTAAAAATCGTTGGTGGCGAACCAATTCGTGTGCTGAAATTCTTCATTGTAGCCACTTTTGGTAGTTGGGCGGTGATTTCTGACACAGTGGTTAAAGCCACGCCCCTTATCTTGGTTGGATTGGCTTGCACTATCGCTTTCAAGATGAAATTGTGGAATATCGGGGCTGAAGGCCAATTTTACATTGGTGCCTTTTTTGCTAGTTTGGTTGTCTTAATCCCCATTGTGCCGCCGGAAACATCCCCGTTCATTGTGCTGCCCTTGATGGCGATTATGGGCATGATTGGCGGGGCTTTTTGGGGGTTTATCCCTGGTGTGTTGAAAGCGAAGCTGCACGTGAATGAAATCATCACCACGCTAATGCTCAACTACATCGCTATTCTCTGGAACAACTTCTGGATTTTTAATACCTGGAGTGATGCTGGTTTCCAGATGACGCCCGTATTTGAAAAATCTGCCTGGCTACCCCGCATCACCGATTATGCCCGGCCTTACAGTGAGTTTATCGAAGGGGGGAGCGCACTGGCCAGGTTCATGACGGCGATTGGGTTGGAGCGTATCTCTGGCATGACGCTGCACTTGGGCTTTGTTCTGGCTTGTTTAATGTCCGTGGTCATGTGGTGGATTCTCGCGCGTAGTAAGTGGGGTTATGAAATCAAGCTCATCGGCGACAATAAAGAAGCTGCCCGTTATGCTGGTCTTAACATCGTGCGCAACGTCGTTTTTGTGATGATGGTCTCCGGTGCATTGGCCGGTTTGGCCGGTATGACAGAAATCACTGGCGTGGTTCACCGTTTGCAAGAACGCATCTCGCCTGGATATGGGTTCACCGGCATTATTATTGCCTGGTTAGCCAAACTCAATCCCTTTGCTGTAATTTTGGTATCCATTTTATTTGGGGGGCTGATTGTGGCCGGTCGTGAAATTCAGCCAGCTGGCTTATCCCAACTATTGCAAGGCATTATTCTCTTTATGGTTATCAGCAGTGATGTCTTGCTCCGCTACAGAATTCGCTTTATTCGGCTGACTGCACCAGCCGGGGAGGTTGACCCCACATGAATTTAGAGATTATCCTTCACGCCGGTTTAGCTACCGGAACTGTTTTATTGTTTGCAACTATTGGCGAACTTTACACTGAGCGCTCGGGCATCCTCAACCTGGGTGTTGAGGGTATGATGCTGTTGGGGGCGATGGCTGGCTTTGGTACCTCGCTGGCAACCAACAATGTTTGGCTTGGCTTATTGGCAGCTGTTCTCTCTGGTGGTATTCTCAGCCTGGCGCATGGTCTTGTGTGTATCCATTTTCAGGCAGATCAGGTGGTGAGCGGTCTGTCGCTCACGTTTTTAGGCACGGGGCTGGCGTTGGTGCTGGGGCAAGGATTGACGGGACAAAACCCACCGCTGGTGCCGGCTTTCGATATCCCTTTGTTGGCTCAAATTCCATTTATCGGCCCTGTGTTCTTTGCTGACCACAGTTTGCTAGCTTATCTGGGCTATCTCCTGACGCCGTTTGCCTGGTATCACGTTTTCCGCACTCGCCCTGGCATGCATTTACGCGCTGTTGGTGAAAAGCCAGATGCGGCTGATACGATGGGAATTAGTGTGTATGGGCTGCGTTACTGGTATGTGTTTGTTGGTGGCTGTTTGGCGGGTTTGGCTGGTGCTACTATCAGTTTGTCGGTGTCACCCGGTTGGTACAGTGCGCAGACCACATCGGGTCAAGGCTGGATTGCAGTGGGGTTGGTTATTTTTGCGCAGTGGAATCCGTGGCGAGCGGCAGTTGGGGCGTATCTTTTTGGCGCACTGCGGCGTGGTATTTTGGATTTGCAAGGTCCAGCAATTTTACTGGGGGTTGCCAATCCGCTTTATGTAAACTCGAACTTCGGTTTCTTCCTACAGATGGCTCCGTATGTGTTGACGATTATTGCGCTGATCATTGGCTCGCGTCAGGCTATCAAGAAACGCCTGGGGGCGCCAGCTGCGTTGGGGTTACCTTATATTCGCGGGGAACGGGGCTTGTAAGGAATGGAAATCAAGTATGCTTTAGTGGCTGTGACCGTCTACAAATTAGTCCTTGTTTTTCATGGGTAGAGGTCACTTGAAGCGCATCCATCACTTATTTATGGATGCGCATTGACTGTTCCTAAGCTAGTTCTTTTGCTGCCGCAATCCAATCTTCAGGATTGGCTTGCCAATCTGCTAATTTTGCTACTTCTTTGATATGTTCTGGCGCTGCTTCAGCCAATGCTTGATAAGTGGTAATGCCTGCTGCTTGAAGCCGTTTGGCGAATGTAGCACCAATGCCGTTGATTGCAGTTAAGTCATCAGGTTTAGCGGCGACTGGTTTGGCCGGTGCTTCTGCTTTAACTTCTGCTACGTCAACTGCGATTTTGGCGGTGGGCACTGTGATGTTGACACTATTGCATTGTTCAAACACCATGTTGACAATACCAGCCATAAGATTGATATAGTTTTTAGGAAGAATGAGTTTTAGCATGATTGAGACTCCTTGTTTCGGGCATGTAAATTTCATGACGCACTGCATCATTATAGCATAAGTGCAGAGGAATGTGAAAACGTACGGAAGTGAGGGGGCGTGATTGTTTTTTGTATTCTGTTTCACGCTGCGCACAAATGGGGGTGACTGTTTTCATTCCTGTTATCATAACGACGATGCCTATTCCTTTTTTTAGGCTGGCGTTTGCTCAAGGCGGCATATCAAGGGCGTTATTTACGACAAGGTTTGAAGATGCTCTTAACTCAGGTGGATTTTAGGCAGGGGGGGTGTCTGACTATGGCCAACTGTTTACTCATTCTTGCCTCTGAAAAATGAGAATCTTTAAATCCGCCTTTCTCTTTTTAGAACATTGGTAGTGCTTGCGTTATAATCCCTGTTCACAAAAGGGAACCTAGTTATTTTACGAATCTGAATGTATGACCGTTACTGAAGAAATCAAAAACCGGTTAGATATAGTTGACATTATTGGCGAGTCTGTGCAACTGCGGAAATCGGGACGGTCTTACTCTGGATTTTGCCCGTTCCACCCTAATTCCCGCACCCCAGCTTTTCACGTTTTCCCTGAGACCCAAACCTGGCGCTGTTTTGGCGCTTGTGCGGAAGGGGGCGATGTTTTTTCTTTTGTGATGAAAAAAGAAGGTTGGGATTTTAAGGAAGCGCTCCAACATTTGGCTGCTCGTGCCGGGGTACAGCTCCAACCGCAGCGTCCCATCGACAAAAAAAGGAAAGCTCACGAGGATCGGCTGACAGATTTGCTGGCTGCTGCTGCTGATTACTTTCATCAACTGCTGCTCCATGCTCCCCAGGCTGGCGCAGCCCGCCAATATGTGGGAGACCGAGATTTGACGGAGCAAACGTTGGCGCATTTCCAAATTGGCTTTGCCCTCGATTCCTGGCATCAATGCCGTACTCATTTTAATGGACAAGGTTATGAGGATAAGGAACTGTTTGAAGTAGGCTTGCTTACTGAAAATGATGCGGGCAGGCGTTATGATCGGTTCCGCAATCGGCTCATGATTCCGATTCGTGATGGAAACGGCCGTGTGGTTGGCTTTGGGGCGCGTACTTTGGATCCGGAGGGTATCCCCAAATATTTGAATTCGCCCCAATCTGCTCTGTTTGACAAAAGTCGGTTGCTTTACGGCTTGGATGGTGCCAAACGTTCTATTCGGGAGGCGCGGCAAGCGGTTATTGTTGAAGGCTACATGGATGTGATGATGGCGTGGCAGGGTGGATTCCGCAATGTGGTGGCGCAGATGGGCACGGCTCTGACTCAGGAGCAGCTGCAGCAGCTTAAGCGGTATACTAAGCGGTTTATCATGGCGTTGGATGCTGACGCGGCTGGAGCCAAGGCTACTATGCGTAGTTTGCAGGTGGCTCGTGAAACGCTTGACCGGGAGATTGATATTCGGTTTGATGCTAAAAATCTGGTGCGCTATGAAGGACGGTTAGAGGCGGATATTCGTGTTGTCACTATGCCTGCGGGCAAGGATCCGGACAATATCATTCGTGAAGATCCGGCGCAGTGGCCGCTTTTGCTAGAAAGAGCAAAGCCTGTGGTGGAATATGTTATCGGGGTGCTGACCCAAGATTTGGATATGGGCGATGCGAAGGCGAAAACGGCCGTTGCTAAACAAGTTATTCCGCTCATCGAGGATATTACCAACCCGGTCGAGCGTGACCATTATTGGCAGCAGTTAGCCTATGTGTTGCAGACTGATGAACGGGCGCTGCGTCAATTACGTGGTGGTGGCCAAAAACGGCCGTTGCTGCAAGCGTTTCGCCCCTCAAACAATGTGCCTGAACCCCCGCCTCCGCCCCCTGAGTTGGAAGGTTTGAGCCAGGTGCGCAATCATGGCGCTATCTTGGATCGGAATGTGGCGACGCAAATGCGGGAAACGAACTTGCTAAGTCAATATCTGCATCATCCTCAGGTTCTGGGGGAGGTGAACGTCCGGTTGGCAGAAACAGGCCAACCGCCCGTCACCCAGGCTGACTTTGGCACCATTGAAGATAAAGAGTTATTTGGCGTGGTAAACGGCCGTTACCACCAAAGTACGTTTGTCACCATAGACGAATTGTGCGATAGTTTAGCCAGTCCTTTGCTCGAGCGGGCTCAACACTTACGTTCATTGCCTCCTACATCCGACTCCGAGCTAGATCGATTAGCTGACAAACTCGTCCTATCCGTACTCGACATGCGGCATGAAAAAACCAGACGCCTTAATGCTGAAATGCAAAAAATGGCAGCTGACGCAAAAAAAGAAGGACGACGGGAATTAGTAGCAGATTATCAAGCACAATCATTAGAAATTTCTCGTCAGTTACTTCATATCCAACGTGCAAAAAACGCCATGTCCGCTGTCAGTAAAAGACGAGCGGAAGAAGCCTCTCTTGACAGTTTTTAAGCAAGAGAAAGAAATGTGGGAGAGCGTTTCCCAACGAATAAAGAACAAGAAACTTTCTCAATTCCTGTTGTCATAATTATTCCAGGTAGGCAGAAAAGATGGATTTTGAACCCAAACTAGATGATGAATTTGAAGAAGACGAACTAGATGTCGAGACACCTGATATTTTAGATGTTGAAGCGTTGGTAAAAAAAGCTCGTCGTTCCCGCGAAATCGAAGAATCAGACGTGCAAGCCATTTTAGCTACCGCCGACAATGCTCAAGCAGAAAAACTCTATGATCGCCTACAGCAAATGGGCATTCGCGTTGTCTCTGCCTCTGGGGAAACAGTGGATGCTGGCGAATCTTCCAGCCTCCTTACCCCAACCAAAGATGATGAGATGGAATCGGTTGAGGGGGCTTATGCTAGTAGTGATACCGAAGATGATCCAGTCCATACCTACCTTAAAGAGATTGGACAGGTGCCATTACTCAAATCTGAGCAAGAAATTTGGCTTGCCACTCAGTTGGAGGCTGCTGCTGAGTTGGATCGCATTACCAAGGAGCTAGACCCAGAAGAGAGCCACGGCAATAGCCAACATTTCCAATCTATGGTGGCAAACTACAAAGAATTGCTCATTTTCTGGGAGCATGTTCAATCTGCGAGCCAGAAACTAGACATGGATCCCCCCGATTTTACTCGCATTGTTGATGAAGCTCAGGAATTACGTCAAACATGGCAGGGGGAAAATGGTTCTTATGTCCGTCAATATCTGAATAATGGCAACTGGGGTCAAGATGATGCGTGGACCGAACTGGCAGAAAATGTCTTTGGTGTCTTTACAGCACTTTATTTGCTGCCTATCGGCCGCTCCAGCATGGTTGGCGAATATTTTGCAGACAATGGTTCCGTGCCCGATCTGGAATTTTTCTACACACGCCTTGAAGAGGATGATGTGGCTCTGCAATACAACGAGTTCATGATTTACCATTTGGCTGAAGAAGCTAAAGTCAATCTGACCCGGGCCAATTTGCGCTTAGTCGTCAGCGTTGCCAAGCGTTACATGGGACGTGGAATTCATTTGCTAGACTTGGTGCAAGAAGGCAATGTTGGTTTGCTGCGTGCCGTCGAGAAGTTTGACCACACCAAAGGTTACAAGTTTAGCACGTATGCCACCTGGTGGATCCGGCAGGCTGTTAGCCGAGCCATCGCCGACCAGGCGCGTACCATTCGTATTCCTGTTCATATGTACGAAACTATCAACAAAATCGTGCGCGTCCAACGTGAATTGGTGCAAAAACTGGGTCATGAGCCATCCGTGGAAGAACTCGCACTTGAACTGGATTACCTCACACCAGAAGAAACTGAGCAAATCAAAAAAGCCCAGAAAAATGACGAACCCATTGACCCAGTGCTGAACCGGAAATGGCGACAATCTGTGAGCAAAATCCGTGATATTTTGCGTATCTCTATGGATCCGATGTCTCTAGAAACGCCTGTGGGCAATGGCGAAGAAGCCACCGAATTTGGTGACTTCATCCCAGACGAAAGTGTGGTTGAACCAGTGGATGCTGCTTCTAAGGAACTCCTACGCGAGCAAATTCGCAGCGTGCTCAGCTTCCTTAGTGATCGAGAACGAGAAGTGCTGGAGATGCGCTTTGGCCTCAATGATGGCAAGGATCACACCTTGGAAGAGGTAGGGCGCAGCTTTGGTGTGACCCGGGAACGTATTCGCCAAATTGAAGCGAAAGCCTTACGCAAACTGCGTCATCCCAGCCGCAGTAAATCACTGAGGGATTATTTGACATAATTGTTTTCGAGAGCCTTGTGGTGTATCGACGCGCTGGACGGGAGTCTTGTTCATCGCGTTTTTTGCTCATGGGCTAACATTCGTCGTCACGGTAACGGCCGTTACGCGAAACATACAATCTTGTCTGCAGCCATCTGCAAAATGCATACGAGATAGCCCGAGATAGTTAAACTTTTGCGATGCCATATTGCTTGTGATAAAATGCACAGACTGTGGAGACGCTTGCCCTCACAAATCTCAATTAAGAATTTAGTAGCCCTATGCCAAATCAAATAGTTGTAGATTATCTTCCCCTGGCTGTTTTACTGGGAATCGCAATTTTCTTTGCCTTACTTCTTCCCATTTTGTCCCTAAGTTTAGGTCCAAAACGGCCAAACATTCGCAAAAAATCACCCTATGAATCGGGTATGACACCCATTGGTGAAGCACAGCGCCGCCTGCCAGTCAAGTTTTATCGGATAGCGGTGCTGTTTATCCTTTTTGATGTTGATATCATCCTCTTAGTGCCGTGGGCCATGAGCTTCCGAAACTTGGGTTACTTCGGCCTAGTCATGATGCTTATCTTCATGTTCATGTTCATCTTGGGGGATGTCTGGGTTTGGAAAAAAGGAGTTCTCGAATGGGAATAGAACAAAAACTCGGCAATTTGGGGGTTGTGACATACCGTTTAGAAGACCTCGTGAACTGGGGCCGCACGAATGCGATGTGGCCTATTTTATTTGGACTTGCTTGCTGCGCCATCGAAATGATGGGTTCCCAAGCTGCTAATTATGATGCCTCCCGCTTCGGCATGGAACTGAATCGCCCCTCGCCTCGCCAATCAGACCTTATGATTGTGGCTGGTCGTGTGACGCGCAAGATGGCACCCGTCGTCCGCCGCCTCTACGACCAAATGCCCGAACCCAAATGGGTTGTGGCCATGGGAGATTGTGCTTCCAGCGGCGGCGTTTTCAATAACTACGCCGTTGTGCAAGGCGTGGATGAAATTATTCCTGTGGACGTGTATGTAGCTGGTTGCCCGCCCCGCCCAGAAGCATTGATTGATGGCATCATGTCCTTACATGAAAAAATTCGTATCGAAAAATTGGGAGATTGGGCATAATGGATCGTGATAAACTGGTAATCAGAAAAATTACCAAAGCCTACCCCGAAGCCATTGAAGAAGTAGCAGAGTTTCGTGGCGAGAAAACAGTTTATATCAAAAAAGAAGACCTCAAAAACGTTTGTCAGCTCCTGAAGGAAGATGAGGATTTACAATACAACTTCCTCACAGATATCGTTGCCGACGATATGCTGCCAGACTTCCCCCGCTTTGCCGTCAACTACCAACTCAACTCATTGCCAAATAACCATCGCATTCGCTTGCGTACCTGGATAGAAGACCCAGAAGATGGCCCCGAAACAGTCGGTGCCGTTTGGGCGATTGGCACCTGGCTAGAGATGGAAGTTTACGATTTGATGGGTATTCGTTTTAAAGATAATAATAGTTTGCGCCGTCTCTTCTTGCCAGAAGATTGGCAAGGACATCCATTGCGCAAAGATTACCCGCTCGGCTACGAAGAAGTACAGTTTTCATTTAACTACGATGAAATCGACGCGAAGAAACCACACGCGACGAGGGATTAACTTATGAATATGCTCACTCCTGGAAGTGATTCAATTCAAGAACTATCTGTCGAAGAACTCCGTGCCAAAGTTGGCACGGGCATGCAAATCGACGATCCAGAAGAGAATATGCTTTTGAGCATGGGACCACAACATCCCAGCACACATGGTGTGCTGCGTCTTTTGGTTGAATTAGATGGTGAGAACGTCGTTAATATGGCTCCAGATATTGGCTTCTTGCATACTGGCGTCGAGAAAACCATGGAATCTAAAACATACACCAAAGGCTTGGTGTTGACCGACCGCATGGATTACCTCTCGCCGATGTCCAATAATTTGGGCTATATCTTGGCCATCGAAAAATTGTTAGGGGTTGAAGCCACACCGAGAGCGCAGGTGATTCGGGTGCTTTTAGCTGAGTTGCAGCGCGTTGCCAGCCATTTAGTTTGGCTGGCGACCAGCGCCCTCGACCTGGCTGGTATGTCTGTGTTCCTTTACTGCTTCCGTGAACGAGAATACATTCTCGATTTGTTTGAGATGGTCGCGGGGCAGCGTATGATGGTCAGCTACATCCGCCCTGGCGGGCTATGGCGTGATTTGCCTGAAGATTTTGTGCCTGCTGTGCGCCACTTTCTCGATTTTATGCCAGCCAAAATTGCTGACTATGAAGCCCTGTTGAAGAACAATCCCATCTTCTTGCAGCGTACCAAAGGGATAGGTGTGATTTCTGGTGAAGAGGCGACAGCCTGGGGACTGACAGGAGGCAGCTTGCGCGGTTCTGGCGTAGATTATGATGTGCGCAAAGCTGTGCCATACTGTGGCTACGAAACATATGATTTCGATGTCCCATTGGAAACAGATGGTGATGTCTATGCGCGGTATCGGGTGCGTGTGGAAGAAATGAAGCAAAGTTTGCGCATCATTGAGCAAGCCTTGGATAAACTGCCCGAAGGCCCCATTAAAATTGACGATCCGAAGATTGTGCCCCCCCCGCGTTCAGAACTTGGTCACAGCATGGAGGCTGTTATCCACCACTTTAAATTGTGGACAGAAGGATTTGATGCGCCGGCTGGCTTTGTTTATCAAGCGATAGAGTCGCCGCGTGGTGAGTTTGGTGTTTATTTGCGTGGCGATGGTGGCCCCAAACCGGCGCGGGTTCATTTTCGTGGGCCTTCTTATGTAAACCTGGCCTCGCTGCCTAATTTGTCGAAAGGCTTGTTTGTGGCTGATGTGGTCGCAATTATTGGCTCGCTAGATATTGTCTTGGGCGAGATTGATAGATAGTACGGAGATTACTTTGATTGCTGAAAAGTACCCCGAAGAGATAAAAGGGATTTTGGCTCGTTTTCCTAATAAGAAATCGGCCGTTTTGCCTTTGATGCATTTGGCACAGCACGAATATGGCTACATGAGTGAAGATGCCATGCGTGAGGTGGCGCAGATTCTGGATTTAGACCCTACACATGTTCTGTCTATTTCTGGTTTTTACACACTGTATTATGAAGAGCCAGTGGGTAAATATGTGATAGAAATTTGCAATGATTTGGCTTGTGCTTTGCGCGGAGCTGATGAATTTGTGGAGATGGCTTCTGACAAGTTAGGAATTCCGGTAGAGGGCACCACAGATGACGGGTTGTTTACCTTGAAAACGGTCATGTGCCTGGGGGCTTGTGATAAAGCGCCTATGTTGCAATGCAATCTCCGTTTTGAAGAAAACTTGGACGAAGAAAAATTTGACCAACTGTTGGCGCGGTTACGGAAAGCTGCTGATTCCGGTCCGCCTGAGCCGAGTGTGGTGCAGAAAGTGACATCCTACGCCATTCGTGAGTGGGAAAATACTCAAGAATAAGTTTGTAGTGATGACTTTGGTTATCAAAGCCACTATTGGAACTTAACAATGAACGCAGATACTTTGCACGACGAACTTTGTGGTATGTGCTTAATCTTGAAAAGTGGCAGCTACGAACTTTAAGGTAATCAAGTATGGCTAATCTTTTATTGCGGCATCGTGATATTGCTGATTTACACAAAATTGATGTGTACCTGAAACATGGTGGTTATGACGGCCTAAAGAAAGCGCTGGGTATGGCAACGGGAGATGTCATCAGCGTGGTGCGAGACTCTGGTTTGCGGGGTCGTGGTGGGGCAGGCTTCCCTACGGGCGTGAAATGGGGTTTCATTCCCAAAGGGGAAGGCGAGAAGTATGTCATCATCAATACCGATGAGTCTGAGACTGGCACGTTCAAAGATCGTGAACTGTCTGAATATAACCCGCATCAGGTGATTGAAGGGGCGATCATTGCCGCTTATGCCATTGGTGCTAAGACAATTTATAATTACTTCCGTGGCGAGTTTATGGATGCTGGTTATGCCATGGAAGAGGCTGTGCAGGAAGCCTATAAAGCTGGTTTTTTGGGTAAAGATATTCAAGGCAGCGGCTTTGATTGTCATTTTTATTGCCATTACGGCGCTGGGGCTTACATTTGTGGTGAAGAAACGGCGCTTATCAATTCTTTGCAAGGTGAATTAGGTCAACCGTGGTCTAAGCCACCATTCCCGGCTGTGGAAGGTTTGTATAGCAAGCCGACTGTGGTCAACAATACGGAAACATTGGCAAATGTGCCGTTGATTTTGGTCAATGGTAGTGATTGGTACAAAGAAATGGGCACGGAGCAAAGTTCTGGTGTCAAGATTGTGTGCATGAGCGGCCATGTGGAAAAACCGGGCAATTATGAGGTGGTGATGGGGGTGACCTATCGTGAGTTGATTGAAATGGCTGGCGGTATGAAAGATGGCAAGAAGTTCAAAGCGTTGTTACCCAGTGGTGGTTCTGGCCCGGTGATTACGGAGTCTGCTTTGGATGCGCCGATGACCTATGAAGGGTTGACGCCGCACAACTCGGTGATGGGCTCGGCGTCGGTGATTGTGATGGATGAGAGTACGGACATGGTGTGGGCGGCGATGAAGATGATTCATTTCTTCAAGCATGAGTCTTGTGGCAAATGTACTCCCTGCCGTGAAGGGACGTTCTGGATGGAACAACTGCTGCATCGGATTTATGAGGGGCATGGCACGATGCAGGATGTGGAGACGCTGGAGAGTGTGGCAAACCAGATTTCTGGACGGACGTTATGTGCGTTGGGTGAGTTTGCGGTGAACCCGGTGTTATCTACGATTAAACATTTCCCGGAAGAGTATCGGGCGAAGGTGAAGCAAGCGGTGGCCGCCTAGCGGTGTTTGGAAGATTGAAGAATAAGGATTAAAGAATGAACTGCGCAGAGGCGAAGGATGTAACCTTATTTAACCTGAGCTTTGGCGGTTTTCAATAGATTCTAAATTAGAGACTAACAGATGAGTGATCTGATTAACCTAACGATTGACGGTGTTGCGGTAAGTGTGCCTAAAGGGACGTTGATTGTGGATGCCGCCAAGGAGATTGGCAACGAGATTCCCGTTTTTTGTTACCATCCAAAGATGGAGCCGGTGGGTATGTGCCGGATGTGTTTGGTGGAAGTGGGGATGCCGATGCGTGATCGTGCCACTGGCGAGTTGATGCTGGAAGAAGATGGTAGTCCGAAGTTGAATTTTGGACGTGGTCTTCAAACTGGCTGTACGGTGCCGGTTAGTGAAGGTATGGTGGTGCGTACGGCGACGGAGCCAGTGGAAAAGGCGCGTGCTGATGTGGTGGAGTTTTTGCTGACCAGTCACCCGTTGGACTGTCCGATTTGTGATAAAGGTGGCGAATGTCCGCTGCAAAATCTGACGATGGCGCATGGTAAGGGCAACAGCCGTATGCATTATGGTGACAAGATGCATATGCAAAAGCGGGTGCCGTTGGGGGAATTGATCACGTTGGATCGGGAGCGCTGTATTCAATGTGCGCGTTGTGTCCGCTTTCAGGAGGAAATTGTGGATGATCCGGTTATTCGGTTCCACAATCGGGGACGCAGCCTGGAAATTGTGACGATGTCTGACCCTGGCTTTGACAGCTATTGGAGTGGCAATACTACGGATATTTGCCCGGTTGGGGCGTTGACGACTTCTGATTTCCGCTTTGGGGCACGGCCATGGGAATTGACGCCGGTGGCTAGTGTGTGTCCGCATTCTCCTGTGGGCAGCAATATTACTTTTAGTACGCGCCGTGAAGTGAAGTCTGGCGGTAAGACTGTGATTAAGCGGGTGATGCCGCGCCAGAATGAAGCTGTCAATGAGATTTGGATTGATGATAAGTCACGTTTTGCTTACCATTTTGCTGATGCGCCTGACCGCCTGACGAAGCCGATGATTCGTGAGGGTGGTGAGTTGGTTGAAGTGGAATGGGATGAGGCGTTGACTGTGGTGGCGGAGGGGCTGGGTGGCTTGGATGCGGTGGCTGGTTTGGCTGGCGACCGTTTGAGCAATGAAGATTTGTTCATGTTCCAGAAGCTGTTCCGCAAGGGTTTGAAGAGTAATCATATTGACTTGGCACAACGGCCGTTATCCGGTGGTGATGTTGTCGCGCAAGTGGGGATTACCAGTGGCAGTAATTTGCTTGATTTGGGAGCGGGCGATGCCGTGTTGGTGGTTGCCAGCGATTTGCATGAAGAGGCGCCGGTTTGGTGGCTACGGGTGAAGCAAGCTGCGGAACGAGGCGCCAATGTGGTGGTGATCAATCTGTATGCGACGCGCCTGGATAAAGCTGCGACGCAGGTGATGACGGTGCGGCCTGGTGAGTTGTTGGCGACGGTTAATCAACTGGTCAATATGGCGAAGGTTGAAACTGAGATCACTGATAATGAGATTGTAGCGATGGCGCAGATGTTGAGCGGCGCAGAAAATCTGGTGATTTTCTATGGCGGTCTTGGTTTAGAAACTGCTGAGACGGATCTGTTGGCGCGTTTGCTTGGTAATCTCCTGACGATTCAAAATGGCAGCAGTCATGCCGGTAAAACGAACAGTGGTTTGATTGCTGTGTGGCCGCATAACAATACGCAGGGTGCCTGGGATGTTGGGCTGCATCCGGCGTTGCTGCCAGGATACAAACCGGCGAAGGAAGCGGGTTTGGATGCGGCGGCGATTGTGGCTGGTGTTCAAGATGGCTCGGTGAAGGGCTTGTTTGTAGCTGGCACTGACCCAGTGGGTGATGGTTTGCTGGCGGACAGAGGCCAACTTGAGTTTTTGGTGGTGCAAGAGTTGTTTATGACGGAAACGGCCGTTCTTGCGGATGTGGTGCTGCCAGCTCAAAGTTGGGCTGAGCGGGAGGGCACGTTTACCAGTGGCGAACGCCGCGTGCAGCGGTATTATCCTGCCATTCCGGTGATAGGTGAGAGCCGTGCCGATTGGCAAATTCTGGCACAAATTGGTGAAAAACTGGGTGCTGGCAAGGTGCCGTTTGCGGCCAGTCTGGCATTCAAGGAAGTGACGAAGGCTGTGCCTCAGTACAAGGGTATGGATTACCGTACGCTGGCGCAAGTTGAAAAACAGTGGCCGGATGTGGGTGGCGATGACCTCTACTACGGTGGCAACGCTTATGAAAATCGCTCTGGCCTTGGCCAACAATGGCAAGCGGCAGCAGAGAAGGGGGAGGTGGCGCATTTTGATGTGCCAGCCATCCCAGAAGTGCCAGCGAACGGTCTAGAGATTATCCACAAGTCGGCGCTTTACACGCCGGGCATATTGGTGAATCATTCACACGTTTTGGCTGACCGCCTGGAAAAGCCAACGTTGTGGCTTCATGCTGATGACGCTGCAAATCTGGCTGTGGCAGATGGTGATGCGGTGAGGGTGATGGTGAACGGAACGGCCGTTGTGGCGCAAACGCATATTAACGGCGTAGCTCCAGTTGGTTTAGGTTTATTATCTGGTGTAAAGAAATGGTCGGGAACGGCCGTTGCGGACATTGAGAAAAAGTGAACAGTGAGTAGTAAACAATGTACGCATTGACTGATTACTAAGGACTGATTACAGAATACGGAAAAAGAGGAACCCTTATGACACTTGGTCAAATAGCCCTCTGGGGGTTGATTGTAGGTCTTGTTATGAGCCTGGTCGTGATTACCGGCTTCGCTTACGCTACCCTTCTCGAACGTAAAGTATTGGGTCGAATGCAAGCACGCATTGGCCCCAATCGTGCTGGTTACATCCCATGGCCAAGACGTGGGAAAAAGGAACGCAAGCTGTTGGCTGGTGTCATGCAGCCAGCCGCTGATGCGGTGAAGCTCTTCTTCAAAGAAGATACCACACCGGGCATGGTTGATCCCTTCGTTTATAACCTGGCACCGATGTTAGCTGTGATTCCTGCTATCTTGATCTTAGCAGTGATTCCGTGGGCTGGGAAAATCCCCAATTTAGTGCCAGAACAATACGATTATTTTGCCATCGTTCCTGGCTTGAACGTGGCTATGCTCTTCATCTTGGCCGTCACTTCCATCAGCGTATATGGCATCGTGTTGGCCGGGTGGGCATCCAACAGTAAATATGCCGTTCTTGGCGGCATTCGTGCTTCTGCCCAGATGATTAGCTATGAACTAGCGATGAGCATGACCATTATCGTTCCAGTTATGTTGGCTGGCTCAATGGATTTGGGCGTTATCGTAGAGGCACAAAAAGGAGGTTGGTACATTTTCTTGCAGCCCATCGCCGCTATCATTTTTTGTGTTGCTGTGATGGCAGAACTCCAACGTGCCCCCTTTGACTTGTTAGAAGCTGAACAAGAACTTTCCGCTGGTTTCAATGTTGAGTATGGTGGTATGCGTTTTGGCATGTTTTTCATGGCTGAATACATGAAGATGGTCTCCTTTAGTGCCATCGCTGCCGTTTTATTCTTTGGCGGGTATCGTGGACCATTTGTCGATCAGGTTCCAGTTCTTGGTTTTGTCTACATGTTCATCAAAGTTTTCATTGGCCTCTTCATCATGATTTGGCTTCGGGCAACATTCCCCCGTCTTCGTTATGATCAATTGATGTCATTTGGTTGGAAACGCTTGCTGCCCATTGCGGTTATTAACTTCATTATATTGGCGACTGTATTGGTTATGGCTGAAGAGGGTTTCTTTACCCCAATACAAGAAGCCATTCGTGGATTCCTTGGTTAATAGTGGAGAGATTTCATGATTAAAGAAATTGGTGAATTAATCAGGGGGCTGAGCGTCACCATGCGGCATTTTCTGTCACCCCCTGTGACCATTCAATATCCTGAGGTCAAGCGACCCGTACGCGCTCGTTTCAAAGGTCGTCATGAACTCAAACGATACGATAATGGTCTGGAGAAATGCATTGGCTGTGCTTTGTGTGCTGCTGCCTGCCCTGCTGATGCCATCTTTGTTGAAGCGTCGGAAAACACCGATGACAAACGCTTCTCCCCTGGCGAACGATTTGCCAGCACTTACGAGATTAACATGCTGCGCTGCATTTACTGTGGCTTTTGCGAAGATGCCTGTCCTACACAGGCCATTGTGTTAGAACACAATTACGAATTAAGCTTTTATGACCGGCAAAGTGCAATTTACACAAAAGATATGCTGATTGTGGATGTGCCTGTGAACGGACTACCCACACCGCAAGAAGTAGAGCCGGGTAAATTTACAAAAGCAATTCCAGAGATGGAAGATCCGAAATAATAATGATCAGTAAGCGGTGATCAGTAGACAGTAAACGGTGGATGAATCCCCCACACTGATTTCCGAATACCGAGTTTAAGGCAACATATTATGGGTAATCCTTATGTTTTTGGTTTATTGGCGGTGATTGTGATTGGTTCAGCGGCAGGGATGCTGACCAGCCGTAATGCAGTTCACAGCGCCCTGTTTTTGGTGCTGAACTTCGCCACGATTGGTGTATTTTACATTGTGTTGAATGCTCCGTTTATTGCCATGGTACAGATTACGGTGTATGCCGGGGCTATCATGGTGCTGTTCTTGTTTGTCATTATGCTTTTGGGCGCGGAGCAGCTGCGGGGTGTAGAGAGTGAGCATTGGTATCATTTGGGGCTGTCTATTTTCCTGTCTGGCTTGTTGGTTGTGGCCTTCTTCATTGTCTTGGTGATGGAAGGCGGCGATGCTTCTTCAGCAGCGATGATAGATACCAGCCCCACGGCTCTAGGGTTACGGTTATTTGAAGGTTATACCTTCCCCTTTATGGTCACGGGCATACTTTTGCTCTCTGCCACCATTGGTGTGGTTATCTTCGGTTTCAGCCGGAAGCGAGGGGCAGATGTCTGAAGTTACGATTGAATGGTACATTGCACTCAGTGTTGTTCTTTTTACCATTGGCTCGATGGGGGTGCTGCTGCGGCGTAATGCTATCATCCTCTTTATGTCAGTGGAAATGATGCTGAACTCGGCCAATCTGGCGTTTGTGGCTTTCGCGCGCCATTTGGGTGATCTGGATGGACAAGTTCTTGTCTTTTTTGTGATTACTGTGGCAGCGGCTGAAGTGGCGGTGGGTCTGGCTTTAATTGTGGCTATTTTCCGCACTAAAAAGAGCATCAATCTTGATGATCTCAATTTGTTAAAGGGATAGGGGTTATTTATGGAAGCATATGGTTTAGCTCCCCTGCTACTATTGTTCCCGGCAATCGGCTTTTTCTTTAACGCCTTAGTTGGCCGCCGCTTTGTGGAAGCAGATAGCGAGATTGGTGAACGCTGGTCTGGCTGGATTGCAAGCATAGCCGCGATTTCTTCTTTTGTGGTGGCGGTGCTGCTCTTCCTCACGTTGAGAGCCAACCATTTTGAGGCAAACGTGGTTGAATTGGCTGATTGGATTGTGATTCCATCAGCTGGATTTGATGTCTCCTGGGCGATGCAGGTTGACACGCTTTCCGTGACGATGATGTTGGTGGTAACGGGCGTTGGTTCACTCATCCATATCTATGCCATGGGCTACATGCACGGCGATAAAGATTACTCTCGCTTTTTTGCCTATTTCAACATGTTTATTTTCTTCATGTTGATTCTGGTTTCTGGCAGCAGTTATTTGGTGCTATTCGTAGGCTGGGAAGGTGTGGGACTTTGTTCGTTCTTGTTGATTAGCTACTGGTTTGACGTGGAGAAGGATGGCAAAGCAGTCAACGCAGATGCTGGGCGTAAAGCGTTCATTGTGAACCGTGTGGGTGACTTCGGCATGATTTTGGCGATTATTCTCATGTTCTGGACGTTTGGCTCGTTGGGATTTGAGCATGTATTTGAAACGGCCGTTAACATGACGATTTATAGCGAAGTGGTTCGTTTTGGGCCGTTCTCGGCACCGATTGGCACAGTAATCACTGCGATTGTGGCGCTCTTTTTGTTGGGAGCAACGGGTAAATCAGCACAGATCCCGCTCTACGTTTGGCTGCCAGACGCGATGGCTGGCCCCACACCTGTGTCTGCACTCATTCACGCGGCCACGATGGTCACCTCAGGTATTTATTTGCTCGTGCGCAGCAATGTTTTGGTTGAGTTGTCACGAGTTGCCTTTGCGGAATACGGCCTTGGTGTTTTGGGGGCGGTGTCTGCCGCAGACCTCATCGCCCTCACCGGAGCGCTCACCGCTCTGCTAGCTGGCCTCATTGCCTTTACCCAATATGATATCAAAAAAGTGCTGGCCTACTCCACCGTTAGCCAGCTTGGTTTCATGATTGCGGCTGCCGGTATGGGGGCTTATGTAGCAGCCATGTTCCACCTCATTACCCACGCTTTCTTCAAAGCATTGCTCTTCCTTGGCTCCGGTTCTGTCATTCACGGCATGGAACATGGACACCATCACATTCATGAACATGGCGATGCCCATCACGAAGAAGACACCTTTGACCCGCAAGACATGCGTACCATGGGGGGGCTGCGCCATAAAATGCCCTGGACCTTCTGGACTTATATGATTGGGGCGTTGGCATTGGCTGGTATCTTCCCCTTAGCCGGTTTCTGGTCTAAAGATGAATTGTTGGCTCACGCCAGTGAAAACTCAGGTATGATCTTTGAGACGGTTTACTGGATTTTGACGATTGCCGCTTTCTGTACCGCCTTCTACATGGGGCGGCAGTTGATGATGACCTTCTTTGGCAAACCACGTCATGAAGCGGCTGAACATGCGCATGAAAGCCCCCGCCTGATGACCGTTCCGCTGGCAATCCTGGCTGGACTCACCATTTTGGGTGGAACCATGAACTTGCCCAATATCAATGCTTTTGGCACGTGGATTTTAGGTTCTGACAATGGTCATGCTGCGGTGGAAGAAGGACATGGTGTGGAACTGGCGCATGGTGAAGAGGCAGCGCATGGCGAAGAAGATGGTCATGGTTCTGAGGGCATGAGCGTGACGCTGGCTCTGGAACATTGGCTGGAAGAATCGCTGCTTATCTTTGAATTGACCAAAGAAGAGGGCGCCCTGACCGGGAAATATCATGAGTATCACTATCCCCATACACCAACCACACTGACATGGTCAGTAGCCATCATTTCTTCGCTGCTGGCTTTAGGTGCTTTAAGTCTATCGATGTTTGTGGTTTATCGGAACCGTCCAGCATCCGCAGACGCTCCTGACCCGCTAGAAAAACTCAGGCCGCTCTGGTGGTTCCGTATTTTGCCGCTGGAAACTTTATACATGACAACGGTTGTGCCAGCCTTCAAATGGCTCTCCGATTGGCTTGCTTTGGCTGTTGATTGGAACTTCTGGCATGACTTTGTTCACGACAATATCATCCGTGATATGTTTGTCAGTTTTGCCAACTTCCTGGCAGACATCTTCGATAAATATGGTGTTGATGGCACGGTTAACGGCATTGGCAGCGTGACAAAAGGTTTGGCTGGTGTGCTGCGCAAGACGCAAACTGGTTTTGCCCGTTCATACGCCCTGGGTATTTTCTTTGGCGCCATCTTGTTGTTGGCTTATTTCTTGTGGATTGCATTTTAGGGAGAGATTGGGGATTAAATGAATCGCTAATCGCCAATTTCTGATTTTCACATAATTGATTTGAGATAGACAGTTTGTTTGCACAATACCTTTTTTAAGGGATTTGGAGAAACAATGGAACAGAATAGCATTATTTTAAGTGTTTTAATTTTCTTTCCGCTAATCGGGGTGTTACTCATCCTGATTGCCGGACGGCAAGAAGGCCGGGAAAACGCCATCAAGCAGATTGCGTTATGGACGAGCATCATTACTTTCGGTATCGCTGTGGCGGTGCTGGCGAGCTACAATAAAGCGGAGGCTGGGTTGCAGCTTGTTGACAGGTTTGAATGGATACCGTTCCTCAACATCGACTATTTTATTGGTGTGGATGGTATTAGCATCTTGATGGTGATGTTGACAGCGTTTATCAGCGTGATTTCGATTGCCGCTTCCTGGTCAGCTATTGAGCATCAAATCAAGGCTTATTACATCTTCATGCTGCTCATGGAGATCGGCATGATGGGTGTGTTCCTGGCGCAAGATTTGTTCTTGTTTTACATTTTCTGGGAATTTACGCTGATTCCGATGTATTTCCTCATTGGTATTTGGGGGGGCAAAGAGCGGGTTTACGCTTCCATTAAGTTCTTCCTCTACACGATGGCTGGTTCCTTGCTTATGCTGCTGGCGATTCTCTACATGGGGATTAGCAATGAAACCTTTGCCTTGACGGAGTTGATTGCCGGACGAGATGCTTTTGCCGCAGTACAGAATATACTGTTCATCGGTTTTGCGGTGGCTTTTGCTATCAAGGTGCCGGTTTTTCCCTTCCATTCCTGGCTGCCTGATGCCCATACCCAGGCGCCTACTGCTGGTTCGATTATTCTGGCTGGTGTGCTGCTGAAGATGGGGACTTACGGTTTTGTGCGTTTTAATTTGCCTCTGTTCCCTGAAGCTTCTGTCTATTTTGCCCCAGCGATTGCTGTGCTGGCCATCATCGGCATTATTTACGGCGCGATTGTTTCTTTCCCGCAGAAAGATGTGAAGAAACTGGTGGCTTACTCTAGTATCAGCCATCTTGGGTTTGTGATGCTTGGTATTTTCTCTCTGAATGCTGCTGGTTTGGAAGGTGCGATTTTGCAAGGTGTGAATCATGGTTTGTCCACTGGCGCATTATTCTTCCTGGTGGGTGTTATTTATGAACAGCGCCATACGCGAGAAATGTCGGAGTTTGGTGGTTTGTGGAAGGTGGTGCCACTGTTCACGGCTTTGTCTTTGGTGGTGGTGCTTTCTTCGATGGGGTTGCCCGGTTTGAACGGTTTTGTGGGTGAGTTTAGCATTTTGCTTGGCTCGATGGGCGCTGAATCACTGGGTGCCAATGCCTGGATTTATACGGCTTTCGCCACCACTGGTGTGATTCTGGCGGCCGTTTATCTGCTGTGGATGTTCCAAAATGTGTTTATGGGTGCGCTGAATAATCCGAAGAATAAGAAATTGCGTGACGTAAACGGCCGTGAACTGGCTATCTTTATTGCTTTTCTCATCTTTATTGTCTGGATTGGGATTTCACCTTCACCCTATTTTGATTTGATGGATAGCACCGTATCGTCGCTGGTGAGTGATATTGGGGCGACGGTGATGGTAGGACAATAAAAGTGAACGGTAAGCAGTGAGCCGGGTACAGGATGCAATTCACTGAAAACTGTCTACTGGTCACTGTTTACTTGATTTAACATGGCGGTTCTGGGTGTTGCTGGGACCGTCATTTTATTGCAGTGAAACCGATTTACTTTGTTCATATCAGCGATACGCATTTGGGACCAACGGCCGTTTACCGAGATCGTCACGGCGTCATTCCATATCCCTGTGCGGAGCGGCTGGTAGACATCATTAACAATTTAACAACGACGCCTGACTTTGTCATCCATACTGGCGATGTGGTGTATGACCCGGATCCGGCAGCATTTGAACTGGCGGCTGCGCTGTTTGCTCGCCTCAATGTGCCTATTTACTACGTGAACGGCAACCATGATGGTCACGGTGAACTGGCCACCTATTTGCCGATGGGGCCCAAGACAGACTTGAGCGACGACCCGGAAATGCTTTCTTATGCGTTTGAGGTGAAAGGCGAGCGCTTTGTGGTGGTGGATGCGCGTGGGCCGGAAGAGATTGACCCGCAGGGTTTGTTCTCTGAGGCACAGCTTGAGATTGTGCGCAATGAAGCCCAGCCCGATGGCCCGCCGTTGACATTTTTTATGCATTATCCGGCACTGCCTATGAACTCGAAGTGGATGGACGAGAATATGTTGGTGAGGAACGGCCGTTCCTTTCACAATCTCCTGCTCCCAGCCAAAGAACGGGTACGGGGTGTGTTCCACGGACACGTACACCAGAGCATGCAAGTGATGTGCGCTGGCATCTTTTACAGCAGCATCTTCAGCACCTACACACAGTTTGCTGCCTGGCCAGATGATGATGACGTTCAGCACGACTTTGAGCATGAACCAGGATATGGCTTTGTACATTTGCTGGATGGACAGATGATTGTACATCAGCATACGTTCAGGAGGCCGTAAAAATTAACAATTGATAATGAAAGTTTACGGTGCTTGTCCACATGATTGCCCAGACACCTGCGGCATCATAACTGAGGTAGCCAACGGCCGTGCAGTTGATTTCTATGCGGATCCAGATCATCCAGTGACGCAGGGCTGGCTGTGCGCCAAAGTGCGTTCATACTTGGATCGCATCTATCACCCGGATCGGCTGGAATATCCACTGAAACGAGTGGGAGCGAAAGGCAGTGGGCAGTGGCGGCGCATCTCCTGGGATGAAGCCATAGCGGAGATTGGCCGTAACTGGCGTGAGATTATCGCGGCGCATGGCTCGGCAGCGATTTTGCCCTACAGCTTTAGTGGCACGTTGGGTCTGGTGCAGATGAGCGTGTGTAACGGCCGTTTCTGGAATAGGCTCGGTGCCAGCAGGTTGGCACGCTCCATTTGCGGAGCTGCTGCCCAATTTGCTGTAAACATGACCCTCGGTGTGCGCCATACGCAGCGTTACCAAGACGTGGCTCACAGCCAACTGGTCATCGTCTGGGGACATAATCCGGTGTCAACGGCGCCGCACTTCATGCCCCACCTGAAAGAGGCTCAGCGAAACGGGGCGCAGCTCGTGGTCATCGATCCGCGACGGACGCGTACAGCCAAAGGAGCTGACTGGCACCTGGCACCGAAACCGGCGACCGATGGTGCCTTGGCACTGGGTTTGGCGCACGTCATCGTCCATGAAAATGGTCATGACAAAGCGTGGCTGGCTGAAAACACAGTGGGTTGGCCTCAGCTAGAAGCGCAGTTGGCCGATTACCCGCCATCCCGCGTGGCTGGTATCACCGGTGTGGCCGCGGACGACATCGTCAAGCTGGCGCGATTGTACGCCAGCGTGCGCCCCGGCCTGATTAAAATTGCTGATGGCTTGCAGCGGCATGCCAACGGCGGGCAAACGACACGGGCGATTTTGACTTTGCCCGCCATTACCGGGCAGTATGGCACCCTGGGTGGCGGTCTCGCTTATTCGGCTAGCGGCTATGTGAATTGGGACAGCGAAGCGGTGAAGAAAACGGCTGAATGCCCACCACCTGCTCGCTTGGTTAACATGAATCGGTTGGGCGCGGCGCTCTTAGGTGAGGTGGCTGACCCGCCCGTTAAATCATTGTTTGTCTACGGCTCGAATCCGGCGGCAGTTGCGCCGAACGCCAGGCAGGTGGTGGCGGGCATGAAGCGCGAAGACCTGTTCACGGTGGTTCATGAGTTGTTCATGACGGACACAGCGGATTTAGCAGACATTGTGCTGCCCGCCACGTCACAGTTGGAACATGTGGATTTGCACAAGCCGTATGGCCATACAAATCTCGTTTACAATGCGCAGGCGATCCCGCCGCTGGCTGAATGCAAGAGCAATTGGGATGTGATGCGCTTACTGGCAGCAGAGATGGGGTTTCAAGACCCCTGGTTGCAGCAAGAGGCGGATGAAGTGATAGCGGAGGTGTTGACGGCAACGGCCGTTACCCATCCAACTTTGCAAGATGTTACCCTCGAACGCTTAAAAACTGAACACACCATCACGCTGGAATGTGAACCGGCTGTGCCCTTTGCCGATGGACATTTCCCAACGCCTAGCGGCAAGGTTGAGCTGTTTAGTCAGGCGATGGCTGACCGGGGGCTGCCCCCGCTGCCCGGGTACACAGCTGCCATCGATGAGCAGCCCGCGTTAACGGAGCCGTTTGAGCCTGAACTGGCTTTGAATCTTATCACTGTTGCGGCTCACCATTTTGTGACGAGCAGCTTTGCCAATCAGCCTAACTTGCTTCAGCGGGAAGGTGACCCGTTCATTGAGATCCATCCTGATGATGCGCAAATGCGGAAAATTGAGGATGGCGATCAAGTGGTGGTGGAAAACGGCCGTGGTTGGTGTGAATTGAAAGCGGTGGTTACCGATGTTGTGCGCCCCGGCGTTGCCGCCTCGCCCAAGGGTCGCTGGAGCAAACTTGATGGCGGCCGCAACGTGAACTGGACTACGCCCGATGCCCTTGGCGATATGGCTGGGCAGAGTACGTTCCACACCAACCGCGTGTGGATTCGGAAGAAAGCATGAGTTGTCAATTGTAAACTCTCAATTGTCAATGGTTAAATGAGATACTTGATAATCAACGTCATTTGCTTGGCTTTGGAAACAATGAGCAATTGACAAGTAGAAAGGTTGAACTATGTTTGAAGCACCGGAAATTAATTTATATGTGCTAGCACCTTTTATCATTGTGGCAGGGTGGGCGATTTTGCTCATGGTGATTGACCTGTTTGTTTCCGATGAGAAGAAACAGTGGGCTACCGGGCTGACGCTGGTCGGGATGGTGGCTGCCCTCATCGTGACCCTGATGCAGTGGAATAACGGCGGCGAGACTTTCTTGCTGGATGGTCATCCGATGGTGGTTCTGGATAACTTTGCCCTGTTTGTTAACGGTACCTTGCTGCTTACCGGCATCTTTGCCATCTTGATCTCCACTAATTTCATGCGCGAGAATGGGCTGGAACGGCCTGAGTATTACATGCTGATGCTGTTTTCGCTCAGTGGCATGATGCTCATGGGCATGGCCAATGACTTGATTCTCATTTTCTTGGCGTTGGAACTGCTTTCCATTCCCCTGTACATTATGTCTGGCTTTGCCTGGCCGCGCGAAGATTCAGAAGAGTCGGCGATGAAATATTTCTTGCTTGGTGCCTTTTCCTCTGCCATCTTTGTTTTTGGTATTGCCCTGACCTATGGCGCTACTGGCACGACTTCTTTGCCTTTGGTGATGGAAAGCATTTCTGGTGAAGGCGTCTTTGCCACCGGCGCTGTGGCTTTCATTCTGGTGGGGTTGGCTTTTAAAGTGGCTGCCGCTCCGTTCCACATGTGGACGCCTGACGTGTATGAAGGAGCTCCCACAGCTACGGTTGCTTTCATGTCTGTCGGCTCGAAGGTGGCTGGTTTTGCGGCCTTGCTGCGCATTTTCCTGGTTGCTTTCCCCAACCTGGGCGATGGTTGGATTGGGGCTATGGCGATTTTGGCAACCCTGACGCTGATCGTGGGGAACGTGGTGGCAATTGCGCAGCAGAATATCAAACGTCTGCTGGCATACTCCAGTATCGCCCATGCTGGTTACGTCCTGATTGCGTTGGCTACGGTGCTGAACAGCCAGGATGGGGTCAGTTCGGTGCTGTTCTACTTGTTTGTTTACCTGTTTAGCAACTTGGGTGCCTTTGCTGTTGTCATTGCTCTGGAAAGGAAACAGGGTGAAGGTGTGCTGCTTGAGGATTATAAGGGGCTGTTCAAACGCAGTCCGGGCTGGGCGCTGGCGATGTCGGTGTTCTTGCTCTCGCTGGCTGGTATCCCGCCGACGGCCGGTTTTGTGGCTAAGTTTTACATCTTCCGAGCGGCTGTGGATGCGGGCATGGTGTGGTTGGCGATTGTGGGGGTGGTAACGGCCGTTATCTCTGCTTACTACTACCTGCGTGTCATCTACTTCATGTTCATGTTCGATGGTGATGTGCAGGTTACCACTCATCCGGTCTTGAAATGGAGCGTGGTGGTGCTGGCTGTGCTCACCATCTGGTTTGGCTTAATGCCCAATATCTTGTTTGAAATCACCCAGCAGGCAGCCTTACCGACGGTGGTGCGAGTGCTGGTTGGTGGATAGCATACGGGTTGCTTTGAGCTTGTTTGTGTCTTTTGGATTTATTCTGAATTGTCTGGGTTGAGCAGATTCTTGAATGGATCTTCTTCTGTTTGCTTGACGTAGCTTTTACGGGTTTTTCCGCCCGCCTTGGGGTCTTCGACGAGACCCATTTCGTAGAGGTGTTCCATGATGCGAGCGGCACGGGGGAAACCGACGCGCAACCGCCGCTGCAGCAGTGAGGTGGAAATTGTGTCTTGTTTTTGCGCGATTTCGATGGCTTGTTCAAGCAGTTGATCTGTTTCATCTAGCAGGGCATGTTTGGCAATGAGCGTGTCCCATGGTGTGGGGATTGGCTCAAAGTCGGTTAAGGCATTTTGCCAATATTGCACGATGCGTTCAATTTCATTGTCGTTCAGAAAGACACCTTGTGCCCGCACTGGCGCGGCGGCGTCAGGCGCTTGAAAGAGCATATCACCTTTGCCCAAGAGCTGTTCGGCTCCCACAGAATCTAAAATGACACGTGAATCCATGCCCGAGGCGACGGAGAATGACAGCCGAGCGGGGAAGTTTGCTTTGATTAGACCTGTGATGACATCGGTAGACGGCCGTTGTGTGGCTACGACTAGGTGAATGCCTGTGGCTCTCGCCATTTGGGCCAGGCGGCAAAGGGTGCGCTCCACGTCACCGGGATAAATGTGCATCAGATCTGCTAACTCGTCGATGAATACCGCCAGATACGGTAGCTTTTTCATATTTTTGTGCCGAGCGATTTTGCGATTGTAGCCGTTGAGATTACGGGATCCGACTTGCGTAAATAACTCATAACGGCGATCCATTTCTGCCGTGAGCCAACGCAGCACGCCCACAGCGCGATCTGCTTCTACTTCCACGGTGCCGATGAGGTGGGGCAGCCCGTTAAAGCGAATGAGTTCTACTTTTTTCGGATCAATCATGATGAGATTGAGGCGTTCGGGGGGATTGTTGAAAACGAGGCAGGAGATGAGCGCATTCATTAACACCGACTTACCAGAACCTGTGGTACCAGCAATGAGCAGGTGGGGGAGTTTGGCTAAGTCGATGGCGATGGGTTTCCCGGAGACGCCTTGACCCAGAGCGACGCCCAGCGGGCTTTTAATTTTGGCGAAAGCATCAGACTCCATGATGGCTCGTAAGCGCACGATGCTGATGTCGTTGTTGGGCACTTCTATGCCGACGACACCGCGCCCTGGCACAGGTGCTTCGATGCGGAGGCGTGTCACGGCCAGGGCCATCGCTAAGTCTGGGCGCAGAGAGGCGATTTGGTTGATGCGCACTTTTTGTTCTTTGACTTCGCCATCAGGACCTGTTTTGATGATGTAACCTGGCTCAACGCCAAACTGGGTAATGGCCGGTCCACGTTGAATTTCGATGACTTTGGCGGGAATATGGAAATCGGCCAGGGTTTGCTCGATGATGCGAGTTTTTTCGTCGATTTCTTCTTTGGACATGGGGGTGGTGCGTCCTTCATCGAGAATATCGACGGGGGGCAGACGTTTGTTACGGCGGCGTAATCCTGGTTCCGATGCATAGTCGGCGCTATCGTCGATGATGATGAGTTCATCGGCAGGCGACTGATTGTTTTGCGGTGGGGGGATTGGGGTTGGTGTGGCTGTGTCTACTTTGAGAACTGGCTGTGGGGCTGGGGCAGGAGGGTCGAGCGGAGCGAGGCGTTCTCCGGTGCGGCGCAAGCGAATTGAGATGGTATTGAGTGTTTCGAGTAGATTTACCCAGCTAAATTTTGTGGTGAGGGCTAATCCCCACAGGAGGCAGGCAAGGTAAAACAGCCAGGTGAGGGGGGCTCCTATGAATGCTAACAGTGGTTCGGACAGTGCCCAACCAACCAGGCCACCTCCTAACCCGAGGTAAGCATCTGCTCTGTTTGCGCCGGTGATGATGTGGCTGATGGGCAATAAGGCTAATAAGATGAGTTCAAGGCCAACAATTTGGGAGGTGCGGATATGGGTGGATAACGGCCGTTTTACTTTCCGTAACGCAATCAACAAGCCCACGAGCGCCAAAATGAAAAATAATGGATAGGCTCCCCACCCGAAAATCTGTCGCCAAAAGCCCGCCCAGGTATCCAACCATTTTACCTGAGAGGAATCTGGCAGCGCTAACAGCGTGATCATGGCAAAAATAAACAAGGCGATGCCTGCCATTTCTACGCGCCAGGGAATTAAACTGTTGATCAGTTTTTCATCCCAGGTAGGAGGAGGGGGAGCTGGATTTGCTTTTTTAGAGCGTGGGGTTGAAGTTTTCCGAGCCATAGTCCAGTTATCGGTAATCAGTGAGCAGTAATCGGTGAGCAGTTGATACACAACTGCCGATTACCGATCATCGTTAACTGGTAGTTTACTCGTTAGCGGTCACACCGCGCAAACTGAGTGCCAGACGTTTGCTTTTGGCATCAACGTAGAGCACTTTTGCTCTGACTTGTTCGCCGATGGTGACCACATTGCGTGGGTGGAGGAAGTCGCCTTCGGCTAGTTCAGAAATGTGAACCAAGCCTTCCAGTTCCCGTTCTAGCAGCACAAAAGCGCCATAATTGACGATATTGGAAATAGTGCCTTCTACGATTTGACCCTGGTAATAACGATCTTCCGCAGTTTTCCAGGGGTCGGAATGCATTTGTTTCAGGCTGAGGGCGACGCGTTCTTTTTCTTGGTCGATGTCCAGAACGAGAACTTCTACAAGCTCATCAGGTTGCAGAATTTTGCTGGGATGAATGACCCGGCTCCATGACAGTTCTGAAATGTGGATTAAGCCTTCGACGCCGCCTAAATCGACAAATGCCCCAAAGTCGGTCAGGTTGGTGACGGTACCGGTGACGGTATCGCCTGGGCGAATGCTCGCCAGGACAAGCTCTCGCTGCCCAGAGTCTACCTGCGCCGCTCGTTCAGAAAGAATGAGGCGATTTAAGCGGGGATTTACTTCGATGATTTTAACTTGCAATTCGGTGCCAACTGCATCTTGGAGGACGGTGTTGCGTTGTACTTCAACATGAAATTGGGGGAAGTTGATCAACTGGGATGCCGGAATGAAACCAGGGAGGTTATGCCATTCGACTAATAAGCCCCCTTTATTGAAGCCAGTGACTGTCAAGGTTAATGTTTCTTCGTCTTCGTATGTTTCTTGGGCAATGGACCACGGATCTACTGGCGGTGAAAAAGATTGCGGGTCTGTTGTGAGATCTGTGGGGTTTAGCAGGGAACTGTCATCAAGGGGGAAATCATCAAACTGTGATCTTGGTTCAGGATTAGATTCTTCTTCTGCAAAAAGTGCTGCCCAGAAAGAATTATCTACATTTTGTGAATTATTATTTCCTCGTGCTGATTCAGAATTCATATTCCATTACTCTTTTTTTTGTATCGGTTTCGGTGAATTGTTACCAAAATTCTTTGGGTTGGACCTAATTCCGAAAGCAAAAGATTGGTGATTAGGATTTGTCGTTGAGTTTAAAATATATAGCGTTGGACTTAGGTTTTGTCAGGTTTTAATTGTATGATTTGTTTTGGAGCAAAACCAAGTTATTATCAATTGAAGTAGTACTGAACTCCTATGATACTTCAATTATAGGCGATGACCGATACCTGTCAATATTCCCCTTATTTTACCTGCCTTAAATTTGTATAATGTTAACGTTTTTTATGAAAAAAGGTAATAAAGATGGATGATTTAGCCATAACGGCCGTTTCCCGGAATCTAGCGACGCTTTGGGTGGGACGCACTTATGAATATGTGGAGACGGTTACATCGACGAATGATGTGTTGAAAAAGCGAGCGGCAGAATTGGATGAGGCCGCGCTACCTGAGGGCACAGTATTGGTAGCAGATTATCAAAGTCGGGGAAGGGGGCGTTTGGGCAGGCGGTGGGAGGCTTTGCCTGGCACTTCCTTGATGCTGTCGCTGCTTTTACGCCCACAATGGCCAGTCTGTCAATCGTTGTGGCTTACGATGATTGCCGGATTGGCGGCAGCGGAGGCCATTGAATCTTTGACTAACTTGTCTGTATCATTGAAGTGGCCCAATGATGTAGGCCTTGAGCTAGATGGTGTGTGGCATAAACTAGGTGGGGTGTTGGTGGAAGGCAATGTGGCGCAAAACGGCCGTTTGCAGTATGCGGTTCTGGGCATGGGACTTAATGTCAATATGACTGCTGCGCAACTGCCAGAGGGCAGAACGCCGGTGACTAGTGTTCTGGTTGCTGGGGGGCAACGTGTTGAGCGGTGTGCGTTGCTTGTGTCGTTTTTGGCTGGCGTGGAATCTTGGTACGAAACGGCCGTTGCTGGTCAATCACCTGTTTCTGTTTGGGAGAAACGCCTGGTGACCATTGGGCGGCAGGTCACCGTGAAACAAGCTGACAAAACCTTGTCAGGCATGGCTGTAGGCGTCGATGATTGGGGGCAGCTCAAACTAAGCGCCGATGATGGCTCACTTCATCTTATTGCTGCTGGCGATGTCACGCTCAGAACCTAAAAAGCTGGAGAATCTGCGTTAATTTGCGGCTCAATTTTTAGTTGCGATCCGCTCCCGTCTATTGTCGCCGGCGTCCTAAAAGCCAGGTAAACAGCAGCAATACTGCCCCGATAATGGCGAATCCTGCCAACTGTTTTTCCCGGCTTAGTTGCGAAGCCCTCTCAGGTTCTGTCTCTTTGATCCACTCAAAAGTTTCAATCATGCCAGCTCGCAAGGGTCTTGTTTGCCACCCTAATTCGGTTTTGGCTTTATTTGCCTGGGCGATGTAAGTTGCCCCCAAGATCTTAATTGAATCTTCGCTAAAAACTTCAGGGAGAGGCAGAATTTTGCTGAGTGCGCCAACGGAAGAGGCGAATGGCTGTAAGAAACTGGCGGGAATCCGTACCAGCGGTGCCGGCTTGCCCGTTAGATGCCCCCAAAAATCAACCATTTCACCTAAGGAAATGGCGGGGCCAGCCAGGATATAGCTTTCACCAGGCTTTCCCTTTTCGGCGGCCAGGATATGACCTTCAGCAATATCTTCGACATGGGCATACGTGATCGTGAGTTCTGGGCCAGTCAGCGCTGGTAAGCCTCGATAAAACATGCGCATCATGTGGGCGATGTTACTATGGTCGCCTGGCCCGTAAACACCACCGGGCATGACGATGGTGATGGGCGCCCCTTTTTCAATCAAAGGTTGAGCGACTTTGTAATGCGCCAACCATTTGGTGCGATCATATTCTGTGAGAAAGGGTCCCCCTTTGAAATAGGTTTCATCGACTAATTTCCCTTTCGTATCCCCAAAAACAGCAATGGTGCTGGTGTAAATGATTTTGGGGATGCCTAGTTCGTAAGCCAGGCGCAGCACTTTGCGTGTGCCTCCCACATTGATGGCTTCTGCTTTCAGCCAATCCACGTTACCGAGTTTGTACCAGGCTGCGATGTGGAAGACGACGTCACTGCCTGCCATGCCAGTGCGCATGGAATCGATGTCAGTAATATCGCCAGGGACAACGGTACAGCCTAATGCCTCCAAAACGGCCGTGCTTTCAGGCGAGCGTGCGCTGGCAACGACTTCATAGTTGCGCTCGAGCAATTTTTTGACAACTTGCTTGCCAATAAATCCAGAACCACCTGTGACAAATGCTTTCATGAATCAATCCTTGTGTGAAAACCTGTTATTTGACTAATAAAATTATACCTGAGATTAAACAAAATAGGGCAATTAGTTTGCTGGCAAAGAGGCTGAATGTTATAATTCTTGCCGCTCTAAGGGCGCGTAGCTCAGCTGGTTAGAGCGCACGGTTCACATCCGTGAGGTCGGCGGTTCGAGTCCGTCCGCGCCCATCTTAATGACCTCTTTGGCCTGTTTAGTCTGTTTGCTTCAGATGTGTTACAGAAATGGAAAATGATTGGTGTCATCGAGATAGTTCAGGAAATTCCTGAAAAGACGATCCACTTTGGCACTCACTCTCTGTGTAATCCTATGGCTCTTGACACGGGCAAAACAAAAATCACCCCTTTATTGGGTGCTTCTAAACTGCCTGTAATCTCTTGGGTGACCTGGACTAGTTTATCCACCATTTCATCAGTATCAACAACAGTAAATATGGTGCGATGACGTTCCTCTCGAGATTTCATGAGGTTGCTGATACTGGGCATAAGCGGGAAATCATCCCGATAGCTGCTAGCGGCGCGAACCCGCCCCATCCCTGTGCTGTCTAAAATAGTGATACCAGAGACCCCTGTTGCTTCCCAGGCGTCTAAGACTGGCGTGCAGTTGTTCACATCGTCAAGAACAAGTAAAACCATCTGATGCATTGTTATCACTCTCCCTTTTTGAACTTATGCTGTTTCTGGCTTTTTAGGCTGCCAGGTGAAGGCCACCCGAAGCATAGGCGGCGTCACCAGCGTTGCCATGATGACCATAAATACAACGACAGAAAACATTTCAGGTGAAAGGAAGCCCTCTGCCAAAGCTAAAGAGGCGACGATCAACCCCACCTCGCCGCGGGAAACCATGCCAATCCCGAGCTGTAGTGATTCAAGATTGGTATAGCCGCCTAGTTTTGCCCCTAAACCACTGCCCAAAATTTTGCTAACGATAGCGATGATTGTAATGAGAATGGCTAGAATCCAGGTAGTGCCGCTGATGGCACGCATGTTAACTGTCAGCCCTATGTTGACAAAGAAAATGGGGACGAAGAAACCATAGGATAGGGCAATAATGCCTTGTTCAATACGGTGCTTGAAGGGGAGACGGGCTAAAAACAAGCCAAGGAGAAATGCACCGGTGATGGTGGCCATGCCACCAATGACTTCAGCTGCCCAAGCATAAAGTAAACATAAAACAAACGAAAAGGCAACTAGACCTTGGCTAATGGGTAATCTTTCAATCCAGGCGATAAAGGGCGGCACGAGATAAAGACCGATCCCTGTTGCCAGGATTATGTAGGTTATCATCTTTAACAAGGTTACAACAATGCTGGCTATGCCGCCTCCAGCGTCACTTAATATAATCACTGAAAGGGAGAGCGCTAGGATGACCAGAATATCATCAAAAACTGCCGCTCCTAACATGGTAAGCCCAACCCGACTGCGCAAAACGTTTAATTCTAAAAGTGTTTGAGCCGAGATGCTGACACTGGTTGCAGAAAGTGTGAGGCCAATGAAAATGGCGCTGTCCATTTCCATGCCAAATAAAAGAGCGGCGCCTGCTCCTAATATCAGTGGAACGAAGACACCCAAGGTGCCAGATATGGCAGATACTTTTCCAGAACGGGCTAAATCTTCCAAATTCAGTTCTAGGCCAGCTAACATCATGAGCAAGATGACGCCAAGTTCGGCCATCATGGTAATAACTTCTGCAATCAGGTGATCTTCATGGAACACTGGCCAACTAAACATGTTGAGCAGGGTGGGGCCGAGGATGATGCCAGCCAGCAGTTCGCCTAAAACAGAGGGTTGGCCTAAACGCACACTCACATAGCCGCTTAGTTTGGCAGCGATGATGATGATGGTTAAGGCAAGAATAAGGTTGGAAAACTCATGTAACATGACTGATACCGATTTACTTTCCTTTCAAAAAACGACGTGTTTTTCACAACACGTTTCTAAGCAATGCCCATCATTTTTTAATTCCTACCGCGTGAAATCAGGGTATTACTTTAAAGCAAAAGCGATAGCGTTACTTATTGTATTTTATGATAGTTTATTGCTTGTGCATAATAAGATGCTGTGCAATTTCCTTGAAATAAGTATAGCAGCACCTGATGCAAAATGTGAGAATTGCTGCCTTGAACTGGGTGGATTTGCCCGTGCGGGTTGACGATTAAATAGGTTGTGGAACGGCATTATTCACATTTGTTCAAATTATTTAGCTGCTGTTCTTTGTTGGGATGAGTTGGATGGGGGAGTGAGGCTGAATATTGGTGGGTATGGGGTAAATCAGCCTGACAATTTGGGGTCAGGGTGCCGATTGCTAGATCAGCCAAGTGAGAGATGAGAGCCGCTTGAAATGGTGAGGGTGTTTAGTCGGTTTGTGATATACTCAAAGATTGATTGAACTTATTTCTAGAAGGAGAGCTGACATCTCATGGCAAAGAAGAAAAACAGACGCCGGAAACGAACATTTTCAGAGAAGGTTATCATGGTTTTGGGAATTCTCATCGTCATTAGCATGGTACTTTCTTTATTTGCTAGTTTCCTGAGAACGGCATTCTAAAATTAGTCTTTGGTATTCAGCAGTCATCCTGGATGGTGCTGAATACTAATTTCTATTTTTTGTTTACTGTGCAAGCATTCTACTCGTAAGTGCCGGACTATTCAGTTTCATTCAAATTTGAGAGGATAGAATTAATCTGCTGTGGTAAGGCAAGGTTCACCACGTAGATATTGCTCGCATTCTGCCGTGGATAACGGCCGTGTAATCCGCTCCATCGCCCGCTCAAACAAATCGGATATTGGATTGAGGTCGTTGATTTGGGCAGTGCGATCTGCGCTGGCTGTGGCTAAACGAGTGCCATCAGGGCTGAAAACGACGCTGTTGACGGATGCTGTGTGTCCGAGCAGGGTGCGCAAGACTTGTCCTGTTCCTGTATTCCATAATTTTACGGTGCGATCTACGCTGGCTGTGGCCAGGCGGTTGCCGTTGGGGCTGATGGCCACGCTCATAACGGGGCCGGTATGGCCGGAAAAACTGCGTAAAACTGTACCACTGCTGATGTCCCATAATTTGGCTGTGCCGTCGCCGCCAGCTGTGGCTAAACGCCGGCCATCTTTGCTGAATGTGACGTGGTTGACTGGTCCTTCATGGCCGCTTAAGCGCGTGATTTCTTCGCCTGTAACTGCATCTAAAATGATGGCGCTGCCTGTGGCATCAGCGATAGCCAGCCATTTTTGATCAGGTGAGTAGATGGCCATGTTAACGGCCGTTTCGTGGACAAAGGTCTCCAATAAATCACCAGAAAGCGTACTCCACTGTTTTACACTGCCATCATCGCTGGCCGTGACTAGTTTAGCTCCGTCATAATCAAAGGCAACCCAGTTCACAGGAGCGTCGTGAGGCAAAATTGGCAGGCGAATGGTGCCTTCTACCAAATCCCATAAACGCACATTAAAATCTTCATTGGCTGTGGCTACCAGTTGCCCATCAGGACTAAAGGCCGCGCTGTTGACTGATTGGCTGTGCGTACCCAAGGTAACCAACTCATCCCCCGAAACAGAATCCCATATTTTGGTGGTATAGTCATCGCTGGCGGTGATGACGAGGCTGCCATCATGATTAAACGCCACGCTGTTTATCGGTTGCCGGTGGCCCGACAAGATCAAAACATCCAGACCCGCTTCAGAGTTCCACAGCTTGGCGGTTGTGTCCTGGCTGGCAGTTGCAATGCGGGCGCTATCTGGACTGAAGGTAACGGCCGTTACTGGGCCATTATGTCCTGAAAGTGTGTAGAGCGTTTTGCCCGTTTCGGCATCCCAAACCTTAATCGTGCCATCCCCGCTGCTCGTTGCCATCAAAAGGCCATCGGGGCTGTAGGCAGCATCCGATACGGCACTTGCATGACCAATGAGATTAAACAGCAGCCCTTCATTTTCAAAATCCCAAACTCGGCTGAGGCCATCGTCGTGCGCAGTGATGATTCGGCTTCCGTCCGGGCTAAAAGCAACACTGTTGACGATGATGTTGGCATTCGGTTCAGCGTCAGGTGCCACAGAGTAAACGGGAGTGCCGATTTCCATATCCCAGATGATAGCCCGACCGTCTTCACTGGCACTGGCTAAATAGCTGCCATCCCCATTGAAATCTACATCTTGGACAGGTGCATTATGACCAAAAAGGCGGTAGATTGAGCGTCGGCTGTCAGTGTTCCATATGCGCACCGTACCATCCCTATTGGCCGCTGCCAGGTGGATGCTGTCTGGATGAAAGACGACAGCGCGAATGGGTCCATTTTGGCCGTTCATAACGGCAAGGCGTTCCCCGGTCACGAGGTTGTTGACCACGACAAAGCCATCGTCGCTGACAGAGGCCAGCCGTTCACCATTCGGGCTAAAAGCGATACCATTGACCACACGGCTGTGATCGTTGAATGTCCTTAATTCTTGACCTGTATCGGCATCCCACAGTTTGACGCTGTTGTCGTACCCGGTTGTGGCTAGAAAACGGCCGTCTTCGCTGATGGCTACGTCATTGAGCCAATCTGAATGACCCGACAAGGTCATTTGCAATTGAGAGGTCTGCAAGGCGCGATAGAGCGCTTCTTCTGCTTCGGCTGCCACCATATTGTCGGTGGGCAAGGTACGATTGACAGACTCGATAGCCAGCAGCAAGCCAAGCTGCGGGTCGCTGTTGAGTTGGTCTAGGCCAGCGACAGCCAATTCACGAGCCGTTGCCAGACGTGCAATCGCCTCAGCCTCAGCGGCACTGGCAACAGCGGTGGCGCGGGCGTAATCTGCTTCGGTGGCATTTTGTTCAGCGACATCTCGTTGTTCCTGAGCTTCTGCTTCGGCTGTAGCTCGCAGATCAGCATCGGCGAGGGCAGCATCTTGAGCGGCAACGGCCGTTGCTGCGCTTTGTTCCGCTTCAAGGCGTAATTCTTCAGCGATGCGGGCATTATTGGCGGCGGTTAACTCGTTTTGGCGAGCGATGGCTCCATTACGTGCCGCCCAGAAAGCTGCGATCACAGCTAACAAAAAGATGACCATCATGGCGGCCGCTAAACGAGCCAGGCGAGCGGCTGAACGCACACTTTCTTCGGCTCGCTCTCTTTCTGTTTCTGCTAATATTTGCGCTTGTTTCAGCTCTCGCTGTCGTATCGCCTCTTTCTCTAGCTCTTCTTTGTGAACGGCGGTGGCGCTGGCATCGATAAACGCTTGCTCTAAGGCTGTTAAATCTTCGTATTGCAGTGCTTCTTCCAGGAGTAAGCCGCGCAAGAGCAGCGAATCTGGTCGGCTCAATGCTTGCCACTGATCCGCTGTGGTGGCTAAACGCAGACGCTGACGCTGCGCCACACGGGATTCCTCAATCCAGCCTACAAACCGAGGCCAAATGCGTGCTAAGGCTTCGTGAGCCAATCCCATTTGATCACTTTCAGAGGTAGTGCCGGGAATGTAACGAATTAACCGGGCTTCCTCCAGCTTTGTAGACACTGCTTCAAATAGGTCGTCTGGTATATCTAAATCCTGGTGAATCTTCTTGTTTAAGATGCGATCAGAAGATATTCTCCGCTCAACCGTGGGGCGTACAATGCCCAACAGTATCTTTTTGGCAGTTTCTTTTTCGAGACCGGGCAAATTGTTGTAAAAGGCATCGGCGCTGTTTGCCAAGGCGCCCTGACCGCCGCCAATTTTGCGATACGCTTCCCAGGTGACACGGTTGTGATCTCGTAATTCCCACAGTTTGAGCAGTGTAAATTGAAGGAGGGGCAAGGCGGCTGCTTTACCCAGCACTTCACCAATCATCTCATCGACAAGATTATCTTCAAAGCGCAAGCCAACTAGTTCAGCCGGTTTCTCGATGACTTCGCGCATTTCATTGGCTTTCATGGCGGGCACACGAATTTGTGCTTTTTCATATTCCGACTGGAGTGCGGGAATCTGCACTAGTTGGCTCTCTAAATCAGCCCGCATGGTAATGATGACGGTATGGCGGATATTGGGCATTTGAATGAGGTTCAGCAAGGTGAGGATGAATGCCCTTTGTTTTTGCTCATCATGGCAAACGGTAAACAGTTCTTCAAACTGGTCAATCACTAAAACTGCAGGTTCTGACCCTCCTTCATGGATCAAGTTGACCAAGTAAGTGGAATCTTTTTCACTGTTTGTTTTGACAGATTCTAACCATTCTTGGGTGTCAACGTCTTTGGGCTTGAGGGTGTGGGCGAGGCTGGCTTGGGGATCGGCGCCAGGAATAACGGGAGGATAGTAGCGCCATGACTTGCTGCCATGCAGTGCGCCGTCTTGCAGTCTAGGAATGAGGCCAGCTTGCGCTACAGATGATTTGCCACTGCCTGATGGCCCTACAAGAGCCAGGAAACGACTGTACTTTAATCTTTCTATCATTTCTTCAATGATATGGTTACGACCGAAGAAGATGGAGTGTTGAGAATAGCCGAAGGTTCGTAGACCGAGGTAAGGGCATAAGGAATCATCAAGCTCTGGGGCTTGAGAAGCATCATAGGGTAACAGTGACGTTTCTGGAGCTTTACGGCGGGCGTGGTATAGCTCATTTGACCAATAATCAATGAGGTTTTGTGCTTGCCACCGATCGCTTCTGGTATCAAGTATGATGCCGGTAGCTGTGCCGCGCTGCACGAAGGTTTCTACGTCGTTTAGAAACTTTGTTGATTTTCCGTCTTTGCCCCGGCGCTCTAGTAGTTTACGGTGATGGCTGCGAAGTTCGGCCAAGGATGTAAACGACTTGGTATTTTCCATAAACTGCGTTTCTCCTAACTATCTGCTATCCAAATCACCGGGTGAGTGGGAAGAGCAGATGTTGTGCGGAAGGGCTGCACAACAGTGGGATCATACGGCAATCGTCGGGAATCATCAACATTTTTGCTGAGGGTGGGGGCAGGTGTCGGGTGCTGGGGTTTCATTTCCCAAATTTTTGTTGTTTTGGTAAACTGGCAGTCGGTATCGTCTGTCAGGTTGTGTGTGGGAGTTGCTCACTGGAGCCTGACGAACAATGAGTAAGGAAATGAGATAGCATGCCAGTTGTCTGGTTTATTCGACATGGTGAAAGTGAGTCTAACGCCAATCTGAGAACGACGCATCCAGCGCAGTCGGCGTTGACGCCTGTGGGGCGTGATGAAGCTGAGTTGGTTGTGCCTCAGATTGAGACGCCGCCTGACTTGATTGTGGTTTCTTCTTACCTACGGGCACGGCAAACGGCCGTTCCCCTTATCGAAAAGTTCCCTGACACGCCGATGGAAACCTGGCCGGTTCATGAGTTTACCTATCTGCATCCTTTGGAATACAAGGAGACCACAGGTGCAGAACGTTGGGGGGTGGCGAAGGTGTATTGGGAGGAGAACGAGCCACAGGTGAAGCATCGCGGGGAGGGCGAGTCTTTTGCTGAATTGATGGCTCGGGTGGAAGCACTGAAAATGAGACTGGCTCAACATCCCGCTCAGTTTATTGTGGTGTTTAGTCATGGGTTATTTTTGCGGGCGCTGCTGCATGTCAACATTGTGGGGCACAGTGAACCTACGCCAGAAATGATGGAGCGTTACCGCCATTTTATCTGGTCTGTGCATATGCCAAATTGTGCTATTCTGAAAACGACTGTGGCTGAAAACGGCCGTTTTACCTTTTCTGGCTATGATACCACCCATCTGACACCCTAATCTGCCATGACGACATCTTACGGTACGCTCACGCTCCATATGCCTGGCAACGAAACGGCCGTTGTTGAATTGACTGTTTCTGAGGTGGTGTTGGGTCGTTCTCGCCAGGCGACGGTGCGTTTGCAGGATGACCTCGTTTCAAAGTTGCATTTGCGTGTCATTGTGAAATCAGATGGCGTCTGGTTGGAAGATTTAGATGCGACCAATGGCACCTATGTGAATGGGGAGTTAGTGCCGCCTTATCAACTGGTTCAGATTCAGCCTGGGCAATCTGTGCAGCTGGGTAACACAGTTTTTCAATACGCCCCGCCCCGTGTGGCGCTGGCGCAGACGCCAGATGCTGTGGAAGTGGAAGCGTCACCAGTTGCGGTATACGAAAAACTCACGCCCCATGACCCAACCTGGCGCAAACCTTTGGTGGTGGCGATTGTGGTTTTGCTGCTGCTGCTTTTGTGTGGCCTGGTGATCTTTTCGGGTTGGTGGTTTTCTGGGGGGCGCGATGCGGTTGATGAGATGCCTGCGGTGGGTGTGCCCATGCCTGGTGAGGTGACGATTGCTGCCTGCCCAGAGCTGACCATGACGGCCGTTTCGCCTGAACAGGCAGCGTATCGGCAAGTTCCCTTTTTAAACCTGCCCTTTGCGTATGGAGAGGGGGCGGCTGATTTCCGGCAGGCGCTCCAGCGCACACAAGCTGGGGGCAGAATCAACGGCTTTTTTGACCATTTGTATCCCCTGTATCCTGCGCCTGGGTGGGGGCGGGAACCGGTTGAACCGTTGATTGGCGGCCATATTTTGTTGTTTACGGGGCAGCTTAACGCTCAGGATCGTTTTAGTGGGCACCCTGGCTACGATTTTGCCCCTGAAAACTTGCGACCAGCGACAACGGCCGTTCTCGCAGCGGCGGATGGTTTCATTCAAGATGTCGGTATTGATGAGGAATCAGGGGCGTATTATGTCAAATTGATGCACACGGTGGCAGACATTGGTGATTTCCAGACTATTTATTGGCATTTGCAGCCCGATTCATACCTTGCCGAAACTGAGAGCCGTATGGGCGAGGCTGTGTCTGCGGGCACCCGCCTGGGGACGATGGGCAACAGTGGCTGGGGGGCAGGTGTTCAACTCCATTTTGAAGTGCGTTTTGATGGGGATGGAAACGGCCGTTTTACCCTGGACGAAGCCATCGATCCCTTCGGTTATCTGCCCAATCCCGCCTATCCTCAAGATCCCTGGAGCCAAGACTTTGAAATAACGGATGGACGGGGAGAAACCTACCAACATGCTAGACAATCCCGATTCTACTTGTGGCGTTACATCAATGGCACGTTGGGTCAAGTTGGCGAAAATGGAGGTGGTCTCATTTTGGGGCAAGTCGATACCGGATTGAACCAGGTCACGCTATGTGCGCCAGCGGGAAGTTTGCCTCCGGCTAGTGCTGTGGCTCTGGCCTGGGCGCCGGATCCCGTTGATGTGCCGGAGCGTGTCGGGGTGGGCTTAGGTTGTGTGCTTAGTGTGGCCGATAATCAGGGTGAACAACTTACCCAGTTTGCCCAACCTGTGCGTTTGGCACTACCCTTGGACGCGGCTGATTTAAGCCAGGTTAATCCAGAAACCTTAACCCTGTATTGGCAAGACCCCACTGATGCTGCCTGGCAGCCTTTACCCACGTTGATAGACGAAGGCAAAAATATTGCGGTTGCTGAAATTAACCGCCCGGGCGCTTGTGCCTTACTAGCCGAACCATTGACAGACATCATCCCGCCCCGTTCATCCATTGAAATCAATGGGGAAGTAGCTGGGGATGGCGTCTGGGCAGATGCGGTGACGGTATCGATTCAAAGCGATGAGGCTGCCAGCCAAATCGAATACAGTGTGGATGCGGGCGTGACCTGGCAGCCATACAAGGGACCCTTCATTTTGGAAGCGGAGGATGTGCTTCAACCGCCGCCTGACGAGCCACGTGAAGATTTTGGCAGTGGCGCAGGACGTTTTTTGGTATTGGCCGCGGCTGCGGACCATGAAGGAAATAGGGAGAATCCACCGGCATTCCGCCATCTCCTCATTAGCCCAGACGCGGCTGCTGCTGAAGGAGATGAGCCCACACCAACGCACACCCCGCTCTCAGCGGGGGCAAGTTGTCAGCCAGAAATCACGGTTGAGGCTAGTTTTGGGGTGAATGTGCGGCGTGGTCCTGGTTTGAAGTATGGCATTGTGACCTCGCTGCCTCAAGGTGCCACGGCTCCGGTTATGGGACGTAACCGTCTGGGCAGTTGGTGGCAGCTAGACCTGGATGTGGGGACAAGCCGGGAGTATTGGGTGGCGGCTGATGTTGTTAAGGAAATTTGTGTTGAGGATGTGCCTGTGGTGCCAACGCCGCCTCCGCCCACCGCCACACCGACTGCCACCCCGACTGCCACCCCCACGATGACGCCCACACCGACTGCTACCCCGACGATGACACCAACCGCAGACCTAGACTTAGAAGCCCCAACTGTCTCTATTGCGCATACGCCATTGCTCCCTTCCAGTGCAGAGCAGGTGGTGTTTGTGGCTCAGGCAGAGGATGATACGGCGGTGGCTCGTATTGAGATTTGGGTACAGGCGCCGGACGAATCGAGTTTAATTCGGAGAATGGTGTGTGAAGATGTGACGGTGTGTGTCTATGAGGCTGGTTCATACCCAATTGGCGAGGGTGAATACCAGGCGTTTGCCTGGGATATGGCAGATAATCAGGGGGTAACGGCCGTTTTGCCATTGACAGTTGTGGCGTCTGGGTATCCGTGATAGAGGAACGGGTTCATATTCGTCATCAGTCTTTGCTCCTGGGTTGTGTGTCTTTAAATCTTGGTTCAAAACCGTTACAATCTTCTTATCCATCAGGGAAATAAACTAAATAGGAGAGTGAAAAGTGCCTGACCAAGCGAAGTCTAATTTTGATGTTCTGTATGAGAAAATTGAGAATGCTGTCAGTGATTTGACGACGCTCACGGTGATAACGGCCGTTGGCGATGTGAAAGTCAGTCAAACGGCCGTTCAAGAGGATGGGAAGAAAAAGAGGGTGCGCAGCGAAACGTATCAAAACGCCAAAGCCATCCTGAGCAAAATCGACCTGATTGATGGCGACATCAACACCGTCATGGATGAAGCGTTTGTCAATGATGCTGGTTATGCTGGTCTTCGGGATAATCACCTAAACCGCGTGCAAGATGCCCAGGCTATCGTTGATAAAAATATCAAAACCTTGCTGGGCATGGTCAAAACCGTTGGTGATATTCTCCGGGAAATTGATACCCAGAAAGCAAACCAATAACAGCGGAGTGATCTCATGGCGGATACGGACCCCGGCAAGGCTTTGTCGCAAGCTTCCAACCAGTTCACCAACATCGTCCAAGACCTCTTTAAAATCGAAGTCAACATCATTCTGCGCGATAATATCACTGCCCAGAAAATGCCCAATCCCAGGCATGCTTTGCTCGACATTGGCAAAGAGTATTGCAAAGCGTTGGAGGAAATGGAGATTTGGCGCCGTCATCATCGGAGCCGGACAAGACGGGAAACGTTCCTAGTTGAAAAGGATGTATTTGCTAACATGCGGCAGAGAATGGGCTATCTGACGGAGGAGGAGGCGGCCACCCAAACGATTGATGCCAGCCAACAGGGGCGGATCGTTTCCCCCAACGTAGCAGATGAACTCGGTGGCTTTGATGCCTTTGATGTGATTCGGAATTGGGCAGACAGCTTGCTCGATGATTTGGAGAAAGAGAGTTATCTAAGTCCGGCACAATTAGCGGTGCTGCCACGCATCAAAGACAACTCTGACTTAATCAAGGGCATGTATAGTGCCATCTGTCTGCGTGATCCCGTTCTGAATGATCCCCAGCAGCAAACCCCCTCTGGCAATCTAGCAATGCGCCTGGCTGAGATGTCTGAAGATGATATGACGCCCAACACTGTTGTCGAGGAAAGTAAAAGAATCTGTAAAGCATTGGGCAAACCAGAGCATGCCTATGATTTAACTAACGAGTACACGCGCTCTGATCTTGTGAACCGGGCAGGGATCAAACCGCTGCCCCTGCGGGATTCTGACCTGGTGATGATTCGCAAGGTGTGGGAACTGGGCACAGAAGTGATTGCCATGCAGACGATTGTGCAGGTAGATGGCGATGTGATCACGCGGCTCAATCCCGACTACATGAATGAAGAGGCGTACCCCAGGCTGCATGAGTATCACAACAAAGGGGTTAACATTGCCCTGGAGCATTGGTCTAATTTGGTGAATGTGGCCAAGGAACTGATCATCGCTGCCGCGAAGGGTATCTCGCATCGAGTGCATGCATGAGTACCTGGCAGAATTTGCAGGCGCTGCTGGAGATGTATAGCTCTGGTGGCTTGGTGATTATGACGGGGATGGATGGCGCTGTGGCGGAAACGGCCGTTTCTCCCTCCTCTACCTATAATGGCAAAACTTACACCCACACCGGTATACGTACCACCATCCAGCTTGATTCAGACTATGTGACCATCATGTCAACGGCCGTTATGCAGCAGCCTGACATCTGGCAGAAACACGTCAGCCAGGTGGAAGCCAAACTGGCGATTTTGAAGACATTGCAGGTATGGGCGCAGCGAAGCTGGCTGTTGTTCATGCTCATCCCCCTGGCCTGGTATGGCTACGATTTCTATGACTTGAGAGAGGCGCAGTCCATCCAGGAAGCATGGTTCTTGCTCTATCCCACCTTGCTCAGCGGGGCTGTCGTCGTAGGACGCCGATGGCTGCTGCGCGGCTTACAGGCAACCATGCTGCCGCTCACTAGTCGAACGGTTAGGTGGTTTGCACAGCGTCAATTCAAGCAGTTTGTGGAGGATATGGAGCAACTACCTGCCCGAACTGACTGAAATTAAGCGATTTGCGTCAGTTTGTTGACGCAAATTAGCTGTTTGTTTATCATGCCGGTATGATCAATCGATTTTACGATGACCTGATTGATGAATATTTAGTGCCCAATAAAGTGCTGCTGATCTACGGTCCCAGACAAGTTGGCAAGACAACGCTTGTTACACAATACTTAGAGCGTTGTCATGAGCAAGTTTATAGTTCCAGCGGCGAGAATGCACAATTACAAGCGGTACTGAATTCCAATGATTTCTCTCGCATCATCCCCTATTTCAGTCATTATGATTTGGTGGTCATTGATGAAGCACAGAAAATAGAAAATATTGGGCAAGGGTTGAAGATCATTGTTGATCAGATTCCTGGCATCAAAGTGATTGCAACTGGTTCTTCCAATTTTGCCCTCTCAAACAAACTCGGAGAGCCGTTGGTTGGCAGGCAGAAAGTAAAACACCTGTTCCCTGTTTCTGTGCAAGAGTTGACGGACAATTATGGTGGCGCTTATGTATGGGAAAATCTGGACAATTTGTTGGTTTTTGGTGCGTACCCTGAAGTGATAACGGCCGTTTCCCTCATAGAAAAAAAAGAATATCTTGCACAATTACGGGATGCTTATCTCTACAAAGATATTCTAGAACTGGAACAGATTCGTGCATCAAAAAAGATTCTAGATTTGTTGCGGCTCCTTGCGTACCAAATTGGCTCTGAAGTGTCTCTACAAGAGTTGGGGAACTCGTTAGGCATGAGTAAAAACACAGTTGCCCGGTATCTTGATTTGCTCGAAAAAGCATTTGTTCTAATCAATGTGGGGGGATTTAGTCGTAACTTGCGTAAAGAGGTAACCAAAACATCCCGCTACTATTTTTATGACTTAGGTGTGCGCAATGCCATCATCAATAATTTCAGTTATCCAAATGAGCGGACAGATACAGGACAGTTATGGGAGAATTTTCTTTTCATCGAACGGGTGAAAAAATTAGAGTATCAGCAGATTTTTGCCAACTTCTACTTCTGGCGCACCTGGGATCGGCAAGAAATTGATTTGGTTGAAGAGCGTGACGGGAAATTGTTCGGTTATGAGTTTAAATATGGGCAGAAAACTCCCAAAGCGCCAAAAGCATGGCAAAAAGCTTATCCAGACGCGACATTTGCGGGGATCAATCGAGACAATTTTCTAGATTTTGTTTCATGACAAAGCCCATGTTTGCCCCCAGCCTGGAGGCTTGAGCATACCTTTCACCACAAATATTTTGGCCTGAAGCGTAAATTCGTTGTGCCCCTCCACCCCCACTAGACAATTTATCTATTGGCTTGTATCCGCCTTGATGCGCGGCGGCCGTTCTCCGTAATATTGGTAATAAGTCACTTCGATGTTGCCATTGTAAAGTTTGCGTTTGCGATCCGGCCAGGAGCGTTTGAAATAATGAGGAAACTTCTTGTCGGCGGTGAGAATGTAGACAGACCACCCCTTTTTCTTGCGAAACATTTTGTTGAGCGAAATGTAGATGCGGTTGATCTCCTTAAAATCATACATGCGCATGCCGTAGGGTGGGTTAGAAATCATAATGCCATACTGGCGGTCGATCCATACATCTTGCACCGCTTTGACGCCAAAGGTGATGTCGTTAGCCACGCCCGCCCGTTCGGCATTGGCTGTGGCGGCGTGGATGGCGTGTTCGTCGATGTCGTAGCCCCAGAGGGTCAGGTGGCTGCTGTGGTCGATGGCCTCCCTGGCCGACTGGCGGGCTGCTGTCCACGCTTCCGCCGGAATCACTGGCCACCCTTCTGCGGCAAACTCACGGTTAAGACCAGGCGCGATGTTGCGTCCCAGCAGGGCAGCTTCAATCAAAATGGTGCCAGCACCACACATGGGATCGATGAGCAGTCGCTCTTTTTCCCAGAAGCTGAGTTTCACCAGAGCAGCGGCCAATGTCTCGGTGAGGGGCGCTTCCCCAGCCTCTAAACGATAGCCGCGTTTATGTAAACCTGCTCCCGACGTGTCCAGGGTGATGAGAGCCATATCTTGGCGCACCGTCACCTGGATGGTGAAATTAGCCCCCGTTTCTTCAAACCAATCGTTGTTGTACGCAGATTTGAGCCGTTCAACCACTGCCTTTTTGACGATGGATTGGCAGGTGCGGTCACTTTGTAAGGTTGATTTAACCGTTTTGGCGTTGACGGTGAATTTGCCATCTTCAGTAATCCACTTTTCCCAGGGCAGAGCTTTGGCTTGCTCAAACAACTCGTCAAAGGTGGTGGCGGGAAACTCAGCCATCTTGACGACGAGGCGGTCAGAGTAGCGTAAGTTGATGTTGAGACGTGGAATGTCAGCCAGCGTGGCCTCAAACTCGATGCGTCCTTCAGAGACACGCGGCTTGTCAAAGCCGATCTTGATGACTTCGTTTTTGACGAGCTTTTCCAAACCAAACTTGGCGGTGGCGATCAGGGTGATATTTTCCATGAGGAGAGTGTAGGAGGAAACGGCCGTTCTGGCAATGAAGGCGTGAATTTGAAACAAAAATACACAGCTTCAAGGAGACGGGCTGCTAATGTTCTCCACTGGGAACGAATCTAGCCTCAACCGTCTCTTCACGTCCCGGCATGATGACCCGTATAGCTGCGAACAACAGCAGCGCCATCAAAATGCCGCCAGCCAGAAACGGCGAACGCAGACCAAACGCCTGGAACATAATGCCGCCGATGACGGGGGCAATGGCATTGGCGGCACTGGAAAACGAGGAGGAAATACCGAGCATCCCCCCTGCTTCCTGGGCGCTGATGCGTTTGGTGATAAGGCTGTTGATGGCAGGGCGCAAAATGCCGCCACCAATCGACACCGGAACCATGGCCAGCATGATCCACACCATGCCCAGCCAGCCATTGTGATCATCTGGTGGCAGGTCGATAGAAATATCTGCTGCTGTTGGCGTCTCGCCCACGGTGGGGTTTCCGCTTTCGCTGAGTTCCGCTTCAAGTGCGGCCAGCGAGTAACCAGGCGTAGGTTGGCGAGGCGTCAAGCCCATCAAAACGAGACCAACAGCCAATAAGGCCAACCCGCCAAACATCAAGCGCCTATCACCAAAGCGGCGACTCCATTTGCCGATGAAATACCCTTGCACAGCCACCACAATGACGCCGATGTAGACGAACAGTACTGCATTGCCAGAGGCATTGAAGCCTAAGTTTGACAGGGTAAACAAGGCCAATAACTGCTCGAAACCACCAAAGGCAAGCTGTTGGGCAAACATGAGAACCAGCAAGAGACCAACTGTAGGATGGGTAACGGCCGTTACCATTGACTTGAACGAAAAAGAGGGTTTATCACCACCACTTTGACCCCGTTTTTCTTCAGGTAAAGTCTCTTTGAACCAAAAGGTCGTCAGCAAAATCGAGAGCAGCGAGAAAAATGCAGCAGCTAAAGCGGGTGCGCGATAATCATTGCCGCTGATTGCCAAAGCGCTATAAGCAATGACCGGGCCAATGATGAATCCCAGGCCAAACGCGGCTCCGATAAGCCCCAACCCCTGCGTGCGCGTCTTTTCACTAGTGCTGTCTGTGATGGCGGCCTGAGCCGTGGCGATGTTGGCGCCGGAAATGCCATCAATGATGCGTGCCACAAACAATATCAGCCCAGACGTGGCCAGCGCCATCAAAATGAAGCCGCTCAACGTGCCTATCTGGCTAATCACCAGGATAGGTTTACGGCCATAGCGGTCAGATAAACGCCCTAAAGTGGGCGCACCGATAAACTGCATGAGGGGGTATGCTGCACCTAAAACGCCAATCATCACCGGCGTCAGACCAAAAGATGCTGCATACAAGGGCAGCAGCGGAATGATGATCGTCAATCCCAACAAGTCGATCAGGACAATGACAAAAATGGGCAGGATACGTTTGAAATCTAATTTCTCTTCCGCTTCAGGTTCAACAACAAATTCTTCTTCGCTTGTCATGAGGTAGTCTCCAGATACAGTAGTTCTTAGATTGCACCTATCGCCAAGAGGGGGGTAATCCACTAAAAATGCTTAAAACGGCAGCAGCACACGATCCCAGGGAATCCCAGCTAAAATCAGCAACATAGCAATGGCAAAAAAGATGGCGGTACTCTTGTGCTTGTTTACGTTTGTATCTGCTTTTTTGGCTCGGGAACGGCCTATGTGGGCAAACGCCGAAGCCGCAATCATTATGAGCAGATGTTCAAACAGGAAAAAACGCAGGCTTGGATTTCCGAGTGCTGTGCCGATGTCAGAGAATGCAGTTTTGGTGATGCCACTGAACACAAAATAAAGCAAAAAGCCAAGTAAAACCTGCACATCCAGGCTAATGGTGAACCCAAGCCCCAACTTATTATCTAAGCCTTGCCATTCTTTTTTGCTAGACCATCCGTTAAAAGCCTTAAGAACAGCAAGGAGACCCAAAATCAAAACTGGCCAACGTAAGATATTATGAATCGCTAAAACAAATTGTTCCATGATTAACTCCTGTTTATTAGTTGCCTGCTTTTGTTGAGAGGCGTTCGATGACGCTTTCCAACCAGTTCAGTTCTGATTGCAGATGAAGGTGTTGGTGTTCAAGCATGAATTGCAGCGAGCCAGTGTGGGGGGGGGCTTGCTCGATGACTGCTAACGCATTGACCATTTTTTCTCGCCGTTGTTCCAGGAGGAGGATGACCTCATCTGCGGGTAGATTTTCGAGGAAAGTCAGCCCCGTGTCCCCAGGGAATTTGGCAGGTAAATAAGCAGCTAGATTTTCGCGCAATAGGGTTTGCAGGCGTGCTTCACCGACAGCAGTGAGACAGTAGACACGTTTAGGCGGGCGGTTGCCTTCCCGCTCTTCGGTGCGGGTCACGTAGCCCTCTTTGGTCATCTTTTCCAGCAGGTAATAAGCGGTCGATTTTTTGAGATCGACACAAGTCTGCATGAAGCTATCAATGAATTCATGCAGTTGATAACCATGCATTTCTCCTTTTTGCAGTAAACCGAGCAGCAGTAGTTCTCGTTCCATCTTGATTTCACCTATGTCTAACATTGAATAGTCAGTTTTGACTATTCAATGCTGAATTATAGTACAAGATTTCACAAAGTCAATGGAATTGGGGGAAAATGAGCGGAGATTAAGGATATGAAAAAGCAACTTGGTTCTTTATCTCCCGATTGATTGATTTGTATTGATGAAGGAACCAAGTTGCTGGTGGATATTAGTTGGCTTTGACTTCTTCCCAAGTGACGGCGTTATTGCGGGCAGTGATGGTACCTAGTTTTTCAGGGAATAAGCCGGTCATGTGGTACATGATTTTGGCCACATGGTGGTGGCTGGTTGAAATGAAGTAGGTAAATTTAGACTGGGTGCCGCCAGCGGCTGTCCCGGCCACATAGAGTCCGGGTACGTTTGTCTCCATGGTGTCAGGATTGAAGGTGGGGGCTTCTGTTTCTCTGTCCAGCTCGACGCCAGCTTTAGCAAACAGGCTCATATCGGCGACGAACCCGGTGGCTAAATAGACGAAATCAGTGGGGATGTGATGAACACGGCCTGTCCTGAGTGTGGGGTTGCTTAGCTTTGTTGACGTGTCGGAGGAGTTGTTGCCGGCGCTATCTTCCACCTCTTCTAAAACAACATGCGTAGGTGTGATCTCTACAGGCACTGTACTGGGATAAAATGTAATCTCGCCTTTTTGCAGCCGATCACCCAGATCCATGCTCATGTGGGGTTTGATGCGCTCCCAGTTGAAATCTGGCCGACGATAGCTCAGCGCAACCTGAGCGCCAGCCCGCCAACTGCGCAAGGCTCCTTCCACTGCCGAATTACGTCCGCCGACCACGAGCAGTCGCTGGCGGAAATAGGGGTGCGGCCCAGGGTAGTAGTGTGTCACGTTGGGCAAATCTTCGCCAGGAATGTTGAGCAAACGTGGCGCTGCCATGCCGCCGGTGGCCAGCACGATTTGTTGGCAATGGATTTGTTTTTCGCCGGAAAGGGGGGCAGTTGTTAAGATGAATCCATCTGGCTGGCGTTGAATGTGTGTGACTGGCTCGTAGAGGCGCAAGTTCAAATCGAACATTTCCACCAGCATGCGTAGGTAAGCAAGATATTGCTCGCCGCTGATGGGGCGTTGATCCAGGTTATGCACCGGGATGCCGGCCAGCGCTACATGTTCTGAGGTGCTGAAAAAGTGGGTTTCAGGCGGCCATTGCATAAAGAAGTCGCCGACTTGCCCTGCTTCAATGAGCAGATAATCAATGTTTGCTCGTTCTAATGAAATGGCCAGTTCAAGGCCGATGGGGCCTGCTCCGACAATAGCGATTTGGGTGGTGGTATGTGTTTGTGTCATGGGATTCCTTTAATTGTTAATCGTTAATGGCCAGATCATACCACGAGACTGCATCCAGTGGTAAACGACTAGCCTGTGGGGCATCGGATGTTTGTTGTTTGTGCTTGAGGGTGTAAAAATGGCGCATAACGGATCGATTAGTTTGTCGTACGTGCTTTAGCACGTAAAAAATAGCGCACTGAAGTGCGCACGACGAACTTTGTTGTGCTTGAGGGTGTAAAAATGGCGCATAACGGATCGGTTAGTTTGTCGTACGTGCTTTGGCACGTAAAAAATAGCGCACTGAAGTGCGCAAGGGTGGTTGGTTTCTTTTTTATCCAGGTCGAGAGGAAACGGCCGTTACCCCTCCCAGATATTTCAGTTAAAATCCCCCTAAAAGGAGAACGTGTTTATGAGCTTCGGTATTACAAAGACAATCCCTGCCAAAGAAGGCGAAACGGCCGTTGCCATGTTGTATGATGGTTCCATTGACGAATTTGAGTTCCACATGGCTGGCAAGCCATCCAAACTGAATGTTGGTGATTACGTCTACACCATTTTTCATGACCAAATGATTGGTCGCTTAAAAATTAAAGAGTTGATTGGCGGTGCCGTGAATCCCCAATCTGGCAAACCGCGCACCCTCATCATGGTTGCCTGTCCAGGGGAGAAGCTGGCAGCGCCAATTTCCCGTAAAGGACATCGAGGTACCCGTTATTATGATGGGGCTGATTGGCCTACGTAACCTGCAGCCCGCCAAGCACGAAAGATAACGCAGCCATGCTGATTTTGTCTCTGCCTGTTTTGCGCAAAACAACGATGTACAAAATGAGATAGTCGCCGTATACTAGTGAGTGGTTTGGTTGGCTGGCTCACTTAGCCAAGAAAAATCTTGCAAGCCCTTGGCTTGCCAGTGGTAGGTTCCCATATGCTGTATAATCATTTAAAGATATTAGAATCAGAAGCAATTTATGTGATGAGAGAAGTCGCGGCTCAATTTGAACGGCCGTTTCTCTTGTTCTCCGGTGGTAAAGATTCCATCATTATGGCTCATTTAGCCCGGAAAGCATTTTATCCCGCTCCAATTCCCTTCACCTTTTTACACATAGACACCGGTCATAACTTCCAGGAAACGTTGGAATTTAGGGATGCGCTCATGGAAAAACTAGGGGCGCGTCTGGAAGTGCGTTACGTCCAAGACAGCATTGACCAGGGGCGCGTCGTCGAAGAGACAGGCCCTTATGCCAGTCGTAACGGTTTGCAAACAGTGACCTTGCTCGATGCCCTGGCTGAATTCAAAGTTGATGCTGCCATTGGTGGGGCTCGTCGTGACGAAGAAAAGGCGCGAGCCAAAGAACGCTTCTTTTCCCATCGAGATGAATTTGGTCAATGGGATCCCAAAAATCAACGCCCTGAGTTGTGGAACCTCTACAACGGACAGAAAAGGCAAAAAGAAAACTTCCGTGTTTTCCCCATCAGCAACTGGACCGAACTAGACGTATGGCAATACATCCAAATAGAAAGGATCGAACTGCCCTCTCTTTACTTTTCTCACCAGCGAGACATCATCAATCGAGATGGCGTTCTTTTAGCCGCTTCTGACGTGGTTTACCCGGTTGAGGGGGAGGTTGTGGCGCACATGACCGTTCGCTTCCGCACCATTGGTGATATGACATGCACTGGCGCTGTTGAATCCCCAGCAGCTTCCATTGACGACATCGTAGACGAGGTTGCCTCTGCCCGTGTTACGGAACGCGGGGCTCGTGCCGATGATAAGCGCTCCGAAGCGGCGATGGAAGACCGGAAGAAGCAAGGATATTTTTAGTGAATCGTGAACGGTAAACAGGAAACAGTGATCGCTCTTCGGCGATCACCGCATACTGGATTTCGGGACAAAAAATGACAGACTCAAGCCAACAAATTGAACTACTACGTTTTACCACAGCGGGCAGCGTGGATGATGGCAAAAGTACCCTCATCGGTCGCTTGCTTTATGATTCAAAATCTATCTTTGAAGATCAGATGGACGCGGTGGAGAAAGCCAGCCGCAGCCGTGGTGATGCAGGGGTGGATTTAGCTTTGCTCACAGATGGCCTTCGTGCTGAACGGGAGCAGAAAATCACCATTGACGTCGCTTATCGTTACTTTGCTACCCCTAAACGCAAATTCATCATTGCTGACACGCCGGGACACATCCAATACACGCGCAACATGGTCACCGGGGCTTCCACTGCTGAGCTGGCGATCATCTTGATTGATGCCCGTCATGGGGTGCTTACCCAATCCAAACGGCATGGTTTCCTGGCGGCGCTGCTGCGGATTCCGCACCTGATGGTTGCCGTCAACAAAATGGATCTGGTTGATTACGACCAGCATGTTTATAACGACATCGTGCAGGCTTACTCAGACTTTGCTCGCAAGCTCAACGTTCAGGGTGTGACCTACATCCCGGTGTCTGCGTTATGGGGCGACAATGTGGTTGATAAAAGCGAAAACATGCCCTGGTATGCTGGCCCCACGTTGCTGCATCATTTGGAAAATGTGAATGTGGGCGCCAGTTTGAATAATGTGGATTTCCGTTATCCTGTGCAATATGTGCTGCGGCCTAATCAGAATTTCCGTGGCTATGCGGGGCAGGTTGCTTCTGGACGGGTGGCGCAAGGTGACGAGGTGGTTGTTTTGCCCTCTGGCTTGAGCAGCAAAGTGGAGTCTATTGTGACGACTGCAGGCAATCTGGATGCTGCCAAGGTGGGTGATTCTGTGGTGTTGACATTGGCAGATGATATTGACATCAGCCGTGGTGATATGATTGTGCGCAAACAGAATTTGCCGCAAAAGAGTAATCGGGTTGATGCCACTATTTGCTGGATGGGTGAAGAGCCGATGCGTGCCCATGGCCAGTATCGTGTGCAGCATACTACCCGCCTGGTGAATGGTTTCATTTCAGGATTGAATTACAAAATTGATGTGGATACGATGCATCGTGAACCGGCGGATACGTTGACGCTCAATGAAATCGGCCGCATCCAACTGACGACGACACAGCCTCTATTTTATGATCGTTATCAGCTTAATCGGATGACGGGCAGCTTCATTTTGATTGATCCAAATACAAATAACACGGTGGCTGCAGGAATGATTCGTGGCCGTTCGCGGGATGTAGAAGAGTTGTTGGCGGGTGAGGTGGATGCTGTATTAGAACGGTCGAAATCTAGCAATGTGGTTTGGGAACAAGAAGGCATTAGTCTGGCCACCCGCGAGGAACGGAATGGGCATAAGGCCGCTGTTTTGTGGTTTACTGGTCTTTCTGGCTCTGGTAAATCGACGATTGCCAAGAAATTGGATCAGCGTCTCTTTGCTAACAATGTGCGCACGATGTTCCTGGATGGCGATAACTTGCGTCATGGCTTGAATGGTGACTTGGGCTTCAGCAGTGCGGATCGGCAAGAGAATATCCGACGTGCGGCTGAGGTGGCTAAGTTGTCCTTTGCCCATGGGGATATTACGTTAGCTTGTTTTATCTCCCCATTTGCGGCAGATCGTTGCTTTGCGCGGCAGTTGGTGCCAAACGGCCGTTTCATTGAAATCTACGTGAAATGTGACCTGGATGTGGTAAAGCGCCGCGATACCAAAGGGCTCTATGCTAGAGCGATGGCTGGCGAAATCGACAATTTTACCGGTATTTCCTCTCCTTATGAAGAGCCAGAAAATGCCGAGTTAGTCGTTGAAACTGACATTCACACCGTTGATGAGTTAGTTGAGCAAATCATCCTGGATTTAAGGCAGCGTGGCATATTGCCTCATGAATAAATCGGGTATTGAACGAACCTGTGCTGCAGCGCTCGCGCTTTGTGGGCGTTTTTTTACAGGGCGTTGCTGGAGGTGGAGAATGGTAAAGAAAAGTTTGGCATTGATGTCACGACTGTGGTTGGTGGCCTGTTTTATCGTCACTTCTTATTGCCCAGGAGAAGTATCTTATGTCAATCGCCGCTGATTCTATAGTTCCTCTTTTGATTGGTAGCACATTGCTCCTGTTTGGTGGTCGTTACTATTGGTGGGTAGCTGGGGGTGTTGGCTTTTTGTTTGGCACAAACATGGGCAGTGCCCCTGATGGTGGTGTCATTACGAGTTCAGCTTTGGCTATGGGCATATTATTTGGCTTTATTGCGGCTGTAGCTGCTGTGCTGGTAACGAAGCTCGCCCTGGGGCTGTCTGGGTTTATTGTTGGCGGCATTTTCACAGTACGCTTGCTGGAATTGATTGGCTGGAATCTGGGTTCAACGATGATTGCTTTCGTCATTGGCGGCGTTCTCGGTTTGCTCTTGGTGATTGCTTCCCAGGATTGGGCGTTAATTTTTCTTTCGGTGCTGACCGGAGCGGGCATTGTTGTCAATCAACTGGAGCTTGATCCAGCTACGATTGGTTTTGTCTATATTGTGTTGTTCCTGGTAGGATTTGGGTTTCAATTGTTTCTCAAATGGCGCAATTAGCGTGGCAGGAACGGGCATGCAGCGGCATTCTGACGGCAGATGAACCGGAATTGACAGAAAACGGCCGTTTTACTGGCGTCATCTTCGCGTGATTAGAAACCAGGCTGCTTAGCGCACCCTGGTTCCTCACGCCGCGAGAGACTTATTCCCAGGCTGTAACCTCATCTAAAGATGCTTTTTCTTCAGCGGACAGTTCGATGTCTGCTCCTTTCATTGTGTCGGTGAGCTGTTCCAGGTTGTTGGCTCCGATGATGGCGGATGACACTGTTGGATTGGCTAATATCCAGGCAACGGCCGTTTGCGCGATGGTGGCGTGGTGAACAGTGCCAATTTCCTCCAATTTAGCTACAGCGGCAAATCCTTGCTCATTCATGTATTGATTCTTCACGCCGTCAGCCCGCACCGAATTAGGCATATCTGTATCGCGGCGATATTTGCCTGTGAGGAAACCAGCCGCCAGCGGGCTGTATGGAATCACGCCCACGCCCTGATCGGCGCACACGGCTTGCAGTTCACGCTCAAACTCAGCGCGATGGACGTAGCTGTAATGCGGCTGGAGGCTGTCGAACCGGGCGTAGCCATGAGCCTCACTGACCCACAGCGATTTCATGAGCAGCCATGCTGGATAGTTGGAGCAGCCGATATAGCGCACCTTGCCGGAGCGCACCAAATCAGTCAGCGCCGACAGGGTTTCTGCCAGCGGCGTTTCCTCATCTGGCCAATGGACTTGGTAGAGGTCGATGTAATCAGTTTGCAGACGACGCAGGCTGTCTGTGACAGCGTTCATGATGTGGCTGCGGGACAGCCCCTGATCATTGGGGCCGCTGCTCATTTCGCCGCGTACTTTGGTGGCGAGGATGATGTCTTGGCGATTCAGGTTGCTTTGCTTCAGCCAGCGACCGATGATCGCTTCACTGACGCCGCCTTCGTTGCCTTCTGCCCAGCGGGAGTAGATGTCGGCGGTGTCGAAGAAGTTGCAGCCGAGTTCGACCGCTTTGTTCATGATGTTGTAGGATGTGGCTTCGTCGGCTGACCAGCCAAATTGCATGGTGCCGAGGCAGAGAGCGGACACTTTGAGGCCGGTGCGGCCAAGATTACGGTAGTTCATGTGAGTTCTCCTATAAGTTTATTTAATTTGAGCGCAGCTCAGTATTTCGATGGACTAGAAGGGTCAGATGGTTAATCCCAGCTGTCAATGAACACGCTGAGCCCCATGATCCGTACAAAAAATGAAGAAAGTCTGATGTCACACACTGCTGCTTTAGCCCTTGGGTGACATGTGGGTGATTCGTGTGCATCCATAAATAAGTGACGGGGTTGATGGATGCGCTTTAAGTGACCTTTGCCCAGGAAAGACGAGGACTAATTTTTAGGTGGTCACGGGATGTTTTCGGGAGGAACGGCCGTTTCTTCTCCATCTTCTGTGTTTTCCTCAACTTCTGCCGCTTCAGCCTCGGCGGTGGCCGCTGCAGCCTCACGAGCGGCGGCTTCACGTTCAGCACGGGCTTGCGGGTTTTCCAGATTGGGGTTTTCTGGATTGAAATAGTTATAGACTGTGCGTGAGATCTCACGCAGGATGGGGAAGGTGATGTCATGGGAGAGCCAGTCGCCGGTATCTTCAGCGGGCAACGAGAGGTACTCTACAATCACGTAATCACCTCCTGGCGAAAGCACAATGCCTGCATCGCCATGTGTGACTAAATCCCAGCCATGTTTGTGTGAGACGGGGACATCTTCCGGCACGCCGAAGCGGATGAGATTGCCCTCGTCGTTGAGTACCATTAAGTCGATGATTTCTTGGCATTGTGCTGGTGTGATGTCGTTGTAGACGGCCAGCAGAGTGCCGCCACCCTTTGAGCAGTAGTAGAGCATGGACAGGAAGGTGCCCATCTCTTCGGCGGTGGTTTGCATGGCGGTGTCGGGGGTCATGAGCAGGTCGGGTTTGGAGTTGGCTGGGGTGACGTAGGTGCTGCGGCGAGTGGCTGGTGCCACGGCGTCGTACGGCACGGCCATGAAGGTGTTAACCAGGCCGAGGCGGTGCATGGACTCTGTGAGCAGGTCTGCGCCGCGATAGGTGTTGTTTTCCCCGGCGATTTCGTGCAGGAGCAGGTTGGCGCCGAAGTTGCTGGAACGAACGGCGGTGTCGTAGAGCAAGCCTTGCACATATTCGTTGGGTGAGCCATCAAAGGTGCGATACGCTTCTACGAAAATCATGATTTTGAGGATGCTGAGGCCGGAAATTGCGTCGTCGGCGTTGATGGCGATTTCTTCCCCTGTTTCCAGATCTCTGATGAAGACGCTGCCCACACCGGAGAAGGAGTCTAGCTGTTTTTGGATGCTGTCAGCCAGGAAATCGATGTCGAATTGGGGAGCAGGTTGGTCTAAGGTGATGAGCTTTGCGTCACGATTGTCTGGCTTGTAAAGAGCGGCGGTAATGTCGGGTAAGCTGGCTTCGATGTCGGTGATGTAGCCTGCCTGGCCATCTTCGAAGGTGCCGGTTGTTTCGTTGATGTGTGGTGGCAGGGCTGGTTGGTCGATGAAGGAACTGATGGTGGTGACTTGGTCACGCAAGGCGAATTCGTCGTGGGCAGCTTGCAGGTTGACATGGATGGGTTCTAGGGGCTCGATACCCAATGGTTCTAGCGGACGACCGAGGAGGAAGCGGGCGAAGCCTATCCAGATGTCTTGTTCGGCCATTTCGGCTTGCGCTTCGCCAATCATGCCGTTCAGGTTGAGGGAGAAGCCGGTGTCGAGGGGGCTGAGTTCGATGCGCTCGTCGTTGTGGTAGATGGCAATGGGTTGACTGTAGGCGGTTTGAATGGCAACGGCCGTTTCCTCAGCTGTTAGCCCTGAAACATCTATACCGGCAATGGTGGTGCCGGGTGGCATATTGTCGCGCCCCCGCCAGTAGAGAAAGCCCTGGTAGAGTAGGAACAGCAGGACAGTGGTGAGGAGGACGTAGGTTAGAAGTCGTTGTAGTGCTTTGAGCATAAATCGTTTAGTAGTTTAGTAGTCAGGTCGTTTTGTCGTTGAATGGTTTTGTTTGTCAATCGTTTAGTTTGTGCTGTTGGAACCTCCCAGATATGGTTGGCTGTAGTTGAAGTAGTTGTAGGTGGCGCGGGAAATGTCGGAGAGGATAGGCGAACTGGTTTCCCACTCTAGCCAGTTTGGTTTGTAAAGCATGCCCACAATGACGTAGTTGCCGCCGGGGGTGAAGACAATGCCGGCGTCGGTGTGGGTGTCGCTGATCCAACCGTGGCGGTGGGCAATGGTGGTGTCGCTGGGAATGCCTTCTTCGAGCAGGCTCTCAATTTGGTTTTTGGACATGTAGTTGAGCATTTCCTGACATTCTTCTGAGGTGATGTCGTCGTCAAAAACGGCCGTTATGGTGCCCCCTTTTCCTTGTGCGCAGTAGTAGAGGTCTGCCAGGAGTAGTCCTATGTCTTCGGCAGTCATTTGGGCATGGCTATCTGGTTGGGTGCGGATTTCTTCGGCGGCATTGGCTGGGGTGGATAACGGCCGTTGTCCAGCTCGCAGATCTTCACCAAACGGGGTCAAGATGTAAGAATTGACCAGCCCTAATTGTTGCAAAGAGCGAGTCACTTGTTCTGCTCCAGAATGGGGATCGCCGTTACCAATTTGGCTGAGAATTTGGTTGACGCTGGCCACATCAGGGTCGATAACCAATGTGTTTGAAATGAGCTGACGTTGCAGCAGCGTGGGCACACTGTCTATCTGGCGGTACAGTTCCAGGACGATGGGCAGGCGCAGTACATCGGTGCCAGACATGGGAATATCTGCGTTGAGTGTGACATCTTCCCCTGTTTCCAAATCATACACAAACACGGAGGCGACGCCATTGTTGAGGGTTTCAAAATCTTGGAGGTAATTGACCATGAGACGAGTGAGCAAGGTCATGCTAGGTCGTTCTGGATTGAGTGGCTCTATGATCAATCTTGCTTCTCGTGATGATGGACGATAAAGGGCTGCTTCTACATTAGAAAAGCTGGCTTCGATGTTAGTTCTTGTGCCCGTTTCGCCAAATTGGAAGCTCATTGTCGAAGGAATAGGTTGGGGGGGCTGTGCCGGTTGGTCTGTGAGGGTGGCGATGCTTTTGATGGTTTCCCGCAGCTCTTCCCGATTGTGAGTGGCGTACAAGGGTACTGGTTCTACTTCAATAGGGCGACCCCAAAGAAAGCCCCAAAAGCCTGCCCAAAAATCTTGCTGGTAACGTTGGTAATCTGCTTGACTGAGCATCGTTTCTAAATCAAGCGTAAATTCTGCGTCGGTGGGACTAATTTCCACGCGATTGTCCCCATGATAGATGATCACAGGTGCTTCCAGATAGCGATTATTGAGGATGGTACTGGCTTCCTCTTGATTCCTCCCGCCCACGTCAACACCAGCGATGGTCAGTCCGGTTGGGTAATAATCGAGAGCCCCAGCAAATTGGTATAGTTTGATAAACAGAAAGATGGTGACCGTCACGAGCAGCAAGACGGTGATCCATTGTCCTAACCCTGGGGAGGCGCTCCTGTTCATGTTTATTTAACTCTCTTTCTGCGATTGCAGATGATCTTGAAGGAATTGTTTGGTCATCAATGGTAACGACAGGGATTTAAAAAGGAAAGGATTTTTCGGTTGAAAGCCATAGATTTCTAAATTCTTGTGGTCTTATCAATGGCTGGGCAAATTATCTATCTTCATGATCATCTGTCTTGCTAAAGTTTTAAGGCTGTGTCTGGCAGACTATCATACAACACCACCGCTTTTTCTATCGCTTCCTGTGTGAAGGGCTGAAGCTGGGGGAGTTCATCCAAGTTGCCCCAGGTTGCTTCAATGATTTCGGAACTCAGATTGAAATCTCCCTTTGGCTCTAAGGCCAGGTAAGCGATGCCGATATGGGGTGGGGAGTTTTCTTTTCTAAGCAGCAAAATAGGCCCCAGAACGGCCGTTAAGCCAGTTTCTTCTCTCAATTCACGTAAGGCGCCATGGGCGGGGTCTTCATTTTTATCTAACCAGCCACCTGGAATGCCCCACGGCATTTCAGGATGAAAAACATGATTGAGTAATAATACCTGACGTTGGTCATTAAAAAGAACAACTTCAACACCCACTCGTTGTTTAGGAACCACCAGGAGGATGCCCCAAACCATCAATTGTTTGATTGGCCTAAATTGAACGAGATTTGCTAACCGTTGTTTCCAAACCTGTGAAATTTTAATTGAACTGATAAAGTTGCTCCTTCTTCAAGGAAACCTTGAACTGATCCTAAATCAACAGGACAGTATATCAAAAAGGAAAACGGCCGTCAGCCTTATCCTGGAGGGTAGCTTAGGTAATTCTCATGCCTAGCCTACCCAATACTCATAAATCTGACTGAATTTTGCTCTTGGTGAATCTGCAACTCTGACTTGTGCCTGCCGTATAGACCCACAAAAGAAGAGAGAAAACGAAATCCAATCATTTAATGCTGAGCAGATTGGTTGGTGTAAAAAACCCTTTTGTTGTGGAGGTTTATGAAATGTCTGAATCCCGTTTAACCCGCAGTGAAACTGATAAAATGGTTGAGGGTGTTTGTGGTGGTATTGCCCAGTATCTTGATATTGATTCTGTTTTTATCCGCCTTGCTTTTGTTTTACTCGCCTTTGCCAGTGGCATTGGTTTTTTCATTTACTTCATCATGTGGATTGTGATGCCCCGTGAAACGTCAATTATGGCTTCAGATGCTGAGGTGATGCAAGATAATATCAAAGATTTAAAGGAAACCGTTTCATCGGGTGCGGGAAAGTTAAGTAAGCCAGCAACCATAGGCTTGATTATGATCATGTTGGGAGGGTACTTTTTATTAGCAGAACTCGATATGGTCGAGTGGATGGGAGGAGCCATTATCCCGTTGTTGATTATTGGGGGTGGCCTCTTTTTGATTTGGAAACGGAGCCAGACGTAATGGTCTGACTAATGATCAAAGAGGAACGACGCCAAGTCCGTGTGGCGTTTATGGCAGGATTGGTCAGCGGGTGTTTGTCATTGGTCAACTCTGCGGAAGGGAAGCCGAAGATTCGGTCGTGTTCTAGTGGTAGATTCTGCATCGTCGGTAACGGCCGTTTCCGTGGGAACGAGTGCTGGCAATAAAACCGTAAACGTGGTGCCTTCACCCACCGTACTCTCGACGTAAATATCTCCCCCATGTGCTTGTGCCACCCATTTGGCAATCGACAACCCTAGACCAGAGCCACCTTGAGCGCGTGTGCGTGCTTTATCCACCCTGTAAAATCTATCAAAAACATGGGGCAAATCTTCTGGGGGAATGCCTAACCCGGTATCACTCACCACAAACTGAGCATTCCTGTCAACAATGGCCAGACTGAGCATCACCTTGCCGCCATCCGGGGTGTATTTAATGGCATTGTCAATGAGGTTGATAAACAACTGCTTGAGCCGATCTGCATCGCCCATGACACACACTTGATCAACGGCCGTTACCAACACCTCCACCGGTTTCTCAATCACACTAAACTGCCGGTAAACCTCAAACAACAAATTATCTAGTTCAATTTGCTTTTTATCCAGTGGTAACCCACCTGCATCCGCTCTTGCCAATAAAGTCAGATCACCCACCAACCGCGTCATCCTGTCCCCTTCAATACGAATGCTTTCCAGAGATAGAGGATCACCTTCTCCCATCCGCTCCATCAAATCCACATTGCCGCGAATGGCAGTGAGAGGCGTTCTCAGTTCGTGGGAGACATCTGCCAACAAACGTTGTTGTGTCTGGAACTGCCTATCAAGACGTTCCAATGTTTGATTTAACGCCCGAGCCAACACACCAATCTCATCCGTGCGCTCAGAATAAGGCACCCGTAGACTCAAATCATCGGCACGGGTAATGCGGTTGGCTGTTTTGGCAATGTCCTCCAATGGTCGGAATAAGCTGGGTGTTAACCAGACCGCCAAAAACAGCGAAGCCGTGGCAGCCGCAAAACCGACAAGCATAGCAACCGCCAGCAATCGGTTGAAACTCTCGTAAGCGTTGAGTAATCGCCCCACCTGTAAATAGCCAATCAAGGATTGACTAGAATCATTGTTCGTATAGATAGGTTGAGATAACACACGAACAGAGGAATCTTCTAGTTTAACTAATTCGAATGAAGGCTCTGTGCCCAACCCATTAGGATCCAGCAAGCCAGCGAAATTCAATAAATTGCCAGTTCGAGCCAAAATTTCTCCATTTTTATCAGTGATCAGGAGGAAAGTAGAAGCTGTTCTTAGCGTAATTAAATCCTCAGGAATGGTGACACGAACCATCCCCCCTGGCTCTGGCTCAAAATTACCTGAGCTCATCATCTCATCCGCTAACGTTTGCAGATCATGATCAATTTCTGTCAACATTCGACTGCTGGGGAGAAAATAGATGATCAGCGCAAAAATAATGAACGCAGCCGAAAAGATCAGCGTGTAAATCAGCAGAAGACGATTTTGAATAGACAAAAGATTAAATGCATGGTCGCCGATTGTATCGGCTTAGTAACCGTCTAGAAATAATTGCCCGTTTTACAGATGGTCAGGTCACTTGCAGCGCAGCCATCAATTCTGTAACTTATTCATGGATGCGCACGTATGATAGATGGCTTGGGGCTGCGTTTTAAGCGTCTTCTCGCAAAACGTAGCCGATGCCACGCACAGTATGAATCAAACGAGAGCCGCCATCAGCCTCCGTTTTCTGGCGCAGGTAACGGACATAAACTTCAATAATGTTGCTTTCGCCGCCAAAGTCATAATTCCAAACCCTGTCGAAAATGATTTCACGGGTTAGCACCTGACGTGGATGCCGCATGAAGAGTTCCAGCAGCTCATACTCTTTTGCCGTGAGGTCAAAGGTAGTTTCGCCACGCTGCCCCTGGCGAGTTCCCGTGTCCAATTCTAGATTGGCAAAGCGGTAAACCTGGGGCTTGGCAGGCTGCGCTCGCCGCAGTAGTGCGCGAACACGGGCTACCAGTTCGTCAAAAGCAAAAGGTTTAACGAGATAATCATCTGCGCCAGCATCCAAACCAACGACACGATCCTCGATTGTTTCTTTGGCCGTTAACATGAGGATAGGGACTTCGCTGGCGGCACGTATACGGCGGCATACTTCCAAGCCATCCATGCCAGGGAGCATGAGATCCAACAGCACCAGGTCTGGTGGGTTTTCACGGAACAGATCTAGCCCTGTTTGGCCATCGGCCGAAGCATCTACGCGATAACCTTCAAAGCTCAAACCTCGTTGTAAAAATTGGCGAATCCGATCTTCATCTTCAATAATCAAAATTCTCGCTGACATGTTGCCCTCCATTCAAGGTTCATACATGATTATAGTCTGCCAGGGCAGGGAGGCAACTTGCGCACTTAAATAGCGTTTTTCAGAGGGGGACGCTACAATGGTTGTGGGAAGATGAAGGCATTGAAAGAGATTTCAATGTTTGCAAGGAGGCGACATGGATCCGATTTTTGAATTCGGACTTGAAATGACTCGATATTTGCAGGAGACATTCCCGCAATTGGAGGGTTTCTTCAAGTTTATTAGCTCGCTGGGAGTTGAAGGATTTTATTTAGCACTATTACCTCTTATTTATTGGTGTATCCATAAGTCAGTGGGCAAACTGTTTGCTTACGTATTCCTTCTTGCCAATGCCTTCAATCCGCTGTTCAAATTTGGATTTCGGGGACCACGGCCGTTTTGGTTTGATAAGAGCTTGATGTGGTGGGAGGAGTCCAGTTACGGGGTGCCGAGTGGTCATGTGCAGTTGGCGACAGTGACGTACTTGTTTTTTGCCGGATGGATTCGTCGCTGGTGGGCATGGCTGATTGCTGTGATGATGATTATTTTCATGGCGCTTAGCCGTATTTACCTGGGTGCCCATTTCCCCCACGATGCGTTGGTTGGCTTCTTCATTGCTGCCCTGGTGCTGCTAGCATTTGTTTTCTGGCAGCGTACTTATGCCAAGAGGTTTCAGAAGCGTATTCTGGGCCAGAAACTGATGGTGGTGGTTGCCGTACCTGTGGTGTATGCGGTGATATTTGTGGGCGCGAGCTTGCTCATCGGTGAACCTGATATGAGTGTGGCTTGGGCTGAGTATATACCTGAGGCGGAATTAGTCGGACAAAAAGGGGCAGCAGCGGCCGTGGGTATGCTGCTTGGCGCAGGCATTGGCCTTATCTTTGAAGGAAGCCGGATTCGTTTCCGCGTCGATGGCCAAATTTGGCTGCGGGGGCTGCGTTACATCGTTGGTTTGGTGGTGACCTTTGCTTTGTGGGTGGGGTTAAAGGCGATTTTCCCAGAGGCGCCGCTCTGGCTGGCAATAATTTTGCGGGTGCTGCGTTACTTCCTGGTGGCGTTGTGGATTACTTATTATGCGCCCTGGTTCTTTGTCAAAGCCAAACTGGCAGAAGCGGATCCTGAGCCGGGGATTGATTTGAAGATTTCGTAGGTTAGCTGTGATTTTGGGGCGAGGATTAGGAGATTAGGGGATTAAATCAAAGGAAAATCCCAGAATCCCCTAATCCCTGCTTTTTTTATTTCAAAATTATGGCCAATATACTTGTTTTTATTTTCGCATCTTGAGCTTTGCCCGACTTCACTTAGTGACCGGCTAAACATGAGTCCCCGTTTTTCAGGGGTAAAGGTCACTTAAAGGGCATCCCTCAATTCCGCAGCTTATTTATGGATGCGCACTTATCTAGTGACGATGGGCAGGTGAACAGCCTCTCCATTGGCGATTAACGTTAACGAGCGCTCAAGGGTATTGCCTAAGCCATCATTGATGGTGGCTGCGTTGACGATGGGGGTGGGCGTGGTTACAGATGGATTGACCGTCACGTCATAAGATACGGTGACAACGCTGCCTTTGGGCACTGTGCCTGTCCACGTTACCGTGCCTGCTCCATATTCCGCTGTGCCTGAAGATGCATCTAGATTGTGGGCATAGGTGACGTTTGTGGGGATGGCATTGACTATGGAGGCAGTGGTGATCTCAAGACCTGGGTTGTCGAGGTGGATGGTGTAGCGCACTGTATCGTTGGCTGCGGGGAATAGGGGGACAGCTGAGATGTGGCTGCGCTCAAGATTACCATTCAGGTAAGAAGCCGACCGTTGGTAGTTATTGCGACCGGTACCCCACAAAACACGCGCATTTTCGGTGCCAGGTAAATCGTAAGCTACAAAACCGGAATGGGCGGTGTTGATCACCACTTCCAAATCGGCATCATCGTCGATATTATCCAGGGTGGGAGCGGCCAGCGCCCCGTTCCAATTGTGGCCGTCATACGCTGCGGGCAAATCTAATGCATGCAGTTGATTGCCTTGATAATCGAGAATATGGAGTTTGCCGGTGTGGTTGCTGCCTTTTTGTGTCCAGGAGGTAAAGATCACTTCTGCGTAGCCGTCGTTGTCGAGATCGGCGATAACTGGCTCAGAGGCGAAACGGTAGAAGCCTTCTGCTGGTTGATAGACGTCATAAGGCCAGTTGTGTTTTTGTTGTTTGTCGAGCCAGAAGGCATGTAAACGGCCGTCATACGAAGAGAACAGAATCTCCATGAAGCCATCGCTGTCTAAATCAGCCACCACTGGGTTGCTCATGTTGCTTTCTATGGTGTTGTAATCCTCGCTAATGGGATCAGCATTGGCGGCTGGCGACGGGATGACTTCCCAATCGAAGCTGTTGCCTGCCCAACGGCTGCGGTCGCCATTGAAGATGAAGGGTATTTCATACAAGCTGGTGTAGGGGCTGGTGCCACAATTGTAGACATTGCCCATTGCCACCACTTCGTTGACGCCATCACCATTGACATCGACAATGGCGGCTGGCGTATGGGCGAAGTTGGGACGGTGTTCTGTGCCGCAGTGTGCCCAGCCGCGTAAATCAACGTCATGATCGACGTGAACGCCGACTGCCCCCCATTTTTTGCTGCCATAGATGGCGTTGGCTTGAATTTGTACCCCGTTGCTTTCGTAGGCAGCGATGTAATGCACATCAGACGGGACGACGATTTCGGCGGTGCCATCGTTGTCAATGTCGCCAACAGTGGCATTGTCGTTGAACACGCCGTGGGCATAGCCGCTGTCATTGTTGAGCTGAGGCCAACCACCACGCAGGGAACCGTTGTGTTCGTATACCCAGGTGTTGATATCGTTGTAGGAGGCGGCAGTGACGATGATTTCCAAGTCGCCGTTGTTGTCTAAATCATAAACAGATAAGCCGCGCAGCTCTTGTGAGGCGGCTTTTTGGGGCCAACCTGGCTCAAAGTAACCCTGATGATTGTAGACGGAGACCCACCCGCCTCCATGAGCCGTGACGATTTCCAGATCTCCGTTGTTGTCCAGGTCGGCAATTACGATTCCAGGCCAGGTTCGGCCAACATTGCCGGGGGAGAGGCCATCGCTGCGGTCGGATCCCGATTTGACGCGCCATTCCACGGCACCGGTATCACCATCCAGGGAAACGATGGAGTAGTGGGACGCAATCACTTCTTTGTCGCCGTCGTTGTCAATGTCGGCGACAGCGGGAGAGGCATACCAGCCTGTTTCACACCAGGAACTGTAACAGCCTGCGTTTTGCCATTTGAGGACGGGGGCTTGGACGGCAGTGGGGGCAGCTTGGGTGGAGAACGGCCGTTTCCCTACAAAAATAACCATTAACAATAAAACTGGAAGCATGATGAGCAGCACAAATCGTTTGATCATATTTTCTCCTCATGATGTATGTAAATTGTTGAAAATAGTGACAAGGGATGGGAACAATGAAGGGGGACGATGGCTCAATCCAGTTGAGAATCCCAGGCCAATAAACTTGGGTTTTTGTTTCCGAGGCACATCGTATCAAACTATTTTCCAGGTGGCTTTAGGACTTTGGGGCTATAGATCGGTTTGTTGTGCGCACTTCAGTGCGCTATTTTTACGCGCTAAAGCGCGTACTACAAACTAGTTTGGGCTATTTCTGTGCGTTAAAGCTATGGCATGCACGCGGAGACCAGCTTCTTGTAGGAGGAGTTCTAGTTGATGTGGATAGAGGTAATGATAGTGGGCTTGGGCTACTGTGCGCTGCATGGTACCTCCACCGGGAGGCGTGGCGTCATATAGCCAGGTGATATGCAAGGTTTGATTGGGTTCGTCGAGAACACTGCTGGACTGTTGCACAACGGTGTGTCCGTTTTGGGGATCTGTGAATATGTTTTCAAGGGTCAGAAACCGGTCGTTGGGCGTGTTGGCGACAGCGACAGGATTGATGAGATCGATGAGTAAACGGCCGTTTTCCCCCAAACTTTGCCTGATTTTCTGTAAAGCCGCACTCATTTGGTTGGGCGAGAGGTGCATAAACGTGTTGTAAGGGATGATAACCCAATCGAAGGTGGTTTCCGTGGTGAACTGGGTCATGTCTGCTTCGTGTAAGCTGACCCGTTGTGGGATGGCGGCTGGTTCCTTCGCTAATCGTTCCTTCGCCTTGCTTAACATAACGGAGGAGTTGTCGATGCCTGTAACATGATGACCGGCTCTGGCCAAAGGCAGCAGCAGGCGGCCGCTGCCACAGCCGAGTTCTAAAACAGAAGAAGCTTGTGCGCAGCCCGTCGAAACGGCCGTTTCTGCCACAAGTGTCAAAATATAGTCAATATCCTCAGTTAAGTCTGCGTGAGTTAGATCGTAGTAGTGGGCGATTGTGTCGTACATAGTTTGTGATTGGAGACTGGAGATTCACGTGATGATGAGAACGCGCCTCTCTTGATGGCTTGCTGTGTGGGAAACGGCCGTGGCGAAAGCAGTTTGCGCTTGCCAGTTTAAGGCACTGCATGCTTGAGGCTGATTGACGCGCAGGATAGCGATGCTATTTTCCATAATTTCATAGATGATAGGCTGTGTCATAGGGGTGAAGTGTAGCAAAAAAGTTAATTGAGGGCAGAAAGTAGTGAAAGAAGCGGGAAAATTTGCTTTTGTCCTCGACTGTTTCTGTTAAGATTGAATTATTATTCTGGATTGCTGCCAGGATTTAATTTGACATAAACACTAGCTTAAGAAGGGTGGGTTTATTCCTCTCTTTTTTTTCTTGTGTTGGCTTACGAGGATGCGTAGTCGAGTGAATTATCACGTATTTGATTATATTGTCATTGGCAATGGCCTGATGGGGGCTGCTGCGGCCCGTTATCTGAGCCAAATAACATCTAAAGTTGCCCTGATAGGGCCAAGTGAACCGGAAGATATTGCCGGGCACACGAGTGTGTTTGCCAGTCATTACGATCAGGGTCGTATTACAAAGCAAATCAGCAAGGATGCCGTTTGGTCGTTATTGGCTATGCGGGCGGAGGCGCAGTATGAGTTTTTACAGAATCGAAGTGGCATTCATTTCCACGAGCCTGTAGGCTGTTTGCTGGTGGCGCCTCCTGCTGATTCTTGTTTTTCTAAGCTGCTTGCTACAGCACAGCAATTTAATGTGGATTATGTGCTATATGGCTCTCCAGCAGAACAGCAATTAGCACATCCTCAGCTTCATTTTCCTGACACGTTTGCCAGTTTTTTTGAACCCGATCCAGCAGGTTATCTCAATCCGCGAGAGTTAAGACGGGCGCAAGAGAGGGTGGCTCTGGCTCAAGGTGCGCGTGTGATCCGAGAAATGGTAACGGCCGTTTGCGAGAGCGAGCCGTATGTCACTGTTTTGACTGAATCGGGTCAAACCTATCGCACACGGAAAGTTTTGGTAGCGGCTGGCGCATTTACCAACACCTATGACTTGCTGCCGAAAAAACTGCCCTTATCGGTAAAAACGGAAACCACTCTTTTGGCGCGTGTCTCTGAACCGGAAGCTAAGCGTTTGGCAAAGCTGCCTGCAATCGTTTATATGGTTGACAATCCGGTACTAGACAGCATCTATATGCTGCCCCCGATTCACTATCCTGATGGTAATATTTATGTTAAATTAGGCTGTAACACCAAATATGATCAATGGCCCACGAATTTGCAGCAAATGCGTAACTGGATGATTGCAGGGGACAGTGATGTAGCGGCTCCAGAGATGCAAGCTGCGATGTTGGCAGTCCTGCCGGATCTAGCTGTGGAATCATTTGAAACGAAGCGATGCCTGGTAACTTATACCACTCATGGCAAACCCTTTGTTGACCAGGTGGGTGAGCGCATTTATGTTGCGGTAGGGGGCAATGGCTCTTCAGCCAAATCCTCAGATACGATTGGCTGGCTTGCTGCCAATTTGATGCAGATGGGCACGTTCCCCAATGGCTTCAAGCGGGAAGATTTCCGAGCAGCATAGCACAAACCTTCATTTGCTGGAGTGACTGTATAAAAAATGTGGCAGCAGATTTGCTTGCGTTTTCACGAATGACCCTGAAAACTGGTGAGGGTTCGTGTGTGTTTGTTGCCAGGAATGAAATGGTTGATGACGTTTTCTAAAGGTTTGCGTTGGAGTTTGGGGCTATTGTTGGCTGCAACGGCCGTTATCATCCTAATGATCCTTTCTGGAATGAATGATCCTAAACCGGTGGGGGAATTGGTACAGGAACGGCCATTATTTCCCCAGATCGCGGCTCCTGAATCCTCCCGAATCACCTGGTTAGATGAGCCTCTCCCTGAAGAAGATTATAGTGTGCGCTTAACCGCTGCCCAAGAGCCAGAAGGAGATAGCAGACAAGGGAAGGATGTCGGTTATGGTCTGGTGTTGGGGGAGGGTGAGAGATATTTGGCCGTGGCTGTGTCGCCGCTAGGTTATCTTTCGGTATGGCAAGAAACTGGCCAGGACACCCATTTCATTTTGCCCTGGCAGACCTGGCCTCATGTCCGGCGTGATCTGGAAACCAACGAGATTTGGCTTGACGTAGAACATTCAGACCAATTAACGATTCGTATCAATCGAGAATGGTTGTGGACAGGGGAAGTGGAGTCGCTTACTGGCCAGATTGGGTTATTTGCTGAAAGTTTTGGCGAAACGGCCGTTATTGATTTCCAGACGCTGCGCCTATGGGATTTCAGAGAATAGCGGCATCTTACACGGATGGGGCTTGAATCTTTTCCCGTTGTATTTGGTGCATCAACAAGCTGTACACGATGAACTCCAGCACGAGACAGGCAAAGACTAAGACCATGATAGCTTGCGGCCCATTTTGGTCAAGTTGGCGACCAAAGAGCCAGGGCAGACTCATTGCTCCAAGGCTGGCGCCAATAAAAAAATAGCTGGTAACAGAACCGCTGACGGTCGTGTTCCGTTCGGCAAGTGTCAACGTTGTGGGGAAGATAGAGGCCATAAACAAGCCAAGCCCAATGGTTCCAAGCCAAACTGTGATTGTTGAATGAGGGATGAGCAAAATGAGAGCGATGCTGGCTAAGCAGCCTACAAGGTCAATGAACAAAATCACACGCGCCCGTAACCGTGTGGCGATTGGAATGCTTATCAACCGGCCTATGGTCAAGGCTCCCCAAAAAACAGAGTTAAGATAAGCGGCGGTGCTAACGGTTCCAGTTTCTGTGGCGATGGCGTAGGAATATATCCAGCCACCATAAGCGATTTCTATGCCAGAGTATATAAAGAAGAAGATGGCAATTAAGAAAATGACCGACCAATTAACAGCTCCAGACGCAGCCTCTTGTGCAGTTTCTGGCATGGTGGGCGAGGGTCTGTTAAGGACGTAGAAAACAGCAGGCAGCATGAGTAATGCCAAAATCCAAAAAGCCCATTGCATCCCTTCTGTGACTGAGATGACTTGCGCCACAATAATTGGAGCCAAGAATGACCCCACGCCAAAAAAGAAGTGCATCCCATTCATGTACGGACCCACTGCGCGGCCATGCAACCACACAATAAGTGTATTTCCCCCAATATCAACCCCAGCATGGCTCATTCCCATCAGAAAGAGAACGGCCGTTAACACCCATAGATTGGGCGCAGTGGGCATCAAGGCCATGGTCAATGTCAATCCAAACAACGCTAATGTTAGCAGTCGGTGACCAGGTACACGGTCATACAAACGGCCGACCCATAGTGTCATGAACAAAAAGCCGATGGAGCGTGCCGTAAAAAGGATACCGATTTGGCTTATTTGTGTGTTAGTTTGGTCAGCTAGACCAGGCAGCGTTGGCCCCATCATCGCCGCAGACAGCCCCAAAGCAATATAACTAAGATAATAACCAATTGTTGTTTTTTTTGCGGTATTCATCAATGTTCCTATGTGCCCTGACATCCAGCGTTTTCCCTGTTTACAGGGGAGAGGTTGCCATCTGAAGTGCCAGGTTGTTATGGAATACGTAGTTTAAGAGTTTTGCTAGAATTAGGAAAGAGAATGACGAACTGAAACGGCCGTTCCTGTTTTGCGTTTCTTGGCTTGCTATTTTTCTACTCGACAGCTGATGGTGCTGTGAAATATTTCACTAGCGTAGGTTTTGCGTATAGTATGCGTAGGAACCGCGTACAGACTGGCGTATACATGATGTCATAGAATAGTAGCCGAAGGGTAAAATCTCTTCTTCTTCTCCTCCTTTTAACGAGAGTCAGGTTTCGGCGTTCCTGACTCTCAAAAAATAACGGGCTGGTCCTATAAGACCAGCCCGTTCACTTTTTAAACCAGGATAAGTGCACATCTATAAATCAGTTATGGCATTGATGGATGCGCTGCAAGTGACCTTTCCCCCGAAAAACGGGGACTAATTTTTAGACGGTCACTAAGCAGGGGAGTGGAGGGTCGGCCACAAGTTAGAAATTAGCAGCGCTGCCAATGTCCAATGCCTAATTTCTTGTGCGCTGTGCGAATATTTCACTGGCAAGCGCCTAAATCCCCAACAAGGTTTATGATCAACCGCTGACCGCGTATAATTCAAATCTATGCCTGAAATTGAAGCGAAATCTACAAAAAACAGCCGAAGTTTGGTGTTGCGAGCTGCTGGTTTAGTTGGCGTGTTGGTCATGTTGGGTCGGGTTGTTGGGCTTTTCCGTGAGATGGTGATGCTCAATGCCATGGGCACAGATACACATGAGGCTGTCGCCTATGCCGTTGCCAGCCGGTTTCCTGAAGCCATATTTTATATCATCGCTGGTGGTGCCATCGGCTCTGCTTTCATCCCGACATTTTCTGCTTATTTTGTTAATGATGATGAGAGTGGAGGCTGGCGGCTCTTTGCTGCGGTTATCAACTTGATGACGTTGCTTGTGGCCGTGATTGCTGTATTGGCAATGATATTTGCCCCACAAATCATTGAGTTCTTTTATCGAGACAAAATCGCAGCGTCTCCCATTTTGCTGCCGATGACGGTGTCATTGATGCGCGTGATGCTGATTTCTACGATCATCTTTGCCGCCAGTGGGGTGATCATGGGTGCTTTGAACGCGCGGCAGCATTTTTTCCTGCCGGCTTTGGCACCATTGGTTTATAACGTGGGCATTATTTTAGGTGGCGTTCTATGGCAGAATCCCACGGATAATCCTTTGTGGGGTAAAGCGATGGGCTTTGCCATTGGCACGGTGGTTGGGGCTGCTGGACATTTGTTGGTGCAACTGCCCGGACTGCGTGTGAAGCATGCCCACTATTCCTGGGTGCTGACAGTTCGTGATCCAGGCGTGATCAAGGTGCTGAAATTGATGCTGCCCCGCGTATTGGGGCTTTCGTTTAGCCAGATTAACTTTTTCATCATTACGTTTCTGACGGGTTTGGCTGTGTTTACGGAGGGCAGTTTACCTGTGTTTAATACTGCGTTTAGAATTATTAACTTACCGTTGGGCATTATTGGGATTGCGTTGGGGATTGCTGCTTTTCCTACGTTGTCTACTTTGGCGGCGCAAGAAGCGTTTGCCCCAATGCGCCAGATCATCACAGATTCGTTGCGTTTGTTGTTGTTTTTGGGCTTGCCTATCACGGTGTTTATCATTTTCTTGGCGAGGCCTATAGTCTCGATTTTGTTTGAACGTGGTCTGTTTGATGCATCTTCGACGCAGAATGTTGCCACGGTATTGGTCTTTTTTGCGCTTGGCTTAATTGCTTTGATGATGCTGGAGGTGATTTCGCGCACATTTTACTCTTTGAGTGATACCTGGACGCCGGTGTTAGCGGGGGGATTGCAAGTGGGTTTGATGGGGGTGTTGAGTTTATGGTTGGGTTTGGTGGTGTTCCCGCAGTTAGATATTTTACCTGTGGCGGGTTTGGCCTTGGGTCTGAGCATTTCTAACTATATTGAGATGGCGCTGCTGCTTTGGTTGTTAAGGCGGAAGATGGGGCGGTTAAACGGCCGTTCCCTACTTAATAGTTTGTGGCGTTTAATTGGTGCCACAGGCATCATGATGGCGGCAATGTGGTGGGCACTGTCAAACATGCCATCAGCCTCAGCCTGGTTACAGTTGATTGTGGGTGGTTTGTTAGGGGGGCTCGTTTATTTGATTGCTTGCATCCTGCTGCGCGTGCCAGAAATGCAAAGTTTTATCGATTATGGACGTCAGCGGATTTCACGGTGAAGGCCTCGCGGTTTAGTATCTAGGCAGCGAGGCGAGGGCTGAGCTTGGTGCAGCTTGGTTCTGCGTGTAACGGGCTCAGCCTTTGACAGGACAGGATTGTTCCCATCAAGCTGGCTAGTTTAAAACAAAAAATCCCGAGTAAGTCGGGATTGAAAGTCGTTGAGTTTGTAGTTTGTAATGACTTGTTAGTTGCCAGCGGCGGCAGCTGCGGTGTTTATGGTCATGTCTGAGCGAGTAAGCAGTTCCCCGTTAACCCACACATCAAGCGAGTAGTCACCGTTTTGGAAGCCTTCTTCTGGGCTTAAGTAGATGTAACCTGGTCCATCTTCACCGTAGGCCCAAAGTTCATTACCACCTTCCACAACTTTGCCATTATGACGCCAGACCCAAGCCCATTCCATTCCATCTGCCATTGCTTCATATTCAAAGGTGGCAAAAATTGTGTAGAATCCTTCGGCAAAAATATTGGTTGGATTGACAGGTTCGTAACGGTCTGTTACTTCTGTGGAGAATGTGAGGGAGCCTAATTCAGTGTTTTCATTCAGTTCTGCGGTCGGATCAAATTGGTCGAATGCTTTTGGTAGGGAAGGCTGCGCGGATACTATGATTTCTGCAACTTGTTCCTCTACTTGTTCTTCTAATGATTCAACGAGTTCCAGAGAATCTGATACGTTGGGGGAATCTTGGATAAGCGCTACAACATCTTCTGTTGGCGGTTTGGCGTTTACGAGAACGGCTACTCGCGGGATGTTATCGCTAGGGGTTTGCCAGGAATATGCGGCAACGCTTACGGTTAGAAACAGAAGTACTAAGCTGGCTGACATGTAGTTTTGCAACCGCTTTTCTGCTTGTTGGCGCATAAAGAAGTACGGAGACCGTTTCATCGCACGCCATGATTTCATTGCTATTACAAATGTATATCCCACAAGTAGAAGCAATGTCCCTAAAATCCAGGGAATGATAGTTTCAGTAAATACTACAGACAAATTATTTTCTAGTCCTCTTTACCCGATATCAAGGAAAATTATAAGGAGATCGTTGATGTTTCGCAACTCACCGTAGGCTAAACGTATATATTCTTGGGGGAATGCCACTTGATTGACACCGATTTGTCACATTTCTAAAAAGGAATCTATAGCCTATAGATGAAGAAATATTGGTTATTTTTACCTAAAAGTTGCGAGATTTTGGCTTTGATTTAGGACAATTTACCCAAAATCTCATATTTTTGCATTTCTAAGCATCTTAGGTAAAGTCTCAATGATGAGCAATCGGTGAATTAGGCTAATTTATGATTAAACTGGAAGGGTTGATAAAGCGTTATGGCATGAATTTGGTACTGCGGGGTATTGATTTACAGGTGAACGCAGGTGAATTTGTGACGTTAGTTGGCTCAAATGGGGCTGGGAAGTCTACATTGATGCGTGTTGTGGCTACTTTGTTGCAGCCTACTTCGGGCAAGGTGGAGATTGGGGGGTGGTCGTTACCGAGGCAGGCAGGTCGGGTGCGCCGACACATCGGGTTGGTGTCTCATTATTCTTTGTTGTATGGGGATATGACGGCGGCTGAGAATTTGGCGTTTTTTGCGCGGCTATATCGGCTGGATCATGCAGAGGAACGGGTGATGGCTGCCTTGCGCAAGGTGGGCTTGTATGCTCGACAGCGAGATGCGGTGAGTACATTTTCTCGGGGTATGGTGCAGCGTTTGACGATTGCGCGGGCGACTTTACATGAGCCGGACATTTTGCTGTTGGATGAGCCGTACACGGGCTTGGACCAGGATGCCTCTTGTTTGTTGGATGATTTACTAGGTGAGCAACATGAAAACGGCCGTTCGATTCTCATGATTACTCACGATTTGACGCATGGTTTGAGTGTAAGTGATCGCATTGCTATTTTGAATCAGGGCAAAATTGTCTACGACATGGCTAGTCGGTCATTGTCTCCTGCTGATTTTTTGGATCTGTATAACAAGCTAACCCGGTCAAAGAAGAAAGTTGCCAGATGAGCGAACAAACGACGAGCAATAAGCAGGTATCTGAGACAAGAGAGTTTATAACGGCCGTTTTTGCGGTTGTGTGGAAGGATCTGATCATCGAACGTCACACGCAGCAGACGATCAGTGTCATGGTGATGTTTTCGGTGGTGACGGTGATCATGTTTAACTTTGCGCTAGAGGCGAACCTTGATGCGGTACGAAATGTATCAACTGGATTGCTCTGGGCGACCATCTTGTTGGCGGGCACGCTGGGCTTAAATCGCTCCATGGCATTAGAACAGGAGAACCATACTATTGATTCGCTATTGATTGCTCCGGTGCCTCGTCATGCTATTTATTTAGGAAAGGTGATTAGCATTACCTTGTTTACATTGGCGTTGGAGGCGGTTTTGGTGTTGTTGTTTGTCGTTTTCTTTAACAAGCCGCTATGGCGACCGATGGTGCTGCTAGTTTTGGTACTGGGGACAATTGGTTATGTGGCTGCCGGTGTCATCGTGACGTCGATGACGATTCAGACCCGTTCCCGCGAGGTGCTGCTGCCAGTGTTGCTGCTGCCATTGGCCTTACCGCTGGTTTTGCCTGCTGCCACGGCCGTGGCGGCATACATGTTTCCGGTTCAACCAGTATGGGCTGAGGTGCAAAGTTCGGTGTTTATGGTTATTGTTTATGACATGCTTATGCTCACAGCTGGTTTCCTGACGTATCATTTTGTTGTAGAATCTTGACTTAAATCTAAGGTGATTGGAAACATCGGAGATAGTTTACAAATCATTAAAAATTTTTGTAGCTGCCATGCCTCCCTCGTGCGAGCAAGCGTCGCGTAGGCGGGAATCCACCCTTTAGAAATTCTGAATGCCTGCCTAAGGACTGACGATGAAATAAAATATGGAATTGCATCGTCAGTTTCCAGGGACGGTGAGGAAATGACTTTGTCGTATTATTCCATTTCTGTTCCTAAGCGGGCATGACATTTTGCAGGAGATGTGTAAATGGTTACTTCCCCACGATTTGATAAAGCGTTGATAGTTTTGAACTGGGTGGCGGTGATTGCTGTCATCTTGACGTTGGGCATTATTTTCTTTTATGCGCCAACAGAACGTACTATGGGCAATGTACAGCGGATCTTTTATTTCCATGTTGGGTCAGCCTGGGTTGGGGCGATAGCTTTCTTCGTCGCGCTGTTTGGTGGCGTGATGTATTTGTGGAAGAGCGAACGCCGCTGGGATACGCTGGCGCTAGCTTCTGTGGAAATTGGCCTGGTCTTTTTGATGATGGCGACGGTGGCTGGCTCTGTGTGGGGGAAACCAGCCTGGAATACGTGGTGGACGTGGAGTCCACGCCTGACGTTGATTACTGTTGCTTTACTGACTTATGCCGCGTATTTCATGTTGCGTGGTGCCATTGAAGATGAGGATCGGCAAGCACGCTTTGCTGCCGTTTATGTGATTGTGGCTTTTGTTACCATCATTATGGCCTACATCAGCGTGCGCCTTTTGCGTGACATTCACCCGGTGGTGGTTGGCGATATCGCTGAATCGGCAAAAGGGGCTGAGCAAGGCTTGCAAGAGTCCTCTGGTCTCAATGCCAAAATGCTCATGACGCTGGTGGTTAGCACGGTGGCGTATTCGGTTTTATACGCTGCCTGGCTGATGAATCGCATCCGTTTGCAGCGCTTGTCTGATGCTGTGAGCGATTTGAAAATGCAAGTGACTGCCCGTCTACAAGGAGAAAACGAATGAGTTCAGTGATGATGATAACGGCCGTTCTACAAGCCACTTCTGAAGTTGCCGACCAGTTTAATGGTTACTTGATGCTCGCTTACTTTGTCATGTGGCTGATTGTGATGGTTTACATTGGCACGCTTATGATTCGCCAGCGTCATTTGAGACAAGATTTACAACTCATGCAGAAAATCTTACAAGAAAATGAAGAAGAGCTAGAATCGTAGGCTGTGTTACTTTTTCTTAATATTTTCCGTGGATAGTTAGCGTAAGTGCGCATCTATAAATAAGTTACGGAATTGATGAATGCGCTTCAAGTGGCCTTACCCCGGAAAAATGGGGATTCATTTTTAGACGGTCATTAAGGAATGGAGGTTAAGCCATACGATGAAGTCGTTTCCTTAACTGTTCCTGGAAACTGATGATGTAATTCCGTGTTTTGTGTCATCGTCAGGTCTAAGATAGTTTTGACAATCGTTGTCTAATGGACAAAAAACAGAAGCTGGGATTTGGGGATTTTTTTTGATAGGGTTCCAAAGTTTAGATTTCTGTATTGCAGAGGGTTTTATGTCAGCGCTTAAGCCACCATCATTATCAGAACGGCTCCGTACCACTTCAACGGGTAAATGGCTGTTCATCATTTCACTCATTATACTGTTTGGGTTTCTTATTTTTGGCTCTATCAATCAGCCATCTGGCGATGACCAGTTTCGGTTTGGTATCCAGACGCAGCCGTTTATCGTGTTGGCGGTCTTGGCTTTTTTGGGTGGCTTGTTGAGCTTTTTGTCTCCCTGTACGCTGCCTGTGTTGACTGCTTACTTTGCCTTTGCTTTCCAGAGTGACCGTTCGCGTATTGCAGCCAACACGATGGCGTTTATGCTGGGTTTAGCTACAACTTTTAGTTTGCTGGGGGCTGTGGGCTTTGCTGTGGGGCAGGTGCTGCTGCAAAGTCATCAGTTGCTGCGCCTGGTGGGGGGCTCTGTCATCTTGGCTTTTGGGGTGATGAGCATTTTGGGCATGGGTTTTGGCGGCATCAAGGATACGGCCAGGCAGCAATACAGTGCCACAGCTGGCGGCTCTTATCTCTTTGGCTTGACTTTTGCTGTGGGCTGGTCAAGCTGCGTTGGGCCGATTTTGGGGGCTGTATTGACTTTGGCCGCACAAACGACATCGGTGTGGAATGGCATGATGCTGCTGTTTATCTACACGCTGGGTCTTGGTTTGCCCCTGCTGATTGTCTCTGTGTTCTTTGGGCGCATGAGCCGTAAGAGTTTCTTTTGGCGTGCCTTGAAAGGCAAGGGCTGGGAGTGGAATACGCATGTGTTTGTGGTGGCTTTGATTTGGGCGGTGGCCATTTGGCGTATAGCGGTGGCGGCGACGGAATATGCCTTCGATCATATCTCGATGTTTAGTGCTTATAGGTTTACCGCAGGCGTCGAGTTTGGCCTGCTTATTTTGGTTGTTACTGGGGCGGTGTTGTGGACTTTGACTAGTTCTAAGGAAAAGAAGACGGTTGTTTATCTGCACTCGACGCAGTTGATTAGCGGTGGTTTGTTCATTATTATGGGGATTTTGATGTTGGAAGCACAGTTGACCTATTTTAATAACATTATTCCTGTCGGACTGGCTGAGTGGTTGGCTGAACAAGAGGAAAGGTTGATAGGTTTATTCGTGCAGTAAGGTTTTGAGTGATTTTAGGCGGGATTTAGGGGATTGGGGAATCCTGTAATCTGCTAATCCCGGCTTTTTCTATGGGGTTATCATGACGGATCAATCTGAAGCTGTGGAAACGAAGGGGGGTAACGGCCGTTTTGACTTGGCTCAGTACTGGCGTTCTCCTTTCCTTTTTCTGGGGGGTGCGGTGTTACTGGGGTTGGCAGCCGCTTTGCTTATCTTTGGCGGCGGCAGGTTTGGTCAGAGAGAGTCTGTGCTGGAGCAAATTCCGGTTGGCTCTGGTGAAGTGACAGTGGCGCAAGTGGTTTCAGATGATGACGTTTTGATGGTGGGAGATATGACCCGTAATTTCTTTTTGCAAGATTTAGAGGGCAATATGGTTAGTTTGGAGGAGTTTCGGGGTTCACCGGTTATCATCAATGTTTGGCAGACGTGGTGTGCGCCTTGCCGTATTGAGATGCCTGCCCTGCAAGCTGTTCAAGACAAATATGCTGATGATGGCTTAGTGATTCTAGCTGTTAATGATCAAGAATCACCTCGGGATGTGGAAGCATTTGTGACTGAACTTGATTTGCAGTTGACGATATTGGTGGATCCAGATGGTGTGGTGTCTGACCTTTACAATGTCTTTAATTTTCCTACGACTATTTTTGTAGATGAGGCTGGGGTGATAACGGCCGTTCATCGTGGTCTGCTTGCCGAATCCCAAATCGAAGATTACCTGTCAATACCCCAAGATTGAGTATACTTGCCTGGTTGACTGATAAAGTTAAGTAGCCAAAGAGCACCAAGTGGCCGCTTAAAAATTACTCTTTGTTTCTCATGGGTAAAGGTCACTTGAAGTGCATCTGCCACTTATTTATGGATGCGCCCAAGGGCTAAAAGGAGTTTCCTATCTCGGCGTCTTTTGTGGTAAAAAAAATATAAAATTAACTTGTTTAAGGAATTTTGTGCATGACATCACCTGTGCCAAAGAAAAAAGTTACTGGTAAAACCCGTTCGCTTGTTGTTTTCATCGATAAAATTATCTATGGCATTGCCTGCCACTGGCTGGCGGTGTTTAACATTGGCATTGGTCTCTATGTCTTGCTGCCTATGATTGTGGCGCCAACCCTGATGTATGTTGGGGCAATGGGGCCAGCAAAGGTTATCCATACAATATACAGTCCTCTGTGCCACCAAATGGCGTCCAGGTCATTTTTCTTGTATGGTGAACAGTATGCCTATCCCCGTGAACTGGCGGGCACTGCTCTCAAGCCCATTGAAGTCTACATGCCTGACATCCCTGAATTCAGTTCTGCCTCTATCGATCCTGCTGAATGGGTCACTTTTTTAATGCCGGCGCGTCAATTTTTGGGCAATGCTGAAATGGGCTATAAAATGGCTTTGTGCGAGCGTGACATCGCTATTTATGGGGCTATTTTTATTTTTGGTTTGATTTATGCGCTGCTGCGGAACCGCATTCACTTTAAATCCATACCCATTTGGGTATTCTTCTTGCTGGGTATGGGGCCGATTACCTTGGATGGCTTCTCTCAACTCTTGAGCCAATATGGCACTGCTGCAGAAGCTTTATCATTTTTAAACAGGATTTTCTTGCTGCGGGAGTCGCCGCCGCTTTTCCGTACCTTAACTGGCTTCTTGTTTGGTTTTTTCTTGGCCTGGATGGCGTATCCGCGAGTGGCGGATGGCATGGAGGAAACGGCTGGTGATTTGGAGAGGAAGTTGGTGCGGATTGGTGAATTAGAACCGCGAACGCCAGTGAACAGTTAAGCCCTGAGATAGGTTGACATAAAGCCGGGAGTTGACTGGTTTTTTATCTGTCTGCCTGTCTCTTTTATACTTCTCTCGTCATTATTATCTGCCGCAAGTGCCCCCAGTGCTTTACGCTGCCACCATATCGTGCTTCGAGCCATTCTTGCTCTGGCCACAAGGTTCGCCCTATCAGTTTCACCATATCGCGTACCCGATCCACCAACAGCAGCAGCAGCAAAAACCGCTTTGCTCCTGAGCGTAAATCCCGCCCCGCTAATACGGTTTGCGGTGTGACAAACTGGCTGATTAGCCAGCGTCGCAGTTTTGAAGGCCGTAGTGGGGTGAGCGATGTTTCGATCCCTTCCACACCGATCAACTGTGCTAATAGATCTAGCACGATGTACACAGCTATGCTCACCCGCCAGGCTCTAGCTCTTTTGGCTACTATGTTCCAATCTACCTCTCGCTTGTTTGCTGTGAGCGCAATGTCTACCAGGCTGCGCAAAGCTGAAAGGCCAAACTGATGATTTACGGCTGTATGCACTGCCAGATGAATGACAATGTCCTCAGGAGCCATCTGCCCCACGTTTGTTTGCTCTGGCAGGTTTTCTTGCCGTGTCCATATGCCTGTATCATTTACTGCTGCGGTACGAACCAGCCACCAGCCTGAATAGGGCGACCAATGAAACTCTATCAGGCTCTCCATCTGCTGGGGCAGTACCCATTGGATTTCTCCTCGGGATAACTGCTGCAAGGCAAACGGCCGTTCCTCTTTACCCTGCATCGTATATCCCAAATCCACCATGACCTGGGCAGCCTTGGCCATCGCGTTCGCGGGCAGCCACAGATCCACATCACTCATTGTGCGCCATGCCGGATCCTCGTATACCGTCAGGCTCAATGCTGCGCCCTTCAACAGCACGACTGGAATCTCTGCTTGAGCCAAACCTTGCAAAATCTGCTTTAGCTGCTCTTGCTTCATGCTGGATTCTGCTGCCGCGGAAAACATATCCCCCTGCAAACAACGCCGCAAAGCTAACTCGCTCTCTGCACATCGCCCGTAAGCTAACGCTCCCAACCCTTGCTCAATCAACCACTCTGCTAGCTGCTGTATTTTCTGTTTTTCCCAACTTCCTACTCCTGCTGCTTTTCTCTCGCCTCTTTCCCCCTGACTTTCTTCCACTAGCCAGCGTAGAACAAAACGAGCTGTCGGCATATCTTCCCACGGCTCAAGCTCTTCTCTTCGATTCTGTGCGGTTATCTTATTATTCACAGTTTGTGGTTCATTATTGATGATTCACCAATGCTTTTGGCCTCACAGCCCCCTTGCCCATTGTCATCTCTATCTCGGCCACATGCCCATTTTGCGCCCTGTCTTTACTCCGCATGGGTTCATATTCTGGCACCAAATTCTGCAATCCCCGAATAATTCCTTCTCGATCATTCCGTTTTGCTGATGCTTTCAAGGCACTCAAGCCGGCATCTAGATCTTCGGGCACAAAACTGCTTGCATTGGCTGCAATAAAAATCTTTTCATGCTCGGTTCGCGTATACTTTTCTCCAGGAACAAACAGCTCTTCAAACATCTTTTCCCCTGGACGCATTCCTGTATACTGAATCTTGATATCCTGACCCACTTCCAGCCCGGACAGCTCAATTAAATCTTGAGCCAAATCAGAAATCTTAACTGGCTCACCCATATCCAGCACAAACACCTCACCGCCTCTGCCTAGCACCCCGGCTTGCAGCACCAATTGCACTGCTTCTGGGATGGTCATGAAGAAGCGTTTCATCTCTGGATCTGTCACTGTTACTGGCCCACCGTTGGCAATTTGCTGCTTAAACGTTAGCACCACACTCCCCCGGCTGCCTAACACGTTGCCAAAGCGCACTGCCACATATGGCTTCCCGCTCCGTTTGGCGGCTTGGTGTACTAGCAGTTCTGCCGTGCGTTTACTGGCGCCCATCACACTGGTGGGGTTTACTGCTTTATCTGTCGAAATCATTACAAAGCGTTCGACGCCTCCGGCCAGCGCTGCATCTAATAAATTACGGGTACCCATCACATTATTTGTAATCGCTTCTGCCGGGTTCATCTCCATCAGCGGTACATGCTTATGTGCTGCTGCATGAAATACGATATCAGGTTGAACCTGCTGAAATACGGCGTGCAGCCGTTCTGGGAAACGCACATCAGCAATTACTGCGGTGAGTTGCTCCTGGCTGGCTCCTAACCGGCGTAGCTCATGATAACTCTCAAAAATGGAGTTCTCGCCATGTCCCAACAAAATCAGTTCAGCGGGTTGGCAGCGCCATACCTGGCGACATAACTCGCTGCCAATTGAGCCGCCCCCGCCGGTAATCAGCACGCGCTGTCCTTGAATCAGCTGCTGCACACGGGCAATGTCTGTTTTTACGGGTTCACGCCGTAGCAAGTCTTTAATTTCTACGTTCCGTAGTTGGTTAACCGAGACTGTGCCATCAACCAGTTCATATATGCCCGGTACTGTTTTTGTGCTTACGTTGAGATGTTCACAGCGTAGTGCTACTTCCCGAATGACAGAACCAGGAGCAGTGGGCATGGCGATGATCACTTGCTGAATTTTGTATGAGGGAATCAAGGTGTCTAAGGCGTCTAACGTTCCTAACACTGGCAGCCCGTGTATTTGCATGTTGAGTTTTAAGTGATCATCATCGACAAAACCCACTGGTTTCAAATTAAGTTGTGGGTTCCGTCGCAGCTCGCGCACGATGAGTGTGCCTGCTTCGCCGGCTCCAGCGATGATGACTTTTCGACCATTGCCGTTTACGTTGGTTTTTTGCTGGGCGAGTATTCGGATGCTAAATCGTAGGCCGCCTACGCTGATCAGGACTAATAAGCTGTCTAAAAAGAAGACGGAATGGACGACAGGTAGTTGCAGTAAGCTGAACAGGGCGGCTGCTAACAGGGCAACGAGTGCAGACGAAAGAACTACGGCTAACACAATCTGTTTCAGTTCATCGACGCTGGCATATTTCCAATAGCGCCGGTACAGTTCGGCATAATAAAATATTGCCAGACGCACGACTAGTGCTGCTCCGGTATATACAATCAAACTGGTATAGAAGGTTTTGGGTATAAGGAGTGTATCCAGGTGCAGCATTAAGGCTAATGATGGTGCGGTACATAGAATAAGTAAATCAAACAAGAAAAAATACCGGTTTCGAATTTTCATTTACGTCACTCTGCCTTTCCCCCAGAAATAAGTTTTAATTTGGTAAACGTTGTCCAGTATAAATGACAGGCGTTTTGGGTATCAATAGCGACTAAAGCCTATATGGGCTTGAAAGTCTGAATATCAGGGTCAATACAATCAGTCGCCTGGTTTGCGGAGGTGGGCATTTAATTATAATTAGAGTTTTATCATTTTTTATTAAACTATTGAGCCTGCTGACTTGATGATATTAACTATTCGATTTAAATCGGCCTCTGTCATTGCGGTTCCTGAGGGCAAACATAAGCCATCTCTAAACAATGCATCGGCCACTTTTCCCCCTACTACTTCGTACCTGGCAAATATTGGTTGTTGGTGCATTGGCTTCCATAACGGCCGTGACTCAATGTTCTCGGCTTCCAAGGCTAACCTTACCATTTCCCGATCTGCGCCAAACAGATCAGGATCTATTGTCAGTGTTGTCAACCAGCGATTATGCTGCCCCCAATCTGCTTCTGGCATAAAAGCTATTCCCGGCAAATCACCTAGTTCTGTTTTGTAGTAATTAAAATTTTGGCGACGCGCTGCCACTCGCTGTGGCAGCACCTGCAATTGCCCTCGACCAATTCCGGCCACAATGTTGCTCATGCGGTAGTTGTACCCAATTTCTGAATGTTCGTAATGGGGCGCAGGGTCTCGTGCCTGCGTTGCCAGTTTCCGTGCATGGGCAATCCAATCTGAATGCTCAGATACCAGCATGCCCCCACCCGATGTTGTGATAATCTTGTTGCCGTTAAAGGAATATATACCGAATTCCCCAAAGGTGCCTGGCGCTTTTTCCTGATATGTGGCTCCCAAGGCTTCAGCTGCATCTTCTACTAAGGGGATTTCATACTGGTGGCAAATGGCTTGAATGGTGGCTATATCTGCACTTTGCCCGTACAGATGGACTAGCACGACTGCCTTTGGCAGTTGGTTTGTTTTGGCTCGCTGTGCCAAAAAGTGTGCCAGCAGATTTGGATCCATGTTCCAGGATGTCTGTTCGCTGTCAATAAAAATGGGCCTGGCTTTTTGGTAAATGATGGGATTCACGCTGGCGGCGAAGGTCAATGTCGATACTATTACCTCATCCTCTGCTTCAATGCCTAGTATGATCAATGCTAGATGTAGGGCTGCTGTGCCAGAGCTGAGGGCTAATGCATGGCTTGCCTTGGTTGCCTGGCAAAACTCGGCTTCAAAGCTATCTACGTTGGGGCCTAAGGGTGCTACCCAATTGGAATCAAAAGCGGCCTGGATGTAATGCTGTTCCAGGCCGGAGAGATGAGGCGGTGAGAGGTAAATGCGTTTGTTTTTCATAGGTTAATGATAATTGGCAATGTTGGCACTATGAACAATGGGCTGGTTTGCATTATTTTGAGATGATTTTTTATCTTGCTGGTCATGACTATGTTCTATGTGGGGGTGTTGAAGGCTCTGGAGTTTGCCTGGTCTGTGTAACATCAGTGCGTTGATATTATTCGTGCGGGATTGCCGACAACGGTCATGTTGTCAGCAATGTCTTTGGTCACGACGCTGCCTCCCCCAACCTGACACCATTTACCAATGTGGGTTTGTGGCAGCACTGTAGCATTAATGCCTATTAAACTTCCTTCACCTACTTGTACATCGCCGCCTAAATGGGCGCCTGGTGCAATATGGGCGAAATTGCTAATTTGATTATGATGATCAACGGAGCAAGATGTGTTCAAAATAACGTGGTCTCCTATAACTGAGCCTGTATTGACTACTACGTTTGCTGCGACCATGCATCCTGCCCCTAAAATTATGTCTGGAGCTATAACGGCCGTTGGGTGACGAACAGTTGCAAATTGCTCTCCGATTTCATTCAATTCAAGGGCTAATCGTTGTCGAATTTGTCCGTTACCGATGGCAATTACGACAGCATCATGAGGAATGTTTTTTAATTGAGCGGAGGTTCCGAAGACGGGTAGGGCTAGGAGGGTTTTGCCGGCTAATGAATGATCTTGATCTAGAAAACCAATGGGTTGGACGGCTTGCCCATCTGTTTTCATTTGGAGCAAAATGTCTGCTACTACTTGTCCATGCCCGCCGGCTCCTAATATTAACACGCGCATAAGCTAGGATTGATCTCCCTTAAATGGTTCTGTTGTCGCATGTCCTGGTTGGTTAATATCTTTACACTTACAAATCTTGAGAATGGTCAAAAATAGAATTTTTATATCCAGCCAGAGTGACATGTTGTTTATATACCATACATCTAGCTCGAATTTTTCTTCCCAGGAGATGGCATTACGACCATTTACCTGTGCCCAACCGGTAATCCCTGGATGTACCTCATGACGGCGCATTTGTGTAGATGTGTAGAGCGGAAGATATTTCATCAATAACGGCCGTGGTCCCACTAAGCTCATCTCACCCTTGAGTACATTCCATAATTCTGGCAGTTCATCCAAACTGGTGGCACGTAGGAATCTACCAAACTTTGTTAGTCGCTCTGCATCTGGCAGCAACTTACCGGCTGCGTCTCTTGCATCTGTCATAGTTCGCAGTTTGTAGATTCTAAAAGGGCGTCCATGATAGCCTGGACGTTGTTGCTTAAAAAAGACAGGGTTGCCTAGATTAACCCGCACTAAGAGTAAAAGAAGAATAAGAATGGGCCATAACACAACAAAGGCCAGGACAACAGTGATTAAATCAAATGTCCTTTTCAAAAAGTTATGAGACATGTCTATTTTTAGGATTTTATTATTTTTGGATTGGTTGCATCGTAAAAGGGTATGTTGATGTTCGCCAGCTCCGCCTACGCGGAGTTCCGTCAGGATTGACGGTGAAGTAAAATACGGAATTGCATTGCCAGTTTCAAGGAACGGTAAGGAAACGACTTTGTCGTATTGTTTGATTTCTGTTCCTTGGCGACTGACGACACATTCAATCTTCTAGAAACTGAGAGTAATACTCAATCCAATTTTGCCATACAATTTCAGATGCAAACTGCTCGACTACACGCTCCCGACCACGTTTTCCCATTTCAATCATTCTATCAGGGTTATTGAGCAGGAATTTGATGGATTTGCTTAAGCTCTCAATATCCCCAATTTCAACCAGCAAACCTGTTTCCCCATCTACAATCGCATCAACTGTGCCAGTGGCTTTGTAACCAATTACAGGAAGACCAGAGGCAGCTGCTTCTAGCGGTACATTAGGAAACCCTTCTCGATAAGATGAAAATACCAATAAATCCATTAAATGATAATAGGGTGCTGTATCATCAACGTACCCGGTTATATGAATATTTTGCTCTGTTTCTAAGGTGTTACGAGTCTCAGGTGATATTGGATCCCCTTCTTCGAGCGGGCCAACAAGCAGCAGATGCAGGGGGGATATGGATTGCGAAATGGCTGTAAAACTTGCTACTAATTCTTCAATACCTTTGTCTTTTACTAACCGTCCCACAAAGCCTATAACATGACCTTCGCCAAGGTTCAATTGCTTTTTTAAGGAGTTTACCTGATTATCGTCACTGATTTGAGGATGAAATCGCTTGATGTCCACCCCGTTGCTGGATCCAGCTCCTAATACAATGAGTTTCTCGGGTGATCCTATACCTAATTCCAGGCAGCGAGCACGCAGGCTTTCACTGTTACAAACTACCTGATGCGCACAGAAAACGGCCGTTTTTTCCAACTGAACCAATAATTTGCGCATAAACCCTGTTGTTGTTTCCAACCGAAGCCCACGTTGCTGATAGATACGAATTGGAACTTTTGCCAAACAAGCGGCTACCATACCTAGCAAGCCTGCTTTGGGAGTACTAGCATTTACTAAATCCGGCTTTATTGCATATAACACACGAAAAAGATACCAAAGGGATAGGATATCTTGGAAAAGATTGATTTCTCGTTGGATGGGAACGGCAATGACATCTACTGATTCACGTACAGATATCGCCTCTAAATCTGAACTAGGTGATGTAATCACATTGACCTCATGACCATGTTCATGAAGAGCACGTAATTGTCCTCGCAATAAGTTATCTGCTGTCATAGAAACAGTTACAATATAGATAATGTGCATATTCTTGTAATTCAATCATCCAATAACTGCGCTTCTTTGATGTCAGAAACAAAATATCGAAATTTACCCGATTTCTCACGCTTTATCCTATCAACAAATTGCACTGTGATCTGCATATCTTCTCCCAAAGATTGCCGTATTCTTGCAAGAAAGTTTTCCATGGCCGTTTCATCATATTCAGAACCCTTTACAATAAACATATCTATCAGATTGTAAGTTTTTTGATGTGCCTGGTGTTCCACAACCATACCTGGTTTAAATGCATCCTTAATTGCATAATAAATCACAGTCCAATGAGCTGGTTGCCCATTAGTGCCATACAAGACATCAGACGAACGACCCACAATACGGCCTAAAATTGGTAAACCAGCATGCCTTCCACACTGACAAGTAAAATTATTATATTTCGTGACCAAATCACCATTTTGATATCGAATTAACGGCATTGCAAGATTACAGAAGCTCGTCAATGTTAATTTCCCGATCTCCCCATCAGGTACTGGTAAACCCGACTCATCTAAAACTTCCACGAGCATATTTTCATGCGTAATATGCAAAGTGCCCTCTGGGCATTGATAGGCAATGGCTTGAATTTCCCCACATCCATATTCATTGACAACCGGACATCCAAAAGCTTTAATCATTTCAGCCTGCTGAGAATCCAACAATACTTCAGACGTAGGTAATATCAATTTAGTGCCCAACTCTTTTCCATTTTTGCCCGTCTCATTGATAAATTGAGCTAAACGATAAATCCCACTTGTATACCCGTTAATATATGTAGGCTGAAATTGAACCGCTTGTTTATAAAACTCTTCTAATCTTGCATCAGATAAATCATACGAGACAAGGCGCAATCTATTTTGTAACAGATCCCTTGTTTTCCAGTATAGGCGTTGTCTTTTATCATAAGCCAATCCCCATATGCGCACTTGCCGATCAGCAAACTTAATATTATACCAATTCATGGCACGCAATTTTGCTGCAAAATAACGTCCGAAAGCATCTCTGTTAACCCTTAAATGTAATGGTTTCCCAGTAGAGCCACTAGTTGAATTTTCTAAAACTTTGCCAGAAAAATTATGGCTTTGCAAAGCATCAAACCCTTCACGCACATGATCTTTTGTTAATAGTGGACTTTGTTGCAAAACTTCAAAAGCCTCATTAGCCTGCAATACATTAAACGAGGGAAGCGAGCGTGCATAGTAAGGAACCGTCTTCTTTGCGTGTTGCAAAATATTAGCCAGCTCTTGTCTCTGCCACGCAAGCATTTTATCGTCATCCCACCATTGTTTTAGCTCCATATCTTCCAGCCACTGATGAGGTTTCATGCCAGTGATGTAGCCACTAGTTCTAAAAAGCCAATTTGCTATATGGTTATTCATCTTTCCCGCCAATCATTCTCTTTAAAAATCATTTAGGGAAACGTGACTTCCCTTAAAAAGACAATCAATAAACATGGCAAATCCAACTTATGTAAGCATCAGCCCTAAACTGATGTTGTGTTGTCTTTTCTATCATAAAAAGACCTTGAATAAAGTTGGTAATAAACAATAATGAGAGACAAGACTAACCAAAATTCACGTCTGCGAAAGAAAATCACATACACCCCAGAGATCAGACTACCCAAATATGCCATCAAAAGGGCGAAAGCTATCCAAAACAAAGTGGAATTCAAATATAGATTTTTTATGGCCATTCTCAACAGCAGCAATAGGAAAATGACAAAAGTCAAAGTACCAATAATCCCCCTCTCTGCTAGTAAGTTTAGATAGCCACTATGAACCTCATACTGGCGACCACGCACAATTGTGTATAACAAAGAAAAATTCCCAACACCAGTACCAATCCATGGATGGTCTTTGAATGCTTCAAACCCCACTAGCCAGTTATTCTCTGCAAATTCACGACCTAATGGATTCGTTGTAGTTGCTGAAAAAACATTGTCTACGATCCTGGAATCTCCAATATTGGCATAGATGGGGGCGAAACGCCATAAAAAAGTTTGCCAATATGTTCCCGTGACCCTTGGTAAGAAAATAATCAGTATAAGCGCACAAGATATAATCAAACCGATTGTTTGTAGAGAGAAATTGGCACGTCCTCTGAAAAATTGGATGATTGCTACCCCCACAAAAATAAGCAGTTCTATCAAAGCTGCTATGACATTGGTTCGACTAGAAGTAAGCAGCAATATAATAATTCCTAAAGTGGACACTAATACCAAATAAGCCTTCATTTTAGGTGAAAGCCCATTGGCCATAAATAACATAGCCCAGGCAATGGGCAAAAGAGTGCGTAGAAAACTCGCTAATTGATTGGTTTGGCGAAAAGTACCTGCTAAACGAAATTCACTACTAATGGGAAACAAGATCGGCAAGCCAAATGTAGTTGACAAGACCTCCCATAAGGCATAAAGAATGGCGATTGCTAAAACAACAATGACCAACTTAACGAGTTGCAGCAACTCTTTTTCAGTCCGTACTACGCCAATAATAGCTAAGGCAAATATACCTAGAAATGCGTAAACAATTATTTCTTCTAGTCCTGATAATAAAGAAATTCCATTAATTAATGACAAAAAGCTGGATACTAAAACAAAATAATAGATTAGTATTGGCCAGAATAATTTTTTGGGGAAGGAAACATCCTGACAACCTTGAACTTGCCGAATAAAAACACATCCCCACCAAACAAGAATAAGTAAATCGAAGATGATAATTCGATCGCCAATAACCGGCAGGCCTATTGGTCTTGTGATGATCATGAAAGGAAGCATGATCAATAAAGCGCGGAATGGGCTGCGCAAGGTAATAAATATGAATATCAATCCTGCAAAGACGGTAAGAGCAGGAATTAGAAAGGTAAATGTATCAATTCTTCCTACATCCATCGACGATTACCATTGTCATAAATCACAATATTATTAAACACCCAGACTGATTTGGCATATACTCAAGCAAGCCACTCTTCACAAAAAAGCCAATTATTGACAAGGTTGTTCTTCCTTATAATAAGTACAAACCTCTTTACGATACACTGCATTATGGGGATCTTTCACTAAACCTATTTCTAATACTCGCATAGCCTCATCATGCAAACCTTGTTGTTGATACATTTTAGCTAACCGATAATATCCATTTCCTTGAAATGAATTGATTTGGAGAGCATGATAATACGCCTCCTTTGCCTCTGAATAAATTGCCTCAGCTGTGTAAATATCTCCCAATATCAAAAATGGCCAAGCAGAGCTTTTATCTAAATCTGCGGCAATAACTAAATGCTCCAATGCCAGGTCTGCGTCTTGTGAATGTTGATATATGGGCCAAGCAATCTGCGTATGTACAACAGCATCATTGGGGTATTGGAGCAATGCGTTTTCAAAATGCTTGATTGCCAAAGGCCAATTCCTTTGGTGAGCGGCCACCTGTCCCATTCCTTTTAATGCAAAAAAGTTTGACGGTCTTTGTGTTGCCGCATTAATACGCACCGGTGTTTCGTCAAAATCCACCAATTGTTCATAAATAGCTATAGCTCTTTCATATTGATGCGTATTTTGGTAAATGTTACCCAAATGGTATAAAGCAAGTGGAGATAACTCAATGCTTATGGATGACTCCAGGCAACTTATCGCTGACTCATAATCTTTGCTGTTTGCAGCATGATAACCCAGGTTTGCAAACAAAATCTCAGCATTTTTCACTTGTCTCAGTGTGGCATAGCCGGAATCATTGTCTCCTAAGAATACTTGTAAATTCCCTTTTGCAAATAGTGCGAACGCTGTTGAATCAGACCATGTGGTATCTAACAAGTCTACGGCTGCATTTATATCTTGTTCTCTGACTGAGTTTATAGCTAATGGGCGTTGGACATTTGATGAAAACAATTTATGAGCTAATAAAAATATGCGTTTGCTATTAGCAGTATTGGGTTGACTGTCAGGGCATGAATGAAAATCTAGCTGCTGATTTAAACATTGTCCCCCAATACCCCAAGATGATTTTTGTAAGCAGATGCCATTAGGATCAACCTGCGCATTTTCTTTTAAAAGAGTGATGAAGCCCAAGTTAATAAGGAGATCTGATGACCCTCGGATTATTATGTTACAAAACAACACAATTAAAACGAAAGAAAATATAAATCCCTGTTTATTCATGACGATCTGGCGACAATGAATTTAGCAACGGCTTGTCTCATTAACTTGAGTTCTTGATTAGAAAAGCCCTTGAGGATAAAAAAAGCAGCCAAATAAATCAGGATGCCTGATGGGAGTAGTATTATGACTGATATATCCTGTAGCATAAAAATGAATATGATCATGGGTACCGATGCTAACAGGGGTTTCCATACAAAGTTTTTCTCAAATTTCATTTCGAGGTATTTATGTGCATAATACATCAATGACAAGAAAAGAATGAATTCTGTAGTTGTGGCTGCAATTGCGGCGCCAACCCTCCCTAACATAGGGATCAAAATTAGATTTATGGACAAGTTAACAAACGCGGCTATACCAGCTGCCTTGGCACGGCTTGCTTGATGGTTCCCTGCGGTTAATGCTGTTGCATATGCATGTCCTATAAATTTGAATCCCAAGGCAAAGATCGTTATCTGAAACAGCAAAATTGTGGGTTCAAACAAGGAGCCATAAATAAGGGGAACAAGTTTAGTGGCAGATAAAAACAAACTAATTACTAATGGGATACCTAAAGCTAAAGCATATCGTCTGGATTGGGCTGAATAATGAAGAAATTGTTTTTTGGATTCTTTAAATGAACGGGACAAAATAGGCAGCATTGATGTATTGACAATCATTGCTAAAAAAGCTAAGCGAAGAGACAAATTATATGCTGCTTCATAGTATCCAACTGATTTGTCATCCTCAAAATAAGCTAACAATAAAATTGCAGAACGCGCATATAGTAAGTTCAAAACCATTGAAATTACAAATGGTAATGCGGCTACAATTAGCTTTTTGCAAAAATCAATATCGAGTTCTAGTCTTACTGGACCGATAACATGTCGATAAACAAAGTAGGAAAAGACAAGACCGACTAGTCGTGACAAGGCATAGGCAGCAAACAAAAATATTAATGGCAAACTTGATATTAATACGACAACGCCACCCAGCAAGAAAATGCCTTCTTGAATTACAATGGTTGATGTTTCCAGTTCCATACGTTCATGTGCATAGAAGGCGCTTTTGAAAAGAGTGGTAAAACTGAACAACATCAGTGCAGCTGCACATAGATAAACTGCTTGTATTTTGATAGGCGAGACATTAGCTAAATTTATTGCAATGATGAGTACAATAAAAACTATTGGCCCTAATATGGCAGTTAAGGATAAGGCATTGTTTATATATTTTGTGCTTTTGTGTGGGCTTTTTGAGATTTCACGGATGAGAAGTAGCCCAATTCCAAAATCTCTGAAAAATGTGGCAATGGCTGTAAAGGTTATAGCAAAGGAGTAGACGCCTAAGCTTTCGGCACCGGCTAATTGTGCGATGAGAACTATCATCACAAAGTTTGAAATAGCTCTTGCGCCGTATGTTATTGCCTGAGATAGGGTGTTTTTTATCACCCGAAACCAAGTGTGTGTCATATCTTATTTTTGATCAAATAGAGGCTGTGTCTCTGCCAAATGAACGTAACTCATGCCAATTGAGGCTGTTTCTATGCAAATAACGGCTTGAAACAGCTCTGAACAGTACCTTTTTGCATAAATAATCAGGTCATCAACTGATGGATGAGAAGGTAGCAATTTGTTTGAGTTGTCTGTCAGCAATGTAGAGCTGCCCCGGTATGGTGAATAAATCAGTTTGGTTCTCCAGTGTGCAAAGGGAGAGCCAGCTAAGCCACGATGATGAAAATCAGCCAATCAATGGTAGCTAAGGACTGACGATGAAATAAAATACGGAATTGCATCGTCAGTTTTAAGGAATGGTGAGGAAACGACTTTGCCGTATTATTTGATTTCTGTTCCTAAGGTGGTCAGTTAGATAGGAGGAAGGGAATTCCCTGTATTGAATTCTGACCATCTAGATAACATAACCGTATTTTCTTGCTAATGGCCAGGTAAGCCACAAAATCATGCGTGCCGGTTTGCTTAGTGTTGGTTTAATATCACTTCCAGTCTTTAACTTGATTTGATTCCCGCGTCGAGCACGATTTCCAGCGATCCCATGACCCGGTTCAAAGGGGTGATCATTTTTTATCGTTTCGATAATAGATGAAAGTGATAATTGTAAGAAATCTTCAAGTTGCAAAAACACTTTGATTGGCTCTTGGATTAGATCTTCATAGTGAAGTTGTATGCTATCTACTCTTTCTTTTTTTATTCTATAATCTGCAACCCAATTGGCATAGGACCACCCAATTGTAGCACGAAGTGCGGCTGCTCGCTTTGGTGGACAAAGTGTGTTTTGCAGGTTCCCCCCTTTAACAAAAGCGCCGATAACGGCGCTGGGGTGTCTGGTCAGATGAATTATTTTTATGTTTTGTGTTGTCAATGTGTTTATTGCTTGAATTCTATGTGTGCTTAGAAAGGCTGTTTTTGAGGAATCAATAATGACATCACAATTACTTCTGGAAACTATGCTTTTATATAAAATATCCCAAAGATTGCCGTATTGTGCTTTTTCCTTGGCAGACAATTTAAAATGGTTTTTTCTAAACAAAAAAGATGACTCTACTCGACGGGTTACTTCAAATGCTTTCTTCAGGGAAAAATTGGGAATCTCTGCGGTTAAATCACCAAATACGTCTTGCCAAAATGGGCAATTTTCATGAATCTTTTGTCCACATCCACAGAATACGCCTTCTTGATGGTATTCTTCATTAAAGATGTTACACAGTTCACCACCACCGAATACTTTTTTGTGGTTTCCCAGTATTGCATCTAGAATGGAAGAACCGCTTCTACCATAGCCTGCAATGTATACAATTTGAGACATTTTTTTTACCTAAGAATTTGGTTTCTGTTTAATCATGTGCGACTCTTGCTTCGTTGCCTAAGTGTGCATCCATAAATAAGTGACGGATGCTATAATACACGAACGCCAACAACACTTCCTGACCCAATCTCACTTGCTGAGGTCAGACTTTAGCCTATTTCTGCTCTTGATACCAATTCACAGTTTCTTTCAGTCCATCCGCAAACGGCCGTTTCGCTTCAAAGCCAAATAGCTCATTCGCCCGGCTCGTATCCAACTTGCGTCGTGGCTGCCCATTCGGTTTCGTTGTGTCCCAGCGAATTTCACCGCTAAAGCCCGTCATTTGGGCAATCGTCTCCATCAAATCCTTAATGCTGATCTCATAGGCACTGCCCAAATTCACCGGCTCACTCACATTCAGCCGTTCCGCCGCCAGCAAAATCCCTTCAGCGGCATCAGCCACATACAAAAACTCCCGTGTTGGTGAACCATCTCCCCACGCCGTAATAAAGCTATCACCGCGCTCCTTAGCTTCCAAGCATTTGCGAATCAACGCCGGAATCACATGGCTCGTTTCCAAATCAAAATTATCTCGCGGTCCATACAAATTCACCGGCAGCAAATAAATCGAATTAAAGCCATACTGTTTCCGATACGTCTGACTTTGCACCAGCATCATCTTCTTCGCCAGCCCATACGGCGCATTCGTTTCTTCCGGGTAGCCATTCCAAAGATCCACCTCGCGGAAAGGAATTGGTGCAAATTTAGGATAAGCACACACCGTCCCCACCGCCACAAACTTAGCCACTCCTGCGGCATAACTTTCATGCATCAAATGGGTTCCCATCACCAGATTATCATAGAAAAACGTCGCCGGATTCTCCTGATTAGCGCCAATGCCGCCCACGCGAGCCGCCAAATGCACAATCAAATCAACCGGTTTTCCCGCCTGGCTGGTATCCGTTAACAACTGCTTGATCGCTTCCAGCTGCGTCAAGTCATAGTCAGCCGAACGCGGCACCACAATTTCCGGGGCTCCTCGTTCTTGCAGCGCATCCACCACAAACGAGCCTAAAAATCCAGCCCCACCGGTTACAATCACTCGTTTCTCTTGCCAAAATGCCCGACTGTCAGGCCACACTCGTTCACTCATTCCACGTTTTCATCCTCATAAACATGTCTTACAGATTGCAAACACGCATATGACTTCGCTCCCCGCTGCCGCCTAAGGAACAGAAATTAAACAATACGACAAAGTCAGTTCCTTCCCGTGCCTTGAAACTGGCGATGCAGTTCCACACACTGTTTCAACCCCAAAACACAGAGGAGCGCTCTCTGGGTACTGCATTTACATTCCCACCACATATCCCTGCACAGCCACACCTTTCATGGCATTGCGCGTATCGACAATCAACGAGGCATAAGCACCCACCTGCTCATAATCAAAATCCGCGTGATTCGTGATCACAACCACACAGTCAGCCAGCTCCAATGCGGCGCGGGTCAGCTCAATCGACTGCATATCAAAGCCTTCATCCGCCAGATCCGCCACATACGGATCATGGTACTTAATCACGCCCCCCCTTTCCTGGAGCAAATGCATAACATCCAGCGCCGGGCTTTCCCGTACATCCCCCACGTTTGGCTTATAGGCCACGCCCAAAATCAAAATATGGCTGCCATTAACCGACTTTCGTTTCATATTCAAGGCATCCCCGATCTTACTCACCACATACTCTGGCATGCCACCATTAACATCACTGGCCAACTCAATAAACCGTGCTGTGTAATTCACCGTTTTCAGCTTCCAACTCAGATAATGAGGGTCGATAGGAATACAATGGCCGCCTAAGCCAGGTCCCGGCGTAAACTTCATAAAGCCATACGGTTTTGTGGCTGCGGCTTCCACCACCTCCCACACATTCAAGCCCAAGCGGTCGCACATAATGGCTACTTCATTCACCAGGCCAATATTCACAGCACGGAAAGTGTTTTCTAACAGCTTCACCATCTCGGCAGCGGCTGTCGAGGAAACAGGCACTGGTCGTTCCACTACCGTGCCATACATCGCCACCGCCACCTCCACACAAGCCGGTGTCGTTCCCCCAATCACCTTCGGCGTCGTGTTGAAAGTGTAATCTGTGCGCCCGGGGTCAATGCGCTCTGGCGAAAACGCCAGGAAGAAGTCTTGGCCAACCACATCTCCGTTCTTTTTTAAGCGGGGTAAAATTAACTCGTCGGTTGTGCCAGGATACGTGGTCGATTCCAATACCACCAGCTTGCCCGAAGCACCACCGCCATCATGCATGATACTATCTGTGGCACTGATGATATAGGAAACGTCTGGATCTTTTGTTTTACGCAGCGGCGTAGGTACACAAATAGAAATTGCATCGACATCCCGCAGCATGCTGTAATCAGTGCTGGCGCGTAGTCGGCCCTTGTCAACCAACGGTTTCAAGCTGGCTGAGGCCACGTCCTCCACATAGCTCACACCTTTGTTGAGACTGGCAACTTTTGTGGCATCCAGGTCAATACCAATGATGTGGAATCCCTCTTCAGCAAAGGCTACCGCTGCTGGCAGCCCCACATAACCCATGCCAATAATGCCAATCACAGCATCTCGCTGTGCAAATTTCTGTAATAAGGTTTCTTTATTATTCAATGTGTTTTTCTCCCAGGCTCCGCCCTTTTGACATTGGAGGGCTGTTTTAAACTATTGAGAGGGGGGATGTCTTGACCCCCGCTCTCAAAGCCCAATTTTATATCCACCCTGAGGACGATTTGCCGGGTCGCTCCTGTTTAAGTATCTAGTCAAGATACTTATCGGGTGTTGTCATTACTGCTTCTTACCACTACATTTGATGCAATACAATTGACAAATTTCCCATTAAAAGCTTAGATCATCTTGTAAAAAAAGCTATAGTACGTTTTCCCCCCCCCCTCAATCTCCCCCGGTTAAGTGAGAAATGGCTGCCCCAATAATTGTTCATAAGCAGAAAAATAATGAATTGTGAACCATGAATCAGGCAACATACATCGCTGCACGCTAGGCGATTTCACCATTCACTATTCATTATTTCTTTTTGATCATCTCTGAATTTAGCTTCACTGGTTGTGGTTGATTGCTCAAGAATGCTAACAGTACCTGTACTCGTTGTTTGCCTGGCAAGTAGGCATCAAACACTGCGTCGTACCCAGCCAGCGGCCCTTCGGTGATGCGTACTTTATCTCCCTGTTTGATTTCGGCTAAGTTTATCCCCCCCGCCTTTTGAATTTCTGCCAAACGCCCTTGCAGTTCGGTGATGAAGGCATCAGGCACAACGGCCGTTTCGCCACCAACTTGCACCAAACGATGTGCCCCTGGCAGCCAGCGGAATGCATCTGTCCCCGCTGTCTCTAAATCCACATGCACAAAGAGATAACCAGGAAGAAACGGCCGTTCCTTGGCCGAGCGAGGATTGACCGGCTTCACCTTCAACCTGGGAAAGAACACCTCAACATCGCGTGACTGTAAAAGCTCTGTCACCGTTCGTTCCTTATGCGGTTTTACATGTAAAGCATACCACTTCATATCATCATCTTGCTCAAAGCGGCAATCTCCAAATCAAATTAGAAGGCAAAATTGTAACCTTTCCCCCTCAACCCAGCAAAATTAACAATTGACAATTACTCATTAACAATTGACAATTACGCCCTCAACTTGATGAATGATTTGGGAAATACACATATGAACAGAACAAAACTTGCCACTATCCTCTTCATACTTACTGCACTCTTCCTGGCTGCCTGCAACGCCTCCCCCCCCTTGCCCACCCAGGTGCCCCTGGCTTCCTTGCCCACCGCCACCGCCACCGGTCTGCCGGCCACCCGCGATCTAACCGCCGAAGCTCCCACGCCGCAGCCCACAGAGCCGCCACCCACACCGCGCCCGTCTGCTACGCCCCTGCCAGTTGATGTCTGGATCAAGGTCACCAACCCTGAAGAAGGGGCAGACCTGGTCGTAGGCAGCGACGTTAGCATCCGTGGCCTGGTGCAAAAAGAGCCGACACACAGCGTTTGGCTCTCCTTAATCAGCGCCACCGGCCATTTACTGACAGAAGTAGAAGCCCGCGTCGGGGAGACAAGTTGGGAAGCGGGTTTCCATGTGCCCCAATCAGTCACTGGCACCGCTTTCCTCAATGCCGTTGTGCGTGATGAAGATGGTGACATCCTGGCAGAAAACAATCTGCGCATCAACCTGGTACTCAATGCCGACATCGTTGACCGCTTCGTTGTCTTTGCCCAGCCTACTTATGGCGAAACGGCCGTTTCTGAGTTCAATATCCTCTTCTCCGGTCAAACCAAACTGCCCGCAGGCAACCGCGTCACCATCGAAATCTGGGAAAACTGTAAAGAACCTGTCGCCCGCCAAACCTTCATCATGGGTCGCAGCCGCAACGCCTTCCCCTGGCAAGGATTCGTCGTCGTGCCCAAAGACCTGGTAGGACGTGCCTGTGCCGTGGCCACCTTTGGCACCATTGGCGAAGACAACTGGCGTGAAGCGCAAACCGTTATCGACGTGCTGCCGCAGGATCATCCTGAAGCATACGGCGTAGCGCTCGGTTATCCGCCGCCTGATACCACCATCCCCGCCGGTGAAGCATTTCCCCTGTATGGCACCGCTCTCAATGTGCGAGAAGGACCAGTAACAGTCAGCGTCGTCTTGGATAACGGTCGTATGGTCGGCCAAAGCACCACCACTACCGATTATTGGGGCTATTGGGAAACCCAGGTTACCTTACCCTATGAAACCTTAGGCGCCGCCAAAGTATCCGTCTCAGTTGGGGAGCAAACTCAAGGCAACTACGCCGAAACAGAGACCCTGATCACCATCTCCGAGGCAAACACCCCAACACCGGTGCCGCTACTGCCCACGGCCACACCTTCCGAGTAAACAGTGGGCACCGCTCCTCCCTATCCCACATGCCCGTTGTCAATCCTCTTCATTAGCCGTAAAATCTTTTTCCACTGAGCCATTCGCTGCCCCATTATAAAATCCCGCGAATGGACAAGGAGTAAAAACAATGGCAAAAGCAATTCCCATGACTGAAACCGTACACACCCGTGCGCCTTACTGGCACGATATACCAGATGAGAAATGGATGAGCTGGCGTTGGCAAATAAGCAATCGTCTAAACAGCCTGGAAGAATTAGAACGTGTCATCACCCTCACCGATTCTGAAAGAGAAGCCCTAAGCGCAACTGGCCTCTTCCGCGTTGATATCACCCCGTACTTCGCTAGCCTCATCGACCCCGATGATCCCAACTGCCCGGTACGCAAACAAATCATTCCCACTGCTCGAGAGATGGTTCCCTTTGAATCGATGATGGCAGATTCCCTGGCAGAAGATAAGCACTCCCCAGTGCCTGGGCTTGTGCATCGCTACCCAGACCGGGTACTCATGCTTATTACCACCCAATGCGCCAGCTACTGCCGCTACTGCACCCGCAGCCGTATCGTTGGCGACCCCACCCAGACCTTCAGCCGCAAAGAATTTGACGCCCAAATCGAATATATTGAAAACACACCCCAAATTCGGGACGTACTCCTTTCTGGCGGCGATCCAATGATCTTGGCACCTAAACTGCTCGACATGATCTTAGGCCGATTGCGTGCCATTCCCCATGTCGAAATCATCCGCTTGGGTTCGCGGGTGCCCGTGTTCTTGCCCATGCGCGTGACTGACAAGTTCTGTGATATGGTGCAAAAGTATCATCCCTTGTGGATCAATATCCACGTCAACCATCCCAAAGAGGTGACACCAGAATTAGCCGCCGCCTGTGACCGGTTGGCTCGTGCTGGCGTCCCTTTAGGCAATCAAAGCGTACTCCTGGCAGGCATCAACGATTCCGTTCACATCCAACGTAAATTGGTGCATGAGCTGGTTAAGATTCGCGTCCGTCCTTACTATCTCTACCAATGTGACTTAGTCGCTGGCTCTGGTCATTTGCGCACCACAGTCTCCAAAGGCATTGAAATTATGGAAGGCTTACGTGGCCATACCTCTGGCTATGCTGTGCCCACCTATGTCGTCGATGCGCCCGGTGGTGGTGGTAAGATACCAGTAATGCCCAACTATGTTGTCTCGCAAGGGCCGGGGCGTGTTGTTCTGCGTAACTTTGAAGGCTTCATTACCACCTACACCGAGCCGCTGGATTATGATCCCGATGCGATTAAGCCCCAAGAAGCGCTTGTGGCGCCGCGTCCGGAACCTGGACAAGAAGGCATTACCAGCTTGCTTGAAGGGGAGAAAATGTTCATTGCCCCCAAAGGCTTTGAAACCATCCGTGCCCGTGGCGGGGCTGAACACCGCCTGCGCAGCGGCGAAAAAGCAGACAAATGGCAGCCTTTGGGTATCGGTTCGATTGAGCAAGTTAAACCAAAGCTGGCTGAATCGACCAGCGATGAATAACGAGCTTTACCGGCGGAGCTGACTATCAGCATCAGCAGGGGGGCGTCAATTCTGTTGACTTGGCTGAGCAGGGCATGTCCGCATGTGCAGAGGGCGTGCCTTGCTCAGCGTCAACAAGCCTGGGACTTTACGACGAGCCTACCTTTTGTCTATAATGGAGCAGAAAGGGAACGGCCGTTACGAGACCAGTATGTCCGTGTTCCTTTTAAATATTTTGGAAAGCGTCCAGCCAGAATCACTCAAGAGTGAATATCAGTTCAACGTCAAAAGACGCTCCTGAGTGCTACCAGACCTACAATTCCAAATTTGAGGAGGTTCGCGGTGCTTAAGCCATGGTTAACTCAGTATGATAGCGGTGTCCCCAAAACTTTGAATTACCCTGTTCTTCCTTTAGATCATCTTCTCATTCACACAGCTCATAAAATGCCAAAGGAAACGGCCGTTCTCTTTGCCTCCGCCGACGGCCGTTTAACTGCCGCCAAATCCTCCTATCGAGACCTCAATATGTCAGTCTACCAGTTTGCTGCCGGCTTGCAGCAGATGGGAATAGTCAAAGGGGATCGCGTAGCGGTCATGCTGCCCAACTGCCCCCAATTTATCATTGCCATCAATGCCGTGTGGCGCATTGGAGCCATCGCCGTTTGTGCTGAATCCCGCTTTGCCACCCATCACCTGGAAAACATCATCGTTGACTCCGGCAGCAAAACAGTGATCACCACAGAGAAAGTGAAGCAACGGCTAGAGAAAAACTGGCATCTCCTTCCCTTAGAGCGAGCCATCGTCACTGTCATTGAAGAATATCTACCCTGGCAAACCAAACGGATGACATTAGGCACCAGCCCCCTGACCAATCTCCTGCGTCCGACGGAAGAGAGCATCGTCCATATTCCCTTCGATAAAGTGTTTCACAAAGAGATTTCAAAACTCAAACTCGTGGAAGTATCAGGGGTAGATTCAGCCGTTATTTTCTATGAGCGGTTCCGAGGCAAAAAATTGGCAGGAGTTCAGCTCAATCACCGGAACCTGGTATCCAATGCCACCGCAGCCAATGTCTGGTGCCAGACCGGGGACAGTAAGAATCGCCGCCTGGCCGTGGTGCCATTTCCCAATGCATTTGGCCTGACTGCGGCTCTAAACATGGGCTTGATATCCGGGGATACCCTGGTAGTGCTGCACAACTTAATTCGCCCAGAGCAAGTATTACAAGCCATCAAACAGTTTCAAATCGACATTCTGCCAGCGACGCCAGCCATGTTAACGCATCTGGCCGGCCGGGTTCAGACCCATCCTGAATTGATCGCCAGCCTCAAACAAATCATCAGCTCTGGCCCCTTATCCTCCGAGGCGAGCATGGTGCTTTCAACCTTCCCCCACATTGAAGTCCTTGAAACCTTTGGCCAGGCCGAAACCAGCGCTATTGTTGCTATGAGACCGCGTACCCGCCAAAAACCACATGCCATTGGCTTGCCGCTGCCCGATACCAACATCATGATTGCTGATGCGGATTTGGGTACTGATGAAATGCCATCTGGTGAAAGAGGCGAAATCATCGTCAAAGGACCCCAGGTTATGCAATCTTATTGGCATCGTCCCGGTTCCGCTTCTGAATGTTTACGTATAGGACCCGATGGCCAACATGGCTGGTATTTCACCGGTTGTTTTGGCTATATGGACGAAGAGGGTTTCCTTTACCTGACTTAAAACAGCATCGGATTTGCTTCCACCCAACGATACAAATCTGTGATTCCTTCTTGCGGGGAAAGAGTAGGTTCCCAACCCAACAACGCTTTTGCTTTGCGAATATCGGCGATGAAGACGCGCTGGTCTCCTGGGCGCCAGGCATGATGGGTGATGGGCACCTCACGCCCGGCCAGAGAGGCAAGCAAGGGGCCAAACTCTGTCCAGACAGAAAGGGTGTTTTGGGGGCCGCCGCCAATGTTGAAGGCAGTGCCGCTTAAGGTGTCAATATGGGCTAGCCCCGCTTCGTAGGCGCGAATCAAGTCGTTGACATTTAATAAATCACGTACCTGTTTGCCATCGCCGTAAATGTTAATGGGTCGTTGGAATAAGGTGGCGATGACGAGGTGAGCGACCCAACCTTGGTCTTCTATACCAAACTGCCGCTGCCCATAAATGCAAGATTGCCTGAAAACCAGGGTGCGTAGACCGTAGATGCGGGCATAATCGACTACATATTGGTCTCCAGCGCCTTTGGAGCAGCCATAAGGGGAGTGAAAGTCTAAATTAAATGATTCATCGATACCGTAAGGATAGTCGGTGTAAGTATAACGGCCGTTTCTCTCAACCACACCAATCTCTTCCATCCCCCCATAAACTTTGTTGGTGCTGGCGTAAATCAGCGCTGCTTGGGGGGCAGCATGGCGCACAGCTTCCAGCACATTAAAAGTTCCCACAGCATTGATCTCAAAATCTTCACGCGGATTAACCACAGAAGTGGTCACGGCAACCTGACCTGCTAGATGCAGCACCACATCAGCGCCGCCAATCGTCTGAGTAAGCTGCTCATAGCTGCGAATATCCCCTTCCACAAAGTGAAGGCGCTCGCCATGATTAGCTTGCAGCCATGCCAGATTGGTTGGGGTGCCCATGCGAGACAAATTATCGAAAACGACAACCTCATGTCCCTGTTTTAAGAAATGATCAGCACTATTGCAACCAATAAATCCTGCGCCACCTGTGATAAATACTTTCATATGATAGGTTCCTCTCTTATCTGCACCCTTTTAGCTCCCCGGCAGTCTTGTATTGGACACGGCTCAAAGTGGATAACCACAGATAAAAATCTTTCACCATCTGCGCTAACCTGTGTCCAAATGCTTCTTTCATAGCATCGTGACCGTCTAAAAATCACTCCCCTTTTTCATGGGTAAAGGTCACTTGCGGCGCATCCGTCAATTCCGCAACTTATTTGTGGATGCACACATCGTGTCGGGTAACCAGGGCATTCTTTCTTGCCTAGTTATACAACGAAACAGGCGTTAAGCCTCAGTTTGGATTTGGGATAACAAGGTACGTTTTTGTGCGAGGAGGAATTGCTGATAACGGCCGTTTAACGGCGTCACTGTCATCAAAATAGCATCTTCGCCCGTGTCCTTGTAATAGCGCAGGCGCTCACCGACCCGCGCAAACTGATATTTCTGGTAAAGCTGCTGGGCGGCGACATTGCTGCGTCGCACTTCCAACGTCATCAGACACACAGGATGTGCGCTGGCCAAGAAAAGCATATTGAGCAATAAAAATTCCCCCAAATGCCTACCACGCCAATCTGGCAGCACCGCAATGGTGCTAATATGCACCTCATCCCCCATCAGCCAGTAGCCTGCAAACCCCACCATCCTCTCGTTTTCTGCGCCACCATCAAGTGCCTGGTGCTGCACTAAAATTTGATAATGAGCCATCGTATTCTCAAACAGCTCATAACGCAGCAATGATTGTTTCATGGGTGTGGGGAAGGATACCGCATCAATCGCCAATACATCAGCCATATCTGAGGCTTGCATAGCGCGACAGTAAAATGGAGGAGCAGAAAGCAAAGCCCTATTTCCCGGCTGGATCGCGTAAGTAGATGGGAGCCAGACTGGCAGCGTCATCCATTTGATTCTTGCGTAAACGCTGCCAACCCATTTCCGCTAAATAACCAGCACGACGGGTAGAGACAGCGGGAAAGGCGATAGCAAAATTCTGATTACTATTGCGAATGAGTTTGGCCGCTTCTGGCGTGATTTCCCCAGCAAACAGGGTTGGCTTTTCAATATCATTGACGATATTTTCCCAGGTATCAATGATAGGGGGACGGCGTGGTTTCCACCCTTGTTTCTCTTGCCATTGATAGACAGCCGCACACACGCGAGACCGGCCTGCTTCGGCAGCAACCAGCAGTTGTAACGGCATTTGGCCCATGGAAAAGGCTATAATATCCAGCGTGGGCACCCCAAACAAGGGTATCTGGTTGGCCAGCGCCATGCCTTTAGCCAACGCCAACCCCACCCGCAACCCGGTGTACGAGCCGGGTCCAATGGCCACAGCAATACCATCCAAATCATTGATGGTTTTATCAATCCGGCTCAACATATCTTCAATGGCGGGGGAAAGCTCAACGGTATGGTTGTTGAGGCAGCGCCAACCATATTCTGCGATAACGGCCGTTCCGTCATGTAAGGCTAGGCCTGCCCAGCGCGTTGCTGTATCAATTGCTAAAATCATGTTTCAATCATTGCCTTATGCGTTAGACTCCAAATGCATTGCGTTTGAAGGTATCTAAAACCTGTTCCGAGCGAGACCCTATCGCCTTAAACTGCATGGAGCGTCGTGTTTCATTCAGATAACTGATATAAATCGCCAGTCTGTCTGGAGACAACCAGTTTTCAATCTTATCAGGCCATTCAATAATGACCGCGCCCCTGCCATCGAAAATATCGTCTAAGCCCACCGTTGTCACATCCATATCTGTATTGAGCCGGTAACAATCTACATGGTAAAGAACCGCGCCATCTTTCAAACGCGGATATTCATTCATAATAGTAAAAGTTGGGCTTGTCACCCGTAAGGCTGTCCCCCATCCCCGACCAATACCTCGGGATATTGCCGTTTTGCCTGCACCTAGATCGCCATACAAACAAATCATGTCACCTGGCTGCATCAGTTCGCCCAAACGCACGCCCAGTCGCACGGTTTGGTCTGTACTACTACTAATAAAATCTAACGTGTGTGGATCTAAAATCGGCATAATGATTTTCCAGCCAATAATTATACCTGCCAATCTCAAACATGAAAGTTTGCTGCTGTAAGAGAATAGGTTAATTGTTTCCCTATCTTGCATGGATCATGGTATGATTATGCACGCTGTATCTGGAATTTGGAGAAATAATTTATGCGAGTACTCGTCATCTCAGACATTCACGCCAATCTCGCTGCCTTTGAAGCAGTCTTAGAAGATGCAAAAGGGGAATGGGACATCATTTGGTGTTTGGGGGATTTAGTTGGATATGGACCTGACCCCAATGAATGTGTAGCCTTGCTTCAAGAGCATGAACATATCAGTTTGTCAGGCAATCATGATTGGGCTGCTTTAGGTAAGTTAGATACTGAAAGCTTCAACCGGGAAGCCCAAATTGCTATCCGCTGGACTCAGCAGGCCATCAGCCAGGAAACCTATGATTATCTAGCCAAACTGCCCCCTAAGATGAAAAAAGGGCCTTATTCCTTGTTTCACGCCAGTCCTCGTCATCCAGTGTGGGAATATATTTTAGATGCTTACACAGCAGCCATAAACTTTGACCATTTTGAAACCTCTTATTGCTTGGTAGGGCACACCCATGTGCCAGTGATTTATGCTGAATTGGATGACAACACAGTGCAGATTATGCCGCCAGAATACGGGCGGCCCCTGCAACTAGACAGCACCCGCGTCATTATTAACCCAGGCAGTGTGGGGCAACCTCGTGATTCAGATCCCCGTGCAGCTTATGCCTTTTTGGAGATAGAAAAGCGGACATTTGAGCATAGGCGAGTTGAATACCCGGTGTCTGTGACCCAAGATAGAATGCGCCAATATGGCATTCCGCCTCGCCTGATTCGCCGCCTGGCATATGGCTGGTAACCTCGTTGGAACCAATTCCCTCTGATTGTCGTCTTTGAGTTACACCTATTCACATAAGGAGACTCAACATGAACTGGAAACACTTTATCCCTTTAATTTTAATCTTAATCGTTTTTACAGCGTGCAGCAGTGATATGGCAACGAGCGCCTCCCAAACGCTAGAACAACCGATGGAAAAAGCTGAAATAGTGGAAGATTCTGATTATGGGGGGGCTTATGCAGAAGCTCCAGCTGCCAACGACCCAATTGATGCCCAAGCTGAGATTCCGCAGCAGCGTTTGATCATTCGCACGGCCGATATGTCTATTGTGGTGGCGGATACCGAAGCTGCCATGAAAACCATTGCGCAGATGGTAGAGGAAAACGGCGGTTGGGTGGTCAGTAGCAGTGTTTACCAATACAGCGATACGGCGATGACGGGCGATATGACTGTGCGCGTGCCAGCTGAGGGCTTCAATAGTGCCACCGAAGCAGTGCGTGGGTTAGCGCTTGAAGTGCGCAGCGAATCGACCTATGGGCAAGATGTGACGGAGGAATTTGTGGATTTGTCGTCGCGCCTGGAGAACCTGGAAAGTACCGCAGTGCGTGTGCGCTCTTTCTTGGATGAATCCAGCACTGTTGAGGAAGCGCTGGCAGTCAATCAAGAGTTGAGCCGTTTGGAAGAGGACATTGAGGTGATAAAAGGGCGGATGAAGTTCTTGAGCCAATCGGCGGCCTTTTCGACTATTTCTATTCAGCTCACGCCAGATGAAGCCTCGCTTCCCGTTGAAGTTGCTGGATGGCGACCTGAGGGTGTGGCCAAGGATGCTATTGAATCATTGCTCGCCTTCTTGCAATGGATAGCAGGAGCGTTAATCTGGATTGTGATTTTCTTACTGCCGATTTTGCTGATTTTGGGGATTCCCCTTTGGCTGTTGGTGCGATTCTTGCGCAACCGACGCCGGCGGAAAGAAGCTCGTGAGCAGTAATCAGGAAGCATGCGTAGGAACGGAAATTAAATAATATGACAATTACCGTTCCTTGAAACTGACGATGCCATTCCATGTTTTATTTCATCGTCACTCCTTAGGAAAATCCCGCAAGCTGCTTACTGACCTTGTATAGCCTGACGAACGGCCGTTATGTAATCCAGAAAAACGGCCGTTCGTTGTGTTTTAAAGTCGCGTGGTCGGGAGATGTTGATGGGGATGGTGTGCGTGATAGTGGCCGGCAACCCCTCTTCCTGACCCATGACCAATACCGTGTCCGCTAAAAACACCGCTTCGGTGATGCTGTGCGTCACCATGAACACCGTGACAGGACGAGCTTGCCAGATGCGCAGCAGTTCTTGCCCCATGCGTTCCCGGGTGAGGGCATCTAAAGCGCCAAATGGTTCGTCGAGCAGCAGCAGCGATGGTTGGTGAACCAGTGCCCGAGCCAGGGCAATGCGCTGCGCCATGCCTCCTGACAACTGCGATGGATATGCCCCTGCATCGTCTGCCAACCCTACCAATGCTAAAACATCCCTTACTTTTTGCTCCACCACGGTGTCATGATCTTGTCCCAGGATTTCTAAGGGCAATTTGGCATTTTCATAGGCGGTGCGCCAGGGCATCAGATTGTCTCGTTGGAACACGATCCCTGCGGGAGTGTTGTCATCTTCCGCCCGATAAATCTTGCCAGTTGTTGGTGTCAATAAGCCGCCCAACACACGCAGCATCGTTGATTTGCCAATCCCTGACGGTCCCACCAACACCACGAAGGCGCCTGGTTCTATGGTGAGCGAAATATCGGCAATGACAGAACGGCCGTTGCTATCGGGAAAGGCATAGCTGACCTGGTTGAGAGAGATAAAGGGTTGCGTATTCATCACAGGTGACAAAGGACAAATGGCCAAGTGCGTCTTTCATCCTTCGTTAAAAGGCTCAGGGCTGTACCTTCTCAATCACATCATTGGTAAATGCAGCTTCCAAGTCGTCCACTGGAGCATTCAGGAAGCCCATGTTCAAGAGAACCTCTTGGGTTTGCTCCCAGGATGCGACATTTGTTTCCCCCAGGGTTTCAGCATCCCACATAGGCAAAGAGGCTTGCAGCACATTCATGCGGCTGTCATCTAATTCCGAGACAAACTTTTTGCAGATCTCGTAAGCTTCTTCAGGATTTGCCAACGTGTCTGCCAGGCCGTGCAAAGTGGCTCGCACAAAACTTTCGACTAACTCAGGGTTATTGGCCAGCAAATCCTCATTGGTAATAATGCCGGTAGACACCAAATCGATGTGATCCGCCACGTAAATGACATTGATGTCTTCCCCCATCGCCTTTAGTTGCACTGGTTCATTGCTGCTATAACCTACAACCACCTCAGATTGGTCCGTCAACAGTGACTCCACTTGATTGAACCCAATATCGTTGAGGTCAACATCTTCCTCAGTGAGGCCAACCGTTTCCAACAGCCCCACAAAGCCAATATAGTTGGCACCAAAGAAACCAGGCAGCCCGATGTTGTGTCCGGCTAAATCGGCTGGCTCTTCAATACCCGTTTCAGCTTTGCTAATCACCGCGATAGGATATTTTTGGAACCATTCCGCCACATAAACAACAGGCACATCTTGAGCGCGAGCCAGGATAACAGAATCACCAGCCACAAGGGCAAACGGCCGTTCTCCAGCACCGACCAATGCGACCCCATCCGTTTCAAAGCTGTAATCAAACTCAATCTCTAACCCCTCTTCGGCGTAGTAACCCTTGTCTGCGGCCACATAGTAGGGGGCATATTGTGGATCAGGAATATAGCCCATGGGTAGGCTTATTTTGGTGACTTCAGTTGGGGTTTCACCACCACAAGCGGCCAAAACCAACGCAAACAAAAATAGTAAAAACAGACTCTTTTTCATGTAACACACTCCTTTGTTTTAACCTGAAGACCTAATGAGTTGCTTAACCTGCTTTTCAATCAAATGTTTTTATCAGGCAAAGTGACCGTCTAAAAATTACCCCCCGTTTTTAGGGATAAAGGTCACTTGAAGCGCAGCCATCAATGCCGTAACTGATTTATGGAGGCGCACAAAGAATTTTTGCCTGGGTGATCCTATCAAGGTCAACATGTTAAACCTGCCAGCGCAAAGCCCGCTTCTCGATTAAGGCCACCAACCCATACAGAGAAAGCGCGATAATCGCCAGCGTAAATAAAATAACAAAAACCAGATCAGTTTTAAATTGGTAACGAGCCGTAACAAGCAGATAGCCTAAGCCCTCGCTCTTTGGCTGCACAAATTCACCAACCAATGCTCCAATTACCGATAGTGTAGCACCGACTTTCAAACCGGACAGCACAATGGGTAGAGAGGCAGGAAACTCTAGAGTTCGGAACACTTGTAAAGGGGTCGCCTTCAGTGAAGCCATCACTTCATATAGCTCTGCAGGAACTGAGCGCAGTCCGGCGATGATGGCAATAAGCATCGGGAAGAAAACCACCAAAACAGCCACCATCACCCGTGACCAGTAGGTTGAGGATATCCAGATAGTCAGCAGAGGGGCAATGGCGATCATGGGGATGGCTTGAGAAGCGATCAGGTAAGGTGAAATGAGACGTTCTGCCAAAGGTGACTTGGCCAGCAGATAGCCTAGAGGCAGAGCGATAAAGAAGCCGAGCAGCAACCCCGGTATCACTTCTGCGATGGTGATGAGGCTGTGTTTAAGTAAACGGCCGTCTTGCAAAACAATTAAAAACTTTTTGCCCACGGCCGCAGGTTCAGGCAAGATGAAGCTGTCATAGCCGCCCAAAAATACAAGCATTTGCCAGGCTATCAGCAACAATATGAAAGAAATAATTGTAGTAACCCATGTGGGCATTGTGCGTAGTGTGCGCACCAGATTCCTCGATTTAGCTTTGATTCGGGGCAAGGGAGAAAGAAGCACAAACGAATACCAAAAACCTTAACCAGACAGGTTGTTGATCATGACTCGCCCGTAAACGGCCGTTCCTCATCCGCTTAAAGAAAACCCCACCAAAAGAGTGGGGCAAACAATCAAGAATACACAATATTGATTATGCTATGCTGTAAACTGAACTCGGGTCGCGGGCTTGGCTTGCGCTACCTCACCGCTGATCAGGAATTACACCCTGCCCTGAAGGAACGATATAAAATTGTCGCTCCTGATTATACCGAACGTGTAGCCCCCTGCAACATAAATGGGAATGGATCCACGGTTTTTCAGTAGTCAAAGAGATATAAGCAAATGTACCTCATTTTGGTAATATGGAATGTGCAATTAACCCAAAAACCAAAAGAGGTACCCATGCGCAAAATATATCCATTGGGCATGATTTTGACGATGGTCATATTGGCAAAACTCGCTGGCGAAGATAAACCCTCAGGCATTGCTCAGTGGATTCGATTGCGCGGCGATGCATTTGTCAGGATATTCCGCTGCAAACAGAAAGGTGTTGTTGAAGGATTGATATTCATGCTCTTTTTTTACCTCAGGGGGCTATTCCCCACAACTGAATCGTGCCGTCATATCTAGAGCCAGAAGCGAGGGTTGTTCCCTCAGGGGAGAAGGCGACGCTGAGGACATCGTCTGTGTGCCCTTCAAGGGTTCGGAGGAGTTCGCCATCGCTGACCCGCCACAGCCGCACCGTATTGTCCCATGAGGTATAGTTCCCTGAGCCAGAAGCGAGGAGCGTTCCATCAGGGGAGAAAGCGACGCTGTTGACATAGTCTGTGTGCCCTTCGAGGGTTTGGAGGAGTTCGCCGTCACTGACCCGCCACAGCCGTACCGTACTGTCATCTGAGCCAGAGGCGAGGATTGTTCCATCGGGGGAGAAAGCGACGCTGTTGACATCGTCTGTGTGCCCTTCGAGGGTTCGGAGGAGAGTCCCATCACTGACCCGCCACAGCCGCACCGTATTGTCATCTGTGGTATAGAGGTTCCCTGAGCCAGAAGCGAGGAGCGTTCCCTCAGGAGAGAAGGCGACGCTGTTGACATCGCCTGTGTGCCCTTTAAGGGTTCGGAGGAGTTCGCCATCACTGACCCGCCACAACCGTATCGTGCCGTTCCAATAGCCAGAGGCGAGGATTGTTCCTTCAGGGGAGAAAGCAGCGCTCTTGGCATCGCCTGTGTGCCCTTCAAGAGTGTGGAGGAGTTCGCCATCGCTGACCCGCCACAGCCATACAGTACTGTCCCATGAGCCAGAGGCAAGGGTTGTTCCCTCAGGGGAGAAAGCGACGCTGCGGACATGGCCTGTGTGACCTTCGAGGGTTCGGAGGAGAGTCCCGTCACTGACCCGCCACAACCATACCGTACCGTCCCATAAGCCAGAGGCAAGGGTTGTCCCCTCAGGAAAAAAGGCGACGCTGAGGACAGAACCTGTGTGCCCTCCGAGGGTTGTTTGGAGGAGGGCGCCGTCACTGACCCGCCACAGCCGTACCGTACCGTCCCATGAGCCAGAGGCAAGGGTTGTTCCCTCAGGGGAGAAAGCGACGCTGTTGACACGGCTTGTGTGCCCTTCGAGGGTTTGGAGGAGGGCGCCGTCGCTGACCCGCCACAGCCGCACCGTATTGTCCACTGGGGTAATGTAGTTCCCTGAGCTAGAGGCGAGGAGCGTTCCATCAGGGGAGAAAACGACGCTGGTGACATCGCCTATGTACCATTTAAGGGTGTGGAGGAGTTTGCTATCGCTGACCCGCCACAGCTGTACCGTACCGTTCCATGAGCCAGCGGCGAGGAGCGTTCCATCAGGGGAGAAAGCGACGCTGCGGACAAAGCGTGTGCGCCCTTCGAGGGTGTGGAGGAGTTCGCCATCGCTGACCCGCCACAGCCGCACCGTATTGTCATCTGAACCATAGAGGTTCCCTGAGCCAGAGGCAAGGGTTGTTCCCTCAGGAGAGAAAGCGACGCTGTTGACATCGTCTGTGTGCCCTTCGAGGGTGTGGAGGAGTTCGCCATCGCTGACCCGCCACAGCCGTATCGTATTGTCCTTGGAGCCAGAGGCGAGGAGCGTTCCATCGGGGGAGAAAGCGACGCTGAGGACAAAGCGTGTGTGCCCTTCAAGGGTTTGGAGGAGTTCGCCGTCACTGACCCGCCACAGCCGCACGGTATTGTCCCTGGAGCCAGAGGCGATAGTCGTTCCATCGGGGGAGAAGGTTACATCCGTTATCCAACTTTCTGTATCAATGAAAGCGACCTCTTCCCACTCTGTTGTCTCGTAAAGATAAATACCGATGCTGCTTGCTATAGCCAGCAAATGGCCATCGGGCGAATAAGCAACTTTAGTTACCCGACCTTTTCCCCAACGAGCCAGTTTGGTTACTTGGTCAACGTTTGTCGTGTCGATAGCTGTGATTGGGGCAGGATAGGGTGTACCAG